>Ga0226835_1000022_pt1 | contig 397990 bp, 389 predicted proteins | sample LAC_MetaG_1_FD_163627 | JGI IMG/M metagenome (GOLD analysis project Ga0226835, IMG submission 163627) | Anaerobic ammonium oxidizing microbial communities from anammox membrane bioreactor (MBR) in UC Berkley, California, United States -... | ecosystem: Engineered > Bioreactor > Anaerobic >... | reverse complement strand
ATGGACAGCCGCTTCATGCCGGGGGCGGAGGCGTCCACCACCTGCACGCCGGGCACGTCGCGCAACATCTCGGCGATGCTCTCGGGCGCCCTCCTTTCCATCTGCGCGGCGTCGACCACCGACACCGAGGCCGGGTTGTCCTGCACGGAGGTTTCGGTGCGTGTGCCGACCACGGCGATGGTGTCGAGGAAGGTCGCGCCGTCCTGGGCGTGGGCCGGGGCGTGGGCGGCGTCGATGGCGACGCCCGCGGACGATATGAGCAGAGCGGCCGCGGCCGCCTTGAGGACTGTCTGGCTTGAAGGGGAACGTCCCTTCTGGCTGACGAGAATGGTTCTGTCGTTCATGATCCCAACTCTCCAGACTGAAATTTCCTGCCGCGTCGCGGCGCGTCACTCGCTTTCGGCGACGATCTTCTGCGTCGAGGTGGCGCAGAACCGCCCCGCCTTCGCCTTTGCTGCCTCGCAGGATGCGACCGCCTCCACCGTCGCCGTCCTGTCGTCGAACGAGACCAGATAGGTCTGCTTTTCGGCGAACTGCTCCATGCCGTGGGCGAACGGCTCGAACTCGACCTCGGCGGCGCGGCAGACCATCTGCTCGATGGGGTATTCGCCCTTCTCGAGGATGCCGCGCACCACCGCGGCGCGCTGCTCGCACTCCTCCAGCGTCGCGGTGTTGACGAAGGCGGCCGAGAGCTGGCCGTTCTCGACCAGAGTGAGGATGATCATCAGGAAGCCGAGCTTCATGCCATGTCCCTTTCGCTTCTCGATTTCGTCATCTGGCCAGGGGAAACGGCTCGATGGCGTTGACGCAATGCGCCTGGTCGGCGTCGACGGCGGCGAAGGCGCGGCCTTCCGTGGCCGGGTCGCGCAGGACGCGGGCGACGAGGTCGGCGACGTCCTCGCGGTGGATGAAGCCGTGGATCTGCGGGTCGTCCGACAGGATGCCGCGGCCGGTGGCCGGCTCGGAGCGCAGGCCGCCCGGCCGGATGAAGGTGGCGGAGCGGATGACCCGCCTCGCATGGTTCTCGGCCCGCGTCTTGGCGTCGACGGAGGCCCCGAAGGCGGCGATGGCGCGCCCGGAGCGGTGGGGCGCCATGTCGCCGCAGCCGATCGAGGTGACGAGCACGAAGCGGCCGACGCCGCGCGCCGCCGCGGCGTCGGCGATGTTGACGTTGCCGTCCTCGTCGGCGAAGCGGCCGTCCTCGCCGCGGCCGCCGACGGTGGAGACGACGTCGAACTCGCCTTCGCCGGCGAGAGCGAGCGTCGCGTCGACGTCCCGGCGCGAGAATGCGTCGCCGCGGGTGACGCGCACGCCGAGCGCCTCCAGCGCGGCGGCGTCGGCGCCGGGCCGCAGCATGGCGATCACCGGCACGCGCGCCTGCCGCAAAAGCCGCGCGAGGTGGAAGCCGACGCCGCTTCTCGCGCCGAAGATCACCGTGGGAGCCATGTCAGGCCGCTTCCGCCTTGCTGGTCAGGCGCGCCTTGAGCCGCTCGAAGCGCTCGACCTGGTCGGGCTTCAGCGCGCGGTTCTCGTCGCGGCCGACGAAGACCTTGAACATCGAGCCGCCCTCCTCGTTGAAGAACTGCACCGACACCGATTCCTTGCCCATGAACGGCCGGCGCAGGAAGACGATCGCCTTGCAGTTGCCGGCGCGCAGGTGGCCGCCGATCGGGCTGTCGCCGTGCAGGTTGTAGAAGCCGTGGCCGAGCTTGCCGGGCGGCACCGGGCCCTCGACCTCGAGGATGATGTCCCTGGTGTGGGCGATGACGGTGACGTCGCCCCACGAGGCCAGGTCCTCCATCACCTCGACGAACAGGTCGCCCGGCACGCGCGCCCACATCTCCTGCGGCAGGCATTCCACCACCGTCTGCAACGGCAGGCCGTGCTGGGCGGCCGTGGATTCGAGGACCCCGCCGGGGTTCTCGGCGAGCTCGCGGCGGACGGCGTCGAGGTCGGCGGTTGCGGCTTGCGTGCTCATGAAAGCTCTCTCGTCTTGCGTGGATCGGAAGGAAGGTCGGGCCGGGCGCGCGGCGCGTCCGGGGCGGCGGCGCCCGCGCACAGGATCGCGTCGAAGGCGAAGACCAGGTTGGAATACCAGAAGCGGCCGGCCGTGGTGAGCCGCACCACGTCGCCGTCGAGCGCGACCAGCCCCGCCGACTGCCACTGGCGCAGCAGCGGCGCGAGCGCGCCCGCCACGTCGGCGCCCGGCGCCAGCGCGGCCAGCGCGCCGATGTCGAGCGCGCCCACCTCGATGCCGGCGGTGACGGCGTTGCGCAGCGGCTGGAGCGTGTCGGACACCCGCATGCCCTCGATGGGCTTGCGGCCGGCGCGCACGCCGTCGGCATAGGTCTGGAGATCCGGCGCGACGGCATAGCTGTGGCCGCCGATGAGCCCGCCGCCGCCCGAGCCGTAGGCGAGGCACTCCGCCCCCTCCTTGATGCGCAGGTTGTAGACGTTGCGCTCGCGCGGGGTGCGCCGCCAGTGGCTGTTGCTGATCTGCCGCCAGCCCCGCCCGGCGAGGAAGTCGGAGCCGGCGCGGTACATGCCGCCGAGGTCGGCCAGCGTCGGCGCGTCGGGGAACTTTCCCGCCGCCGCCGCGCGGTGCAGCGGCGTGCCGGGGATGAGGTTGAGGCCGTAGAGGTCGACCCCGTCGGGCGCGATGTCGGCCGCGATCGCCAGGTCCTCGCGCCACACCGCCTCCGTCTGGCCCGGCAGGCCGAACAGGAGGTCGATGACCACCGCCGCGCGGCCGCGGTCGCGCAGCGCCTCGATGAAGGCGATCGCCTCCTCCTTGCCGGCGCGGCGGCCCTGTCGGCGGCGCACGGCGGTGTCGAAGCTCTGCACGCCGATGGAGATGCGGTTGGCGCCGGCCTCCAGGCAGGCGTCGACCTTCTCGGCGTCGAAATGAATGATGCGCCCCTCGATGGTGATCTCGCAACCGGGCGCGAGCGGCAGCGAGCGGCGGATGGCGGCGATGATGCGCGAAAGCTCGGCTGCCGACAGCGCGCTCGGCGTGCCGCCGCCGAGATAGACCGCCTCGACCGGCTGCGCGGCGACGGCGGGCGCGTCCGCCTCCCGCTCGATCTCGGCGATGACGAGGTCGGTGTAGGCGGTCGCGGCCTGCGGCGTGTAGGCGTTGCGGTAGAAGCCGCAGAACAGGCAATGGTTGGCGCAGAAGGGGACGTGGACATAGGCGAGGCGCGGGCCGGCGGCGCGGCGGTCGGCGAGAAGGCGCGCCCAGGTGGCCTCGACCTCCCCGGCCGGAAGCGGCCGCCGGCTGCGCCAGGGCATCACCGCCCGGCGCGCGGCGAAGGCGTCGCGGACGGGGTCCGCCCCCACGCGGGCATAGTGCGGCACAAGGCCTTCCGCCGTCATCGCTGTCCCCTCGATGCCCCTTCGACACGTGCAGCGGCCGCCGGCGCACCCCCTTTGGCGCCGGGTGCGCCGTCTGTCGCGGCGGGCTGGCGAAGGCGCCTGGCTGGCCGGTTCTTTGCACCGTGTCGAATAGTGGATAAGAAAACTCCACTTTCAAATCAAGTGGGTCCGGCCGGTATTTTCTGTCGCAGCGCGGCCGGGGGGAGGGGCGGAAGGCGCGGCGGCTGCCGTCCCGGCGACGGACGCCGCGGGACCGGCCGGTCGGGACGCCGGCAGGCCGGAAACGGGCGCGCGACATCCGGCCCCTCGCAGGCAAGGGGCGGAAGGGAATTGCGGGAACGGCCGCGAGGGCCGCGCTACACGATGAGCGCGACCGCCACCATGCCGACCATGATCAGCACCAGGCCGCCGACGAGCATCGGTAGCAGCGTGCTCGCGTCGCCTCCCTCGCCGGCGGGCCGGGAAGCCGGCGTGTCGTTGCGTCGATCGGTCATGGTCGCTTTCTCCCTGTGATCGTTCCCGTCGTCGGCGGGCGCGGTTCCGGTCATTTCGTCGCCGCCAGCGGTCGGCCGGGCTCCGGGGCCTTCGCACTCCAGCGGTGCAGAAGGGCGTTGAAGCGCTTCCACTGGCGCATGTCGGTGTGCCGCGTCGCGGCGCAGGCGAGCCCGGCGAGGCTGCACGCGGCGTCGATGCGGCCGGCGGCGACCAGCGCCTCCAGGCTGCGCGCCAGGATGTCGCCGAGCGGAACCGGCTGCCCCGGCGCGGCCGGCGGCGGCGCGGCGGGGGCATCCTTCATGTCGGCGACGCTCACCAGCCGCCCCCGTCGCTCATGCCGAGATGCTCCTTGGCGGCGTCGCTCATCATCTCCGGCGTCCACGGCGGCTCGTAGGTGAGCCGGACGTCGACGAACTCGACCCCCGGCACGCCCCAGGCGGCGTCGCGTGCGCCTTCCTTCAGATAGTTGGTCGCCGGGCAGCCCTTGGTGGTCGTCGTCATGACGATGGTGACGACGCCGCCATCCTCCGCCGTAACCTCGTAGACGAGGCCGAGGTCGACGATGTTGTAGCCGAGCTCCGGGTCGATCACGAGGTGCAGAGCCTGCGTGATCTGCTCGTCGAGCCTCGAGGTCGTGGCGGGGTCCATGCCGGTTCTGCCTCCACTGGATGCCGGACTGCCGGCGGCCGGCGCTCAGGCGGCGGCGTTGGCGATGCGGCCGATCTCGACGCGCCAGGCTTCCGGGCCCCGCTCCAGATAGGTCCAGGAGAAGGTGCCCGGATGCTCGGCCTCGAGCTGGTAGTAGAGCGGCTTGGGGTCGTGATCGTTGACGAGGACGAAGGATTCGCCCGGTTCCAGCCGTCCCACGAGGTCGAAGATCGTGGCGTGCCGCTGCATGGGAACGAGGCTGCGGACGTCGATCTCCCGGGCGGCGGAAGCGGTTGCGGTCTGGGTCATGGTGGCGTCTCTCCTGTCGTCGCGGTTGCCGCCATCGGGGCGGCCATTGGCCGGTGCGGGGCCGGTGCGGTCGCGGGCGCCGGCGGGCGAAGCCGGCCGTGCGATGCGACGGGCGTAAACTTCCATCCAAAAAGATAGATTGTCAATAGATGTTAATCGGGAGCCGGCAAATCCCGCGCCGCGCGCCGGGTTCCATGCCGGCAACGGCGCGGCCGGCGAGCGCATCCCGGCCGCGGGAAGGGATGCAAAAGCTGCCGATCCTGCGACGCATGGCCGCGGCGGCCGGCTGCGCGCGCGCCGCCCGTCGCCGGTGGTGCAACGTCCCGGCGGCTTTTCGCCCTTGCGGGGTGACGGGTGGCCAAATAAGATATATTGGAAATCCACCTTATAGATGGAAGCGATGCGCGGCGCGCGGAGACCCGGCAATGGCCTATGTGGTGACGGACAACTGCATCAAGTGCAAGTACATGGATTGCGTCGAGGTCTGCCCGGTCGACTGCTTCTACGAGGGCGAGAACATGCTCGTCATCCATCCCGACGAGTGCATCGATTGCGGCGTGTGCGAGCCGGAATGCCCGGCCGGCGCCATCTTCCCCGACACCGACCCCTCGGCCACGCCGGAATGGCAGGCGCTCAACCTGAAATATGCTTCCGCGTGGCCGAACATCATCGAGAAGAAGGAACCGCCGGCCGACGCCAGGGATTGGGATGGCGTGCCGGGCAAGTTCGACCGATATTTCAGCGAGGCCCCCGGCGGGGAGTGATCCGCGCCCGGCCCATCCCCAGGCGGGGCCGTTCCCGGCTCCGTCGCAGCAAGGAGAAGGACATGACGACCAAGATCATCTACACCGCGGAAGCGACGGCCAGGGGCGGACGCGAGGGCCATGTGCGCAGCGCCGACGGCAGCGTCGACATGAAGCTCGCCCTGCCCACGCAGATGGGCGGCCCGGGCGGCAACTTCGCCAATCCGGAGATCCTGTTCGCGGCCGGCTATGCCGCCTGCTTCGAGGGCGCGGTGCGGCTGGTGGCGCGCGAGGCGGGCGTGGCGCTCGGCCCCGACACCAGCGTGACGGCGCGCGTCGGCATCGGCCCGCGCTCGGCCGGCGGCTTCGGGCTGAAGGTCGACATCAAGGCCCATCTCGACGGCGTCGACGACGCGCGGGCCCTCGAACTCGCCAACCGGGCCCACGAGAACATCTGCCCCTACTCCCACGCCACGCGGGGCAATGTCGACGTCGACGTCAGCGTCGGCTGACGGCGTTCGCCAAGGGAACGGTTGCCGGCGCGGCCCTTTCGCCGCTGCGCCGGCAACCGGCCGGCCGTTCGGACGTTGTGAGGGAGGAGGCGACATGACGGACAAGCTGCACATCAAGCGCGCCTACGACGCGCCCGCCGGCACGGACGGGCAGCGCATCCTCGTCGACCGGCTGTGGCCGCGCGGCCTCGCCAGGGACAAGGCGCATATCGACCACTGGGCGAAGGCGATCGCGCCGAGCGACGCCTTGCGGCGCTGGTTCGGCCACGATCCGCAGAAATGGGCGGAGTTCTCGCGGCGCTATGTCGAGGAATTGCGCGCCAACGCGGACGAGGTCGAGGCGCTGCGCAGGGCGATCGGCGGCAAGGCGGCGACGCTGCTCTATGCCGCGCACGACACGCAGCACAACAACGCGGTGGTGCTGCGCGACTTCCTCGCTGGCCGCGGCTAGATCGTTTCGCCGTTTCGCGGAAACGGCAAAGCGATCTATGGAAACAAAAGGATAGAGCACACGAAGGCCCGCCCGGCCGGCGGGCCGCTCAGGACTGCCGGTCGACCACGATCACGCGCGGCGGCGGCGCGTAGATCCAGGCGTCGCGCTGGAAGGCGGCGCGGCGCGCGGCGCGCCGGTCGAGGTCGATGCGCTGGAGGCACTCGGCGAAGGCGTCGTTCTTGCGGGTGAAGCCGTAGGAGCGGCAGGTCTCCTCGTCGGCGCGCCTCTGCTCCTCGGCCGTCATCGTGGTGCATCCCGCGACGAGCGAAAGCAGGATGATCGCGGCCAGCCGCGTGGCGTTCATGGGTCTTCTCCTTGCAACGTCCGTCGCCCCGCCGCCGGCCCGTCACGCTCCGTTCCATAGCATATCCAGGTCGCGGCTGCGCATGCGCAAATCGCAACCCCGGCCCGCGCCGCCGGTCCGGGCTCAGCCGACCGCCCGCTTCAGCCCGGCGAGCGCGTCCTGCATCTCGGGCCGGTTCTCCCCCGCCTCGGCATAGACGGCGTAGGCCGGATAGGTGAACTCGGGCGCGCCCTCGACCAGCTCGAGCTCGCCCGCCTCGACATGCGGCGTCACCGCCCCCTTGCGGAAATAGCCCATGCCGCCGGCGCGCAGGATGTAGGACAGCCCCAGCGGCCCGAGGCCGACCAGCACGCCCGGCTCGCCGAAGGCCGGCGAGCCCGCCCCGTGCTGGACCGCGAACAGCGGCCCCCAGTCGACATAGACGTAGTCGAGGCCCGAGGCCGCCTCGCCGCCGGCCGCCGGCGTGCGCACCAGCACGAGCTGCTCCTCCTGCAGAAGCTCGACCCGGAAGCCGGGCAGCAGCTTGGGCGCGTAGAGCACGGCGATGTCGAGCACGCCGGTGCGCAACTGCTCGAGAAGCTGGTCGGGAACGCCGACATGGGCGTGGACGGCGATCTGCGGCCGCGCCTTGCGCATGTAGACCAGCCAGTCGAGCAGCAGCGGGTTCCACAGGCTCAGCTCGCCGCCCAGCGCCACCGCGCCGGTGCGGCCGGCCGGCAGCGCGAGCTGGTGGCGCGCGCGCTCCCACACCTGCACGAAGGACTGCGCGAAGCGCTCGAACTCGCGCCCCGCCGGCGTGAGCTGGGCGCCGTTGCGGTTGCGCGCGAAGAGCTGGCGGCCGAGCTCCTCCTCCAGCGTGCGGATGCGCGCCGACACCGTGGTCTGCGTCACGTGCAGCCGGTCGGCCGCGCGCAGGAACGAGCCGCAATGCACGATTTCGAGGAAGGTCCGCGCGCGGTCGATGTCCATGGGGGCTCCGCCGACAGTGCAAAATTCTTGCATCTATCCAGCATTTAATTCCGTTTGTCTTCCGTCTTCAAGCGCCCCACCATTCGCCATCTTCGGCCGGCGCGTGGAGAGAGGAGGCATTGCCGATGGATCGCGACAACGAGGCGTCACCCGTCATCGGCGAATACGCCTCGCCGCCCTGCTTCATGCACGAGCTGTCGCCCGACTTCCAGCCGAAGCCGGAGCGCACCGGCGCCTGGGGCGACGTGGCGCGCTGGCGCAAGGCCGAGCGCCAGCGCCTGATCGACGCGCGGCTGGCCATGAGCGCGCAGGAGCGCGCCGGACGCGCCGAGCGCATCGCCGCCGGCCTCGACCGCGCCATCGGCCGCGTCTCGGGCCGCATCGTCTCCGCCTACTGGCCGTTCCGCGGCGAGCCCGACCTGCGCAACTGGACGATCCGGGTGATCGAGCGCGGCGGCCGCATCGCGCTGCCCGTCGTCATCCGCAAGGGCTGGCCGCTCGAATTCCGCATCTGGGCGCCGGGCGACCCGCTGGAGCGCGGCGTCTGGAACATCCTGGTGCCGTCGCGCGGGCCCGCGGTCGAGCCCGACATCGTCGTCGCCCCGGTCGTCGGCTTCGACGCCGCCAACTACCGGCTGGGCTATGGCGGCGGCTTCTACGACCGCACGCTCGCCGCGATGACGCGGCGGCCGCTGGCGCTCGGCGTCGGCTACGAGACGGCGCGCATCGCCACCATCTACCCGCAACCGCACGACATCGCGCTCTCCGCGGTCGTCACCGACGCCTGAAGGCCCGACAGGAGGCAGACATGGCCGACACCACCGCCCACGACGCGCACCACAAGCCGGCCTTCCTGATGCGCTGGCTGTGCTCGACCAACCACAAGGACATCGGCACGCTCTATCTCGGCTTCTCGATCCTGGCCGGCATCCTCGGCACGGCGCTGTCGGTCGGCATCCGCATGGAGCTGCAGGAGCCGGGGATGCAGATCTTCGCCTCCCCCGAGACCTTCAACGTCTTCGTCAGCGGCCACGGGCTGGTGATGATCTTCTTCGTCATCATGCCGGCGCTGATCGGCGGCTTCGGCAACTGGTTCGTGCCGATCATGATCGGCGCGCCGGACATGGCCTTCCCGCGCATGAACAACATCTCGTTCTGGCTGCTGGTCGTCTCCTTCGTCCTGTTCCTGATCTCGCTGTTCGTGCCGGGCGCGCCGGGCTCCACCGGCCATGGCGGCGGCTGGACGCTCTATCCGCCCTATTCCCATGTCGGCCAGTCCGGCCCCGCGGTCGATTTCGTCATCCTGTCGATCCACCTGTCGGGCGCCTCCTCGATCCTCGGCGCCATCAACTTCATCACCACCATCTTCAACATGCGCGCCCCCGGCATGAGCCTGCACAAGATGCCGCTGTTCGCCTGGTCGATGCTGGTGACGGGCTTCATGCTGCTGATCGCGCTGCCGGTGCTGGCGGGCGCCATCACCATGCTGCTCACCGACCGCAACTTCGACACCACCTTCTTCGCGCCCGAGGGCGGCGGCGACCCGATCCTCTACCAGCACCTGTTCTGGTTCTTCGGCCATCCCGAGGTCTACATCATGATCCTGCCGGGCTTCGGCATCGTCAGCCACGTGATCTCGACCTTCGCGAAGAAGCCGATCTTCGGCTATCTCGGCATGGCCTACGCCATGGTCGCCATCGGCGTCATCGGCTTCGTGGTGTGGGCGCACCACATGTTCACGGTCGGCATGTCGGTCGACAGCCAGCGCTATTTCGCCTTCGCCTCCATGGTCATCGCGGTGCCGACCGGCATCAAGGTGTTCTCGTGGCTGGCGACGATGTGGGGCGGCTCGATCGAGTTCAAGGTGCCGATGCTGTGGGCCACCGGCTTCGTGCTGCTGTTCACCATCGGCGGCGTCACCGGCGTGGTCCTGGCCAATCCCGGCATCGACCGCGTGCTGCACGACACCTACTACGTCATCGCCCATTTCCACTACGTGCTGTCGCTGGGCGCCGCCTTCGCCATCTTCGCCGCCTTCTACTACTGGTTCCCGAAGATGAGCGGCTACATGATGAGCGAGACGCTGGGCAGGCTGCACTTCTGGCTGACCTTCGTCGGCGTCAACCTCGTCTTCTTCCCGCAGCACTTCCTGGGGCTCGCCGGCATGCCGCGCCGCTATGCCGACTACCCCGACGCCTATGCCGGCTGGAACTACGTCTCCTCAATCGGCTCCTACATCTCCACCCTGGGCCTCGTGGTGTTCCTGATCGCGGTGGTCGAAGCCTTCGCGCGCAAGCGTCCGGCGACCGCCAACCCGTGGGGCGAGGGCGCGACCACGCTGGAATGGACGCTGTCGTCGCCGCCGCCCTACCACCAGTTCGAGCAGTTGCCGCGGATCCGGTAGACGGGAGAGACTGGCCGCTCGGCCCTGAGGAGCGGCCCCGGAGCGCCTTGCCGTCTCGTGGTGGCGGCAGGCGCTCCTTTTTTCGCGCCGTCGCCCTTCACGCCGGCACCGGGCGCGGATGCGCGGGCGCCGTCACCGCCCGCGCCGTGCCTCGTCGCCCCGGAACAGGCTGGAACGAGGCGGAGCTGCACTTTCCGGATAAATCCGATGCGCAAACAAAAGGATGGAGCGACATTGCGCATCCGCCGGGATGCACGCTGCTCTATCCCATCCAGACAGACACGACCCGGCAAGTGTTGCGGTTCAGCTCGATATTCACGCGCTCGGGCATGTGATCCATCGTCAGGACATCGCCGGTGTGGTACGCCCTCACCTTTCGTCCGATCAGTTGCTTCCTCAGGTCCTCGACGTTCGCGTCGGGCAGCAGGTCGAACCCCCGCGGAACGATATTGTCGTCCCCCATCGCCGCGAGAGCCTGCGCCAGCGGATACGGATCATCGTCGCCGCTGCGGACAAGCCTCGCCACGTCGCCGATCGGCGTCTCCACCGCGTTGGTGGCCGCGTGGATGCGCACGCCTTTTAACGGCCGTCCCGACCCCCAGTAATTGTCGACCGGCATGCCGATCAGCCTGTGCGCCAGGATCGGCATCATCGCGTCGCCGACAGGGCCGTCAGGCGGAACGGCAACAAAATCGAAATCCTGCACGCCGTCCTGCGGCGGCGCGATATACTTAAACGGCTCCAGGGACGGGCGAGACCATCCAAGTGAGTTCACGGTTCCGAAAGATGTTATCACAGGGTAACTGGTCGACATCCCAACCCATTGAATTTTAACAGATTCAACAGAGATAACGCGCGTCATTTCTCCCTCCCGCAATTTTATGGCAATTTATTATAGCTGAAATTCCGTTGAATACTAAGAATGTCTACTCTTGCAGGCGAGGGCGTATTAAGCTTGGACGTGCAAAACAGCATCGTCGGCGCCTGTCCGGCGGGAAGCGTTCGGCACTGTACTCGGCGAATAAAGGGAGGCGGGATATGACAATCGAACTGACGCGATCGGACGGAGTGAAAGTTGCGGTCGATCCAAGACTTGTTGTTCGTATCCGCCAAACGGTTCCCGGCATGGGCGAACCGGGCGCTGCGCGGGTCGATGGGCTGCTGCACCGCTTTTACAACGACCCTCCCGAAGCGATTGCCGGCGCGGTCAGGGCCACGGTCAAGACCTTCATCAGCCTGACGCAGCCGGGAGGTCAGCCTGTCTGGTTCGACGGAGCCAGGGCGGCAGGCCCGGTGTTCGTGAGCAGCCCCAATCTTTCGGCGCAGGTTCGCTCGGCTTTCCAGATCGGCGGCACGACCCAGTACGTCGGCAACACTCCCGAGCAGGTCTACGAGGCGATCCGAAGCTGCGGCGGGCAAGCACAGCCGCCGTTCACCCATCGCCTGGAGACCATCGCGCCCGAGCTGGACGAGCCCGTCTCCAGTCCGGTTTGGGACATGGAGCTTTATATGGACGCGCCGATCTCGTGAGGCTCGCGCGGCGGACGACGGTCGCCGGCCGGTGGCGGGGCGTTGAGCCGAGACGCGATGCCCGGCACCTGTCCGCGCCGGCAGCGCACGATGTCGATGCCGGAGACAACACCCGCGGTGACGCGCCGTAACGCGCGTCGCCCGCAAGGCCTTGCATGGCAAGGCGTTCAAAACCCCCATGGTTAATGCCGCCTTAACCATCGCCTCCGTAATCTTCGCCGCGAGAAAGGCGCGCCGGCCTCCCCCGAGGGTCCGGCGCGCGGGCAACGCTGACGGGGTGTTCACATGCGTTCGAGCGCGACAGCGCAACTGGCGATCGGCGAAACCGGCTACGGCCTGCGCGGCTTCGTGCAGCGGCAGGTGACGCGCGCCGCAGGACTCGCCGTGCTCGCGGCCACGGCCTTCTGCCTCGCCAGCCTCGCGACGTGGAACGTCGCCGATCCCTCCTTCAGCCATGCCACCGACAACGTCGTCACCAACGCCATGGGCTATCCGGGCGCGGTGGCGGCCGACATACTGATGCAGTTCCTCGGCCTCGGCGCGGTGGTGGCGCTGGTGCCGGCGGTGGCCTGGGCGCTGCGGCTGGTCACGGCGCGGGGCATCGACCGCGTGCCGGCGCGCGCCGCCGCCTGGGCGGGCGCCGCCGCGCTCGGCGCCGGCATGATCGGCTGCATCGCGGCGCCGCCGACCTGGCCGCTTCCCTCCGGCCTCGGCGGCGTGATCGGCGACATGGCGCTCGCCCTGCCCTCGTGGCTCGCCGGCGGCTATCCCACGGGCGCGGCCGCCATCCTCACCGCCGCCGTGCTCGCCGGCCCGGCGCTGTGGCTGCTCGCCTTCGCCTCGACCGTCCTCGGCCGCTCGGCCGCCGCCGCGACCGCCGCGGCCTCGCCCCGGCGCGGGCCGGCCCGCGCAGCCGGGGAGGACGACCTCGACGCCGAGGACGAGGGCGACGACCGCGCCGGCTTCGTGGTCGCCGCCTTCGGCGCCGCCACGCACTGGTGGCTGTCGGCGCAGGCCTTCGCGCGCCGCCGGCTCGCGGCCATGCCGCGCCGCGATGCCGACAGGTGGGCCGGCGAATGGGACGACGAGGACGACGATTTCCCGGCGCCGCGCATCACCGCGCGCGCCGATGGACGCGCCGGCGGCCGGATGGGCGGCCGGGCGGGCGGGCGCATCGAGCCGGGCTTCGGCGACGCCGCGCCGCGCCTGGACGACGAGCCGCCCTTCGAGGCGGAGCGCGCCCCGTTCGACGAGGATATCGACGGCGACGAGGACGACGTCGTCATCCGTCCGACGCCCGCGCGCCCGATGTCCGAGCGCCCGGCGGGGGCGCAGGTGCGCCACTTCCGCTCCGACGCCGCCACCCGCGTCGAGGCGCCCGCGCCGAGGCCGCAGGAGGGCGCGCGCGTGCAGCGCGAGGCGCAGCGCTCGCTGATCGGCCCGGCCGCGTTCGAGCTGCCGTCGCTGCACTTCCTGTCGGAGGCGAGGAACGTCGCGCGCGATCCCTCGCTGTCGCAGGAGGCGCTGGAGCAGAACGCGCGGCTGCTGGAAGGCGTGCTGGAGGATTTCGGCGTCAAGGGCGAGATCATCCACGTGCGGCCCGGCCCGGTGGTCACGCTCTACGAGCTGGAGCCCGCGCCCGGCATCAAGTCGTCGCGCGTCATCGGGCTGGCCGACGACATCGCCCGCTCGATGAGCGCCATCGCCTGCCGCGTCGCGGTGGTGCCCGGCCGCAACGCCATCGGCATCGAGCTGCCCAACAGCCGGCGCGAGACGGTCTATCTGCGCGAGCTGCTCGCCAGCCGCGATTTCGAGCAGGCCAAGGCCAGGCTCGCGCTGGCGCTCGGCAAGACCATCAACGGCGAGGCCGTCATCGCCGACATCGCCAAGTTCCCGCACCTGCTGGTGGCCGGCACCACCGGCTCCGGCAAGTCGGTGGCGATCAACACCATGATCCTGTCGATCCTCTACCGCATGACGCCGCAGGAGTGCCGCCTGATCATGATCGATCCCAAGATGCTGGAGCTGTCGGTCTATGACGGCATCCCGCATCTGCTCACCCCCGTCGTCACCGACCCGAAGAAGGCGGTGGTCGCGCTCAAATGGACCGTGCGCGAGATGGAGGACCGCTACCGCAAGATGTCGAAGGTGGGCGTGCGCAACATCGACGGCTTCAACCAGCGCGTCGGCCAGGCGCAGAAGAAGGGCGAGCAGATCACCCGCACCGTGCAGACCGGCTTCGACCGCGAGACCGGCGAGGCGATCTACGAGACCGAGCATCTCGACCTCGAGCCGATGCCCTACATCGTCGTCATCATCGACGAGATGGCCGACCTGATGATGGTGGCCGGCAAGGACATCGAGGGCGCGGTGCAGCGGCTGGCGCAGATGGCGCGCGCCGCCGGCATCCACGTCATCATGGCCACGCAGCGCCCGTCCGTCGACGTCATCACCGGCACCATCAAGGCCAACTTCCCGACCCGCATCTCCTTCCAGGTGACGTCGAAGATCGACAGCCGCACCATCCTGGGCGAGCAGGGCGCCGAGCAGCTTCTGGGCATGGGCGACATGCTCTACATGGCCGGCGGCGGCCGCATCCAGCGCGTTCACGGCCCCTTCGTCTCCGACGACGAGGTCGAGAAGGTGGTGGCGCATCTGAAGCTCCAGGGCGCGCCGGAATATCTCGACGCCATCACCGAGGACGACGGCGAGGACGAGGACGGCGGCGGCAAGGGCGGCTCGTCCGGCGGCGGCAATTTCGACGATTCGGACGATCCCTACGACCAGGCGGTGGCGGTGGTGCTGCGCGACGGCAAGGCCTCGACCAGCTACATCCAGCGCCGGCTCGGCATCGGCTACAACCGCGCCGCCTCCATCATCGAGCGCATGGAGAAGGAAGGCATCGTCGGCCCGGCCAACCACGCGGGCAAGCGCGAGATCCTCGTGCCGACCGAGGAGGACAAATTCTGAGACGGCGCAACCGATCCGCCCCCGCGCCCGTTATCGGCCGGCGGGGCAGCCCAATTTCGGCCCAACTGAGCGCCTAACCGATCGGCATCGTATCGAGGTTGACAGCGATGATGGATGAGATGGTGAAGACGGCGGTGTCGCGGCGGCGGCTTCTCGGCCGCATGGCGCTCGGCGCCGGCGCGCTCGCATTCGGCCAGCTTGCCGGCCCGCTGGTGCTGGCCGGCCACGCGCAGGCTTCCACCGGCGCGCCGCAGCGCATCGCCGACCACTTCGCGCGCGTGCGCACCATGATGGGCGAGTTCGTGCAGTTCGGCCCGCGCGGCGAGCAGACCGGCGGCAAGTTCTACATCGAGCGGCCGGGCAAGCTGCGCTTCAACTACGACCCGCCGTCGAACTTCAAGGTGACGTCCGACGGCACCTCGCTGGTGCTGGAGAACACCAGGCTCAAGACCGCCGACATCTATCCCCTGTCCAAGACCCCGCTCAAGCTTCTGCTCGACGACAGGATCGACCTTTCCGGCGGCAGGGTGCGCAGCGTCAAGGAGGAGCCCGACCTGACGACGATCCAGCTCGCCGACAAGTCGGTGTTCGGCGATTCGACCATCACCATGATGTTCGACCCCGCCTCCTACGCGCTGCGCCAGTGGACCATCACCGACGCGCAGGGCAAGGACACCACGGTGATGATCTTCAACGTCGAGGAGGGCGTGCGCTTCGACCCCTCCGTCTTCGCCATCGACGCCCGTCGCATCCAGGAAATGCAGTCCTTCCAGCGCTGACGGGGTTTTCCCGGCTCCCGAGCCCCGGCCGGGGCGGGGTTCCTGTGGACGGTGCGCGCAAGCCCCGCGCCGCCCTCCTTGCCTGACGCCTCTGCGGCTGGCACAAGGGGCCTTCCCCCTCTGCGCCGGACCCTTTCCCCATGGCCTTCACCGTTGCGACCTGGAACATCAACTCCGTGCGGCTCAGGATGCCGCTCGTCCAGCGCTTCCTCGCCGAATACGGGCCGGACGTGCTGTGCCTTCAGGAGACCAAGTGCCCGGACGCGCTGTTTCCGCTGTCGGCCTTCCGCGAGGCCGGCTACGAGCATATCGAGATCAGCGGCCAGAAGGGCTATCACGGCGTCGCCACCGTCGCGCGCCGGCCGATCGAGGCGGTGGAGAAGCGCCGCTTCTGCGACAACGACGACTGCCGGCACCTTTCGGTCCATGTCGAGGCGGGCGGGCGCAGGATCCTCCTGCACAATTTCTACGTGCCGGCCGGCGGCGACGAGCCGGACCCCGAGATCAACCCCAAGTTCCGCCACAAGCTCGATTTCGTCGCCGAGATGCACGGCGTGCCGGCGCTGGAGGGGAGCGGGCTGTCCTCGATCCTGGTCGGCGACCTGAACATCGCGCCGCTGGAGACCGACGTGTGGTCGCACAGGCAGCTGCTCAACGTCGTGTCGCACACGCCCGTCGAGACGACGAGCTTCGAGGCGATGCGCCGGGCCGGCAACTGGGTCGACCTGATGCGCCAGGCGATCCCGCCGGAAGAAAGGCTCTACACCTGGTGGAGCTATCGCGCCCAGGACTGGGCGGCCTCCGACCGCGGCCGCCGGCTCGACCACGTCTGGTCCTCGCCGAACCTTTCGCCGGCGCTTTCCGGCGTCGAGGTGCTGCGCCACGCGCGCGGCTGGGAGCGGCCGTCGGACCACGTGCCGGTGATCGCGCGCTTCGACCTGGAGTAGGGGCCGGGCTCAGTCGCCGAAGCGCGGCGCGACGCTCTCGATCCGTTGCAGGAACTCCTGAAGGTCGTGCATCATGCGGGCGTGCAGCCGCGCCGCGACCTCCGGGTATTCCTCGAGGATGCGATGGAACAGGGTGCGCGACAGCCGGATCGCCAGAACGTCGGTCTCGGCCGCGGCATAGGTGAGGCGTTTCGTCGGGGCGATCAGCGCCAGCTCGCCGAGGATCGCGCCGTCGCCGAGCCGCGACAGCGCCACCGCCTCGCCGCCGGCGTCGCGATAGAGCACGACGCGGCCCGACACCACGACATAGGCGCAATCGGCGGCCGCCCCTTCGCGGAAGATCTCGCGGCCGGCGGGAAAGCGCACCTGCTCGGCCCCGAAGGCCAGCAGCCGCAACTGCTCGTCCGTCAGCTCCGAGAACAGGCCGACCCCGGACAGGATGCGGATGTCGTCGTCAAGCGCCAAATCGCTGTCCCCGGTTGCGCCCCTGTCCCGTCATTTTCCACGATGCGGCGCAAAGACCGCATCGCGCCCCTGCGAAACTGCTCCTAGGTTCTTCGGCTGCGTGCGGCGGACAGTCAAGGCACGAGCTTGTAGCCGCCGCTTTCCGTCACAAGAATCTCGGCGTTGGAAGGGTCGCGCTCGATCTTCTGGCGCAGGCGGTAGACGTGGGTTTCGAGCGTGTGGGTGGTCACCCCCGAATTGTAGCCCCACACCTCCTCGAGCAGCACGTCGCGCGTGACCACCTTGTCGCCGGCGCGGTAGAGGTACTTGATGATCGAGGCCTCCTTCTCCGTCAGGCGCACCTTGGCGCCCTTCTGGTCGGTCATCAGCTTCTGGCTCGGCTTGAAGATGTAGGGGCCGACGGTGAAGGTGGCGTCCTCGCTCTGCTCGTGCTGGCGAAGCTGGGCGCGGATGCGCGCCAGAAGCACCGCGAAGCGGAACGGCTTGGTGACGTAGTCGTTGGCGCCGGCCTCCAGGCCCAGGATGGTGTCGGAATCGGTGTCGTGGCCGGTCAGCATGATGATCGGGGCCTTGAAGCCGCCCTTGCGCAGCAGCTTCACCGCCTCGCGGCCGTCCATGTCGGGCAGGCCGACATCCATGACGAGCAGGTCGACCACGCCGCTGCGCGCCGCCTGCAGCCCCCTTGCGGCGGTCTCCTCCTGCCGCACGGTGAACTCCTCGTAGAGCGAAAGCTGCTCCACCAGCGTCTCGCGCAGATCGGCGTCGTCGTCGACGATGAGGATGGTGCGTGCTGTCATGGGCTGTCCGTCTCGGGTCTTCGGTCGATCTCGGGCGCGGTTGACGCGCGCCCCGGTTTATGCGGAACCATGGTCGCCATTAAAGACGATCACGGCGATTTGTTCCACGGTGCGATCATATCCGAAATATGGCGGGTTGACTGCGGCGAAGCCGCGCGTGCGCAACCCCGCCGCGAAGATCACGGTGCGGCCGCGTCCCGGCCGCCCCTCGCAGGGGCTGCTGCACTGGGCGGGGACGACGTTCGTCTGCGCGCTCGGGCGCGGCGGGATCTCCGCGCTGAAGCGCGAGGGCGACGGCGCGACGCCGCTGGCGACGATGCGCCTGCTCCACGGCTTCTTCCGCGCCGGCCGCGCGGCGGCGCCGCGCGCGCCCGTCATGGCCTCGCCGCTGCGGTTCCGGCGCATCGGGCCGGACGACGGCTGGTGCGACGCGCCGGGCGACCGCAACTACAACCGGCCGGTCAGGCTGCCCTACGGCGCGAGCTGCGAGGCGATGGCGCGCCCCGACCGGCTCTACGACTGCGTCGTGGTGCTCGACTGGAACATCCGCCCGCGCCGGCGCGGGCGGGGCAGCGCCATCTTCCTCCACATCGCTAGGGAAGGCTTCGCGCCGACAGAAGGCTGCGTGGCGGTGTCGCCGCGCGTCATGGCGCGGCTTGTGCCCTATCTTTCGTCGCGCACGGTGCTGACGGTGCTAAGATAGCCGCCAGACCGTGGTCTGCTTGACCTCCGAATCCTCCAGCGCCCGCGTCACCGGCACCCGGTAGGTGGCGAGCTTCTCCAGACCGGCTTTCGGCAGGTAGGCGCGGCCGGGATCGCCGACGAGGATGTCGGCCCCCCGCGACCTCAGCGCGGAAAACCACGGCAGGAGCCGCTCGGCGAACGCCTTGTCGTAGAACACGTCGCCGGCCAGCACGACATCCCACGATCCGGGCGCGCCCACCAGGTCGTCGCCGGCGAAGGCGACCGCGACGCCGTTTTCGCGCGCGTTGAGCGCGATGGCGGCGGCGCAGAACGGGTCGATGTCGGCGGCAAGCACATGCGCCGCGCCCGCCTTCGCCGCCGCGATGCCCACCAGCCCGGAGCCGGCGGCGAAATCGAGCACGCGCTTCTTCGCCACCAGATCGGGATGGTCGAGCACGTGGCGCGCCAGCCCCTGGCCGCCGGCCCAGGCGAAGGCCCAGAAAGGCGGCGGCAGGCCGATGGCCTCCAGCTCCTCCTCGGTGCGGTGCCACAGCGCGTGCGCCTCGTCGGCGAGGTGGAGCACGATTTCCGGCACGTGCGGCGGCGCCATTAGGGCGGTGTTGGCCCGGATGAACGCTTCAGACTTTTCGGGGGCGAGTGCCATTCACGGCGCGGGGTCGAGCCCGCCCATGCGGCAGACTTCCTTCCACTCCGCCTCCGTCACCGGCTGGACGGAAAGCCGCATCGACGTTACCAGCGACATGGCGGCGAGCTTCGGGTTGGCCTTGACGTCCTTCAGCGAAACCTTCTTCGGCATGGCGCGCACGGCGCGGATGTCGACGCATTCCCAGCGCGCGTCGTCGGTGGTGGTGTCGGGATGGGCCTCGGCGCAGACCTCGACGATGCCGACCACCTCGAGCCCGACATTGGAGTGGTAGAAGAAGCCGAGGTCGCCGACCTTCATGGCGCGCATGTTGTTGCGCGCCTGATAGTTGCGCACGCCGTCCCACTGTTCGCCCTTCTTTCCCTTCGCCTTCAGCATCTCGAAGGAGAAGACGTCGGGCTCCGACTTGAACAGCCAGTAGGCCATCACCCGGCCTCCGGCGCGTTGAACACCCAGTTCCACGGGTGGATCTCGACGCTCTCGAACAGGCCGGCCCTGGCGTAGGGGTCGCCGGCGGCGATCGCCTCGGCCCCGGCGCGGTCCCCGGCCTCGACCGCAACCAGGCTGCCGATCGGCCTGCCCTCGTCGTCGAGGAGCGGGCCGGCGAACTTCAGCTTGCCGGCGGCGTTGAGCGCCGTCAGATAGTCGAGATGCGCCGGCCGGTTGGCCAGCCGCACCTCCAGCCCGCCGGGCTTGTCCTTGCAGATCAGGGCGAAAATCATCCTCGTCTCCATGCTATGTCACTGCGCGCCGAACTCGCTCTTGAGCGGCCGCGCCATCAGCGCCGCCACCGCGTCGGCGATGGTGAGCGTTCCGGCAAGCAGCGCGTCCACCGCCGCGATGATCGGCGCCTCGACGCCGTTTTCGCGCGCGATGCGGGCGGCGATCCCGGCCGTCGCCACGCCCTCGGCCAGCGGCCGGCCTTCGAGGCTCTCGCCGCGGCCGAGCGCCTGGCCGTAGGAGAAGTTGCGCGACTGCGCCGAGCCGCAGGTCAGGATCAGGTCGCCGAGGCCGGAAAGCCCCATCAGCGTCTCCGGCTCCGCGCCGAGCGCGGCGCCGACGCGGCGCAGCTCGACGAAGCCGCGCGTCACCAGCGCGGCCTGGGCGCTGGCGCCGAGCCCGGCGCCCGAAACCGCGCCGGCGGCGATGGCGAGCACGTTCTTCAGCGCGCCGCCGACCTCGACGCCGGTGAGATCAGCGCTGGAATAGCAGCGGAAGGCGGGCGACGACAGAAGCGCGGCAAGCTCGGCCGCGCGCGCCTCGTCCCGCGCGGCGACGGTGACGGCAGTGGGCAGGCCGGCCGCCACGTCGGTGGCGAAGCTCGGGCCGGAAAGGGCGGCGACCGGCGTTCGCGGCAGAAGCTCGGCCGCGAGCTGCGACAGGAGCTTGCCCGTGCCGCGCTCGATGCCCTTGGCGCACAGGACCAGCGGGATGCCGGCGGCGAGCCGGCCGGCCAGGTCCCCGAGCAGGCCGCGCATCGCCTGCGCCGGGACCACGGCCAGCGCGCAGGCGGCCCCTTCCAGCGCCGCATCGAGGTCGGCGGTCGCGGCAAGGGCGGGGTCGAGCGCGATGCCCGGCAGGTAGCGCGGGTTCTCGTGGCGGGCGTTGATCGCCGCGACGGCTTCGGCGTCGCGCGCCCACAGCGCGCAGCGGTGGCCGGCGCGCAGCGCCGTGGTGGCGAGCGCCGTGCCCCATGCGCCGCCGCCCAGCACGGCGATCTTCATCCCTGCGCCGCCCGCGCCCCTGCCGCTCATGCCTTGGCTCCGCGCCTGCCGGAGCCGACCAGCGGCGCGGCGTCCCCGTCGAGCGGCCAGCGCGAGCGCGGCGGCAAGGCGAGCGCGTCGCCTTCCACGAGGCCGGCGCGCATGCGCTCGATGCCCGCCCAGGCGATCATGGCGGCGTTGTCGGTACACAGTTCGAGCGGCGGCGCGACGAGCCGCGCGCCGTGGCGGGACGCCAGCTCCTCCAGCGCGGCGCGGATCGCCTTGTTGGCGGCGACCCCGCCGGCCACCACCAGCGCCGGCGCCGCGATGCCGGGGAAGGTTTCGCGGAAGCGGTCGAGGCTCCGGCCGACGCGCTCGACGAGCGTCTCGGTGACGGCGAGCTGGAAGGAGGCGCAGATGTCGGCCACGTCGGCGTCCGACAGCGGCGCGATGGCCGATGCCGCCTGCCGCACCGCCGTCTTCAGCCCGGAGAAGGAGAAGTCCGGCCGCGCCTCACCCCTGAGCGGCCGCGGGAAGGAAAAGCGCGACGCATCGCCGCGCCGCGCTGCCGCCTCGACGCTCGGGCCGCCGGGATAGGGCAGGCCGAGGAGCTTGGCCGTCTTGTCGAACGCCTCGCCCAGCGCGTCGTCGATGGTGGTCGCCCAGCGCTCGTAGCGGCCGACCCCGCGCACCAGCACCACCTGGGTGTGGCCGCCCGAGACCAGCAGCAGCAGGTAGGGGAAGGCAAGGCCGTCGGTCAGCCGGGCGGTGAGCGCATGGCCTTCGAGATGGTTGACCGGGACGAGCGGCTTGCTGGCCGCGGCGGCGATGGCCTTGGCCGTCATCAGCCCGACGATCAGCCCGCCGATCAGGCCGGGGCCGGCGGTGGCGGCGATGCCGTCGACCTCTCCGAGGCCGAGGCCCGCCTCCGCGAGCGCGGCCTCGACCACGCCGTCCAGCGCCTCGACATGGGCGCGCGCGGCGATCTCGGGCACGACGCCGCCGAAGGCCGCGTGCTCCCCGATCTGGCTCAGCACGACATTGGAGAGGATCCGCGGCGCGCCGTCGTCGCCGAGCGCGACGACCGAGGCCGCCGTCTCGTCGCAACTGGTCTCGATGCCGAGCATGCGCATCATTGCCGTTCCGGTCTTTCCCCGATAGGACTGGCCCGACCTATCACGGACAGGGCGGCATGCAAACGGATGTGTTGAGAATCGGGACCCGCGGCAGCGCGCTGGCGCTGGCCCAGGCGCACGAGACGCGGGCGCGGCTGATGGCGGCGCACGGCCTGCCCGAGGCGGCGTTCGAGATCGTGGTGATCACGACCAGCGGCGACCGCATCCAGGACCGTCCGCTCTCGGAAGCCGGCGGCAAGGGCCTGTTCACCAGGGAGATCGAGGAGGCGCTGCTTTCGGGCCGCATCGACATCGCCGTCCATTCGTCCAAGGACATGCCGACCAGGCTGCCCGAGGGGCTGGAGCTTTCCGCCTTCCTCGAACGCGAGGACGTGCGCGACGCCTTTATCGGCCGCGCCGCGCCGCGCCTTGCCGAGCTGCCGCACGGCGCCGTGGTCGGCTCGTCGTCGCTGAGGCGGCAGGCGCTGATCCGCCGCCTGCGGCCCGACATCGAGGTCGTCACCTTCCGCGGCAACGTCCAGACCAGGCTGCGCAAGCTGGAGGAGGGGCAGGTCGCCGGCACGCTGCTCGCCCATGCCGGGCTTCGCCGGCTCGACCTTTCCCACATCGTCACCGAGCTTCTGCCGGTGGACAGCTTCCCGCCCGCGCCGGGGCAGGGCGCGATCTGCATCGAAAGCCGCATCGGCGATGCCCGCACGCTCGCGCTGCTCGGCCCCATCGGCCACGAGGCGACGGCGCTGGCGCTTGCCTGCGAGCGGGCCTTCCTCGCCGCGCTCGACGGCTCCTGCCGCACGCCGATCGCCGGCCATGCGCGCATCGACGGCGACCGGCTCGCCTTCTCCGGCACGATCCTGACGCCGGACGGGCGCGAGGTCCACGAGATCGAGGCGCAAGGGCGGGCGGCCGATGCCGCGCGCATCGGCGCCGATGCCGGCGAGCGCATCCGCGCCAGGGCCGGGCCGGGCTTCTTCGCCGGCTGGGGCTGATGCGGCGCGTCCTCGTCACCCGTCCCGAACCGGGCGCGAGCGCGACGGCGGCGCGTCTTCGGGCGATGGGGTTTTGTCCGGTCGTCCTGCCGCTGACGCGGATCGTCGCCACGCCGCCGGCCGCGCCCGGCCCGTGCGACGCGGTGGTGGCGACCAGCGCCAACGCGCTGCGGCATGCGCCGGCGGATTTCCTCGGTCCGCTTCTCGGAAGAAGGCTGTTCGCGGTCGGCGAGGCGACGGCTTCCGCCGCGCGGCGGGCGGGCTTCGCCGACATCGCCGTCGCCACCGGCACGGCCGTCGATCTCGCCGCGCTGATCGGCCGGGACGTGCCGCGCGGGGCGCGCCTTCTCCACCTTGCGGGGCGCGAGCGCACGGAAGGCTTCGAGGACGATCTTCGCGCCCGGGGATTCGCCGTCGAGATCGTCGAGACCTACCGCGCCGAGGAAGTCGCCTGCGAGGCGGGATTTATTTCGCGGCTGCTCGCCGGGGAGCCGCTGTGGGGCGCGCTCGCCTTTTCCGAGCGCGGCGGCATGCTGCTTTCGGCGCTGGCGGATCGACCGCAGTTTCGGGAAGCCTTTGAGGGAACACGGTTTTTCTGCATCTCCGCCAAGGTGGCGGCCACGCTTCGCGGCCGCGACGCCCTGGCGGCGGCCCAGCCCACCGAGGAGGCCGTGCTGGCGCTCCTTTCGTCGCAGGGATGAGCGGGCGGCATTCCGACCCTTTTCAGCGCCCATCCATCCCTCTAGATCAGACCCTTGCGGGCATCGGCCCGCCGCAGCCGCCTGGAGGAAAGCCGGAATGGTCAAGACGCCGCGAACCCGCCACTCCCGCACCGCGAAGGAGCCGGTGACCATCGACCTCGCGCCCGACGACGTGTCGCGCGTGGCGGCCGGGAGCGGGGCCGAGGACGCGGCACCGGGGCCCGGGGCGACCGCCCCCGGGGATGCGGCCGACGACAAGGTCACCGACGACAAGGTCACCGACGACAGGGCGGCCGACGGGAACGCGGCCGGGGACACGGCGCAGGATGCCGCGCCCTTCGGCCGGCAGGAGGGCGATGCCGCCGCCGCGGCGCAGGACGCATCCGGGCCGGCCGCGCCGGCGGAGCCCGCGCCGCCGCCGCGCCGGGGTGGCGGGGCTGGCGGCGGCCTCGTCGCCGGCCTTCTCGGCGGCGTCGCCGCGCTGGCGCTCGCGGCGGGGTTGCAGTTCGCCGGCCTGCTGCCGGGGCTGGCGCCCGCGCCGACAGCGCCTGCCGTGGCGGACCACGGCCCGGCCATCGCCGCGCTGGAAGCGCGGCTGTCCGAATTGCGCGAGACGGTTTCCGCACTCGGCACAGGCGGCGACGAAGCGCTCGCTGCCCGCCTCGCCGAGGCCGAATCGCGAATGACCGGCCTTGACTCGGCGCTGGAGAGCCTGCGCGGCGAGGTCGCGGGGCTGGCGGCGCGGCCGGGCGGCGGAGAAGGTGCCGCCCCGGTCGATCTCGCGCCCGTCGAGGAGCGGATCGCGGCCGTCGAGGCGGCGCTCGCCGCCCTGCCCGACGCTTCCGCGTCGCAATCGGCCCTGGCCGCGCTCGGCGAACGGCTTGACGCCCTGCGCGGCGAGATCGACGCCGGCCGCGACGGCCAGGCGCAGGCCGCGTCGCGGCTCGACGCGCTCGAGCAGGAAGTGCGCGCGCTTGCCGGCCGCGTCGAGGAGCAGGCCGGGGCGCCGGCCACGGCCGTCATCATCGCCGCCTCGTCGCTCAAGGCGGCGATAGACCGCGGCACGCCCTTCACCGCCGAGCTGGAGACCTATGCCGCGCTGGTGCCGGACGCGCCGCAGCTTTCCGAGCTGCGCGCGCTCGCGGCCGCCGGCGTGCCGACGCGGGCGCAGATCGCCGCCGAATCGGACGCGGCCGCCAACGCCATGATCACGGCGGCGCAGCCGGTCGACCCCGAAGCCGGCATCGTCGACCGGCTGTGGGGCAGCATGATGGGGCTGGTGCAGGTACGCCCCATCGGCATGGTCGAGGGCGAGGGCGTGCCGGAGATCGCGGCGCGGCTGGACGCGGCGGTGCAGGCGGGCGACTATGAGCGCGCACTCGCCGAGTACGGGACGCTGCCCGCGGCGGCGAAGGCCGCCGGCGAGACGTTCATCGCCAGGGTGCGCGCCCGCCACGCCGCCGACCGGCTGGTGGACGAGGCGCTCGCCGCGGCGCTGAAGGCGTGAGGGGAGGGTTCATGCTGCGCATCCTGTTCTTCCTTGTCGTCGTCTTCGCGCTGGGGCTGGGCTTCGCCTGGCTCGCCGACCGGCCGGGCGACCTCGTCGTCACCTTCGGCGGCTACCAGTATCAGGTGACCCTGATGGTGGCGGCGGTGATGCTGGCGGCGACCGTCGCCGCGATCATGCTGACGTGGTGGCTGGTCAAGGGCATCTGGCGCAGCCCCTATCTGGTGTCGCGCTACTTCCGCGTGCGCCGGCGCGACCGCGGCTATCAGGCGCTGTCCACCGGCATGATCGCGGCCGGGGCCGGCGACGCCGCGCTGGCGCGCGCCAAGAAGAGGGAGGCGATGAAGCTCATCAGCGCCGACCAGGAGCCGCTGATCCACCTGCTCGACGCGCAGGCCTCGCTGCTCGAGGGCGACCACGAGGCGGCGCGGCGCAAGTTCGAGGCCATGCTGTCCGATCCCGAGATGCGGCTGCTCGGCCTGCGCGGGCTCTATCTGGAGGCCGAGCGGCTGGGCGACCGCGCGGCGGCGCGCCACTATGCGGCGCGCGCGGTCGAGGCCGCGCCGCAGCTCGGCTGGGCGGCGGACGCCTCGCTGGAGGAGAAGACCGAGGCCGGCCGGTGGGACGAGGCGCTGCGGCTGGTCGAGGCGCAGAAATCGACCGTGCAGGTCGAGCGCGACGCCGCCGCCCGCCGCCGGGCGGTGCTGCTGACGGCCAAGGCGCTCGACACGCTGGAGGCCGATCCGGCCGGCGCCAAGGCGGCGGCGCTGGAGGCGCACAGGCTCGCGCCCGATCTGGTGCCGGCGGCGGTGGCGGCGGCCAGGGCCGCCTTCCGCCTCGGCGACGTGCGCAAGGGCGCCAAGGTGCTGGAGGCGGCGTGGAAGCGCGAGCCGCACCCGGAAGTCGCCGCGGCTTACGTCCACGCCCGGCCGGGCGATTCCACCCATGACCGTCTCGAACGGGCGAAGAAGCTGCAATCGCTCCGGCGCAACCATGCCGAATCCTCTCTCGCCGTGGCGCGGGCCGCGCTCGACGCCGGCGAGTTCGCGCTCGCCCGCAGCGAGGCGGAGGCGGCGGTGCGGCTGGCGCCGCGCGAGGGAGCCTATCTGCTGCTCGCCGACATCGAGGAGGCCGCGACCGGCGACCAGGGCAAGGTGCGCCAGTGGCTCGGCATGGCGGTGCGCGCGCCGCGCGACCCGGCCTGGGTGGCCGACGGCTATGTCGCCGAGCGCTGGGCGCCGATCTCGCCGGTGACCGGCCGGCTCGACGCCTTCGAGTGGCGCGCGCCGGGCGAGCGGCTTGGCCAGCTCGTGGAGCCGCATGAGGAGGCATCCGCTCCCGCGCCCGCGCCGCTGGCGCCGCCGGCCCCGGCCGTCGCCGCGCCCGCCGCGGGCAAGGTCGAGGATGCGGTGGTCGAGGCGGCCGAGCCGGCCCGGTCCGCCGCGCAGGCCGGCCCGGCCGAGGTGGTGCCCGCGCCGGTGCCCGACGTCGAGCCGTCCGGGGACGACGACGCCGAGGCCCGGCCGATCCGCCTGCCCGACGACCCGGGCGTCGCCCCCGACGAGGAAGGCGAGGACGGCGCGCGCAAGTTCCGCCTGTTCTGACGGCCGCTTGCGGCCGGGTTCCACGCATTCGGGAAGGGCGCGATGCTTGACAGGTTGAAGTCTTTCTTCGGCGCGCTGCCGCGGCGGCAGGGGGGAAGCACGGTCGCGGCGGACGACGATCCGCACGTGGCGGCCGCGGCGCTGATGCTGTCGGTCATCGAGGCCGACGGGCTGCACGGCGACGCCGAGCGCGCGCGGCTGCGCGGCGCGCTCGGCCTGGCCTACGGGCTGTCGGGCGCCGCGCTCGACGAGGTGGTCGCGGCCGGCGAGGCCGCCCACCGCGAGGCGGTGGACGTGTCCTTCCTCACCGGCGCGCTCGCCCGCACGCTCGACGACGCGGCCAAGGCCGACTTCGTCGGCATATTGTGGGAGATCGTCCACGCCGACGGCGAGTTGCACGAGGTCGAGGACAACACGGTGTGGCGCATCGCCGAGCTGATCGGGGTGACGCCGCACGAGCGCATGGTGCAGCGCCGCCGCGTGCGCGAGAAGCACGGCCTGCCCGACGCGGCCTGGGACGACTGAAGGAAGCCCGCGAGCCGGAAGGGCGGCCTCTCAGGCCACCTTGCGCGCCAGCGCGCAGCGCGTCCACAGCGACGACAGCGCGGCGGCCAGCCGGTCGATGTCGGCGTCGGTGTGGGCGGGCGTCGGCGTGATGCGCAGCCGCTCGGTCTTCTTCGGCACGGTCGGGTAGTTGATCGGCTGGACATAGACGCCGTGCTCGTCGAGCAGGAGGTCGGAGATCCACTTGCACTTGGCCGCGTCGCCCACCATGACCGGCACGATGTGGCTCGAATTGGCGATCATCGGGATGCCGATCGCCTCCAGCCGCGCGCGCACCTTCCTCACCCTGTCGCGGTGGGCCATGCGCTCGGCGTCGCTTTCCTTCAGGTGGCGCACCGAGGCGAGCGCGCCGGCCGCGACATGCGGCGGCAGCGCCGTGGTGAAGATGAAGCCGGACGCGAAGGAGCGGATGAAGTCGACCAGCGCCGCCGAGCCGGCGACGTAGCCGCCGACCGCGCCGAACGCCTTGCCGAGCGTGCCCTCGATCAGGGTGACGCGGTCCATCAGCCCCTCGCGCTCGGCGATGCCGCCGCCGCGCGGGCCGTACATGCCCACCGCATGCACCTCGTCGAGATAGGTCATGGCGCCGTGCCTGTCGGCCACGTCGAGGATGTCGGCTATGGGGGCGATGTCGCCGTCCATCGAATAGACGCTCTCGAAGGCGACGATCTTCGGCCGCTCGGGCCCGAACTCGGAAAGCTGGCGGTCGAGGTCGGCGGCGTCGTTGTGGCGGAAGATGCGCCGCTCCGCCCTGGAGTGGCGGATGCCCTCGATCATCGAGGCGTGGTTGCCGGCGTCGGAGAAGATGACGCAGCCGGGGATCTGCGCCCCCAGCGTCGACAGCGACGCCCAGTTGGAGACGTAGCCGGAGGTGAACAGCAGCGCCGCCTCCTTGCCGTGCAGGTCGGCCAGCTCGCGCTCCAGCATTACATGGGCGTGGCTGGTGCCGGAGATGTTGCGTGTGCCGCCCGCGCCCGCGCCGTATCTGTCGATCGCCTCGTGCATGGCGGCGAGCACCTTCGGATGCTGGCCCATGCCGAGATAGTCGTTGGAGCACCAGACCGTGATGTCGTCGATGCGGCCGCCGGCATGGCGGCCGGCCGCCGGAAAGGCGCCGGCCCGGCGTTCCAGCTCGGCGAACACCCGGTAACGGCCTTCTTCGCGCAGGCCGTCCAACTTCGTGGCGAAGAAGGCTTCGAAGTCCATTTCAGATTCCCGTGTAGATTCAAGTTTCGACCGGGACGTTCCCGCGGTCAAGCAGGCTTGTCGCGGCAGGGCGTCGAAGCGGCCGCAGAAGCCGCGACAGGGTGACGCAGCGTTAAACAATTTTTTACTAAAGTGCCAATACGCTCCTTTTGTACGAAACCGGACACATCAAGGGGGGCCAGGATGTGTATTCGTAGTATCGCCTTCGCTTGCAGGGGAGCAAGCATTCCCTGCCATCATGGCTGCCGCCGGAGCCGCTCGTCGCGGCGGGCGGGCGATCTCGCCTCCCGGCCGATCCTTCCAGCGTAACCTCGCACGCCGCCGCGCGCCCGCGGCGGCATTCCGGTCTTCCGTTGCGTTTCATGCCCGATGCGCGGCCGCGGCCGCGCAGCCGCAGTGCCTTGTCTTCAATCTTACGGGAACACTCATCATGACCACCATCGCAGACGCCGCGCCGCCGCCGGCCCCGGCCAAGGGGAAAGCCGTCGCGCCGGGCCGCTTCTCCTTCAGCGTGCGCACCAGCCTTCTCGTCATCCTGTCCCTGTTCGTCGCCGGCATGATCTCGCTCGCCGTCGCCAATCTGGTCTCGGCCTGGACCGCGATGAACTCCGCGCAGGAGATGCGCAACAACAACGAGGTCGGCGACATCTTCCTGTCGGCCGCCGGCGCGCTCGCCGCCGAGCGCGGCGTCACCAACACCGCGCTGGCAAGCCCGGTGCCGGTGGACGCCAGGGTCGGCGGACAGATCGTCCGCCTGCGCGAGGAGGCCGACACGGCGCTGCGCGCCGCGCTGGAGCGGGTGCGGACCGGCGCCGACTTCGCCGGCAAGGAGGCGCTGCTCGGCCGGGTGCGCAAGGACGCCGACGCGCTGGCGTCGCTGCGCGGCGACGTCGACCGGCAGCTCGCGCTGCCCGGCGGCCAGCGCGAGGCCGGCCTTTCCGGGCGCTGGGTCTCGACCGCGACAACGCTGGTCGTGTCGTCGCAGGAGCTGCGGGTGGCCGCGCAGGTGGTGCCGTCGACGGCGCTGGCGCGCACCCAGATCCTGCTCGACCTCAAGCAGGCGATGTGGGTGATGAGCGAATATGCCGGGCGCGAGCGCGCCATGGTCGGCGGCCTGATCGGCCGCGGCGCGCCGATCGACAACGGCGCGCTGGCCTCGCTGGCCGAGTATCGCGGCCGCCTCGAGCAGTCCTGGAGCATGATGGAGGCCTATGCGGCGCGCGATTTCGCCAACCCGCTGGTGCTGAACGCGATGGCGGCCACCCGCGCCGCCTTCTTCGGCACGTTCGAGGACGTGCGCCGCCGCGTCTTCGCCGCCGGCACGGCGGGCGAGCCCTATCCGATGGCGAGCGAGCAGTGGGTCGAGGCGGCCACGCGCGGCATCGACAGCCTGCTCGGCCTGTCCTCGGCGGTCGGCCAGGCGGCCACCGCCTACACGCTGCAGGTCGAGAGCCAGGGCCGCAACGGCGTCATCGTCAGCGTCGCCGTGCTGGTCGCGGCGGCGCTGGTGGGGCTTTCCGCCTTCTGGATCGTCGTCTTCCGCGTCGTCAGGCCGATCCGCTCGCTGACGGACACGATGTCGCGCCTCGCCGGCGGCGATCTCGAGGTCCCCATCCCCTCGGCCGACCGGCACGACGAGATCGGCCAGATGGCGCGCGCGGTCGAGGTGTTCCGCGACGCCGGCCTGGAGAACCGCCGCCTCGAGGCCGAGGCCGAGGAGGGCCGCGCCGTGGGCGAGCGCGAGCGGCGCGAGCGCGAGGAGCAGAAGGCCAGACAGGCGCAGGAGCTCCAGCAGGCGATGGACGCGCTCGGCACCGGGCTCGGCGCGCTGGCCGACGGCAATGTCGGCCACCGCATCGACACGCCCTTCGCCGGCGCGCTGGACAAGCTCCGGGTCGACTTCAACGACTCGGTCGGCAAGCTTGAGAGCGCGCTGCGCTCGGTGGGCGACAATGCCGGCGCCATCCATGCCGGCTCCGACCAGATCCGCGCCGCCGCCGACGACCTCGCCAAGCGCACGGAAATGCAGGCGGCCTCGGTGGAGGAGACGGCCGCCGCCGTCGAGCAGATCACCGCGACCGTGCGCGACTCCAGCCGCCGCGCCGCCGAGGCCGGCCAGATGGTGGCCCGGACCCGCGAGCAGGCGGAGCACTCCTCGCGCGTCGTCGAGCAGGCGGTCGGCGCCATGAGCCAGATCGAGGCGTCCTCGCGCGAGATCAACAACATCATCGGCGTCATCGACGACATCGCCTTCCAGACCAACCTTCTGGCGCTGAACGCGGGCGTGGAGGCCGCGCGCGCCGGCGAGGCGGGCAAGGGCTTCGCCGTGGTGGCGCAGGAGGTGCGCGAGCTCGCCCAGCGCTCGGCCACGGCCGCCAAGGAGATCAAGACGCTGATCACCGCCTCCTCGGAGCAGGTCCAGTCGGGCGTCGCGCTGGTGGGCGAGACCGGGGCCGCGCTCAACACCATCGCCGCCGAGGTCGAGGAGATCAACCGCCATGTGGCGGCGATCGTCGAGGCCGCGCGCGAGCAGGCCGGCGGGCTGGAGGAGATCAACTCCGCCGTCAACCAGATGGACCAGAGCGCGCAGCAGAACGCGGCCATGGTCGAGGAGACCACGGCGGCCAGCCACAGCCTGGCGCGCGAGGCCGCGGCGCTGAACGACCTGCTGGCGCAGTTCAGCTTCGGCGAGAAGGCGGCCGCGCCGGCGCGGCCGGCGGAACGGCCCGCCGCACGGCCGGCGCCCGCGCCCTCTCCTGCCCGCGCGCTGGCGCGCAAGGTGGCGGGCGTGTTCGGCCGGGGCGGGACGGCGGTCGCGGCCGCCGCGGCGCCGGCGGCGGAAGAGGGCTGGGAGGAGTTCTGAGCGGGCCCCGCCCCGCCGCCGGCGCGGCGGGGCGGGCGGCCGGGCGCAAAAAAGGGTGTCGGACCGGCGGGCGTGGCGCCGGGACGCAAGACGAACACAGGACGGACGTGGTGGGGCAATGAAGCAGCGTGGTGTCATCTTGCATCCCGGCGAGGCCTGTCGCCGGCCGGTCTCGGACGAGCGCGTCGCAAGGCAGCTGGCCGAGGCGCGCGAGGGCCGCGAGGCGAAGGAGGGCGGCGGCCGCGGGCTGATGGGCCTGGAGGCATGCGACGTGTGCAAGGGCGCGTGCGCGCTTCCCGCCGCCCCGGCCGGGGGGCTGAGCGGCCTCGACCGCCTGGGCTGGTCGCTGCGGCTGGCCTTCGAGGCGCCGCTCGCCGGCTTCGGCCGCCGCGAGGACGTGCGCGCCTCCTTCATCCACCTGATGCTGGAAGCGCATGGCTGCCGCTCGGCGCAGGACGTGCGCCGCCAGGTGGCGGCGATGCAGTCCGAGCTCGACGCCTACAAGGCGGCGCTCGACCAGCACGCCATCGTCGCCATCACCGACCGCGCCGGAAGGATAACCCACGTCAACAACCCGTTCTGCCGCATCAGCGGCTACCGCCGCGAGGAGCTGGTCGGCCAGCGCCACAACATCGTCAACTCGCGCCATCATCCGCGCGCCTTCTTCGCCGGCATGTGGCGCACCATCGCCCGCGGCGAGGTCTGGCGCGGCGAGATCTGCAACAAGGCGCGCGACGGCAGGCTCTACTGGGTGGACACCACCATCGTCCCCTACCGCGACGACAAGGGCAAGATCGGCGGCTACGTCTCGATCCGCTACGACGTCACCGACCGCAAGCAGGCCGAGGTGGCGCTGCGGGCGGAGAACGAGCGCCGCCAGCAGGCCGAAACCCTGCTGCGGGACGTGATCGACGCCGTGCCCGACGGCATCATCGCCTTCGACGGCGAGGACCGGCTGGTGCTGTTCAACGAGGCCTACCGGCGCTTCCATTCGGGCATCGCCGAGGAGGCCGAGATCGGCATGAGCTTCGAGGAGATGATGAAGCTGGCCGTCCGGCGCGGCCAGTTCGCCATCCCCGGCGGCTCGCCCGCCGACGAGGCGAAATGGATGAAGGCCAGGATGAAGGCGTTCCGCAAGCCGGGCCGCCCCTTCACGCAGCAGCTTGCCGACGGACGCTGGCTCCAGGTGCAGGAGCGCCGCTCGGCCTCCGGCAACATGGTGGGCGTGCGCACCGACATCACCGGGCTGAAGCGCGCCGAGCTGACCATCAAGGACCAGGCCGAGCGCGATCCGCTGACCGGGCTCTACAACCGTTCGGTGCTCGCCGACCAGCTCGCGCGCGCGGTGCGGCGCGCGCGCCAGGGCGGCCATGCCGGCGCGCTGGTGGTTGCCGACCTCGACGACTTCAAGGCCGTCAACGACTCCTTCGGCCACGACGCCGGCGACCGGCTGCTGAAGGAGGTGGCGAGACGGCTGCGCGCGAGCCTGCGCGCCAACGACGTGGCGGTGCGGCTGGGCGGCGACGAGTTCGCCTTCATCCTGCCGCGCGTCGCCGGCGAGGCCGGGCTCGACCGGATGCTGGAGCGCGTGGTCGCGGCGATCGGCCAGCCGGTGGCGCTCGGCGGGCGGCAGGTCTCGCCGGGTTGCAGCCTCGGCGTCGCGATCTTCCCGCGCGACGGCACCGCGCCGGGCACGCTGATGAAGAATGCCGACATCGCGCTCTACGAGGCCAAGGGCGACAGCCGCGGCGGCCACCGCGTCTTCCGCAAGGGCATGCGCGCGGCCATCGAGAAGAAGCAGAAGCTCGCCGCCGCGCTGCGCGCCGACCTGGCGGCGAAGCGGCTCGGCATCGCGCTGCAACCGCAGATCCGCCTCGCCGACGGCGCGCATGCCGGCTTCGAGGTGCTGGCGCGCTGGAGCGCCGGCGGGGAGCCGGTGCCGCCGCCGGAGTTCATCCGGCTCGCGGAGGAGACCGGCATGATCGTGACCCTGGGCGAGCAGGTGCTGGAGGCCGCGCTCGCCGCGACGGGGCAGATGCGCGCCATCGGGCTGGAGACGGGCGGCATCGCCGTCAACGTCGCGGCCGCGCAGCTCAAGCTCGGCAGCTTCGCCGCCCGGGTCGAGGCGCTGCTGAAGCGCCACGGCGTCGCGCCGTCGCTTCTGGAGATCGAGATCACGGAGAACGTGCTGCTCGACCGCGACCCCGGCCGCATCCTCGATTCGCTCGAGGCGGTGAAGGCGATGGGCATCAAGGTCGCGCTCGACGATTTCGGCACCGGCTTCGCCTCGCTCACCCACCTCAAGCGCTTCCCGGTCGACCGGCTGAAGATCGACCGCTCCTTCGTCCACAACATCGAGACCGACGCCGGCGACGCGGCGATCTCGCGCACCATCATCAGCCTGGCGCACAGCTTGGGGCTGGAGGTGGTGGCCGAAGGCGTCGAGACCGAGGCGCAGCTTTCCTTCCTGCGCGGCCATGGCTGCGACTACGCGCAGGGCTTCCTGTTCGGCAGGCCCTCGCCGGTCGGCGAGCTGGCCGACTATCTGGCGCGCGCGCGGGCCGGCGCGCCGATCCCGCTTGCCGCGGCGGAATGAGCCTCAGGCCGGCTGGAAATCGAGCGCCACGCCGTTGATGCAGTAGCGCAGGCCGGTGGGCGGCGGCCCGTCGGGGAAGACGTGGCCGAGATGGCTGCCGCACCGGGCGCAATGCACCTCGGTGCGCTCCATGCCCCAGCTGCGGTCCCGGGACGTCTCCACCGCGCCGGGCAGGGGATCGTTGAAGCTCGGCCAGCCGGTGCCGCTCTCGAACTTCAGCGTCGAGCGGAACAGCTCCTGCCCGCAGCCGGCGCAGGAGAAGGTGCCGGCGCGCTTCTCGTGGAGCAGGGCGCAGCTTCCCGGCCGCTCGGTGCCGTGCTCGCGCATGACGTGGTACTGCTCCGGCGTCAGCAGCGCGCGCCATTCCGCCTCGGTGCGGGTGACCGGAAAAGCCCTGGTGTCCATGAAAGCCTCCGTGAAGCCGTGACAGGCGCAATGTAGGGCCGGGGCGGCCGCGCCTCAATGCTTGCGCGACAGCTCGCGCGTCGCCGCCTCCAGCCCCGCCAGCGTCAGCGGGTACATGCGGTCGCAGAACAGGTCGCGGATCATCTGGATCGAATGGGTGTAGCCCCAATGCTGCTCGCGCACCGGGTTGAGCCACACCGCATTCGGCCACTGGGAAAGGACGCGGGTGAGCCAGACATGGCCCGGCTCCTCGTTCCAGTGCTCGACCGAACCGCCGGCATAGGCGATCTCGTAGGGGCTCATCGAGGCGTCGCCGACGAAGATCACCTTGTAGTCGGGGCCGTATTTGTGGAGCACGTCGAAGGTCGGCATGACCTCGGCGTGGCGGCGGCGGTTGTCCTTCCACACGCCCTCGTAGAGGCAGTTGTGGAAGTAGAAGTATTCCATGTGCCGGAACTCGGCGCGCGCGGCCGAGAACAGCTCCTCGACGATGCGGATGTGGTCGTCCATCGAGCCGCCGACGTCGAAGAACATCAGCAGCTTGACGGCGTTGCGCCGCTCCGGCCGGGTCTTCACGTCGAGATAGCCGTGCTCGGCCGTGGCGTGGATGGTGCCGGGAAGGTCCAGCTCCTCGTCGGCGCCCTCGCGCACCCAGCGGCGAAGTCTCTTGAGGGCAACCTTGATGTTGCGGGTGCCGAGCTCGACCGAATCGTCGAAGTTCCTGAACTCGCGCTTGTCCCAGACCTTGACCGCGCGGCGGTGGCGGCTCTCGGCCTGCCCGATGCGCACGCCTTCCGGGTTGTAGCCATAGGCGCCGAAGGGCGAGGTGCCGGCGGTGCCGATCCATTTCGAGCCGCCCTGATGGCGGCCCTTCTGCTCCTCCAGCCGCTTCTTCAGCGTCTCCATCAGCTTGTCGAAGCCGCCAAGCGCTGCGACCAGCTTCTTCTCCTCCTCGGTCAGGTGCTTTTCGGCGAGCCGCCGCAGCCATTCCTCGGGCAGGTTGGCGACATCGACCGCGCCCTCGCCGGACACGGCCTCCAGCCCCTTGAAGACGCGGGAAAAGACCTGGTCGAAACGGTCGATGTGGCGCTCGTCCTTCACGAGCGCGGCGCGGGCGAGGAAGTAGAAGCCCTCGACGTCGTACTCGACCAGCCCCGCCTCCATGCCTTCCAGCAGCGACAGGTATTCCCGAAGCGAGACGGGGACCTTCGCGGCTTTCAGCTCGAGGAAGAAGGGCAGGAACATGACGCCTCAGTTGCGCTGGTACTTGATGAAGGGCGTGAGTTTCGCGATACGGTCGTAGAGCTTGCGCGCCGTCTCGTTGAAGTGCTGCGTCAGCCAGTAGACGTTGGCGGCCCCGGCCTCGTCCGCCTTCCGGTAGACCGCCTCGATCAGCGCCCGCCCGACGCCGGTGCCGCGCGCCTCAGGGTCGGCGTAGAGGTCCTGAAGGTAGCAGTTGTCGCCCACGGCCCAGCAGGTGCGGTGGAAGATGTAGTGGACGAGGCCGACGGCCTTGCCGTCCACCTCGGCAATGAGGCCGTTGGGCTCGTACTTCCCCTCGTCCAGCAGCCGCTGCCATGTCGAGGCGTAGACCTCCTCGGAGACGCTCGTCTCGTAGAAGGCGAGGTAGGCGGTCCACAGCCGGCGCCATTCGGCGTGGTCGGCGCGGACGAGCGGGCGGATGGTGATCGTCGTCATTCGGTTTTCTCCCTGATACCCGGCGCTCCGCCGGGGCGGCGGGCGTTCGTCAGCCGTGAAGCCGGATCGCCGGCCTTTCGTCGGCTGCGCGGACGGCTCCTCACCCTTGCCGGCGTGCCATGAAAGCCAGCCGCTCGAACAGGTGGACATCCTGCTCGTTCTTCAGCAGCGCGCCGTGCAGCTTCGGCAGGGCGTTCCTGGCGTCGGTGCGCAGATCCTCGGGCGCGACGTCGTCGGCGACCAGCAGGCGGATCCAGTCGAGCGCCTCCGAGGTCGAGGGCTTCTTCTTCAGGCCCGGCACCTCGCGGATCTCGTAGAAGCGGGTCAGCGCCGCGCGCACCAGGTTCTGCTTGATGCCCGGATAGTGGACGTCGACGATCCTTTGCAGCGTGTCGACGTCGGGGAAGCGGATGTAGTGGAAGAAGCAGCGGCGCAGGAAGGCGTCGGGCAGCTCCTTCTCGTTGTTGGAGGTGATGACGACGATGGGCCGCTGCCTCGCGCGCACGGTCTCGCCGGTCTCGTAGACGTGGAACTCCATGCGGTCGAGCTCCTGCAACAGGTCGTTGGGGAACTCGATGTCGGCCTTGTCGATCTCGTCGATCAGCAGCACCACCTTGCGCTCGGCGGAGAACGCCTCCCACAGCTTGCCGCGGCGGATGTAGTTGTGGATGTCGTTGAAGCGCTCGTCGCCGAGCTGGCTGTCGCGCAGGCGCGAGACCGCGTCGTACTCGTAGAGGCCCTGCTGCGCCTTCGTGGTCGACTTGACGTGCCACTCGATCAGCTCGAGGCCAAGTGCCGCGGCGATCTGGCGGGCAAGCTCGGTCTTGCCGGTGCCGGGCTCGCCCTTGACCAGCAGCGGCCGCTCCAGCGCGATCGCCGCGTTGACGGCAACCATGAGATCCTTGTCGGCGACATAGGCCGCCGTTCCTTCAAAGCGCATGCCTTTACTCTTCTCCCGGGAGGCGATTGTTCAATGCGAAACCGATGTGAAACTAGGCAGGCGGGCGAGGCGGCGCAAGCCCGCAATTGGCCGGCCCTTTCCTGATGGCGGCCGGCGGGGCCGCGAATGGCACTGGCGGCGGGCGCCCGGCCGGCCTATATTGGCGGTGGCGATCTGCGCTTCCCGACAGGAGTAACTTATCCCCGGGGCCTTATTGATCCCCAGGGAGCTGTCCCTGGCCGGGCCCGTGGGCCCGGACATATGGCGCCCACCTACCTTGTAGGCACCCGGGATCAACCTCTCCATCGGCTGCCGCGGATCGCTCCCTTCCCGCTGGTCCGTTCCCCGTTTCCCGCCTTCCGATCTCCGTCATGGATGCCGCCGCCAAAGAGCTCAAGAAGACCCTGCGCGGCGCGGCGCTCGCCCGGCGCGACGCGCTCGACCCCGCTTGGCGCGCCGACGCCTCGCTGGTGATGGCTGCCGCCGCGGACACGCTCGCCATCGCGCCCGGCACGGTCGTCTCCGGCTTCCTGCCGATCCGCTCCGAGGCGGACCTCAAGCCGCTGATGGCGGCGCTGGCGCAACGGGGCGCGCGGCTTTGCCTGCCCGTCATCCTCGACCGCGTCACCATCGTCTTCCGCGAATACCTGGCCCACCGGCCGCTGGTCGACACCGGCTTCGGCACCAGTGGCCCGGACGCGGACGCAGCCGTGCTCGACCCCGCCGTGATGCTCGTGCCGCTCGCGGCCTTCGACGCGCAGGGCAACCGCATCGGCTACGGCGCCGGCCATTACGACCGCGCCATCGCACGGCTGCATGCGAAGGGGCTTGCGCCGCGGCTGGTCGGTGTCGCCTTCGACTGCCAGCGTGTCGACGCCGTTCCGGCCGAGGCGCACGACGTGCGGCTGGGCGAATGCCTGAGCGAAAGCGGCTTGCGCCGGTTTCCCCTCTGCCTGTAGGAGAAGGCCATGAGGCTTCTTTTTCTCGGCGACATGGTGGGACGGTCGGGCCGCACGGCGGTGTGGGAGCGCCTTCCCGGACTGATCTCAGATTTCCGGCTCGATTTCGTCATCGTCAACGGCGAGAACGCCGCCGGCGGCTTCGGCATCACCGAGGAGATCTTCCGCTTGACGCTCGACGCCGGCGCCGACGTGGTGACGACCGGCAACCACGTCTGGGACCAGCGCGAGGCGCTGGAGTTCGCCCCGCGCGAGGAGCGCTTCCTGCGGCCGGCCAACTTTCCCGTCGGCACGCCGGGCCGCGGCACCGGACTCTACGAGGCCAGGAACGGCGCGCGCGTCTTCGTCGCCAACATCATGGGCCGCGTGTTCATGCACCCGGAGCTGGACGACCCGTTCCAGGCCGGCGAGCGCGAGCTCGCCGCCTGCCCGCTCGGCGAGCAGGCGGACGTGGCGGTGATCGACTTCCACGCCGAGGCGACCTCGGAGAAGATGTGCTTCGCCCATTTCGTCGACGGCCGCGCCTCGCTGGTCGTCGGCACCCACACGCACCAGCCGACCGCCGACCACCAGATACTGAACGGCGGCACGGCCTACATCTCCGACGCCGGCATGTGCGGCGACTACGATTCCTCGCTCGGCATGGACAAGGAGGAGCCGCTCAACCGCTTCCTCTACAAGGTGCCGAAGGGCCGCTTCGAGGCGGCCGCCGGCCCGGCGACGATCTGCGGCGTCGGCGTCGACATTTCCGACCGCACCGGCCTTGCCGAGAAGATCGCGCCGCTCAGGCTCGGGCCGCGGCTTCAGGAGACGGTCCCCTCCTTCTGGTGAGGCCCGCGCGGCGGCGGACGCCGCCGCAAGGTTCCCGACGGGAAACCGCGGGGGAAACCTTGACGGGAAACGAGGCCCGCCCCACTTCTTGCGGGCCTTTTTCCGTCAACCTTTTCCGAGGATACTGATGATCGAGTTCTTCGCGGCGCATCTCGACTGGCTCGCCGACCCGACCGCGTGGGTGGCGCTTGTCACGCTCATCGTGCTCGAGGTGGTGCTGGGCATCGACAACCTGATCTTCATCTCGATCCTGACCAACAAGCTGCCCGAGCAGCACCGCGTCGCCGCGCGGCGGCTCGGCATCGGCGCCGCGCTCGTCATGCGGCTGGTCCTGCTCGCCACCATCGCCTGGATCGTGCACCTGACCGACCCGCTGTTCGCGCTGTTCGGCCACGCCTTCTCCTGGCGCGACCTGATCCTGATCGCCGGCGGCCTGTTCCTCGTCTGGAAGGCGACCAAGGAGATCCACCACTCGGTCGATCCCCATGCCGGCAAGGAGACCATCGTGGGCGAGACGATCCAGACCTCGCTTGCCGGCGCGATCTTCCAGATCCTGCTGCTCGACCTCGTCTTCTCCATCGACTCGATCATCACCGCGGTCGGCATGACCGACGAGATCGCCATCATGTACATCGCGGTGATCGTGGCGGTGACGGTGATGCTGATCGCCGTCAACCCGCTGTCGCGCTTCATCGAGAAGAACCCGACCATCGTCATGCTGGCGCTGGGCTTCCTCCTGATGATCGGCACGACGCTGATCGCCGACGGCATGGGCTTCCATGTGCCCAAGGGCTACATCTACGCCGCCATGGGCTTCTCGGCGCTGGTGGAGGGCCTCAACATGCTGGCGCGGCGCAAGCGCACGCTCGACAAGGTGAGCGCGAGCGGCGCGGGCACGACGGGCAGCGGCGCGGGCGCGGGCGGGGGCGGGGCGGCCGAGTAGGGCCGCTCAGATGTCCTTGCCCGGCCCAGGCGGAATCTCGCCGGGCAGCGGGATCAGCATCGACCGCTCCTTGAGCCAGGGATGGATCTCGACGGCCTGGCGCAGCGCCGCCTGGCCGGGCTCCATCCGGCCCTGGCGCATCAGGATCATCGCCTTGCCGGCCAGCGCGGCGAAATGCTTCGGCTCCAGCGCCAGCGTGCGCTCGATGTCCTCCAGCGAGCCGTCGAAATCCTCCCTCAGGAAGCGGATGAAGGCGCGCTGGTTCCAGCCCTCGGCATAGTCGGGGGCGTCGGCAACCACGCCGTCGAGGATGGAGAGCGCGCGGGAGAGGTCGTAGCGCTCGCGGGCCCGCATCGCCTCGGCCACGGCCTCGGCGACCGCCGGGGTCGGCGCCTGGCCCATCCACATCCACCAGACCGCGTCCTCGGCGCTGCGGCCCTCGCGCTCGGTGGCGGCGTTGCGCAGCCGCTCGAACAGGAGCCGCCGCTCCTTCTGCCGCGGCGTCTCGCCCGCCTCCTCGTTGGCGAAGCCGGCGGCCGCGAAGGGAAGGAACGCTGCCGCGGCGAGCACGAAGCGGCGGGTGCGCATGGTCATACCCCTTTCAGGACCAGGATCGTCGGCCGGCGCGGCAGGTCGCGCAGCGAGACGGTGAGCGAGCGCTCGCCGGAGAAGACCACGTCGAAGGTCTCGCCCATGCTGGCGGTGAACTCGCCGATGGGGGTCGAATGGCGGTGCATGGGCAGGATAAGCGACGAGAACAGCCGCCTGGCGATCTCGCTCACGGCGCCGACGGACAGCGTCATGCCGCCGTCGATCGGCACCATCAGCACGTCGAGCCGACCTATTGCCGCATAGTGGGCGTCCTCCAGATGGTGGTGCAGGTGGCCGAGATGGCCGATGCACAGGCCCGCCACCTCGAAGATGAAGATCGAGTTGCCGTCCCGCTCCATGCCGCCGCCCCAGCTCCTGATGTCTGTCGGCACGTTGCGGATATAGACGTCGTCGACCATCAGGGCATGGCGGGCCGGGCCGCCGTCGGGGTTCCAGCCGCGCAGCACGTGCTCGATGCCGGGATCGGGGAAGTCGGTGTAGTGGGTGCGATGCGCCCTGTTCATGGTGACGACGCGCGGCGGCGGCTCGCCGCCGTAGTGGCCGGAGAAGTCGGTGGCGATGCGCACGCCGCCCGGCGTCTCGATGACGTAGGTGGAATGGCCGGCATAGGTGATGGTCACCGGCCCTTCGGCGGCCGCCTGCGCGGGGATGGAAGCGGGCGCGAAGCCGGCGAGGATGGCGCCGGGCACCGCCTCGGCGACGGCGAGGCAGCGGCTCGCCGCCGGGGCCTGCGGCTCCTGGGCCACGGCTTCGGGGGCTGCGGCCGGATGCAGGAGAAGGCCGAGCGCGAATGCGGCGGCGACGACTGCGGGGCGCATGCTAGCCTCCGGGGCGGTCTGCGGGCGGATTCGCCGTGGCCCGAGACTACAGGCTCGCGCCGGTCCCGCCCAAGCCTTTGCGCGGCGGCCGGCTTCACGTTTTCGCGAGAGCGGCGCGCCGCGCGCGGCCTTCTGGACGTTTCGCGGCCTTTTCTCTATAAGGCGCGCCATTCAACGACATCGCGAAAAGCGCTCCAAGAGGTCCCATGGCTGGCCATTCCCAATTCAAGAACATCATGCACCGCAAGGGGCGGCAGGACGCCGTCCGCTCCAAGATGTTTTCCAAGCTCGCGCGCGAAATCACCGTCGCGGCCAAGACCGGACTGCCCGACCCCGACATGAACCCGCGCCTGCGGCTCGCCATCCAGAACGCCAAGGCGCAGTCCATGCCCAAGGACAACATCCAGCGCGCCATCAACAAGGCGGCCGGCAACGACGGCGAGAACTACGAGGAAGTGCGCTACGAGGGCTACGGCCCGGGCGGCGTCGCCGTCATCGTCGAGGCGCTGACCGACAACCGCAACCGCACCGCCTCCAACGTGCGCGCCGCCTTCACCAAGGCCGGCGGCTCGCTGGGCGAGACCGGCTCGGTCTCCTTCCTGTGGGATCGCGTCGGCGAGGTCGTCTACAAGGCCGAGGCCGGCGACGCCGACGCAGTGATGGAGGCGGCCATCGAGGCCGGCGCCGACGACGTGCAGTCCGACGAGGACGGGCATGTCATCCTGTGCGCGTTCGAGGCGATCGGCGAAGTGACGGCGGCGCTGGAGAAGGCGCTGGGCGAGGCCGAATCCGTCAAGACGATCTGGAAGCCGCAGACCGCCACCCCGGTCGACGAGGACCGCGCCCGCTCGATCCTCAAGCTGATCGCCACGCTCGAGGACGACGACGACGTGCAGAACGTCTACGCCAATTTCGAGGTCGACGACGAGACGATGGCCAAACTGAGCGCCGCCTGAGCGGCGTTCCGGGGGCAGGGCCGAGCGCGGCCTGAGGCGCGCGCCGCCCTGTCGCGGGCCAATAAAAAACCCGCCTTCGAGGCGGGTTTTTTGCCGGATCGATCCGGGATGGATCAGATGCCGAGGCCCTCGTAGCGCTTCTTGAACTTCGACAGGCGGCCGCCGCGGTCGACCAGGGTCTGCTGGCCGCCGGTCCACGCCGGATGCGTGGTCGGGTCGATGTCGAGGTTCATCGTGTCGCCCTCCTTGCCCCAGGTGGAGCGGGTCAGGTATTCGGTGCCATCGGTCATGACGACCTTGATGGTGTGGTAATCGGGATGGATATCGGCTTTCATCACTGTCGTCCTGGCTGCCGGGCTGAAATCGCGCGTCGGATCGGATGCGGCGATGCGCCCACTGTCAAAACCTGAAGCCGCGGCTATGGAATGGCCGCAGCTTCGGAAACGGTCGGTGGCCTCATACAGGAGCCGGCGCGAAACCACAAGGCCCCGGTGCAGATGACAAGGGGGGGGCGCGGCGATTTCGCCGCCAGGCGGAGACGAAAGGGCGGACATGGCCAATAGCGCAGCCGAAACCGGACAGGAAAGGCAGGCGCGCCTGCGCACGCTGGGGCCGCTCGGGCGGCTCGTTCCCTTCGTCACGCGCTATCGCGGCCTCGTGGTCGGCGCCTGCGTCGCGCTCACGGCGGCGGCCGTCACCACGCTGACGCTGCCCCTGGCGGTGCGCCGCATGATCGACCACGGCTTCTCCGATTCCGATTCGGCGCTGATCTCCAGCTACTTCATGATGCTGATCGCGCTCGCCGGCATGCTGGCGGCGGCCTCGGCAGCGCGCTACTACTTCGTCATCACGCTGGGCGAGCGCGTGGTCTCGGACCTGCGGCTCGCCGTCTTCTCCCACGTCTCGCGCCTGTCGCCCGGCTTCTTCGACGCCGTGCAGTCGGGCGAGATCGTGTCGCGGCTGACCGCCGACACCACGCAGATCAAGTCGGCGGTGGGCGCCACCGCCTCGACGGCGCTGCGCAACGTCATCCTCACCGTCGGCGCGCTCGCCATGATGGTGGTGACGAGCCCGAAGCTGTCGGGCCTGGTCATCGCGGCGATCCCCGTCGTGGTTCTGCCGCTGGTCGCCTTCGGCCGCTCGGTCAGGCGGCGCTCGCGCTTCGCGCAGGACACGCTGGCCGACGCCACCGCCTACGCCTCCGAGCAGATCGGCGCGGTGCGCACGCTCCAGGCCTACACCAACGAGGCGCTGGTGGAGAACCGCTTCGCCGGCGCGGTCGAGATCGCTTTCGAGGCCGCGCGGGCTTCCGTGCGCGCCCGTGCCGTGCTCACCTTCTTCGCCATCTTCACCGTCTTCGCCTCGGTGGTGGCGGTGCTGTGGATCGGCGCCGCCGACGTCCTGTCGGGCGCGATGTCGCCGGGCACGCTCGGCCAGTTCCTGCTCTACGCCGTGTTCGCCGCCGGCGCGCTCGGGGCGCTGTCAGAGGTGTGGGGCGAGCTTTCGCAGGCCGCCGGGGCGGCCGAGCGGCTGACCGAGCTTCTGGCCGAGCAGCCGCAGGTGCGCGCGCCCGCCGCCCCGGTCGCGCTGCCGGAGCCGGCGCGCGGCGCGGTCGAGTTCCGCGACGTCTCCTTCGCCTATCCGATGCGGCCCGACCGGGCCGCGCTGGAGGGGCTTTCCTTCTGCGTAAAGCCCGGCGAGACGGTGGCCATCGTCGGTCCGTCGGGCTCGGGCAAGAGCACGGTGTTCTCGCTGATCCTGCGCTTCTACGACCCGCAGGCCGGGACGGTGCTGGTCGACGGGGTCGACATCGGCCGGGCCGACCCGCGGGCGGTGCGCGCCCGCATGGCCATCGTGCCGCAGGACGTGACGATTTTCGCGGCGAGTGCTTCCGACAACATCGCCTTCGGCCGGCCGGGCGCCGGCGCGGCCGAGATCGAGGCGGCGGCGCGCGAGGCCCACGCCCACGAGTTCATCGCCCGGCTCGACAGGGGCTACGACACGCCGCTGGGCGAGCGCGGCGTCACCCTTTCCGGCGGCCAGCGCCAGCGGCTGGCGATCGCGCGGGCCATCCTGCGCGACGCGCCGATCCTGCTGCTCGACGAGGCGACCTCGGCGCTCGACGCCGAGAGCGAGACGCTGGTGCAGACGGCGCTGGAGCGGCTGATGGAGGGGCGCACCACGCTCGTCATCGCCCATCGCCTCGCGACCGTGCTCAAGGCGGACCGCATCCTCGTCATGGAGGACGGGCGCATCGTCGAGGAAGGCACGCATGAAAGCCTGGTCGCGGCGAACGGCGTCTATGCGCGGCTCGCCCGCCTCCAGTTCGACCACGGCGCCGGCGCGTTCGGCAGGGCCGCGGAGTAGTCAGCCGAGGAGATCGCGCGCCGCGCGCATGAAGATGCGCGCGCCGATGGCGATCAGGTCGTCGGGAAAGTCGTAGTCGGGGTTGTGCAGGTTCGGCCGGTCGGTGCCGGCGCCCAGGAACAGCATCGCCGATCTGGAGCCGTGGCCGAAGGTGCCGAAATCCTCCGAGGCGCGCATCGGCAGCCCCTCGCCGTCGTGGGGAATCCCTTCCGCGTCGAGCGCGGCGGCGAGGTGCGCGGTCGCCTGGCTGTCGTTGAGGCTGGCGACGAAGATCTCGTGATAGTCGACGGCGTGCGACAGGCCCGCGGCCGCGGCCGCCTCGCGCACCAGCGTCTCGGCGGCGGCGACGAGGTCGGCCATGCGGCCGTCGAGCCGCGTGCGCAGCGTCGCCCTGATCTCGGCCCGGCCGGGGGTGACGCCGAACACCGGCTCGCCCATCCTGACGTGGGTGACGGTGGCCATGGCGAAATCGTCCTGGGCGAAGGAGCCGCCGCCGAGCGCGGCGAGCTGCGGCATCAGCCGGCTGACCGCCGCCATCGGCGACACGCCGCTTTCGGGCATCGAGGAATGCGCCTCCCTGCCTTCGAGCACGATGCGCATGCCGCGCGAGGCGCAGTTGACGACGCCGTCCTTAAGCCGGACATGGCCGAGCGGCGTGCCGGGCAGATTGTGCAGCGAGAAGGCGAAGTCGGGGCGGATTTCGCCGTAGCGCGGATCGGCGACCACGCCGGCCGCGCCGTCGCCGGTCTCCTCGGCCGGCTGGAACATCAGCACCACGCGGCCCGTGGCCGGCCGCTTCCGGCCGAACTGGCGGCCGAGCGCGGCCAGGATCGCCATGTGGCCGTCATGGCCGCACATGTGGCCCTTGCCGGGAACCGTCGAGCGGTGCGGGATGTCGGAGACCTCGGCGATGGGCAGCGCGTCGAGCTCGGCGCGGAACAGCAGCGTCGGCCCCGGCCCGCCGCCGTCGTAGACGAAGGCGACGCCGTGGCCGCCGAGCCCGCCCAGCACCCGGTCGGGCCCGGTGTCGGCGAGGAAGGCGGCGACGCGGCCCGCCGTCTTTGCCTCCTCGTTGGAGATTTCGGGGAAGCGGTGCAGCTCGCGGCGGAAGGCGACGAGATCGGCGATGTCCCGGTTGGTGAGGCTCATGCGGCGGCCGCTCCGGGGCTTCAGGCGAAGACGATGGTCTTGTTGCCGCTCAGCATCACCCTGTTCTCCAGGTGCAGCTTGACGGCGCGCGCCAGCACGCGCGATTCGATGTCGCGGCCGACGGCCACGAAGTCGTCGGCGCTCATGGCGTGGGTGACGCGCTCGGTCTCCTGCTCGATGATCGGGCCCTCGTCGAGGTCGGGCGTGACGTAGTGGGCGGTGGCGCCGATCAGCTTCACGCCGCGGTCGTGGGCCTGGTGGTAGGGCTTCGCACCCTTGAAGCTCGGCAGGAACGAATGGTGGATGTTGATGATCCTGCCGTAGAGCCGGCTGGAGAAGGCATCCGACAGCACCTGCATGTAGCGGGCGAGCACGATGAGCTGCGCCCCGGTCTCCTCGACCAGCGCCGTCAGCTTCGCCTCCTGCCCGGCCTTGGTGTCGGGCGTGACCTTCCAGCAGTGATAGGGGATGCCGGCGCCTTCCGCCTCGGCGCGGCTGTCCTCGTGGTTGGAGACGATGGCCGCCACCTCGGCGTCGAGCCAGCCGACGCGGATCTGGTAGAGCAGGTGCAGCATGGCGTGGTCGAACTTCGACACCATGATGACGATCCGCGGCTTGACGGCGGTGACGGCGGTGCGGATCTCCATGCCGAAGCGCTCGGCCGCCGGCGCGATCGCCCGCCGGATGGCGGCCTCGTCGGCGCCGCGCGAGTCGAGCGAGATGCGCATGAAGAAGCGGTTGCTCTGCTGGTCCCAGAACTGGTTGCTCTCGACGATGTTGCCGCCCAGCGCGGCGAGCGCGGTGCTGACGGCGGCGACGATGCCCGGGCGGTCGTCGCAGGACAGGTTGAGGATGTGGGACGGACGGATCATCTTTCGGGGCCCCGCTTGGAACTGACGCCGGAGCGGCGGACGCCCGGATGAATCCGCGCCGCCGCCCCATCTGCTCATAGCCGTCCTGCGGCACCGGGATCAATCGCCGCGGCGCGCGCCATCCGCCCTTGCGCGAAAAAAGCGGGCGTGCGACGACGCGGCCACGCCGTCGCGCCGCCGTCGCCCGGGGGCGTTTTTGCCCTGGACAGGGAACCGGCCGCCGGTGCACCTGTTATCCGGCAAGGAGCATTCCTTGACCATCCTCCCGGCGAGCATGATGCACGGTTTCATCGCAGGCTACGAGCCCTACCTCGCCCTCGCCATCGTGCTGGCGACCTTCACCGCCTTTCTGTTCGAGCGCTATCCGCCCGAGGTGACGGCCGCGGCCGGGGCGGCCGCCTTCGTCGTGCTCGGCCTGCTTTCGCCGGCCGACGTGCTGCCGGTGTTCTCCAATCCCGCGCCGCTGACCGTCGCGGCGATGTTCGTGCTGACGGGCGCGCTGGTGCGCACCGGCGTGCTGGAGCGGGTGGCCGGCGCCATCCTCGACCATTCCGGCGACCGGCCGGCGACGGCCGTCGTCGGCCTCATGCTGGCCATCGTGGCGGTGTGCGGCTTCATCAACAACACGCCGCTGGTGCTGATCATGATCCCGATCACGCTGCGCATCGCCCGCAAGTTCGACATCGCCGCCACGCGGCTTCTGATCCCCGTCTCCTACGTCACCATCCTCGGCGGCACCTGCACGCTGATCGGCACCTCGACCAACCTTCTGGTCGACGGGGTGGCGCGCGAGCGCGGCATGGAGGCGTTCTCGATCTTCGAGATCACCCCGGTGGGCATCGTCACGGCGCTGTCGGGCCTGACGCTGCTCGGCCTGTTCGGCCGCCACCTGCTGCCCGACCGGCGCGACGACGCTGCCGGGCTGGACTCCGGCGAGGTCGAGTTCCTGTCGGAGATCGCGGTGGTGGAGGAGGGCGGCTTCACGAAGCAGCCGCTGGGCGAGGTCGGCGCCTTCAAGCTGCCGGGCCTGCGCCTGATCGGCGTGCGGCGCGGCGGCGACATCGTGCGAAACGAGCTGGACGACGTGGTGCTGAAGAAGGGCGACCGGCTGGTGGTCGCGGCCACGGCCTCGCTGCTGCTGACGCTGAGCGAGGACAAGACCCTGCGCATCGGCCTCGGCCGGCGGGGCGCCGACCCGTCGGGCCTGGTGGTGGCGGAGGCGGTGCTCGCGCCGCAGCAGACCGCCATCGGCCGGCGCATCGCCGACCTGTCGCTCGGCAGCCGCTTCGGCGTGCGCGTGCTCGGCGTCCACCGCCACCGCCACATCGCCGGCAAGGACCTCGACACCGTGCTGCTGCGCCCGGCCGACCGGCTGCTGCTCGAAGGCACGCCCGCCGGCCTCGACGCGATGAGCCAGCAGGGCGTGCTGGTCTCGGTCGACCGCACGGCCGGCCGCGCCTTCCGCCGCACCAAGGCGCCCATCGCCGTGCTGGCGCTGGTGGGCGTGGTGGCGCTGGCCGCGCTCGGCGTGATGGACATATCGGTGCTGGCCATGCTGGCCGTGGCGGCCATCCTCGTCCTGCGCTGCATCGACAGCGACGAGGCATGGGGCTCCATCGACGGCGGCATCCTGGTGCTGATCTTCGCCATGCTGGTCATCGGCGTCGGGCTGGAGCGCAGCGGCGCGGTCGACCTGATCGTCTCGGGCGTCGCGCCGACGCTTTCCGGCCTGTCGCCGCTCGCCACGCTGGTGATGGTCTACCTCCTGACCTCGGTGATGACCGAGATCGTGACCAACAACGCCGTCGCCGTGGTGATGACGCCCATCGTCATCGGCCTCGCCGCGCAGCTCGGCATCGACGCGCGGCCGCTGGTGGTGGCGGTGATGTTCGGGGCGAGCGCGAGCTTCGCCACCCCGATCGGCTACCAGACCAACACGCTGGTCTACGGCGCCGGCAACTACCGCTTCGCCGACTTCCTCAAGGTCGGCATCCCGATGAACGTCGTCGTCGGCCTGGCGACGTGCCTGGCGATCTACGTCTATTACGGGATGGCGCCCGTCGCTCCCTAAAGGTCGCTCCCTAAAGGTTCGCCGCCGCGTGGCGGCCGGCGTTGCGGCCGGAAAACAGGCAGCCGCCGAGGAAGGTGCCCTCGAGCGCGTTGTAGCCGTGATAGCCGCCGCCGCCGAAGCCGGCCACCTCGCCCGCCGCATAGAGGCCGGGGATCGGCTCCCCCGACGGATCGAGCACGCGGCCGTCGAGGTCGGTGTGCAGGCCGCCGAGCGTCTTGCGGGTGAGGATGTGCAGCTTCACCGCGATCAGCGGCCCGTGCGCCGGATCGAGGATCCGGTGCGGCCTGGCCGTGCGGATCAGCCGGTCGCCGCGATAGGCGCGCGCGCCGTTGAGCGCGATCACCTGCGCGTCCTTGGAGAAGGGGTTGTCGATCTCGCGGTCGCGCGCCTCGATCTGCATCCTCAAGCGGTCGTGGTCGATCAGCGCATCGCCGGTCATCTCGTTCATCGCCGCGACCAGCTCCGGCAGCGTGTCGCGGACGATGAAGTCCTTGCCGTGTCGCTTGAACGCCTCGACCGCCGGCGGCGCGCCCTTGCCGCGCCGGCTCCTCAGCACATTGAGCCACTTCTTCGAGGCGAGGTCGGTGTTCTGCTCCGAGCCCGAAAGGGCGAACTCCTTCCTGATGATGCTCTGGGTCAGCACGAACCAGGAATAGTCGTAGCCGGTCGACAGGATGTGCTTCAGCGTCGCCAGCGTGTCGAAGCCGGGCAGGCAGGGCGCGGGCAGGCGGTTGCCCCGGGCGTCGAACCACAGCGAGGACGGGCCTGGCAGGATGCGGATGCCGTGGTCGGGCCAGATCGGGTCCCAGTTGCGCACGCCTTCGGTGTAGTGCCACATGCGGTCGGTGTTGACGGTGGCGGCGCCGGCCTCTTTCGCGATCGCCACCATGCGGCCGTCGACATGGTGCGGCACGCCGGCGACCATGGTCTTCGGCGCGGGGCCGAGGCGGTCGACGGGCCAGCTCTTCCGCACAAGATCGAGGTCGCCGCCGATGCCGCCGGAGGCGACGACGACGCAGGGCGCCGACAGCTCGAACGACCCCGCCACCTCGCGGCCGGAGCGTTCGCCGCGCCCGACAGTGGACGGCTCCAGCACCTCGCCGGCGACGCCCGAGACCGCGCCGCCGGTCCTGACGAGGCGGCTGGCGCGATGGCGGAACTTCAGCGCGACGCGGCCGGCCTTCGCGTGCTCGCGGATGCGGGCGACGAAGGGCTCCAGCACGCCCGGCCCGACGCCCCAGGTGATGTGGAAGCGCGGCACCGAATTGCCGTGGCCGTGGGCGAGGGAGCCGCCGCGCTCGGCCCAGCCGACGACCGGGAACCAGCGCATGCCCATGGCGTGCAGCCACGGCCGCATCCCGCCGGCGGCGAAATCGACATAGGCCTCGGCCACCCGGCGCGGCCAGTAGTCCTCCTCGCGGTCGAACTGCGCCGAGCCCAGCCAGTCCTGCAGGGCGAGCTCGCGGCTGTCCTTGATGCCCATGCGCCGCTGCTCGGGGCTGTCGACGAGGAACAGGCCGCCCAGCGACCAGAACGCCTGGCCGCCGAGCGAATTCTCGCCCTCCTGGTCGAGAACGACGACGCGCCTGCCGGCGTCCGCCAGCTCGCAGGCCGCGACCAGCCCCGCCAGCCCGCCGCCGATGACGATGGCATCCGCGCTTTCGGCCATCTCCCCCTCCCTGCCGTTCGTTTGGGCTACTGTCGGACGGATTTCCCGGCGCGGCAAGTGGCGGCGTCAGCCGCCGTAGCGCCGTTCCAGATGCCGCTTCAGATGCGCGGCGTCGAGGGCCTCGCCGGTGGCGTGGCGGATCAGCTCCGGCGTCGACAGCCGCGAGCCGAGCGACCAGATGCGCTCGCGCCGCCACTCGTTCAGCCGCTCGAAGCGGCCGGCGGCGAGGTCGCCGTCGATGTCGGGATGGTCGCGCTCGATCGCGGCCCACAGCTGCGCGGCGATCATGGCGCCGAGCGTGTAGGACGGGAAATAGCCGAAGGCGGCCGATGGCCAGTGGACATCCTGCATCGGCCCGTCGGCCGGGTTGTCGAGGGTGGAGAGGCCGAGCAGGGCGCGCATCTTTTCATCCCATGCCTCCGGCAGGTCGGCGACGTCGAGCGCGCCCTCGACCAGCGCCCGCTCCAGCTCGAAGCGCAGCACGATGTGCAGCGGATAGGTGACCTCGTCGGCATCGACGCGGATCAGCCCGCGCTCGACGCGGTGGATGCGGGGCAGGATGTCGTCGAGCGTCAGGCCGACGCCGAGATGGCGCTCGACCGCCGGCAGCGCCCAGCGCCAGAAGGCGGGGTTGCGGCCGATCTGCTTCTCCACGAACAGGCTCTGGCTCTCGTGGATCGCCATGCCGCGCGCCTGCCCCAGCGGCCAGTGCGCCCATTGTCGCGGCAGGTTCTGCTCGTAGAGCGCATGGCCGGTCTCGTGGAGGCTGCCCATCAGCGCCGAGAGGAACTCGTCGCTGCGGTAGCGGGTGGTGATGCGCACGTCGCTCGGCACGCCGCCGCAGAAGGGATGGTGCGACACCGACAGGCTGCCGCGCGAAAGGTCGAAGCCGAGCGCGGCCATCATCGACAGGGCAAGCTCGCGCTGCTTCTCGACAGGATATGAGCCGGCTAACGGCATCCTCGGGCGCCCGGCCAGCCGCCGCTCCTGCGCGTCGAGCGCCCGCGGCACGAAGCCGGCGAGGAAGGTCTTCAGGTCGTCGAGCAGCGGCGCGACCTCGACCACCCGCGCGCCGGGGTCGTACTGCTCCATCAGCGCGTCGTAGGGCGAAAGGCCGAGCGCTTCGGCGCGAAGCGCCGCCTCCTCGCGCACCAGGGCGACGACGCCCTCCAGCGCCGGGGCGAAGCCGGCCCAGTCGCTCCTGGCCCTGAGGTCGCGCCACAGCTGCTCGCAGCGCAGGCGGGCATGGGTCTGGCGCTCGACGAACCCGGCGGGCAGGCAGGTCAGGTTGCGGTGGACGCGGCGAAACTCGCGCAGCGCCAGCGCCTGCTCCTCGCCCAGCGCCTCCTCCTGCGCTTCCCCGATCCAGTCGGCCACCTGCGGCGCGGTCGCCATGCGGTGGCGCATGCCCGACAGCACGGCGAGGGCGTCGGCGCGGTCCTCGCGTCCGCCCGGCGCCATGTGAGTGGCCTCGTCGGCGGCGAGGATCGAGACGGCGTGGTCGAGCGCGTGCAGCCGGCGGGCAAGCTCGTCGAGGCGGGCGAAGGCGCTGGAAGCCATGGAATGGAGCCGGCTATCTTTCGGTGAGCTTCAGCTCGATGCGGCGGTTGCGGTTGCGCGCCTCGGCGGTGTCGGCCGGGTCGAGCGGCTGGAACTCGCCGAAGCCGGCGGCGACGAGCCGCTCGGGCGCCACGCCGTTCTCGATCAGGAACTTGACCACCGAGGTGGCGCGGGCCGAGGACAATTCCCAGTTGTCGCGGTAGCGCCCGGTGCCGGAGAGCGGAATGGTGTCGGTGTGGCCGTCGACGCGCAGCACCCAGTTGATCTCGGGCGGGATCTCGCGCTGCAATTCGAGGATGGCGCCGGCGAGCTTCCTCATCTCCTCGCGGCCGGCCTCGTTGATGACCTCGGAGCCGGAGGGGAACAGCACCTCGGACTGGAAGACGAAGCGGTCGCCGACGATGCGGATGTTCTCGCGGTCGGACAGGATCTCGCGCAGCCGGCCGAAGAAGTCGGAGCGGTAGCGGTTCAGCTCCTGCACCCGCTGGGCCAGCGCCACGTTCAGGCGGCGGCCGAGATCGGCGATCTTGGCGTTCGATTCGCGGTCGCGCGATTCGGAGGCTTCCAGCGCCGCCTCCAGCGCGCCGATCTGGCTGCGCAGCGCCGCGATCTGCTGGTTGAGCAGCTCGACCTGCGACAGCGCGCGCTGGCTGATCTGGCGCTCGCTGTCGAGCTCGCCCTCCAGCGAGGCGGCGCGGGCCTGCGCCTGCGCGCCGGCGCCGGCGCCGGCGGCGAGAAGCTGCTCCAGCCGCGAGCGCTCGCCCTCGGCGGTGGCCAGCGAGGCGCGCACGTTGGCGAGCATGTCCTCCAGGTCCTGCGAGTTGGATTCCTCCAGCGCCAGAAGCTGCGTCAGCTCGTTGATCTGCGAGTTGAGGCGGTTGAGCACCTCGTCGCGGCCGCTGATCTCGCGCGACAGCAGGAACTGCGCCAGCACGAACACCGACAGGAGGAACATGATGGCCAGAAGCAGCGTCGACAGCGCGTCGACGAAGCCGGGCCAGTAGTCGACGCCGCGCTCGCCGCCGCGCCTTGCCCGCGCCAGCGCCATCTCAGCTCCTCTCCTCGACCCTGGCCGGGCCGGACGGGCGCTCCTCCTGCCGGCGGATGGCCTCGGCCAGCCGATCGAGCGTGGCGCGCATCGCCTTCTGCTCGCTGGCCTGGGCCTCGACCCAGTCGCGCATCATCTGCTGCTCGGAGCGCATGTTCTTGACCAGCCCGCTGATGCCGTCGGCGAGGCTGGCCATGGAGGCGGCGATGCGCGGGCTGGTGGCCCCTCCCTGCCCCAGCGTGGCCTGCTCCTGCATGGCGTGGAGCCGCTGCGACAGCTCCCTGATCTCCTCGGCGGCGTCGCCGCCCCGGGCGGGCAGCGCGAAGTCGGAGCCGACGTCGGTGACGGAGGACAGCCAGTTCTCCAGCTCGGTGTAGAAGCGGGTCTGGGCGCGGCCGGCCTGGAGGTCGAGGAAGCCGAGCACCAGCGAGCCCGACAGGCCGAACAGCGAGGACGAGAACGCCGTGCCCATGCCCGACAGCGGCGCCGACAGCCCCGCTTTCAGCGAATCGAGGACGTCGTTGACGTCGCCGCCGCCGGGGTCGAGCGACTGGATGGTCTCGCCGATCGAGCCGATGGTCTGCAGCAGGCCCCAGAAGGTGCCGAGCAGGCCGAGGAAGATCAGCAGGCCGGTCAGGTAGCGCGAGATGTCGCGGCTTTCGTCCAGCCGGGTGGCGATCGAATCGAGGATCGAGCGCATCGAGGCCGTCGACAGCGACGCCGCCGACGAGCGCGACAGCAGCGCCTTCATCGGCGCGAGCAGCACGGGGTCGCGCCGGTCGGTGCCGGCGCGGAAGGAATTGACCCAGCGCACCTCGCGGAACAGGCGGATGACCTGGCCGAAGACCAGCAGGATGCCGACCGCGAGCACGCCCAGGATCAGCCCGTTGAGGCCCGGATTGGTCTGGAACGCCGAGGAGATCTGCCGGTAGAGGATGGCCGCGACGAAGCCGACGATGGCGAGGAAGATCAGCATCGACAGCAGGAAGACCTGGGGACTCGACAGCTTGCGCGGGTCGTACTCGTCGGCCTGCGTCGCCAGGCCGTCGTCAGAACCCACCCTTGCAAGAAGTGCCATCGGCGCGCCCCTGTATTGGATCAGGCATCAAGGTGCCCGCGATCCTAAACGGAATTGTGACGAAATTGAAATCCGCCGCGAGCGGCCGCGAGGCGGCGCCTGCGGCCGCTTTCGCGCCCCCTCACAGCGCCTTCGCCATCTCGCGCAGCTGGAACTTCTGGATCTTGCCGGTCGAGGTCTTCGGAATCTCGGCGAAGACCACGGTGCGCGGGCATTTGAAGCGGGCCAGCAGCGCCCGGCAATGCTCGATGATCTCCTCCTCGGTGGCGCTCGCGCCGGGCTTGAGCTCGACATAGGCCACCGGGGTCTCGCCCCATTTGTCGTCCTGGCGCGCGACCACGCCGCAGGAGGCGACGGCAGGGTGCTTGTAGAGCGCGTCCTCGACCTCGATGGAGGAGATGTTCTCGCCGCCGGAGATGATGATGTCCTTGGAGCGGTCCTTCAGCTGGATGTAGCCGTCCGGGTGCATGACGCCGAGGTCGCCTGAATGGAACCAGCCGCCGTGAAACGCCTCTTCGGTGGCGGCCCTGTTCTTCAGGTAGCCCTTCATGACGATGTTGCCGCGGAACATCACCTCGCCGATGGTCTCGCCGTCGGCCGGCGTCGGCTCCATGGTCTGCGGGTCCAGCACCGCCAGCCCCTCGAGCGCGGCGTAGCGCACGCCCTGCCTGGCCTTCCTCGCGGTGCGCTCGGCCCCGGGCAGCTCGTCCCACTCGGCCAGCCATTCGTTGACCACGGCCGGGCCGTAGGTCTCGGTCAGGCCGTAGAGATGGGTGACGGCGAAGCCGGCGTCGGCCATGCCGGCCAGCACCGCCTCCGGCGGCGGGGCGGCCGCGGTGTTGAAGGTCACGGTCTGCGGGAAGTCGCGCTTGTCGGCGTCCGCCGCGTTGATGAGCGTCGACATGACGATGGGCGCGCCGCACAGATGGGTGACGCCGTGATCGGCGATCGCGTCGTACATCGCCTTCGCCCGCACCCAGCGCAGGCACACATGCGTGCCGCCGGTGACGGCGAGCGTCCACGGGAAGCACCAGCCGTTGCAGTGGAACATCGGCAGCGTCCACAGATAGACCGGGTGGCGGCCCATGCCGGCATGCACCGTGTTGGCGTAGGCCATCAGCGCCGCGCCGCGGTGGTGGTAGACCACGCCCTTGGGGTTGCCTGTCGTGCCGGAGGTGTAGTTGAGCGAGATCGCGTCCCACTCGTCGTCGGGCATCGACCAGGAGAAGCCCTCGTCGCCGGAGGCGACGAAGTCCTCGTAGTCGATTTCCCCGATGCGCTCGCCCTTGGGATAGGGCGCGTCGTCGCCGTAATCGGGGTCGTCGAAGTCGATGACCAGCGGCTTCGCCTTCGCCATCGCAAGCGCTTCCTTCACCACGCCGGAGAACTCGCGGTCGACGATCAGCACCTTCGATTCGGCGTGGTCGAGCTGGAAGGCGACGATGGCGGCGTCGAGGCGGGTGTTGAGCGAGTGCAGCACGGCCTTGACCATCGGCACGCCGAAATGCGCCTCCAGCATCGGCGGCGTGTTGGACAGCATCACCGACACCGTGTCGCCCTTGCCGATGCCGCGCCTGGCCAGCGCCGAGGCGAGCTTCAGCGACCGGCGCCAGAACTCGGCATAGGTGATGCGCGCGGCGCCGTGGACGATCGCGACATGGCGGGGAAACACCTTCGCCGCGCGCTCCAGATAGGTCAGCGGCGTCAGCGGCTGGTGGTTGGCCGGGTTCTTGCCGAGATCGATGTCGTATGGGCTTGTCATGAAGGCCTCCCTGTCGCCGGCGATTATGCACAAAGGCAGGGGCGCGTCATCAGCCGCGGCGGCGTCGCGGCGCGGGATCGCGATTGCGCTTCTCCCCTTGCGCGGTTTTGTCCTATGCCCCATTCCAAACACGATCGCCCGCCATTGAGGCCGAAGCCGACAGGACCGACATGAACCCGACACAGACGCCCGCCCGCTGCCGCCTCGTGCTGATCGCCCCGCAGGGGGCGAAGCCGCAGGCGCTTGTCGATGCCCTTGCCGGCGGCGACGTCGCCTCGCTGATCCTGCCTTCATGGGACATGGACGACGATGCCTTCCAGCGCCATGCCGAGGCCGTGGTGCCGGGCGCGCAGGCGGCGGGCGTGGCGGCGATGATCGCCGGCGAGGCGCGCATCGCCATGCGCGCCAGAGCCGACGGCATCCATGTCGAGGCCGGTGGCGGGAACGGCCGCCGCGCGCTGGAGGAGGCGATCGAGAAGCACCAGGGCAAGCTCATGGTCGGGGCCGGCGGCGCCACGAGCCGCGACGAGGCGCTGGAGCTGGGCGAGGCGCGGCCCGACTATCTCTTCTTCGGCCGCTTCGGCTACGACAACAAGCCCGAGCCGCATCCGCGCAACCTCAAGCTCGCCGCGTGGTGGGCCGAGATGGTGCAGATCCCCTGCATCGTGCTGGGCGGGTCCGATATCGCCTCGGCTGTCGAAGTCGCGCGCACGGGGGCCGACTTCGTGGCGCTTTCAGAAGCCGTGTTCGGCGACGGCGTCGAGCCCGCCGGGGCGGTGGCGCGCGCCAACGCGATCCTCGACGCCGACGCCCCGCGTTTCGAGGGCTGAACGTGCGCGCCGCCTCCGCCCTGATCCTGCTTCTGCTCGCCGCCGCGCCGGCCCTGGCGCAGGCCGAGGAGCCGGACGGCGGCCGCGTGGCCCCTCCCGCGGGTGCCGGGGCCGGCGATGCCGCCACGCCCGGCACGGCCGCGCCGGACCCCGACGCGGTCCGGCGCAGCCGCTTTTCCGAGCGGCCGTCGGATGCCGCCTACGGCGCGTTCCAGCGCGGCTACTACATCACCGCGCTCAACCTCGCGACGCCGCTGGCGCTCGACGGTGACCCGGCCGCCCAGACGCTGATCGGCGAGATCTATTCGCGCGGGCTCGGCGTGCGCCGCGACCTGGCCACGGCCATCGAATGGTACGAGAAGGCGGCCGAGCAGAAGGTGCCGGAGGCGCTGTTCCAGCTCGCCATGATCCTCATCGACGGCGGCGAGGAGTTCGGCGACAGGGCTCGCGCCCAAAGGCTGATGCAGGCGGCGGCGGATGCCGGCCACAGCCTCGCCCAGTTCAATTTCGCGCAGATGCTGGTCGACCGCGATGCGACGCCGCAGGGGCTGGAGCGGGCGGTCTCCTATTACGAAAAGGCGGCGAAGGCCGGCCTCGCCGACGCGCAATACGCCATGGCCCAGGTCCACCTCCAGGGCGTCGCCGGCCGGGATGCCGACCCCGCCGAGGCGCGGCGCTGGCTGGCGCTGGCGGCGGCGCAGAACCACGACACCGCCCAGATCGAGCTCGGCACCATGCTGATCGAGGGCGTCGGCGGCGGGCGCGACGAGAAGGCGGGCTTCTCCTGGCTGATGCGGGCCGCAAGCGCCGGCAATCCGGCGGCGCAGAACCGGGTGGCCAAGCTCTACCGCGCCGGCATCGGCGTAGAGCCGGACCGGGTCTCCGCCGCGTCGTGGTATCTGCGCGCGCGCCGCGCCGGGCTCACCGATCCGGTGATGGAGGACCAGCTCGACGGGCTGACCGAGGAGGAGCTGGACGAGGCCAGGAAGCGCGCCGGCGCGCTGGGCTGAGCGCCCGCGCACTTGCCTCGCGGGCCGTTTTATGGTCTTGGGGGCGCCGATAAGGCGCCGCCGGCGCGACAAATCCCGGAACCGACCAGAATGAAGATCAACGGCAACGAAATCCGTCCCGGCAACGTCATCGAGCATGACGGCGGCCTGTGGGTGGCGGTCAAGACCAATGCGGTGAAGCCCGGCAAGGGCGGCGCCTACAACCAGGTCGAACTCAAGAACCTCATCAACGGCACCAAGCTCAACGAGCGCTTCCGCGCCGCCGAGACGGTGGAGAAGGTGCGGCTGGAGCAGAAGGACTTCACCTTCCTCTACGAGCAGGGCGACGCGCTCGTGTTCATGGATTCGGAGAGCTACGAGCAGCTCGAGCTCGACAAGGACTTCGTCGGCGAGCGCGCCGCCTTCCTGCAGGACGGCATGACGGTGACGGTGGAGCTGCACGAGGAGCGGCCGATCGGCATCTCGCTGCCCGACCAGGTGACGCTGACGATCACCGAGGCCGACCCCGTGGTCAAGGGCCAGACGGCGGCCTCCTCCTACAAGCCGGCGGTGCTGGAGAACGGCATCCGCGTGCTGGTGCCGCCCTTCATCTCGTCGGGCGAGAAGATCGTCGTCGACACCAACGAGATCACCTATATCCGCCGCGCCGACTAGGGTATGGCGATATTCAGTCCGGGGCGGGCTGAAACTCGACACACCCTTTCAGGCATAGGACTTCGGAGACTTCCATGGCGCGCTCCGCCATCATCAACGTCATGGTGCAGGCGGCCATGAAGGCCGGCCGGTCGCTGGCGCGCGACTTCGGCGAGGTGCAGAACCTCCAGGTCTCGCTCAAGGGGCCGGGCGACTATGTCAGCCAGGCCGACCGGCGGGCCGAGGAGATCGTCTTCACCGAGCTGTCGCGGGCGCGGCCGGGCTATTCCTTCGTCATGGAGGAGCGCGGCGAGGTGGCGGGCGAGGACGACCAGCACCGCTTCATCGTCGATCCGCTCGACGGCACCACCAACTTCCTGCACGGCATTCCGCTCTTCTGCGTCTCCATCGCGCTGGAGCGGCAGGGCCAACTCGTCGCCGGCGTGATCTACAACCCGGCGATGGACGAGCTCTACACCGCCGAGCGCGGCGGTGGCGCGTTCATGAACGACCGCAGGCTGCGGGTGGCGGCGCGGCGCAGCCTTTCCGACGCGGTGATCGGCACCGGCATCCCGCATCTGGGACGCGGCCACCACGGCCACGCGCTGATCGAGCTCAAGAACGTCATGGGCGAGGTCGCGGGCGTCCGCCGCCTCGGCTCGGCCGCGCTCGACCTCGCCTATGTCGCGGCCGGCCGCATGGACGGCTTCTGGGAAAGCTGGCTGGCGCCCTGGGACCTCGCCGCCGGCATCCTGATGGTGCGCGAGGCGGGCGGCTTCTGCACCGACAATGCCGGCGGGCAGGCGATGTTCGACACCGGCACGGTCGTGGCCGGCAACGAGGCGATCCACAAGGCGCTGCTGAAGACGGTGCAGAAGAAGGCGTGACGGGGGCGCCGGCTGTCGAGGGGCGGCCTGTGCCGAAGCGGCACATTTGTCGGCAAAGCCGGCTGCCGCGTTAAGCTTCGGTTAAGCTTTACATGTCATTACTGTGGGCATCCAGTTCTCTGGATTCTTACCGAGTGGCTCGGCCACTCCGTTTGACGCCTCCCTGTTAAACTCCTGAGAGCCGCTTTTGCGGCTCTTTTTTTGCGCCGGCCGGCCGCCGGGGCCGGCGCGGCATCGTTAACCCTTCGTTAAAGCCCCGCTTGCGTTCCGGCCCGCGCCGTATCAAATTCCGTCCATCCGCCGCGGGCTGTCGCGACACGCCAGAATCGCGAGGCGCTGCGGCGGACGGCGTTCAGGGTGTGCGGGGTCAGCGTTCATGCATAGTCGGGATCACGACGGTTCCAATACGGTCAGCCTCGCCGAGAGGCGCATCTTCTCGGCGTCGTTCAAGCCGCTCTACGACGAGGGCATGGGCCTCGTCGAGCGCGCGGCCGAGTATCTCGACGGCGAGGGCCGCGCCGCGGCCAAGGGCCTGTCGCGGGTGGGCGCCACGCTCTATGCCGCCGAATCGATGCGGCTGACGACGCGGCTGATGCAGATCGCCTCGTGGCTGCTCCTCCAGCGCGCGGCCAATTCCGGCGAGATGACCCGCGACCAGGTGGCGACGGAGAAGTCCAAGGTGCGCCTCGACACCGCCTCGGCGCGAGGCGACGCGGCCGGCTGGGCGGAGCTGCCCGAGGCCTTCCGCGCCATCGTCGACCACTCGCTCAGGCTCCAGGCGCTGGTGCGCCGCATGGACGAGGAGATCTACGGCGAGCCCGCCGCGCCGGCGGCGGCCGCGCCGCGGTCCGGCAATCCCGTCTCCGACCAGATCACGCTGTTGCAGACGGCCTTCGGCCGCGGCTGACGGCGACCGCGAATCCCACGCTTCGTTTCTGCTTTGTTCACTTTTCGATGGCATTCCCCCGCCATCGCACTAGGGTGGACGCATGACGGAAGCGATTCGCATCATCGGCATCGATCCCGGCCTGCGCCGCACCGGCTGGGGCGTGGTCGAGACGCTCGGCAATTCGCTGCGCTTCGTGGCTTCGGGCACGGTGCGCTCCGACGACAAGGCCGACCTCGCCTCCCGCCTGTGCCAGCTCCATGACGGGCTCTCGGCCGTGGTCCACGCCCACATGCCGCACGAGGCGGCGGTGGAGGCGACCTTCGTCAACAAGGACGCGACCGCGACGCTGAAGCTCGGCCAGGCGCGGGGCGTGGCCATGCTGGTGCCGGCGCTGGCCGGGCTTGCCGTCGCCGAATATGCGCCCAACGCGGTCAAGAAGGCGGTGATCGGCGTCGGCCACGGCGAGAAACGGCAGATCCACATGATGGTCAGGGTGCTGATGCCGAAGGCCACCTTCGACGGCGACGATGCGGCCGACGCGCTGGCCATCGCCGTCTGCCACGCGCATCATCGCCAGAGCGCCACCGGGCGGCTCGCCGCCGCCGCTTGCGCGTGAACGGGACGGGGGCGGCATGATCGGCAAGCTGAAAGGCACGGTCGACGAGATCGGCGAGGACCATTGCGTCATCGACGTCCACGGCGTCGGCTACGTCGCCTTCTGCCCGGCGCGCACGCTGGCGGGGTTGCCCGGCGCCGGCGAGGCGGTGGTCCTCCACATCGAGACCCATGTCCGCGAGGACATGATCCGGCTCTACGGCTTCGCCACGGCGCTGGAGCGCGAATGGTTCCGCCTGTTGCAGAACGTGCAGGGGGTGGGCGCCAAGGTGGCGCTCGCCGTCTTGTCCACGCTCGCCCCGGCCGAGCTCGCCAACGCGATTGCGCTCCGCGACATCGCCATGGTCTCGCGCGCGCCGGGCGTGGGCAAGAAGGTGGCCGAGCGCATCGTCACCGAGCTGAAGGCCAGGGCGCCGACGCTCGCCGGCGAGGCTTCCGCGACCATCGGCTTCGCGCAGGAGCTGGGGGAGGGGGCGGCACCGGCGCCCGCGGCCGACGCGGTCTCGGCGCTCGTCAATCTCGGCTATGCGCGCGACGTGGCCGCCAACGCGGTGGCCGCGGCGATGAAGGCGGCCGGCGAGGGCGCGGATTCGGCGAAGCTCATCCGCCTCGGCCTGAAGGAGCTGGCGCGGTGAGGCGGCTGTTGCAACTCGCCGCGCCCCGTGAAATGACAGGGCCATGAGAATGGCAGGATCATGAACCCGGCACCCCGCCTGATCTCCTCCGAAAAGCGCGGCGAGGACGCCGACGTGTCGCTGCGGCCGCAGTCGCTGGACGAGTTCGTCGGCCAGCAGGCGGCGCGGGAGAACCTGAAGGTCTTCATCGAGGCGGCCAAGAGCCGCGGCGAGGCGCTCGACCACGTGCTGTTCGTCGGCCCTCCGGGGCTCGGCAAGACAACGCTCGCCCAGATCATGGCGCGCGAGCTCGGCGTCAATTTCCGCTCGACCTCGGGCCCGGTCATCGCCAAGGCCGGCGACCTCGCCGCACTTTTGACCAATCTCGAGGACCGGGACGTCCTGTTCATCGACGAGATCCACCGCCTCAACCCGGCGGTGGAGGAAATCCTCTATCCGGCGATGGAGGATTTCCAGCTCGACCTGATCATCGGCGAGGGGCCGGCGGCGCGCTCGGTCAAGATCGACCTCGCCCGCTTCACGCTGGTGGCGGCGACGACGCGGCTGGGGCTGCTCACCAACCCGCTGCGCGACCGCTTCGGCATTCCCGTGCGGCTCGATTTCTACACCGTGGCCGAGCTGGAGACCATCGTGCGGCGCGGGGCGCGGCTGCTTTCGCTGCCGATGGACGACGAGGGCGCGGTCGAGATCGCGCGGCGCGCGCGCGGCACGCCGCGCATCGCCGGAAGGCTCTTGCGGCGCGTGCGCGATTTCGCCTCGGTCGCGGGCGCCGAGGTGGTCGACCGCAAGACAGCGGACGCGGCCCTGTCGCGGCTGGAGGTCGACATGCTCGGCCTCGACAGCCTCGACCGGCGCTACCTGACCATGATCGCGAGGAATTTCGGCGGCGGGCCGGTCGGCATCGAGACCATCGCCGCCGGCCTTTCCGAGCCGCGCGACGCCATCGAGGACATCATCGAGCCCTATCTGATCCAGCAGGGCTTCATCCAGCGCACGCCGCGCGGGCGGGTGCTGGCGGCCAACGCCTGGCGGCATCTCGGCCTCGACGCGCCGCAGGACCTCGCCCAGCAGCAGATCGGACTGTTCCAGGAAGAATGAGCGACGACGATTTCCTCTCCGCCGGCCTTTCCGGCGCGCTGACCGATTTCGGCCACCGGCTGAAAGCCCGCGTCTACTATGCCGACACCGATTTTTCCGGCGTCGTCTACCATGCCCGCTATCTCGAGTTCCTCGAGCGCGGCCGCTCCGACTTCCTGCGGCTGGCGGGCGTCCACCACACCGAGCTGGCCGACGGCCGGCACGGCGAGAAGCTGGTGTGGGTGGTGCGGCGCATGGAGATCGACTTCCGCGCGTCGGCGCGCATCGACGACGTGCTGACCGTCGATACCCGCACCGAGAACGTCTCGGGCGCGCGCATCTTCATGGCGCAGCAGATCCGGCGCGGCGACGACCTGCTGATCGAGGCGAAGATCGAGGCGGCGATCGTCTCGGAGAACGGGCGGCCGCGCCGGTTCCCGAAGGAATGGGCCGCCGCGTTCCTGCCGAAGGGCTGACGCGCGGCCGGGCATCCGGCCCTAACCGATCCTTAACCTTAACCGTTCATCAAGACGATGGTGAGGATTGCGCGCAATCGCGCGCCTTCCTTTCACCAAAATTCGCCCGGAAAAGGCCGAGACCGCGCATCGGGCGCGTCCCGGCCGGGAAGGCCGGGAACGGCGAGGGACGATGCGCTTGGGGCCGGCGGCAGCGGACCCCGCACGATTAGGGACCAATGCGATATGGAACAAATGGCTCTTGCCGCGCCCGGCGGCGACCACTCGATATGGGCACTGTTCTGGCAGGCCGGCTGGGTCGTCAAGCTGGTCATGATCGGCCTGCTCGTCGCCTCGGTGTGGAGTTGGGCGATCATCGTCGACAAGCTGATCGCATTCGCGCGCATGCGCGCCTCGCTGACCCGCTTCGAGGAGATCTTCTGGTCGGGCCAGTCGCTCGAGGAGCTCTACCGCACGCTCGCCGAGCGCAAGACGAGCGGCATGGGCTCGATCTTCGTCGCCGCCATGCGCGAGTGGAAGAAGAGCTTCGAGAAGGGCGTGAAGTCGCCGATCAGCCTGCAAAACCGCATCGACAAGGCGATGGACCTGGCGCTGACGCGCGAGATGGAGCGGCTGGAGGGCCGGCTCGGCTTCCTCGCCTCGGTCGGCTCGTCCGCGCCCTTCATCGGCCTGTTCGGCACCGTGGTCGGCATCATGACCTCGTTCCAGGCCATCGCCGGCTCCAAGTCGACCAACCTCGCCGTGGTCGCGCCCGGCATCGCCGAGGCGCTTCTGGCCACCGCGCTCGGGCTGCTCGCGGCCATCCCCGCCGTCATCGCCTACAACAAGCTGTCGTCCGACGCGGCCAAGCTCGGCCTCAGGATGGAGGGCTTCGCCGACGAGTTCTCGGCCATACTGTCGCGGCAAATCGATGAGAAGGTGCCGCTGAGAGCGGCCGCCTAGGAGAGCGTTCATGGGCATGGCAACCGGACAGGCCGGCGGGCGGGGCGGACGCGGCCACAGGCGGCGCAGCCGCCATCACGCGCTGGTCTCGGAGATCAACGTCACGCCCTTCGTGGACGTGATGCTGGTGCTGCTCATCATCTTCATGGTGGCCGCGCCGCTGCTCACCGTCGGCGTGCCGATCGACCTGCCGGAGACGCAGGCGAGGGCCCTCAATTCCGAGACGCAGCCGATCACCGTCTCGATCAACGAGCAGGGCCAGATCTATCTCCAGGAGACGGAGATCGGCATCGACGAGGTGGTGCCCAAGCTCCAGGCCATCGCCTCGACCGGCTATGACGAGCGCATCTACGTGCGCGGCGACCGCACCGCCGACTACGGCACGGTGATGCGCGTGATGGCGCGCATCTCCTCGGCCGGATACCGCAATCTCGGCCTCGTGACGCTGCAGGAACAGGACCAGTGAGGTGAAGGCCGGGCTGACGACATCGCTGGCGCTGCACGCGGTCGTGCTCGGCTTCGGCCTCGTCAGCCTGTCCTCGCCGCGCGAGATGGCGATCGCCGACGTCGAGTCGTTTCCCGTCGACATCGTGCCGATCGAGGAGATCGCGCAGAGCGTCAGGGGCGACAGGCAGGCTCCCGTCGCCGAGAAGCCCGCGCCGAAGCCGACCACGCGCCCCGAGGTGGTGGAGAACGCGCGCGAGGTCGGCGACAACATGACCGACCTGACCGCCCCGCCGACGCCGGACCCCAAGCCGCGCCCGGTCGAGACGGCGGAAGCGCCGCCGCCGGCGCCCAGGCCCGCGCCGCCGACGCCCGCGCCGGAGCCTACCCCCGAGCCGCCGCAGCGGACGCCGGAGCCGCAGCCGGTGCCGACCACCGAGGTCGCGGCCGAGCCGCAGCCCAGGCAGGAGGTCGTGCCCGACCCGGCGCCGCAGACGGCCGTGGCCGAGGCCCCGACCTCCGAGGCCGTCGACCTGCCGGCGAGCGCGCCGACGCCGCAGGCGCGCCCGCAGCCGCCGCAGGCCCAGGCCGCGCGCACGCCTGAGCGCCGCGAGCCGGAGAAGCGGCAGGAGCCGCGCCGCGAGACCGCCTCCTCCAGCCAGTCGCAGACGCAGAGCGTCGAGGATCAGGTCGCAGCGCTCCTCAACCGCGAGAAGGCCTCGGGCGGCGGGGCGAGGCGCTCCGGCGACCAGGCCGCGCTCGGCGGCCGCCAGACCACGGGCTCGAAGCTGTCGCAGAGCGAGATGGACGCCCTGCGCGGCCAGATCCAGCGCTGCTGGAACGTGCCGGCGGGCGCGGCCGACGCGCAGGACCTCAAGGTCTCGGTGCAGTTCCGGCTCGATCCCTCGGGCGCGCTCGACGGCGCGCCGCAGATCGTGGCCGGCGGCGGCGGGGCCGGCATCGAGCGCGCGGCGGCCGAATCGGCCCGCCGCGCCGTGCTCGCCTGCGCGCCCTACACGCTTCCCTCCGACAAGTACGACGCCTGGGCGGAGGTCATCGTCCATTTCGACCCGCGCGACATGTTCTGACGGCATCTCCCGGGCGGCACCCAACGGTACGAAAGCTCATACGGACCCACGAGGCCAAGCGCATGACCAACACCTTGAAAGCCCTCTTCTCGACCGCGTTGCTGAGCGTGGGGCTGGCGCTCGCCGCCACGCAGCCGGCCCGCGCCGTTCTGGAGATCGACATCACCCAGGGCGTGGTCGAGCCGCTGCCGATCGCGATCACCGATTTCATCGCCAACGACGCCATCGGCCAGGAGATCGCCGCCGTCGTCGCCGCCGATCTCCAGCGCTCGGGCCTGTTCAAGCCGATAGAGAAGGGCGCCTTCATCGAGAAGATCACCAACCCGGACGTGGCGCCGCGCTTTCCCGACTGGACCGTCATCAACGCCCAGGCGCTGGTGACCGGCCGCGTCAGCCACGAGGCGGACGGGCGGCTGCGCGCCGAGTTCCGGCTGTGGGACACCTTCGCCGGCCAGCAGCTCGTGGGCGAGCAGTTCTTCGCCAACAAGGCCAACTGGCGGCGCGTCGCCCACATCATCGCCGACGCCATCTACGAGCGGCTGACCGGCGAGAAGGGCTATTTCGACACCCGCATCGTCTATGTCGAGGAGAGCGGGCCGAAGGACAAGCGCGTCAAGCGCCTCGCCATCATGGACCAGGACGGCGCCAACAACCGGCCGCTCTCGGACGGCCGCGCGATCGTGATGACGCCGCGCTTCTCGCCCAACCGGCAGGAAATCACCTACATGTCCTACGAGGGCGGCCAGCCGCAGGTCTACCTGCTGCAGATCGAGACCGGCCAGCGCGAGCTGGTGGGCAACTTCCCCGGCATGACGTTCGCGCCGCGCTTCTCGCCCGACGGGCAGAAGGTCGTCATGAGCCTCTTGCGCCAGGACGGCAATTCCAACATCTACGCCATGGACCTGCGGAGCCGCACCACGACGCGGCTGACCAGCTCCAACGCCATCGACACCTCGCCCTCCTACTCGCCGGACGGCACCCGCGTCGTCTTCACCTCCGACCGCGGCGGGCGGCCGCACATCTACGTGATGGGCGCCGACGGCTCCAACCCGCAGCGCATCTCCTTCGGCGACGGCACCTACTCGACGCCGGTGTGGTCGCCGCGCGGCGACCTCATCGCCTTCACCAAGCAGTCGGGCGGCCAGTTCCAGATCGGCGTCATGCGCACCGACGGCTCGGGCGAGCGCATCCTGTCCTCCGGCTTCCTGCAGGAGGGGCCGACCTGGGCGCCGAACGGCCGCGTCATCATGTTCTTCCGCGAGGGCGCGGGCCAGGGCGGGCCGAAGCTCTATTCCATCGACCTGACCGGCCGCAACGAGCAGGCGATCCCGACGCCGCAATATGCCTCCGACCCGGCCTGGTCGCCATTGCTCGACTGAGGCCGGATTTCGCCGCGCCCGCGCGAAAAAGTCGCGTTTCGGCCGCATTTCGGCCAAGTGTGCGGTTAAGACAGGTTCGCGCCGGCGTGGCCGGCGCAAAGGACGGGCATTCGGAATTCGTTAACCCTGTTTGTTGAGCGCACCTTAACCGCGTTGTGGTTACTGGATGCTCAACAGAATCGTGCAAATGCCAAGGAGAGGCGGCCATGCGCCGAATCGCAGCCATCACCCGCAACCCCGCAGCGGTCGCGCTTGTCGCCATGCTCGCCGTCGCGGGCTGCGCCAGCAAGCAGACGCCCAACAACCCGGCCGATCTCGGCCTCGGCGCCGGCGCGGCGACGCCCGGGTCCGCCCAGGATTTCACCGTCAATGTCGGCGACCGCATCTTCTTCGACACCGATTCCTCGGTGATCCGCGCCGACGCGCAGACGACGCTGGCGCGCCAGGCCCAGTGGCTCGCCCAGTATCCGACCTATGCCATCACGGTCGAGGGCCACGCCGACGAGCGCGGCACGCGCGAATACAACCTCGCGCTCGGCGCGCGCCGCGCGGCGGCCGCCCGCGACTTCCTCGTCGCCCGCGGCGTCCAGGCCAACCGCATCCGCACCATCTCCTACGGCAAGGAGCGGCCGGTCGCGGTCTGCGACAACATCTCGTGCTGGTCGCAGAACCGCCGCGCCGTCACCGTGCTGTCGGGCGGAAGCTGAGCGGCCTTTCCGGGACGGGCAGAAGAAGCGGCCTTCGGGCCGCTTTTTTCGTTCCGGCCCGGGCCCCGTTTCAGGACGGGCGCGAGAACACGTAGGCGAGGCCGACGGCGATCAGCAGCGCCGTGAAGGCGAGGATCGCGGGGTCGCCGTCGCCGATCAGCCAGATGGCGAGGAAGCCGCTCGTGGTGCCGGCCAGCGCCATGAGCTTGGCCTTGAACGGGATCGCGCCGCGCTCGCGCCATTCCTCGAGCGTCGGCCCGAAGCGCGGATGCTCGATCAGCCAGCGCTCCAGCCGCGCCGAGGAGCGTGTGAAGCAGGCGGCGGCCAGGATCAGGAACGGCGTCGTCGGCAGCACCGGCAGCAGCGCGCCGGCAAGGCCGAGGCCGGCGAAGGCGAGGCCGAGGGCGAGATAGACGCTGCGCATGGGACCGCCTGCGTTCATGCGGCGTCTCTTGCTGTCGCGCGCGGGGATGTGGTCGGCATGGCGGAGGCGTTCCGTGGCGTCGCGTGGGTGGGGCCGGCCCTGTCGCCGAATCCGGGTGAGGTCAAACCGCGCGGGATTGAGAGTGCCTGGGCGACGGGCGTTCTCCGGCATAATCGGCCATCGGGCCGGCGCGATCAACCGGACAAATGGGCTCGCCCGCCGGCACAGCCACGGACAAAACGTCGCCGTCCGCACATTTTTTCGCCCGTCACGCCTTGCGCGAGGTCAAGGACGGAGTCAAATCATGAGCGTAGCAATCATGTTTTAAGGGGCCGGAGGCCCGGGCCCGTCCGAGACGCCGTCATGCTGGCACCTTTTCTCATCATGCTGCGCGAGGGGCTGGAAGCCGCCCTCGTCACCGGCATCATCGCCTCCTATCTGCGCCAGACCGGCCGGGGGGAGTGGATCCCGGCGATCTGGGTCGGCGTCTTCCTTGCCGTGGCGCTGTCGCTGTTCGCGGGCGCGGCGCTGCTTCTCGTCAGCGCCGAGTTCCCGCAGAAGGCGCAGGAGCTGTTCGAGGCGGTCGTCGGCCTCGTCGCGGTCGCGGTGCTGACCTCGATGGTGTTCTGGATGCGGCGCGCCGCGCGCACGATCAAGACGGGGCTGCACCGCGACATCGACCGCGCCATGGACGCGCCGCGCGGCGCGGCCTGGGCGCTGATCGGCATGGCCTTCTTCGCCGTCGCCCGCGAGGGGCTGGAATCGGTGTTCTTCCTGCTCGCCATCTTCCAGCAGAGCCCCGGCCCGGCCGCGCCGCTGTCGGCGCTCGCCGGCGTCGCGGTTGCGGTCGGCGTCGGCCTCGCCATCTATTTCGGTGGCGTGCGCATCGATCTGAGGCGCTTCTTCCGCTGGACCGGCGTCTTCATCCTGTTCGTGGCGGCGGGGCTGCTCGCGGGCGTCTTGCGCAACCTGCACGAGGCCGGCCTGTGGAACCTCCTTCAGACGCGGGTCTTCGACCTGAGCGGGACGCTGCCGGTCTCGGGCGTGGCGGGCACGGTGCTTTCCGGCCTGCTCGGCTATCACGAGGCGCCGACGCTGGGCGAGGTGGCGGTCTGGGCCGCCTTCCTCGCGGTGACGCTCACCCTGTTCCTGCGGCCGGAGCGGGCCGCGCCGGCGGCCGCCCGCGAGGCGATGAGGGGGTGAGGCGATGACCGCAACGGAAAAGCGCAATACGGGTGCCGCCGCCCCGTCGCGGCTGATGCCGCTCGCCGTCGCCGGCTCGGCGCTGCTGGCGGCGGCGGCCGGCGCCTTCTACTATGCGACGCAGACCGCGACCGGGCCGGAGCGCGGGGACGCGCACAAGGTCGTCGTCGGCGAGCGGACCTGCGAGCCTGCCGACTTCACGCTTCCGGCCGGCCGCGCCACCTTCGAGATCCACAATGCGTCCAGCCGGCCGATCGAATGGGAGATCCTCGACGGGGTGATGGTGGTGGAGGAGCGCGAGAACATCGCGCCCGGCTTCCACTCGCTGCTGACGGCGAAGCTGAAGCCCGGCAGCTACGAGATCACCTGCGGGCTTCTGTCCAATCCGCGCGGCACGCTCACCGTCACGCCCTCGGCGCAATCGGAGGCCGAGCGGGCGCGGCCGCCGATCACGGCCTTCATCGGCCCGCTGTCGGAATACAAGGTCTACCTCGCCGCGCAGTCGGGCCTGCTGGTCAAGGCGGCGGGACGGCTCGAGGAGGCGATCCGCGCCGGCGACGTCGAGGCGGCGAAGGCGGCCTGGCTTGCCGCGCGCCTGCCCTACAAGCGCATCGAGGCGGTGACCGGCCGCATCGCCGACCTGGAGAACGCCATCGACCCGCTCCCCGACTATCTGGAGAAGCGCGAGCAGGACCCGGCCTTCACCGGCTTCCATCGGCTCGAATACGGGCTGTGGGGCGAGGGCACGGCCGGGGGGCTCGCGCCCGTCGCGCAGAGGCTTTCGGGCGACGTGGCGGCGTTGAAGGACCGGCTGAAGGCGCTGAGGCTGCAACCGGAGGAGCTTGCCGGCACCGCCTTGCGGCAGGCGCGGCGGCTGGGCGAGGGCCAGATGCGCGACGGCGAGAACGCCTATGCCGCGAGCGACCTCGCCGAGATCGAGGCCAGCCTCGAGGGCATGGAAAAGAGCGTCATGCTCCTGAAGCCGCTGGTCGCGGAGGCCGCCCCGGATGTCGCGGCGGGACTCGAGAAGGGGTTCTCCGCCGCGCGCGCCGCGCTCGACGCCCACAGGGCCGGCGAGACCTATCCCCCTTACGACAGGCTGGATGCGCAGGCGCGCGAGGCGCTGGCCGCCTCGTTCCGCACGCTGGCCGAGGCGATCTCCGCCCTCAATCCGGCCATCGGACTGGAGTGACGCCATGACGGACCCACGCGACCGCGATCCGCTTCTGAACGTGGACACCAGCCGCCGCCGCGTGCTCGGCGGGCTGGGGTTGGCGGCGGCGGGCTGTCCGTTCTCCGGCCTGATGGCCGGGCAGGCGCAGGCGCAGGCGGCGCGCGCGGCCATGCCGGGCCACGTCACCGACGCGCCGGTGCTCGACGCCGCCTCGCCCGACGACCGCGTGCCGTTCTTCGGCGTCCGTCAGGCCGGTATCGTCACGCCGCGCCCGGCCAACGGCATGGTGGCGAGCTTCCACGTCGTCGCCGCCACGCCGCAGGAGCTGGAGGACCTGCTGCGCCGGCTGACGGACCGCATCGCCTTCCTGACCGAGGGCGGGACGCCGCCGGCGCTCGACCCGCGCCTGCCGCCCGCCGATTCCGGCATCGTCGGCCCGGTGGTGCGGCCGGACGCGCTGACCGTGACCGTGGCGCTCGGGGCCTCGCTGTTCGACGACCGGCCGTGGCTCGCGCCGCTCAAGCCGCTCAGGCTTTCGCGCATGACGCGCTTTCCCAACGACGCGCTCGACGCCTCGCTGTGCCATGGCGACCTTGCCCTGCAGATCTGCGCCAACACGCAGGACACGACGATCCACGCGCTGCGCGACATCGTCAGGAACCTGCCCGACCGGCTGGTGCTGAAATGGAAGCAGGAGGGCAACGTGCCGGTGATCGCGCCCGGTCCCGACGGGCAGGCCGAAAGCGCGCGCAACTTCCTCGGCTTCCGCGACGGCTCGGCCAATCCCGACGCATCCGACACGGCGCTGATGGACCGGCTGGTCTTTGTCGGGCCGGAGCGCGGCGAGCCGGACTGGGCGCTGGGCGGCTCCTACCAGCTCGTGCGCATCATCCGCAACTTCGTCGAGCGCTGGGACCGCACGCCGCTGCGCGAGCAGGAGGCGATCATGGGCCGGGCGCGCTCGACCGGCGCGCCGCTCGACCGGCCGCAGGCGAGCGAGTTCGAGGCGCCGGACTACGCCGCCGACCCGGATGGGCTGGCGACGCCGCTCGATTCGCACATCCGGCTCGCCAATCCGCGCACGCGCGAAAGCGAGGAGAACGTCATCCTGCGCCGGCCGTTCAACTACTCCAACGGCGTGACCAGGGCCGGCCAGCTCGACCAGGGGCTCCTGTTCATCTGCTATCAGGCCGATCTGGAAAAGGGCTTCATCGCCGTGCAGCGCCGGCTCGATGGCGAGCCGCTGGAAGAATACATCAAGCCGGTCGGCGGCGGCTATTTCTTCGCGTTTCCCGGCGTGCGCGACGCCTCGGACTATCTCGGCAGCGCGCTGATCGCCGCCCTGGCCCGGTGAGAGCCGGACAACCTTCAACCCCTGAACCCTGCCCTGAACCTTGAAAACCGGGAGATTTCGATGAAGCCGAACCGTCTGCTCGCCGCCACGGCGATCACGCTCGCCACGGCCGGTGGCGCCCATGCCGGGGTCGACGCGCTCGACCTGGTCGAGCCCGTCGCCGAATACAAGATCTTCGTCACCGGGCGCACCGCCGAGCTGGTCGAGGGCGTCGACGCCTTCGTCGCCGCGGTCAAGGCCGGCGACGTGGAGAAGGCCAAGGCGCTCTATCCGGCCGTGCGCGTGCCCTACGAGCAGATCGAGCCGATAGCGGAGCTGTTCAGCGACCTCGACGTGGCCATCGACAGCCGCGCCGACGACTACGAGCAGGCCGAGGCCGATCCCGAGTTCCCCGGCTTCCACCGCATCGAGTACGGGCTGTGGGAGAAGGGCTCGACCGAGGGGCTGGACGCGGTGGCCGACAAGCTTTCCGCCGACGTTCACGACCTGCACGGGCGCATCGATGGCCTGACCTTCCCGCCGGAGAAGGTGGTGGGCGGCGCCGCTGTGCTGATGGAGGAGGTGGCGCTGACCAAGATCTCCGGCGAGGAGAACCGCTACAGCCGCACCGACCTGTGGGACTTCAAGGCCAATTTCGACGGCGCCTACAAGATCGTCGAGCTGGTGCGTCCGCTGATCGAGGAGACGGAGGCCGACTTCGTCGCCGCCGTGGACGGCAATTTCGACAAGGTCTACGCCATCCTCGAGAAGTACGAGGACGGCGACGGCTACGTGTCCTATCTGAAGCTGACGGATGCCGACCGCAACGTGCTGTCGGCGGCGGTCAACACGCTGGCGGAGGACCTGTCGACGCTGCGCGGCAAGCTCGGCCTCGACTGACGGCGGCGCCATCCGCGGGGGACGAAAGGCAGGCGGGCGGCCAATGGCCGCCCGCTTCGCATTCCGGGACGAGGACCGTCAGAACCTGGCGCTGACGCCGAGGAAGAAGCCGCGGCCGTCGCCGGGGATGAAGGCGGCCTGGTCGGGCCGGGCCTGGTCGACCACCAGCGTCGAGGCGGCATAGGTCTCGTCGAAGACGTTGGTGACCTCGGCGAAGAACGACACGTGCTCGTTGACGCGGTACTGGGTGCGCAGGTCCACCACCGCATAGGGGTTGGCATGGAGCGTGTTGGCGTTGTCGACCGGCGTCCTCGCCGGCAGCCAGCGCACCGCGCCCTGCAGCATCCAGTTCTCGGTCGCGTCGTATTGCAGCACGGCGTTGACGACGTGGCGCGGCGCGCCGGCCAGCCTGTTGTCGCCGTAGATGGCGTGGTCGCGGAAGCGGAAGTCCTGGAAGGTGTAGGCGACGCGGCCGCTCCACTGGTCGGTGAGCTGCGCGGTCAGCCCCAGCTCGACGCCGAGATGGCTGGTCTTGCCGGCGTTGATCGCGCCGAGCGAGGCGCCGGTGACGTCGCGCAGGTTGAGCAGCTCGTTGTCCACCCACGAATAGTAGACCGTGGCGTCCCAGGCATAGCCGCCGCGGCTGCCGCGCCAGCCGGCCTCGACGGTGGTCGCGGTCTGCGCCTTCAGGTCCGGCGTGTGGAAGGCCTCGGCGTCGAGCAGCGGGTTGCCCGGATTGGAGCGGCCGGGGCCGCTGTTGGGCGTGCCGTTGACGGTGGCGAGCAGGTCGTCGTGCGTCGGCGGCTCGAAGGTGCGGCTGACCGCGCCGAACAGGGTCTGGCTCTCGTCCGGGCGCCAGGAGACGCCGAGGCTGGGCGACCAGCCGCTATAGGTGCGCTCGTAGCTCGAGCTGCGGGCCGGCACCGCGCCGTTGGGCGTCCGGGTCGTGGGATTGGCCGGGTTGTAGGCGACGGTCGGGCGGGTGAGGGAGGAGAAGACGTCCCTGTTGTCGCGCGTGGCGTGGGAATAGGCGATCGACGGCGAGACGATGAAGCTCTCGCCCAGCGGCACGTTGAAGCCGGCGTTGAGCGACAGCGAGGTGGCGTCGAGCTCGCTCCTGCCGAACATCGGCCCCTGCGCGCCGTCGAGATTGTGGTAGTTCTCGCGGTCGGCCGAGCCGACGGTGTATTGCGCGGTCGCCTCGAACAGCGGCAGGGCCGCGGCCGCGTCCGGCTGGTAGGCATAGCGCGCCACGCCGGTGAAATCGCCGCCGCTGGTGACGCGGATGCCCGAAGAGACCGGGAAGCGGAACATGTCGTCGGTGTAGGTGTAGCCCAGCACCACGTCGATCAGGTGGGCGTCGAACTCGGCGGTGGTGCGCGAGCCGATCAGGAACTGGCTCGCCTCGCGCCGCGGCTTGTCGCGCACGACGTTGGGGCCGGGGAAGGTGGCGACCGGGCCCGACGGGCCCGGCGTCACCACCGGCCCCCTGTGAACCTGGCCGGGATCGGCGTTCAGATGGGCTTTCGGCAGCGGGCCGGCGACGTCGAAGCCGAGGTCGGTGTAGCCGAAGAACAGCCTCGTCTTCACGGTGTCGGACAGCTCGATGCCGACATTGCCGCCGACATTGACGCGCTGCGATCCGTTGTAGACGCGGAAGCCGTCGCGGCGGCTGAAGTCGCCGTGCAGGTGGACGTCGTAGCCGTCGCCCTGGAAGCCGGCCTCGGCCGACGCGCCGGTCTGGCCGAATGAGCCGCCGGCGGCGCGCAGGCGGATGCCGGGCTGGCCCGATCCGGTGGGCGAGACCATGTTGACGGCGCCGCCGAGCACGTTGGCGCCGAGCCGGTTGGCCATGTAGCCGCGATAGACCTCGAGCGCGCCGGCCGTGTTCGGGTTCATGAAGCCGACGATGTAGGAGCCGTCGGCGCGATTGAGCGGCAGGCCGTCCTGGAGCATCAGGATGCCGCGCTCGACCGGGTTCTGCTGCAGGCCCGAGCCGCGCACCTGGATGCGCGGCTGGTCGTTGCCGCCGAAGAAGTCCTGCACCACGACGCCGGGAACCATCGACAGCGCCCGCGAGGCGGTCAGGTTCGCGCTCGGCGCCATCTCCTCGCGCTCGACCAGCGCCACGCCGCCCGGCAGCACCGTCAGCCGCTGGCTGAGCGTCGAGCCCTCGACGGCGCCGGCGGAGACGACGATCGGCTCGAGCACGACGGCCGTGCCCGGCGCGGCCGATTGCGCCAGCGCCTGGTGGCTGACGCCCACAAGCAGCAGCGCCGCCGCGCCCGCCGCCAGTCCCCCGCCCGCGGCGCGCCCGCGCCTGCCCGCCCCGCGCACGCGGCCTTGCGATATCACCTGCATCCGTGCCCCCGTCCTGCGCCCGCCCGCCGGCATGAGCCGGGACTGCCGCCCGGCGGCGCTCAAAGTGGAATTTGAAACGCTACTTCTACCATCATAGTGGAGTATCGTTGTCAACATTAGGCGCGAGGGGGCGGGCGATTGCGTCGCCGGGCTACTTCGGCTAGAGCATCTTGCAGTCAACCGGAATCACTTGACGTCGCATAAATGCGGCCAAAACAAAGAGATAGAGCGGCAGCCCGGGCTTGTCCGGGCGTCCGCCGCCCTGGGTCAGCGCCATGAGCCTCGAAACCGTCCGCGCCTTCTTCGCGCAGAATGCCCCCGACATCGAAGTGATCGTCACCGAGGAAAGCTCGGCGACGGTCGATCTCGCCGCCGCCGCCCATGGGGTCGAGCCGGCGCAGATCGCCAAGACCATCTGCCTGCGCGCCGGCGACGCGGCCATGCTTCTGGTCGCCGCCGGCACGGCGCGGCTCGACAACCGCAAGTTCAAGGATGCGTTCTCGGCCAAGCCGCGCATGCTGGGAGCCGAGGACGTGGTGGCGCTGACCAGCCACCCGGTCGGCGGGGTGTGCCCGTTCGGCCTGCCCGGCCCGATCCCGGTCTATTGCGACGTGTCGCTGAAGCGTTTCACGGAAGTGGTGCCGGCGGCGGGCGCCATCAACGCGGCGCTGCGGATCACGCCGGAGCGGCTGGCCGAGCTGACGGCGGCCGAATGGGTCGACGTCTGCCAGTAGGCTACTGCGCGGCCAGCGCCTTCTCGATTTCCGGCATCAGCGTCGTCTCCACGTTCCGCGGGTCGAACGGGCCGACATGCTTCCAGGCGATGTTGCCGTCCTTGCCGACGAGGAAGGTCTCGGGGATGCCGTAGACGCCCCAGTCGATGGCCGAGCGGCCGCTCTCGTCGACGCCGAGCGCGGCATAGGGATTGCCGAGCTCGGCCAGGAAGCGGCGGGCGTTCTCGGGCTTGTCCTTGTAGTTGAAGCCGACGATGTCGACGCGGCCCTGCCTGGCCAGCTCCATCAGCACCGGGTGCTCCTGCCGGCAGGGCACGCACCACGAGGCCCAGACATTGACCAGCGTGACCTTGCCGGCCAGCCGTGACGGCTCGAAGCCCGGCAGGTCGACGCCGTCGAGCGGCGGCAGCGGCGTCGCCGGCGCCGGCTGGCCGATCAGCGCCGAGGGCACGGTCGTGGTGTCGCGGTCCGACAGGAGCTGGGCGAGGAAGATCCCGGCCAGCGCCATGAAGACCAGCAGCGGCAGCAGCGCCAGCCAGCGCCGCGGCTCCGGCGTCGCCCCGCTCTCCTGCGGCGCGCTCATCGCGGCCGGTCTCCGGCGTCGGAGCGCCGGCGCACGCCGGCGGCCTCCAGCGCGGCCAGCTCGCGGCGGCGGGCGCGCTGGTCGGCGAGAATCCACAGAGCGAGCGCGGCCAGCACCAGCGCCGAGATGCCGTAGGCGGCGGCGACGTAGAGGACGTGCGCGCTCATCGGCCCGCCTCCCTGCCGTCCGTCTCCTTCGCGTCGGCGGCGCGGGCGGCCATGCGGCGCATGGCGGCGACGCGGCGGCGCCAGATCTCGGTGCGCATCGCCATCAGGTGCAGCGTCACGAACATGAGCGTGAAGCCGATGGCGCAGGTGAGCAGCGGCCACAGCATGGTGGGATGGATGGTCGGCCCGTCGAGGCGGATGACGGAGGCCGGCTGGTGCAGCGTGTTCCACCAGTCGACCGAGAACTTGATGATCGGGATGTTGACGAAGCCGACCAGCGTGACGACGGCGGCGGCCTTCGCCGCCTTGCCGGGGTCGTCGAGCGCGCGCGTCAGCGCGATCAGGCCCAGATACATCAGGAACAGCACGAAGACGGAGGTGAGGCGGGCGTCCCACACCCACCAGGTGCCCCACATCGGCTTGCCCCAGATCGAGCCGGTGATCAGCGACAGCAGCGTGAAGACCGCGCCGATCGGGGCGGCCGCCTTGACCGAGACGTCGGCCAGCGGATGCCGCCACACCAGCGTGCCGAGCGAGGAGACGGCCATGATGGAGTAGCACATCATCGCCAGCCACGCGAACGGCACGTGGATATACATGATGCGCACGGTGATGCCCTGCTGGTAGTCCTCGGGCGCGGAAAAGGCGAGCCACAGGCCGAGCGCCAGCACCAGCGCCGAAAGCGCCGCCAGCCACGGCACCAGCCGGTCGGCCAGCGCGATGAAACGGGTCGGGTTGGCGAGGTCGCTCCAGCGTGCGGGGCGTGCGGCTGCGGTTTCGCTCATGGCTACCTTCTCACGGCTGCCTTCATAGATCGGGTGGCGTGCATTCGCAATTCTACACATCTGTCGCAGCTTCGGCCTCACCGCGATGTGATGCCGATCAATCGAGGCCGAATTTCAGCGCGAGCGCGGCCGCCAGCGGACCGACCACGGCGAAGCCGAGGGTGAGCGCGCAAAGGATCATGAAGGGCGGCAGGAACGGGTTGGGGTCGGCGACCGCGCCATAGGCGGCCGAGACGCCGAAGATCAGCACCGGGATCGCGAGCGGCAGGATCAGCACCGAGACCAGCAGGCCGCCGCGCGGCAGCGACACGGCGACCGCCGCGCCCACCGCGCCGACGAAGGCGATGGCGGGCGTGCCGACGAGGAGCGTGAGCGTGGTGGCGGCGATGCCCACCGGCTCCATGTTCATGAACAGGCCGAGCAGCGGCGAGGCGATCACCAGCGGCAGCACCGAGGCCGTCCAGTGGGCGAGGCACTTGGTGGCGACGGTGAGCGCCAGCATGTGACGGGAGTCGGCCAGCACCATCAGGTCGAGCGAGCCGTCCTCGCGGTCGGCCTGGAACAGCCGGTCGAGGCCGAGCAGCGAGGCGAGCAGCGCCCCGATCCACAGGATCGCCGGGCCGATGCGGGCAAGAAGGTTGAGGTCCGGCCCGACGCCGAACGGCACCACGGCGACCACGGCGAGGAAGAACAGCACGCCGACCAGCGCGCCGCCGCCGGCGCGGATGCCCAGCCGCATGTCGCGGATGAAGAGAGCTAGCATCGGGCCGCACCTTCCAGCCGCAGAGCCTTCACCCCTTCCAGCCCGAGCGGGATGTGGGTGGCGGCGACGATGATGCCGTCGTCTTCGAGATGCGCGGCCATCAGCGCGGCAAACTGCTTCTCCGACGCCGCGTCGAGGCCGGCGGTCGGCTCGTCGAGCAGCCAGACCGGGCGCCAGGAGACCAGGAGCCTGGCGATGGAGACGCGCCGCTTCTGGCCGGTGGAGAGATAGCCGAAGGGCAGCGACGCCACCTGCGGCAGGCCCACCATCTCCAGCGCCTCGGCGATCTCCATATGCGGCGCGCCGCAGAACTCCTGCCAGAAGCGCAGATTCTCCTCGACGGTCAGCGCCGTCTTCATCGCGTTCTGGTGGCCGAGATAGTGGCAGGCGGCCTGCAGGTCCGGCCAGTCCTCGCCGCCGCTGTCCAGCCGAATCGCGCCCCCGGCCAGGGGAAGCAGGCCGGCGACCACGCGCAAGAGCGTGGACTTGCCCGAGCCGTTCGGCCCGGTGACGACGAGGCCGTCGCCCTCGCTGAGCTCGAAGGAGACGCCGGAAAAGACCGGCTCGCCGCCGCGCTCGGCGCCAAGGTTCTCGGCGATCAGCCGCATCGGATGCCCCGCTTTCGTCCTGCCTGCGGGTGATGCGCGACGCGGCAAAATCACCCAAACTCTCTCTGGAACTATTCTACGAAGTTCTTTATATCCGGGGCAACCGTGCCAGCGGTCGGCATGGAAACCATTTTGCGCCGAACCATCGCGAGCGCCGCCTTGAACGGCTGAACGCGGGGGTACGGACAGCGGAAATGACCGTACCCGCACCTTTGCGCGTGATGAGCATGCACTGGCGTCCGTTACCCCATCGGCAACCGAACGTTAGGGGTCGCACGTGTCAAAATCTCTCGACAGCTACAATTGCCGCAGGACGCTCTCCGTGGGCGGCGCGGACCACACCTATTACGACCTGCGCGAGGCCGAGAAGAACGGCCTTGCCGGAGTGTCCCGGCTCCCCTTCTCGATGAAGGTGCTGCTCGAGAACCTTCTGCGCAACGAGGACGGAAGGTCCGTCACCAGGGAGGCGATCGCGGCCGTCGCCGCCTGGCTCGACGACCGCGGCTCGGCCGGGGTCGAGATCGCCTACCGCCCGGCGCGCGTCCTGATGCAGGACTTCACCGGCGTTCCGGCGGTGGTCGATCTGGCGGCCATGCGCGACGGCATCGCCGCGCTCGGCGGCGACCCGCAGAAGATCAACCCGCTGGTGCCGGTCGACCTCGTCATCGACCATTCGGTCATCGTCGACGAGTTCGGCACGCCCCGCGCCTTCGCCCGCAACGTCGAGCTGGAGTACCAGCGCAACGAGGAGCGCTACAAGTTCCTGAAATGGGGCCAGCAGGCGTTCCGCAACTTCCGCGTCGTGCCGCCCGGCACCGGCATCTGCCACCAGGTCAACCTCGAATATCTCGGCCAGGTCGTCTGGACGAAGGAGGAGGACGGCGAACGGATCGCCTATCCCGACACCTGCGTGGGCACCGATTCGCACACCACGATGATCAACGGGCTGGGCGTGCTCGGCTGGGGCGTGGGCGGCATCGAGGCCGAGGCCGCCATGCTCGGCCAGCCGGTCTCCATGCTGCTGCCCGAGGTGATCGGCTTCCGCCTGACCGGACGGCTGAGGGAGGGCGTGACCGCCACCGACCTGGTGCTGACCGTCACCCAGATGCTGCGCAAGAAGGGCGTGGTCGGCAAGTTCGTCGAGTTCTTCGGCCCCGGCCTGTCGTCCATGTCGCTCGCCGACCGCGCCACCATCGGCAACATGGCGCCCGAATACGGCGCGACCTGCGGCTTCTTCCCGGCCGATACGGAGACGATCCGTTATCTGACCATGTCGAGCCGCGCGCCCGAGCGCATCGCGCTGGTCGAGGCCTATTCGAAGGCGCAGGGCATGTGGCGCGAGGACGGCATCGAGGACCCGGTGTTCACCGACACGCTGGAGCTCGACCTCGGCGACGTCGTGCCGTCGATGGCCGGCCCGAAGCGCCCGGAAGGGCGCGCGCCGCTGGAGGACATCGCCGCCAACTTCGCCAGGGCGCTGGAGAGCGAGTACAAGAAGACCGTCGACGTCGCCCGCCGCTACGCGGTCGAGGGCGAGAGCTTCGACCTCGGCCACGGCGACGTGGTGATCGCGGCGATCACCTCGTGCACCAACACCTCCAACCCCTCGGTGCTGATCGGCGCGGGCCTGCTCGCCCGCAACGCCAACCGGCTGGGGCTGAAGCAGAAGCCCTGGGTCAAGACCTCGCTCGCTCCCGGCTCGCAGGTGGTGGCCGAGTATCTCGGCAAGTCCGGCCTGCAGAAGGAGCTGGACGCCATCGGCTTCAACCTCGTCGGCTTCGGCTGCACCACCTGCATCGGAAACTCGGGCCCCCTGCCGCCGGCGATCTCCAAAACGATCAACGACAAGGGGCTGATCGGCGCGGCCGTGCTTTCCGGCAACCGCAATTTCGAGGGCCGCGTGTCGCCCGACGTGCAGGCGAACTATCTCGCCTCGCCGCCGCTGGTGGTGGCCTATGCGCTGGCCGGAACGGTGACGAAGGACCTGACGAAGGAGCCGCTCGGCGAGGGCGCCGACGGCAAGCCGGTCTATCTCAAGGACATCTGGCCGACCACGCAGGAGATCCAGGAGTTCATCGAGAAGTACGTCACCCGCGAGATCTTCGCCGCGCGCTACGCCGACGTGTTCAAGGGCGACGACAACTGGCAGAAGGTGCAGGCGCCCTCGGGCGAGACCTATGCCTGGGACGACCGCTCGACCTATGTGCAGAACCCGCCCTATTTCGTCGGCATGGGCCGCAAGGCCGGCGAGATCAAGCCGATCCGGGGCGCGCGCGTCCTGGGCCTGTTCGGCGACAAGATCACCACCGACCACATCTCGCCGGCCGGCTCGATCAAGGCCGCCTCGCCCGCGGGCAAGTACCTGATCGACAACGACGTCGCGGTGGCCGACTTCAACCAGTACGGCACGCGGCGCGGCAACCATGAGGTGATGATGCGCGGCACCTTCGCCAACATCCGCATCCGCAACCACATGCTGGGCGAGAACGGCAAGGAGGGCGGCTACACGATCCACTATCCCTCCAAGGAGGAGATGTCGATCTACGACGCGGCCATGCGCTACCGCGAGGAGGGCGTGCCGCTGGTCATCTTCGCCGGCGTCGAGTACGGCAACGGCTCGTCGCGCGACTGGGCGGCCAAGGGCACGAACCTTCTCGGCGTGCGCGCCGTCATCGCCCAGTCGTTCGAGCGCATCCACCGCTCCAACCTCGTCGGCATGGGCGTGGTGCCGTTCACGCTGGAGGAGGGCACGAGCTGGGCCTCGCTGGGCTTGAAGGGCGACGAGACGGTGACGATCGACGGGCTCGAGACCATCAAGCCGCGCCAGAAGATGGTGGCCAGGGTCACCTTCGCCGACGGCTCGGTCAGGGAGGTGCCGATCCTGTGCCGCATCGACACGCTCGACGAGCTCGACTACTTCAGGAACGGCGGCATCCTGCAATACGTGCTGCGCGACCTCGCGGCGTAAGCCATACGGACGCGGAAACGGGGGGCCGGCGATGCGCAAGCGTCGCCGGCCCTTTCTTTTCCCGATCCTGCGCCGGTTCGCTCACGGCTCCGACGGGGCGGCCCGGCCGGCCGACGGGCGGTCGCGCTTGCGGACGCTTCGGGCTCCACCGGGCGCGCCGTGGCGCGCCACCGCGGCGAGCACGACGCCCAGCATCAGCCCGTTGAAGGTGTGCCACAGGAAATGGGTGCCGAGCGGCATCGCCTCGCACACCATAGGATCGAGCGCGCGGAAGGTGACGGAGACGACGAAGATGCCGGCGGCGGCGATGTTGTACCAGCCGGCCGGGTTGCCGGCGCGAATCACCCATATGCCGAACACCACCAGCGCCAGGAAGGGCGGCAGGTAGCCGGTCGAGCCGTTGGAGGCCGCGCGCAGCCAGTCGGGCACGGCGGCGGTGGCAAGGCCGGCGACGGCATAGAAGGCGAGGAAGACGGCCAGCGCCTTCGGCCATGGGAAGCCGAGAAAGCGGCGCAGGTTGAACAGCGTGTAGGCCAGCGTGAAGCCGGCGATGGGCAGGATGTCGCCCCACATGGTCAGCCATGTCGCGAAGGTGTGAAACAGGAACGAGCCGACGCCGATCGCCACCACCCACCAGCAAAGCAGCTCGGCGAAGCCGCCCGCGCCGCGCCGCCGCACGGCGGTCACGCCCCACAGGCCGGCCGCCACGAAAGCGAGGTTGGTCAGGGCGTTGACCGGCTCCGACCAGAAGTCCGGCCCGGTGCGTTCGCAATACATGTCGATGGCGGCGTTGAGGGTTTCAAGCATGGCGTCTCCTGTGCGGCATGGGGCGTGAGGGAAGGGCGGACGGCTATCCTGGGGGTTTCACCGCAACGTGACTTCCCGTCCCGCGCGGCGCTGCCTAATCTCCGGTCGCCCGGCATGCGGCAGCCTGCGTGGCGGGCGATCCGTCTCCTGTCGGACATCGGGGTGAGCCGAAAGCCGCAAACCGCTTTCCGGTCCGATGCTCCGGTCACTTTGGACGGGGTTCGGGAGGACCCCCTGAACGTTCGGGAAAAATCGTTGGGCTTGACCTTCCTGAGGCTGGCGACGGCCGCATTGATCCTTGGCCTCTCAAGTGGCGCCCCCGCCGGGGAGCTTGTCAAGTCGCCGGCCGGGCGGCCGAAGGCCGTGGTGGAGATGTTCACCAGCCAGGGGTGCGGCTTCTGCCCGCCGGCCGACGCGCTGCTGGGCGACCTCGCGCGCTCGGGCGAGGTGGTCGCGCTCGCCTATCACGTCGACTACTGGGACTATCTCGGCTGGCGCGACACCATGGCCAGCGCCGACAACACCGCCCGCCAGCAGGAATACAGCCGCGCCTTCGGCAGCCGTTCGGTCTACACGCCGCAGGCGGTGGTCAACGGCCGCCAGCAGATGAACGGCGCCAAGCGGAGCAAGGTCGAGGGCGCGATCGCGCGCATGGCCGGCACGAAGGACGGGCTGAGCGTCGACGTCAGCATCTCCTACGAGGGCGGCACGATGGTCATCGAGACCGGCGCGGCGGACCGTCCGGTGCGCAACGCCCAGCTGATGGTGGTCTATTTCGAGCCGGCGACGCAGGTGAGGATCGAGCGCGGCAAGAACCAGGGCCGCGAGCTGACCTACTGGAATGCCGTCTCCGGCTTCCATTCCGCCGGCATGTGGCACGGCCGGGAAACGCGGGTCGAGCTGCCGGGCAACGAGGTGGCGCGCAAGGGAACCGGCGGCTGCGCCGTGCTGTTGCAGGAGATGGGCGACGACGACCTGCCCGGCGCCATCCTCGGCGCGGCCGTCGTCACCCGGCCGCCGGGCTGACGAATCGCGCGCCGGCGCGCCTGCGGTCCGGCCGCCGCTGCCCGATACAAGGGCCCCGACAGGCAAGAACCCGAAACAAAACCGGCGCTGAAGAGACTTCAGCGCCGGCAATTGCTTGCTTTGGGATCGTCGTTGCCGTGATGCCGGGATGAGACCCGGAGTTGGTTCGGCCCAACCTTGACCCTGTGGGCGGGGGGCTTGGGGTTACAGGACCATGTCGGACCGAACCGTCTCAGGCAACGAGGGGATGGTCGCCACACAATGGGGCGGCAGCTTGGATAAAAGACGGCGAGAATGTGACGGCCCATCACCAATGGCGACAGCGTGTGGCCGTTCGTGATCGCGGCCGCCGGCATGGAGGCGCCGGGCCGCAGGGGGGCTTGCTTTTCGCCCGAGGGCGGGCGACCCTGCCCCTGTCGTCGAACTGTCACGAAAGGGCGGCGCATGACCGATTACGGCTCGGGAACGGAGGGTGGGGACGATTCCTCCATAGTCGTCCCGCTCCACGAGGCCCGTCTTGAGAGAATAGGGCGCGAGCGGGACGAACTGCCGGTCACCTTCCACCGGCGCGAGCTGGACCTGATCCTGCGGGTCTACGGGCGCATGGTCGCGGCGGGCGAATGGCGCGACTACGCCATCGACCATCTGAAGGACCGCGCCGTCTTCTCCGTCTATCGCCGCGCGAGCGAGGTGCCGCTCTACCAGATCCACAAGGTGCCGGCGCTGGCGCGCAGGCAGGGCGCGTTCTCGGTGGTGGCGGCCTCGGGGCTGATCCTCAAGCGCGGCCACGAGCTTGCCCGCATCCTCGCTTTCTTCGACGAGAAGCCGCGGCTGGTCAGGGCGTAGGGCCATTGCCGGGAAACGCGCGGCGCCTTTCCGCCCGCAACTGCGGAAGAACAGGACGCTCAGATCGCCTCGCCGCGCAACAGGCGCGGCGCGCGCTGCGACAGGCCGGCCGCCTGGCGGATGAAGAAGTCCTTCACGCGCGGCATGCGCTCCACCAGCCCCAGGCCGAGGTCGCGGGCGGCGCGCAGCGGCGCGAAGTCGTTGGAGAACAGGCGCGTCAGCACGTCGGTGGTGACGCCCATGCGCAGCGTGTCGAAGCGCCGCCATTCCTGGTAGCGCTCCAGCACGTCGAGGCCGCCGATGTCGCGGCCGAGCCGGTCGGCCTCCACCACCACCTCGGCGAGCGCGGCCGCGTCGCGCAGGCCGAGATTGAGGCCCTGGCCGGCGATGGGATGGATGCCGTGGGCGGCGTCGCCGGCGAGCGCGAAGCGCGGCCGCACGAAGTCGCGCGCCAGCGTCAGGCCGAGCGGCCACGCGCGCGGCTTCGACAGCACCCTGATCTCGCCGAGCTTGAGGCCGAAGCGGGTCTCCAGCTCCGCCTCGAACACGATCTCGTCCTCGGCGACCAGCCGCCCGGCGTCCTCCGTCTTCTCGCTCCAGACGATGGAGGAGCGGTTGGTGCCGTCCTCGGCCGGCGCCAGCGGCAGGATGGCGAAGGGGCCGGCGGGCAGGAAATGCTCCTCGGCGCGGCCGCCATGCGGGCGCTCGTGGCCGACGGTGCAGACGATGCCGGACTGGCCGTAGTCCCAGTGGACGGTGCCGATGCCGGCCATGTCGCGCAGGCGCGAGCGCACGCCGTCGGCGGCCACCAGCAGGCGCGTGCGCAGCGACACGCCGTCGGCGAGATGCACGGTGGCGTCGCGCGCGCCGGCCTCGAAGCCGCACACGCCGATGCCCTCGATCAGGTCGACGCCGAGCGCCCCGGCGCGGGCGCGCAGCGCCGCGTTCAGGTCGCGGTTGAACACCATGTGCGCGAAGGCCTCGCCCGGCGCGACCTCGCCCTCGAAGGTGAGGAAGACGGGGCGCACCGGATCGGTCGTGCGCGAATCGGTGATGACCATGTCGGTGATGGCCTGCGCCTTCGGCGCGATGCCCTGCCAGCAGCCGAGGCGCTCCAGCATGCGCACGGCCGCCGCCGCGATGGCCGAGGCGCGGCCGTCGTTGCGCCAGGCGTCCTCGGGCGCGGCGTCGACCACGGCGACCGACAGGCTCGGCCGCGCCTGGGCGATGGCGACGGCGATGGTGAGGCCGACATAGCCCGCGCCCGCCACGATCACGTCGAAGCATTCCCGTCGCTCGTCCATCTCCGCTTCCTTTCCCTGGCGCCGCGCTGTCCTGTCCTGACTTGACTTGACCGGGCGACCGTTGCAACCCCGATGACAATCGCAATCGCCCGATTGCCGCCGCCGAGGGGGATGCCTTATGTCGCAGGCCATGCAGGAGCTTCTCACCATACTCGACCTCGAGAAGCTGGAACACAACCTGTATCGCGGCCGCAGCCACAAGGTGGGCTGGCAGCGCGTGTTCGGCGGGCAGGTCATCGGCCAGGCGCTGGTGGCGGCGCAGCGCACGGTGGACGAGGACCGCCACGTCCATTCGCTGCATTGCTACTTCATGCTGCCGGGCGACCCTTCGGTGCCGATCATCTACGAGGTCGACCGGCTGCGCGACGGCGGCTCCTTCACCACGAGGCGGGTCACCGCGATCCAGCACGGGCGCGCGATCTTCTCGCTCGAATGCTCGTTCCAGCTCGAGGAGGAGGGGCTGGAGCACCAGATGCCGATGCCGCTCGACGTGCCGGCGCCCGAGACGCTGCGCAGCCAGTTCGAGCTGCTGGAGGCGGCGGGCCACGCCATCCCCGACGCGGTGCGCACCTTCTGGGCGCGCGAGCGGCCGCTGGAGATCAAGCCGGTCAATATCGAGCACTACACCAGCAGCCGGAAGCTGGCGCCGCGCCAGAACGTGTGGATCAGGACCAGGGGCGGCGTGCCGGACGACCGCAGGCTGCGGGAGGCGATCCTCGCCTATCTCTCCGACATGACGCTGCTCGACACCTCGACCTTCGCCCATGGCCGCATCGGCTTCGACCCGCAGATCCAGATGGCCAGCCTCGACCACGCCATGTGGTTCCATCGCGGCCACAAGCTCGACGACTGGCTACTCTACGCCCAGGACAGCCCCAGCACGATCGGCTCGCGCGGCTTCTCGCGCGGGTTCCTCTATGCCCGCGACGGCACGCTCGTCGCCTCGACCGCGCAGGAGGGGCTGGTGCGCGTGCGCACGAAGCCAAAAAAATAACCATTCGCGCATGAATGCCCAAATTTTAGGCTGATGCGGGTGGCCCCGCGCCGGAGCATGCCGGCACGCGCCGACAGAAACCCAGTAAATCCAGAGACTTGAGAGGCAAGCCGCGCAACTGGCACGCGGCTTGAATCACCGTTTGCGATCGTCGGCCGTCATGACGGCCGGCGAGGTCATGGCAGAGGCGGGGCATGCCCCCTGAACCAGCAAAGGGTGAAACCTCATGAAAATCGTGATGGCAATCATCAAGCCGTTCAAGCTCGACGAGGTGCGCGAGGCGCTCACCGCGGTCGGGCTTCAGGGCCTGACCGTCACCGAAGTCAAGGGCTACGGGCGCCAGAAGGGCCACACCGAAATCTACCGCGGCGCCGAATACGCCGTCAGCTTCCTGCCCAAGGTGAAGGTCGAGGTGGCCGTGGCAGACGAGCTTGCCGACAAGGCCGTCGAGGCGATCTCGACGGCGGCCCGCACCGGGCAGATCGGCGACGGCAAGATCTTCGTCTACGGCATCGACAAGGCGGTGCGCATCCGCACCGGCGAGACCGACGCCGACGCGCTCTGAGCGACCCGTTCGATCCCGACGCGCCGCGAGCGCGCATTCGATTCCGGCGCGCCGCGAGCGCGCATTCGATCCCCGCGCGCCGCGAGCGCGCATTCGATCAAGGAGATTGATGATGAGAATACCGACATTCGCTCCCGCGGTGCGCGCGCTGGCCGCCCTGCCGCTGCTGGCCCTGCCCGCCCGGGCGCAGGAGGCGGCCGAGGACGCCGCGGAAGGCGTCGTCGAGGCGGCGTCCGCGCTCGACAGCGGCGACACGGCCTGGATGCTGGTCTCGACCGTGCTGGTGCTGTTCATGATCCTGCCCGGCCTCGCCCTGTTCTATGGCGGCCTGGTGCGGGCCAAGAACGTGCTCTCGGTGCTGATGCAGTGCACGATGATAACGGCCGTCGTCATCGTCGTGTGGGTGTCTTACGGCTATTCCTTCGCCTTCGGCGGCGGCGACAGCCCCTATTGGGGCGGCCTCGGCAAGCTGTTCCTTGCCGGCGTGACGCCGGAATCCGAATCCGGCTCCATCCCCGAATACGTCTTCATCGCCTTCCAGATGACGTTCGCCTGCATCACGCCGGCGCTGATCGTCGGCGGCTTCGCCGAGCGCGTCCGCTTCGGCGCGGTGGTGGCCTTCGTGGTGCTGTGGGTGACCTTCGTCTACTTCCCCATCGCCCACATGGCCTGGGACGGCGCGGGCCTGTTCTACGGCTGGGACGCCTACGACTTCGCCGGCGGCACGGTGGTGCACATCAATGCCGGCATCGCCGCGCTGGTCGGCGCGATCATGATCGGCAAGCGCGCCGGCTACGGCCGCGACAACATGGCCCCGCACTCGCTGCCGTTCACGCTGATCGGCGCGGCGGCGCTGTGGGTGGGCTGGTTCGGCTTCAACGCCGGCTCGGCGGCGGCCGCCAACGGCACGGCCGCGCTCGCCATGGTCAACACCTTCACGGCCACGGCCGGCGCGACCATCGCCTGGTCGGCGATCGAGAAGGCCGTGCGCGGCAAGGCGTCCATGCTGGGCGCGGCTTCCGGCATCGTCACCGGCCTGGTGGCGGTGACGCCGGCGGCGGGCTTCGTCGGCCCGGTCGGCGCCATCGTGCTGGGGGCCGCGGCGAGCGCGGTCTCCTACTGGTTCGTCGCCGTGGTCAAGATCAGGCTCGGCTATGACGATTCGCTCGACGTGTTCGGCATCCACGGCGTCGCCGGCATCGTCGGCGCCATCGGCACCGGCGTGCTTGCCGCGCCGGCGCTCGGCGGCGTCGGCTATCCCGACGGCGTGTCGATGGCCGGGCAGGTGTGGACGCAGTTTCTCGCCGTCGCCATCACCGTGGCGTGGTGCGGCGTGGTCTCGGCCATCCTCTACAAGATCGTCGATCTCGCGATCGGGCTGCGGCCGGCCGCCGAGGCCGAGGCGCAGGGCCTCGATCTCGCCTCCCACGGCGAGGCGGCCTACCACTCCTGATGCAGGTTCCGGGCGCCGGACCAGCACCCCGGCGCCCGGGATGCGGCGACGAATGCGGCGACGCATGTGCCGTCGCGTGCCTGGCCCGGCCTTCGCGCCGGGCCCTTTTTTCGTCGGCTTGCCGGGGTCAGAACAGGTCGACGTCGCCCGGGGCGCCCTCGTCCGCAGCGTCGATGGCGGGGCCGGGGGTGCCGATGGTGCGCACCAGCCCGGCCAGCTTCAGCGTCCCGACCGCGCGCGCGGTGTCGATGCGCCAGTGCGGCTGGGCGGCCTCGCCCAGCGCGCGCAGGAAGCCGGCGACGCCGGCGATGCGCTGGGCGGAAAGGTCGGCGTCCTGCATGGCGCGGACATAGTCGGCGTCGCAGACGCCCACGGCCCAGGTCGAGCGGGCGATGGCGGCCTGGTTGCGGTCGATGCGGCCGGCGATCTCCTCCAGCTCGAAGCGGATCCGCGCCAGCACGTCGGCGATCCGCTCGACCTCCCGTCCGGCTTCGACCCTCTCCCCGTCGCGCTCCGCAAGACCCATGACACGCGCTCCCACGCCTTACGCTTACTCTTTGATTGCCCGGCCGCGCACGGGGCCGGGAGGCGGCCGCGGGCCCTGCGGCCCGCAGCCCTGTTCAGTGCAGCCTGCCGACGATCGCCTCCAGCGCCCGGCGAAGCTGGTCCGGGTTGAAGGGCTTGGTCAGGTAGTTGTTCAAGCCCAGCTTGCGGCCCTCGTCGAGCACGGCCCGGTCCGGGCTGCCGGTCAGGATCATGAAGGGCGTGCGCGAGGTCGGCTTGTAGGTGCGGATGGCGTGCAGGAGTTGCAGGCCGTTCATCTTCGGCATGTTCATGTCGGAGATGATGAGGTGCGACGGCGTCGTCATCATCATCTTCATGGCCTGCTCGCCGTCGGCGGCGACCTGTATGTTGCGGAAGCCGAGCGTCTCGAGCGCGTCGCGGACAAGCAGACGGCTCGTTGTCGTGTCGTCGACGACAAGGATTCTCAACTGGGCTAGAAGCGACATTGCTCGGTGTTCCTCTATGCGACTCGTCAGTTCGGAAGTCCCTGGCCCGCCTGGTTCTGGGTCAGCACGCTGTCGAGCGCGATCAGGCTCAGCATGCGGCCTTCCATCGCGATCACCCCCTTCATGAAGGCGCGGGCGAGCTCGGACGCGACGTCGGGCGTTGCCTGGATCGACCCCGAACTGACGGTCAGGATGTCGGAGACCGCATCGACCAGAAGGCCGATGGTCTGGTTCCCGACCTGGGTGATGATGATGACGTGGCGGGCGCTGGGCTCGACCGGCGCGAAGCCGAGCCGGGCGGCCAGATCCACCACCGGCAGCACGGCGCCGCGCAGGTTGATGACGCCCTTGACGTATTCGCAGGCGTGCGGCAGCGGCGTCGTCGGCGTCCAGCCGCGGATGTCGCGCACCGACATGATGTCGAGGCAGAACTCCTGGCTGCCGAGGCGGAAGGCGATCAGCTCGTTGTTGGCCGCCGCGTCGTGCTCGCGTGCGTGGGTCATGCTGCGCTCCTCTTGCGGTTGGCGTCCATGCGCGCGGCCTCCGCGCGCGATCCGGCGACGATGGCGTCGACGTCGAGGATGACGGCCACCCTGCCGTCGCCGAGGATCGTCGCCCCGGCCACGCCGAAGACGTGGCCGTAATTGGTCTCCAGGCTCTTGATGACCACCTGCTGCTGGCCGACGATGCCGTCGACCAGAAGCGCGCATTGCGACTGGTTCTCGGTCTCCACCATCATCGCCACGGAGGCGAGCGGGTCGGCCTCCTCGTCGCGGTAGCCGAGCACGCAGCCGACGTCGATCAGCGGGATGAAGGCGCCGCGGATGCCGATGACGCGGGCCTTCTCGCCCAGCCCGTGCACGTCCTGGGCCTTGGGCTGGAGCGTCTCGACGATGGCCGACAGCGGCACCACCAGCGTCTGGCCGGCCACGTTGACGACCATGCCGTCGAGCACGGCGAGCGTCAGCGGCAGCGAGAGCGTGAAGGTGGTGCCGAGGCCGGGGCGCGAGGTGATGGTGATGCGCCCGCCCAGCGCCTGGATCGAGCGGCGCACCACGTCCATGCCGACGCCGCGCCCCGACACGTCGGAGATGGCGGCGGCGGTGGAGAAGCCGGGCGCGAAGATCAGGTCGTCGATCTCGGCGTCGGAAAGCTGGGCGTCCTCGGCGACGATGCCGCGATCGACCGCGATCTGGCGCACGCGGCTTCGGTTGATGCCGGCGCCGTCGTCGGAGACCTCGATGACCACGCGGCCGGAGCGGTGGGCGGCGACCATGCGCACCACGCCCTGCTCGGGCTTGCCGGCCGCAAGGCGGTCCTCGGGCTTTTCCAGGCCATGGTCGATGGCGTTGCGGATCATGTGGGTGAGCGGGTCGGCGAGGCGCTCGATCACGGTCTTGTCGACCTCGCAGTTCTCGCCCTCGGTGACGAGGCGGACCGACTTGCCGGTCATGTCGGCGACCTCGCGCACCACGCGCGACATGCGCTGGAAGATCGGCCGCACCGGCTGGGCGCGGATCGCCATCACCGAATCCTGGATCTCGCGCGTCAGGTGCTCGAGGTCGTCGAGGCCGACGGCGACGTCGGAGAGGCGGGCGATGCCGGCCTCCATGACGCGCTGGGCCAGCATCGACTGGTTGATGACCAGCTCGCCGACGAGGTCGATCAGCCGGTCGACGCGGTCGAGGTCGACGCGGATGGTGGCGCCCGGCTGCGGGGCCTGCGAGTTGGCGGCCTGCTGCGGCGCGGCGGAGGCGGCCTGGGCCGCGGGCGGCGCGGCCCTGACCGGGGCGGGCGCCTCGGCCTGCGGCGCGGCGTGCCGTTCCTGCCCGGCCGCTTCCTCGGCCGCGACCTGCGCCAGGATCGCCTGCACGGTCTGGGCGGCGTCGCTCTCGTCCATCACCGGGCCGGCGACGGCGGTGTCGATCGACAGGTCGCAGTCGAACTCGACGAACTCGAAGACCTCGCGCACCGCCTTCTCGTCGAGGTCGCCGGTGAGCGTGATGTCCCAGGTGAGGTAGGCGCCCTCGGGGTCGAGCTCGCCGAGCAGCGGCACGGCGGAGGCGTCGCACGACACCTCCATCTCGCCCAGCCGGCCGAGCTCGCGCAGCAGCCGCAGCGCGTCGTTGGCCTTGGCGTAGAGCTCCGGCTTCGGCGTGAAGCGGATGTGGACGGCCTGGCGGATGCCGGCGGCCTCGTCGTCGGCGATCAGCGTGTCGAAGGAGATCTGCACCGGCGCGAAGCCGAACTCGTCGACCTGCGGCTCGCCCTCGCCGGCCGCAAGCGGCTCGAAGGCCGGCGGCTGCGGCGCGGCCGCGGCGGGCGCGACCGGCCCCGCGCCGCCGGTGCGGGCGAGCTCGTCGGTCATCTGGGCGACGCGGCCGGCGTCCATCTCGCCGCCGTCGCGCGAGATGCGCACCAGGTCGGAGAGGATGTCGGCCGAGCGCAGCATGAGCTTGACGATCTGGGGCGTGATCTCCAGCTTGCCGGAGCGCATGCCGTCGAGCGTGGTCTCGAAGGTGTGGGCGAAGCGCACCAGATCGTCGAGCCCGAAGGCGCCGGCGCCGCCCTTGATCGAGTGGACGGCGCGGAAGACGGCGTTGATCGTCTCCAGATCGCCTTCCTCGCGCTCGATCGCCAGCAGCCCTTCCTCCAGCTCGGCAAGCTGCTCCTCGCATTCCTGGAAGAAGGTCTGCTTGATGGCTGCCATCGTGTCCATGGGCGTGCTCCCTATGCTCAGGCGGCGACGCGGTTGATCGCGGTGACGAGCTTGACGGGGTCGAACGGCTTGATGATCCAGCCGCTGGCGCCGGCGCGGCGCGCGCGGTCCTTCTTGTCGTCGACGCTCTCGGTGGTCAGCACCAGGATCGGGATGGCGCGGTGGCGGCCGGAGCCGCGCACGGCCTCGATGAAGCCGAAGCCGTCCATGCGCGGCATGTTGATGTCAGTGATGATGACGTCGGGCTCGCAGGTCTCGAGCACCTCGAGCCCGTGAACGCCGTCCTCGGCCTGGACGACTTCCATGCCGGCGTCCATCAGGGCTGCCTTGAGCATTTCGCGGATGGTGCGCGAATCGTCGACGGTCAGGATGGTCTTGGCCATGATGCGCTATTCCTTGCCGTGGAGGGGGCCGTGAAAGGGGGCGGTGAAGCGGGACAGGTCGAGGCCGGCGATTGCCGCGGCATCGACGAAAGCGGGGGAGGGGTCCTCGAGCGCCAGCTCCGCGCCGTCGGCGCTCCATGTCGCGGCGGCCGACAGCAGCACCTGCAGGCATTGCGCGCCGACGCGCTCGACCTGCGACAGGTTGAGCGTCAGGTCGCCGCCGCGCGCCGCGGCGAGCTCGGCCGCCAGAGGCGCGGCCGCCTTGATGTCGAGTTCGGTTGGAAGCGTGATGGTCGCGCCCGCGGCTTTCGCCATTCCCCTCTCCTTGTGAAAACCTTCTCCGGCGGTCTTCGATGCCGTCGTTCCGCGCAGCCCCGTAGCCCGGCGCTACCGGAGCGCGGCCGACTGTGCGCTGAAGGAAAAGTTCACATTCCGGTCATGCCGGATCGAGGGCGCGGCATCATGCCTTTGGCCAGTCCCCCACCAAGCCCCCGCCCAATCAATAAGCGATGACTGGTTTCGCCAATATTAACGGGGCAGGTTGACGGGGCAGGGGCGGCGGGCGGCCCCGCCGCGCGGCGGGGCGCGCCGTGCGGCGCTTCGCCCGAAGCGGGGCCGCGTTCTTCCGCTCAGGCGTTCTGCGCGGCGGTGACGATGATCTCGACGCGGTACTTCGGCGCGGCGAGCTTCGCCTCGCCGGTGGCGCGGGCGGGCGCGTTGCCCGGCGCGACCCAGGCGTCCCAGGCCGCGTTCATCTCGGCGAAGTCGGCCATGTCGGCGAGCCAGATCTGCGCCGACAGGATGCGCTCCTTCGACGAGTTCGACAGCGCCAGCAGCCGGTCGATCTCGGCGAGGATCGACTGCGTCTGCTCCTTCACGGTCGCGCCGTCGCCGACCTGGCCGGCGAGGTAGACGACGCCGTTGAAGATGTTGGCCTGGCTCATGCGCAGGCCGGTCTCGTGGCGGATGATGGTCATGGGTGCTCCTTGTGTTGTGCCGTTTCGCCTTCTACGGGCCGCCGCCCCGCCGGGCAATGGCTCAGGCGAGGGGCGCGGGAGGCTCAGACGAAGCGCGCCCGCTCGGCCTCGACCGCGGCGGCGATGAAGGAGGAGACGGCCTGGACGCGCCGCAGCGGCCGCACCGTCTCGTGATAGACCAGCCAGTAGGCGCGGCGGATCGGGGCGGCCGCCGGCACGGGCACGAGGTCGTCGTGGGCGCGGGCGATGAAGGTGTGCAGGATGCCGATGCCGGCGCCGGCGCGCACGGCCTCGACCTGGCCGAGCGAGGAGGAGACGCCGAAATGCGCCTGCCAGCCGGGCAGGATCTCCGGGCCGTAGTCGAGCGAGGGGCTGATGACGAGATCGGGCACGTAGCCGACGAGGCGGTGGCGGCGCAGCTCTCCTTGCGTGGCGGGCAGGCCGTTGCGCTCGGCATAGGCGCGCGAGGCGTAGAGGCCGAGCGTGTAGTCCACCAGCTTGGCCGCCACCAGCCGCCCTTCCGTCGGCCGCTCGACGGTGATGGCGATGTCGGCCTCGCGCCGCGACAGCGAGAACGAGCGCGGCACCGGCACGAGCTGGATCGAAAGCTGCGGGTGGCGCTCGGTGAGCGCGCCCAGCCGCGGCGCGAGGAACGCCACGCCGAAGCCGTCGGGCGCGCCGATGCGCACCGCGCCCGCCACCTCGTCGCTCTCGCCGGCGATGTCGGCGCGCGCGGCGATCATGTCGGCCTCGATGCGCTCGGCGGCGGCGAGGAAGCGCTCGCCCTCGCCCGTCAGCTCCGAGCCGGTGGTCAGCCGCCGGAACAGCTTGGCGCCGAGCGCGCGCTCCAGCGCGGCGATGCGGCGCGACACCGTGGCGTGGTTCAGCTCCAGCCGCCGCGCCGCGCCCAGGATCTGGCCCGCCCGCGCCACGGCGAGGAAGATGCGCACGTCGTCCCAGTTCATCGTGGTGACCTCCCCCGGCGCTTCCTTGTTTGCATTGCAGCAAATCATGAGCGGCGGCGCAAGCACTTCATTTCGCGCACAACGGATGCGGATTTGCTCGCGTTGCAATCGGCGCGGCGAAACGGGACAATGGCGGCACGCTTCCAAGGGAGAGAAACTATGATCGAAGTCGGGCATTTCATCGGCGGCAAGCATGTCGCCGGCAAGAGCGGCCGCAGCCAGGACATCATGCAGCCGATGGACGGCTCCGTGCGCGGCAAGGTGGCGCTGGCCTCCAGGGACGAGCTGCGCGCGGCCGTGGAGAACGCCAAGGCGGCGCAGCCGGCCTGGGCGGCGACCAACCCGCAGCGGCGCGTGCGCGTGCTGATGAAGTTCCTCGAGCTGGTGCAGCGCGACTATGACGACCTCGCCGACGCGCTGGCGCGCGAGCACGGCAAGACCATCGCCGACGCCAGGGGCGACATCCAGCGCGGGCTCGAGGTCATCGAGGTGTCGATCGGCGCCCCGCACATGATGAAGGGCGAGTTCACCGACGGCGCGGGCCCCGGCATCGACGTCTACTCGATGCGCCAGCCGCTCGGCGTCGTCGCCGGCATCACCCCGTTCAACTTCCCCGCGATGATCCCGCTGTGGAAGATCGGCCCGGCGATCGCGGCCGGCAACGCCTTCATCCTGAAGCCGTCCGAGCGCGACCCGTCCGTGCCGCTGCGCCTTGCCGAGCTGTTCGTGGAGGCGGGGCTGCCGGCCGGCATCCTCAACGTCGTCAACGGCGACAAGGAGGTGGTCGACGCCATCCTCGACGATCCCGACATCAAGGCGGTCGGCTTCGTCGGCTCGACCCCGATCGCGCAGTACATCTACGCGCGCGGCTGCGCCAACGGCAAGCGCGTGCAGTGCTTCGGCGGCGCCAAGAACCACATGATCATCATGCCCGACGCCGACATGGACCAGACCGTCGACGCGCTGATCGGCGCCGGCTACGGCTCGGCCGGCGAGCGCTGCATGGCGATCTCGGTCGCCGTGCCGGTGGGCAAGGACACCGCCGACCGGCTGGTCGAGCGCCTCATCCCGCGCGTCGAGAGCCTGAAGGTCGGCCCCTCGACCGACGCCAACGCCGATTTCGGCCCGCTGGTGACCAGGGAGGCGCTGGACCGCGTCAAGGCTTACGTCGACACCGGCGTCAAGGAAGGGGCGAAGCTCGTCGTCGACGGGCGCGACTTCACCATGCAGGGCTACGAGAACGGCTACTACATGGGCGGCTGCCTGTTCGACGAGGTCACGCCCGACATGCGCATCTACAAGGAGGAGATCTTCGGTCCCGTCCTGTCGGTGGTGCGCGCGGCGACCTACGAGGACGCCATCCGCCTGCCCAACGAGCACGAATACGGCAACGGCGTGTCGATCTACACCCGCGACGGCGACGCGGCCCGCGACTTCGCCAGCCGCGTGCAGGTCGGCATGGTCGGCGTCAACGTGCCGATCCCGGTGCCGATCGCCTACTACACCTTCGGCGGCTGGAAGGCGTCCGGATTCGGCGACCTGAACCAGCACGGCGCCGACGCCTTCCGCTTCTACACCAAGACCAAGACGGTCACCTCGCGCTGGCCGAGCGGAATCAAGGACGGGGCGGAGTTCGTCATCCCGACGATGAAGTAGCCTCCGGCCCACCGCGGACCGTGACGGACGGGCGCCCTCCGGGGCGCCCGTTTCTTCTTGCGGGGAGCGCCTGCGCCCGCGCGACGGGCCGGTTCCGGGCCCGCATCCGCCGCATTTTCCGCCGCGGGCCGGCGCGCGGCGCACGCGCGTTCCCGCCCTGCGGGCGGCCGCGGATTCGCCCATGTAGCGCTCGCTACATCGTTGCGCCGCAAACATGGCCTGCGCAAGAAATCCCGACCATCGCCGATATATCTGCGAAAGATTGTGTAATTCCGGCAATTTTCGTGCTTTGGAGCAAGGACATTGCATTGCGCCGATGCTAGCTTCCGGCCTCGGTCCAAGGGGGTCGCGGGCGCGCAACGACGTGCCGCAGCGGCAACCCGGAGGCAGGGGCGCAACCGAATTTTGACGTTGCAATCCGGCTTCGACGTAATAGGACTAAGAAAATAACAGAAAGGGACGCGCCTCGCGGCGACGCCCCAGGGGAGCGGCACGGGAATGGAATATTTCGTCCAGCAGCTTATCAACGGGCTGACGCTCGGCTCGATCTACGGGCTGATCGCGATCGGCTACACGATGGTGTACGGCATCATCGGCATGATCAACTTCGCCCATGGCGACATCTTCATGATCGGCGCGTTCATCGCGCTCGCCATGTTCCTCATCCTGACCAGCGTTCTGGGCTTCGCCTTCCTTCCGGTGGTGCTGCTGATCGTGCTCATCGTGTCGATGGTGTTCACCTCCGCCTGGGGCTGGACGGTCGAGCGGCTGGCCTACCGGCCGCTGCGCGGCTCGTTCCGGCTGGCGCCGCTGATCACCGCCATCGGCATGTCGATCCTGCTCCAGAACTTCGTGCGCGTCAGCCAGGGCGCCCGCGTCAAGCCGCTGCCGCCGCAGATCCAGGGCGGCGTCACGCTGTTCGAGGGCAACACCGAGACCGGCGCCATCGTGGTGCAGCTTTCCTACATGCAGCTGATCATCATCGTGACGACCGTGGTGCTGATGGCCGGCTTCACGCTGCTCATCAACAAGACCGCGCTCGGCCGGGCGCAGCGGGCCTGCGAGCAGGACCGCCGGATGGCCGCGCTTCTGGGCGTCAACGTCGACCGCACCATCTCGCTCACCTTCGTGATGGGCGCGGCGCTCGCCGCCGTGGCCGGCCTGATGTTCCTGCTGCTCTACGGCGTGATCGACTTCTACATAGGCTTCCTCGCCGGCATCAAGGCGTTCACCGCGGCCGTGCTCGGCGGCATCGGCTCGCTGCCCGGCGCGATGCTGGGCGGCCTCCTGATCGGGCTGATCGAGGTGTTCTGGTCCGGCTACTTCACCGTCGAGTACAAGGACGTGGCCGCCTTCTCCATCCTGGCCATCGTGCTCATCTTCCTGCCCTCGGGCCTGCTCGGCAAGCCCGAAGTCGAAAAGGTCTGACCCATGGCGAATCCGGCAAACAACCGCGTCGCGGATTCGGTCCGCGATGCCTTCATCGCTGCCCTGCTCGTCGCCGTGCTCGGCTTCTTCTTCCTGGCGCTCAGGACCGACATCGCGCCCGGCGGGCTCGCGCTCTCGACCCGCTGGGGCCTGTGGTTCGCCTCGATCGCGATCGTGTTCGGCGTCAGGCTCGCGCTCAACCTGCTCGTCTTCAACCGCGACACCCCCGTGGGCAGCGGCGCCGGAGCCGGGCTCGCCCGCGCCGCCGCCAGGCTGCCCGACATGAGCGGCTGGGTGAACTGGGCGATGCTGGCGGCGGCGGTCGCGCTGCCCTTCTTCATCATGACGTTCTTCCCGGGCCAGCAGCGCCAGTATATCGACCTGTCGATCCTGATCCTGACCTACGTCATGCTCGGCTGGGGCCTGAACATCGTCGTCGGGCTGGCCGGCCTGCTCGACCTCGGCTACGTCGCCTTCTATGCGCTGGGCGCCTATTCCTTCGCGCTGCTTTCGACGCATTTCGAGTTCATCGGCTTCTGGACGGCGCTGCCGCTGGCCGGCATCCTGGCCGCGTTCTGGGGCGTCATCCTCGGCTTCCCGGTGCTGCGGCTTCGCGGCGACTACCTCGCCATCGTCACGCTGGCCTTCGGCGAGATCATCCGCGTCGTGCTGCTCAACTGGTACGAGTTCACCGGCGGCCCGAACGGCATCTCCGGCATTCCGAAGCCGACCTTCTTCGGGCTGGAGTTCGCGCGCGGCGAGGGCGGCTTCGCCGACTATTTCGGCATCCCGTTCTCCACCATCCACCGCTTCGTCTATCTCTACTTCATCATCCTCATCCTCGCCGTCGTCACCCATCTGGTGACGATGCGGCTGCGCCGGCTGCCGATCGGCCGCGCCTGGGAGGCGCTGCGCGAGGACGAGATCGCCTGCCGCTCGCTCGGCATCAACACGACGAACACCAAGCTGACGGCCTTCGCCATCGGGGCCATGTTCGGCGGCTTCGCCGGCTCGTTCTTCGCCACCAGGCAGGGCTTCGTCTCGCCCGAGAGCTTCACCTTCATCGAGTCGGCCATCATCCTGGCCATCGTGGTGCTGGGCGGCCTCGGCTCGCAGGTCGGCGTGGTGATCGCCTCGATCATCATGATCGGCGGCATGGAGATGCTGCGCAACCTCGGCTTCCTCAGCCAGATCTTCGGGCCGGACTTCGATCCCGTCCAGTACCGCATGCTGATCTTCGGCCTGGCCATGGTGCTGATCATGGTGTGGAAGCCGCGCGGCCTGATCGCCTCGCGCGAACCGTCGGTGATCTACAAGCAGAAGAAGCGTATCGGGGCCGACATGGTCGCGCAGGGCGAGGGTCACTGATGTCCGCACAAGTCGTTACCGCCGAAACATCCGCCGCGACGTCCGCCACCGGGGCGACCTGGCACAACGATCCGATCCTGTCCGTCGAGCATCTGACGATGCGCTTCGGCGGCCTGATCGCCATCAACGACCTGTCGTTCAATGTCGGGCGCGGCGAGATCACCGCGCTGATCGGGCCGAACGGCGCCGGCAAGACCACGGTCTTCAACTGCGTGACCGGCTTCTACAAGCCGACCGAGGGGCGCATCGTCATGCGCCACGGCCCCGGCCGCCAGCAGGAGCTGGTCGACCAGCTCACGATGAGCGGCGCCAAGTGGCGCACCACGCCCGACGGCTCCGTGTTCCTGCTCGAGCGCATGCCCGACTTCGAGATCGCCAAGCACGCGAGGGTGGCGCGCACCTTCCAGAACATCCGCCTGTTCGGCGGCATGACCGTGCTGGAGAACCTGCTGGTTGCCCAGCACAACCCGCTGATGCTGGCGTCGGCCTTCACCGTCGGCGGCATCCTGCATCTGCCGGGCTTCCGCAAGGCCGAGGCCGAGGCGATCGACAAGGCGGTCTACTGGCTGGAGCGGGTGCGCCTGATCGACCGCGCCGACGACCCGGCCGCCGACCTGCCCTATGGCGACCAGCGGCGGCTGGAGATCGCGCGCGCCATGTGCACGGATCCGCATCTCCTGTGCCTCGACGAGCCGGCCGCCGGCCTGAACCCGCGCGAATCGGCGGATCTCAACGCGCTGCTCCAGTTCATCCGCAAGGAGCACCAGACCTCGGTGCTGCTGATCGAGCACGACATGGGCGTGGTCATGGAGATTTCCGACCACATCGTGGTGCTCGACTACGGCGTGAAGATCTCCGACGGCGACGCCGATTTCGTGCGCACCGACCCCTCCGTGATCGCCGCCTATCTCGGCGTCGAGGAGGAGGAGATCGAGGACAAGCCCGAGGTCGCCTCGCTGGTGGTCGAGGCGCTGGGCGAGGAGGCGGCCGTGGAGGCCGGCATCGAGACGCCGGCCGTGGACGTCGGCGAGGCCGTGGCCGCGATGGCCGAGACCGGCAGCCACCCCGGCGCGAAGCCGGCCGGCCTCGACGCGCCGCGCGCGGGCGGGGCGGACGACCTGACCCGCATCAAGGGCATCGGCCCCGTCAATGCCGGCAAGCTCAACGGCCTCGGCATCTGGCACTTCGAGCAGATCGCGGCATGGAAGGACGAGGAGGTCGCGTGGGTCGGCTCCTATCTTTCCTTCCCCGGCCGCATCGAGCGCGAGGACTGGGTGGGCCAGGCCAGGGCGCTGGCGGCGAAGCCGGGCGCGCCCCGGAAAGGCAAAGGCAACGGCAAGGCGGGAGAGGGCCGATGAGCAACGCTTCGCAGGGCCCGCTCCTGTCGGTGCGGGGGGTGGAGACCTATTACGGCAAGATCGTCGCGCTGCGCGGCGTCGACCTCGACGTCAACCAGGGCGAGATCGTCACGCTGATCGGCGCCAACGGTGCCGGCAAGTCGACGCTGATGATGACGATCTGCGGCGACCCGCGCGCGCGCGTCGGCACCATCGTCTACGACGGCGCCGACATCACCCGCATGCCCACCCACGACATCATGAAGCGCGGCATCGCCCAGTCGCCGGAAGGGCGGCGCATCTTCCCGCGCATGACGGTGATGGAGAACCTGCAGATGGGGGCGCTGCTGGTGCCGCCGCAGCATTTCGAGGACGACCTGAAGCGCGTCTACGAGCTGTTCCCGCGCCTGAAGGAGCGGGCCGGCCAGCGCGGCGGCACGCTCTCGGGCGGCGAGCAGCAGATGCTGGCCATCGCCCGCGCCCTGATGAGCCGGCCGAAGCTGCTCCTGCTCGACGAGCCGTCGCTGGGCCTGGCGCCCCTGATCGTCAAGCAGATTTTCGAGGTCATCAAGGAGCTCAACCGCAACGAGGGGCTGACCGTGTTCCTCGTCGAGCAGAACGCCTTCCATGCGCTCAAGCTCGCCCATCGCGGCTACGTCATGGTCAACGGCAACATCACCATGAGCGGCACGGGCGCGGAGTTGCTCAAGCGCGAGGAAGTGCGCGCCGCCTATCTCGAAGGCGGAAGGCACTGAAGGGAGCGGACCATGGAACATCAGAATACGCTGATATGGGAAGTCACCTTCTGGGAGTTCATGCTGGTCACGGTGGTGCTGGCCGGCGGCGCGGCGTATCTCACCGGCCGGGCCATCGCCAGCGTGTGGCAGGGCACGATGCACATCGTCGTCTACATGGTGCTTCTGGCGGCGGCGACGCGGTTCATCCATTTCGCGCTGTTTCGCGGCACGCTGCTTTCGCCGCACTACTACGTCGTCGACCTGATCGTGCTGCTGATCGCCGCCGGCATCGGCTTCACGGTGACGCGGCGACGGCAGATGGAGCGCCAGTACGGCTTCCTGAAGCGCGGCGACGCCGCCTGAACGGGGCGGGCGCGGGGGAACGCCGGGCCCGATGGGCCGCAACGGGGTTTCGACAGGAAAGCCTTTATTTCGCAGGGGAATTGGGCTTTTATGTCGGGCAAGCGGGTAGGGAACGCCCGCAGGTCGCCGGGGTCGGGTCTAGAACACCATCCCCTCCGGCGCAGGGAACCGTCAGGTGTTTATGGGAGTCATCATGAAGAAGGTACTTTTGGCAAGCGCGGCGCTCGGCCTGGTTTTCTCGAGCCCCGCCCTTGCGGACATCGTCGTGGCCACCGCCGGCCCGATGACCGGCCAGTATGCGTCGTTCGGCGCGCAGATGAAGGCCGGCGCCGAGATGGCCGTCGAGGACATCAACGCCGCGGGCGGCGTGCTCGGCGAGCAGCTCAAGCTCGAGATCGGCGACGACGCCTGCGACCCGAAGCAGGCGGTGGCCGTGGCCAACCAGTTTGCCGGCCAGGGCGTGCAGCTCGTGGCCGGGCATTTCTGCTCCGGCTCGTCGATCCCCGCCTCGGCCGTCTATGCCGAGGAAGGCATCCTGATGATCTCGCCGGCCTCGACCAACCCGGTCTTCACCGACGAGCGTCCCGGCCCGGGCATCTTCCGCATGTGCGGCCGCGACGACCAGCAGGGCGACGTCGCCGGTCAGTTCCTGATCGACAACTTCCCGGACAAGAAGGTCGCCTTCATCCACGACAAGACCGCCTACGGCCAGGGCCTCGCCGACGCCACCAAGGCGGCCTATGAGAAGCTCGGCGGCACGTCGGCCCTCTACGAAGCCTACACCGCCGGCGAGAAGGACTACACCGCGCTGGTCTCCAAGCTGAAGGCCGAGGGCATCGGCGTGCTCTATGTCGGCGGCTACCACACCGAGGCCGGCCTGATCGTGCGCCAGATGCGCGAGCAGGGCATGGACACCGTGCTCGTCTCGGGCGACGCGCTGGTCACCGACGAGTACTGGGCCATCACCGGCGATGCCGGCGAGGGCACGCTGATGACCTTCTCGCCCGATCCGCGCAAGGACCCCGACGCGCAGCCGCTGGTCGAGAAGTTCCGCGCCAAGGGCATCGAGCCGGAAGGCTACGTGCTCTACACCTATGCGGCGATCCAGGCCTGGGCCGACGCCGTCAAGGCCGCCGGCTCGACCGACTTCGACGCCGTGGTCGAGGCGCTGAACACCGGCACCTTCAAGACCGTGCTCGGCGAGTCGGGCTTCGACGAGAAGGGCGACGTCAAGCTGCCGGGCTACGTCTTCTACGAGTGGAAGAACGGCACCTACGACTATCTCGAGAACTGAGCCGCAAAAACCCGAAACGGGAACCGGGAGGCCCGGCGCGCACGCGCCGGGCCTCTTGCGTTGCGGGGCCGGAACGCCGGCTGCGGTGCGGGTCGGGTGGACCCGCCGGTGTCGGCCGGCAGGCGCAGGTCGGTCGCGCGCCGCCTCAGCGATAGTCGATGAAGCTCCTGTAGATGAAGCCCGAGCGGCCCTGATAGGTGGCGGCGCACCAGCCGCAATCGGCCTCGGCCTCGATCGCCGCCTTGCCCGGCACCACGACCAGCACCTCGGCGTCGTTGTCGGGGGCTGCGCGCAGGTTGACGGCGCTGTTGACCGTCGCGGGCTTCAACGCCGGCGTCGCGGCGGCGGCCTGCGCCGTCGTCGACCCGTCGCCGGCCGTGTCTTCCGCCGCGCCGGCCGCGCCCAGGTCGTCGGCGATCTCGCGGCTCTGGATCGCCTCCAGCGCGGCGACGTCGTCCTCGGTCTCGGCCACCGGCACGTCGGGCGCGAGGTCGGGCCGGGCGCGGCCGAGGGCGGGCGGTATCGCCGCCGTGCTGTCGAGGTCCGGGCCGGCTTGCGTGCCGGTGTCGGCGACGGTGGGCGGCCGCGGGGCGGCGATTGCCGCCGGCGCGGCGCCGGCCGCCTGTTCCGCCGCCTGTTCCGCCACCGGCCCGTCCTGCCGGGGGGCGGCCTCGGGGGTGGCCGTGGCCTGGCGCTCGATGGCGGGGGCGACCGCCGGCCCGGACGCGGGCGGCTGCCCGGCGCGGTCGGCGAGGCCGCCGAACAGCGCGCCGAAGGCGACGACGAGCGCGATGCCGCCGACCGCGGTGACGGCGAGCGGGGCGGCGACCGCCGGCAGCGCCCTGCGCCGGCCGAGCGGCGACAGGAACGGCTTCCGCGACTGGCTCTGCTTGAACGGGTTGAACAACGCACGCACTCCACGGGCGCGGCAGCGCCCTTCACCCTCGTTTCCGGCTGGCCCTTCCTGAACCGGGAATGTGGCCGCCTTGGGGTCGCCGTTTCTCGCGCGGCCTATTCGGCGGCCTTGGGGTAGGCGCTCGCCGGCCTGGCGTCGGCGGGAGCGGCGTCGTCCTCGCCCTCGTCGGCGGCGCCGGGCGCGGCGGCGCGGCGGCGCAGGAGACGCGAAAGCAGCGTGCCGCGCGCCGCCCCGGCCGGGCGGTCGTCGCGGGTGAACACCATCAGCGCCGACGGCGTGACGACGAGCGTCAGCACCGTGGCGAAGGCGAGCCCGTAGACGATGGCCGAGGACAGCGAGATCCACCACTGCGTCGACGGCGCGTTGATCGTCGTCTCGTGGTGGAACAGCTCCAGCCCGAGGCCGAGCGCGATCGGCAGCACGCCGAGGATGGCGGCGGCGGCCGTCAGCACCACCGGCCGCGCGCGCTCGCGGCAGGTCTGGAGGATGGCGTCGAGCTTGTTCCAGCCCTCGTGGCGCAGCCGGTCGTAGGTGTCGATCAAGACGATGTTGTTGTTGACCACCACGCCGGCCAGCGCGATGACGCCGATGCCCGACATGATGATGCCGAAGGCCTGGCCGGTGAGCAGCAGGCCGAGGAACACGCCGATGGTCGACATCACCACCGTCATCAGCACCAGGAAGACGCTGGTGAACTTGTTGAACTGGGCGAGCAGCACGATGAAGATCAGGAAGATCGCCGCGCCGAAGGCGTTGGCGAGGAAGGCGCTGGCCTCGTCGCTCTCCTGGCTGGAGCCGGCGAGCTTCCAGTTCGTCCTGCCGAGGTCCATGGCGCTGAGCACCCGGGCGACCTCGGCCTGCACGGCCGCGACCTGGAAGCCGGTGGCGACGTTGGCCTGCACCACCACGGTGCGCTCGCCGTCGATGCGGTTGAGGATGCCGGTGCGCGGCTCGGGCTTGCGGGTGACGAAGTTGGAGATCGGCACCGAGCCCCATGCCGTCTCGATGCGGAGCTGGTCGAGCGTCGACAGCGTGCGGCGGTCCTGCGGCAGGCGCAGCCTGATGTCGACGGCGTCGTCGGCGCCGGCCGGGCGGTAGTCGGTCAGCTTGAGGCCGGAGGTGACGAGCTGCACCGCGATGCCGACGGCGATGGGGCTGATGCCGTGCTGGGCGGCCTTGGCGCGGTCGATGTCGAGCGCCCAGTCGACGCCGGGCGGCGGCAGGCCGTCGGCGATGTCGATGACGCCCGCAATCCCGGCGAGGCGGGCGGCGACGGCGCGCGCCGTGTCGTCCAGGCCCCGCGGGTCGGCGGCCGATAGCCGCACCTGCACCGGCTTGCCGGTCGGCGGGCCGGCGTCGGGCACGCGCACCTCGACGTCGACGCCGGGGATGCCGGCCATGACGGCGCGCAGGTCGTCGAGGATCTCGCCCGCGGGCTTCCTCTCGCGCCAGTCGACGAACTCGTACTGGATGACGCCGACGACGTCCTCGGGCACGTCCTGGGCGCCGCGCGTCTGGCCGACGCGGGTGTAGACCGACTTCACCCCCGGCCAGCCGAGCAGCCTGTCCTCGGCGGTGCGGGTGGCGGCGTCCATCTCGGCGAGCGACAGGTTGCCGCGGGCGTGGACGTAGAGCAGGCCGTAATCCGGCTCGACATTGGGGAAGAACTCGATGCCCTTGCCGTAGTGCGAATAGCCGTACATGACGCCGACCAGCAGGACGACGGCGGCCACCAGCACGCTCCTGGGATAGCGCACGGCCTTCCTGACCACGGCCATGTACCAGCCGTCGCGCAGCTCGCCTTCCTCGTGGACATGGGCCTTGGCGAACTTGGCGCCCAGCGTCGGCACGAAGACCAGCGCGAACAGCATCGAGGCCGCCAGCGTGACGATCAGGGTGATCGGCAGGTATTTCATGAAGTCGCCGACGATGCCGGGCCAGAACAGCAGCGGCGAGAAGGCGGCGATGCGCGTCAGCGTCGCGGCGGCCACGGGGCCGGCCATGCGCTTGGCGGCGAGCTCGAACGCGGCCTCGCGCGGCATGCCCTCCGACATGCGCCGCTCGGCGAACTCGACGACGATGATGGCGTCGTCGACCAGCATGCCGACGGCCAGGATCAGGCTGAACAGCACGATCATGTTGATCGTGAAGCCCATGAGGGCGAGCAGCAGGATGCCCATCAGGAACGAGGACGGGATGGCCAGCCCGATCAGCAGCGAGGAGCGGCCCGACAGCGCGTAGAGGATGACGATGAAGACCAGGATGACGGCGATCAGAACATGGTTCTGCAACTCGCCGAGAAGCTGGTTGATGAAGACCGACTTGTCCTGGGTGTAGGTGACGGTCATGCCCTCGGGCAGGCCGGCCTGGAACTCGTCGGCGATGCGCTTGACCTCGTCCACCGTGTCGACGAGGTTGGCGCCGACGCGCTTCTTGACCTCGATGGCGATGGCGGGCTTGCCGTCGAGGCGCGTCACCGTCTCGGCGTCCTTGTGGGTGGAGCGCACGGTGGCGAGGTCGCGGGCGCGCACCACCGCGTTCGGCCCGGCCAGGATCGGCAGGTTGGCCACGTCCTCGGCCGTCTCGATCAGCGCCGGCACCTTGACGGCGTACTTGCCCTCGCCGCCCTGGAGCGCGCCGGCCGCGACGAGGCTGTTGGAGGCGGTCATGCCGTCGAGCAGGTCGCCGAGCTTCAGCCCGTAGGAGGTGAGCTTCATCGGGTCGATGACGACCTCGACCAGATCGTCGCGCGCGCCCTGAAGCACGCCTTCCAGCACGCCCGGCACCTCCTCGATGCGGTCGCGCAGCGTGCGCGCGGCCGCCGTCAGCGTGCGCTCGGGCACGTGGCCGGAAAGGGTGACGACGAGGACCGGGAACTCGGAGATGTTGACCTCGTGGACGCTCGGCTCGTCCGCGCCCTGCGGCAGGTCGCGGCGCGCGGTGTCGACGCCGTTGCGGGTGTCGTCGAGCGCGGTCTTCAAATCCGTCGAGGGGTCGAACTCCAGAAGCACGTAGCCGCCGCCCTCATAGGCGGCCGAGCGCATCTCCTTGACGCCCTTGATGGTCTTGAGCCGCGTCTCGACCGGGCGCAACAGCAGGCGCTCGGCGTCCTCCGGCGAGATGCCCTGATAGGTGAGGCTCGCATAGATGATCGGGACGGGGACGTCCGGCTCGGCTTCCTTGGGGATCGACAGGTACGACATCGCGCCCGCGATCATCAGGAAGACGAGCGTGGTGATCGTCAGCCGTGCGTTGTTGATGGCGATCCTGACGATGTCCATGGAGCTACTGCGTTCCGGCCGCGGCTTCGCCCACGAGCCTGTCGACGATGGCGGCGTCGGCCTCCACCGGGTTGACGATGTCGCCCTCGGAGATCAGCTCCTGGCCGGCGACGATGATGCGCACGTCGGCCGGGATGCCGCCCAGCACCAGGCCGGCCGGCAGGTCGTCCACCAGGTCGACGGGAAAGAACACCACCTTGTTGTCGGCGTCGACGGCGCGGATGCCGAGGTCGCCCTCGTTGCTCAGCGTCACCACCGAGCGCGGCAGCGCCGTGGCCTCGACCGGCTCGGCGAGCAGCGTGATCTCCGCCGTCATGCCGGAGGGGATGCGCCGGTCGGCGTTGGGCACGGCCACCTCGACGCGGAAGGTGCGGGTGGCGGGCGTGGCGTCGCGGCTGATGTAGCGGATCGTGCCTTCCGCCTCCTCGCCGTTGACGAGGCGCACGCGCGCCTTGTCGCCCGGCTTGACGTGGGCGAGGTCGCGCTCGGACACCTCGCCGCGAGCGAGGATCGGGTCGAGGGAAAGGATCGTGGCCACCGGCGCGCCGGCGGCGAGCGAGCCGCCCAGCTCGGCGTCGACCTTGTCGACGATGCCGTCGAAGGGCGCGCGCACGGTGTCGCGCTCGAGGTCGGCGATCGCCGCGTCGTGCTGGGCCCGCGCGGCGGCGAGCGCGGAGAGCGCGCCGTCGAGCTGGAGCCGGGCGATGCTGCCGCGCTCGGCGAGCCGGCGGGCGGCGGCGGCCTCGGCCTCGCGCTGGGCCAGCACCTGGCGGGCGGTCTCGACCGCGGCCTGCTTGCCCTCGTCGCGCAGCCTGGCGATCAGGTCGCCGCGGCCGACCCTGCTGCCCTGCTCGACCGGCAGCTCCTCGACGATGCCGGCGGCGCGGGTGGCGAGCACGGCGCGCTTGTCGGCGTCGGTCGAGCCGGAAAGACGGATGGCGCGCGAGTGCAGGACGCGCGGCGGGTTGACCACGGCGACGGTGCGCAGCGGCCCCTGCTCCGCCTGCGCCGCCTCGGGCGCGCGCGCGCCGGTCTCGCCGGCGGCGCTGCCGACCGAGGAGAACTCGCCCGTCGCCACCCAGGCGGCGGTCGCAACCAGAACGGCGATGGCCGCTACCTTGTGAAGCTTGATCTTGGGCATGGTCGAAATCCAACGAGCAGGTTCGGTCCCGTTCCCGCCGCCCTGTGGCAAGCGGTCGATATGGGGGCGCCCGGGGCCCGGTTCAATCCGGCGCGTCGCCCGGCCGGGCCGAAGGCAGGGTTTCTATCGCATTCCTGCGGCACGAAACAGTCAGAAATGTTGAGCGAAACATCAATCCGCCGCATATGGCGGGAGCGGCAAGGGTAATTGTGAGCGATGTCGGCATGCCGTCCGGCCTCGGGTTCGGTGGATCGCCTCGCCGGCGAGCGAGGCGGACAACTTGACAAAACATGTCATTTTGTCAAGAGAGGGACATGAACGCGGACAACCAGATCGCCTCGATGCGCGCCGGCGGCGACCCCAATATCGACCTCAATATCGACCCCAACGGCGACCCGAGGCGCGCGCGCATCATCGAGGGCGCGTTGCGGGTGTTCCTGGCCTACGGCTTCAACCGCACGACCATGGACGACATCGCGCGCGCCGCCGAGCTGTCGCGTCCGGCGCTCTATCTCGTCTTCCGCAACAAGACCGACATCTATCGCGCCATCGCGCGCTGCCTGCTCGCCGGGTGCCTGCGCCGCGCCAGGGCGGCGCTCGCGGCGGAGGGCGCGCTGATCGACCGCCTCGACCGCCTGATCGAGACCGCGCTGTTCGAGACGATGAAGGACATCGAGGAGGCGCCGCACGGGCCCGACCTTCTCGACCGCAAGAACAGCCTCGCCGGCGACGTCATCGCCGAGTGGCGCGCCGAGATGGATGCGGCGCTGGAGGAAGCCTTCGCGGGCGAGGCGCGCAAGAACGGCGTCGACCTCGCGGCGCGAGGGCTTTCGGCCCGCTCGGTCGCCGAGACCTTCCTCGACGCGCTCGAGGGCATGAAGCCGCGCCTCAACGATCCTCTGTGTCACCTCGACCGGGCGCGGTCGGTCGCCCGGGTTCTTGTCGCCGCTCTGCGTCCGTAGGGTGGTGGCGGGCCGAAGGCGGCCGCCTGCGCGTGGCGAGAAAGTCGCGCACCCGCGCGCCCGGCCCCCTGCGCGCCGCCCTGGCGAGGGCGGGCGCCAGCTCGCCCGAGATGTCGAGCGTGGCGCGCTCGCCCACCGCCTCGAAGTTCTCGGCCAGCCAGTCCTCGGCGGCGGAGCGGCCGAGGTCGCGCAGATATTCGAGGAAGGCCCATTCGGCGTTGACCTTGGAGGAGGCCGACAGGTCCCTGAACGCCTCGTCGGCGTCGATGCGGTGCATGCGGATGCTGCGATAGTGCTTGCGGTCGAGGCGGCCGCTCTCGATCAGCGCGTTGACGAAGGCGATGGCGCGGAACTCGCGCAACAGGCCGGCATTGAAGGTGATCTCGTCGATGCGGTTCTGGATCTCGCGGGCCGAGCGCGGCGCGCCCTCGCGCAGCACCGGGTTGATCTGGACGAGCAGCACGTCCTCGACCGGCGTGGCGTAAAAGAAGGGGTAGAGCGCCGGGTTGCCGCCATAGCCGCCGTCCCAGTAGGGCGTGCCGTCGATCTCGACCGCCTGGAAGATCTGCGGCAGGCAGGCCGAGGCCATCACCACGTCCGGCGTGATCTCGTGCGTCTCGAAGACGCGGAGCTGGCCGGTCTCGACATTGGTGGCCGAGACGAACAGCCTCGTGGCCGTGCAGGCGCGCACGCGCTCGAAGTCGATCTCGGCCTCGACCACCTCGCGCAGCGGGTTGTGGTTGAGGGGATTGGCGGCATAGGGCGAGAACACGCGCGACAGCGCGTCGAACCACAGATAGCCCGGCGTGTTCTCGACCGACCAGTTGCCCCACAGCACGTCCCAGGGCGTGCGCTGCACCGGGCTGAAGCGGCCGCGCCGCGCCACGGCGCGCCAGAAGTCGGAGAGCTTCTCGCGCGCGCCCTCGGCCCCGCCGCGGGCGAAGCCGTCGGCCAGCGCCACCGCGTTCATGGCGCCGGCGCTGGTGCCGGAGACGGCCGCGAACGAGAGCCGCCCGTCCTCGAGCAGCCGGTCGAGCACGCCCCAGGTGAAGGCGCCGTGCGAGCCGCCGCCCTGGAGCGCGACGTTGACGGGCTTGGTGGCGGCGGCGGCCGCTGCGCCGTTCGTCGTCTTCGCCATGTGCGTGCCGCGCCCGCGCCGGACTACTGCGCGGTCCAGCCGCCGTCGACCGACAGCGTCGTGCCGGTGATCTGCGCGGCCTCGCGCGAGGCCAGGAACGCGGTCGCCGCCGCGATCTCCTCGACGGTGGCGAATTCCTTCGACGGCTGCCTGGCGAGGATGATGTCGCGGATCACCGTCTCGCGGTCGAGCCCGGTCTCCTTCGCGCGGTCCTCGATCTGCACCTCGACCAGCGGGGTCAGCACGAAGCCGGGGCAGACCGCGTTGCAGGTCACGCCCCTGCCGGCCAGCTCCAGCGCCACGGTCTTGGTCAGGCCGACGACGCCGTGCTTGGCCGCGACATAGGCCGCCTTGTAAGGCGAGGCGCGCAGGCCGTGGGCGGAGGCGATGTTGACGATGCGGCCGTAGCCGGCGGCGCGCATGGGCGGCACGGCCGCGGCGATGGTGTGGAAGGCCGACGACAGGTTGACGGCGATGATGGCGTCCCAGCGCTCGGTCGGGAACTCCTCCACCGGCGCGACATACTGGATGCCGGCGTTGTTGACCAGGATTTCGAGCGTGCCGAAGCGCGACACGGCCTGCTCGACCAGGGCGCGGCATTCCTCCGGCCTCGCCATGTCGGCCCTGACGTAGACGGCCTCGACGCCGTGCCTCGCGGCGATGCCGGCGGCGACGGCATGGCCCTCGGTGCGGTCGGTGTAGGAGTTGACGACGACGTTCGCGCCCCTGGCCGCCAGCCGCTCGGCGATGCCCAGGCCGATGCCGGAGGTCGATCCGGTGACGATGGCGGTCTGTCCTGTGAGCATTGGGCTGGTCTCCGGGCTGGTTTGGCGCCGCATTTATATTGCGCTGCAACATAAATGCCAACGGGGGGGCGGTGGTTCCACCGTGCCGCCATCGTCATGTCCGATTTGCCGGATTGTGCTAGAAGGGGCGAAGGCGGTAGACATCCCGCACGTAGACAGCCCGCACAGGCAGCAGCTCGCAGCAGGTGGCATCTTGACCCCCGACCAGCCCCTTTTCGACCAGCCCTTCCTCGACCGTCCGCTCCAGCGCCGGCCCACCGTCGGCGTCATGGTGGGCGACGTCATGGTCGGCGGCGGCGCGCCCGTCGTCGTCCAGTCGATGACCAACACCGACACCGCCGACGTCGACGCCACCGTGGCGCAGGTCGCCGCGCTCCACCGCGCCGGCTCGCAGATCGTGCGCGTCACCGTCGACCGCGACGAGTCGGCGGCGGCCGTGCCGCGCGTGCGCGACCGGCTTCTGCGGCTCGGCATCGACGTGCCGCTGGTCGGCGACTTCCACTATATCGGCCACAAGCTGCTCGCCGACCATCCGGCCTGCGCCGAGGCGCTGGCCAAGTACCGCATCAATCCCGGCAATGTCGGCTTCAAGGAGAAGAAGGACCTCCAGTTCGCGGCCATCGTCGAGACCGCGATCCGCCACGACAAGCCGGTGCGCATCGGCGTCAACTGGGGCTCGCTCGACCAGGAGCTGCTGACGCGGCTGATGGACGGGAACCAGGCCGCCGGCTCGCCGCTGACGGCGCGCGAGGTCACCCGCGAGGCGATCGTGCAGTCGGCGCTGATCTCGGCCACGCTGGCCGAGGAGATCGGCCTGCCGCGCGAAAAGATCATCCTGTCGGCCAAGGTCTCGCAGGTTCAGGACCTGATCGCCGTCTATGTCGAGCTGGCGAAGCGCTCCGACCATGCGCTGCATCTGGGGCTGACGGAAGCCGGCATGGGGTCCAAGGGCATCGTCGCCTCCTCGGCGGCCATGGGCATCCTGTTGCAGCAGGGCATCGGCGACACCATCCGCATCTCGCTGACCCCGGAGCCGGGCGGCGACCGCACCCGCGAGGTGCAGGTGGCGCAGGAGCTTCTGCAGACCATGGGCTTCCGCCAGTTCCTGCCGGTGGTGGCGGCCTGCCCGGGCTGCGGGCGCACCACCTCGACCGTGTTCCAGGAGCTGGCCGCCGGCATCGAGGAGGACCTGCGCCGCAACATGCCGGTGTGGCGCGAGAAATATCCCGGCGTCGAGGAGCTGAAGGTCGCGGTGATGGGCTGCATCGTCAACGGCCCGGGCGAATCCAAGCACGCCGACATCGGCATCTCGCTGCCCGGCACCGGCGAGTCGCCGGCCGCGCCCGTCTTCATCGACGGCCGCAAGGCCGCGACGCTGCGCGGCCCCGACATCGCCGCCGATTTCCAGAAGATGCTGGCCGACTATATCGAGCGCCGCTTCGGCGCGGGCGGGAAGCAGGCGGCGGCCGAGTAGCCGCCCCGATGCGTCCCGGTTCCGCGCCGCCGCCTCAGGCGCGCAGCGCCCGGGTCTCGTCCCTGCCGATCCACGCCTCGATCTTGGCGGCGAGCTTGTTGGGCGAGATCGGCTTGGACAGGTAGTCGTCCATGCCGGCGTCGAGGCACTTCTCGCGGTCGCCCTTGAGCGCGTGGGCGGTGACGCCGACGATGGGGGTGCGCGCGCCCGTCCCGTCCTCGGCGAGGCGGATCGCCGCCGTCGCCTCGTAGCCGTTCATCTGCGGCATCGACACGTCCATCAGGATCAGCCGCGGCCGGTGGGTACGGTAGAGCTCGACGGCGATGCGGCCGTTGGAGGCGATGCGGTAGTTGACGCCGAGGCCGTCGAGGATCTGGCTGAAGACGAGCTGGTTGACCTCGTTGTCCTCGGCCACCAGCACGTCGAGCGCCCTGCCGTTGGACGGCCGTCCGGTGACGGCAACGACCGGCGCGGGCGCCGCCGCCGGCGCCGGATCGCCCGCCGGCGGGACCGGGCGGAGCTGGGGCGGCACGCGCGGCGGCCGCTCGCGCCTGGGCGCGGCGCGGGCCGCCTGCATCATCGTCACCAGCGTCTCCAGCAGCGCCGACGAGCGCGCCGGCTTGTTCAGATGGGCGCTGATGCCGGATTCGGCGGTGATCTGGCCGGTGACGGCCTGGTCGACCGAGGTCAGGAGCAGCACGGGAATGTGCCGTGTCGCCGGGTTGGCGGCGACGCGGCGGGCCACCTCCAGCCCGTTGATGCCGGGCATCTGGTAGTCGAGGATGATGCAGTCGACGCTGGCGTTGAGCTCCGTGGCGCGGTCGAGGAAGGCGAGGCCCACCTCGCCGCTCTCGGCGGCGGCGCAGTCGAAATGCCAGCTGCGCAGCTGCTCGAGCAGGATGTCGCGGTTGACCGCGTTGTCGTCGATGACGAGGATGCGCGCGCCCGACACGTCGACCGGCACCGGCCTTGCCGGCTGCGCGGCCTCATGGATCGGCAGCGGCACGCGGAACCAGAAGATCGAGCCCTTGCCGGGCTCGCTCTCGACGCCCATCTCGCCGCCCATCAGCGCGACCAGCCGCGAGGCGATGGCGAGCCCGAGCCCGGTGCCCTCGTGGCGGCGGGTGGACGAGGAATCGACCTGGCTGAACTTCTCGAACACCTTCTCCAGCATGCCCTGCGGGATGCCGATGCCGGTATCCTCCACCCGCACGGTGACATGCGCCACCTCGCCCTCGACATGGCCGCCGACATCGACCAGCACATGGCCGCGCTCGGTGAACTTGACGCCGTTGCCGACGAGGTTGGTGACGATCTGGCGGATGCGGCCGACGTCGCCGACGACGAAGGCGGGCAGCGCCGGATCGACGCGCACGATCAGCTCAAGGTCCTTCTCCACCGCCCGCGAGGAGACGAGCGTGGCCACGTCCTCGATCGCCTCGGCGAGGTGGAACGGGGCGGGATCGAGGCTCAGCTGCCCGGCGTCGATCTTGGAGAAGTCGAGGATGTCGTTGATGATGGTCAGCAGCGCCGTGCCGGACTTGAGGATGACGTCGGCGAAGGTGCGCTGCCGCGAGTCGAGGTCGGTGCGCACCAGAAGCTCGGCCATGCCGAGGACGCCGTTCATCGGCGTCCTGATCTCGTGGCTCATATTGGCGAGGAACTCGGATTTCGCCCGGTCGGCGGCCTCGGCCTTGACGCGCGCGGCCTCGATCGAGGCGTTGGCGGCGTGCAGGTCCTCGTGCGCGGCCGCGATGTTGCGCATCATCGGGATGAAGATGAACAGCGTGGTCGACACGCCGATCAGGAAGATGATCGCCGCCACGGCGATCAGGATGTTCTGCAGCCGGTCGTAGCCGCGCACCATGTCGTCGCGCAGCTCGGCGGCGGTGGCGTCGAGGTTCGGCCGCACCCGGTCGTTGGCGAGCGACTGCAGCGCGGCGAAGACGCGCTCGGCCGCCTTCGAGGAGTGGTCGTGGAACAGGTCGAGCCGGCCGGCGAGCGTGATGACCTCCATCACGTCGCGCTTCAGCGGCGAGGCGCCGGCCTCCCCGCGCCAGATGCGCAGGAGCGGCGCCGGCACCCGCATGCCGGCGATCTCGCCGAGGACCGCGTCCAGCTCGTCGTCGGGCGCGGGCTGCGGGGCGGCGGCCGCCTCGCCCGAGATGCGCCGGCTCTCGCCGGTCTGCACGTCGCCGTCGGCGGCGATGCCGAAGGCGCGGTAGGAGCGCTCCAGCCGCTCGATCGCCTTGCGCAGCTTGGCTCGCGCCTCCTCGAGGGCGGCCTTCTCGTCGAAGGCGGGTCCGGCCACGGGCGATGCCGGCGGCATGACGAAACGGCCGGCCTCGATGTCGCGCAGCGCGCTTCGCGCCTTCTCGCGCGCGACCTCGCCCGTCAGGCGGATCTGGTCGAGGGTGAGCGCCTGGTAGATGACGTCGCCGGTCGCCTCGCTCATGGCGCCAAGCACCGCGCCGAAGGTGACGTTGGCGCGCGTCTCGCCCGCCTGCCAGCGGATGAAGCCGGCGCCGACGGCGACCGCGAGCAGGAAGCCCGTCATGATGAAGATGAGACGGCCGCGCATATAGGCGCGTGTTACGGCGAACGACATGGCCCCTGCCACCCTTGCCCAATATGTTCGCGCAAGATCGACCAATCCGATTAAATCGATGTTAATCGTGCCGGCGGTCCGCGCTTGCGCGGCTTCAGGAGGTGCGGGCGGCCACGAAGCGGGCGGCGGCGCGCAGCAGGGCGGCCCGGTCGCCGAACGGCTCCAGCAGCTCGCCGGCCTGCGCCACGAGGCCGTCGAGCTGGCGGCGCGTCCAGTCGATGCCGTGCAGCGACACCAGCGTCGCCTTGCCGGCGTCCTCGTCCTTGCCGGCCGCCTTGCCCAGCGCGGCGGCGTCGGAGGTGGCGTCCAGCAGGTCGTCGGCGAGCTGGAAGGCGAGCCCGATCGCCGAGCCGAACTCAGCCAGCCGCTCGCGCTCGGCCTCCGTGGCGCGGCCGATCTCGGCCCCGGCCTCGCAGGCGAAGCGGATCAGCGCGCCGGTCTTCATGGCCTGAAGGCGCACGATGCCGGCCTCGTCGGGCCGGTCGCGCCCGGCGGCGAGGTCGAGCGCCTGGCCGCCCGCCATGCCGCCCATGCCGGCGGCGCGCGCCAGCTTCGTCACCAGCCGCGCGCGCGTTTCGCCCGGCAGCGCCGTCGCCTCGTCGGCGACGATGTCGAAGGCGAAGGTCAGGAGGGCGTCGCCGGCCAGGATCGCCGTCGCCTCGTCGAAGGCGCGATGCACGGTCGGCCGGCCGCGGCGCATGTCGTCGTCGTCCATCGCCGGCAGGTCGTCGTGGATCAGCGAATAGCAGTGGACGCATTCCAGCGCTGCGGCGATGCGCAGCGCCGCCTCGCCACCGACGTCGAACAGCGCCGCGCTCTCCACCACCAGGAAGGGGCGCAGCCGCTTGCCGCCGCCGAGCACGCCGTGGCGGATCGCCGCCATCAGCTCGCGCGGCCGCGCGACCTCGCCGGAAAGCAGGCCGGGGCCGAGAAGCGCGTCGAGCACGCGCTCGACCTCGCCGGCGCGACGCGACAGCGCGGCCTCGAAGCCGGGCTGGTCGATCCCGTTCATGCCGGTTCTTTCGGGCGCCGTGTTCATGGCCGCGAGCGATGCCGGCAAAAGCCGGCGGCGTCAAGCCGGCCGCTTCGCCTGCGCTGCGGCGTTGCGCCGTCGCGGCGGGGTCTGTATTCGGAAGGGATGGTGAAGGGAGCGCCGGCTTGGACAGCCCGACCGTCGAGATCGAGCCGCGGATGAAGCGGGGACGCAAGACGCGCCGGGTGCGCGGCCGCCTCGGCCCATGTCTGCGGCTGTGGTTGCGGCGGCTGGCTCTGGCGGCCGTCGCGCTGCTGGCGCTGCCGGTCCTGCTCAGCCTCGCCTATCTGCCGTCGGCGGTGCATCCGGTCTCGACGCTGATGCTGAAGGATCTCGTGCTGCTCAGGGGCTACGAGCGGGAATGGACGCCGCTGGAGCAGATCGGCCCGCGCCTCGTCAATTCGGTGCTGATGTCGGAGGACGGGCAGTTCTGCTCGCACCACGGCATCGACCTCGGCGAGTTCCGCGCCGTGTTCGAGGATTTCCTCGCCGGCGAGGCGACGCGCGGCGGCTCGACCGTCACCATGCAGACGGTCAAGAACCTCTACCTGTGGCACGGCCGCTCCTATGTGCGCAAGGCGCTGGAGCTGCCCTACGCCATCTATCTCGACCTCGTGATGCCCAAGCGCCGCATCATGGAGATCTACCTGAACATCGCCGAGTGGGGGCCGGGCATCTACGGCGCGGAGGCGGCGGCACGGCACCATTTCGGCAAGTCGAGCCGCGAGCTGACGGCGCGGCAGGCCGCGCTTCTGGCCGTCACCCTGCCCAACCCGCTGGCGCGCACGCCGGGCAAGCCCTCCAACGCGCTCAACCGGCTCGCCGCCACCATCGAGCGCCGCGCCAGCCATGCCGGCGGCTACAATGCCTGCCTGAAATAGGCGTGGCGGAAAAATTTGCGCCGCGACGCTGGCCAAAAGCCGCGCTTGCGTGTATAGGCACGCGACTTTCCCGGTTTTCGGCCGTCATGCGGGGCCCTTCGAGATGAGGGCGGCAGCGGCCGTTCGAGCGAACATCGGAGCAGGACAATGGCAGTACCGAAAAGAAAGACCTCGCCGTCGAAGCGCGGCATGCGCCGCTCTGCCGACGCGCTGAAGGCCCCGACCTATGTCGAGGACAAGAACTCCGGCGAGCTTCGCCGCCCGCACCACATCGACCTGAAGACCGGCATGTATCGCGGCCGGCAGGTGCTGGAGCCCAAGGAGAGCTGAGCCGCAAGGCCGGCCCCGGCGTCTTTCGTGCCGGAAACCTTTCGTGGAAGACCGGCCTCGCGCCGGTCTTTTGCTTTTTGCGCGCCCGCGGCTTGCGCCTGTACGGGGCGCTTGCATCCGGCGGCGGTCCGATCCAGATAGGGACGACGCGCCCGGAGATCGCCCATGCTCGCCCACATCCCGCTGATGATCGTGCCCTTCGTGCTCTACAATCTCGGGCTCGCCGGCCTGTTCGGCGATTTCGGCGACCCGTGGCGGGCGCAGGTGTTCTCGCTCTCCATGCTGTCGGGCGGGGTGTGGACGATGAGCCTCGCCGACCTTCTGGTGCTCCTTGCTCTCCTCGTCCTGTTCGTCGAGGTGCTGAAGGCCACGCGCACCTCCAACGCCTCGGTGCTCGACCATCTTTTGTCGACCTTCGTGTTCGTCGCCTTCCTGATCGAGTTCCTGCTGGTCCAGCGCGCGGCGAGCTCGCTGTTCTTCATCCTGACGGCGATCGCGCTGGTCGACGTGCTGGCCGGCTTCGCGATCTCGCTGCGGGCGGCTTCTCGCGACGTCAACTTCAGATAGATCGGCCAGAGACGCCGCGCAGCAGCGCCGGGAACAGGGCGGCGCGAAGGGCGGGTTCGCTGCGTCGTGACCTGCGAGGCGCCCCTCAGTCCTTGCCCATGCGGTCGAGCCGGCGCTGCATGGCCGCGATCTGGTCCTTGAGCTCCTGAAGGTCGTCGTCCTTGGCCGCCGGCGCGTCCGGCTGCGGCTCCTCGTCGGCGGCCTGCTGCGAGGCGGCCGGGAAGGGCGTGAACATGCGCATGGCGTTCTGGAACAGCTCGATGTTGCGCCGCGTCTGCTCCTCGATCGCCTTCATCGGCGTCGTCATCTTCATCATGTCCATCGGCGACTTGCCGATCCCGCCCACCATGGCGTCCTTCATCTGCTCGCGGAATCGCTCCTGCTCCTTGGCGAAGGCGATCATCGACTGCTCGAGGAAGCTCGGCACCACCATCTGCATCTGGTCGCCGTAGAAGGAGATCAATTGCCGCAGGAACGGGATGGGCAGCATGTTCTGCCCCTCGCGGTTCTCCAGCTCGAAGATGATCTGCGTCAGCACCGGGTGGGTGATGTCCTCGCCGGTCTTGGCGTCCTGGACAGTGAAATCCTCGCCCTTCCTGACCATTTCGGCAAGATCTTCCAGCGTCACATAGGTGCTGGTGCCGGTATTGTAGAGGCGGCGATTGGCGTATTTCTTGATAATCACCGGATCGTCTTTCGCGGGCATCCATCACCTCCCTGGAATGCTTGGCCTGGAATGCGGGTACGCAACGTAAGCGGGCGTCGACCCGGGGTCCGTCAAAGACCAAAGGGCAGGATATGCTCAAACGGACCGCAAATGAAAGCGGTTTGTGCGCTGCCGCAGTCATGCTGCAACTGCTGTTTTCCGGTTTGACTCGGGCCGGGGAAACGGCAAGATCGGGCTTACAGGATTCAAACGCAACACAGCATCGCGAGGAATGCCCATGTCCGCTTCCGCCATCGTCGTCGCCAGCGCGGCGCGCACGCCCGTAGGTTCGTTCAACGGCGCCTTCGCCGACATGTCCGCCCATGCGCTGGGCGCAGTCGCCATCAAGGAGGCGCTGGCGCGCGCCGGCGTCGAGGGCGCCGAGGTCGACGAGGTGGTGATGGGCCAGATCCTCTCGGCAGGGCAGGGCCAGAACCCGGCCCGCCAGGCCGCGCGCGCGGCCGGCATCCCCGACGAGAAGACCGCCTGGGGGCTGAACCAGCTCTGCGGCTCGGGCCTGCGCGCCGTCGCCATCGGCATGCAGCAGATCCAGACCGGCGACGCGAGGATCATCGTCGCCGGCGGCCAGGAATCGATGTCGCTCGCCCCGCATGTCGCCCACTTGCGCGGCGGCGTGAAGATGGGCGACTTCAAGATGATCGATTCGATGATCAGGGACGGGCTCACCGACGCCTTCTACGGCTACCACATGGGCAACACGGCCGAGAACGTCGCCCGCCAGTGGCAGTTGACCCGCGAGGAGCAGGACACCTTCGCGGTGGCCTCGCAGAACAAGGCGGAGGCCGCGCAGAAGGCCGGCCGCTTCAGGGACGAGATCGTGCCGGTGACGGTCAAGACCCGCAAGGGCGACGTCGTGGTCGAGAACGACGAGTATATCCGCCACGGCGCCACGCTCGACGCGATGCAGAAGCTGCGCCCCGCCTTCGACAAGGAAGGCACGGTGACGGCCGGCAATGCGTCCGGCATCAACGACGGCGCGGCCGCCGTGGTGCTGATGAGCGAGGACGAGGCGGCGCGGCGCGGCATCACCCCGCTGGCGCGCATCGTCTCGTGGGCGACCGCCGGCGTCGACCCGCAGATCATGGGCACGGGGCCGATCCCGGCCTCGCGCAAGGCGCTGGAGAAGGCCGGCTGGAAGGTCGACGACCTCGATCTCGTCGAGGCCAACGAGGCCTTTGCCGCGCAGGCGCTGGCCGTCAACAAGGACATGGGCTGGAACCCCGACATCGTCAACGTCAATGGCGGCGCCATCGCCATCGGCCACCCGATCGGCGCCTCGGGCGCGCGCATCTTCAACACGCTCCTGTTCGAGATGAAGCGCCGCGGCGCGAGGAAGGGGCTGGGCACGCTGTGCATCGGCGGCGGCATGGGCGTGGCGATGTGCGTCGAGAGATAAAGAAAAGCGAATAGCGAATAGGGAGTAGCGAATAGGGGGAAGAAGGGCGAAGGCGCGGCGGGACCGAAAGAACCCTGCTCGCTATTCGCTATTCCCTATTCGCTCCTCTCCGACCAAAGGGAGGAGACTTCATGACCAGGACAGCACTCGTGACGGGCGGCTCGCGCGGTATCGGCGCGGCGATCTCGGTGGCGCTGAAGAATGCCGGCTACAAGGTTGCCGCCAACTATGCCGGGAACGACGAGGCCGCCGCGAAGTTCAAGGCCGAGACCGGCATTCCCGTCTACAAGTGGTCGGTCGCCGACTACGACGCCTGCGCCGAGGGCATCGGGAAGGTCGAGGCCGATCTCGGCCCGGTCGAGGTGCTGGTCAACAATGCCGGCATCACGCGCGACGCCATGTTCCACAAGATGACGCCGCAGCAGTGGCGCGAGGTGATCGACACCAACCTGACCGGCGTCTTCAACATGACGCACCCGCTGTGGTCCGGCATGCGCGACCGCAAGTTCGGCCGCATCATCACCATCTCCTCGATCAACGGCCAGAAGGGCCAGTCGGGCCAGGCCAACTATTCGGCGGCCAAGGCCGGCGATCTCGGCTTCACCAAGGCGCTGGCGCAGGAGGGCGCGCGCGCCGGCATCACCGTCAACGCGATCTGCCCCGGCTATATCGCCACCGAGATGGTCAAGGCCATCGACGAGAAGGTGCTCAACGAGCGCATCATCCCGCAGATCCCGGTCGGCCGCCTCGGCGAGCCGGAGGAGATCGCGCGCATCGTCGTCTTCCTCGCTTCCGACGAGGCCGGCTTCATCACCGGCTCGACCGTCTCGGCAAACGGCGGCCAGTTCTTCGTGTAGGCGCAGGCATCAGGGCAAGAAAAAACGGCCCCGCGCGGGGCCGTTTCCTTCTGGCGGCGCAATTGCGCATCAGTCGTCGCCGAACATGCTCCTGTAGGCGACGCCGGCGATCGCCGCGCCGAGGATGGGGGCGACCCAGAACAGCCACAGCTGCGCCAGCGCCGGGCCTTCGGCGAACAGCGCCACGCCGGTGGAGCGCGCCGGGTTGACCGAGGTGTTGGTCACCGGGATCGAGATCAGGTGGATCAGCGTCAGCGCCAGGCCGATGGCGATGGGCGCGAAGCCGGCCGGGACGCGGCTGCTGATCGCGCCCAGGATCACGATCAGGAAGAAGAAGGTCAGCACCACCTCGATGATCAGCGCCGAGGTCAGCGAGTAGCCGCCGGGCGAGGCCGCGCCATAGCCGTTGGAGGCGAAGCCGCCGACCGAGGTGAAGTCGGCCCGGCCGCTGACGATAAGGTAGAGAACGATGGCCGCCAGCACGGCGCCGACGAGCTGGACGATGACGTAGGGCACGAGGTCCCTTGCCTCGAAGCGGCCGGCGGCGAGCAGGCCGACCGTGACGGCGGGGTTGAAGTGGCCGCCGGAAATGCCGCCCACGGCATAGGCCATGGTCAGCACGGTCAGGCCGAACGCGAGGGCGACGCCGACGAAGCCGATGCCGAGCTCCGGGTAGGCGGCGGCCAGCACCGCGGCTCCGCAGCCGCCGAAGACGAGCCAGAAGGTTCCGAGGAACTCGGCCAGAAGACGCTTTGTCATTGCAGTTCTCTCCGTAGATGAGGGGTAGCTGAGAATGAGCATGATTTGCAACAATCGGCAACGGCAGGCCCCCGCCGGGCGGCAGCCCGGCCGGAACGCGCGGCCGGATGGGCGGAAGACGGCGGCCAAAGGTTAACGCGGGCGCCGCGAAGCCTGTGCGAATCACTGCGGACAGGCTGTGGACTTGTTGTGGATAGGGTGTGGGAGACACAACATCTTGTGGAGAACGAAACAGGAAAATCCCGCGGTCGGTGATTCGTCGCCGATTCGTTCCGGCTTTGGCCGGAACGTTAACGCCGAACCGGGCCACGGCAGGCAAAGGTTAAGGCGGCGTAAAGAATTTCCTAGCGAAATCCTGACGTTGCGGGCGACGCGAGGGCGGGTCCGGCGCCGCGCCGCAGCGATGTTGCGGCAAAGGTTAACGGCCGCGCCGCGCCGGACGCCAGAGCGTGGAACGGCGATTCAGCATCTGGTCGCGCAAGGGGGCTCCGAAGCTACATCTTGTGGCGAACGAAGCCGGAACATGAGGGAGTCAGTGATTCGTCGCCGATTCGTTCCAGACTCGTTCCAGAAGTTAACCGGGGCCAGAAGTTAACCGGGGCCAGAAGTTAACCGGGGCCAGAAGTTAACCGGGGCCAGAGGTTCACCGGGGCCAGAAGTTAACCGGGGCCAGAGGGCAATCGCGCCGGCCGTGCGCCGCCTCCTCTCCCGGTCGCGCCGGCACTGGCGGGCGGCCGGCCCGCGACCTATGTGAGGGGGGCGGCGCATCTTCCGCCCGCCCGCGCCCCGTGCTAACGGGGCGTGCGGCTGCGCCGCCTGCGCGTATCAGAGGGTCGCCCCCGCACGATGAGCATCCGAGAAAGACCCGACGCGCCGCTCGTCCTGTCCGGCCGGGACGTCACCGCCGTGCTCGGCCCCACCAACACCGGCAAGACGCATCTGGCCATCGAGCGGCTGGTCGCGCATGAGAGCGGCATCATCGGCCTGCCGCTGCGCCTGCTGGCGCGCGAGGTCTACGGCCGGGTGTGTGACAAGGTCGGGGCCGACAAGGTCGCGCTCGTCACCGGCGAGGAGAAGATCTCGCCGCCTGGCGCGCGCTATTTCGTGTGCACGGTCGAGGCGATGCCGCGCGAGACCGACCTCGCCTTCGTGGCCATCGACGAGGTGCAACTCGCCGCCGACCTGGAGCGCGGCCACATCTTCACCGACCGCATCCTGCACCTGCGCGGCCGGCAGGAGACGCTGCTTTTGGGTGCGGCGACGATGCGCGGCATCCTGGAGAAGCTGTTGCGCGGCGTCTCGGTGGTGACGCGGCCGCGCATGTCGCACCTGGCCTATTCCGGCCAGAAGAAGCTGACGCGGCTGCCGCGCCGCTCGGCGGTCGTCGCCTTCTCGGCCGACGAGGTCTACGGCATCGCCGAGCTGATCCGCCGCCAGCGCGGCGGCGCGGCGGTGGTGCTGGGCGCGCTCAGCCCCCGCACCCGCAACGCCCAGGTCGCGCTCTACCAGTCGGGCGACGTCGACTATCTCGTCGCCACCGACGCCATCGGCATGGGGCTCAATCTCGACGTCGACCACGTCGCCTTCGCCCAGAACCGCAAGTTCGACGGCTTCCAGTATCGCGAGCTGAGCGCGGCCGAGCTCGGCCAGATCGCCGGCCGCGCCGGCCGCCACATGCGCGACGGCACCTTCGGCGTCACCGGCCAGGTCGACCCCTTCCCGGACGAGCTGGTGGAGCGCATCGAGAGCCACGATTTCGAGCCGGTGAAGGTGCTGCAATGGCGCAGCGCCGTCTTCGACTTCGCCAGCCTCGACGCGCTCCGGCGCTCGATCGACCGCATCCCGCCGGTCGAGGGGCTGACGCGGGCGCTGCCGGCGGTCGACGCGCGCGCGCTCGACCATCTCGTCCGGGAGGAGGAGATCGGCCGCCTCGCCGACCGGCCGGCGCGCGTCGCGCTGCTGTGGGAGGCGTGCGCGCTGCCCGACTATCGCCGCATCGCGCCGGCCCAGCACGCCGACATCATCGGCAGTATCTATCTCGACCTCGCGAAGAAGGGCCATGTCGACGAGGACTACATGGCCGAGCAGGTGCGCCGGGCCGACACGACCGAGGGCGACATCGACACGCTGTCTGGCCGCATCGCCCAGATCCGCACCTGGACCTTCGTGTCCCACCGGCCCGGCTGGCTGGCCGATCCGGCACACTGGCAGGAAAAAACGCGCGAGATAGAGGACAGACTGTCGGATGCGCTGCACGAGCGATTGACGAAACGCTTCGTAGACCGCAGGACTTCCGTGCTCATGAGGCGCCTGAGAGAGAACGCGATGCTTGAGGCAGAGATCAGTCCGGCCGGCGACGTCACCGTCGAGGGCCACCATGTCGGCGCCCTTCAGGGCTTCCGCTTCACTGCCGACCAGTCGGCGGGCGGCGAGGACGCCAAGGCGGTGAAGGCGGCGGCGCAGAAGGCGCTGGCGGCCGAGTTCGAGGCGCGCGCCGAGCGCTTCGCCAATGCGGCCAACGGCGATTTCGCGCTGGCCTCCGACGGGCTGCTGCGCTGGATCGGCGCGCCGGTCGCCACGCTCGCCGCCGGCGAGGACGCGCTGGCGCCGCGCGTCATCCTGCTCTGCGACGAGCAGTTGACCGGGCCGGCCCGCGACAAGGTGGCGGCGCGCGCCGAACGCTTCGTGCGCTACCAGATCGACACGCTTCTGAAGCCGCTGGTCGACCTCAAGGCCGCCGACCAGCTTTCGGGGCTGGCGCGCGGCATCGCCTTCCAGCTGGCCGAGAATTTCGGCGTGCTCCACCGCCGCGACGTCGCCGACGACGTCAAGGCGCTCGACCAGGAGGCGCGGGCCGCGCTTCGCCGGCTCGGCGTGCGCTTCGGCGCCTTCCACGTCTTCGTGCCGGCGCTCCTGAAGCCCGGCCCCGCCGGCCTCGTCACGCTCCTGTGGGCGCTCGTCAACGACGGCAAGGACAGGCCCGGCTTCGGCGACGTGGTCCACGCGCTCGCTTCCGGCCGCACCTCGGTGGTGGTGGATCCCGGCTTCGACGCCGCCTTCTATCGCCTTGCCGGCTACCGCACGCTCGGCCGGCGCGCCGTGCGCGTCGACATCCTCGAACGGCTGGCCGACCTGATCCGCCCGGCGCTGTCGTGGCGGGCGGGCACCGGCCCGCGCCCGGAAGGCGCCTATGACGGCGCGGCCTTCATCGTCACCCCGGCGATGATGTCGATCCTCGGCGCCACCGCCGAGGACATGGAAGAGATCCTGAAGGGGCTCGGCTACCGCGCCGAGGCGAAGCCGGCCACCCAGGTGCAGGCGCGGATCGACGCGCTCGACGCGGCCGAGCGCGAGCGGGCGGCGGCGGCCGAGGCGGCGAAGGCGCAGGCGGCCGCGCCGGCGGAACCGGCCGCCGAGGGCGGGGAAGGACAGGTCGAGGCGGCGGATGCGGAGCCCGCGCCGGCCGCAGACGAGGCTCCCGCCGGGGAAGCGCCCGCCACGGTCGCGGCGGAAGCGGAACCGGCCGCCGAGGGCGGGGAAGGGCAGGTCGAGGCGGCGGATGCGGAGCCCGCGCCGGCCGCAGACGAGGCCCCCGCCGGGGAAGCGCCCGCCACGGTCGGAGCGGAAGCGGAAACGGCCGCCGTGCAGGAGGATGCGCCCGCCGGGGACGATGCCCCGGCTGCCGAGACCGCCGGCGACGCGCCGGAGGCCGAAGCCGTCGTCGAAGACATCGTTGCCGATGCTCCCGCCGAGGAGGCGAAGCCGGTGCTGCTGTGGCGTCCGGCCCGCTTCGAGGGCCGCCAGCGCCACGGCCGCGGCAACCGCCAGCAGCAGGGCAAGGGCCGGCCGCAGCAACGCGAGGGTGCCGCCGGCGAGGGCCGCCAGCGCTTCGAGCGCCGGTTCGGCGGCAAGCCGGGCGAGGGACGGGGCGGCGACGGCAAGGATGCCGGGGGCAGGGCCGGCGAGGCCGGCGGCGGGCGCGACGGCCGGCCGGAGCGGGGGAAGGGCAAGCCCCGCGACAAGCAGGACCACCGCAACGGCAGCCAGCAGCGCGGGCGCCCGCGCGAGGAGCGGCCGGCGCGGATCGACCCCGATTCGCCCTTCGCCAAGCTCGCGGCGCTGCGCGAGCAGTTGAAGGGCAAATGACCGGGGCCGGCGAGCGGAGGGCAGGCGACCGGGGCCGATGAACGCAGATCGCGACCGGCAGCCGACCGGCGGCGAGGAGCGCCAGCGCATCGACAAATGGCTGTTCTTCGCGCGCGTGGTAAAATCGCGCTCGCTGGCGGCCAAGCTGGTCGCGGCCGGCCATGTGCGCGTCAACCGCGACAAGACCGACCAGCCCTCGCGGGCGGTGAAGCCGGGCGACGTGCTGACCATCGCGCTCGACCGCAAGGTCCTCGTCTGGCGGGTGCTGGCGCTGGGCGCCCGCCGCGGCCCGCCGCAGGAGGCGCGCACGCTCTACGAGGACCTGGGCGCGCCGGCGGCGGACGCCGCACCCGCCGAGGGCGCGTGAACGCGCAGGCGCGCATGCCGGCAGCGGCATTGTGGCGCGGCGGCGTTGCGCCGTTTCGTCGCCCTTGCACGCGGCCGGCAAAGGCGTTACCTGACCGGCCGGACCGAGGGCCGGACCGAAAGGAAGCCGTGCGATGACCTATGTCGTCACCGACAACTGCATCAAATGCAAGTACATGGACTGCGTCGAGGTCTGCCCGGTCGACTGTTTCTACGAAGGCGAGAACATGCTCGTCATCCATCCCGACGAGTGCATCGATTGCGGCGTGTGCGAGCCGGAATGTCCGGCCGACGCCATCAAGCCCGACACCGATCCCGGCCTCGAGAAGTGGCTGGAGATCAACACCGAATACGCCTCGAAGTGGCCGAACATAACCCAGAAGAAGGAGCCGCCGGCCGACGCCAAGGCGTGGGACGGGGTGCCGGGCAAGTTCGAGGACCATTTTTCGCCGGAGCCCGGCACGGGCGACTGAGTTAAAAAAAGTTGCCCGGCACGGGCGACTGACTCGGCGAAGCGCCCGGCACGGGCGACTGAGTTAAAAAAAATGCCCGGCACGGGCGACTGACTCGACGGAGCGCCCGGCGCGGGTGGCTTGGTCGGAAAGGTGCCTGGCAGCGACGACCGGGCCGCGCGGGCCGTTGCCGCCGCGTCATGCCTGCCCGTTTGCCGGGCGGACTGTTCGCTTGTGCAGCAAATTGTTGATTCTTTCCGCTTTTTGTGCTACAAGAAAACAACATGCCGATGGCAGGCGTCGACCAATTGCACAAGCGTCCTAATCATTGAAAGGCTGACACGCATCCAGGACCGGGAAACCGGGCCGGATGGGCGCGCTTGCGCCATGTTCCGGCATCGGCGGTTTTCGGAAAGAACGGGTGCGGCCTTTCGGGGCTCTTGCAGGCGGTTTCGCCGGGCGGATCGGCTGGCCGGCGCGCCGGCCGCGACGACAGGCGCGCCGCGAGGGCGCGCGGCACCAAGGTCAGCACGCGCCGCACCGGCGCGTGGGATAAAAGGAGTACAGGGCGTATGGCAAACCAGCAGAAGAAGGCCGCGACCAGGCAGGGCTTCAAGACGGGCGAGTTCGTCGTCTATCCGGCGCACGGCGTCGGGCAGATCGTCGCCATCGAGGAGCAGGAGGTCGCCGGGCACAAGCTGGAACTCTTCGTCATCGACTTCCAGAAGGACAAGATGCGCCTGAAGGTGCCGGTCGCCAAGGCGACCTCGATCGGCATGCGCAAGCTTTCCGAGACCGACTATGTCGACCGCGCGCTCAAGGTGGTGCAGGGCCGCGCCCGCGTCAAGCGCACCATGTGGTCGCGCCGGGCGCAGGAATACGACGCCAAGATCAATTCGGGCGACCTGATCTCGATCTCCGAGGTGGTGCGCGACCTCTACCGCGCCGAGAACCAGCCCGAGCAGTCCTATTCGGAGCGCCAGCTCTACGAGGCCGCGCTCGACCGCATGGCGCGCGAGATCGCCGCCGTCAACAAGATGTCGGACACCGAGGCCGTGCGCCTGATCGAGGCCAACCTGAACAAGGGGCCGCGCCGCGGCGCCAAGGCCGACAACGAGGAGGCCGAGCAGGAGGAAGCCGCGTAAGCGGCCTTCCCGAGGCTCCGAAGCGATTGCGGGACCCGGCCGAAAGGCCGGGTCTTTTTCGTTCCGGGGTGCCGTCGCGCATTTCGCGCCGCCCGGCCTGCCGGCCGATGGAACCTTTCGCCCTGCCGATGCGTATTTCCGGTCACGGGGTGCATCGAGCCGCGATGCGCCCGGCAGGAGCCAGACCCATGGACGACCCGGCCAAGCGAGGCATGATCCGCCAGGCGATGAGCGCGCCCTATCTCGGCCGCGAGGAGGAGATCGAGCTGGCGTTGCGCTGGAAGGAAAAGCACGACCAGGAGGCGCTCAACCGCATCGCGCTCGCCCATATGCGGCTCGTCATCGCCATGGCCGGCCGCTTCCGCCATTTCGGCCTGCCGGCGAGCGACCTGATCCAGGAAGGCCATGTCGGGCTGCTGGAGGCGGCCGCCCGCTTCGACCCCGAGCGGCAGGTGCGCTTCTCGACCTATGCGGCGTGGTGGATCCGCGCCTCCATGCAGGACTTCATCCTGCGCAACTGGTCGATCGTGCGCGGCGGCACGTCGTCGGCGCAGAAGGCGCTGTTCTTCAACCTGCGGCGGCTGCGGGCGCGGCTGGCGCAGGAGCGGCGCGAGGCGTCGCGGCAGGACATCTATATCAAGGTCGCCGACGCGCTCGGCGTGGCGGTGGCGGACGTGGCGGCGATGGACGCGAGGCTTTCGGCGTCCGACACCTCGCTCGACGCGCCGCTTGCCGGCGAGGACGGCCAGTCCGAGCGCATGGACTTCCTCGTCAGCGACGCGCCGCCGCCCGACGAGGTCGCCGGCAAGACCATCGACGACGAGCGCCGCGCCCGCTGGCTCGGCAAGGCGCTGTCGACGCTCAACGCCCGCGAGCTGAAGATCATCCGCGAGCGCAGGCTGTCGGAGGAGGGCGCGACGCTGGAGGCGCTGGGCGAGACGCTCGGCATCTCCAAGGAGCGGGTGCGCCAGATCGAGAGCCGGGCGATCGAGAAGCTGCGCACCGCGCTGACGCGCATCGATCCCGACATGATGCGCCACGCGGCGTGAGAGAGAGAGGGAGAGAAGCGAATAGGGAGTAGCGAGTAGGGAGTAGATTTTTTCCGCGTTCTATTCGCTACTCCCTATTCGCTATTCGCTATTCGCTATTCGCTATTCGCTATTCGCTCACCTGTCCGTCACGATCTTGACGCGCGCGCCGGCAGAGACGGTCGCGCCGGCGCTCATGGCGTTGATGAGGCGGAACATGTCGAGCTTGCGGTCCACGCCCACCATCCGGGCCGCGAGCGTGGCGACGGTGTCGCCGGGCTTCGCCGTCACCACCCTGATCCTGAGCGGCTTCAGCGCCTCGCGCTCGCCGGGCGCAAGCGTGCGGAAGCTGTCGCGCACCGTGGCGGCGACGCCGTCGAGCGCGGTGCTGCCGGCGGGCGCGGCGGTCAGCAGGCGGTAGACCTGGCCGTCGGCGCGCACGACGGTGACGTCGAACTGCCACTTGTCGGCGCGGGCGCGGGCGCTGACGGCCTCGTTGCCGTTGATGGTAAGCGGGCGCACGCTCGCCGTGTCGAGGCCGGCCACCCAGCCCGAGCGCACATAGTCGGACAAGGGCACGCGCCTGTCGAGCGAGACGCCGTCGAAGCGGATCGCCATGTCGCCGGGGCCGGCGGCGGTGACGGCGGCGGCCGAATTGTCGATGACGAAGCCCTCCGGCACCGAGAAGCTGACGCCGAGCTGCGGATGCAGGAAGGTGCGGCCGCGCACATAGCCTTCCTGCGGCGTGTCGCCGAACAGCATGCCGTCCAGGCCGTCGAGGAAGGGGTTGCGGTCGCGCTGGCCGGTGCCCGGCGGCGCGTACTGGCGCGCGTGCCGCAGCGCCAGCTCGATGCGCTGCGGCGCGCTCGGATGGCTGGAGAGGAAGTCGAGCCCCTCGTCGGTCTGGCCGGTGACGCTGCGCGAGGCGCTGTAGGCGTCCATGGCCTGGAGGAAGCGGGCGGCGGCGAACGGGTCGTAGCCGGCGCGCGCGATGGCGCGGATGCCGATGGCGTCGGCCTCCAGCTCCTGGTTGCGCGAGAACTGCGCCAGCCGCAGCTTGCCGCGCACCAGCGCCACGCGCGCGGCCGGGTCCTTGCCGAGAACGTCGTTGACCACCTGCGTCGCCAGCACCTCCTCGGCCTCCTTCTGCTGGCGCTGGATGCCGTGGTTGGCCGTCACATGCGCCATCTCGTGGGCGAGCACGGCGGCAAGCTCGGCCGAATCGTTGGCGAGCGCGAGCAGGCCGCGCGTGACGTAGAGATAGCCGCCCGGCAGCGCGAAGGCGTTGATGGCCGGCGAGTTCAGGATGGTGATCTGGTAGGTCTGGTTCGGGTTCTCGGGGTCGAGCGTCAGCGAGCCGACGATGCGCGCCACCATGCGCTCCAGCTTGGGATCGGAATATTCGCCGCCATAGGTGGCCAGGATGCGCGGGTGCTGCTCGCGCGCCAGCGCCGCCATGCGGTCGTTGCGGGTGACGGTGTCGACCGTGACCGGATTGGTCGAGGGGCGGAAGGCGTCGTCGGAAACGCCGGTCAGCGCCTGGCACCCGGCGACCAGCAGCGACAGCGCCAGCGCAGGCACGGCCGCGCCGCGCCGCAGGCTGCGGGCCGGAGCGGAGTCCATCCGGTCCTTCAGTCCGTGCTGCGTCGAGATCGGCAGGGCGGCGTCCTTTCCTGGTTCCGGTGATGCAACGCGCACGCGAACCGGAGGTTGCAGGCCCGCCTATGTCGATTCCGTTAAGGAAACAAGCAGGCCGGGCGTCCAGAGCCGATGTCGCGCGCAATTGTGTCGGCTTCCGGGCGGCGGCGGGGCGCGTCAAGCCCCTCAGGCGCCGATATAGGCGCGGAACGCCTCCGGCGCATCCGGCGAGAACATCTCGGCCGTCGGCGCCACCGCCGCGACGCGCCCGTCCTCGACGAAGGCGATGCGGTGGCAGAGCGCGCGCGCGTCCCCGGGATGGTGGGTGACCATCAGGATCGTCATCCGCCGCTCGGCGTGGAGGTCGCGCACCAGCTCCAGCATCTCGCGGCGCAGCGCCGGGCCGAGCGAGGCGAAGGCCTCGTCGAGCAAAAGCACCGGCCGGTCGCGCAGCAGCGCGCGGGCCAGCGCCACGCGCTGGCGCTCGCCGCCGGAAAGCTCGGCCGGCAGGCGCTTCTCCTTGCCGGCAAGCCCGGTGCGGGCGAGCGCGGCGGCGATGTCGGCGCGGTCGGCCCCGGTCAGCCTCAGCGAGGGCGAGCGGCCGAGGCCGACATTTCGCGCCACGTCGAGGTGGGAAAACAGGTTGTTCTCCTGAAACACCATCGAGACCGGCCGCTGCGCCGGGGGCAGGCCGGCCGCGTCCTCGCCGCCGATCAGGATGCGGCCGGAAGACGGCGCCTCGAAGCCGGCGACGAGGTTGAGCAGCGTCGACTTGCCCGATCCGCTCGGCCCCATGATCGCGACGATCTCCGACGCCTCGACATCGAGATCGAACGACATCGCCGTCTCGCCATAGCTGAAGGCGACATTTTCCAGCCTGACCGCCGCGCCGCTCATCGTGCGGCCCTCCCGCGCTCGGCCAGCATCGTCAGGGCGAGGCACACGGCGCCGAGGATCAGCGCCAGCCCGGCCGCGTCCATGGTGCGGTAGCTGCCCATGCGCGCGAGCAGGAGATAGGGCAGGGTCTGGACGCTGTCGGAGCCGAACAGGGCGATGACGCCGAGGTCGCCGAGCGACAGCGCCATGGCGAAGGCGAGCGCGGTGAAGGCCGGGCGGCGGATCGACGGCCAGTCGATCAGGCGCAGCCGGGCAAGGCCCGTAATGCCGAGCTGGGCTGCGAGCCGCTCGTGGCGGGCGCTGGCGGCGTCCCAGGCCGGACGGATGGCGCGGATGGCGAAGGGCATCGCCATCACCGCGTTGACGGCGATCACCATGACCGGGGCGGCGGCGAAGACCTGGCCGGTGCCGCGCAGCGCCACGAACCAGCCGGCGCCGACGACGATCGGCGGCACGACGAGGACGAAGCCGGCGCCGGTGTCGAGCATGCGCTCGAGCAGCGACGGCCGCGCCGTGCGCGGCCGCTTCATCTCCAGCGCCCGCCGCGCCGCCGCCAGCGCCAGCGACAGCGCCACGCACAGCAGCGCGGCGCAGAGGGCCAGCACGAGGCTGGTCAGCGTCGCGGCATGGACGGCGGGCTCGCGCGCCAGCCGGGCGAGATCGGCCCTGAGGCCCGACACCGTCACCGCCGCCAGCGGGCCGGCGACGAAAAGGAGCGCGGCGAGGATGATCGCCGCGTTGGCGACGCGCTCGGCCGCGCCGGCCACCGCCGGCCGCCGCGGCGCCACCGGCAGGCTGGCGTCGCCGGCCATGTCGGCCCCGAGCCTGAGCAGGAACAGCACGGCCGCCGCCGTCAGCGCGATCTGCAACGCCGTCAGCGCCACGGCGCGGGCGGGGTCGAAATCGAAGCGCAGCGCCTGGTAGATCGCCACCTCCAGCGTCGTGGCCGCCGGGCCGCCGCCAAGTGTGAGCACGATGGTGAAGGAGGTGACGCACAGCATGAAGACGAGGCCGGCGACGCCCGGAAGTGCCGCGCGCAGCGCCGGCCACTCGATCAGCCGGAACGAGGCGCTGGCGCCCATGCCGAGCTGGGCGGCGAGCCGCCACTGGTCGGCCGGCACCGCCTCCAGCGCCTGAAGCAGCAGCCGGGCGGCGAGCGGCAGGTTGAAGAAGACATGGGCGACGAGGATGCCCGACAGGCCGTAGATGCCCTGCCAGCGGCTGCCGGTCAGCGCCGTGAGCGGGTCGGCGAACAGCCCGGCGCGGCCCAGAAGCGCCAGCACGCCCATCGCCGCGACGATGGCCGGCAGCGCCAGCGGCACCAGGAACAGCTTCAGCACCAGCCCCCGGCCGGGGAAGGCGGGATGGCGCGCCAGCGCTCGCGCCACGAGAATGGCGGGGGCGACCGAAAGCAGGGTAGACAGCGCGGCCTGCCACAGCGTGAAGCCCGCCACGCGCACGAGATAGGCGTCGAAGGCGGCCGCCGCGCCCGACCAGTCGCGCGCGGCCTCGAACGCCAGACCGGCGAAGGCGCCGCCGATCAAAAGGCCGATCAGCCCGAGGCCGGCGACGCCGGCAAGGATGCGGCGGTCGCGCGCCATCGCCCGGTCAGCGGCTCATCGCCGCCAGCCACTCGTCGATCCATGCCTGCCGGTTCTCCGCGACTTCCTCCGCATCGAGAGCGAGCGTCCTTTCCGGCTTGACGAGGCCGTCGAAGGCGGGGTCGAGCGGGCCGGAGGTCTCGCCGGCCGGGAACATCCAGTTGGCCTCGGGGATGGCGTCCTGGAAGGCGGGCGTGGTCATGAAGTCGAGGAATTTCTGCGCCAGCGGGTTGTCGGCGCCCCTGAGCGTCCGCGCCGCCACCTCGATCTGGATGTAATGGCCCTCGGCGAAGCCGGCCGCCTTGTAGCGGGTGGAGCCTTCCGCGATCTCGTGATAGGCGGGCGAGGTGGTGTAGGACAGCACCATCGCCGCCTCGCCGGAGGTGAACAGGCCGTAGGCCTCGCTCCAGCCGGGCGTCACCGTCAGCACCTTGTCCTTCAGCCTCGCCCATGCCCCGGCGGCCTCGTCGCCGTAGACGGCCTTGACCCACAGCAGCAGGCCGAGCCCCGGCGTCGAGGTGCGCGGGTCCTGGATGACGATTTTTTCCTCCGGGCCGGCCTCGACCAGCTCTCGCAGGCTCGCCGGCGGCGTCTCGATCGCCTCGCTGTCGTAGACGAAGGCGAAATAGCCGTAGTCGTAGGGTACGAAGGTGTCGTCGTCCCAGCCGCCGGGAACCGACACGCGGTCGAGCGTGACGCCGTGCGGCGCGAACAGCCCGGTCTGGCGCGCCTCGAAGGTCAGGTTGGTGTCGAGGCCGAGCACGATGTCGGCCCTGGTGCCCTTGCCCTCCAGACGCAGCCGGTTCAGGAGCGCCACGCCGTCGGCCACGGCGACGAATTCGAGGTCGCAGCCGCATTCGGCCTCGAAAGCCTTCTCGACCGCGGGGCCGGGGCCCCATTCGGCGGTGAAGCTGTCATAGGTGTAGACGGTGAGCTTGTCCTGCGCCGCCGCCGGGGCGGCCGCCAGCGCGAGCGTCGCGGCGACGAGGATGGACGGGTTGATGCGCATCGGCGCCTCCTTGAAGCGTTGGCCAAGGGAGCGGCGCCGTGGAAAAGCGTCTAATCCCTCCGCCGGTACGAGCCGGATCAGGTTCAGCGGGTTGGCGGGTTTTTCCCCGTGCCTCTCAGCCGGTCCGCGACAAGGCCGCGTCCGGCACCCCGTTAGAGCAGGTAAAGACATAGGCCCGGCGCGCCGGCAGGGCAAGGGAAAGTGCGGAGGCGCTTCCGCTTTCGCCGGCGGGCTGATAGAGGCGGTCGCCATGAGCCGTTTCGCCATCCTGCTCGGCGGCGACCTCGTCGCCACGCCGCGCCTTTCGCGCCAGCTTGCCGGCGCGCGCGTCATCGCCGCCGATTCCGGCATGCGCCATGCCGCCCCGCTCGGTCTGACGCCCGAGCTGTGGACCGGCGACTTCGACTCGGTCGAGGAGGGCCTGCGCGCCTTCCATGCCGACATCCCGATGGAGATCTTCCCGCCGGAAAAGGACCAGACCGACGGCGAGATCGCGGTCGAGGCCGCGCTGAAGCGCGGCGCGCGCGAGCTGGTGCTGGTGGGCGCCTTCGGCGGCGAGCGCGCCGACCACGCCTATCTGCATCTCGCCGCCGCCATGCGGCTGGCCGAAACCGGCACCTCCTGCCTGCTGACCAGCGGCCTGCAGGAAGGCATGCCGCTGATGCCGGGCGAGGCGCGCTTCGACTACGAGGACGGCACGCCGTTCAGCGTGCTGGCCTTCTCCGATCTTGCCGGCCTCACGCTTTCCGGCGCGAAATGGCCGCTCGAAAACCGCTTCGTGCCGTTCGGCTCGTCGCTGACGCTCTCCAACGAGGTGCGGGGCGGGCTGACCGTCGGCCTTACCGCCGGCCGCGCCATGCTTTTGGCCCGGCCCGCCTCCTACTACGCGCTATAGACCATGGCTCCGCCGCTTCTTTCCCTCGACGGCATCAGATTGACCTTCGGCGGCACGCCGCTGCTCGACGGGGCCGCGCTCTCGGTCTCGGCCGGCGACCGGATCGCGCTCGTCGGCAGGAACGGCTCGGGCAAGTCGACGCTGCTCAGGATCGCCGCCGGCATGGTCGAGCCGCAGGACGGCGAGGCGTTCCGCCAGCCGGGCGCGACCGTGCGCTATCTCGCGCAGGAGCCGGACTGGCAGGGCTTTTCCACCGTGCGCGCCTATGTCGAGGCGGGCCTGGGCCCCGCCGACGACCCCCACCGCGCCACCTACATGCTCGAAAGCCTCGGCCTGACCGGCGACGAGGATCCGGCGACGCTGTCGGGCGGCGAGGCGCGGCGCGCCGCGCTCGCCCGCGTGCTGGCGCCCGAGCCCGACATCCTGCTTCTCGACGAGCCGACCAACCATCTCGACCTCACCACCATCGAGTGGCTGGAGGGCGAGTTGCAGCGCACGAGATCGGCGCTGATCGTCATCTCGCACGACCGCCGCTTCCTGGAGCGGGTGTCGCGCGCGGTGGTCTGGCTCGACCGCGGGGTCACGCGCCGGCTGGAGAAGGGCTTTGCCCATTTCGAGGCGTGGCGCGACGCGATCCTCGAGGAGGAGGAGAAGGAGCAGCACAAGCTCGGCCGCCAGATCGTGCGCGAGGAGCACTGGCTGCGCTATGGCGTCACCGCACGGCGCAAGCGCAACATGCGCCGGCTGGGCGAGTTGCAGGCCATGCGCGCCCGCCACAGGAGCCACAAGGGCGCCGAGGGGCTGGCCGTGATGGCTGCCGCGGAGGGCCAGGAATCGGGCCGGCTCGTCATCGAGGCCAAGGCGATCTCGAAGAGCTACGGCGACGTCGTCGTGGTCAAGGACTTCTCCACGCGCATCCGGCGCGGCGACCGCGTCGGCCTCGTGGGGCCCAACGGGGCGGGCAAGACCACGCTGGTCAAGCTGCTGATCGGTCAGCTTGCGCCGGATTCCGGCACGGTGCGGCTCGGCGCCAATGTCGAGATCGCCGCGCTCGACCAGAAGCGCGAGCTCGCGCCCGACGAGACGCTGGCCCACTACCTGACCGACGGGCGCGGCGACAGCGTCGTCGTCAACGGCGAGGAGAAGCACGTCGTCTCCTACATGAAGGACTTCCTGTTCAAGCCCGAGCAGGCGCGCACGCCGGTGCGCGAGCTTTCGGGCGGCGAGCGGGCGCGGCTGGTCCTGGCGCGCATCCTGTCGCGGCCGGCCAACCTTCTGGTGCTGGACGAGCCGACCAACGACCTCGACATGGAAACGCTCGACCTGTTGCAGGAGCTGGTCGCCTCCTATCCGGGCACGGTTCTGCTCGTCAGCCACGACCGCGACTTCCTCGACCGCACCGTGACCAGCACGATCGCGCCAGTGGGCATGGGGCCCGGCGGCGGGCGCTGGGTGGACTATGCCGGCGGCTATTCCGACATGCTGGCCCAGCGCGGCGGCACGCGGCTCGACGAGCGCGGCGCGCGCGGCGCGAAGGCAGCGCCCGCGCAGAAGGCGAAGCCCGAGCCGAAGCCGGCGGCGGCCGGCCCGGCGAAGAAGCTCTCCTACAAGCAGAAATACGCGCTGGAGACCCTGCCGGGCGAGATGGACGAGGCGCACGGCAAGATCGCGGCGCTGGAGGCGAGGATGGCCGACCCGGCCTTCTACACCCGCGACCCGCAGGGCTTTTCCAGGGTCGCCGCCGAACTCGACGCGCTGCGGGAAAAACTCTCGGCGCTGGAGGAGGCGTGGCTGGAGCTGGAGATGCTGCGCGAGGAGATCGAGGGAGCGTAGTTGCCGGGCAGGCGTTTTGCGCATAGATTATGCGCAGGAGACTTGCCCATGTTGACCAGATCGCCATCGCGCAAATCCGTCAATCTATCGATCGACGCCGATCTTCTCGCCGAGGCCAAGGCGCTGAACGTCAACCTCTCCCGCGCCGCCGAGACCGGCATCAGCGAGGCCGTGCGCAAGGAGAAGGAAAGGGTATGGAAGGAAGAGAACCGCGAGACTATCGAGGGCTGGAACCGCTATTTCGAGGAACACGGGCTGCCGTTCTCTGAATATCGCGGTTTCTAATGGCACGATATGATGTCTATCGCGATCCGCGCGGCACCGAGAACCTGTTGGTGTGTATCCAGGCCGACCTTTTCGACCAGTTCGAAACACGGATGGTGATACCGCTCCTGCCGGAGCGTCCGCCCATGACGCCGCTGAAAAAGTTGAACCCCGTCTTCACGATTGAGGAACGGCGCTACGTTCTACATACCCAACTCACGCTGTCGGTGCCGGCAAGTGCGCTTCGGGTACGGATCGCCAATATCGAAACCCACCGCGACGAGATCACCGCCGCGCTGGATTTTCTGTTTCAGGGTTTCTGAAGCAGCCTATTCCACCGGCCGGTCGGCGTTGAGCCTGGCCGCCAGCCCCTCCATGCGCTCGGCGAGGGTGGCGAGGGCGCCGGTCAGCGCGGCGTCGCTCCTGTCGGCCTTCACCAGCGCGTCGTCGCGCGTCTTGCGCAAGGTGGCGATCTCGCTTTCCATGCCGCGCACGCGCTTCTGCAACTCGGAAAGCTCGTCCATGACCATGATGCCGGCCATCACGGTCAGCCGCTGGTCGCCGATCTCGCCGAACGAGCCCTTGAGGTGCGTCACGTAGCGGTCGAAGCGGCCGGCGAGGTCGATCAGGTGCTCCTCCTGCCCCTCGTCGCAGGCCATGCGATACTGCTTGCCGTCGATCGTCACCGTCACCTGGGCCATCGTGGTCTTCCTACCTGTCGAGCACGGCGCGGATGGTCTCCATCGCCGTCACCAGCCGGCGCGAGACCTCCTTGTTGGCCTGCTCCAGCCGCTCGGAGCGGGCTTCCGAGCTGTCGAGCTCCTGGGCGAGGCGGGCGCGGTCGGCGTTCATGCGCTGCACCTCGGCCTCGGCCTCGCCATAGTCCTGCTCGCGCTCCAGCCGCGCGGAGACCGCATCCTCCAGCGCGTCGATCGCCCTGCCGAGGCGTGCAATCACTTCCCTGAGGGTCGCTTCCCCGGTCATCGCTTCCGTTCCAGCTTGTCCGGTTGCCGGCGTTGCCCGAATCGGCCGCGCAGCCAGCACGTTGAACCCGAAACATTAGGCGGCGTGTCAAGCAGGCGTCAACGCAAGCCTGCGCCACTATCCCCTTCAAAGCGGCACGCCGCCGCCCGACCGCCCCCGGGCCGCGGCGTGCGCGAGCGCCTGCGGCGTTGACTCGGGGGCCGCGCCTGCTATGTGTCGCCACGCCCCGGGGCCTCAAAAGGGCGGCCCTTCAAGGGGCCATCCTTCCGCGCCGGACCACGAGCGAGCGACCCATGACCTCACGAGAATTGCACGACCGCATGGCCAATGCGATCCGCTTCCTTTCCGCGGATGCGATCGAGAAGGCGAATTCCGGCCATCCGGGCCTCCCCATGGGCGCTGCCGACGTCGCCACCGTGCTGTTCACGCGCTTCCTCGCCTACGACCCGCAGAAGCCCGACTGGGCCGACCGCGACCGCTTCGTGCTGTCGGCCGGCCACGGCTCGATGCTGCTCTACTCGCTGCTCTACCTGACCGGCTACGAGGACATCGACCTCGACCAGATCAAGCATTTCCGCCAGCTCGGCTACAGGACCGCCGGCCATCCGGAATGGGGCCACGCCGCCGGCATCGAGACCACGACCGGCCCGCTCGGCCAGGGCCTGTCCAACGCCGTCGGCATGGCGCTCGCCGAGCGCATCCTCAACGCCCGCTTCGGCGACGGCCTCGTCGACCACTACACCTATGTGCTCGCCGGCGACGGCTGCCTGATGGAGGGCATCAGCCAGGAGGCGATCTCGCTTGCCGGCCATCTGAGGCTCAACAAGCTGATCGTCATCTGGGACGACAACAACATCTCCATCGACGGCGAGATCTCGCTGTCGGACTCGACCGACCAGCGCGCGCGCTTCGCCGCCTCGGGCTGGAACACGCTGGCCGTCGACGGCCACGACGCGGAAGCCATCGCGGCGGCCATCGAGGCCGCGCGCCGCTCCGACCGGCCGACGCTGATCGCGGCCAGGACCACCATCGGCTTCGGCGCGCCGACCAAGGCCGGCTCGTCCAAGGTCCACGGCTCGCCGCTCGGCGCGGAGGAGCTGGCCGGGGCGCGCGCCGCACTCGGCTGGGAGGCCGAGCCCTTCGTGGTGCCGTCCGACGTGCTCGACGCCTGGCGGCTCGCCGGCCTGCGCTCGGCCAGGGAGCGCAAGGAGTGGGAGAAACGGCTGGCCGCCGCCGACGCCGAGACGCGCGGCGAGTTCGAGCGGCGCATGCGCGGCGACCTGCCGGCCGGCCTCGACGAGGCGATCGACGCCTATAAGCGCAAGCTCGCCGCCGACAGGCCGAAGGTCGCGACCCGCAAGTCGTCGGAGATGGCGCTCGAGGTCATCAACGGCGTCGTGCCCGAGACCATCGGCGGCTCGGCGGACCTGACCGGCTCCAACAACACCAAGACCAGCCAGACCGGCCCGATCAGGCCGGGCGACTATTCGGGCCGCTACGTCTATTACGGCATCCGCGAGCACGGCATGGCGGCGGCCATGAACGGCATGGCGCTGCATGGCGGCGTCATCCCCTATGGCGGCACGTTCCTGACCTTCTCCGACTATGCGCGGCCGGCCATGCGGCTCGCCTCGCTGATGGGCATCCGCTCGATCTTCGTCATGACGCACGATTCGATCGGGCTGGGCGAGGACGGCCCGACGCACCAGCCGGTCGAGCATCTGGCAGCGCTTCGCGCCATCCCCAACCATACGGTGCTGCGGCCCGCCGACGCTGTCGAGGCCGCCGAGGCGTGGCAGGTGGCGCTCAAGTCGGTGAGGACGCCGACGACGCTGGCGCTGACGCGCCAGAACCTGCCGGCTGTGCGCACCGAGCACACGGACGAGAACCTGACGGCGCGCGGCGCCTACGAGCTCGCCGGCACCGACGGCGAGGCGAAGGTGACGATCTTCGCCTCCGGCTCGGAGGTCGAGATCGCGCTCGCCGCCAGGGCCGTTCTCGACAAGCGCGGCGTTGCCGCCCGCGTCGTCTCCGTGCCGTCCTTCGAGCTGTTCTTCCAGCAGGAGGAGGCCTATCGCGCCGGCGTCATCGGCGCGGCACCCGTCAGGATCGCCGTCGAGGCCGGCATCCGCCAGGGCTGGGACGAAATCATCGGCTCCGACGGCCTGTTCGTCGGCATGACCGGCTTCGGCGCCAGCGGCCGCATCGAGGACCTCTACAGGCATTTCGGCATCACGGCGGAAGCGGTGGTCGCGGCGGTGGAAAAGCGGCTGGCGCGGGGCTGATACCCCCGCTGCCGCGGCGATCGGGTCCGGCTCCGCCCCTCGCCTGCCGGCCAGGCCCGGGGCGGACGAGGGGACGGCGCAGGCGCCCGAAGGCCGGCTCCGTCGGCGGATTGTGCCAGAAACCGGATTCCTGTTTCCGGTCCGGGCTCTAATCGGTTTTATCCCGCGGCGGCGCTGGATTCTTCGCAGGCACGCGGCTATGGAAACGCAGCTTCGGCGGCGGGGCCTGCCTCGCGCTGCCGGAAAATTCGCCTTTCAGCCCGTCGGGAGATCGAAGTAATGACCGTCAAAGTCGCCGTCAACGGATTTGGCCGCATCGGCCGCAACATCGTGCGCGCCATCTACGAGAGCGGCCGCAAGGACATCGACGTGGTGGCGATCAACGACCTCGGCCCCGTCGAGACCAACGCCCACCTGTTGCGCTACGACAGCGTCCACGGCCGCTTCCCCTCGGAGGTCAAGGTCGACGGCGACACCATCACGGTCGGCTCCGACTCCTTCAAGGTCTTCGCCGAGCGCGACCCGTCGAAGCTGCCCTGGGGCGACCTCGGCGTCGACATCGTGCTCGAATGCACCGGCATCTTCACCTCGAAGGAAAAGGCCTCGGCGCATCTGACGGCCGGCGCCAAGCGCGTCATCGTCTCGGCGCCCGCCGACAATGCCGACATCACCGTGGTCTACGGCGTCAACCACGACAGGATCACGCGGGACCACGTCGTCATCTCCAACGCCTCGTGCACCACCAACTGCCTGGCGCCGGTGGCCAAGGTTCTCAACGACGCCTTCGGCATCGAGAAGGGGTTCATGACGACGGTGCACGCCTATACGGGCGACCAGCCGACGCTCGACACCATGCACAAGGACCTCTACCGCGCCCGCGCCGCGGCGCTGTCGATGATCCCGACCTCGACGGGCGCGGCCAAGGCGGTCGGCCTCGTCCTGCCCGAGCTGAAGGGCAAGCTCGACGGCGTGGCGATCCGCGTGCCGACGCCGAACGTCTCGGTGGTCGACTTCAAGTTCGTGCCGAAGAAGAAGGTGACCGTCGAGGAGGTCAACGCCGCGCTGGTGGCGGCCGCCGACGGCCCGCTCAAGGGCATCCTCGCCTACACCAGGGAACCGCTGGTCTCGATCGACCTGAACCACAACCCGGCGTCCTCCACCTTCGCGCTCGACCAGACCAAGGTGATCGAGGGCGACCTGGTGCGCGTCATGTCGTGGTACGACAACGAATGGGGCTTCTCCAACCGCATGGCCGACACGGCCGTGGCGGTGGCCGCGACGCTCTGACGGGCCGATGTTCCGCCCCCTTCTCCACAGGACGGCGCGCTGGCGCCCTCTCGAAGGGGAAGGGATGGAGCACCTGGCTCTCGGGCCGGTGAGCGGCGAAAGGGGAGCGGCGATCCGCGCCGACAGCGTCGTGATCGGAAGCCGGGGCGGCAGGCCCTATGGCCTGCGCTACCGGATCGACTGCGACGCCGGATGGCGGGTCCTGTCGTTCTCCATCGAAACCGTGGACGGGCGGGGGCTTCGCCTCCTGTCCGACGGCGAGGGCCGCTGGCGCGACGAGGACGGCCGCCCGCTGTCGCGGTTCGACGGCTGCATCGACATCGATCTGGCCGGAACCCCGTTCACCAACACCCTGCCGATCCGCCGGCTGGGCCTTGCGCCGCAGTCGGGCACGGCGAGGCTCACCATGCTCTACGTGCCCTTCGACACGTTCGAGCCCGTGACCGACGGCCAGCGCTACACCTGCCTCGTGGAAGACAGGCTCTACCGCTACGAGGCCGAGGACCGCAGCTTCGCCGCCGACCTTCCGGTGGACGAGGACGGGCTCGTGACCGACTATCCTTCGCTTTTTGAGCGTCTATGACCGGAGAACCTTGATGGCATTCAGGACCCTCGACGATTTCGCCGACGTTTCCGGCAAGCGGGTGCTTGTGCGCGTCGATCTCAACGTGCCCGTCAAGGACGGCGCGGTGACGGACACCACGCGCATCGAGCGCGTCGCCCCCACCATCGCCGAGCTTTCGGCCAAGGGCGCGAAGGTCGTCCTTCTCGCCCATTTCGGCCGACCCAAGGGCGCGCCCGACCCGCAATACTCGCTGGCGCCCATCGCGCGGGCGGCATCGGACGTGCTGGGCAGGCCGGTGGCCTTCGCGGAAGATTGCATCGGCGAGGCGGCGGCGAAGGCCGTCGCCGCGATGGAGGTGGGCGACATCCTGCTTCTGGAGAACACCCGCTTCCACAAGGGCGAGGAGAAGAACGATCCCGATTTCGTCGCAGCGCTCGCGGCGAACGGCGACCTCTACGTCAACGACGCCTTCTCGGCCGCCCACCGCGCGCACGCCTCGACGGAGGGGCTGGCGCGGGCGCTGCCGGCCTGTGCCGGCCGCTCGATGCAGGCCGAGCTGGAGGCGCTGGAGAAGGGCCTGGGCTCGCCGGCGCGGCCGGTGGTCGCCATCGTCGGCGGGGCCAAGGTCTCGACCAAGATCGACCTTCTGATGAACCTCGTGAAGAAGGTCGACGCGCTGGTGATCGGCGGCGGCATGGCCAACACCTTCCTGGCCGCGCGCGGCACCGATGTCGGCAAGTCGCTTTGCGAGCACGATCTCGCCGACACCGCCAGGCAGATCATGATCGAGGCGGCGACGGCCGGCTGCGCCATCGTGCTTCCCTCCGACGCCGTGGTGGCGAGGGAGTTCAAGGCCGGCGCCGACAACGAGACCGTCGCGGTCGAGGCCGTGCCGGCCGACGGCATGATCCTCGACGTCGGGGAAAGGACGGTGGAGAAGGTCAGGGAGTGGATCGGCCGCGCCGCCACGCTGGTGTGGAACGGGCCGCTCGGGGCCTTCGAGATCGAGCCGTTCGACCGCGCCACGGTCGAGGCCGCCCGCTTCGCGGCCGCGCGCACGAAGGAGGGCGGGCTCGTCTCCGTCGCCGGCGGCGGCGACACGGTCGCCGCGCTCAACCATGCCGGCGTCGCCGACGACTTCACCTATGTCTCGACCGCCGGCGGCGCCTTCCTCGAATGGATGGAAGGCAAGGAGCTGCCGGGCGTGGCCGCTTTGTCGAAGTGATGCCGGGCTCGAAGTGACGCCGGAGCGCGGCCGCGCGGGAAACGCGCGCGGCCGTTTACTCTCTTAAACAATTGAAATCCTTTCAATCGATTCGACTGGCGGGCCTGCATTCCGTTCGTTTGCCGCATCTGCTAAGCGGCCTTCAAACACGAACATGGAGGCAGATGATGAGCGAGCGTCTCAAGGACATCGTGACCGCAATGGCCGAGCAGGCCGCAAACAAGGACGGCTTCATCGCCGCGCTCGACCAGTCGGGCGGCTCCACGCCCAAGGCGCTCAGGCTCTACGGCATCGAGGAAGGCGCCTGGTCGAACGATGCCGAGATGTTCGACCTCATCCACCAGATGCGCACGAGGATCATCAAGTCGCCCGCCTTCACCGGCGACAAGGTGATGGGCGCGATCCTGTTCGAGCAGACGATGGACCGCGACATCGACGGCACGCCCACGGCGCAGTATCTGTGGGAACGGCGCGGCGTCGTGCCGTTCCTGAAGGTCGACAAGGGCCTCGCCGACGAGAAGGACGGCGTCAAGCTGATGAAGCCGATGCCCGGCCTCGACGCGCTGCTGGAGCGCGCCGCCGCCAAGGGAATCTTCGGCACCAAGATGCGTTCGGTGATCGACGCGGCGAACCCGCAGGGCATCGCGGCCATCGTCGCCCAGCAGTTCGAGGTGGCGAGGCAGATCCTCGGCCACGGCCTCGTCCCGATCATCGAACCGGAGGTGACGATCTCGATTGCCGACAAGGCGGAAGCCGAGGAGATCCTGCTCGCCGAGATCAAGAAGCAGCTCGACGGCGCGCCGGCCGGCAAGCAGGTGATGCTCAAGCTGACGCTGCCGACGAAGGCCAACCTCTACAAGCCGCTGATCGACGATCCGCGCGTCATGCGCGTGGTCGCGCTGTCGGGCGGGTATTCCCGCGCCGACGCGAACGCGATGCTCAGGCAGAATGCGGGCATGATCGCCAGCTTCTCGCGCGCGCTGACCGAGGGTCTTTCCGCGAAGCAGAGCGATGCCGAGTTCGACGCGGCCCTGGCCGCGGCGATAGACAGCATCTTCGAGGCGTCCCGCGCCAACTGACGCGCTTTTTTCCCAGCGCCGCTCGCCCAGGGGGAGCGGCGCGTCACTTGCCGTGGCTGAGAACGACGGTCAGCGAGATGGCGGCCAGCGCGACGATGGCGAGCTTCCAGAAATCGCTGCGCCTCCTCAGGCCCGGCAGGCCGAGCGGCTTGATGATGTGGGCGATCATCACCGCGACGATCAGCAGGGAGAGTATCTTGGTCATGCCGGCGGCCCGCAGCGATTCCGTTGCAACGGACCCGTTTGAGCAGCAACCTTGACTCCTGTCAAAGCCGGGCAGACGTTTGAAAACGACGATGTGAAGCATGACCGCCGGGCCGCGAGGCCGGCGGCGAGGGAGGGAGAGAATGGCGTCACGTTACGCGCAGGTCTATGCAGGCTGGCAGGCCGACCCGGAGAGGTTCTGGGCGGAGGCGGCCGGGGCGATCGACTGGATTTCCCCGCCGACGAGGATCTTCGCTCCCGAGGAGGGCGTTTACGGGCGCTGGTTCGTCGACGGCGTGTGCAACACCTGCTTCAACGCCGTCGACCGCCATGTGGCGAGAGGCCGCGCCGACCAGAAGGCGCTGGTCTACGACAGCCCGATCACGGGGAAGAAGAAGATCTTCACCTATGGGGAGCTGAAGGACGAGGTGGTCGCGCTCGCCGCGGTCTTGCGCGCGCAAGGGGTGGAGAAGGGCGACCGCGTCATCATCTACATGCCGATGGTGCCGGAGGCGGTGTTCGCCATGCTCGCCTGCGCGCGGCTGGGGGCGGTGCATTCGGTGGTGTTCGGCGGCTTTGCCGCGCGCGAGCTGGCCACGCGCATCGACGACTCCAGGCCCAGGGTGATCGTCTCGGCCTCCTGCGGCGTCGAGCCCGGCCGCGTCGTCGCCTACAAGCCGCTGCTCGACGGCGCCATCGAGGCCGCCGCGCACAAGCCGGAGGCCTGCGTCATCCTCCAGCGGCCCGAGCAGACCTGCGAGCTGACGCCCGGCCGCGACGTCGACCTGGCCGAGGCGGTCGCCGCCGCCAAGGCGGCGGGCGCCGGGGTCGAGTGCGTGCCCGTGGCCGCCACCGACCCGCTCTACGTGCTCTACACCTCGGGCACGACCGGCCAGCCCAAGGGCGTGGTGCGCGACAATGGCGGCCACATGGTGGCGCTGAAATGGACCATGGAGAACGAGTTCGGCGTCAGGCCGGGCGAGGTGTTCTGGGCCGCTTCCGACGTCGGCTGGGTGGTCGGCCATTCCTACATCGTCTACGCGCCGCTCCTGCACGGCTGCACCACCATCGTCTTCGAGGGCAAGCCGGTCGGCACGCCCGACGCCGGCACGTTCTGGCGGGTGATCGCCGAGCATGGCGCGGTGGCGCTGTTCACCGCGCCCACGGCCTTCCGCGCCATCAAGGGCCAGGACCCGAAGGGCGAGTTCATCGGCAGGTACGATTTGTCGCGCTTCCGCACCCTGTTCCTCGCCGGCGAGCGCGCCGACCCCGAAACGATCAAATGGGCCGAGGCGCGGCTCGGCGTGCCGGTGATCGACCACTGGTGGCAGACCGAGACCGGCTATCCGATCAGCCACAACCCGGTGGGGCTCGGGCAGCTTCCGGTCAAGTACGGCTCGCCGGCCGTGCCGATGCCGGGCTACGACGTGCGGGTGCTGGACGATGCCGGCCACGAGGTGCCGGCCGGCACGCTCGGCAATGTCGTCATCAAGCTGCCGCTGCCGCCCGGCTGCCTGCCGACGCTGTGGAACGCCGACGAGCGCTTCCGCTCGGCCTATCTGTCGGAGTTCCCCGGCTACTACAAGACGGCCGATGCCGGCTACATCGACGACGACAACTACCTCTTCATCATGGCGCGCACCGACGACATCATCAACGTCGCCGGCCATCGCCTCTCGACCGGGGCGATGGAGGAGGTGGTGGCCGAGCACCCCGACGTCGCCGAATGCGCCGTGGTCGGCATGCAGGACGGCATGAAGGGCCAGATCCCGCTCGGCTTCGTGGTGCTCAACGCCGGGGTGGCGCGCGAGCCGGCCGAGATCGAGAAGGAAGTGATCGCGCTGGTGCGCGACAAGATCGGCCCGGTCGCCGCCTTCAAGTCGGTGGTGACGGTCAAGCGCCTGCCCAAGACGCGCTCGGGCAAGATCCTGCGCGGCACGATGCAGAAGATGGCCGACCGCGAGACATGGTCGATGCCGGCCACCATCGACGACCCGGCAATCCTCGACGAGATCGGCTCGGCGCTGCACGGCAAGGGCATCGGCGGCTGAGAAGCGGCCGGCCGGACTTGACCCCGGCGCCCGGCCGCGCCTATCCCTCGTGCCTCGACGACGAGCGGAGCGGACCATGACGCTGGACGGCAAGACCGCAATCGTGACCGGCGGGGCGGGCGGCATCGGCTACGCCATCGCCGAGCGGTTCCTCAACGACGGCGCGCGCGTCGTCATAGCCGATGTCGACCTGGCCGGCGGCCGGCGCGCCGAGGCAGACCTCGGCCGGCTCGGGCAGGCGCGCTTCGTGCGCACCGATGTCGGGCGCAAGCTCGACGTCCACAACCTCGTCGCCGCCACGGTCGACGCCTTCGGCGACGTCGACATCCTCGTCAACAATGCCGGCATCGTCCACGCGGCCGACTTCCTCGACCTCAAGGAGGAGGATTTCGACCGGGTGCTCGCGGTGAACCTGAAAGGCGCGTTCCTCGCGGGCCAGGCGGCGGCGCGCTTCATGGTCGACAAGGTCAAGGCCGGCGGCGCGCCGGGCGCCATCGTCAACATGTCGTCGGTCAACGCCGTGTTCGCGCTGCCCGAGCAGCTCGCCTATTCGGTGTCCAAGGGCGGCGTCGCCCAGCTTACCAAGGCCATGGCGCTGTCGCTGGCGCCGTGGGGCATCCGCGTCAACGCCATCGGTCCCGGCTCGATCGCCACCGACATGCTGGCCGCCGTGATCGCCGGGTCGGAGGGCAGGGAGCGCATCCTGTCGCGCACGCCGCTCGGGCGCGTCGGCGAGCCCTCGGAGATCGCGGCCATCGCCGCCTTCCTCGCCTCGGACGAGGCCAGCTACATCACCGGCCAGACCATCTATGCCGATGGCGGGCGGCTGGCGCTCAACTATACGGTGAAGCCGCCGGCGCAGAAGTGATCCCGCGCCGCAGGACGGCCGGGCCGCCTATTCCTCGTCCTCGTCGGGCGCGGTCGACTTGAGCGAGGACAGCTTGGCGAAGACGGCGTCGGCGTCGAGCTCGTCCTCGTCGCGGTCGGCCTTGTCGGTGCGCACGTCGAGGCCCTCGGTCATCGAGGCCGGCAGCAGCGTGTCGCCGACGGGCGCGGCGGCCGGCTGGCCGCGCGAGGCGCGCTGGATCTCGAGGTCGAGGTCGATCTGCGAGCACAGGCCGAGCGTCACCGGGTCCATCGGCGTGAGGTTGGCCGCGTTCCAGTGGGTGCGGTTGCGGATCTGCTCGATGGTCGACTTGGTGGTGCCGACGAGGCGGGAAACCTGCGCGTCCTTCAGCTCGGGATGGTTCTTGACCAGCCACAGGATGGCGTTGGGCCGGTCCTGGCGCTTCGACAGCGGCGTGTAGCGCGGCGCGCGGCGCTTGGATTCGGGCACGCGCACCTTCGGCTCCGACAGCTTGAGCTTGTGCTCGGGATCGGCCTCGCCCTTCGCGATCTCCTCGCGCGAGAGCTGGCCGGTCATCACCGGGTCGAGGCCCTTGATGCCCTGCGCGGCCTCGCCGTCGGCGATCGCCTTGACCTCGAGCGGGTGCAGCTTGCAGAACTGGGCGATCTGGTCGAAGGAAAGCGCCGTGTTGTCGACCAGCCAGACGGCGGTCGCCTTGGGCATGAGCAGCGTGTTGGCCATGGGGTAAAGTCCTCTCGTTCGCCCGCGTCCCTGTCGCGGGCGGTGGGCGAAGCCACCGATTTGGGAAATCGGGGAAGATATAGCGGCATTCGCCGCGCCCCGCAACGAAAAGCCGCGAATTTCCCTTTCTCGCGGCGACGGCGAGCGGGCGCGGGGAGGGCCGGCCCTATCCCACGTCGAGCACGATCTTGCCGATGTGGTCGCCTTCCTCCATGCGCTCGTGCGCCCGCCAGGCCTCCTTCAGCGGGAAGATCATGTCCATCACCGGCGCGATCCTGCGGCTGGCCAGAAGCGGCCACACCTTGGCCTCGAGCTCGGCGGCGATCTCGCCCTTGAAGGCGACGCTGCGCGGCCTGAGCGTCGAGCCGGTATGGGTGAGGCGCTTGACCATCAGCCGGGCGATGTCGACGCTGGCTTTTGCGCCGCCGAGCGTGGCGATCTGCACGATGCGCCCCTCCACGGCCGCCGCCGCGTAGTTGCGCGAGACGTAGTCGCCGCCGACCATGTCGAGGATGACGTCGACGCCCTTGCCGTCCGTCTCCTCCCTCGCGACGCGCACGAAGTCCTCCTCGCGGTAGTTGATGGCGCGGGCCGCGCCGAGCTTCAGGCACGCCTCGCATTTCTCGGCCGAGCCGGCCGTGGCCAGCACCCTGGCGCCGAAGGCCGCGCCGAGCTGGATCGCGGCCGTGCCGATGCCGGAGGAGCCGCCGTGGACGAGGAAGCTTTCGCCCGCCTTCAGCCCGCCGCGCTGGAAGACGTTGTGCCAGACGGTGAAGAAGGTCTCGGGAATGGCGGCGGCCTCCGAGAAGGTGAAGCCGGCCGGCACCGGCAGGGCGTTGGTCTCGTGGACGGCGACGTATTCGGCGTAGCCGCCGCCGGGGGTGAGCGCCGCGACCGCGTCGCCCGTGCGCCAGCGCGCGGCGCCCTCGCCCGTTGCCGCCACTTCGCCGGCGACTTCCAGCCCCGGCAGGTCGGATGCGCCCGGCGGCGGCGGATAGGTGCCCTGCCGCTGCGCCACGTCCGGCCGGTTGACGCCGGCGGCGCGCACCCGGATCACGATCTCGCCGGGCCCCGGCCGGGGCACGGGGCGGCTTTCGGGCTTGAGCACCAGCGGCCCGCCGGGCTCCGTGATCGCGATCGCCGTCATCGTTTCCGGCAGCGTGCTTGCGCTCATGCCTGCTCCTTTCGCGCCTGGTACGGCCGGGCGGTTTGCCTCGGCCTGCCCTCCTTATGTACACTGATGCGGGCCGAGGCAAAGTGGAGGAGCGGAAAATGGCGCTGTTCGACGACGAGGCGGCCAGGCCGAAACGGGTGCACGAGATCGGGCAGGACCTGTCGCTCCTGTCGGCCGACGAGCTGCGCGAGCGCATCGACCAGTTGCGGGCCGAGATCGCGCGGATCGAGGGCGAGCTCGACGCCAAGGGCTCCAGCCGGATCGCCGCCGAGGCGCTGTTCCGGCGCTGAGAAAAGTCTGTTTGCGAAACGGTGTCGCAACCGTGTAAGCGGCGTGCCCGAAAATCCGCCAGATTTCGTCGGAATCGACAGCCTGATTCCCTGCCCTGATTCCCGTCCGGCCCGGATCACAGCGGAGACGCCATGTTCGCCACCTACCGTTCCATCGTCTCGCTGCTTTGCGGCACCGCCTTCCTGCTCGCCGGCTCGGGCCTGCACAGCCTGCTTCTGCCGCTGCGCGGCCAGGCCGAGGGCTTCTCCACCGCCGCGCTCGGCCTGCTGGGCACCGCCTGGGCCGGCGGCTTCGTGGCCGGCTGCTATTTCGCGCCGCTGCTCGTGCGCAAGGTCGGGCATGTGCGCGCCTTCGGCGCCTTCGCCTCCTCGGCCGCGATGGTGGCGCTGACCACCGGGCTGTGGATCGACGAGCTGGCCTGGATCGGCCTGCGCGCCGCCACCGGCTTCGCCATGGCGGGCGCCTTCATGGTCATCGAGAGCTGGCTCAACGAGCGCGCCACCAACGAGAACCGCGGCACGGTGTTCGGCCTCTACATGATGGTGACCTACGCCGCCATCACCGTCGGCCAGATGATGGTGGCCACCACCGACGTGGGAAACGCGGCACCCTTCATGCTGGCGGGCATCCTGTTCTGCGCCTCGCTCATTCCCACGGCCATCTCCTCGGCCGCCTCGCCGCAGCCGCTGGCCGAGGTCAGGCTCGACCTGCGCCGCCTCTACGCCAATTCGCCGGTGGCGGCGGTGGGCTGCGTGCTGATCGGCGTCGCCAACGGCGCCTGGGGCACGCTGGGGGCGGTCTACGGCGCGCGCGCCGGCATCTCGGCCTTCGAGATCGCGCTGATGATGAGCATCGTGGTGATTTCCGGCGCGCTGGCGCAGCTTCCCGTCGGCCGCGCCTCCGACCGCACCGACCGCCGCTACGTGCTTTCGGCCGCCTCGTTCGGCGCGGCGCTGTTCGCGCTGGCGCTGTTTTCCTTCGCGCCGCGCTCGGGCGTGCCGATCCTGGTGCTGACGGCCGCCTACGGCGCGCTCGCCTACACGCTCTATTCCGTCGCCGTGGCGCATGCCAACGACCACGCCGGCAGCGAGGATTTCGTCAAGGTCTCGGGCGGCCTGCTGCTTCTCTACGGCTTCGGCACCATGATCGGCCCGGTGATGGGCGCGCTCCTGATGGAGCGGCTGCGCCCCGACAGCCTGTTCCTGGCCACGGCGGCGCCGCATCTGGCGCTCGGCGTCTACGCGCTGGTGCGCGCCCGCGCCCGCGCGCCGGTTCCGGTCGAGGAGCGCGAGGCCTTCAAGACCCTGCCGGCCGAGCGCGCGGTGACGCCCCAGGCCGTGCTGCTCGACCCGCGCAGCGAGCAGGAGGACGGCGAGGGCGGCGCGCAGGGGCTGAAGCCGGTTGCCGAGTGAGCGCGCGGGGCGGACGCGGGCGCTTTGCGTTTCGCCGCGAGGCGGCTACAAGATGCGGCCATGGTCCAGCATGATGCCTTCGCGGCGATCGCCGACGCCAACCGCCGCCTCCTGCTCGAGGCGCTGCGGCGCGGGCCCAAGACGGTCGGCGAGCTGGCCGGCGGCCTGCCGGTGTCGCGGCCGGCGGTGTCGCAGCATCTCAAGGTGCTGCTCGACGCCGGGCTGGTCAGCGTCCGCGCCCAGGGCACGAAGCGCATCTACGCGCTCGACGCCGACGGCCTGCTGCGGCTCAACGTCTGGATCGACCAGTTCTGGCAGGGCTGAACCGCGCGGAGCGTCGCGCCGGGGCATGGAGCGGGCATGAAAAAGCCGGCGGCGGGACCGCCACCGGCAGCGTTGCGATGTGTCGCAAGACCGAAGGGTCAGTGCTGGGTCGGCGCCTGCAACCTCTCGATCTGATCCTTGATGGCCAGCTTGCGCCTCTTCAGCTGCGCGATCTCGAGGTCGTCTATCGACGGATGCGACATAGCCTCGTCGAGCTGACGCTCGATGTCGCCGTGCTTGCGCTGCAGTTCCGCAAGATGGGATGCAAGAGACATGATAGGCTCTCCCTTCAAGGTTCCTTGACCGCGCCGTCTCCGGCTCCCTCGCAGGCCGCCGGACATGACAGCACGGTGACAGTGTGCCATCGATTTATCCGGCTGTCGAATGTGGCATTGTGGCTTTTCCCGCCGACGCTAAACGTGTTATTAAATCGGCTCCGGCCGCCGGCCGGAAACCGCCCGCATGGCGCGCAGTCGCCGCATTCTTCAGACGGACGAGCATGTCGGAACAGGAACAGGCCGAGATTCGTCTCGAGTTTGCCAAGCTCAAGCAGGAACATACGGATCTGGACGCCGCGATCAACGCGATGATCGCGACCGGCTGCGACGCCTTGCAGATACAGCGCATGAAGAAGAAGAAGCTGGCGCTGAAGGACAAGCTCAAGCAGCTCGAAGACCGGATCATCCCCGACATCATCGCCTGACGGGCGCCCCCGGCAGGAAAGCCCGCAGGAAGGAATGCATGGCCGGTTCTGCACCCGACGTCGCCATCATCATGGGCAGCCAGTCCGACTGGGCCACGATGCGCCACGCCGCCGAGACGCTCGAGGCGCTCGGCATCGCCCATGACAGCCTGATCGTCTCGGCCCACCGCACGCCGAAGCGACTCTACGACTTCGCCACCGGCGCGAGAGCGGCCGGCTACAAGGTCATCGTAGCGGGCGCGGGCGGGGCGGCGCATCTGCCGGGCATGACGGCGGCGCTGACGCCGCTGCCGGTGTTCGGCGTGCCGGTCGAATCGAAGGCGCTTTCGGGCAAGGATTCGCTGCTCTCCATCGTGCAGATGCCGGCCGGCATCCCCGTCGGCACGCTGGCCATCGGCCGCGCCGGCGCCGTCAACGCCGCGCTGCTCGCCGCCGCCGTGCTTTCGCTGTCCGATCCCGCGCTCGCGGCGCGGCTCGACGCCTGGCGCGCCCAGCAGACCGGGGCGGTCGCCGAACGGCCGGACGACGGGGCATGACGGCGCCGCTTCCGGCCGGCTCGACCATCGGCATCGTCGGCGGCGGCCAGCTCGGCCGCATGCTGGCGATGGCCGCGGCCCGGCTCGGCTACCGCACCGTCGTGCTGGAGCCGCAGGCCGGCTGCCCGGCGGCCCAGGTCGCCAGCCGGCAGATCGTCGCCGCCTATGACGACGCGGCGGCGCTGGACGAGCTTGCCGGCGCCTGCGCGGTCGTCACCTACGAGTTCGAGAACGTGCCGGTGGCGGCGGCCGAGCGGCTTGCCGGGACGGTGCCGGTCCTGCCGCCGCCGCGTGCGCTGGAAGTGGCGCAGGACCGCCTCGCCGAGAAGACCGCGCTCAACGCCATGGGCATCGCGACGGCGCAGTTCGTGGCCGTCGACGGCGACGCCGACCTCGCCGCCGGCCTTACCGCCTTCGGCGGCGACGGCGTGCTCAAGACGCGCCGCCTCGGCTATGACGGCAAGGGCCAGCGCGTGTTCCGCGCCGCCTCGGCCGCGGACGCCGGCGGCGCGTTCGCCGCCATGGGCTCGGTGCCGCTGATCCTCGAATCGCTGGTGCCGTTCGAGCGCGAGATCTCCGTCATCGCCGCGCGCGGCCGCGACGGGCGCGTCGCCGCCTACGACCCGGCCGAGAACGTCCACCGGAACGGCATCCTGCACACCTCGACCGTGCCGGCGGCGGCGATGCCCGCGACGCTTGCCGCCGCGCGCGCGGCGGCTGCCGCCATCCTCGACGGGCTCGGCTATGTCGGCGTCATCGGCGTCGAGTTCTTCGCGCTCGCCGACGGTTCCGTGCTCGTCAACGAGATCGCGCCGCGCGTGCACAATTCCGGCCACTGGACCGAGGCCGCCTGCGTCGTCTCGCAGTTCGAGCAGCACATCCGCGCCGTCGCCGGCCTGCCGCTGGGCGATCCGGCCCGCCACGGCGACTGCGTGATGGAGAACCTGATCGGCGACGACATCCTGCGCGCGCCCGCCCTTCTGGCGGAGCCGGGGCTGATGCTGCACCTCTACGGCAAGGAGGAGGCGCGGCCCGGCCGCAAGATGGGGCATTTCACGCGGCTGAAGGCGCGCGGCGGCGCGGCGTGAGCCCGAATCCGCGGCGCGGCGGTTGACAGGCGCTTGCGGTCTCGGCTAAGAGCCACCCGGAATTCAAGGGCGCGCCGGCGGCGCGCCTTTCACGTTGGCCCGTCAGGGCATCAGGAAACGGGCTCGACCGATGAAGATCAAGAACTCGCTCAAGGCGCTCAAGAGCCGTCACCGCGACAACCGCCTGGTTCGCCGCAAGGGCCGCGTCTACATCATCAACAAGACCGCGCCGCGCTACAAGGCCCGCCAGGGCTGAGCCCGCGGCCGCGGCGTTCGTCCCCGGCCCCGCGAACGGCTCTGCGCGACTCACGCGAAATTCACTTTGACGTTCCGTCGTGCCCGGATAGGCTCCGGGCATGCGGAGCGTCGTTTCCATTTCAGTCGCGATCCTGCTGGCGTTCACCGCCGGCGCCCCGGCGCAGGTGACGGGCCAGGTCACCGGGGAGCGGGCGGCCGGCCGCGGCATCGCCGCCGAGGACCCGCAGGCGCGGCTCGACCGCCTGTTCGCCGACCTGAAGCGCGCCGGCAACGAGACCGCGGCCGCGCGCATCTCCCAGCGCATCAGGAGCGAGTGGTCGAAGTCGGGCAGCGCCACCATCGACCTTCTGATGCAATGGTCCAACAAGGCCGTCAACGAGAAGAAGTTCGACGTCGCGCTCGACTATCTCGACGAGATCGTCACGCTGGCTCCAACCTATGCCGAGGGCTGGAACCTGCGCGCCACCGTGCATTTCGCCCGCGACGACTACGCCCGCTCGATGGCCGACATCGACCGGGTTCTGCGGCTGGAGCCGCGCCATTTCGGCGCGCTCGCCGGCATGGCCGCGATCCTCAAGGCGACCGGCCATGAGGCGGCCGCGGCCGGGGTCTACGAGCGGCTGCTCGAGATCTATCCGATGATGCGGGCCGCGCAGAGCGAGCTCGGCAAGCTCGCCGACGAGATGGCCGGGCAGGGGATCTGAACGGCCGCGGCGCTCGCGGCGCGGCCCCTCAGCCGCCGCCCTGCTCCTCCGCCCCGATATAGGCGATGCGCAGCATGTTGGTGGAGCCGGGCGTGCCGAGCGGCACGCCGGCCGAGATGATGATGCGGTCGCCCTCGCGGCCGAAGCTCTCCTCATGGGCGATGCGGCAGGCGCGCTCGACCATGTCGTCGAGGTCGTGGGCGTCCTCGGTGACGACGCAGTGCAGACCCCACACCAGCGACAGCCGGCGCGCGGTCCTGAGCACCGGCGACAGCGCCACGATGGGAAGCTGCGGCCGCTCGCGCGCCGCGCGCAGGCCGGTGGCGCCCGATCCGGTATAGGTGACGATGGCCGACAGCTTCAGCGTCTCGCCGATCTGCCGCGCCGCCGCCGAGATCGCATCCGCGCCCGTCGCCTCCGGCTCGGAGCGCTGGGCGTTGATGATGCCGGGATAGAGCGGGTCCTTCTCCACCTGCACGGCGATGGCGTTCATGGTCGCCACCGCCTCGACCGGGTACTCGCCGGCCGCCGATTCGGCCGACAGCATCACCGCGTCCGCGCCCTCGAACACGGCGATGGAGACGTCGGAGACCTCGGCGCGGGTCGGCACCGGCGCCGAGATCATCGATTCCAGCATCTGGGTGGCGACCACCACCGGCTTGCCCGCCTTGCGCGCGGCGCGGGTGATCTGCTTCTGGATGCCGGGCACGGCCTCCAGCGGCATCTCGACGCCGAGGTCGCCGCGCGCCACCATCAGCGCGTCGGACAGTTCGATGATCTCGGCAAGCCGGGTGACCGCCTGCGGCTTCTCGATCTTGGACAGGAGCGCGGCGCGGCCGCGCGCGATCTTGCGCGCCTCGGCCAGATCCTCCGGCCGCTGGATGAAGGACAGCGCGACCCAGTCCACCCCTTCCGCCAGCACGGCTTCCAGGTCCTTGCGGTCCTTCTCGGTCAGCGCGCCGACCGGAAGCTCGGTGTCGGGCAGGCTCACGCCCTTGCGGTCGGATATCCTCGTGCCCGAGACGACGGTGCAGACGATGCGCCTGCCGTCGGCCTCGACCGTCCTGAGGTGCAGCTTGCCGTCGTCGATCAGCAGCCGGTGGCCGGGCTCGACCGAGCGCAGGATCTCGGGATGCGGCAGGTGGACGCGGCTGCCGTCGCCGGGCGCGGGGTCGTCGTCGAGCGTGAAGGTCTGGCCCGGCGTCAGCGTCTCGGCGCCGTTGGCGAACCTGCCGACGCGCAGCTTCGGCCCCTGCAGGTCGGCGAGGATGCCGATCGGCCGCCCCACCTGGCGCTCGACATCGCGGATGCGGGCGACCAGCGTGCGCATGAGCGGATGGTCGGCATGGCTCATGTTGATGCGGAAGACGTCGGCGCCGGCCTCGAACAGCCGGCGGATCATCGCCTCGTCGGAGGAAGCCGGCCCCAGCGTCGCCAGTATCTTGACCTTGCGGTCGCGCCTCATCGCGCACCCGTCCCGGGAACGGGGGTTGCGCCGCCTGCCGGCTCGTCGGTCAACTGCACCATCCAGCTCGCCTGCTCCCGCGTGTCGTATTCCTGAAAGCCGGCGCGCTGGAAGCCGCGCGCGAAGCAGTCGCCGGCGCCGGCGATCTTGAACTCGCGCTCGGCCACGCACATGTTGACCGGCCCGTCCCAGCGGCCGCCGCGCTCGGCGTCCTCGGCATAGAGATAGTAGTAGCGCGACGACAGCGCGCCCTCGATCAGCGTCTTGCAGGTCGAGCCCTCGATGTGCCACCAGCCCTCGGTCACCCAGCCGGTGCTGGCGCGATAGCCGATGGCCACGCCGACCAGGCTCTGCGTGGCGTTGCAGACGCGGAAGTCGGCGCGCGCCGGCGTGGCCGCGACCGTCGAGGCCGCGCCGGCCAGCGCGAACACGCCAAGCAGCGCCGCCGCGCGCCGCCGCGCGGCCGCCCGCATCGTCCCATCCGTGCCTGTCGAAGCAGTCGTCATCATGCGGTGCCTATTTCAAAGAAGTGAGCGCTTGTGTCAACGCGCAGCGATCTTGCCCGCGAGCGTGTCGAAACCGCGGCATTGCGCGCGGGCGCGCTTCGTGGAACACAGGCGGCACCCTGCCCCGGAGACGGACCCTGCCGCCCATGACACGCGACGCGCTCTTTTCCCCGTTCGAGGTCGTCGAGGGCGACCGCTCCAGGGGCCTGGTGCTGGTGGCCGACCATGCCGGGCGAGCGCTCCCCGACGAATATGGCGACCTCGGCCTGCCGGCGGCCGAGTTCGAGCGCCACATCGCCTACGACATCGGCGTCGAGGCGCTGACGCGGGCGCTGGCGGCCGCGCTCGGCGCGCCGGCGGTGATGGCGCGCTTCTCGCGCCTGCTGATCGACGCCAACCGCGGCGAGGACGATCCGACGCTGATCCGCCAGCTCTACGACGGCACGATCATCCCCGCCAACTATCCGCTGGGCGAGCAGGAGCGGGAGCGGCGGCTGGAACGCTACTGGCGGCCCTATCACGACGCGCTCGGCGCGGTGGTGGCCTCGGTCGCGGCCACGAGCGGCGCGGCGCCCTTCCTCCTGTCGCTTCATTCCTTCACGCCGACGATGCAGGGGCGGGCGCGGCCGTGGCATGTCGGCATCCTGTGGGACGCGGACGACCGCGCCCCCCGCCCGCTCCTCGACATGCTGTCGGCCGACCCGGCGCTGGCGGTGGGCGACAACGAGCCCTATGACGGGGCGCTGCGCGGCGACACCATGTTCCGCCACGCCATCGTCAACGGTTACGCGCACGCGCTGGTCGAGATCAGGCAGGACCTGATCGCCACGCCCGAGGGCGTCGAGGCCTGGGCGCGACGGCTCGTGCCGATGGTCGAGGCCGTCAACGCCATGGCGGACGTACATGTGGTAAGACAATACGGCTCCCGCACGGGACCCATCTGAAGGAGGCTGCGATGACCGACGACCGGGGCGACGACCTGAAGCGCGATTTCGAGGCGGCGGCCTTTCGCCGGCTGGTCGAGCACCTGCGCGGCCGCGCCGACGTGCAGAACATCGATCTGATGAACCTCGCCGGCTTCTGCCGCAACTGCCTGGCCGACTGGTATCGCGAGGCCGCGCAGGCGGCCGGCGTCGCCATGGACAAGGACGAGGCGCGAAGGATCGTCTACGGCATGCCCTATGCCGAGTGGCGCGCGCGCCACCAGCGCGAGGCGACGCCCGAGCAGAAGGCCGCTTTCGAGAAGAGCCATCCGAAAGGGCATTGATTCTTGCCGGCGGGTCGGGCAACCAGACGCCCGCCCGCCGCGCCGCCGACTCGCCGCGCGGCCCCGACCTGTGGAGATCCGACATGGCCGAAGACATCACCGCCGAGCCCGCCCAGACCGTCGCTGCCGGCCAGCTCCGCTCGTTCATCGAGCGCATCGAGCGGCTGGAGGAGGAGAAGCAGACCATCGCCGACGACATCAAGGAGGTGTTCGCCGAGGCCAAGGGCACCGGCTTCGACACCAAGGCGATGCGGACCATCCTTCGCCTGCGCAAGAAGGATGCCGCCGAGCGGCAGGAGGAGGAGGCGATCCTCGACCTCTACATGGCCGCGCTCGGCATGGCCTGAACGGCAGCCGCGCCGGACGGCGGCACGACCGTCCGGCTTCTCCTGCCCGCCTTGCCCGCCCGCCTTACCCGTCTTCGCGCGGCGCGAGCAGGATCGAGGACGGCAGGTCGATCGCGACGGACAGCCCTTGCGCCTCCATGGTGCGGACGAACCGGCCGCGGAACTGCCTTTCGACGATCGTTTCCAGCAATTTCGAGCCGAACCCGCCGGACGGGACCGCCGCCGTCCCCGGGGCGGCGAAGCGCTCGGTCCAGCCTATCGTCTGCCACTCGCCGCTGCGGCGCAGCGCGACGTTCAGCCGGCCGTCGGCCTGCGCCAGCGCGCCGTACTTGGCGGCGTTGGTCGCCAGCTCGTGCAGGATCAGCGCCACCGAGGTGATGGCGCTCGCCTGAAGCGTGGCGTCCTCTCCCTCGATGACGATGTGGCCGGCCGCTCCCGTCCGGTAGGGGTCGAGCAGCTGCTCCAGCAGGCCGCGCAGGGAACCCGCCTTGCCGCCGCCGCTGCCGCGGATCAGGCCGTGCGCGCGGTGCAGCGCCTCGAGGCGCGCGCGCAGCCTGCCGGCGAGGGGCGCGAGGTCCGGCTCCTCGCGCACCGACAGGCCGACGAGGCCGCCGACGAGGGCGAACAGGTTCTTGATGCGGTGGTCCAGCTCGCGCGTCACCAGCTCCTTCTGCGCGTCGAGCTGCTTGGCATCCTCGATGTCGGTCGAGGTGCCGTACCAGCGCACGATCCTGCCGCGGGCGTCCCGCATCGGCATGGCGATGACGCGCAGCCAGCGGAAGACGCCGTCGTGGCGGCGGAAGCGGTAGTCGATGTCGTAGGTCTCGCCGGTGGCGAGGCAGGCCGTCCAGGTCGCCGTCACGCGCTCGCGGTCGTCGGGATGGACCAGCTCCAACCAGATGCCGGGCGTGATGTCCTCGTGGGGGACGCCGGTGAACTCGGTCCAGCGACGGTTGAAATAGTCGTGGGCGCCGGCTGCGTCGGCGCTCCAGACCATCTGCGGGATGGCCTCGCTCAGTGTGTCGAAGCGCAGGTTGCTCTGCTCCAGCGCCGCCGCCGTCTCGGCCTGCGCCGTCACGTCGAGGATGATGCCGGCGAGCTGGACGACGCGCTGGCGCTCATCGCGGATCGGCCGGCCCGAGGCGACGTACCAGCGCAGCGCGCCGTCATGCGTGATGGTGCGGAACCGGCTGCGATAGTCGATTCCCGTCGCGACGGCCTCGTCGACGGCCGAAAGCACGCGCGCGCGGTCGTCGGCGTAGAGGTTGGCCGACAGCGTCTCCAGCGACAGGCCGCTGCGCGCCTCGGCCTCCGGGACGCCGTATTGCTGGGCGAGGCTGCCGTCGATGATGATGCGGCGGCTGTCGACGTCGAAATCCCAGGTGCCGACGATGCCGCCGGCCTCCAGCGCCATCTCGATGCGCTGGTGCGACATGGCGAGCGCCTTGCGCATGCGCATGTGCTCGGTCGTCTCGCTGGCCATCAGCAGGACGGCGCAGACGCCGCCCTGCGAGGAGACGACGGGGATCAGGCTGAGGTTGAACCAGCAGATGCGGCACACGCCGGCGCGGCAAAGCCTGATCGGCTCGTCGCGGAAGCGCAGGCTGCGTCCCGCGCGGCAGGCGTCGATGGCGTCGCGATAGAAGGCGGCGGCGATGGGCAGGACGTCGGCGACGGGCCGGCCCTGGGCGTCGGCATGGGCGTCGCCGAACATCTCCCGCGCCGCCTCGTTGCAGACCACGATCCCCTCGCGGCCGACCAGCACCGCCATCGGCGAGGCCGAGCGCATGACCGTGGCGACGGCGGCGCGCAGCTCCGGCGGCCAGTCCGCCACCGGACCGGCGGGCGAGGCCGCCCAGTTCACCGAGAGGAATGCGGGAGGAAGGATCGTAGCCCCGTCCGGGCTGCTGTTTCCTGTGTCGAATCCGGGAAGAAGATGCTCGGCCATATGCGCCCCATAGCTTTTCCCCCGGACGGTGCAAGCTAGTGGATCGACCATGGAAAAGTCCAGCGAATCTGCAAATTAGGATTAATTCCGGTTCTTTCGGGATTCGGCATCGATCTCTATATGGAGTCGCATGTATTTTTTGTGACATGGAGTATCCGGCGATGAAGAATTATTTTTATTGAACATAAGCGGATGTTGAACATTATCCCACGCCGTGGAATCGCGGCGGGGCGCAAGCTGTGGAGAAGTCCATCGTGCTCGATGTGTTGAAGCGTCGCTTCCTGTCCTTTCGTCGCGAGGCGGTGATGCTGTGGTATGCGTTCCGCGACCCGCGCACGCCGTTTGTCCTCAAGGTCGCGAGCCTTCTGGCCGGGCTCTACCTCGTCAGCCCGTTCGACCTGATCCCGTTCGCGGTGCCGTTCCTCGGCGTGGTCGACGACCTCGTCGTCGTGCCGCTCGTGGTCTCGCTGGTCGCCGGGCGGCTGCCGCCGGCCGTGCGCGAGGCGGCCGGCGACAGGGCGGACCGATGGATCGCGCGCTGGTTCAGGCGGCCGCTGCTCGCCGCCCTCGTCATCCTCGGCGTGCTGGTCATCATCTGGGCGGGGCTGCTCTATCTCGCCTATCGCTACGTCATCGGATGAGGGAGCGGGGCGCATCATGAGCCTGCTGGAAACCGGCCTCGTGGCCATGCGCGACCGCAAGCGGCTGGCGGAGATCGCGGCGGTCGTCGCCCGCTTCGGCATCGGCGACCTTCTGGCGCGGCTGGGGCTTTCCGGTCTGCTGCCGCCGGCCGGCCGCGACGGCGGCGGCCCCGACATCGCCCGGCTCGGCGCGCCCGAGCGGCTGCGGCTGGCCATCGAGGCGCTGGGGCCGACCTTCGTCAAGCTCGGCCAGATCCTGTCGACGCGCGGCGACCTGTTGCCGCCGGAATGGATCGCCGAGCTGGAGCGGCTGCAAAGCGACGTCGCGCCGCGGCCGTGGCCGGCGATCAGGACGCAGGTCGAGGCCGACATCGGCGGGCCGGTCGAGGAGGTCTTCGCCGGCTTCGACGCCGAGGCGCTGGCGGCCGGCTCGATCGCGCAGGTCCACCGCGCGGTGCTGCCCGACGGCGCGCAGGTCGTGGTCAAGGTGCGGCGTGAGGGCCTGCGGCCGCTGGTCGACGCCGACCTGCGGCTTCTGTCGCACGCGGCGGCTGTGGCGGAGCGGCAGTGGCCCGACCTCGCCCGCTACCGGCCGCGCGAGATCCTCAACCATCTCGGCGCGGCGATGGCCGAGGAGCTCGACCTCGCCGCCGAGGCGCGCAACTGCGAGACGATCGCCGCCAACCTCGCCGGCATGGACGGCGTCCGCATCCCGCGCATCCATGGCCGGTGGACCGGCGAGCGGCTGCTGGTCCAGGAATTCGTCGCCGGCATCGCGCCCAACGACGGCGCCGCGCTCGACGCGGCCGGGCTCGACGGGCGCGTGCTTGCCCGGCGCGGCGCCGAGGCGTTCCTGCGCATGGCGCTGGTGGACGGCGTGTTCCATGCCGACCCGCACCCCGGCAACCTGCGCGCGCTCGGCGGCAACCGCGTCGCCTTCATCGATTTCGGCATGGTCGGGCGTATCGGCGGCCGCCGGCGCGAGCAGTTGCTGACGCTGGTGGGCGCCATCGTGGAGGGCGACGGCGGGCGCGTGGCGAACCTCCTGATCGAGTGGTCGGGCGCGGCCGGCGCCGACCTCGCGCGGCTGGAGGCGGCCTGCGACGCCTTCGTCGCCCGCCACGGCGCTCCGCCGCTGAAGCTCGGCGCGGCCGTCGCCGATTTCATGGCGCTGGCGCGCGAGCACGGGCTGGCGCTGCCGCCCGATCTCGCGCTGCTGTTCAAGGCGCTGATCACCGCCGACGGCGTGATGCGCGGCCTCGACCCGGATTTCGACGCCATTGCCGTCGCCGCGCCCATCGTGCGCGAGGAGATGGCGCGCCGCTACGCGCCGGCGGCGCTGGCGGGGCGGGGCCGGGCGCTGGCGCTCGACCTTGCCGGGCTCGCCGCCGACCTTCCCGCGCTCGCGCGCCTGCTGGCGCTGCGCCTGCGGCAGGGGCGCATCTCGGCCGAGGTCGAGCTGAAGGGGCTGGAGGGCATCGGCGGCGACATACGCTTTGCGGCGACGCGCATCGCCGTCGCCGTCGTCACCGCCGCCTTCGCGCTCGGCCTGGCGCCGCGCCTGCTCGACTACGGCCCCTCGCTGCTCGGCGCGCCGGCCGCTGCGTGGCTGGGGCTCGGCGTCATCGCCGGCGGCATGGCGTGGCTGCTGCTGCCCAAGCGGTAGCGCAATCACAATTTGGCCGAACTCGGCAGTGCTGATAAAAGAAGGCCGCAACACCGGATGACAACCGGAAGACCCGGATGAAGAGACCCATCATGTTCCCGCGTTTCCTGCCGATCGGGGCGCTCGCCCTGCCGTTCGCTGTCCTGCTGACGCTCGCCGCCGCGCCGGCCTCCGCCCAGGTGACGGACCCGCGCGTCGCCCAGCTCGAGGAGCAGGTGCGCCAGCTGAACGGCCTCGTCGAGGAGCTGAACTTCCAGATCCTCCAGATGCAGGATCAGCTCCGCCGCATGCAGGAGGACAACGAGCTGCGCTTCCAGGAGCTGGAGCAGCGCCGCTCCGACGCCGGCGGCGCCCGCGCCTCCGACCATGCCGCCACCGGGGACGGCAGCGGCGACGACGAGTTCTACGGCGGCGTCCAGGCTCCGGCCCAAGCCGAAGCCCAGGCCCAGGCTCCGGCCCCGGGCGAGGGCGCGCAGGTGCGCGGCGAGCCGCCGCGCGCCCTCGGCTCCATCACCTTCGACGCCGACGGCACGCCGCGCGTGGCCGCGCCCGCCGATCCGGCCCCGCAGGGCCAGGCGGCGCAGGGCGGCCCCGACGGCACCACGGTGGCGGCGCTGCCGCGCGGCGAGGACGACGACGAGCTCTACCGCAACGCCTACGAGTTCATCCTGTCGGGCGACTACGACACGGCCGAGGCCGGCTTTCGCGACCTGATCGCGCGCTTCCCCGACAGCGAGCACGCCGCCGACGCGCATTTCTGGCTCGGCGAGGCACTTCTGGCGCAGCAGAAGCCGCGCGAGGCCGCCGAGATCTTCCTCGCCGCCAGCCGCGATTTCCCGCAGGCGCGCAAGGCGCCCGACACGCTGTTCAAGCTCGGCGTCTCGCTCGCCGCCATGAACCAGCGCGACGTGGCCTGCGCCACCTTCACCGAGGTGCTCCAGCGCTATCCGCAGGCGTCCGACGCGCTCAAGGAGCGCCTGAAGCAGGAGCAGGCCGCGGCCTCCTGCTGATTCTCGCGCCGAGGGGCCCGGGGCGATGGGCCTCGATCCGCGCGCACTCTTCTGCGACATCGAGACCGGCCGGGGGCTGGTCGTGGCCGTTTCCGGCGGCAGCGATTCGCTGGCGCTGCTCCTCCTCGTTCACGATTTCGCCGCCGCCTGCGCGCCGCCGCCGCGCCTGCTGGCGGTGACGGTGGACCATGGCCTGCGGCCCGAGGCGGCGGCGGAGGCGGCGCAGGTCGCGGCGCTGTGCCGGGCGCGCGGGATCGCGCATAGGACGCTGCGATGGCGCGGGCAAAAGCCGCGGACCGGCGTCGCCGCCGCCGCGCGCGAGGCGCGCTACGACCTTCTGGCCGAGGCGGCCGAGAGCGTCGGCGCCGCCACCGTGCTGACCGCCCACACCCTCGACGACCAGGCCGAGACGCTGGCGATGCGGGCCGCGCGCGGCGGCGATCCGCGCGGGGGCGCCGGGCTTGCCGGCATGGCGGCGGCGACGCTGTTCGACGGCCGCGTGTGGATCGTGCGGCCGCTGCTTGGCCTGCGCCGGCAGGCGCTGCGCGGCTGGCTCTCGGCCCGCGGCGTCGGGTGGATCGACGATCCGAGCAATGCCGACCCCGCCTTCGAGCGGGTGCGGGTGCGGCAGGGGCTGGACGACGCCGGGGTCGAGGCGCTGGCGCGGCAGGCGCGGACGGCAGGCGCGGGGCGCGCCGCGCTTTCGGCGGCGGCGGCGCGGCTGGTCGAGCGGTTCGCCGCGCGCCCTGCGCCGGGGCTCTGCCGGCTGGAGCGCGGCCTGTTCGACCCCGGCGCGGCCGACCCCGACGCGGCCGTGCTTGCCTTGCGCGCCGCGCTCGCCACGGCCGGCGGCGCGGCGCGCCTGCCCGACCTCGCCCGGTCGCGGGCGCTGTTGCGGCGCCTCGCCGAAGGCGCGCCCCTGCGCGCCACATTGTCGCGCGCCGTGGTCGATGCGCGGGCGGGCGGCGCGTTCCTGCGGCGCGAGGCGCGGGGCCTGCCGCTCGTCGCGCTCGCCGGCAAGGCGACGGTCTGGGACGGGCGGCTGCGCATCGCGCCGCAGGAACGCGCCGCCGGTCCCTTCGCCATCGGTCCGCTGGGCGCCGCGCGGGCGAAGGAGGCGGCGCCCGAGGCCGCGGACGCGCCGGCAAGCCTCGTGCGGGCGGCGCTCGCCGTGGAGCCGGCGCTGTTCGAGGCGGGGGAGCTCGTCGGCCCGGCGGCGGCCGCGGCCGCCGCCGCGCGCGGCGTGACGGCCGTTCCGGTCGTGGCGCCCTTTTGTCGCTTCCTGCCCGGCTTCGACCTCGCGCTGGCGGCGGCGCTCGGGCGGCTTGTTGGCGCGCCGGCGCTGCCGGCCCCGCCATGGAAGCACCATATTATTGCGGCTCAAGCTTAACCGAGAACCGCGGTTGCGCTTGGCAAGGCCGGGTGGGCTGCCTATGTTAGTTGTCGCATTCGCACATTCGGGACGCGCGTCCGCGGCAACCATGCCGCTCGCCGGGCGCAAACGGGAAACACGATGAATCCGAACTACCGAAATCTCGCGCTCTGGGCGATCATCGCCGTCCTGCTGATCGCGCTGTTCAATCTGTTCCAGACGCCGCAGCAGCGCGGCATGGCGCGCGACATTCCCTATTCGGAGTTCCTGCGCGAGGTGGATGCAGGCCGCATCAACACGGTGACCATCGCCGGCAACCGCATCAGCGGCACCTATGGCGACTCCAGCAGCGGGTTCCAGACCTATTCGCCGGGCGACCCGACGCTGGTCGGGCGGCTGGAGGAGAAGGGCGTGACGATCAACGCCCGGCCCGAGACGGACGGCTCCAACTCGCTGTTCGGCTACCTGATCTCGTGGCTGCCGATGATCCTCATCCTGGGCGTGTGGATATTCTTCATGCGCCAGATGCAGTCGGGCTCCGGCCGGGCCATGGGCTTCGGCAAGTCCAAGGCGAAGCTGCTCACCGAGGCGCACGGGCGCGTCACCTTCGCCGACGTCGCCGGCGTCGACGAGGCCAAGCAGGACCTGGAGGAGATCGTCGAGTTCCTGCGCGACCCGCAGAAGTTCCAGCGCCTGGGCGGCAAGATCCCGCGCGGCGTGCTGCTCGTCGGCCCTCCCGGAACCGGCAAGACGCTGCTCGCCCGCTCCGTCGCCGGCGAGGCCAACGTGCCGTTCTTCACCATCTCGGGCTCCGACTTCGTCGAGATGTTCGTCGGCGTCGGCGCATCCCGCGTGCGCGACATGTTCGAGCAGGCCAAGAAGAACGCGCCCTGCATCATCTTCATCGACGAGATCGACGCGGTCGGCCGCCACCGTGGCGCGGGCCTGGGCGGCGGCAACGACGAGCGCGAGCAGACGCTCAACCAGCTTCTGGTCGAGATGGACGGCTTCGAGGCCAATGAGGGCATCATCCTGATCGCCGCCACCAACCGGCCCGACGTGCTCGATCCGGCGCTCCTGCGCCCCGGCCGTTTCGACCGGCAGGTGGTGGTGCCGAACCCCGACATCGTCGGCCGCGAGAAGATCCTGAAGGTTCATGTGCGCAACGTGCCGCTGGCGCCCAACGTCGACCTGAAGGTGCTGGCGCGCGGCACGCCGGGCTTCTCCGGCGCCGACCTCGCCAACCTCGTCAACGAGGCGGCGCTGATGGCGGCGCGGCGCAACAAGCGCCTCGTCACCATGCAGGAGTTCGAGGACGCCAAGGACAAGATCATGATGGGCGCGGAGCGTCGCTCCTCGGCCATGACGCAGGCCGAGAAGGAGCTGACCGCCTATCACGAGGCCGGCCACGCCATCGTGGCGCTGGAGGTGCCGGCCGCCGACCCGCTGCACAAGGCGACCATCATCCCGCGCGGGCGCGCGCTCGGCATGGTCATGCAGCTTCCCGAGGGCGACCGCTACTCCATGAGCTACAAGTACATGGTGTCGCGGCTGGCGATCATGATGGGCGGGCGCGTCGCCGAGGAGCTGAAGTTCGGCAAGGAGAACATCACCTCGGGCGCCGCCTCCGACATCGACCAGGCGACCAAGCTGGCGCGGGCCATGGTCACGCGCTGGGGCTTCTCCGACAAGCTCGGCCAGGTCGCCTATGGCGAGAACCAGGAGGAGGTGTTCCTCGGCCATTCGGTCGCCCGCCAGCAGAACGTCTCGGAGGAGACGGCGCAGATCATCGACGCCGAGGTGCGCCGGCTGATCGACGAGGCCTACGTCACGGCGCGCGGCATCCTCACCGGCAAGAAGAAGGAATGGACGGCAATAGCCGAGGGGCTGCTCGAATACGAGACGCTGACCGGCGACGAGATCCGCCAGATCATGGCCGGCGAGAAGCCGTCGCGCGACCTCGGCGACGACACGCCGCCCTCGCGCGGCTCGACCGTGCCCAAGGCCGGCGCCCGCAGCGAGGACCGCAAGAAGGGCGGCGAGGAACCGGACGCCGGCCTCGAGCCCCAGCCGCAGGGGTGAGGAACGGTCCGCGCAGCGGACGAAAGGCCGACGATCTGGCTTTTCGAGCGACGAGCGCCCCGAGCCATAGCGGAGGGCGGGGCGTCGGACGGTTTTGCGCTTCGCGCGCAAGCCATGATGCCGCCGGCATCATGGCAGGCCGCGAACGACGGGGAGCCGCCGCAGGCAGCGGGGCCCCCGGCCGGGAGGCGGTCGATGACGGCCGCGCCCGCCATGCGCCCGGACGAAATCAACCGCCGATCCATATGGCGGCTTCCTTCCACCCGAACCGGCCGTCCGCATTCATGTGGACGCCTGCCTCCTGATCCTCCCGCTCAGGAGTGTGCGCAAAGCATCGCGACACGATTTTGCCGCGATATGGCGTCAGGAGCCGGCTTTATCGTAACACTTGCTTATACATTGTGATGCCAAAGTGGAGATTACCTGTGGCACTTCTGGCGGGCGAGGGGCTTGCGGGGACGAACGAGTCGCGATGAGCAGAAAATACTTCGGAACCGACGGGATCAGGGGACGGGCCAACAGACTGCCGATGACGGCGGAGGTGGCCTTGCGCGTCGGCATGGCCGTCGGCATGTCGTTCCAGCGCGGCAATCATCGCCACCGCGTGGTGCTGGGCAAGGACACGCGCCTTTCCGGCTACATGATCGAGAACGCCATGGTCGCCGGCTTCTGCGCCGCCGGCATGGACGTCTTCCTGCTCGGGCCGGTGCCGACGCCGGGCGTGGCCATGCTGGTGCGCTCGCTGCGCGCCGACATCGGCGTGATGATCTCGGCCTCGCACAACCCCTATTACGATAACGGCATCAAGCTGTTCGGCCCCGACGGCTACAAGCTGTCGGACGACCTCGAGCGGCGCATCGAGCAGCTCCTCGACCGTGACGTCGACATCGCGCTCGCCGACGCCGAGGCGCTCGGCCGCGCCAAGCGCATCGACGGCGTCCACGACCGCTACATCGAGTTCGCCAAGCGCACGCTGCCGCGCTCGATGTCGCTGTCGGGCCTGCGCATCGTCGTCGACTGCGCCAACGGCGCCGGCTACAAGGTGGCGCCGGCCGCCCTGTGGGAGCTGGGCGCCGAGGTGATCGCCATCAACGACGAGCCGAACGGCCTCAACATCAACGAGGATTGCGGCTCGACCCATCCGCTGGGGCTGGCCAAGAAGGTGCACGAGGTGCGCGCCGACATCGGCATCGCGCTCGACGGCGACGGCGACCGCGTCACCATCGTCGACGAGACCGGCGCGGTGGTGGACGGCGACCAGGTCATGGCGCTGATCGCCGAATCCTGGCAGCAGAACGGCCGCCTGACCGGCGGCGGGCTGGTGGCCACCATCATGTCCAATCTCGGGCTCGAGCGCCACATGGCCGGCCTCGGCCTTTCGCTCCAGCGCACCAAGGTCGGCGACCGCTACGTGGTCGAGCACATGCGCGCCAACGGCTTCAACGTCGGCGGCGAGCAGTCCGGCCACATCGTGCTGTCCGACTTCTCCACCACCGGCGACGGGCTCGTCTCCGCGCTTCAGGTGCTGGCCTGCATCAAGCGGGCCGACAGGCCGGCGAGCGAGGTGTGCCGCCGGTTCGAGCCGGTGCCGCAGGTGCTGAAGAACGTGCGCTTCTCCGGCGGCGCGCCGCTGGAGGACGAGACCGTCAAGGCGGCGATCGAGGATGCGCGCTCGCGGCTGGGCGCCAGCGGCCGCCTCGTCATCCGCCCCTCCGGCACCGAGCCGCTGATCCGCGTGATGGCCGAGGCCGACGACCGTCCGCTGGTGGAAGAGGTGGTCGACGGCATCGTCGGCGTCATCGCCTCGGCCCGAACCGCCGCCTGAGTTTTTTCCCGTTCCGGGATCGCCGCGCCCGGACGGGGCGCAGGCGGCGCCCGTCTTTTCGCCCGCTTCCGCTCCGGTCCCGCGCCGCGCGGCATCCGCCGGATCATCGGGCCGGGCGCGGCCGTTTCGTGGTTAATCGACACGGTTAATCGCCACTTATCCTTTGCTCTTCATTATCCATGCCGAGTTCAATCCCGCGCCGGCGCGTCCTGTGCCGTCTCCGGTCGCAGCAAGGGTGGATGAGATGCTGAAATTGCGAATTCCGGCCATGGGCGCTGTCGTGGCCATGGCTATGACGCTGCCGGCCGTGGCGGCCGATCTCTACGAGCCTCCGGTGGTCGAGCTGCCGCCGCCGCAGATCGAGTATCGCGACGTCCCCTATGGCGGCTGGTACATCCGCGGCGACGTCGGCTACCACAAGTCGAAGATCGACGGCATCGAGTACATCACCTACGGCGCGGGGCTCGACTGCTGCGGCAACCCGGTTCCCATGCCCGGCACCCACGAGTTCGACTACGGCAAGCTCAAGGGCTCGTTCTCGGCCGGCGTCGGCCTCGGCTACCAGATTTCCTCGCATTTCCGCGCCGACGTGACCGCCGACTACTGGTTCAAGTCGGACTTCCGGGGTCAGACCTCGGGCACCTGCATGGGCGGCCTGCCCTGCGTCTCCGAGGATACCTCCCGCTTCAGCGCGCTGCTGCTTTTGGCCAACGCCTATGCGGAGCTGGGCACCTACAAGCGCATCACCCCCTATATCGGCGCCGGCATCGGCGGCGCGCACGTCAAGTGGGGCGACCTGCGCAACCAGATCCCGCCGCACGGCATCGACGACCGCCACCGGGGCGCCAAGGGCTGGCGCTTCGCCTGGGCGCTGATGGCCGGCGCGTCCTACTGCATCACCAGCAACTGGCACGCCGATCTCGGCTATCGCTTCAGCCAGATTTCCGGCGGGCGCATGTACGACTACGCCGACTCCTCCGCCGGCGGCCCGGGCTCCGGCCCCGGCTTCCACGGCCGCATCAACACGCACGAGGTGCGGGCGGGCCTGCGCTACCAGTTCGGCGGCGGCGCGCCCGAGCGCTGCGGCGAGGAGCAGCTGGTCTACCAGCCGCCCGAGCCCTACGTGCCGATCTACAAATAGGTTGCCGCAAGAAAGGCTTCGCCTCGACGGCGAGGAAAGGGCCGCCCGGTGCAACCGGGCGGCCCTTTTCGTTGCCGCGCCCCGCCCGCCGGGAGGCAGGGCAATGAAAACAACGGCGTAAGCATCCGTTATCCTTAACTGCGGCTTAACCATCGTGGTTAACAATGGCGGCAACTGACAGAGGCGGCGCCTGCGCCGCGTCCTTCCGGGGAATGGAACGATGAGCCAGATTTTCCGTGTGTCCGCCGCCTGCGCCGCCCTCGCGGCCGTCCCGGCCGCCCAGGCGCTCGCCGCCGACTACGATCCGCCGATCTATGTCGAGGAGGCGCCGGAATACGTGCCGGTCGAGATCGGCTCGGGCTGGTACCTGCGCGGCGACATCAGCTACAGCGCCGCCGATCCGCTCTACGACCTCCCCGGCATCGCCCATCGCCGCTTCGGCGCCGGCGTCGGCTTCGGCTACCACCTTACCGACAATTTCCGCACCGACGTCACCCTCGGCTATCTCGGGGGCGACCGCTTCTCCTACAACGACGGCACCAACACCATCGACGCTTCCTATACGGTGTGGAGCGGCCTCGTCAGCGGCTATTACGACATCGCCACCGTGGTCGGCATCACGCCCTATGTCGGCGCCGGCGTCGGCCTGACCTACACCCGGCACGAGCTCGATGCGAACTTCCCCACCGTGCCGGCGCAGATCTCGTTCGCCGACCGCAGCTACGATTTCGCCTATGCGCTGATGGCGGGAGCGAGCTACAAGGTGTCGGACAACGTCTCGGTCGATCTCGGCTACCAGTTCCTGCACACGCCGGACGCGAAATATTTCGACGCCACCACGCCGGCGATCCGCGAGGGCACCAAGCATCATCTCGTCAAGCTCGGCGTGCGCTACGACCTCTGGTAGGGCCGGCCGGCATCCGCCGGGGCATCGGCGGCGGGCGCGAGCCCGCCGCCTTGCGTTTCGGCCTCCCTTCGGCCTGCCGCTCGCCTGCCTCGGCCGGGGCGGGGCCGGGCGGCGTCGGGGCCGTGGGCCTCAATACTCCCTGAACGCGCGCGCCATGCTGTCGGTGATCGGCTTGGCGAGATATTCGAAGAAGGTGCGCTCGTGGGTCTGGATCAGGATCTCGGCCGGCATGCCGGGCGTCGGGCTGAAGCCCTTGACGCGCTGGAGCTGCTCGGTCGGGATCTCGACCCGCGCCACGTAGATGTCCTTGTTGGGCGAGGCCATCGAGGCGGTCACCGCGTCGGCGGAGACGTAGATGACCTTGCCGTCGAGGATCGGCGTGGTGCGCTGGTTGAGGGCGCTGAGGCGGATCGAGGCGAACTGCCCGACATGGACCTCGTCGATCTGCATGCGCGGCACCTGCGCCTCGATGATCAGCGGCTCGTTGGAGGGCAGGATCTCCATGATCGGCCGGCCGCTCTCGATGACGCCGCCCGAGGTGTGGTAGTAGCTGCGGATGACGATGCCGGGCACCGGCGCGCGGATCACCGTGCGGTCCAGCACGCTCTTGGCGTTTCTGATCTGCTCGCGCACGCTGTCGAGCTCGGCCTCCACCGTCTGGATCTCGTCGAAGGCGGCCTTCTGGGCGCTGTCCGTCACCTGCACCATCTCCAGCCGGTACTTCGCGATCTGGGTCTGGCTGATGCGCGCTTCGGCCTCCAGCCGGGCAATGTCGCCGTCGGCGTCGGCGATCGCCCGTTCCAGCAGGCTGATGGAGGAGCGCGTGACGATGCCCTTGGCAAGCAGGCTGCTCTTGACGTCGAGCTCGGCCTGCAGGATCGCGCGCTGGCGGCGCATGGAATCGACCTGCGCCTCGATGCCCTCGAGCTGGAAGCTCAGCGCCGTCGCGTTCTCGCGCAAAAGCCCGAGCTGGTTGTCGAGCTTGAGCTTGGTCGAGCGGAAGTTCTCGCGCTGGCTGTCCATGATCGACCGGATCTCGAGATCGTCCAGCCGCTCCGAGATCGAGGCGGGGGGAGCGAAGTCGTCGGCGCTGCGCGCCTGCGCCTGCAGCCGGGCCAGGATCGCCTCCAGCCGGAGCTGGCGCAGCTCGAGCTGGCGGGCGTTGGCGAGCGCGGCGGTCTCGTCGAGCTGCACCAGGTCCTGGCCCTCCGCGACGCGGTCGCCCTCCTCGACGAGGATGTGGCGGATGATGCCGCCCTCCAGATGCTGCACGATCTTGTTCTTGCTGGTGGCGACGAAGCTGCCCGGCGCGATGATGGCCGAGGCGAGCGGCGCGAAGCCGGCCCAGGCGCCGAAACCGCCGCACACGACGAACATCAGCGCCAGCCCGGCGACGGTCTGGCCGCGGATCGAGCGCGGCACGTCGGCATACCACTCGATCGCCGCGTTCTCGGCGGCGGGCTTCTTCTTCGCCATCACGAACCCTCCCCGGGCGTTTCGAGCGCCTTGCCGGCGCCGCCGTTGCGGCTTTCGCCGGCCAGCACCTTGAGCACGTCGGCGCGGGTGCCGAACATCGCCACCGTGCCGTTGTTCAGGACCAGTATCTTGTCGACGTGGTTGAGCAGCGCCGTGCGCTGCGTGATCGTCACCACGGTGATCTTCTGCTGGCGCGCGTGCAGGAGCGCCTTGGCCAGCGCCATCTCGCCTGGCGTGTCGAGGTTGGAGTTCGGCTCGTCGAGCACCACCAGCCGCGGATTGCCGAAGAAGGCGCGGGCCAGCGCGATGCGCTGCTTCTGCCCGCCCGACAGCGGCGCGCCGTCGGCGGCGACGAAGGTCTCGTAGCCCTGCGGGAAGGAGGCGATCAGCTCGTGCACGTCGGCCAGCACCGCGGCCTCGTAGATCTGCTGGTCGCTGGCGTCCTCGCGCATGCGCGCGATGTTGGCCTTGATCGAGCCGGGGAAGAGCTGCACGTCCTGCGGCAAATAGCCGATGCTCTCGCCGAACTGGCGCTGGTCCCAGTTGCGCAGGTCCATCAGGTCGAGCCGGACATTGCCCGAGGTGGGCAGGATCGAGCCGACCAGCATCTTGCCGAGCGTGGTCTTGCCGGAGCCAGAATTGCCGATCACCGCCAGCGATTCGCCCGGCATCAGCGAGAACGAGATGCCGTTCAGGATCACCTTCTTGGTCGGCGGCGGTACATAGAGGATGCGGTCGACGTCGAGGCGGCCCTGCGGCGCGGGCAGAAGCAGCCGCTGGAAGTTGAACGGCGACGACTGGAGCAGGGTGCGCACGCGCTGGAACGAGGCGAGGAACTGGGTGAAGCCGTTCCATCCCTCGATGGCGCCCTCGATCGGGGTCAGCGCGCGGCTGGCGATGATCGAGGCCGCGATCACCATGCCGCCGGTCATCTGCCCCTCGATGGCCAGGAAGGCGCCCCAGCCGAGCATGGCGACCTGGGTCAGCAGCCGCACCGACTTCGACACGCTGGCGAGCATGATGTTGCGGTCCTGCGCCTGCACCTGAGACTTCAGCGACAGCGCGGTGTCGCGTCCCCAGATGCGCACGGCCTCGGGGATCATGGCCATGGCGTTGATGATCTGCGAATTGCGCGACATCGAATCGACATGCAGCGTGGCGCGGCTGAGGAAGCCGTTGGAATCGGCGAAATGCCGCGCCGTCATGCGCTGGTTCACATAGGCCACCGCCAGCAGCAGCACCGAGGAGGCGACGACGATGGCGCCCAGATGCGGATGGATGAGGAAGACCACCAGCACGAACAGCGGGGCGAGCGGCACGTCGAGGATGGACAGAAGCGTGCCGGAGGTGATGAAGGAGCGCATCTGCTGCAGGTCGCCCAGCACCTGGTAGTCGCGCGCGGAGCCGTTGAGCGAGGAGCGCGCGGCGGCGGCCAGGATCGGGGCGCCGAGCTGCGCGCCCACCTCGACGGCGGTCCGCATCAGGATGAAGCGCCGGATCGCGTCGAACGCCATCTGCAGGACGACGGCGGCGCCCACGACGAGGGTGAGCATGACCAGCGTGTCGACCGAGCGGCTCGTCAGCACGCGGTCGGAGATCTGGAAGAGGTAGATCGGGATCGCCAGCACGAGGACGTTGGTCATGAGGGTGAAGACCATCACGATCAGGATGTTCTGGCGCACGGCCGTGAGGCCACTCTTGAACGCGACGGCGAAGTCCGGCATCTCGACGCGCTTGTGGAAGCCGCCGGGGCTGCGGCCGTTGCCGCCGCCGCCCCCGCCGCCGGGGGGATCGCCGGTTCCGCCGCTTCCGCCGCCGCCGTCGGGCTTGCGGGTGGAGGCGAGCGGGCCGCGGTCGCCCTCGATGACGGGGCCGATCTTCACGTCGGGACGCGGCGGCGCGTAGGCCTCGTCGCGGGCTTCGGGCGCGCGGGGCTCGGTCCTCGCCTCGGGCCTCGCCTCCGGCGCGGTGGGCTCGGGCGTCACCTGCGGCGGCGGCTCCCGGCGCGGCGCGGCCCGGGCCTCCCCGGCTTCGGGCGCGTCGGCGACCGGCCCGGCCCGCGTTTCGGAGCGGGCCTGCGGCTCGGGCGCGCGCCGCATCGCCTCGACGGGCAGCGGCGTCACCTTCTCGCCGGCCAGCGCCTTCAGCTCGTCCACGGCCGCGTCGATCTCCGCGAAGTTCCTGCCGATGGCCGGATTGCGGTCCCCGCCCGCCTCGTCCCGTTCGCCGGTCGGTCGAGGATCCTCGAACAATCGGCTCTGCGCGCCTCCTGGGGACATGGTCTACGCCTCGCGGGTTGTCAGGCCAGCACGGATTGCATGACGTCGTAGGTGGTTCCGGCGTCCGTCATCGTCTTGATGGCCGGGTGGTCGTCGAAACGGCTGGCGAGGTCGGTGTGGTCGTCCAGGAAGGCGATCACCTCGTTGGCGAGCGCGTCGCCGCGCACGGTCAGCCGGTCGGTCAGCCCCTCGACGATGTCGGCCTGGACGAGGACCGCGTCGGAATAGAGCTCGCCGCCGACATAGGCCGAGTTTCCCAGGCTGTCGTAGTCGAGGATCCTGGCCTTGTTGACGAGCATGTTGTGGCCGGTGGAGACCTGCCAGACGCTGTCCTGCGCCTTGAGGAGATTGGCCTCGTAGATCGCCAGGTCGTCGGCGTCGCCGACCACGTTCACCTGGCTGATCGAATGGATGTCGTAGACGTTGCCGGAGATGTAGAGGACCTTGAGGTTGCCGAAACCGTCGAGCGCGCTGTCGCTCCTGAAGCCGTCCGGCATCTCCTTGTCGCCGGCCGCGAGGCCGGCGGCGGCGTCCTGGTAGTGGGAGGGCAGGCCCTGCGTCCAGCCGTCGGGGCCGACATTCTCGATCGAGGCCTCGTTCCACAGGATGTTCTCGCCCGTCGCGGCGCTGCCCATCCAGGCCGACGAGTCGCCCCGGACGCCGAGCGTGTCGTCGTCGAGCAGCACGTTGGTCTGGCTGATGAAGTTGCCGTCGTAGAGCGAGCCGCCGATGAAGACGAGATCGTAGTAGAGGCCGAGGTTGGCGAAGCTCATCGCGTTGAAGCCGAGATTGAGGCCCGACGAGATGAAGGTGTTGGTCCCCATCGCGGTGAGGATCTGGGTGTCGTTGTCGGAGGTGAAGCTGTATTGCTGGACCCAGCTCAGGAAGATCATGTCTCCGTCGACCGTGGTCACGTTCCAGTTCTGCGGGAAGCCGCCGTCGCCGCCGGGGGCGTCGCCGGTGCGCGCCTCGTAGCTCTGGCTGACGAAGCTGGCGCTGTTCTGGACGACGTTGCCGCCGATCGAGATGTTCTCGGCGGGCCACGCATCGTCGATCGTGTCGATGTCGCGCAGCACGTTGGTCTGATAGATGGCGTCGATGCGGTGATAGTTGCCGGCGACGGCGACCACGCCCGACGGCAGGCCGGCATTGACGATGGCCGCCTCGTTCCACGAGACGTTGCCGCCGCTCGAGACGTGCATGGTCGTCGGCGTCGTCGCGGCGTCGATGGTCAGCGACGAGGTCTGCGGCAGGGTGGGGTCGGCTTCCGGCTGCGGCTCGGCGTCCTCGTCCTCCAGGGCCGCCAGCGCCTCCTTGAGGGTCACGGGCGCGTCGACCTCGGCGCCGTTGCTGAAATGGCCTTCGATGCGGTCCGCCACCTTGAGGAACAGGCTGTCGAGCGGGCCGAAATCGTCTTCGCTCAAGCCGCGCGCCATCGCCGAGGCGTCCTCGACCAGATCGACCATCTGCTTGACCGAGCGCAGGTCGGCGAGCTCGGCGAGGTCGGCCGAGACCTGGAGCGCCTGGGCGGCGAGCCCGTCGAGCTCCGCGTGGCTGGCGAGGCGCGGGGCGGCCTCGAACTCGTGGTCGCCGACGACGAGCACGTCGTCGTCCATCAGATACTTGACCTGCGACACGATCGCGATGGTCGAGCCCGGCCCCACCGCCTGCGCCATCGGCATGGCCATCGCGGCCGGCGAGCCGATCTGCTCGGCATGCGGCGCGGCCGCGGCGTTGCCGGCCGGCATCGGGACGGAGATCGTGTCGAAGGAGACCGAATAGGTGAGCGAGGCCGGGGCGATCGTGTGGGTCGCAGGGATGTAGGTGACCTCGGGCACGAAGCTCCTGAGGTTCAGGACCTCGCGGAAATTGAGCAGGTGGGGATCGACGTCGCCGTCGGCGGGCAGTCGCTCCGGCTCCCTGGAGAATTCGGAGAAGTCCGGGCGATAGCGGGCGTCCTCCGCCCGGATCTCGAAGTATCCGATGAAGTGGGCGACGATCTCCGTGATCCCGTCATTTGGAATGAACAAGGCGGATCTCCCCCTCGCATCGCTGCGAAACGCGGGCCGGATCGCCGAGGTCGCCACGCGCGCGCGTCAGCGATCCAGTTCTTCTTCGATCGGGCAGCGGTTTCGTCAGAAAGCCGGAATTGCGTTTCCCGGTCCGTTGCTGCCCCGGGGTGGCCTGCGCGAGGTCGCGCAGGCCGGTCCTGGGAGGCGCGAGCCTAGAAGCTGTCGCCGTTCGAGACGTTGTCGTTGTCCATGCTGCCGCCGACGACGGTGGCGTCGAAGGCGTTCTGCTGCAGGTTGGCGCCCATCACCACTTCCATGTTGAAGGCGGTGCCGCCGGAGCTGGCGCGCCCGTCGGCGATCGCGGTGATGTCGGTCACGTTGTTGCCGCCGGTGCTGTTGGACGAGCCGACGCCGTCCCAGCTTCCGCTGACGTCGGCCTGCGCGGCGGTGGCATACGAGTTGAATATGCCCGAGTTGGTCTGCGAGAAGTTGGACAGCGTGTCGTGGTCGACGATGTCGGCCACCTGGCTCACTGCGAAGGCGGTGTTGTAGCTGCCGTCGCCGAACGCGCCGTTGAACACGTCCTCGAAGTTGACGTCGATCCGGCCGAACGAGGTGCTCGAATCGTTGAACGCGTTGTCGATCGACTTGTCGTTGAAGGCGTCGCTGATGGCGACGTTCAGGGCGAGGTCGAGGTGGGTCGACGCATCGTTGTAGGAGCCGTTCACCGAGTGGTCGGAGTTGTCGTTGCCGGAATCGGCGACCGAGTTGTCATTGTTGGAGTTATTGGTCGAGTTGTTGGAGTTGTCGTTGTTGGAGTCGTTCACCGAGTTGTCCGACTTGTCGTTGAACGCATCCGCCAGCGCGACGTTCAGCGTCGTGGAGGCGTCGTTGTAGGAATCGTTCGTCGAGTTGTTGGAGTTGTCGTTGCCCGAATCGTTGACCGAGTTGTCGTCGTTCGACGAATTGTCGTTGTTGGAGTCGTTCGTCGAGTTGTTGGAGTTGTCGTCGTTCGACGAGTTGTCCGAGTTGTCGTTGAACGAATCCGTGATCGACTCGCCCATCGCGTAGGCGGTGTTGTTCTGCCAGTTGCGCGAATCGTCGGTCGAGTTGTCGGTCGAGTTGTCGTTGCCGGAGTCGTTGACCGAGTTGTTGGAGTTGTCGTTGTTGGAGTCGTTGACTGACTTGTCGTTGAGCGCGTCGGTCAGCGCGACGTCGATGCCGACATTGGTCGAGTTGTCGTTGCCGGAATCGTTGACCGAGTTGTCGTTGTTGGAGTCGTTGACCGAGTTGTCATTGTTGGAGTCGTTCATCGACTTGTCGTTGAGCGCGTCGGTCAGCGCGACGTCGACGGAGTTGTCGTTGCCGGAATCGTTGACGGAGTTGTCGTTGCCGGAGTCGTTGACGGAGTTGTCCGAATTGTCGTTCAGCGAATCGGTGAGGGCGACGTCAAGGCCGACATTGGTCGAGTTGTCGTTGCCCTGATTGGAGTTGTCGTTTCCCTGGTTGGAATTGTCGGAATTGTCGGAACCGACATTTTGCCAGTCCAGCAGCGCGCTGTTTTCCTGCTGCGTGCCGGAGTTGTTCACGGTGCTCGAATTGTAGTCCATTTTTCCGCTCCTCCAGTGGGTGCTCTGGTGGCGGAACGAGCCTCCCCTCTTCATTTCAAACGGGGCTACCGGATCGTTCCGTCGGCTGGCCGGCGCTGTCCCGGACGGACATGGCCGCGCGGGGTACAAGGTTGGCGATCGCGCCGTGATTGGTAAGACAACAATCAAGTCTAAGCAGAACTGGCGATATGCGCCGGGATCGGCCGGCGTTCCGGGCGATGTCCTTGCGATAATCTTGTCGGACTAGCTCTTTCCGCCATGACGGACGGGCCTGCCCCGGCCTTGGCGCCGGAATCCGGCGTTCGCCCCGGGCAAGGCGGCCGCAGGCTCAGGCGAGCGATTTAAATCGATATTAGCGGCGGCGGGACGCCGGAACCTGGACGAAGGTCGAGTTGGACATCGACCATCGACCTAGCTCGACGCATCTAACGGCCGAGTCACGCTCGTAGTGTTAACGTCGTGGTAACAATAACAGTTCGTTGACCACAGCCCGCAGCAATCAGGTTGCGTAACAGATGCTCAGGGAGGCTTCATGGCAATCGAAGGAGGCATTCATAACAATTCGATGGTGGAGAGGGAGGCGGCGCACATCATAATCGTGGCGCATGCCGGGACGCTCTATCAAAGCCTCGCCCACACGCTGCAGGAGCAGCTCAGGGGATGCCAGGCGCTCATATGCGAGGCGGGCGGCGGCGCCATCGCCGATTCGGACGGCGACGTCCGGCTCATCCTCATCCACGCCAGCTGCGGCACGGGGATCGCGCGCGAGATCGAGGCCCAGCGCGCGCTGCATCCGGCCGCGGCGATCGCCATCCTCATCGACGACGCCGACATGCTGACGCCGCATTGCTGCGAGCTGTTCGCGGCGCAGAAGGTCCAGGGCATCCTGCCGATGACGCTCAAGCTCGAGGTCTGGCTGGCGGCGGTGCTGCTTCTGCTGAGCGGCGGCGAATACTATCCCGTCATGAACCGGCGGCAGACGCTTCCCGCCGTCGTTCCCCCACCGGCGCCCGCGCCTGTGCCCGCATCGGCAGCCATGCCGGCAAACGCGCCCGCATCGCCGCCCGCCGTCGAGCCGCCGCGCGCGGAGGCTTCGCCCGCGGCCGTCCCGGCGACGCCGCCGCTGTCGTCGCTGACCACGCGCGAGCAGGAGATCCTCGAGCTTCTGTCGGAGGGTCACCAGAACAAGCTCATCGCCCACAAGATGTCGCTGTCGGAGCACACGGTGAAGGTGCACGTTCACAACCTGCTGTCGAAGCTGCGCGTCAGCAACAGGACGCAGGCCGCCGCGACCTATCGCCGGGGCATGACGGGCTCGCTCGGGATGGCGGCGCGTGGCGTGAACGGCGCGGCGCCGACCTTCTGAGCGCCGTGCCATGCGCAACGAAGAGCTCCTGCTCCTGATCGGCAAGCTGAACTATGCGTGGACCAACACGGAAAGCCTGCTGATCTACCTGATGGCGTTCCTGATGCGCTCGGGCAAGGACGTGGCGATCGTCACCTTCCTGACGCTGAACACGTCGCGGGCGCGGCTGGAGTTCATCGAGCGCCTGCTGCGGCTGGAGTCGGCCGACCCGGAAATCCGCGCGCGCCTAACGCCGATCGTCGCCAGGATGAAGATGGGCGCCAGGGTCCGCAACAAGTATAACCACTGCATCTATTCATTCGACGAGAACGGGGACATCGAGGCCACGCAGCTCCTGAGGATCGCCGACTACGGCGACACCCTCAAATACGGAAAGATCGAAGCGCTGGACGATGTCGAGATCAGCCGCATCGACGAAGTCATATCCGAGATCATCGCCATAAACAGGTCGATATTCGATTTCATCCGCGAGAAGAACATTCGCTATTGAGATCGATGATCGGCCGTGTTTCATGAAAATCCAGATCGAGTTGAACGGTAAATTGTCGGGAAAGGAGCGAGACACAAGGCAGTCGGCGGGCAGGGATGCTACCCTGATGCTGCGACGGACGCAGCGTTTCATGAGTGGAGTTTTCGCCTTGCTCCCGCGATATACGCGGCCGCGATACCGCAAGTCCTTCGCGGCGCGGCGTCATTGGCGGGATTACTGCGTTTCTGGGCATGTCTCCGACGTATCTCAATGCTGATTTGTCATGGCGGGGTAATATTCTGCGGATATACCCCCGGGTGTTTCGTATTGTGTGAAGACTTTGATATATTATTCAAATAGAAACCGGCAGCAAGACTGTCATAATCGGCCGGTGATTCGGAATTTGAAAACAACCCTTTGATGGTTCAATGAAAACGACTATAGTATTCCGTTGCGAATGAGGGGTGGGGGCGTGCGTTGAACCGTATCAGGAGCGGGGCATGGACACGACACGCGCATCGGAACCGAAACATATACCACGTGTTTCCCTGAATACCTTGGGTGTTTGCAGCATCGCCGTCGACGGAATCGTGCAATCCACCGTGCCGTCGAGCTGTTTTCGCATAGCGACCTATCTTCTGCTTTCCGGCTCGAGGATGATGATGTCGCGGCAGCGTCTGAAGTCCATCTTCTGGCCCGAGGCCGACCTCGAGAAGGCGAGCGCCAATCTGCGCCAGAACCTGGTGCGCATCCGCCGCTTTCAGGACGAGAACAACTTCCGGCTGATCGGCTCCAACTTCACGCTGGTCTATCTCATGCCCGACGGCATCGACTGGGATCTGCGCGAATTCCTCGACGCGCTCGAGGGCGAGGACGAGGCGTCCATCGTGAGCGCATGCGAGTTCTATGGCGGCGACCTTCTGGCCGACATCGGGGCGTCGAGCCCCGAGTTCGAGGAATGGCTGTCCGAGCAGCGCGAGCGCCTGCGCGGCACGCTGATCGAGAAGCTGGCGGGCGCGCTCGGCGACGACACGATCCTTTCGCCCGCCGCGCGCAGCCTTTGCGCGCGCAAGCTTCTGGCCGTCGATCCCTGCAACGAGCAGGCGTTCCAGACGCTGATGACGGAAGCGGCCGAGCAGGGCGACCATGCGCGGCTGCGCCATCTCTTCGAGCGCTGCGAGCGCCAGCTCATGAACGAGTTCGGCGTCGGCAGCTCGGCCGGCACGCGCGGCCTCTATTCCCAGCTCTCGCGCAACCTGCATTCCCATCCGCCGCGAAACGGCTCGAGCTAGAGCGTCGGACGCCCGGACAAGTCCGGGCACACGATCCGACGCCCCGACACAGACAAGGGCCGCGACAGACAAGGGCCGCGCTCACGAATAGCGCCGGCTGCCGCGCAGCGCCGTCTCGATGGCCGTGCGCATGGGCTTGCGCCGCCATTCGCGGTCGTAGGGCAGGCCGCGATTGTCGGCGCGGCCGTCCGCCTTGTAGGCGAGCCAGGAGTCGCCGTCGCTCAGCCCCCATGTCGAGATCGACCTGACGGCCGCGAAATCCAGCGCGATGTCGAGATAGCGCCGCACCTCGTCGGCGACGGCCGCGTCCCGCGCCTTCAGCGGCATCTTGCGGTCGCCCTCGCGCACGTCGAGCTCGGTGATCGAGATCCGCAGGCCGAAGTTCGACAGGTCGCGCAAGAGCCCGTAGACGCCGTCGGCGTAGATCTTGCCCTTGCGCAGGTCGAGATGCGCCTGCAGGCCGACGCCGTGGACCGGGACACCGCGTCGCAGCAGGCCCTCCGTCAGCCGCAGCAGCGCCAGGCGCCGGCGCCCCTCCTCGGGCAGCGCGTATTCCAGCCCGTACTCGTTGATGAACAGCCGCGCCCGGGGGGCGGCTTCCCGCGCGGTCCAGAACGCCCAGTCGATGTAGTCCGGGCCGAAGGCCTGGAGGAACTGGTTGCCGCGCAGGCCGTCGGCATGGATGCCGGTGCCGACCGGCTCGTTGACCACGTCCCATTCGTCGACGACGTCGGCGTAGCGCGGCATGACCGTGTGGAAATAGCTGCGGACATGGCCCCATTCGCGCGTGTCCGCCAGAAGGGCGTCGGCCCAGCGCGGCATGCCGAGATGCCACAAAAGCGTGTGGCCGCGCATGCGCTTGCCCTGGCCGCGCGCGAAATCGGCGATCCTGTCGGCCTCGTGGAAATCGTACCGGCCGGGCCGCGGGCACAGCCGGTCCCACTTCAGCGACCATTCCGGCGTCACCGACGAGCATTGGCCCAGCACCGCGCGATAGCCGTGCGAGCGCGTCCGCAACGTCCCGGCGTTGACCGCCGCGCCGAAGCCGCGCCCGCTCGCCGCCGCCGCCTGGGCGAGCGACTGCGTCTCGTCCTCCTCCTCGAACGGCTCTCCCGCCTGCCGGTCCTCCCCCGCGCAGGCCGAGAGCCATGGTCCGATCGAGGCGACGGCCAAGGTCTGCAGGAAGCGGCGTCGCTTCACCGGAACCATCCCCAAATGCGCGCGTCGAACGGGAAACTCCCGAAGCGATGATAGCGCCGCCGTCCGCGCAGGCAACTAACCCAAACAGATTAAATCCCGAATAGCGAACTAGTCATAAAACGCGATCTTCACAGAATGTTTCGGTGACGAGTAACATTTGGGATATCTCGGAAAACCCGACGAGAACAGGAAGGGTTTCAAGATGTACGGAGTTAATATTAAAGCGTGCGTATTCTGCGCAGCGGCGCTTCAGGCGATGGTTACATCTGCCGTCTATGCAGAATCGCGCATATCGTTCCTGGCCGCCGGCGAAGCATATGACGGCGCGCCCGCCTTCGAGATCAGGATCGGCGACAAGGTCATCGGTCGCGGCGAGCTGACGAAGGCCATCGACACCGTCTACGAGGGCCGCCTCTTCTTCAGTCCGGCCCCGGATCAATATATCGAACGCTTCGAGTTCCGCGTCGACGACAAGGTGTTCCGGCCCGACGCGCCCATCTCCATCGTCCTGGTGAACGACAAGTTCAAGGAGGAAGGCTGGGGCCGCGACCGCAACCTGTTCGTCCGCTCGATCGAGGTCAACGGCCTGACGGTCCGCGCCGCCGACCTGCGCCTGACGGACGGCGTCAAGGTGCAGAACGTCAACTATCAGGCCGGCCTGCTGCCCGTCTATCACCAGAACCACATGGCCGTGGCGGAGCCGCCCGAGGGCGGCTGGCCGGTGCCGGCCAATCCCCGCAGCAGCCGCCTCACCGTCGCCCCCGCCGCGAGCGGCGCCGGAGGCTGACCCCGCGGCACCGCGATCGGTGGATGGAGATCCATGATGCGCCTACGAAACGGAAACTCACCCACCCTCGCCAATCCGTCCGGCAGCATGATGACGGTGCTCGTCACGGGCGGCGCCGGCTTCCTCGGCTCGCATCTGTGCGAACGCCTGATCGGCGAGGGGCACGAGGTCGTCTGCCTCGACAATTTCGACACCGGCCGCAGCGCCAATGTCGAGCATCTCATGGCCGGCCCGCGCTTCCATCTCGTGGCGCACGACATCCTGAGCCCCGTTCCCGAAGGGCTGCCGCGCTTCGACCGCATCTACAATCTCGCCTGCCCGGCCTCGCCCGTCCACTACCAGCGCGACCCGGTGAAGACGGCGCTGATCTGCTCGCAGGGCACGCTGAACGTGCTCGAGCGCGCGCGCCGCGACGAGGCGCGGCTTCTCCACGCCTCGACCTCGGAGATCTATGGCGATCCGGAGCTCCATCCCCAGCCCGAGCACTACCGGGGCAACGTCAACACGGTCGGCCCGCGCTCCTGCTACGACGAGGGCAAGCGCTTCGCCGAGACGCTCGTCACCGACTTCGCCCGCCAGGCCGGCCTTACGGCGAGGATCGTGCGCATCTTCAACACCTACGGGCCGCGCATGCAGTTCGACGACGGCCGCGTGGTCTCCAACTTCATCGTGCAGGCGTTGCAGGGCGCGCCGCTCACCATCTACGGCGACGGCTCGCAGACGCGCTCCTTCTGCTATGTCGACGATCTGATCGAGGGCCTCGTCAGGACGATGGCGTCCGGGGGCGAGGTCGATCGTCCCGTCAATCTGGGCAATCCCGAGGAGTACCGGGTCCGCGATCTCGCCGAGAGGATCGTCGCGATGACCGGCTCGTCCTCGACGATCGTGCACATGCCGCTTCCCGTCGACGATCCCCGCCGCCGCCGCCCTGACATCTCGCGGGCGACGCGGCTTCTGGGATGGCGTCCCGTGACGCCGCTGGCCACCGGGCTGGAAGCCACGATCGAGGAGTTTTCCACCCGGCTGGCGCAAGGCCGGCGGCCCGTCCGCCAGCCGCTGCCGGCCATGGCCTACGGTTGAACGGAGCGGGAGCGCCAGTCATGCGTATCATCGTGGTGGGGTGCGGCTATGTGGGACTTGTCAGCGGCGCGTGCTTCGCCGAGCTGGGCAACGACGTCGTGTGCGTCGACACCAACCCGGCCAGGATCGCGGCGCTGAACGGCGGCGACTGCCCGATCTACGAGCCGGGACTGGAGCGGCTGATCGCTTGCAACCGGCAGGCCGGCCGGCTCGCCTTCGTCGAGGCCCTGCCGTTCCTCGGCAACGACGTCGATCTGGTGATGATCGCCGTCGGCACGCCGCCGGCGCGCACCGGCGGGGCCGACCTGTCGAGCGTCTTCGCCGTGGCCGAGGCCATCGCGGCGAGAGCCCATGAGCGCGTCGTCGTCGTCACCAAGTCCACCGTGCCGGCCGGCACGGGCGACGCCATCGAGCGCCTGATCGCGGCCGCCCGCCCCGATCTCGACCTTTCCGTCGCCTCCAACCCGGAGTTCCTGCGCGAGGGCAGCGCCCTTGCCGACTTCCTGCGGCCCGACCGCGTCGTCATCGGCACGCAGGACGCGCGCGCCCGCAACGCCTTGATGCGGCTCTACCGCCCGCTGACCGACGCCGGCGTGCCGCTGCTTTCCACGACGCGCACCGCCGCCGAGATCACCAAATACGCGGCCAACGCCTTCCTGGCGCTGAAGATCACCTTCATCAACGAGATCGCCGACCTGTGCGAGGCGGCCGCGGCCGACGTGCGCGACGTGGCGCGCGGCATCGGCCTCGACCGCCGCATCGGCGAGGACTTCCTGCGCGCGGGCCCCGGCTATGGCGGCTCCTGCTTTCCCAAGGACACGTCCGCGCTCGCCGCCACGGCGCGCGAGCTCGGCATGTCGCTCAGGCTGGTCGAGGAGGCGATCCTCGTCAACGAGGAGCGCAAATACGCCATGGGCCACCGCGTCATCGACGCCATGGGCGGCGACGTCGGCGGCAAGACCGTCGCCGTGCTCGGCCTCACCTTCAAGCCCGACACCGACGACATGCGCGACTCGCCGGCGCTCGCGCTGATCTCCGTCCTCCAGCAGGCGGGGGCCTTCGTGCGCGTCTACGACCCGCAGGGCATGGACAACGCCGCCGAGTTCCTTGCCGGCGTCGCCTTCGCGCGCGACGGCTACGATTGCGTGGCGGGCGCCCATTGCGCGGTGCTCGCCACCGAATGGGCGGAGCTGCGGCAGCTCGACCTGTCGCGGATCGCGGCGAGCCTGGCCGTCCCGGTCTTCGTCGACCTGCGCAATGCCTTCGATCCGGCCGCGCTCGCCGATGCCGGGCTGATGGCGTCCGGCATCGGCTATCCGATGGCGTCGCTGATCGCCTCGCGCAAGCGGCTGGAGCTCGGCAGGCCGCGCAAGGCGCGCCCGGCGCAGGTCCCCGCCCCGGCCGAGGCCGACGGCAACCGTCTCCGGCATCCCCATCACGCCACGTTGCAGTGAGGGCAGACCGCCATGCCGCTCGACGACCTCATCCTGGGCAGCGCGTTCGCCGCCGTGCAGGTGCTCTATTTCCTCGCCTTCGCGGTCGACGCCTATTTCTTCACCCGGCCGGTCAACTGGGTGGACACGAGCGAGGCGGCGAAGCGCTCGATCGCGCACTATCCCTATATCGTGCTGTTCTATCCGGTGCTGCGCGAGCCGGAGGAGACGATGCGCACCACCTTCCATTCGCTGGCGCGCATCGACTATCCCGCCGACCGCTACAGCGTGATCGCCATCCCCAACGACAACGACATCGAGACCGTCGCGGCGCTGAAGCGGCTCCAGCGCGACTTCCCCTTCGTGCGGGTGATCGAGGTGCCGCCGACGACCCATTCGAGCTGGAGCAAGGTGTGGGTGGCGTGGGAGCGCACGCCCAAGGCCTACTGGTGGCACCAGGGCCGGCGCAAGCGCAACCGCGCGCTGCCGCCCAAGAAGACGCGGCAGCTCGTCTACGCCTTCTACCAGGTGGCCGCGGCGCTGGCCCACAAGGAGGATTTCCTCGTCAACTACATCGACGCCGACAGCTGCCCGCCGCGCGACCACTTCCTCGCCGCCGCCATCGGCATGCGCGACTACGACGTGCTGCAGGCGCAGAACGTCGCCGGCAACCTGAACGACTCGCTCGCCGCGAGCTGGCACGCCTTCGACCACATGGCCTGGGACGGCTCGAAATATCCGCATGTGTCGGCCGACGGCCGCCATCCCTACTGGGTGCTGGGAAAGGGGCTGTTCTTCCGCGCCTCCGACCTCATCAGGCTCGGCGGCTTCCACCCGTGGCTGACCATCGAGGACCCGGAGGTCGGCATGCGCTTCTGGGTCAACGGCAAGCGGCTCGGCATCATCGCCGGCTCGCTGATCGAGGAGGTGCCCTCGACCTTCGCCCACGGCATCACCCAGCGCAAGCGCTGGGTCGCCGGCTTCTTCCAGAGCCTCGGCACGCCGCTCGCCGCCATGGGCATGGAGCCGCGCGACCGCTTCAAGGCGTGGCTCAACTTCCTGCCGTGCATGTCGCTGTGGCTCAACGCCGTCGGCGTGCCGATCGGCATCTGGGCGCTGTGGCGCTGGTACGACGCGACCTCGCCGCTGCCGCTGTGGCTCCTGCCGCTGGTGGCGCTCAACCTGTTCTGCTTCGCGCTGTCGATGACCATGCTCTACATCCGCACGTGGCGGCGCACGGCGCTGGTGCTCGACAGCGTGTGGGCGCGCATCTGGTACATGGCGCGCGTCAATCCGCTCTTCGTCATGGTCTGGTGGGTGGTGTGGCTGATCCCGCTCGCCATCGGCTTCAAGATGTACCTGCGCGACGAGGGGCTGGTGTGGGAGCGCACCGAGAAGTCGGACGCCAACAACGAGCTGGTGCGCACCGGGGTCGCCGCCGCGCGCGAGCCCGCCGCCCGGCCGCCGCGCGACGCGGCCCTGCCTCCCGCGGTCGCCGGCGCCGCCGGACCGAGCCCAATCCCGTCGCTTTCAAGGAACTCCGCCAATGTCTAGGGGTCATGTCCTCGTCACCGGCGGGGCCGGCTTCATCGGCTCCCACCTCGTCGACCGCCTGCTCGCGCGCGGCTTCCGGGTCACCGTGCTCGACTGCCTGCTGCCGCTGGTCCATGGCGATGCCGAGATGGACGCCGAAGGCTGGCCGGTCTATCTCGACCGCAGGGCGCGGCGCATCCGCGGCAACATCCTCGACGACGGCGTCTTCGAGGCGAGCCTTTCGGGCATCACCCATCTGGCGCATCTGGCGGCCTCGGTGGGCGTCGGCCAATCGATGACCAACATCGTCGACTACACCCGCAACAACACGCTTGCCGCGGCCGTCATCCTCGAGGTGCTGTCGCGCGGCAACCACCGCGTGCGCCGCATCGCGGTGGCCTCGTCGATGTCGATCTACGGCGAGGGGCAATACCGGCAGGACGGCGGCGGGGCGGTCGTGGCGCCGCCGATGCGCACGCGCGCCCAGCTCGAGGCCCGCGACTGGGAGCTGTCGCTCGGCGGCCGGCGGCTCGAGCCGGTGCCGACCAGCGAGGACAAGCCGCTCAGGCCGGCCTCGATCTACGCCGTCAACAAGCGCGACCACGAGGAGATGTTCCTGTCGGTGGGTGCTGCGCTCGACATCCCGACCGTGGCGCTGCGCCTGTTCAACGCCTACGGCTCGCGCCAGGCGCTGAGCAATCCCTATACGGGCGTCGCCGCGATCTTCATCTCGCGGCTGCTCAACGACCAGCCGCCGCTGGTGTTCGAGGACGGCGAGCAGAAGCGCGACTTCGTCCACGTGCTCGACGTGGCCGACGCCTTCGCGACCGTGCTCGACAGCGACCGCCCCTGCTTCGACGCCTACAATGTCGGCTCCGGCCGCTCCGTCACGGTCAACGAGATCGCGCGGCTTCTGGCGCGGCTGCTCAGGAAGAACATCGCGCCGGAGATCCTCAACCGCTACCGGGTCGGCGACATCCGCCACTGCTTCGCCGACATAACCAGGCTGGAGCGGGATTTCGGCTTCCGGCCGAGCCGGGATTTCGAGACCGGCATGGCCGAGCTGATCGACTGGGTGGCGAAGGCGCGCAAGCCGGTGGACCGCACCGCGCAGAGCCTCGCCGAGCTGAGGAGCGGCCGGCTGATCGTCTAGAAAACCTAGGTAAGGCCGCCCGAGAAGGCCTGCGCCAGCGCCTGGTGCATGGGCTTGGGCTGCATGGCGGCGTCGTAGGGCAGGCCGCGATTGGGCGCGGGATTGCCGTAGCGCTTGCGGTCGACCCGGTCGCCGCGCTCGATCCTGAGCCAGGAATGCCTGTCGGACAGGCCCCAGGTGGTGACGCCCTTCACCGCCTTCTGGTCGAGCGCGATGTCGAGATAGCGCGCCACCTCGTCGGCGACGCGGGCGTCGCGCGTCTGGGGCGTCGCGCGATAGTCGCGCTCCTTGACGTCCAGCTCGGTGATGTAGATCTCCAGCCCCATATCGGCCAGCGCCTGCATGAACGGCGCGATGACCGGGCGCTTCAGCGGGCCCTTGCCGAGATCGAGATGCGCCTGCAGGCCGACGCCGTCGAGCGGCACGCCGCGCCCCTTCAGGTCGGCGACGAGCCTGAGGAACGTCTTGCGGCGGTCGGCCTCGACATGGTTGTCGTATTCGAAGCTGTAGTCGTTCAGCATCAGCCTGGCGCGCGGCGCGTAGTGGCGCGCCGTCTCAAGCGCGTGGGCGATATAGCCGGGGCCGAAGACGCGGTGGAAGGTGTTGCGCCGCAGCCCCTGCCGGCCGCCTTGCGTGTCGATCGGCTCGTTGACCACGTCCCAGACCTCGATCGTCTCGCCATAGCGCCCGAGCACGCGCTCGAAGTGGTCGGAGACGAGGCGCCAGTTGCGCCTGGCCTTCAGCTCGCGCAGCGCCCAGTCGGGCGTGCTCTGCTCCCAAAGCAGCGCATGGCCGTAGACCTTCTGGCCGTTGCGGGCGGCGAAGGCGACGAGCTGGTCGACGGGCTCGTACCAGATGCTGCCCTTGCGATTTTCGATGGAGTTCCACTTCAGGTGGATCTCGGGCGTGAGCATGCCGCATTCGGCGGCGGCCGCCTTGCGCAGCGCGGGCTCGGCCGCGAGCTGGTCGGCGCGCATCGCCGCGCCGAAGACGCGGCCGCTGCGCCGGGCAAGGTCGTTGAGCGATGGCGTGTCGGCGCGAGACGGCGCCGCGGCAAGCAGCGCTGCGCCGGCGACGCCGAGGAGCGAGGCTGCGAATTCGCGACGGGTGAGCATGGCCGGACCCCTTGCGGAACGCCGAATCCGGCCAGTCTGCGGGCAAAAGGTTAACGACTTGTCACAGGCGGGCGCGGCCGGGCCTGCGGGCGGGCGGGGGAGGGAGGAAATGGCTCGGTCTTTCGGAAATCGGGCGCGGATGCGGAAATGAGAGGCGACGGCGGGTTCGGGCGAGAGGTCTTTTCGGGTGGGGATTCTGGAGGCATGGCCGGCCGGGCGGGGCCTGCGCTGCCGCCGGTCCCGCCTGCGGGCGCAATAAGACGACTTTGAGGCGGGCCGTGCGCGAGCGGGGTGGCGCGCGGCCGTTATCCACAGGCGCGGGCGGCGGCTCGCCCGGGAAGGCGCGCCGGCGACGGCCTCGGTTCCTCGGCGCGTAGCCCGGCGCGGCGGAAATCGCGTCGGCGACGTCAGCCGAGATGCGCTTGAGGCCCTTGAGCTTGACGCGGCCGTCGGGCCCGGACATGCCGGGCGGCGTCAGCCTGCCTCAGAAGATCAGGCGGGGACGGCGGCGGCGATCAGTCGTCGGTCTGGTAGACGTGGCGCTCGAAGCGTTCGAGCAGCAGATGCATGGCCTTGCGCGCATCGGCGAATGCCTGCGAGCCGCTCCTGGCGCTCATGTCGGCCTCGTAGTCCTGACGCGAGGCGAAGCTGCATTGCCAGCACACGTCGGGGCCGCCGCCCTCGATCCTCACCAGGATGCGTCCCGGATCGAGACCCAGCCGTTTCCTGATCTCCGTCGCCTTGCGGCGCTGGGCCAGCACCTGCGCCGCCTGCCCGTCCCTGGCGAAATAGTTGGTCGTCTCGACGATCATTGTCTTTCTCCCTGCGCGTGCCGGGCGCGCCGGCCGCCTCGTCCCCGCGGGCGTCGCGGCAGCAAATGGCGCTTGACGGTACCGGCTTATGATCATAGTGTGTGATCACAATCGGTGATCGCAATATAGTCCGCGCTGTCGCCGGTGACAATCGAGAAGGTCGAAGCCGGTGCCCACGATCAAGTCCATCGAAACGCTCATTGTCCAGCTGCCGACGCGCCGCGAGCACAAATGGGCCGGCCTGACCGAGGTCATCGGTCGCTATGTCATGGTCAAGATGACCGACAGCGACGGTCGCGTCGGCTGGGGCGAGGCGCCGGCGCTCAAGGACTGGGGCGGCGAGTTCGGGCGCTATTTCGGCGAATCCGCCCTCATCACCCGCGCCGTGATCGACACCTATCTCGCGCCGGCCGTGATCGGGCTCGATCTCGGCAACTTCGCCGAGCTGCACGCGCGCATGGATGCCATCATCCGCGGCTATCCCTATTCCAAGGCGGCCGTCGAGTTCGCGGCCTACGATCTCGCCGGCCGCTGGCTGAACGTGCCCGTCCACACGCTGCTCGGCGGCAAGGCGCGCGAGCGCGTGCCCGTGACCCACTCGATCGGCCTGATCCCGATCGAGGAGGCGCGCGGCGAGGTCGCCAGGCTCGTCGAGGAAGGCATCAGGACGATCAAGGTCAAGATCGGCGTCGATCCCGCGCGCGACATCGCCATGGTCGACGCCGTCCGCGAGGTCGCCGGCGACGCCGTCGAGATTTGCGTCGACGCCAACGAGGGCTACAAGACGCCGGGCGAGGCGGTGCAGATCGTGCGCAGGATGGAGAAGAACCGGCTGAAATATGTCGAGCAGCCGGTGATGGGCATCGAGCGCATCGCCGAGGTCGGCCGCCGCATCGACGCGCCGGTCATGGCCGACGAATCGGCGTGGAACGCCCACGACGCCATCCAGATCGCCCGGAACGGCGGCATCCAGATCGTTTCGATCTACACCACCAAGGCTGGCGGCCTCTACAACGCGATGGAGGTCGGCGCGGTGTGCCGCGCCGCCGGCATCGTCTGCAACGTCAACGGCTCGATCGAGACCGGCATCGGCAATCTCGCCAACGTCCAGCTGGCCGCCGCCTCGCCGGCCGTGACGCTGTCCTGCGTCATCCCGGTCTCGACCCCGGCCGAGGCCCAGCACGGGCAGGTCGGCGGCATCTACTACAAGGACGACCTTCTGGTCGCGCCGATGCAGTTCGTCGACGGCGCCATCGTCGTGCCGTCGGGGCCGGGCATGGGCATCGATGTCGACCTCGCCAAGGTCGAGAAATATCGCGTGCGGGACTAGGCGTCGTCCACGAAACCGAGGGAGACAGGAGCATCATGCGGGCAGAAATCGTCGCCAAACAGGTCGGAGCAATAGCGCAGCACGGGCTCGACGCCATCATCTGCTCGTCGCCCGAGAATTTCGCCTATACCGCCGGCTTCGTGGTGCCGTCGCAGCCGCTGATCCGCCATCGCCACGCGATGACGATCGTCGCCGCCGACGGCCGCACGGCGATCTTCGGCGTCGACATGGAAGCCTCGACCATCGGCCGCCGCCTGCCGGGCGTGCCGTCGCGCATCTGGGCCGAGTTCTCCGACGATCCCATGCTGGTGCTCGCCGACCAGCTTTCCGGCCTCGGCCTGGCCAGGGCGCGCATCGGCATCGAGATGGACTACCTGCCCGCCGGCGACTTCGCCCGGCTGGTCGCCGCCATGCCCGGCGCGCGCTTCGAGGACGCGGGGCCGATCCTCGCGCGGCTGCGCCAGATCAAGACCGCCGACGAGATCGCGCTCTTGCGCCGGCTGTCGCGCATCGCCGACCGGGCGATCACCGACACGCTCGCCGTGGTCGATGCCGGCGACACCGAGATGGACATCGCCGGGCACCTGACGCGCAACGTCTATTCGCTCGGCGCCGAGCATTTCAAGCTGCTGATCGTCGCCACCGGCGAGCGCAGCGTGCTGCCCAATGTCGGCCCCTCCGACCGGGTCCTGAAGAACGGCGACGTCTGCCGCGTCGAGATCTTCTCGGTGATCGACGGTTACCAGGCCGGCGTGTGCCGGACGGCCGTCGTCGGCCAGGCGCCGCCCATGGCCGACAAGATCTGGGCGCATCTGGTCGAGTGCAAGTACGAGATCATGGAGAAGGTGAAGCCGGGGGCGAGCTGCCGCGCGATCTACGATGCGTTCATCGCCAAGCTGGCCAGGCTCGACCTGCCGCCCATCTCCTTCGTCGGGCACGGCATCGGCCTGCACCTGCACGAGGACCCCTATCTCGGCCTGACGCCGATCCTGGGCCAGCCGGGCAGCGACGCGCCGCTGGAGGAGAACATGGTGCTCGGCTTCGAGCCGCTCTGCTACGATACCGGCCATGGCTTCGGCATGCAGAACAAGGACATGCTGCTGGTGACAGCCAGCGGATCGGAGCTGTTGTCCGACTATGCCGACACCGACAAGCTGATCGTGTGCGGCACGCAGAAGCAGGACGGCAAGGAAAAGGCCGTCGCCTGAGCCGGGTCCGAGCCGGAATGAGCCGCAGGTAGAGCATTGGGTGGAGCCGCATGCGCACGTTGATCGAAAACCTGAACTTCGCCTTCACGGTCGACAAGAACGACACGGTCTTGCGCAATGCCAGCGTGGTGGTCGAGGACGACCGCATCGCCGACATCGGCCCCGCGGCCGAGGTCGCCGCGCGCCAGAAGGGCAGGGCCTTCGACACGGTGATCGACGGCGCGATGCTGGGCATGTGCCCCGGCTTCGTCGACAGCCACGTCCACCTGTCGGAGACGCTGTCGCGCGCCGTCTTCCCCGATAACCTCACCACGCGGGCCTGGGTGTTCCACTGGGCCAAGCCGTTCTACGCCCACATCACCGAGGAGGACGAATACTGGGGGGCGCTGCTCGGCATCACCGAGATGCTGCGCTGCGGCACCACCTGCTTCCTCGACATGGGCTCGCAATACGATCCCGGCATCGTCATCCGCGCCATGGACAAGACCGGCATCCGCGGCATCACCGGCCGTCATGCCGCGGACAACCCGCCCGCCGAGCTGCCGCGCGGCTGGACGCAGGAGATGGCCGATCACCACTTCTTCCCCGATGCGCAGTCGGCGCTGAAGGTGCTGGAGGAGTGCGTCACCCGCTACAACAACGCGCTCGACGGCCGCGCCCGCTGCTGGGTCAACATCGAGGGCAAGGAGCCGTGCAGCCTCGAGCTGCATGTCGGCGCCGTGGCGCTGGCCGAAAGGCTCGGCGTCGGCACGACCTACCATCTGGCAACCTCCATCGAGGAGGCCAGGGTCTGCGAGAGCAAGTATGGCTGCTGGCCGATCACCCGCATCGACAGGGCCGGCGGCATCCGCAGGAATCTGGTGATCGCCCATGGCGCGGCCGTGTCGGACGAGGAGGTCGAGCTGCTTGCCGCGCGCGGCGCCAGCGTCGCCTTCTGCCCGTGCTCGTCGTTCAAGCTCGGCAAGGGGGCGACCGCCATCGGCAAGTACCCGGAAATGGTCAGGGCCGGCGTCAAGGTCGGCCTCGGCACCGACGGGGTCTCGGCGGCCGGCAACATGAACCTGATGCGGCAGATGCTCGTCGTCGCCGGCATGTTCAAGGACGCGCGCCTGAAGCCCGACATCTTCACCGCGCGCCAGGCGCTGCGCGCGGCGACCATCGAGGGGGCCCGCGCGCTGATGTGGGACGACGAGATCGGCTCGCTGGAAGTCGGCAAGAAGGCCGACTTCATCCTGTTCGACCTCGACCATGTCGAATGGACGCCGTTCTACGATCCGCTCCAGGCGCTGGTGTTCTCGGCCTCGACGGCCTCGATCGTCCAGACATGGGTGAACGGCAAGGCGGTCTATGCCGACGGCAGGGTTCAGGGCGTGGACGAGACGGAGATCCGTGCCAGGGCCCGCGAGCTGGCGGCCGCTGCCGTCGTACGCGCCGGGCTGCACGGGGACGACGTCGAGACGACCACGACGCTCTACGACGAGGGCAACTGATCGGGGCCGTTCCGGCAGAGGAGGAGGCCGCCGACCGGGTGAGGAAGAACTGCGTTCAAGAGGCTGCATGGGAGAGATCGGCCGCCGGTGCTATGGCGGCGGCCGGCGCCGACGGAGCAACCCCCCAGGAAACTCTCAGGCAAAAGTGACCGTGCAGCTGAACGATCTGGAGAGAGACGCCGCGAGCGTCCACCGAAGGGGAAAGCCGTCGCGGCCCGGCCGCCATGGTTAAGCTCTCAGGTACAGCGACAGATTGGGGAAAAACCGCGGGTCGCGACCCGCCCCAACTTTGCTGTGGAGAGTGAAATGCCCCATATCGTGGTCATCGGCGCCGGCATCACCGGCGTCACCACCGCCTACGCCCTGCTCGAGCGCGGCTACGACGTGACCGTCTTCGACCGCCAGCGCTATGCGGCGATGGAGACGTCCTTCGCCAATGGCGGCCAGCTTTCGGCCAGCAATGCCGAGGTGTGGAACCATTGGTCGACGCTGCTCAGGGGCATCCGGTGGATGATGCGGCGCGATGCGCCGCTGTTGATGAACCCGACGCCGAGCTGGCACAAATACGCCTGGCTCGCCGAGTTCGTCTCCAACATCGGAAACTACCGCCGCAACACGATCGAGACGACGCGGCTGGCGATCGCGGCGCGCGAGCACCTGTTCGCCATCGCCGCGCGCGAGAACATCGACTTCGATCATGTGCGCCGCGGCATCCTGCACGTCTATTGGGACAAGCCCGGCTTCCGGCATGCGCTGGAGGTCAACGCCATGCTGGTCGAGGGCGGCCTCGACCGCCGGCCCCTGACGGCGCAGGAGGTGAGGTCGATCGAGCCGACGCTGCACGGCGATTTCCACGGCGGGTTCTACACGCCCTCGGATTCGACGGGCGACATCCACAAGTTCGCCTTCGGGCTGGCCCGAGCGTGCGAGCGCCGCGGCGCGCGCTTCATCTTCGACGCCGAGGTCGACGGCATCGCGCGCAAGGGCAGGTTCCGCATCGCCTATCGGGCGGGCGGCGGCGAAGGCGCGCGCGAGGAACGGGCGGAGGAGGCCGACGGCATCGTCGTGTGCGCCGGCATAGCCAGCCGGCGCTTCGCGGCGATGCTCGGCGACCGCGTCAACGTCTATCCGGTGAAGGGCTATTCGATCACCGTCCATCTCGACGACAAGCGCAGCCGCGATGCCGCGCCCTGGGTGAGCCTGCTCGACGACCGGGCCAAGATCGTCACCAGCCGCCTGGGAAGCGGGCGGTTCCGCGTCGCCGGCACCGCCGAGTTCAACGGCGCGAACCGCGACATCCGCCATGACCGCATCCGGCCGCTGGTCGACTGGACGCGCGCGCTCTTCCCCGACATCGACACCAGCAGGGTCGTGCCCTGGGCGGGCCTGCGGCCGATGATGCCCGACATGATGCCGAGAGTGGGCAGGGGCCGCATGCCCGGCGTGTTCTACAACACCGGGCACGGCCATCTCGGCTGGACCTTGTCGGCCGCCACCGCCCAGATGGTCGCCGCCGCCGTTTCCGGCGAGTTGCCGGCGCCGGCTTCGCTGGCCGCCTGACCGGCTCCCCCCTGAGCGACCCCATGAGGCACCCCGTCCAACGGCGAAGGAGATCGAAATGACCGAACTGACGCTTGCCATGGCCAATGCCATCGTCGAGGCCGCCCTCGCCAAGGGCACCGAGATGCGGATGAAGCCGCTCGCCGTCGCGGTGCTGGACGCCGGCGGCCACCTCAAGGCGTTTCAGAAACAGGACGGCGCGTCGATGCTGCGCTGCGAGATCGCTTCGGGCAAGGCCTATGGCGCGCTGGCGGTCGGCATGGGGTCGCGCTGGCTCGACCGGGCGGCGAAGGACCGCCCGCATTTCGTCGAGGGCCTCAACGCCGTCTCCGGCGGGCGCATCGTGCCGGTGCCGGGCGGGGTTCTCGTGCGCAGCCGGTCGGGAGCGCTCCTCGGCGCCGTCGGCATCACCGGCGATACCTCGGACAACGACGAGCTCGCTGCCGTGGCCGGCATCGAGGCGGCCGGCCTCGGGCACCAGGCCGGGTGAGGCGGAAGCCCGTTCCCGCGCTTGACAATCTCAATTGTGATCATAAAGTGTGATCAATATAATCGACGGCAGCCGCTCGATGCAGGAAGGGGCGGGCGCGATGCCCGGCTCCGCGGCGCGGGATCGCGCCGCCGGCACGGCTGACCGTCGACCCTCGGAGGAGAGAATGAAAGTTGCAGTGTTGGGCGCGGGCGCGGGCGGGGCCGCCTCGGTCGCGGAATTGACCCAGGCCGGACATGACGTGCATTTCTGGGCCCGGTCCGCCGAGACGCTGGAGCCGCATGTGCGGCTGGGCGGCGTCGCCTACGAGGGCAAGCTGGGCGAGGGCATCGCCCGCCCCGCCCGGATCACCACCGATCTCAAGGCCGCGATCGATGGCGTCGACGTCGCCGTGGTGGTGCTGCCGACCTTCTCGCATTCGGCGATCGCCTCCGCGCTTGCCGCCGCCGGCTGGCCGTCCGGCAAGCTCGTGGTGCTCAATCCCGGCCATACCGGCGGCGCGCTGGAATTCGCCGAGACCTTCTCGCGCAGCGGTCGCGCCGCGCCGCCGGTGGTCGAGTTCTCGACGCTGACCTATGTCGCGCGCAAGTACCGCCCCGACGGCGTCACGGTCAGCGGTCGCGCCAAGAAGCTCAAGGCAGCGGCCCTGAACGGCGGCGCGGACGCGCTGGAGATCGCGGGGCAGCTCTATTCCGGCCTCACCCCGGTCGCCGACGTGATCGCCTCGGATCTCTCCAACGTCAACATGGTCCTGCATCCGCCGGGCGCCGTCCTGGCGGCGGCCTGGGTCGAGGCCACCGGCGGCGACTTCACCTTCTACGTCGACGCCATGACCCCCGGCGTCGCCCGCGTCATGAAGCAGCTCGACGAGGAGCGGCTGGCGGTGGCGCGCGCCTTCGGCCACGACCTGCCCAACCTCATCGAGGAGATGAAGCTGCTCGGCACCGTCGAGGCCGACGTGACCGACACCGGCGATTTCCGCGCCGCCATCGCCGGCGGCGAGGCCAACAAGCGCATCAAGGGCCCGGATTCGCTCGAATACCGCTACTACAAGGAGGATTTCGGCCACGGGCTGCTGCCGTTCCTCGAATTCGCCAGGATCGCGGGCGTCGATGTGCCGGTGGCGGGCGCGCTCTATGGCCTCGCCCAGATCGCGGTCGGCACCGACTACCGCAAGGGCGGGCGCACCGCCGAGGCGATGGGCATCGCCGGCATGAGCAAGGCGCAGGTGATCGAGAAGGTGAGGGCGAGATGAGCTGGGCGGACACGGTCGTCGCCATCGTGGCGGGCGACGCCCGCGAGCAGGAGATCGCCCGCTGCGCGGTTCGCGCCGGCGCGACCGTGCGTGCCTACGGCTTTCCCTGGCCGCAGGAGGGTATAGAGGGCGTCTACCACGCGAGCGATGCCGCCGACGCGCTGAAGGGCGCCGACATCGCGCTCTTCCCGATTCCCGGCATCACGCCGGAGGGCGCGCTGTTCGCCCCGTCCTGCCCGGAAAAGATCATCCCGACGCGCGAGATGCTGGCCGGCATGAACAGGCCCGCCCACATCATCCTCGGCTGGGCCGACGCCAATCTGAAGGGCCATTGCGAGGCGCTCGGCATTACGCTCCACGAATACGAGTGGGACGTGGACCTCATGCTGCTGCGCGGGCCGGCCATCGTCGAGGGCGTGCTCAAGGTCATCATCGAGAACACGAAGATCACCATCCACAAGTCGAACGTCATGCTGGTGGGGCAGGGCACCATCGGCTCGCTCCTGACGCACACGCTGGTGGCGCTCGGCGCCCATGTCCATGTCGCGGCCCGCAACCCGGTGCAGCGCGCCGCCGCCTACGCGGCCGGCGCCGAGCCGCTGACGCTGGAGGACCTGCCGGACCACCTGCCGCGCATGGACATCGTCATCGGCAGCGTGCCGAAGCGGCTGCTCGAGCGCGAGCAGCTCGCGCTGCTGCCCAAGCACGCGCTTCTGGTGGACGTCGCGGCTCCCCCCGGCACCATCGACCGCGACGCGGCCGGCGCGCTGGGATTGAAGGCCGTGTGGGCCCGCGGCATGGGCGCGCGCGCGCCGGTCACCGTCGGCCGCAGCCAGTGGAGCGGCATAGGCAGGCGCATCGAAGGCATATTGGAGGCGAAACGATGAAGGCGGATCTGGTCATCAGGAATGCGCGGGTGGTCCGTCACGACGGCGAGTTCCACGGCGGCGTGGCGGTCAAGGACGGCAGGATCGTGCTGACCGGCGCCGACGAGGTGCTGCCCGACGCGACCCGCACCATCGACGCCGAAGGGCGGGTGCTGATGCCGGGCGTGATCGACCCGCACTGCCACCTCGGCGTCAAGTTCCCCTATCCCGAGGACATGCGCACCGAGACGGCGGCGGCCGCGTCCGGCGGCGTCACCACCGCGCTGCTCTACATCCGCAACCTCAAGGAATCCTACCTGCCGTTCTACGAGGAACGGAAGGCGCTGGGCGAGGAGAACGCGGTCGTCGACTTCGGCTTCCACTTCGGCATCCAGCGCGAGGAGCACATCGCCGAGATCCCCGAGCTCGTCGCCAGGACCGGCGTGAAGTCGTTCAAGTGCTATTTCGGCTACGAGCCCGACAACCCGATCGGCATCGTGCCGGCCACCGACGGCTGGGTCTATGCCGCTATGCGGATTCTGGCGAAGATCCCGGGCGGCGTCATCAACGTCCACTGCGAGAACACGCAGATCGCCTCCTGGATCAAGAAGGAGATCGCCGCCACCGGCCGTCAGGACCTCGGCGCCTATACGGAATCGCGCCCGGCCTTCTGCGAGGTCGAGACCATCAGGCGCATGATCTTCCTCGCCGAGAAGACCGGCTGCTCGCTGCATCTCGTCCACACCTCCGTCGGCATGGGCCCGGTGCTGGCGGCCGAGGCGCAGGCGCGCGGCGTGCATGTGACGGTCGAGACCTGCCCGCATTATCTGACGCGCACCTGCTACGACGAGGATCTGGACATGCGCGCCAAGATCTCACCGCCCTTGCGCGACCGCAACGAGCTCGAGGGCCTGTGGGCCGGCATCATGAACGGCTCCGTCTACAGCCTCGGCACCGACCATGTGCCGTTCCTGCCCAAGAAGCTCACCGACATCTGGACCGAGTTCCCCGGCGTCGTCTGCTTCCCCTGGGAGCTGCCGCTGATGCTGCATTTCGGCGTCCACCAGCGCGGCCTGCCGCTGTCGCGGCTCGTCGCGCTCAATTCGTTCAATCCCGCGCGCCGCTTCGGCCTGTGGCCGCGCAAGGGCCACATCGACGTCGGCTTCGACGCCGACCTGGTGCTGGTCGACCTCGACGAGGAGCGCACGGTCACCCACACCGGCAAGGGCACCTGCATCTACGAGGGCTGGAAGCTCAAGGGCTGGCCGGTGATGACGGTGGCGCGCGGCGAGGTGGTCTACGAGAACGGCGCCGTCGACGAGCGCCACTACGGCCGTGGCCGCTGCGTGACGGTTCCCTCATGACGGCGGTTGCCCCCGACGGCCTGGACCTCGCCGGCCGCGTGCCGCTGACGCCCGCGCGCGCGCCGCTGCGCGAGGTCGTGGCGCGGATCGCCGCCCGCAAGGAGGCGATCCGCCAGGAAAGGCTGTCGGGGATACACAATCCGTGGGGACACTGCATCGGCCTGACCGATCCGTGGGCCTTCCTCGACCTGTGCGAGAGCGACCTCGTCCTCGACGCCGCGCGCGGGGTTCTCGGGCCCGACATCATCTTGTGGGACAGCGAGCTGTTCGCGCAGGCGTCGCGCTACCGCGCGTTCGTGCGGCAGGGGCGGGAGGGCCGCTACTGGCCGGTCTCGCCGCTCGCCGGGGCGCTGGTGCTGGTGAGGCCGGGACGCGACGAGCCGACGGCCGCGGCGATCCCGCTCGAGGAGATGCGGTCCGAAGCGCTGGCCGCCTTCGACGACGCAGAGCCGCTCTACGTCATCAGGCTGATGCCGGCGACGAGCCGCTTCGAGCGCGATCCCGCCCATCCCGCCCATCGCGCCTGCATGGAAGAACAGGTGCTGGTCAACTATTCGAACCGTCCCCTGTGGCTGCTCTCGGGCGCCGACCGGGCGGGCAACGATCTGGTTTCGGGGTTCGCGCCCGCCGTGCCCGTCTGGGCCTCGGGCGCGCCGCCCGCCGAAAAAGAGGAGACATAGAATGCCGTTCGTCATCGTCGAGATGTGGGAGGGGCGCAGCGTCGAGCAGAAGCGCAACCTCGTCAAGGCCATCACCAGGGCCATGGTGGAGGAGGCCGCCTGCAAGCCGGATCACCTGCATGTGGTGATCCACGAGACGCCCAAGGACAGCTGGGGCCGGGGCGGGGTGCTGGGCATCGACATGGCGGAGCACAAGTGATGAGCCTTGAGGCCCTCGACTACCGCAAGTCGGCGCTGCTGGTCATCGACCTGCAGAACGCCTTCATCCACGAGAAGGGCACGCTCGGCATCTCGGGCGTCGACACCAGGCGCCTGTCGGCGATCGTGCCGCCGCTGGCCAGGCTGATCAAGCGCTGCCAGGACACCGGCATTCCGGTCATCTGGACGATGCAGGAGCATTTCGCCGTCGACCACAACCGCGCCAGGAAGAGGCTGCTCGGCCACACAGCCCGGCGCAAGCAGGTCTCGGCGCTGGCCGGCAGCTGGGACGAGCAGATCATCGACGAGCTGAAGCCGCTCGCCGACTTCGATCCGGCCTTCGTCATCCGCAAGCACCGCTTCGGCGCGTTCTACGAGACGCGGCTGGAAATGATGCTGAAGATGCTGGGCACCCAGCACCTGTTCGTGACCGGCGCCACCACCAACGCCTGCGTCGAGACCTCGATCCGCGAAGCCTATCTGCGCGACCTCGACGTCGTCGCCGTCGACGACTGCGTGTCCGGCGTCAACGCCGACTGGGAGGCGACGGCCAAGCAGGTGTGGAAGCAGTATTTCTGCGAGATCGCCCACTCCTCGGAGGTCCTCGACTGGATCGACGGGCAGGTGAAGCCGCGCGTCACCAGTTACGGCCACCAGCTCATCATGGTCGACGACATCGACAGATCCGTCGATTTCTACACCAACCTGCTGGGCTTCACGATCCGCCCGGCCAAGCCGCTGGCCGACGGCCGCCCCTTCACGGCGTTCCACCAGGGCATCGCGCTGATCCACGGCAAGACGGCCGGCCATCGCCAGCTCGACCACATCGCCTTCGAGGTCAACGACGTCCGCGCCATGGATGCCAGGCTGAAGAAGGCGGGCGTGCGCTACTACACCGATCTCCACGACGGGCCCTACGGCCTGACGATCTACATCGCCGACCCCGACGGCACCAAGGTGGAGCTCTATCAGGTCGGCGCGACGGCCTGATTGCTGACCGCGCGACGCGCCGGGACGGCCGGCGGTTCCGGCGCCGCAAGCAGGAGTTGTTGCCAATATCCCGCCGTGCTCTACAGTGGCATCGGCGGGGCGGTTCCGGGGGAGGCGTTCGATGTCGAGCCGAAGGCGCGGGCTGGCGGCCTGCCTTCGGATCGCCGCGTGCGGGGCCGGTTACGGGTTGCCGTTCGGGTGAAAGTCATCTATTGATCACAATATGAGATCACAGATATCGATCTGTCCCTCCGTGTTCCCGGTCCGCGCCGCCGGATAGGCGCGGCGGTGCCGGCTCGCGCCGGCACGGAACTCGAGAAACCGCGATGGAGGCCCAAGGCAGGATGCGCGTCGACAAGATTGAGAGCAAGCCCGCCGGCAAGGACGGATCGAAGCCGGCTCGCGGCCACGTCCATGAGCACGTTCTGCACTACATGCGCCGCGGGCTCATGGTCGGCGCCTTCCTGCCCGGCCAGGTGATGAGCCTGCGCAAGCTTGCCGCCGGCCTCGGCACCAGCCCCATGCCGGTGCGCGAGGTGCTCAGCCGCCTGGTCGCCGCCAACGCCCTGGAGGAGACCAAGGGGGGATCGGTGCGCGTGCCGAGATTGAGCCCCGAGAAACTGAGAGACCTGTTCTCCGTGCGCGAGGTGCTGGAGGGCATGGCCACCGAGCTCGCCGCCAGGAAGGTCCGGCCGGAGCTGATCGAGGAGCTGGGCGCGATCAACAAGGAACTTCTGACGGCGATCGAGAAGCGCGACATCCTCAATTGCCTGTCGTCCAATCAGAAGTTCCACTTCACGCTCTACGAGGCGGCCGGGTCCGCGGTCCTCATGCCGCTGATCGAATCGCTGTGGCTGCAATTCGGTCCGACGATGTATATGTCGCTGCTGATCCCCTCGATGCCGTGGAATGCCTCGGACCACGAGCATATCCTCGCCGCGCTCGGGGCAAACAACCCGGCCGCGGCCAGGAAGGGCATCGTCCACGACATCCGCACGACGGGCAAGGCCCTGCTCAGCGTCGCCGGCCCGAACGGGCTGGAGCTGCCGTTCGCCAACGGCCCGGAACTGCAATTCGACTATTGAAGCCGGACACGGGAGGAGCTCTCATGGCGGGAAGGATCGAGGGCAGGCTGGCGAGCCTGGGCATCAGCCTGCCGACGACGCCGCCGCCGGCGGCGAACTACGTGCCGGCGCGTCGTCTCGGCAGCCAGATCTACATTTCCGGCCAGGTCCCCAGCGAGGGCGGCAAGGACAGGTATACCGGCAAGCTCGGCTCGGACTACACCGTCGAGGAGGGGCAGGCCGCCGCGCGCCTGTGCGCCGTCAACATCCTCGCCGCGCTCAAGCAGGCGCTCGACGGCGATCTCGACCGGGTCGTCGGCGTGATCCGGCTCGGCGGCTTCGTCAATGCCGAGCCCGACTTCAAGGACCATCCCAGGGTCATCAACGGCGCTTCCGACCTGATGGTCGAGGTGTTCGGCGAGGCCGGGCGCCACGCCCGTGCCGCGGTCGGCTGCTATTCGCTGCCGCGCAACGTTCCGGTCGAGGTCGACGCCATCTTCGAAGTGGCCTGACCGTGCGCCCGGCCGCTTCCGCGCCGGATGACAGGATCCCTGTCAACGTGCTGACCGGGTTCCTCGGCAGCGGCAAGACCACCTTTCTGCGGCACCTGCTCGGCGAGCCCGGATTCGCCGACACGGCCGTGCTCATCAACGAGTTCGGGGAGGTGGGGCTCGACCATCTGCTCGTCCAGGAGATATCGGAGGACGTCGTCCTCCTGTCGTCGGGCTGCCTGTGCTGCGCCGTGCAGGGCGACCTGGTCTCGACGCTGACGGACCTGCTTGCCAGGGTCCGGCGGGGCGAGGTGGCGCCGTTTCGCCGCGTCGTGGTCGAGACCTCGGGGCTGGCCGATCCCGCCCCCATCATGCAGGCGGTGACGGGCGACCTGCGGCTGCGGCGCGCCTACCGCGCCGGCAGTATCGTCGCGACCGTGGACGGCATCGGGGGCGGCGCGAGCATCGCGACCTTCGCCGAGGCGGTCCAGCAGATCGCGCTGGCGGACTGCGTGATCCTCACCAAGTCGGACCTCGTCGAGCCGTGGCGGCTCGACGCGCTGAATCTCGACATCGCCAGGGTCAATCCGACGGTGCGGCGGCTGGTGTCGGGCAGGACGGCCAGGCCGTGCGGCGCCGAGGTGTTCGACCACGCCGCCGACTGGCGGCCGCGCCACATGGACGCGACGGATGCGCCGACGGTCGCAAGGCACAGCTCCGGCGTCGAGACGTTCACGGTCGAGGTTGAGAGCGCGGTCGACTGGCCGGCCTTTGTCGACTGGCTCGAGCTGCTGCTCGCCGGTCGCGGCCAGTCGATCCTTCGGGTCAAGGGGCTCCTTCGCGTGGCCGGCGATCCTCGCCCCGTGGTCGTCCACGGCGTGCAGCATGTCGTCTATCCCCCCGAACACCTGCCGCGCTGGCCGGAAGGAACGCAGCGCGGATGGCTGGTCTTCATCGCGCGCAACCTCTCGCGCAAGGCCATCGAGAACTCGCTGCCGAGCACCTTCGCGCCGGCGGCTGACGCCGTGGCGGCGTCCGCCTCGCGGTAATGTTACCGGCGCGGGGGCCGGCCCGCGCGGCCGCCCGAAAACCGGCTTGCGGCCGCGAGGTGCGGCGCGCGGTGAATCCGCAAGCGATTTCCAAAGCTTGCCCGCGACGGCGCCGCGGCGGCGCGCAGAGATGCGCCGCGCGACGGCGGGTCCGGTGCGCCGCGCCCGATTCGTCACTTGACAAATCCTCAATTGTGATCACACGATGAGATCAAGAACCGGGATCATCGCCGCCGCGTCGGGTCCCGGTTCCGGTGGGAGTGGCGGGCCTTCGGGCCGAAAGGGCGCCGGCCGGCGCCCGCAAGGGAGGAGTGAAAATGTTGCAGGCTACGGGTTTCATTCGCAGTGCGGCCTTTGCCGCGGCAACCGCCTTCGCCACGCTGATGGCGGGCCAGAGCGCCATGGCTGACGATGTCAACGTGCGCTTCAGCTGGAAGCTCAAGGGCGAGTACGGCTTCTTCTATCTCGGGGAGCAGAAGGGCATCTACAAGGATGCCGGCGTGACCCTCAAGCTGGGCGAGGGCGCCGGCTCGCAGGCCGCGCTGGGCGCGCTCATCCAGGGCCAGGAAGACGCCGTCATCCTGCCGGGGATCTTCGCCATCTCCGCCATCCAGAAAGGCATGCCGGTCAAGATCGTCGCGCTCTATCAGCCGGAAGCGCCGATCGTGCTGATCTCGCATCCCGAGAAGCCGGTGAACGAGCCCGGGGATCTCGAGGGCAAGACCATCGCCCATTCCATCGGCGAGACCGGCACCTCCTATCTCGACGCCTTCTGCGAGATCAACAAGGTCGATTGCAGCAAGGTCAGCAAGGTCCAGATGGACTCGCAGTCGCGCGTGCCGCAGTTCCTGCAGAAGCAGGTCGATGTGGTCAGCGTCTACCTGACCAACGACCTGCCGGTCCTCGAAGACAGGATCGGCCAGCATTTCCCGACCCTCGACATGGCCGAGCACGGCCTCGCCATTCCGGGCATGGCGGTGGTTGCCAGCGATGCCGGCATCGCCAACAAGGCCGAGACGCTCAAGAACTTCCTCGCCGCCAATGCCAAGGCGATCGACATGACGCGCAACGATCCCGCCGCGGCGACGGCCGCGCTCATGGCCGTCTGGCAGGGCGGCCCCTCCGCCAAGGTCGTGCAGCAGCAGATCGAGGCGACGTCGGAATCGATCCACTCGCCGAGCGGCAAGCCCGTCGGCTGGATCGACGAGCAGGCGATCGCCGACGCCCTCAAGCTGATCGGCAGCGTCGAGGACATCGGCGAGCCGAAGCCGCTTTCGACCTTCTACACCAACGAACTCCTGACGCAGTGAGGCCACGGTGGCTGGAACGGATGCAATCGGCGCCGGCAGCGCGCAGGCGAAGCGGGGCGGGAAGATGGCCAGGAAGAAGGTACGGGCCCCGTGGCTTGAACGTTATTCGGCGCTCCTCCTCGCGGCCGTGCTGCTCGGCGCCTGGCAGGCGGCGGTTCCCCTGGCGGGCCTTTCGGAGTTCGTCCTGCCGACCCCGCTGGCCATCGCCACGCGGATCGTCGGCGAACTGCCGCTGCTGGCCAACCATGCCTATGTGACCCTGTTCGAGGTGGTGTCCGGTTTCGCCATGGCCGTGCTGATCGGCATTCCCCTGGCGTTGCTGATCTTCTACTCGCGGGCCTTCGAGCGCGCCATCTATCCCATCCTGGTGGCGTTGCAGACCGTGCCCAAGGTGGCGCTGGCACCGCTGCTGGTGCTGTATCTCGGCTATGGCTGGGCGCCGAAGATCACGCTGGCATTCCTGATCTCGTTCTTCCCGATCGTCATCTCGACGGTCGTGGGCCTGCAGTCGCTGGACAAGAACCTGGTCTATCTCGTCCGCTCGATGGGGGCCAACGAGTGGCAGACCTTCTTCAAGGTACGCCTGCCGGCGGCGCTGCCCAACATCTTCGGCGGCTTCAAGGTGGCGATCTCGCTGGCCGTCATCGGCGCCGTCATCGGCGAATACGTCGCCGCCGAACGCGGCCTCGGCTATCTCCAGCTTCAGGCGAACTCGCTGTTCGACACCACGCTCAACTTCGCGACGGTGGTGGCGATCTCCGGCCTCGGCGTGACGCTCTATTTCGTCATCGACTTCATCGAGAGCCGCGTCACCTACAAGCGCGACTCCGCGAAGTAGGCAGCCATGCAGGCAGGCGGCGGGCCCCGGCCCGCTGCCGGCTCCAGAAACGACAACGTTCCAGTGAGGCGGTTTGATGAATGCCCTGTCCCAGGCCGGTGCGGCGGTCGACATTTCGCGACTTTCCAAGACGTACAAGACGCGCGAGGAAGACGACGTCGTCGCGCTCGGCAACATCGACGTCAGGTTCGAGCCCGGCAGCTTCGTCGCCGTGGTCGGCCCCAGCGGCTGCGGCAAGAGCACCCTGTTGTCGCTGCTCGCCGGCCTGACCGGCGCCACCACCGGCACCATCGCCATCGACGGCGAGACGATCAGCAAGCCCCATCCCAAGATCGGCGTCGTCTTCCAGTCCGACCTGCTGCTTTACTGGCGCACCGTGATCGAGAACATCCTGCTGCCGATCGAGATCAAGAAGCTCGATGCCGCCAGGTACAGGGCGCGCGCCGAGGAGCTGCTGGTCCAGGTCGGGCTGGAGGGCTTCGGCAACAAGTACCCCTCCGAGCTGTCGGGCGGCATGCGCCAGCGCGTGGCGATCTGCCGCGCGTTGATCCAGGAGCCGGGCCTGCTGCTCATGGACGAGCCGTTCGGCGCGCTCGACGCGCTGACGCGCGAGCAGATGATCATGGACCTTCAGGCCATGTGGCTCAGGCTCGGCAACACCGTGCTGTTCATCACCCACGGCATCGACGAGGCCGTGTTCCTGGCCGACCGGGTGCTGGTGATGTCGCCCCGCCCGGGCCGCGTCGACCTCGATCTCAAGATCGACATCCCGCGCCCGCGCCAGTGGGGCAGAACGCATGAGGACAAGGCCTATCAGGGCTATGTCCGGCAGATACGCGACATCTTCGAGGCGAAGGGCGTGCTGGTCGCCCATTAGATCGTCGGCCCGCCCCGCGCGAGACGAGCCGCCGGCCTTCAGGGTACGCCGAGCGCCCGGCTGCGCGTTTCCGCCCGCGGCTTGCGGGCCGGCACGATCCCGCAGCCGACGAGGAACAGGTCTATAGCCTCGTTCAGGATCTTGTCGTCGTCGAGCTTGTCAGGGTCTTCGGCGCCGGTGAGATAGGCGATCTGCGAGCGATGCAGCGCGTAGTTGTCCGAGATCGCCCAGATGTTCAGTTGCAGCAGGACCGGGTCCACCGGCCGCATCAGGCCCTCGGCGACCCATTGCTCGATCTTCCGGGCCCCCAGCTCGGTCATCCTCTTCGATTCGTGCCAGTATTTGCGCAGCACCGGCGCGCCCTGGAGAATCTCGTTGGAGTAGAGCTGGCAAATCTCCGGGTGTTCGAGGCAGATGCGGATCTTGCGCGTGACGTAGCCGCGGAAGAATTCCTCCGGCCCGGCCTCGGCGTTCTCGATGGAGAAGAGGTCATGCCATATGTGCAAGATGTGCACGATGGCCTCTTCATAGAGATCCTCCTTGCTCGCGACGTAGTAGTAGAGCTTGGCCTTCGAGATGCCGATTTCATCGGCGATGGCCTGCATCGAGGCCCCGCGAACGCCGTTTCTCGCGAACTCCCTGACCGCCGCATCGAGGATCTCCTCGCGAATCCTCTCGCGCTTTCGTGCCGCATTGTTCTTCATCGTCGTCTCTGGTGGCTCGATGTGATTTCGAGGGCGGGCGATACGTTAGAGCATTTTGCGGCGAGGGGGAAATACTTCGCGCGGCACAAATGCGGCTAAATCAAGTAGATAGAACATGATCGCGCCCGAGGGCGGACCCTGTCGAATCGAAGAGGGGCGCGGACCCCGCGCCCCCCGGAAGGGCTCCTTGCGACCGAAGCCGCCTTCGGCCGTTCCCCGCCGGCCTACTGGCCGGTCAACTGCTTGCGCAGGTCGAGCCCCACGCCCTTGTTGACGAAGCGGAAGTCGGCCACCTTGGAGAGGTCGACGTCCTCGGCCTTGAAGATGCCGGCCTCGACCGCGAGGTCGTAGAAGGACTTGACGCGCTCCTCGGTCATGGCGCCCATGCCCAGCGTCAGCGACTCGTTGGCGTCGGCGAGGCCCAGCGTCTTGATCTGCTCGATCTCGAAATTGAGCTTCTCGACCGAGAGATCGGGGTTGGCGGCCATGATCGCCTGCACCGCCGCGCTGTTGTCGCCATAGAGGAAGGTGGTCCAGCCGATCGCCGAGGCGTCGATGAAGCGCTGGATCAGGTCGGGGTTGGATTCGATCATCTCGGTCCGCGCCTCGATGACGCTCGAATACGAGCTCCAGCCGTGATCGGCGAGCAGATACACCTCGGGATCGCCGCCCTCGGCCATCGCGTAGCCGGGCTCGGACGTCGCATAGGCCTGCTGGACCACCTTCTTGTCCTGGAGGAAGGCCGAGAGGTTGAAGCCGTAGGGGCGGACCTGCTCGTCGCGGAAGCCGTGCCTGGCCACCAGCCACAGCCAGAAGCTGAACTGCGCGTCCTTGGCGATCAGCACCTGCGGGGCGTTGGCGAGGTCGGCGAAGTCCTTGTACTGGCCCTTGTGCGCCATCAGCGCCTGCGGGTCCTTCTGGAAGAAGGCGGCGACGGCCTTGGTCGGGATGCCGCCGCGCACGTTGTCAAACGGAAGCAGCATGTTTCCGGCCATCAGGAAATCGAGCCGGCCGGCCGGAAGCAGCGGCCGGCTGTTGACCTGCGGACCGCCGGGAATGATCTCGACGTCGAGGCCGTATCTGGCGTAGGTGCCGTCCGCGAGCGCCTGATAGTAGCCGCCATGGGCGCCCTGGGCGAGCCAGTTCGTGCCGAAGCGCACCTTGTCCGCCGCGCTCGCCGCCGCCGAGGTAAGCAGCGCCAGGCCGACGCCCAATGCGGCCTTGATGAAGAGTCGAGACATCATGCTGTAGTCCTCCCTGTGGCTAGCATGTCCGATGTATTGCCGTTGCGTGTCGATGAGGTCAGCCTTCGCGCTTGACCTCGCTCTCGTGCCAGTGGCCCAGCACGCGCCGCGAGGCCCAGGCCATGATGAAGAAGATCGCGATGCCGAGCAGCGAGACCAGAACCAGAGCCGCGAACATGCGCGGAATCTCGTTGCGGAAGCTGGATTCGAGGATGCGGGACGCCAGGCCCGTGTTGGCGCCGGCGGTGCCGGCCACGAACTCGGACACAACCGCGCCGATGAGCGACAGGCCGCCGGCGACCTTCAGCGACGACATGAAGTAGGGCAGCGCCGACGGCGCCAGCAGGAAGCGCAGCCGCTGCAGCGGCGTGGCGCTGTAGAGGGTGAAGAGATCGCGAAGGTTGTGGTCGGCGCTGCGCAGGCCGATCACCGTGCCCGACAGGATCGGGAAGAAGGCGACGATCCAGGCGCAGATCAGCAGCGCCGTGAAGGTCGATTCCACATAGATCAGGATGAGCGGCGCGATGGCCACGATCGGCGTCACCTGCAGGATGACCGCGAACGGGAACAGGCTGCGCTCGACCGTGCGCGACAGCGCGAACAACGTGCCGATGAACACGCCGCCCGCCACCGCCAGGCACAGTGACAGCACCGTCAGCCGGATCGTGAACAGAAGCGAGGGGACGAGCGAGCCGAAGTCGGTGACAAGGGTCTTCAGGACCAGGCTGGGGGCCGGCAGCAGGTAGGGCGGGATCTCCTTGAAGTAGACGAGGGCCTCCCATGCCAGCAGCGCGCCCAGCATCGTCAGCGTCGGCGCCAGATAGTCCGCCGCCAACGCCAGGAGACGCTCGCTCAGGTCGGGTTTCGACGCGGAATTGTTCTGCCTGGTGCTCATGGTCGTTTCCTGAGTGGCGCAGTTGCTGGTCCGACTTGCCTTTGGGCAAGGCGTGGCGTGATGGCTTCAGCTACACTTCACGGGAAGGGTCGCCGCATGGCGACCGCCGGCCCCGGTTGCGCATCTGCGAACGGAACGGGTCGCCCGCTATGCGGTCGACCGCAACGCACAGGGTAAAACTACATGAAGCTGACGAATTAGTCAAACCATGGCGTCAGATTTTTTGCGACCCTGTTCGATCTTGCGCAGGGGATTGGTTCGTTGCGCCATCCTCAATCTAATTATCTGTTTTAAATAGAAAAATAAGCCCGATTTCGACTCCGTAAACTCATGGTGCGGTTGGCAGGGCGGGTCCGAAAACCCCTTCCGCCGAAGCAGCGCATCGAAAAATCGGTTGCCACTTCCGGGTATTCGATGCATATCGTGATCACACACGAGTTCACGAAAGCCGATTGCTCGTGGGCGGCGCGCGGCTGCGCGCCTGGATGCGCGCAAGGATCAGATCGAGGGAGCACCATGTCCCGACGCGACAATCAACTGAGACAAGCCTTCTGGAAGATGACCGCCATTCGCAGGTTCGAGGAGCGTGTCCATCTGGAGAACGAGAAAGGCAGCATCCCCGGATTCATCCATCTCTATGCGGGGCAGGAAGCCTGCGCGGTCGGCGTGTGCATGGAGCTGGGCGAGCGCGACTACATCGCCTCGACGCACCGCGGCCACGGCCATGCGATCGCCAAGGGCTGCGACATCACCGCGATGATGCACGAGCTGCACGCCAAGCAGGGCGGCATCTGCGCCGGCAAGGCCGGTTCGATGCACATGGCCGACCTGACCGTCGGCATGATGGGGGCGAACGGCATCGTCGGCGCCGGCAACCCGCTCGTCTGCGGCGCGGCGCTGACGGCGAAGACGCGCAAGACCGGCGGCGTCGCCGTGAGCTTCATGGGCGACGGCGCCTCGAACCAGGCCGCCACGCTCGAATCCTTCAACCTCGCGGTGGTCTGGAAGCTCCCGGTGATCTTCGTCGTGGAGGACAACGGCTACGCCGAGGCGACGCCGAGCAGCTGGTCGATCGGCGGCGGCGACCTGATCAAGCGCGCCGAAGGCTTCGGCATGCCCGGCTTCAGCGCCGACGGGTTCGACTATTTCGCGGTGAACGAGGCGGCGGGCAAGGCGGTCGCCAGGGCGCGCAACGGCGACGGCCCCTCGCTGCTCTATCTCACCTGCACCCGCTACTACGGCCATTTCGAGGGCGATGCCGCGACCTATCGCGCCAGGGGCGAGGTCGAGGAGCTGATGGAAAAGCGCGACTGCCTCAGCGCCTTCAAGTCGCGCGTCCTGGCCGGCGGCATGATGTCGGCCGACGAGCTGGCCGGCATCGAGGCCGAGGTCGCGGAGCTGATCGACACCTCGGTGCGCAGCGCCGTCGCCGACGTCGAGCCCGACGTCTCCCGGCTGACCACCGACGTCTACGCCACGTACTGACCGGAGCACGAGACAATGGCAAGGAAGACCTATCGCGAGGCCATCAACCAGGCCCTCGATCAGGAGATGGCGAGGGACGACCGGGTGATCCTGATCGGCGAGGACATCGCCGGCGGCACGGGCGCCTCGGGCGCGCAGGATGCGTGGGGCGGCGTCATGGGCGTCACCAAGGGCCTGATCGGCAAGTACGGGCCGGAGCGCGTGCTCGACACCCCGATTTCCGAGCTTGCGCTGGTCGGCGCCGGCGCCGGCGCGGCGGCAACGGGCCTGCGCCCCGTGGTCGAGCTGATGTTCAACGACTTCCTCGGCGTGTGCCTCGACCAGCTGATGAACCAGGCCGCCAAGTTCCGCTACATGTTCGGCGGCCGCGTCAGGGCGCCGCTGGTCGTGCGCACCCAGTACGGCGCGGGCCTGCGCGCCGCCGCCCAGCACAGCCAGACGCTCTATTCGATCTTCGCCCACATACCCGGCCTCAAGGTGGCGGTGCCCTCGAACCCCTACGACGCCAAGGGCCTGCTGATGTCGGCGATCCGCGACGACGACCCGGTCATCTTCATGGAGCACAAGGCGATGTATGACGACATCGGCGAGGTTCCCGACGAGGCCTATACGGTCCCGTTCGGCGAAGGGCGCGTCCTGCAGGAGGGCGAGGACGTGACCGTCATCGCCATAGGCCGCATGCTGCAAACGGCCGAGAAGGCCATCCAGGCCGCGCGCGCCGACGGCATCCGCTGCTCGCTGGTCGACCCGCGCACGATCTCCCCGCTCGACGAGGGGCTGATTCTCGAGATGGCCGCCGAGACCGGCAGGGTCGTCATCGTCGACGAGGCGAACCCGCGCTGCGGCGTGGCCGCCGACATCGCCTCGCTGATCTGCGAGCAGGCCTTCGGCGATTTGCAGGCGCCGGTGGTCAAGGTCACCGCCCCGCATACGCCGGTGCCGTTCGCGCCGGTTCTGGAAGACGCCTATCTGCCGAGCGCGGAGCGCATCGCCGCGGCGATCAAGCAAGTGAGGGCCTACTGAGATGACCATCAAAGCCATAACGGTGCCCCGCTGGGGCATGTCGATGTCCGAGGGCAAGATCGCCGGCTGGCTCGTCGCGGTCGGCGCGGAGGTCGCGGCCGGCGACGAGCTGGTCGAGATCGAGACCACCAAGCTGACCGGCGTCTACGAGGCGCACGAGGGCGGCGGGCAGTTGCGGCGCATCCTGGCCGAGGAAGGCACGGTCCGCCCGGTCGGCGCGCTGATCGGCGTCATCGCCGATGCGGCGGTGCCGGACGCCGAGATCGACGCTTTCATCGCCTCCTATGTCTTCGACGAGGACGAGGACGGCGCCTCGGCCGGCCCGAAGGAGGAGCGCGTCGAGGTCGACGGCTACCAGGTCAACGTGCTTCGCGCCGGCCCCGCCGAAAGCGAGGAGCTTCCGCTCGTCCTCGTCCACGGCTTCGGCGGCAACGCCGACAACTGGGCGATGACGGTCGCGGCGATGTCGCCCGCCCGGCCGGTGATCGCCATCGACCTGCCCGGCCACGGCAAGTCGACGAAGCTGGTGAGCGATCCCCGGCCCGAGACCTACGCCAAGATCGTCGCCAGGGTGCTGAAGGCGCTGGGCGTGAGCCGCTGCCATGTCGCGGGCCACTCCTATGGCGGCCTCGTCTGCGCGATCCTGGCGGCGGGCAATCCCGATCTCGTCGCGTCGCTGACGCTGGTCGACCCGGCCGGCCTCGACGCCGCCATCGGCGAGGACTACGTCGGCCGCTTCGTGGGCGCGAACGACCGCCGCACGCTCAAGGACGTGATGGGCCTGCTGTTCGAGGACACCAGGCTGGTGTCGCGCTCGATGGTCGACGACATGCTCAACTACCGCCGCATCGAGGGCGTGCAGGCGACGCTGGAGAAGATCGCGGCCGATCTCTCCGCCCGCGCCGGCACGTTCGGCACGCTCCCGGCCGGCGTCGCCGGCAGGACGCTCGTCGTCTGGGGCGAGAAGGACAAGATCTTCCCGCCGGGCCACATGGAGCGCATTCCCGGCGCGGCCGAAAAGCACGTCGTCGCGGGGGTGGGGCACATGCCCCATGTCGAAAGCCCCGACTTCAACCGGCTGCTGGGCGACTTCATCGGCAGGCACGCCTGAGGCGCGGGACGTTCGCGCCCCCGGCCCGCCGAAAGACCGGGGCCGCTTCCCTGGCGGGCAACAGAGTTCTAAGTGAGCGAGACCGACACCGACGATTGAGAAGCCGCTCATGCAAGTGCCAGAACTTCCCGAAACCGGAGCCTTCCGGCTGGGCCGCGCCCCGGCCGCCGAAACCGCGCACGAGCGCGTCTACCGGCACATCTCCTACATGCTCATGGCCGGCTTCTTCCAGCCGGGAGAGACGATCTCGCTGCGGCAGCTCTCGTCGGCCCTGCACGTATCGGAGATGCCGGTGCGCAACGCGCTGAACCGGCTGATCGCCGAGTCGGCGATCGAGCTCCTGCCCAACCGCCAGACGCGCATCCCCACCCTCGATCGCGGCCAGTTCGACGAGCTGACGCGGGTGCGGCTGATGCTCGAGACCGACATCGCCGCCGACGCCTACAGGCGCGCGACGCGCGGCGACATCGACGAGCTGGAGGCGATCAACGCCAAGCTGGTGGAGGCGATCGGGCGCGGTGAAACGCAAAAGAGCATCGACTGCAACCAGCGCTTCCACCTGTCCTTCTACGCCATCGCCGGGCGGCCGCTGACCTTCTCGCTGATCACCAATGTCTGGCTGCGCGCGGGTGCCTTCATGCACGCCGTCCTGCGGTCGGACCTCATCACCTGGCGGGCGTCGTATCACGACGCGCTGATCCGCGCGCTCAGGCTGAAGAACCTCGATGCCTGCGTGCAGGCCATAAGGGACGACATCATTGAAACCCACAAGGAGATCGTCGGCTTGCCGGCCGGGGTCATATTCCCGGCCGAGGCATAGCGCCGGGCCGCGGCGCGACCGGCGGACGGCCCGTCACGGCTGCCCGTCGCGCCGCCGCTCACGCCAGCAGGCGGCGACAGGCATCCAGCGTGGCGCGCATGTAGCCCTCGGTCTCGCGCTCCCACAGCGACGGGCTGATCAGCTCGATCTCGTAGAGACCCTGGTGGCCGGCGGCCTCGGTCATCGCGACGAAGGCCCGAAGGTCGGCGATGCCCTCGCCCAGCGCGGCCCGCTCGACCACCGGATCGCCGACCGGCACGTCGCAGAGCTGGACGCCGCATACCAGCTTCTTCCCGATCGCGCGCCCGACCTGACGGGCGAGGTCGGGGTCCCACCACACATTGTTGACGTCGAGCTCGATGCCGATGCCGGGCCCGAGGCGCTCGCACCAGTCGATGGCCTGCGCCACGGTGTTCACGACCGAAAGCGGATAGGCGAGCTTGGGGTGGATGGGCTCGAGCGAAAGGGTGATGCCGTTCTTCCGCCCGACCTCCAGCATCCGCGCCGCGTAGTCGAAGGCCCGCTTGCGGCTCTCCTCGAGCGAGGCGCCGAAGGCCTGCATGCCGGGCACCAGCAGCGTGACCTGGCGCGCCTCGAGCTCGGCGGCGATCTCGATGGTTCGGCAGCGGTCCTCGAACGTCACCGTGGTGCGGTCGCGGCGATACCAGCCGCAGATGCTGACGGGCCTGATGCCGTGGTCGCGCAGCAGCCTCCTGGTCTCGGCAACGCCGGTCTCGTCGATCTTCTCGTGCCACAGCGACGCCCATTGGATGCCGTGGCGGGCATAGAGGGCCAGCGCCTCCGGCAGGTCGAGGCCGTAATTGGTGATCTGGTTGAAGCAGAGGCGATTCATCGTGGTCCCGCTGGTGCTGGCGGCCGCCGCTCAGGCGTGCTGGGCGGCTGCGAGCATGTCGGAGGCGCGCCTGGTGATGGCCTGGAAGTGCGTGTCGGTTCTGAGGTCCGGGTCGCGCGGATAGGGCGTGTCGATGTCCACCTCGCCGAAGATGCGGCTGGTGCGCGGGGAAAACACCATGGTGCGGGAGGAAAGGTACGTGGCTTCGAAGACGCTGTGGGTGACGAAGATGACGGTCCACTTGAAGCGGTCCCACAGCGCCAGCAGCTCGTCGTTGAGCCGGAACCGGGTGAGCTCGTCGAGCGCGGCGAACGGCTCGTCCATCAGCACCAGCTTCGGCTCGGTCACCATCGCCCGCGCGATCGAGCAGCGCATCTTCATGCCGCCGGAAAGCTGCCTCGGATAGACGTCGGCGAAATCGGTGAGATTGACCGTGGCCAGGGCGGCGCGCACGCGCTCGTCGGCCGCCTGCCGGCTCTCTCCCTTGAGCCGCAGAGGCAGGTAGACGTTGTCGTAGACGGTCGCCCACGGCATCAGCGTGGGCTCCTGGAAGACGTAGCTGATGTCGCCGTCGCGAGACGAGATGCCGTGCAGGTCGACGCTGCCCGTCGTCGGCTTGCTGAGCCCCGCAATCAGGCGCAGGGCCGTGCTCTTTCCGCAACCGGACGCCCCCAGAAAGGCGACGAACTCGCCCTGGTCGATCGTCAGGTTCAGGTCCTTGAGCGCAACCACGCCGCCGAAGGACTTGGTCACCTCACTGATGGTTATGCAGGGCTGCCCCATCTCGTCCTCGCCTGTCTGTCGCCGGCCGCCTGCGGGCGCGAGCCCGATGCGAGCCATTATTTGATCACTAATTGTAATCACTTTACTTGATCACAGTTCATGATACAAGACAAATCGATCTTTTGCGGTCGCCGCCGCTTCCGGGGTTCCGCGAAGCGGTCCGCGCCGCTCCCGCCGGGCGGGAGAAGGCGCGATGCGGGCGGGGCCAGCAAGCTCGGGGAGGAGCACGATGTCCATGGACGGCGCAGCACGGTCCTATCCGCGGATCCTGCATCTGGTGGGCGGCGAGTATGTCGACGGCCCTTCCGGCGGCCGGCCGGTGCTGAACCCGGCGACGGGCGCGGAGCTGGGCCTCATCCCCCGGATAGACGAGGCCCTGCTGGACGAGGTGGCCAGGCGCGCCTTCGAGGGCTTCCGCCGCTGGCGCCGCACTCCCGCCTACGGCCGCGCCGAGATACTGAAGAAGGCCGCCGGCCTGATGCGCGAACGGGTGGAGGCGCTCGCCTGGACGATCACCGTGGAGCAGGGCAAGCCGCTGCGCGAGGCGCGAGGGGAGGTGTTCGGCACCGCCGCGATCTTCGAGTGGCTGGCCGAGGAGAGCTGCCGCATCGCGGACGAGATCCTGGCCTCGCGCATTCCCGGAATGCAGCAGGTCATCCATCACGACCCGATCGGGCCGGTGCTGGCGATCGCGCCGTGGAACATGCCGGCGATGATGGCCGGGCGCAAGATCGCCCACGCGCTTTCATGCGGATGCCCGGTGATCGTCAAGCCGGCGAGCCAGACGCCGGGGATCGTCATGGAGCTGGCCCGCATCCTCCTCGAGGCCGGCCTTCCGGCCGATGCCATCCATGTCGTGCACGGCGACCCGGACGCGATCGCGCGGTTCCTGATCGCCGCGCCACAGATCAGGAAGGTGTCGTTCACCGGCTCCACCGAGGTCGGCCGCACGCTGGGCGCCCTGTGCGGCCATCATGTCAAGCGGTTCACGGCGGAGCTGGGCGGGCATGCCCCCGTCGTCATCTGCCCGGACGTCGATGTCGACGAGGTCGCCCGCACGCTCGTCGCCGGCAAGTTCTTCAATGCCGGCCAGTCCTGCATGGCGCCGACCCGCTTCCTGGCGCACCGCTCGGTCGCCGGGGCCTTCACAGAGGCGTTCGCCGCCCATGCGGCCGCGATCAGGGTCGGCAACGGGCTCGACGAGCAGAACGGCATGGGCGCGATGATCAACATGCGCGCGGTCTCGACGATGGGCGAGTTCGTCGCCGAGGCGCGCGATCGCGGCGCCCGCCTCGCCGCGGGCGGCGGGCGGCCGGCGGACGAGGGCGCGTTCTTCGAGCCGACGGTGCTTGCCGACGTGCCGCTGGCGGCCAGGGTGATGAACGACGAGCCATATGGCCCCATCGCCGCGATCACGCCCTATGACGAGCGGGAGGAGGCGGTCCGGATTTCGAACGGCCTGCCCTACGGGCTTTGCGCCTATGTCTTCGGCCGCGACCCGTCGTGCACGCAGGCCATCGCCGCGGAGCTCGAGGCCGGGCTCGTCGGCATCAATACGCTCAATGTCGGCGGCCCGATGGTGCCGTTCGGCGGCGTCAAGGACAGCGGCCTGGGCCGCGAAGGCTCCCGCCACGGGCTCCACGAGCATCTGGTCACCAAGACCGTCACCCGCATGTAGCGCAAAGAGGAAACGCCATGTCTGAAAACGGAACTCTCGCCGGCCGGACCGCGCTCGTCACCGGCGCTGCCCAGGGTATCGGCCTGGCAATCGCCACGCGCCTTGCCGCCGACGGCGCCGCCGTCGTCATCGCCGATCTCGACGAGGCCAGGGCCGAGGCGCAGGCGGAGCAGCTTCGCCGGCGCGGCCATTCGGCGACGGGCGCGCAGGTCGACGTCTCCAGCCGCGCCAGCGTCGAGGCGCTGGGCGCGCGCTTTCCGGCCGTGAACATCCTGGTCAACAATGCCGGCATCTACGCCCAGACGAACATTCTCGACGCCCCGGAAAGCGTGTGGCGCCGGACCTTCGAGATCAATCTCTTCGGCCCGATCCACTGCATCCAGGTGTTCGGCAAGGCAATGGTCGCGGCCGGATGGGGCCGCATCATCAACCTCGGCTCGCTGCTGAGCGTCACCGCCTTCGGCGAGGATCTGGCCTATGTGGCGAGCAAGACCGCGGTGACCGGCCTGACCCGCACGGCCGCGGCCGAGCTCGCCCGCCATGGCGTGACGGTCAACACCATCTGCCCCGGAAACATCATGACCGACATGATGCGCGAGGTCGCGATCAAGGTCGAGGCGCGCGACGGGCTGGAGCCCGGCTCCTTCCTCGTCTCCCGCGCCAACGAGATACCGGCCAAGCGCCTCGGCGAGCCCGAGGACATCGCCGCGATGGCCGCGTTCCTGTGCCGCGACGACGCCGGCTACGTCAACGGCCAGTCGCTGCACGTCAATGGCGGGCTGCATTTCGGCTCCTGAGCCGGCCGTCGCATGCCAAGCACAGGGGAGGATCGACTGCCATGAGGAGCGATGCGGACGACAATGGGACGCTGCGGCAACGGCTCGCCGCCGCGGCGCGGGGCGGGCGCTACGTGCTGCGCAACGTCCGCCCGGGCCCGTCGCCGGGCGCGGCCGGCTCGGCGCCGGCTCTCTGCGACCTTCTGGTCGAGGCCGGAAAGGTCGCGGCCGTGGAGCCCGCGGCGGCGGCCGTCACCTTCGGCGACGGCGCTTGCGTCGATGCCGGCGGCCGCATGGCCCTGCCGGCCTTCGTCGACTGCCACACGCATCTCGACAAGGGCCACATCTCGCCGCGCACGCCCGGCGCCGACGGCTCCTTCCCCGGCGCCATGGCGGCGGTGATCGCCGACCGCCTCCCCCACTGGACGGCCGATGATCTGGCCGTGCGCATGGATTTCGCGCTCCGCTGCGCCCATCACTACGGCACGGCCGCGCTGCGCACGCATCTGGATTCGCTGCCGCCTCAGGATTCGATCTCCTGGCCGGTTTTCGAGGAGTTGCGCCGGGCCTGGCGCGGCCGCGTCGATCTCCAGGCCGCGTGCCTCGTCGGCATCGACTTCGCCCGCGACGAGCAGGCGCTCGAGGCCATGGCCCGCCGCGTTGCGGCGGCCGGCGGCGTGCTGGGCGCGACCGCGTTCATGGTTCCCGATCTCGACCCTCTGCTCGAGCGCATGTTCGCCACGGCGGCACGGCACGGGCTCGACCTCGATTTCCACGCCGACGAAACCGCCGACGCCTCGGTCGATGCGCTGCGGCGGATCGCCGAAACGGCGCTTCGCATGCGTTTCGAAGGCAAGGTTCTGGTCGGCCATTGCTGCTCGCTTGCCCGGCAGGACCTCGCCGTGGTGGATTCGACCCTCGACAAGGTCGCCGCGGCGGGGCTCGCCGTCGTCTCGCTGCCGATGTGCAATCTCTACCTGCAGGACCGCCGCCACGACGGGACGACCCCGCGCTGGCGCGGCGTGACCCTGCTTCACGAGATGAGGAGCCGCGGAATCCCGGTGGCGCTGGCCTCGGACAACACGCGCGATCCGTTCTACGCCTATGGCGACCTGGACATGCTGGAGACGTATCGCATGGGCACGCGCATCATGCATCTCGACCACGACATCGGCGATTGGCCGCTTGCGGTTTCGGCGACCCCGGCCGCCGCCATGGGATTGACGGATCGAGGGTCGATCGGCGCGGGCCGCACGGCGGATTTCGTCCTCTTCGAGGGGCGGTCGTGGTCGGAGCTGCTTTCGCGTCCCGAAAGCGACCGTGTCGTCGTTCGCGCCGGCGCGCCGCTCACCGGCAGCCTGCCGGCCTACCGCGAGCTCGACCGCCTTGTCGGCCTGACGCCGGGCTGACCCCGCGACGCGGCTCAAGCCTCCGAAGGCAGATCCTATTGCTTGCCTTGCAGCCGCGCCATGGCGGCGCGATAGCCGTCGAGGATACGCTCCTCGTCGGCATGGCGGCCGTCGCGGATCACCCAGCGGCCGGCGACCATGACGTCGCGCACCGGGTTGCGGGTGCCGCCGAGAATCCAGGCGTCGAGCGCGGTCCCGGGGCCGTGGCCCAGCAGCACCGGGCTGTCGGCGTCGAGCATCACCAGATCGGCCCGCCGCCCCTGAACGAGCGCGCCGCCGCCCTGCGCCGAACATTGCTCGCCGCCGGCAAGTGCTGTGTCGAACAGCAGCCGGCCGCTGTGGACCTCGCGCCCGTCGGCCTGCGGCCGGGCGATGACGTTGCGCCGCCGCAGCTCCAGTCGCTTGCCGCATTCGAGGATGCGCAGCTCCTCGGCGGTCGAGGTCGAGTAGTGGCTGTCGGTGCCGATGCCCCACGCGCCGCCGGCGCCGTGCCATTCGACCAGCGGGAAGAAGCCGTCGCCCATCGTCGCCTCGGTCAGCGGGCACAAGCCGGCCACCGCGCCGCTGGCGGCCGCGCCGGCGATCTCCGAGGCGTCGAGATGGGTGGCGTGGACGAGGCACCATTCCGGCCCCAGCCCGACATTGTCGAGAAGCCATTGCACCGGGCGCGCGCCGAGGCCGGCCTGCACCTCCTCCACCTCGTGGGTGGTTTCCGAGACGTGGATGTGCAGCCGCGCCTCGGGGTCGATGGCGCGCATGCCGGCGAGCGCCGCCCGCGCCTCGTCGGGCGTGACCGCGCGCAGCGAATGCAGCGCGAGCCCGACGCGCAGACCGGGATGCGCGGCGCGGCGGCCGCGCAGGGTGTCGATGAGCGCCAGATACTCGTCCACCGAATGGACGAAGCGCTTCTGCGTCTCCTCGACCGGCTTGCCGATGCCGCCATGGGCATACAGCACCGGCAGCAGCGTCAGCCCCAGCCCGGTGCGCGCGGCGGCGGCGATCAGCCGGTCCGACATCTCGGCCGGGTTGGCGTAGTGCGCGCCGCCGGGCCGGTGGTGGACGTAGTGGAACTCGCACACCGCCGTCATGCCGAAATGCAGCATCTCCAGATAGACCAGCGCCGCGATCGCCTCGTAGTCCTCGGGCGTCAGGCGGTCGACCATCCGGTACATTTCCTTGCGCCAGGTCCACAGATTGTCCTCGGCCCGGGCGGCGGCGACGAATTCGGTGCGCCCGGCCAGCGCGCGCTGGAAGGCGTGGGAGTGCAGGTTCGACAGGCCCGGCACGCCGAAGCCCGCCAGCCGCTCCACCGGCTTTTGCGGGCGGGTGGCGGAGACCGAGAGGATCGCGCCGTCGTCGCCGATCTCCAGATAGCCGGGAGACAGCCACCCGTCGGGCTGGTGCAGGTGCTCGACCTCGTAGATCGTCGTCATTGCGGGGTCCTTCTGTCTGTCAGGGCGCCCGAGCGGGCGAGGCGGTCGAGGCCGGCCAGGATCGGCCCCAGCACCCCGCGCAGCCGCCCGGCGCGGCCGGGATCGTAGGTCCACGGCGCGGCCTCGGCGGCGAGATAGGCGCGCTGTGCCAGCTCCATCTGGATCGCGTGCACGCCCTCGCGCGGGCGGCCGTAGTGCCGCGTCGTCCAGCCGCCGCGGAAGCGGCCGTTGACGACGCTGTCGTAGCCCGCCGCGCCCCGGCAGGCGTCGGCGACCGTTCGCTCAACCGTCTTATCGCAGGTCGCGCCGCCATCGGTGCCGATCGAGAACACCGGCAGCGTGCCGGGAAACAGGAAGGGGATGACCGAGCGGATCGAGTGGCAATCGTAGACGATCGCCACGCCGTGGCGGGTGCGCACGCGCTCGACCTCCGCCGCGAGCGCGGCGTGATAGGGAGCGTGGAAGGCGTCGCGGCGGGCCGCGATCTCGTCGGCCGAGGGTTCCTGTCCCGGCTGCCAGATCGGCCGGCCGTCGAAATCGGTCGAGGGGCACAGGCCCGTGGTGTTCTGGCCGGGATAGAGCGAGGCCCCTTCGGGGTCGCGGCTGGCGTCCACGACATAGCGATGGAAGGTGGCGCGCACCACGGTGGCGCCGGGCAGAAGCCCCTCGTAGAGCCGCCCGATATGCCAGTCGGTGTCGGCGAGCGCCCGGCCGTCGGCGTTGAGCCGGGCGGCGAGCGCATCCGGCACATGGGTGCCGCCATGAGGCTGGCCGAGGATGACCGGGCCGTCGCCGGGAACGACCTCGACCGGGCTCATGAAGCGGCCTGCCGGTCGTCGAACACCACCTTGCCCGCCTTCAGCACCAGCCGCGCACGGCCGCGGCCCAGCCGGTAGGCCATGTCCTCGTAGCGCTCGTAGGGGAAGACGGCGACGTCGGCCTGCTTGCCGGGCTCCAGCGAGCCGATGCGGTCGGCGCGGCCGAGCGCCATGGCCGCGTGCAGCGTGCCGGCGCGGATCGCCTCGGCCGGGCCGAAGCGGTAGAGCCGGCAGGCGAGCTGCACCACGAAGGGCATGGATTCGAGCCAGCAGCCGGGGCACATGTCGGTGGCGAGCGCCAGCGTCAGCCCCGCATCCATCATGGCGCGCGCGTCGAACGGGCGCGTGTGGCCGACGGCGAAGTCGAGCGCGGGCATGACCACGCAGACCACGCCCGCCTCGCGCAGGGCGGCGTATTCCTCGGGCGCGGTGTAGTTCATGTGGTCGGCCGAGACGGCGCGCAGCTCGGCCGCCAGCATCGAGCCGCCGATATGGGAATAGGCGTCGGTGTGGATCTTGACCTTGAGCCCGTGCTCCAGCCCGCGCTCCAGGATCGCCCGCGATTCCGCCACCGTGTAGTAGCCGTCGTCGCAATAGACGTCGTTGAACTCGGCGAGGCCGCGCCGGGCGACCTCCGGGATCATCTCGTCGAGGATCTCGGCGATGTAGGCCTCGCGGCTCTTGTCGTCGGGAAACTCGTGCGCGCCGAGGAAGGTCGAGACGATCTCGACGGGCTGGCGCGCGCCGAGCGCGCGGTTGACCTCGAGCATCTTGATCTCGGTCGCGGTGCTGAGGCCGTAGCCGCTCTTGCTCTCGACCGTGGTGGTGCCGAAGGACAGCATGTGTGCCAGCCGTTCGGCGGCGCTTTCCACGAGCTCGTCCTCGCTTGCCTCGCGCATCATCCGCGCGGTGGCGGAAATGCCCATGGGAATGCCCATGGCGCGAATCTCGGCCGGGCTGCGGCCCTGCACGCGCTGGGCGTATTCCTCGACCCGCGAGCGGTGAAAGACCAGATGGGTGTGGCAGTCGACGAAGCCGGGCATGACCAGCCCGCCTTGCGCGTCGATCCGCTCGGCCGAGCCGAGATCGTGGGCGGCGGCGATCTGCGCCGCGGTGCCGATGGCGGCGATCGCATCATCTGCGATCGCCACCACCGTGTTCGAGCGGGCACCGACGAGGTCGGGCGCATCGGCGGCGCAGGTCAGGACCTGGCCCGCGTTTTCGATGAGTGCCGTGATCCGCGCCATGCCGGTGCCTCCCGTCCGTGTCAGTCCCGAGATCGTGTCAGTCCTTGAGATCGTCCGGACCGAAGGTGGCCTTGGGCGACCACCACAGCGGCACCTGCACGCCGTCCCTGGCGAAGCGCTCCTCGGCGGCCTTGCGGGCGATGTCGTAGCCGGCCTGGGCATGGCGCACGACGCCGATGCCGGAGTCGGTGGTCAGGCAGGCGGCCAGCCGCACGTCGGCCTCGGCGGAACCGTCGGCGATCATGGTCACGCCGGTGTGCACGGCCTCGCCCATCGAGTAGTTCTCCTGGATGGCCACCAGATCGGCGCCGGCCGCCACGTTCAGCAGCGCGTTGAGATACGGCCAGTCGGAGATCAGGTCGCTGCCGTCCTTCATCCGCTCGGACTCGAAGGTGGGGTTGACGATCGAGCCGGAGTCGAGGTTGTCGCGCGAGAACGCCACCGGCCCCTTGAGCTCGCCCGAGCGCACCAGCTCGTTGACGCGCATGCCGAACGCCTTGCGCTGGCCGAAGCCGAGATAGCAGATGCGCGCCGGCAGGCCCTCGATCGGGATGTGCTTGCGGGCGAGGCGGATCCAGTCGGTCACGAGCTGGTCGTCGGCGAACATCTCCTCGACCAGGTCGTCGAGACGGGCGAGATCCCCCGCATCGCGCGACAGGCAGATCCAGCGGAACGGTCCGCGGCCCTCGCAGAACAGCGGCCGGATGTAGGCGGCGACGAAACCGGGGATCTTCATCGCGTCGTCGTTCGGCATGCCGGCGTCGCGGCTCTCCTTGCGCAGCGAGTTGCCGTACTCGAACACCTGCACGCCCTTGTCGTAGAACTCGTTCATGATCGTGAGCTGGGCGATCATCGAGGCGCCGGCGAGCTTGAAGTACTTCTCGCGATCGTTCTTGCGCAGCTCGCGCGCCTCCTCGACGGTCACGCCTTCGGGAACGTAGGACAGCGGGTCGTGGGCCGGCGTCATGTCGGTGATGATGTCGGGGGTGAAGCCGGTTTCCTTGGCCTTGCGCAGCACCTCGACGGCGTTGCCGAACAGGGCGATTCCCAGCGGGCGCTTTTCGGCTGCCGCCTGCCTGGCCATGCGCACGGCCTCGTCGAAATCATGGACGATGACGTCGCAATAGCCGACCTCGAGGCGGTGCTGCATGACCTTCTCGTCGACGTCGGCGCAGATGCAGACCCCGCCCAGCATGGTCATGGCGCGCGGCTGGTTGCCGCCCATGCCGCCCATGCCGGCGGTGAGCAGGATGCGGCCGCGCATGTCGCCGCCGAAATGCTGGTCGCGGATCGCCACCAGCGTCTGGAAGGTGCCCTGGATCACGCCCTGCGTGCCGATATACTCCCACGGCGCGGCGGTGTACTGGGCATAGATGGTGAGGTTCTTGTCCTGGAGATCGTAGAAGATCGGCCAGGTCGCCTTCATGATGTTGGTCGTCGCCATCACCACGCGCGGGGCGAGCGGATTGGTGCGGAACACCGCCACCGGCATGCCCGACTGGACCACGAGCGTCTCGTCGTTCTCGAGATCCTGCAGCGACTTGACGATGGCGTGATAGCTTTCCCAGTTGCGGGCGCATTTGCCGATGCCGCCGTAGATCACCAGTTCCTCGGGGTGCTCGGCGTTTTCCATGTTGTTCTCGAGCATGCGCAGGATACCTTCCTGCTTCCAGCCCTTGCAGCGCAGGTTGTTCCCGCCCATCGCGCGGACGGAGTAGAGTATTTCCGGCTTGCCCATCACTACCTCCTCGGGAGCTTGTTATACATATTTATATATACAATTTCTATAAGATGGGAACGGCGTCCGTGTCAAGGCAGGAAATCCGCCATCGCTCAGGTTGGTTCTGGATTATGATGCTGCACCGCATTAACATGTTCAGACAGATGATCGGGATGGTTCGCGAGCAAGCATGAACAGAAGAGCAAGGGCGGTCCGGCGTCAGGGAGCGGCAGAGGGAGGGGAGGTCGCGCTGTCGCTGGGCCAACAGGTGCGCAATTACGTGCTGGACAAGATCGATTCGGGAGAATGGGCGGAGGGGAGCCGGATTCCTTCGGAAGCGCAGCTGGTGGAGCGGCTCGGCGCCTCGCGCATGACGATCCATATCGCGCTTCGCGACCTGTCGACGGCGGGCGTGTTGATGCGAAAGCAGGGCGCGGGCACCTTCGTCGCCCCGCGCCGCAGCCAGTCCACCTTTCTGGAGCTGCGCAACATCCATGCCGAGATCGAGGCGCGGGGCAACCGCCACACCACCGACGTGCACGTGATGGAGGCGATCAACTGCGATCTGGCGCTGGCGACCGAGATGAACGTGACCCCCGGCTCGACCGTGTTTCATTCGCTGCTGGTGCATCGCGAGAACGGACGGCCGCTGCAGATCGAGAATCGCTACGTCAATCCGCGGTTCGCGCCCGATTATCTGGAGCAGGATTTCACCAGGATCACGCCCAACGAGCACCTCATGACCATGGGGCAGCTGGAGGAGGTCGAGCACGTGATCCAGGCGGTTCCGGCCGACGAGCGATCCTGCACCCTTCTGGAGATGCAGCCGGGCGAGCCGATCCTGCTGCTGCGCCGCCGCACCTGGTCGCGCGGCATGATCGCCACCAGCGCGCGGCTGCTGCATCCCGGAACGCGGTTCAGCCTTGCGGGGCGCATGCCCGTTCCGCGCTGACCGCAGCGCTTCCAGCCTGACGTTCATACAAGGAAAAACGGATCCGGCGGACCGCCGGAGCCGGGCGATGAGATTTGTCTTGACATCGCGCCGATTCGCAAATGATACTGAAGTTATATATACAACTAAACATAAGGTGGAGGATGACCATGCATAGAAGGCAGTTTCTCGCTGGCGCAGCGGCGACCGGCGCAGGGGTCGGGGCGGCGGTCGGGCTGGCGGCGCCGGCAATCGCCCAGGACAGGATCACGTGGGACATGGTGACGTCCTGGCCGACCGGGGCTCCGGGCCTCGACGACAGCGCCCGGCGCATCGCCAAGCGCATCACCGACCTCTCGGGCGGCCGCCTGGTCATCAATGTCCACGGCGCGGGCGAGATCGTCCCCGCCTTCGGCGTCTTCGATGCCGTCTCGCAGGGCGTGGCCCAGATCTACCATTCCGTCCCCGCCTACTGGATCTCCAAGAACAAGGCGATCGGGATGTTCGGCTCCTTCCCGTTCGGCATGACCATGTTCGAGAAGCTGGGCTGGATGTACTGGGGCGGCGGCCAGGAGCTCTACGACAAGATCTATGACGGCTTCGGCCTCAAGGGCTTCCTCGCCGGCGGCACCGGCCCGCAATGGTTCGGCTGGTTCCGCAACGAGATCAACACGCTCGACGACCTGCGCGGCATGCGCATCCGCACCACCGGCTTCGCCGGCGAGATGCTGCGCCGGGTCGGCGTGGCCGTGGTGACGCTGCCGGGCGGCGAGGTGTTCCAGGCGCTCCAGTCGGGCACCATCGACGCGGGCGAGTTCGTCGGCCCGTGGAACGACTTCGCCTTCGGCTTCCACCAGGTCGCCAAGAACTACTACGCTCCGGGTCTCGGCGAGCCCTGCTCGACCGAGGAGATCGGCATCAACGCCGCCGCCTACAACGCGCTGCCGGACGATCTCAAGCTCATCATCAAGACCGTGGCGATGTCGGCCGCGGACGAGACCACGATGGACTACGAGATCAACAACGCCAAGACGCTGCGCGTGCTCGAGTCCGATCATGGCGTCAATATCCGCGTCCTGCCGCAGCAGATCGTCGACGGCCTTGCCGTGGCCGCCAACGAGATGGTCGAGGAGCTGCTCGCCGATCCGGACCCGGTGGTGCGCGAGGTGATGGGCAGCTACGCCAAGTTCCGCAACCTGATGGCGGAATATGCGCCCTACGCCCATGCCGGCGTGATGAACGCCCGCACGCGGCCCTTCGCCGAAGGCTGAGGGTGGCGCGATCATGGAGAGACTAGTCGCCATCAGCCGCGTGCTGGACTGGCCGTCGCGCCTGCTTGGGCCGACGCTGCCATGGCTGGTGGCGGCAGTCGTCCTCTTGAAGTTCCTGACCGTGGAACTTCGCTACGTGTTCTACACCACCGACGCCATGCTCCAGGACGCGGTGATCTACGCCCACGCCACGCTGTTCATGCTGATGGTGGGCTACACCTATCTGCGCGACGAGCATGTGCGGGTGGACATGTTCTACGACCGCATGACGGCGCGCGGAAAGGCGTGGGTCGATCTGCTGTGCGTCCTGTTCGGCGTGCTGCCGCTGTGCGTGATGCTGTTCTGGTTCGGCTGGCCCTATGTCCGCGCCGCCTGGGCGATCCGCGAGGGAGCGTTGTTCTTCGGCGGTCTGCCGGGCACCTATCTGCTTAAGACCGTGATCCTCTGCTATGCGGCGCTCCTGGTGTTGCAGGCTGTCGCCATCGCCCTGCGCTCCATGGCGGTGCTCGCCGGTGCCAGCGTCGAGGTGTTCGAGTTCAACCCCGAGAGGGCCGATTGACATGGACATGCTGCCGCTCGACCTGCTGATGTTCGCGACGCTGTGCGTCGCGGTCGTCAGCGGCGCACCGATCGCCTTCGTGCTGGCCGGAACCGCCGCCTTCTTCGGCGTCGTCGGCTGGTGGTTCGGGGTGCTGAACTTCAACCTTCTCGGCGCCCTGCCAACGCGGGTGTTCGGCACCATGAACTCCGAGACGCTGGTGGCGATTCCGCTGTTCGTGTTCATGGGCATGATCCTGACGCGCGCGCGCATTGCCGAGGATCTGCTGCGCACCATGGGCACGCTGTTCGGCAGCATGCGCGGCGGCCTCGGCGTCTCGGTGACGGTGGTGGGGGCGCTGCTCGCCGCTTCCACCGGCATCGTCGGCGCCACCACCGTGACGATGGGCGTGATGGCGCTGCCGGTGATGCTGCGCTACGGCTACGGCCCGGCCTTCTCCAGCGGTGTCATCTGCGCGGCCGGCACGCTCGGGCAGATCATCCCGCCCTCGACCGTGCTCATCATCATGGGCGAGGTCCTGTCGGCCGCCTACCAGCAGGCACAGCATTCGCAGGGCAATTTCGCCTCGCGCACCGTCAGCCTCGGCGAGCTGTTCGCCGGCGCGCTGATGCCGGGGCTGATGCTGGTCGGCATCTACATCGTCTACCAGCTCATCATCGCGTTGTTCCGTCCCGACGTCGCGCCGGCCATGTCGGCCGAAGTCGTGGCCAGGGACATGGGCGTCGAGCGCAAGGGGCTGACGTTTTCCGAGGTCGCGGGCGCGCTGTTTCCGCCGCTGGCGCTGATCGTGGCCGTGCTGGGCTCGATCCTCGGCGGCATCGCCACCGCCACGGAGGCCGCGGCGGTCGGTGCCGTCGGCGCCACGCTCCTGGCGGGCCTGCGCGTCGGCCGCAACAGATGGGCGCTGTGGCTCGCCGTGATCGGCATGGTGGCGCTGATGGTCATGGTGGCGAATTTCGACCTGCGGCCGGGAGGCCCCACCACCTCGCTCCTCGACCGCCCGATGATCGTGGCCGCCATGCTGATTGCCGTCGTCGCGGCGGTCGGCATCGCCGTGGTGTGGTACGAGCTCGGCCGCGGCGGCATCCTGATCCCGGCGATGGGCTCGACGGCGCGCACCACGAGCATGATCTTCACCATCATCATTGGCGCGATCCTGTTCTCGCTGGTCTTCCGCGGGCTGGGCGGCGAGCACCGCATCAAGGAACTGCTCGAAGGCGCGCCGGGCGGCCCGCACGGGGCGATGATCGCCGTCCTGGTGCTGATCTTCTTCCTCGGCCTGTTCCTCGACTATATCGAGATCTCGATCATCGCCATCCCGGTGATCGGGCCGCCGATCCTGGCCGGCGGCATCGATCCGATCTGGTTCGGCGTGCTGGTGGCGCTGGTGCTGCAAACCTCGTTCCTGACGCCGCCGGTGGGCTACACGCTGGCCTATCTCAGATCGGTGGCGCCGCGATCCGTCACCACCGGCATCATCTGGAAAGGCGCGGTTCCCTTCGTCGGGTTGCAGCTCCTTGCCGTCGTGATCGTCTACTTCATCCCGGGTATCGCGACCTGGTTGCCCGCCAAGCTGTTCTGACGGGGTTAGGACCATGAACGACAATCAAGCCGACGCGCCGCGTCCGAGCGCGAGGCTCGACGGCCTGCCCGGCTACGGCCGGGGCAGGGCGGGGCAGGCCGAGACGTTCCGCCACCGCCTCGGCTCGAACGAGGCGCCGGACGGGCCTTCGCCCGCCGTGCTGGAGGCGGTCGCCGCCGCGCTGGAAGGCGGCAACCGCTATCCAGACCTGCGCGGCGAAACGCTCGGGCAGGCGCTGGCGCGGCGCCACGGCGTGGACCACGACATGGTGGCCGTGGCGGCGGGCTCCATCGTGCTGCTCGACCAGATCGTGCGCGCCTGGTGCGATCCGGGCGACGAGGTGGTGACGCCGTGGCGGTCCTACGAGGCCTATCCGATCGTCGCCGGCCTGTCGGGGGCGCGGCTGGTCGAGGTGCCGCTCGACGGCGACTGCCGCGCCGACCCGGCGGCGATCCTCGCCGCCGTCGGCCCGCGTTGCCGGGTGGCCATCCTGTGCAATCCCAACAATCCGACCGGAACCGCGCTGGAGCCGGAAGCGCTCGACGCCCTGATCGCGGCGCTGCCCCCTCATGTCCTGGTCGTGCTCGACGAAGCCTATGCCGACTATGCCGACGACGCGCGCACCGTGGCGGCCTCGCCCGCCCGGCGGCTCGCGCGCCATGCCAACCTCGCGGTGCTGCGCACCTTTTCCAAGGCGTGGGGCCTCGCTGGCCTGCGCGTCGGCTATTGCCTTGCCGATCCGCGGGTGATCGCCGCGCTGCACGCGGTGGCGCCGCCCTTTCCGCTGCCCGGCCCGGTAGCGGCCGCGGCGCTGGCGGCGCTCGAGGCCGCCGCCGCGGTGGAGGCGAGAGTGGCGCGCAACGCCGCGCAGCGGGCGCGCATCGCCGAGGGCCTGCGCGGGCTCGGCCTGCCGGTGGCGGAGTCGCGGGCGAATTTCCTGTGGCTGCCCGTCGCCGGAGGCGCCGCGCCACTTGCCGCCCATTTCGGCGAGGCCGGGATCGCGGTGCGCTGCTTCGCGGGCGAGGGCGTGCGGATCACCACCGGAACCGATGCGGATACCGACGCCATTCTCGCCGCGGCCGCGGCATGGCGCGACATCCAGAAAAGGACGTGAGGCGATGAGCAGGACACTGCAACTGGGACAGGAACCCGTCACGCTCGATGATCTCATGGCGGTGGCGCGGCACGGCCGCGCGATCGGGCTCGCCGACGCCGCCCGCGCCGCGATGCGGGTGAGCGCCGACTGGGTCGCCGATCTCTCGGCCAGCATGGATCGCGGCGAGGCGACCCAGGCGATCTATTCCATCAACACCGGCTTCGGCTCGCTGTCGGGCCGGCAGGCGTTCGCCACCTCGGCGCAGGCGCGCGACCTGTCGCGGCGGCTGGTGGTGTCGAACGCCGCCGGCGTCGGCCAACTGCTGGACGACGAGGTGGTGCGCGCGGCGATGGTGATCCGCGCGGCGAGCCTGACGCGCGGCTATTCGGCGGTGCGCGACGTGGTGGTGGAGACCATCCTCGACATGCTCGCCCGCGACGTGATCCCGGCCGTGCCCGAATACGGGTCGCTCGGCGCCAGCGGCGACCTGATCCCGCTCGCCCATGTGGCGCTGGTGATGTCGCGCGACGAGGCGGGCGAGGAGCCGCTCGACAGCGGCATGGCGCGTCATCGCGGCGCGCTGATGTCCGGCGTCGAGGCGATGGCGGCCGCCGGCATAGAGCGCCTCGTGCTCGGCGCCAAGGAAGGGCTGGCCCTGCTCAACGGCACCTCCTTCTCGACGGCCCAGACGGCGCTGGCGCTCGCCGATTCCGAGAACCTCGTGGCCACCGCCGAGGTCGCGGCGGCGATGTCGATCGAGGCGCTGATGGGCTTCGGCGACGCCTTCATCCCCGAGCTGCACGAGGCGCGCGGCCATGCCGGCCAGATCGAGAGCGCGGCCAACATCCGCGCGCTCCTCGCCGGCAGTGCGCTGATCGACGGGGGCATCGGCCGCGACCCTGAGCGCCAGCCGCCGCAGGACGCCTATTCGCTGCGCTGCGTGCCGCAGGTGCTGGGGCCCGTGCGCGACACGCTGCGCTTCGTGCGCGGCATCGTCGAGACCGAGATCAACGCCGCCACCGACAACCCGCTGATCTTCGCCGACAGGCTGCCGGGACGCAGCCTCAAGGCGGTTTCGGGCGGCAACTTCCACGCCGAATACGTCGCCTTCGCCGCCGACTTCCTGTCCATCGTCGTCACCGAGATCGGCAACATCGCCGAGCGGCGGCTGTTCCGGCTCAACGACGGCACGCTGAACCGCGGCCTGCCCGACATGCTGGTCGCCAGCGAGCATGTCGGCATGGATTGCGGCTACATGCTGCCGCAATATCTCGCCGCCGCGCTGGTGTCGGACTGCAAGACGCTCGCCCATCCCGACAGCGTCGATTCGATCCCGACCTGCTCCAACCAGGAGGATCACGTCTCCATGGCCAACAATGCCGGCCGCCATGCGCGGCAGGTGGTCAGGAACATCGAGAACGTGGTGGGCATCGAGGTGCTGATGGCGGCGCAGGCGCTGGAGCTGCGGCTCGCCGAGCGGGGGCAGGGCATCGACGCGCTGTCGCCGGCCAGCCGCGCGGTGCTGGCCCTGCTGCGCGAAAGCGCTGCCACCGACGGGCGCCCGATCGACCACCTCCAGCGCGACAAGGTGCTCTATCCGCGCCTGCACGCGGTGACGCAGCTCGTGCATTCCGGGGCGGTGCTGGAGACGGCGCGGAAAGCGGCGGCCTGACCGTGGGGAAGGGTCTGGCCACCGCGCTCTCCGCCGCGCTTCAGGCCCGGTTCGGTCCGCGCTTCCAGGCCGGAGAGGCGCTGCGCGCGCAGCATGCCGCCACCACCACCTGGATCGCGCCGCAGCCGCCGGACGCCGTGGTCTTTCCCGAGACAACCGCCGAGGTCGCCGAGCTGGTCGGGCTGTGCGCCGCGGCCGGGGTCGCGATGGTCCCGTTCGGGGCGGGTACCTCGCTCGAAGGGCAGGTGAACGCACCCCATGGCGGGGTCTCGGTCGACCTGTCGCGCATGGACCGCATCGTCGCCGTCCATGCCGAGGACATGGATGCGGTGGTGCAGCCGGGCGTCACCCGCAGCCGGCTCAACGCCCATCTGCGCGATACGGGGCTTTTCTTTCCGCTCGATCCCGGCGCCGACGCCACGCTCGGCGGCATGGCCGCCACCCGCGCCTCGGGCACCACCGCGGTGCGCTACGGCACCATGCGCGATGCGGTGCTGGCGCTGGAGGCGGTGCTGCCGGACGGATCGGTGATCCGCACCGGCGGGCGGGCGCGCAAGAGCGCGGCCGGCTACGACCTGACCCGGCTCCTGGTGGGCTCGGAGGGCACGCTCGGCATCATCACCGAGCTGACGCTGCGGCTTCAGGGCATTCCCGAGGCGGTTCTGGCGCTCAGATGCAGCTTTCCCGACACCGTGTCGGCCTGCGAGACGGTGATCGCCACCCTGCAATGCGCGCTGCCGATGGCGCGGATCGAGCTTCTGGACGCGCTGACCGTGCGCGCCGTCAACGCCTATTCCGGCCTCGACCTGCCGGAGACGCCGCTGCTCCTGACCGAGTTCCACGGCAGCCCGGCGGGTGTGGCCGAGACCGCCGAAACCTTCACCGCCATCGCGCAGGACCATGGCGGCCACGGCTTCGCGCAGGCGACGACGCCGGAGGAGCGCACCCGGCTGTGGCAGGCGCGGCACGACGTGTTCTGGGCCGGGCTGGGGCTGCGCCCCGGCGCCAAGGGGATCAGCACCGACGCCTGCGTGCCGGTCTCGCGCCTTGCCGAATGCCTGCGCGCAGCCGAGGCCAAGGCGGCCGAGCTCGGCCTGGTCGCGCCGATCGCCGGCCATGTCGGCGACGGCAACTTCCACAACCTGATCCTGATCGACCCCGACAGCGCGGCCGAGCGGAAGGCGGCCGAGACCTATATCGGCTGGCTGAACGATCTGGCGATCTCGATGGAGGGCACCTGCACCGGCGAGCACGGCGTCGGCCAGGGCAAGCAGGCCTATCTCGCCCGCGAGGCGGGGCCGGCGCTTCGGGCGATGGCGGCGATCAAGGCCGCGCTCGATCCGCACAACATCATGAACCCCGGCAAGATCCTGCCTGCGCCGGCCTCGGGCGCGGGGCGATGAGCGAAGGCCGGCTGGCGCGCTTCGCCTCGGCCGAGGATTTCCGGCTGGAGGCCCGGCGGCGGCTGCCGCGCATCCTGTTCGACTATCTCGACGGCGGCGCCTGCGGCGAAACCACGATGGCGGCGAACCTGGCCGATCTGGCGCGCATCCGGCTTGCGCCCCGGGTGCTGCGCGACGTCGCGACCCGCAGCCTCGCGGCGAGCTTCCTGGGCGCCCGCCATGCCATGCCGGTCATGCTCGGCCCCGTGGGCTCGCTCGGCCTGTTCCGCGCCGGCGGCGAGGCGGCGGCGTTTCGCGCCGCGCGGCAGGCCGGCATCCCGGCATGCCTGTCCTCCTTCGCCGTCACCCGGCCGGAGGACTTGCCGGGCGGCAGAGGGGGCGATGCGTTCCAGCTCTATGTCCTGAAGGACCGGGGCCGCACCGAAGCGATCCTGGAGCGGGTGGCCGCGGCGGGGTTCGGCTCGCTCTTCGTCACCGTCGACACCGCCGTCTCCGGCATCCGCGAGCGCGATCTGCGCAACGGGCTGCGGCGGCTCGCCCGGCCGGACCTGCGCATCCTTGCCGATCTGGCCAGCCACCCGCGCTGGTGCGCCGGGATGGCGCGCAACGGATTGCCGGCGATGATGCTGGCGGAAGGCTGGCCCGAGGCCGGACGCGGCTATCTGGTGCAGGCCGCCTTCCTCGCGGGGCAGATCGACCCGGGCTTCGACGGAAAGGGCCTCGAATGGCTGCGGGCGCGCTGGCGGGGCCGGCTCGCGGTCAAGGGCGTCATGTGCGCCGAGGACGCCCGCATCGCCATCGACTGCGGAGCCGACGCGGTGGTCGTGTCGAACCATGGCGGGCGCCAGCTCGACGGCGCGCGTTCGACGATCCGCGCGCTTCCCGCCGTGGCGGAAGCCGTCGCCGGCAGGGCGGAGGTGCTGTTCGACGGCGGCATCCGTCGCGGCGGCGACGTGCTCAAGGCGCTGATGCGCGGGGCCGACGCCTGCCTGCTGGGCCGCGCCTACGCCTATGCGGCGGCGGCGGCCGGGGAGGCGGGGATTGCCGTGCTTCTGCGCCGGATCGGCGCGGAACTGGACGCGGCCATGGCCCTCAGCGGCATGACCGCGCCCGGGGCCGGGCGTGGCGCGGCATCTGCGCCCGCGGCTTCGCCGCCATCGCCGGGCCCATAACGAGGGCAGCCCGATGCGCTATCCTTATCGGGCATATGCCGCGTCGCGGCCGATCTCGAGCTTTGCGATCGTTTCGAGATGGACCTCGTCGGGGCCGTCGGCGATGCGCAGCGAGCGCACGCGGGCATAGGCAGCTGCGAGGAAGGTGTCCTGCGCGACGCCGGCGGCGCCGATGGCGGTGAGATGGCGTCCTGACCATGTCGCGGCTCGTCGATCCGCTGCCCGCGCACCGCTTCGATGAAGCGGCGCTGCACGATTATCTTGCCGCGCATCTTCCCGAGGCCGCCGGTCCCTTCCGGGTCCGGCAGTTCCAGGGCGGCCAGTCCAACCCGACCTTCCTGCTGGAGGGTGAGGGCTGGCGCATGGTGCTGCGCAAGAAGCCGTCCGGCGCGCTGCTGAAATCGGCCCATCAGGTGGAGCGCGAATACCGCGTCATCAGCGCCCTGCAGGGCTCGGCGGTGCCGGTGCCGCGCAACCTCCTTCTGTGCGAGGACGCCGGCGTGATCGGCACGGCCTTCTACCTGATGGATTATGTCGAGGGCCGTGTCTTCGAGACGCCGGACATGCCCGGCAGCCCGCCGCAGGATCGCACGGCCTGCTACCGCGCGATGGTCGCCACCATGGCGGCGCTTCACAATGTCGACTGGCAGGCGGCGGGGCTGGCGGATTTCGGCCGGCCGGGCAACTACGTCGTGCGCCAGCTTGAGCGCTGGTCGAAGCAGTACCGCGACACGGCCGTCGACGGCGTCGATCCGCTGGTCGAGGAGATCATCGCCTGGCTGGAGGCGAACCTGCCCGGCGAGGCGAGGACGACGCTGGCGCATGGCGACTTCCGGCTCGGCAATCTGGTTTTCGATCAGCGTGAGCCGGTCGTGCGCGCCGTGCTCGACTGGGAGCTTTCGACGCTGGGCGACCCGCTGGGCGATCTCGCCTATTGCTGCCTGCCCTACCACCTGCCGGCCGGGGGCGGGGATTCGAGGGGCCTGCTCGGGCTCGACCTGAAGGCGCTGGGCATCCCCGCCGAGGAGGACCTGCTCGACGCCTATTGCGCGGCGACCGGGCGCGGCCGGATCGACGGCTGGACGTTCTACCTCGTCTTCTCGCTGTTCCGCCTGATCGCCATCCTGCAGGGGGTCTACGCGCGCGCGATGCAGGGCAACGCCAGCTCGGCCAATGCGCTGGCCGTCGCCGGCCGGCGCAAGGTCATGGCCAGGACCGCCAGCCAGATGATCGCCGGCAAGCAGGACGGGGGTTAATTCCGTCCCGGGCCTGAAACGATCTGTGCCGGCTCGCGCGCCGTGTCGCGGGCGGTCACGATGCCGCATCTGCGTCGCGTCCTCGCAGACGTCGCGCGGCCTCCGGCTTCGCCCCTCGTGGCAGCGGCTCAGCGGCGGTCGGGCCGGTATCCCACCATCGACAGGCACAGCCCGGCATAGCGGTCGGCGATCTCACCGACCGTGCCCTTGCCGTCGGGCCGGAACCAGGTCTGGACGTGCTCGCACATGCCGATGATGGCCAGGGCCGCCGTGCCCGCGTGCTCCGCGGCGAAGCTCCCCTCGTCGACGCCCTGCTGGATCGTCCCGCGCACGAAGCGGAAGATCCGCCGCTCGATGTCGCGCAGTTCCGCGCGGTTGGATTCGGGCAGGTGGTCGAGCATGTGGCCGGTGGCATAGACGTAGGAATAGGCGGCCACCTCGCTCGATCCGCTGAGCTGGGCCTCGACATAGTAGCGCACGAAAGCCGCGAGCCGGGAGGGCGGCGCATCGTCGACCTTCGCGAGAGCCAGCGCCATGCCGTCCTCGAATCGGTGCAGGGTCCGCTTGATCACGCTGTAGAGCAGGTCGTTCTTCGACGGGAAATACCAGTACATCGCCGATGGCGACACGCCCACGGCGACAGCCAGATCCTTCAGCGACGTCGAATCGTAGCCCTTCTCGCGGAACAGGCGCGCCGCGGAATCCATGAGCGCGTTGCGCGTTTCCTCGGAATTCTTCGGCTTGCTGCGGCTCGTCGTCATTGGCGCCTCCCGTATGCGCTGCCGATGTCGACATGGGTCGCCCCGGTCGCTCTTGCGCTTGACATCGAAAAAAAACCTCTGCCATATGATCCTAATTGAACGTTCAATAAATGATCGGAATACCTCACAATCCGCCTCCGCGGGAACTTTAGTACGCGAAGCGCCGAGAGGAAGTCGATGACCTCAATCGCCATTCGTGATGTGGGAATGAAATTCGGCGCCGTTACCGTGCTCGATGCGTTCAGCCTCGATGTCGGGCAGGGCGAGTTCATGACCATCCTGGGCGCGAGCGGATCGGGCAAGTCGACCCTTCTCGGGATCATCTCCGGGCTGCGGCAGCCGACTCGGGGGCGCATCTTCCTCGACGGCGCCGACATCACCGACGCGCCGGCCAACCGGCGCAACATCGGGCTGGTGTTCCAGAGCTACGCGCTGTTCCCGACGATGAACGTCTTCGACAACGTGGCCTTCCCGCTGAAGGTCCGCCGCAAGGGCCGCGACGAGATCGGCCGGGAGGTCGAGCGCGCTCTCTCCCTCGTGCGCCTCGAGGGCTACGGCGCGCGCCGCATAGCCGAGCTTTCGGGCGGCCAGCAGCAGCGCGTCGCGCTGGCCCGCGCGCTGGTGTTCAACCCCTCGGTGCTGCTGCTGGACGAGCCGCTCGGCGCGCTCGACCGCAAGCTGCGCCAGGAGGTGCAGGGCGAGATACGCGACCTGCAACGCCAGGTCGGCATCACCACCGTCATGGTGACGCACGACCAGGAGGAGGCGCTGTCGCTGTCCGACCGCATCGCCATCGTCAACGCGGGCCGGCTCGAGCAGGTCGGCAGCCCGTCCGAGCTCTATTCCCGGCCGGCCACCGCCTATGTCGCCGACTTCTTCGGCAGCGCCAACATCGTCACCGGCCGGCTGCGCGAGGAGGACGGCGTGCGCTTCCTCGACGACCGGGGCGTGCGCTTCCCGTGCGAGGGCGCCGACGGCGCGGGCGACGGCGAGCAGGCGGCTTCGCTGCGCCCCGAATCGATCCGCCTCGACCTCGAGCCGTCCGGGCGCGGCGTCGGCGCGGTGGTCGACCAGGCGATCTATCTCGGCACCACCGTACGCTATCGGCTGGTGCTGGAAAACGGCCGGCAGCTCGTCGCCATGGTCCCGTCCGACCGGCAGCGGCACCCGCCCGCCACCCGCGTCTGGCTCCGGTGGCGGCCGGACGACATCTGGCTCATCCCGCAGAATCCCGGCAGCGGCAATGCGGCCGCTTCCGGCGGTGCAGGCCGATAACTGGAAAAACAACCGGAAAATCAGCGAAATGGGAGTAGATCGCATGAAAAGAATTCTGGCAGCGGGTTCCGTCGCGTTGCTGGCCGCACTGTCGGCCGGCCACGCCAGCGACGCCAAGAGCGACGTGAAGGAAATCCGCATCATCGAATCCGGCGGCACCAGCGGCGAGTCGATCGACATCGCCTATGGCAGGCCGTTCACCGAGGCGACCGGCGTGAAGCTGGTGCGCGAGCAGCCGCCGAGCCTCGGCAAGCTCAAGGCCATGGTCAAGTCCGGCAACGTGACCGCCGACCTGATGGAGCTTTCCGGCCCCGGCGTCGAGACCGCCCGCGCGCAGGGGCTGATCGAGGATCTCGACTGGGACCTGATCGACCCGCAGGACATGAACGAGGAAGCCAGGCTGCCCTATGCCTTCGGCTACCAGTACTTCGCGCTGTTCCTGGCCTCGATGCCGGACGCCAAGCCGGTCAATTCGTGGCAGGAGTTCTGGGACACCGAGCGCCAGCCTGGCCGCCGCGCCATCCCCGCCTATGCGCGCTACGCCCTGCCGCTGGCGCTGCTGGCAGACGGCGTCAAGCCGGACGAGCTCTACCCGCTCGACATCGACCGCGCGCTTGCCAGCATCGACAGGATCAAGGACGACCTGATCCTGTGGGAGGCCGCCAGCCAGACGCCGCAGCTGCTGAAGTCGAAGGAAGCGGTCTATGTCGCCACCTGGGACAACGTCTTCGAGGAGGACGGGTTCTTCGTGAACTTCGCCCCCGGCATCTGGGACGTCGCCTATTTCGTGATGCCGAAGGGCGCGCCGAATCCCGAGCTCGCCATGAAGCTCCTGCACGAGATGAGCAAGGTCGAGAACCAGGCGCGCGCCGCCGAGATCACCCCGGTCGCCGGCCCTAGCCCGACGATCATGGACCACATCAGCCCGGCCATCCAGGCGAAGATGCCGACCAATCCCGAGCTTCGCAAGACCCAGGCCGGCTCGGACCGCATGTGGTGGGCCGAGCACGGCGACGAAGCCGAGCGGCGCTGGTCGGAGTACATGCTGAAGAACTTCTGATGGCATCCTCACCGGCATTGCCTCTCGCCGGCGGCATCCGCCGCCGGCTGGACCGCGGGGCGCTCGTTCTCCCCGGCCTGGCCATCCTGACGCTGGGCTTCCTCATGCCGCTGGCCCTGCTGCTGCCGCAGAGCCTGCAGGACCCGGATTTCGGCCTCGGCGCCTATGCGCGACTGTTCGGCGAGCCCGTCTATCTGAACATCGTCCTGAACACGGCGCGGCTGGCCGTGATCGCCACCGTCTGCTGCGTCGTCTTCGGCTACCCGCTGGCGCTGTGGATCAGCCGGCTGGGGCCGCGGATGCGGATCGTGGCGCTGGTCGCGCTCATCCTGCCGTTCTGGGTCAGCATCCTGGTGCGGACCTACAGCTGGATCGTGCTGCTCGGCCGCGAGGGCGTGATCAACACCATCCTGATGCGGCTCGGCATCGTCGACGAGCCGCTGTCGTTCCTCTACCGGGAGCTGGGGGTCATGATCGGCACGATCAACATCCTGGCGCCGTTCTTCGTCATGCCGATGGTGGCGGCGATGTCGGCCATCGACCCGCGCCTCGGCCAGGCGGCGCTGTCGCTCGGGGCCTCGCGGTTCCAGGCCTTCTGGCGCGTCTTCTTCCCGCTGACCGTGCCGACGCTGGTCACCGGCGCCTTCCTCGTCTTCATCCTGACCTTCGGCTTCTACGTCACGCCGGCCGTCATCGGCGGCGGCCGCGTCAAGATGCTGGCGACGCTGCTCGACCACCTCATCAACACCAGCTCCGACTGGTCGCTGGCGGCGGCGCTGTCGTTCTTCCTCCTGCTCGCCACGCTCGGCGTCTTCATGCTGGCGCGCGCGCTCGCCACCCTCGCCCGCGCCGGCGGGAGGCGGGCGCGATGATCTGGCCGGCCCTGCGTTCCCGCCTTTCCGACGCGGCGCTGGCGCTGTGGTCGCTCCTCGCGCTCTTCCTGCTGCTGGCGCCGGTGCTGATCGTCGTCCCGATGTCGTTCTCGGCCGGCAAGGAGCTGGAGTTCCCGCCGCGGGACTTCTCGCTCCACTGGTACGCCAGGCTGTTCGCCGACCCGCTGTGGATCGAGGCCCTGCGCACCTCGCTCGTCCTGGCGGCGACCAGCAGCCTGCTGGCGCTGGTCGCCGGTTCGCTCGCCGCCTATGCGCTGGTGCGCAACTCCGTCATCTGGCGCAACGGCGTCACGGCCTCCTTCATCGGGCCGATGGTCGTGCCGCCGGTGGTGCTCGCCGTCGCGGCCTATCTGGTCTACGCGAGGCTGGGCCTGCTCGGCACGATGCCGGGGCTCATCCTCGCCCACACCGTGCTGTCGCTGCCCTTCGTGGTGATGATCGTCAGCAACGCGGTCGCCGCCTTCGACGAGCGCATCGAGCAGGCCGCCATCAGCCTCGGCGCCTCACGGGCGACGGTGCTCGCCCGCGTGGTGGCGCCGGCGCTGACGCCGCACCTTCTGGTGTCGTGGCTGTTCGCCTTCGCGGTCAGCTTCGACGAGGTGGTGCTGACCTTCTTCATAGCCGGAATCCACACGACGATCCCCAAGAAGATGTTCATCACGCTGCGCAACGAGATCGACCCGACGATCACGGCGGTGTCGGCCCTGCTGATTGCGGTGACCGTGCTGATCGGCATCGTCGCCATCCTGCTGCTGCAACGCAGGCTGCTGGCCGTCGTCGGGGCCGAGAAGATCTGAGCGGCGCGGGCAAGAACGCAAACGAGACGACAGATGAGCCGCCAGCGCACCGGCGTTCCGGGCATGTCGGCGCGAAAAGGAAAGGACCCTTCATGACAGCCACCCGACAGAGCGCCAACCCGGTCACGCAGCGCCTTCGCGCCTCCTCGCCGAAATCCGTCATCTGCCAGGAGGAGGCGGCGAAGGTGATGGCCGTCGAGATCGTCGGCACGGTCCACATCACCAGCCCGGTCTATGTCGAGTCGGTTTCCGGCTCGCGGATCACCGATGTCGACGGCAAGGAATATATCGACCTGACCATGGGCTTCGGCCCGCACGTGCTCGGCCACCGTCCCGCGGCGGTGGAGAAGGCGCTCGCCGACCAGATCACCCGCGGCTGGCACTGGGGCATCCACAACCCGCTGCAGCACCGGCTGGGCGAGATGCTGGTCGAGGCCGCGCCCTGCGGCGAGCAGGTGGTGTTCTGCAACACCGGCACGGAAGCGACCATGTACGCCATCCGCGCCGCCCGCTCCTTCACCGGCAAGTCGGTGGTGGCGGTGTTCGACGGCAGCTATCACGGCGTCCACGACTACGCCCTGCTCGAGGCCGAGCGCTCCAGCGACCGCCACAGCCCGGTCCCGCGCCGCCGCGGCGCCGGCATCCCGAGCGAGATCCTCGAGACCGTGACGATGCTGCCCTACAACGACGAGGCGGCCTTCGATCTCATCCGCGCCAACGCCGACCGGCTGGCGGTCGTGCTGGTCGAGCCGGTGCAGAGCTCGAACCCGCGCACGGATGTCGGCCCGTGGCTGCGCCGGCTCGGCGAGGTCTGCCGCGAGGCGGGCGTGCTGCTGATGGTGGACGAGGTCATCACCGGCTTCCGCCTCGCCTATGGCGGCGGCCAGGAGTATTTCGACGTGCGCGCCGACCTCGCCACCTACGGCAAGGCGCTCGGCGGCGGCATGCCGATCGGCGCCGTCGCCGGCCGCGCCGACGTGATGTCGGTGTTCAACGCCGGCAACGGCCGGGCGCGGCCGATCTTCTCGGGCGGCACCTTCTCGGGCAACCCGCTGACCATGGCCGCCGGCATCGCCGCGCTGACGCAGATGCGCGACACGCCGGACCTCTACCCGCGCCTCAACGCGCTCGGCGACCGCCTGGCCGAGGGCATCAACCGGCACGCCCGCCGCCACGGCATGCCGGTCACCATGATGAATGCCGGCTCGATGTTCCACCTGCGCTTCGCCGAGGGGCAGATCCGCTCGTCGCGCGACATAACCAACCGCTATGTCGAGGCCGAGCACATCTTCTACCAGCACCTTCAGGAACGCGGCGTGCTGGTGCCGGGCATCCATCTCGCCTTCGTGTCGGCCACCCACACCGAGGCCGACGTCGACGCCGTCATCGAGGCCGCGACGGCCTCGCTCGACAGTCTCCGCAACGACGGGATGATCTGAGAGGACACGATGAGATTCAACATCGCAACGATGCTGACGGAGGCCCGGCGTCTGTGGCCCCGGCGCACGATGGTCCAGTGCGCGGACGCCTCGTTCGACTATGCGACGATGGACGAGCGGACCGCGCGGGTGGCCGAGGGACTTCGCCGGGCCGGGTTCGCGCCCGGCCAGCGCATCGTCATCCACCTGCCCAACATCGTCGAGTTCATCGTCGCCTATTTCGGCGCGCTGCGCGCCGGGCTCGTCGTCGTCCCGCTCAACCCGATGCTCACGCCCGACGAGCTGAGGCAGCTGATGCTCGACGCCGGGGCGGTCGCGGCGATCACCGCCTACCGGACCGTCGTCGAGGCCGTCGGCGGCGAGCCGCGGCTCGGCCACGTCGCCGTCTACGCGGTCGACGAGATGCAGGACGCCGACGGCCTGCGACGCTTCGCCGAGCTAGAGGCGACCGGGCCGGGCGACCGGCAGGTGACCCCGGTCGACGGCGACGCCACCGCCATCGTCATCTACACCAGCGGCACGACCGGGCAGCCGAAGGGGGCGGAGCTGTCGCACCTCCAGGCCTATATAAGCTGCACGGCGGAATCCGAGCTGCTGGACATCGGCCAGGACGACATGACGCTGGCGGTGCTGCCGCTGTTCCACGTCTTCGGCCTGTCGAGCGTGCTCAACATCGCGGTGCGCCGCGGCGAGGCCATCTACCTGATGCGCCGCTTCGACGCGCAGGAGATGGTCGACGCCATCGGCAGGCACCGCCTGACCGTGCTCGCGGGCGTGCCGACGATGTATATCGAGATGCTGGCCGCGGACTGGTCGAAGGCCGATCTCGGCTCGCTGCGCATCATCGTCAGCGGCGGCGCGCCGATGCCGGTCGAGGTCATCCACCAGATCGAGCGGCGCCTGCCGCAGGTCAGCTATGTCGAGGGCTGGGGCATGTCGGAATCGACCGGCTCGGGCACGATAAACGGCGGCCCCTTCGAGCGGCGGCTGGGCTCGATCGGCCGCGCGGTGTGGGGGGTCGAGATCAGGGTCGTCGACGAGGAGGGCAACGCCCTGCCGCCCGGCCGCGACAATGTCGGCGAGCTGGTCATGCGCGGCCACAACGTCATGAAGGGCTACCTGAACCGCCCCGACGCCACCGCCGAGACGGTGAGGAACGGCTGGCTGCACACCGGCGACCTCGCCTGGCGCGACGAGGACGACTATTTCTACATCGTCGGGCGCGTCAAGGACCTGATCATCCGCGGCGGCTACAACGTCTATGCCCGCGACATCGAGGAGGTCATCCACGAGATCCCCGGCGTGGTGGAGACGGCCGTCGTCGGCAGGAAGGACGAGCGGCTGGGCGAGGAGGTCGTGGCCTTCGTGGTGCTGGAGCCGGCATCGGACGTGACGGCGGAGCGGGTCATCGACCATTGCAGGAACCGGCTGGCACCCTACAAGTGCCCGCGCGAGGTCCACCTGGTCGCGGACCTGCCGCGGGGGCCGACGGGCAAGATACGCAAGGACCTGCTCGCCAGGGAGGCCCTCGGCGCCGCCGGGGGCTAGAGCAGTGAACGCCGCTTCCGCTGCGCCGCATTCGTGCGCCGTCCGACACGCTCCTGTGGCGGCGCACGAAGGCTCTAATCGTTCATCAGCAGGCGGGTGTCGTGCGTGTCCTCGCAAAAGCGCGGATGCTCGGCCACGGCCCTGAGCAAAGGCAGGTTCGTCGTCACCGGCCCGACGGCGATCTCCGACAGGACCTGCCGCGCCCGGGTCAGCGCCGCCTGCCGGTCGTCGCCATGGACGCACAGCTTCGCGATCAGCGGGTCGTAGTATCGGGTGACCTCGGACCCCGCCCCGTAGCCCGTGTCGACCCGGAACCATTCGTGGCCGGGCAGCGTCCAGATGTCGATCCGCCCCGGCGCCGGCAGGAAGCGCACGGGGTCCTCGGCATAGAGCCGGAACTCGATCGCATGCCCTCGCGGCTCGCCGGCCCGAAGGTCCACCTGTTCTCCCGCCGCTATGCGCAGCTGGAGCTCCACGAGGTCCAGCCCCGTCACCATTTCGGTGACGGGATGCTCGACCTGCAACCTCGTGTTCATCTCCAGGAATGCGAACGCGCCGGTGGTCGGGTCGACGAGGAACTCGACCGTCCCGGCGCCGCGGTAGTCGACGCATTCGCCGGCACGCACCGCCGCCGCCAGCAGACGCTCGCGGATCCGGTCGTCCAGCCATCGGGCGGGGGTTTCCTCGACGACCTTCTGGAATCGCCGCTGGACCGAACAGTCGCGCTCGCCCAGCGCGATCACCCGGCCGTCGTTGAGGCCCATGATCTGGACCTCGACATGCCTTGCCGGCCGCACGAGCTGCTCGAGCAGCAGGTCCGGTACGCCGAACATCCGCTCGGCCCTGGCTCTGGCCTGATCGAAGACGCGCTCCAGCTCCTCGACGGATTCGACGGCCGACATGCCGATGCCGCCGCCGCCCGCAGCCGCCTTCAGCATCAGCGGGAACCCGATCCCGCTCGCGGCCTCCAGGGCCTCGGCGACCGTCCGGGGCGGGTTCCCGGTGCCGCGGGCGACCGGCACGCCGTGCCGCGCGACGAGCCGGCGCGCGCTCGACTTGTCGCCCATCGCCTCGATCGCCTCGGGGGAGGGCCCGACGAAGGCGATGCCGGCGCCGGACACGGCGCGCGCGAACCCCGCATTCTCCGAAAGCAGCCCGTAGCCCGGATGTATCGCCTCGACGCGATGGGCCTGCGCCGCCGCGATGATCCGCGCGATGTCGAGATAGGATTGCTGGACCGGGGCCGGGCCGAGCAGCGCCGCCTCGTCCGCTTCCCGCACGTGCAACGCATCGGCGTCGGCCTCGGAATAGACCGCGACGGTTCGTATTCCCATGGAGCGCGCCGTGCGGACGATGCGCACGGCGATCTCGCCCCGGTTGGCGACGAGCAATGATCTGAACACGATACCCCCCTCGACTGCTGGCCGGACGATCCCCGGTCACGGCACCGCGACTTTGGCCAGCAGGTCGCCGGTCTCGACCGCCACCCCCTCCGCCACCTCTATCGACCCGATGGTTCCGGCCGCCGGAGCCACGACCGGGATCTCCATCTTCATGGATTCGAGGATCATGATCTCCTGGTCGCGCTCGACGCTGTCGCCGACGCTGACCAGCACTTTCCACACGCTGCCGCTGAGCTCTGCCCGGATTTCCTGCATACCATCTTCCCCTGTCTCGATACCTGCCCCGGAATCAGGGGCGCATGCTCCACGGCCTGGCCCTGGGGCCCAGCCTGGCGCGCATGGCGTGAAGGCTGGCATTGAGGAAACGCGCCACGACCCTGCGCGTCTCGCGCGGGTCGATCATCATCTCGACGCCGAACGCCTCGACCGTCTTCCACGGATCGGAGGCGGCAAGCAGCCGCTCCTCGACTTCCCGGCGGAACTGCTCGGGGTTCTCGGCCGCCTCGATCTCGCGCCGGAAGCCCGCCTCGACGCCGCCCTCGATGGGCATGTCGCCCCATTCGGCGCTCGGCCAGGCGATGCGCAGGCCGAGCGCGTCTGGGTTCGACGTCGCCGAGACCGCCATGCCGTAGGCCTTGCGGACATGGATCGTCACGATCGGAACCTCGGCCTCGACCAGCGCCTGGATCGCGCGCATGCCCCAGCGGACCACCCCGCCCCTTTCGGCCTGCGGGCCGACCATGAAGCCGGGCACGTCGACGAAGTGCACGATCGGCAGGTGGAAGGTGTTGCACAGGTCGGTGAAGCGGATCTGCTTCTCGGCGGCGCTGGCGTCCAGCGCCCCGGCGATGTGCATCGGGTTGTTGGCGATGATGCCGACAGGGATGCCGTCGATGCGGCCGAAGGCGGTGATGACGGCGTTGCCCCAGCCCGGACCCATCTCGAAGAACGAATCCTTGTCGAGGATGACGCGGACGACGTCGCGTATGCGATAGGGGCGGCGGCGGTTCTCCGGCACGATCGACAGGATCTCGTCGCAAGCGCGGTCCACCGGGTCGGTGCGCTCGCCGCGCGGCGGCAGCTCCCACACATTCTGCGGCAAATAGCCGAGAACCGCGCGGATCTGCGCGATGGCGGAGGGTTCGTCCGCGGCAAGATTGTCGATGGCGCCGGACACGCTCGTGTGCATGACCGCGCCGCCGAGCTCGTGCTTGTCGACATCCTGGCCGAGCGCGCGGCGGACCACCGGCGGGCCGCCGGCGAACAGGACGCTTCCCTCGCTGATGACGCTGAAGTGGCTCAAGACGGCGCGGCCGGCGGTGCCCCCCGCCGCGGAGCCGAGCACGGCGACGAGCACGGGCACCTCGTTGAGCAGCTCGATGCTTCGCTTCCAGCTCATCGAGCTGACGAGGTAGGAATGTCCGACCTCGTCCTGCGCCGACACGTCGCCCCCGATGCCCTCCATGAACAGGATGAGCGGGATCTTGTATTCGTGCGCGAGATCCTCGACGAAGCCGCCCATCCCGCCCTTGTAGCGGTCGAGATAGGTCTGGGGCGCGCCGGCGCGCACGGTGAAGTCCTCGCCGCCGAGCGCCACCTGCCGCCCGTCGACGGTGGCAAGCCCGCACACATAGCTGGACGGCAGCCGCCCGACATCGTTGCCGTTGGCGTCGCGCACCGTGAAGCCGGCAAACTCGCCGACCTCGGTGAAGTCGCCGGTGATCGCGGCCACCCGCTCCCGGATGGTCAGGCGGCCCTGCTCGTGCTGGCGGTCGACGCGCGCCGCACCGCCCAGCGATGCGGCGATCTCGCGAGCCTCGGCCAGCCGCTCGAGGGCCGCTTTCCAGGTGAAGCTCACGATTCCACCTCCACGACGGCCGACGGTCCCGCGCGGTCGACGATGTACGGGTCCGCGCCGTCGTCCCAGTAGAGGCGGGCATAGTGGGCCATGTAGGCGCCCGCATCGAAGGCGCCTTCGGGGGAATGGACGCCGGGCGGCACCTCGCCGATGTGCAGCGCGCCGACCACGGCGGGACGCGCGGTCTCCAGACTCATCGAGCCGTCGACGGGCCCGCCCGGGAACACGACGACGCCGTCGCGGCGGCCGTCGCTAGTGCCCACGGCGGCGGCGCCGATCTTGCGCGGCAGCGGATCGCCGCGCCATTCCGTCACGATGCCTTCCGGGTTCTCGCGCAGCTCGCGGGCGATCTCGGCAAGCGCCTGTTCCGGGTCGAGCTCATTGGCGACGACGCGGTCGAGGATCGGCAGCATCAGCCGGTCGGTGCCGGCATCGACGGTGCCGATGTTGAGGCAGTCGCGCGTCGCGACGGTGCGCGGAAGCGTCACCGGCTCGGGATGGCCGATGACCCGGTAGATGCCGGTCTGCCCGCGCGAGGTCGAGACCCGGTAGGCCCTGCGCCAGGCGCGCTCGCGGATCGCGGCGTGGCCGCGCCACACGGGGACCTCCGAGGAGGTCTGGGCGATGAGATGGGTGTAGGCGGCGCGGCCTGTCTCGAACGCCGTGGCCAGCGCCTCGGCGCGGGCCGCGGCCTCCTCGCGGCCGACACCCTCGGCCGGATCGCCCCAGAAGGTCGCCAGCAGGTCGACCGTGTCGAGGTTGCTTGCGGCCACCATGGCGAGATAGTTGGTCACACCCGGGCTGACGCCGAGGCCGATCACCGCGCGCACGCCGGCTTGCTTCGCCGCCCGATCGCGCTCGAGCATCTCGAGCGTCGGCTCGGGATCGTCGCAGACGTCGATATAGTGCGTGCCCACCGCGATCGCCGCGTCCAGGACGACGGCGCCCCAGCGGTCGAACGGGCCCGACGTGTTTATGACCACGTCGGCGTCCTCGATCGACGAGCGGATGGAGGCGGGGTCGCCAAGGTCGATCCCGACGAAGGGCTGGCCCGCATCGTCGGGCCGCACCCGGTCCGCCACGACTGCCGATACACCTTCGTGCGGCACGAGTTCCGACACGACGCGGCGCCCGACGCGCCCTGCGCCGCCAACGACTACAACCTTCATTGATTCCCTTTCTGACGAATGGCGAGCGTGACCTCGAGGTCGATCGTCGCCCCGGTAACTCCCTGCGGGAGGAGATGCTTCTGGATCGCCCCGGTGCCGGGGCCGCGGACGATCCGGCTTTCGTCCACGATCTCGACGAACCGCGGAACCGCGAACCGGGGGAGCGAGGATCGGCAATAGTCGCCGAAGACGGTGAGATCGAACTCCGGGGCGACGGCCAGGACCGCCTTGATGTCGTCCTCGCCGCCCAGTTCGTCGCGCACCGCCAGGGCCGCGGCGGTGCGGACCCCCGGCGCGGCGGACAGAACGCTCTCCAGCTCGAAGGCCGAGATATTCTCGCCGCGGCGTCGAAGGCTGTCCTTCTTGCGGCCGACATACCAGACGAAACCGTCCTCGTCCTGGCGAACGAGATCGCCGGTGCGGTACCATCCGTCGGCGAAGGCGGCGGCGGTGGCGTCGGCGCGCCGCCAGTAGCCTTGAGCGAGCGCGTTGGCCGAGGAGGGACGGATCAGCAGCTCCCCGGCCTGCCCGCGCGGCGCGGGGACACCCGAATCGTCGACGACTTTCACGTCGAAGCCGGCACAGGGCCATCCGGCCGCGCCGCGGCGGCGCCGCGCCAGGGTGGAATAGAGGGGTCCGTTGGCCTCGGTCTGGCCGTACATCTGCAGGATGGGCACGCCCCATGCGTCCTCGAAATTCGCGAACGCCTCCTGCGGCACGGGCGCGGCGACGATCAGGCGCAGACGGTCGAGAACCCGCTGCGGCGGCCTTCCCCGCGAGACGAGGGCGGAAAGCATGGAGCCGACGGCGCCGAACCAGCTCGCATCGAAATGCGTGACGTCCTCCCAGAAGGAACTGACGCTGAAGCGGCTCGCGAAGGCGAGCGACGATCCCCAGCGCAGGCAGGCCGGCAGCGCGATGTGGGCGTCGACGTGGAAGAAGGGCAGGGTGAAGTAGCAGGTGTCGCTTTCGCCGAGGTTCAGGGCGGCGCCGAGGACCGACGCGAAATAGGAATAGTAGCCGTGCGGGATCATGACGCCCTTGGACGGCCCGGTCGTCCCGGAGGTGTAGAGCAGCGATGCGAGGGCGTCGTCGCCGGCCAGCCGGAACGTTTCGGACGTGCCGCGGTCGTGGCGCAGGTCGTCGAGGCGGAGCGTCTCGAGATCCGGCCGCACCGACCGGACGACGGGGATGAACAGGTCGTCCGCGAGCAGCAGGGCCGGGTCGCTGTCGTCGAGCACATGCTTCAGGAGCGGGCCCTTCAGCTCGCTGTTCACGGAGACCTCGACGGCTCCGAGGGTCCAGATCGCATAGGTGGCGACGAGCAGCCGGTGCGAGTTGGCCGCCATGACGGCGACCCGGCTGCCCGCCACGACGCCGTGGTCGCGGAGCTCGAGCGCGACCGAGCGTACCGCCGCGGCGAACCGGGCGACGCTCAGCTCCCCGTCGCGCCAGGCAAGCAGCCTGCGGTCCGGCGACGTGGATTCCGCCAGCGCAAGGTCGTGCAGCGGGCCGCGGAACGTTCCGGGCGCGGGAGAGAAATCCGTCACCTTCGCCCTCCCCTTGCCGCCTGTCCCTTCGCGCCGGTCGCCATGCGCACCGCGAACTCGCCATTGGCGGCCGCCACCGCCTCGATCGACGAGGGGCCTTCGGGCCGGAACCACAGGGCGGAATACTCGCAGATGTTGAGGACCGCGAACGTCAGCGCGTTGGCATCCCCGGTGTCGAACAGCCCGCTCGCGAGGCCGTCCCCGATGATCGCCTTCGTCCGGTCGACATGGGTGCGGATCAGTCCGTTGATCAGCTTCGCCCGCTCCGGCGACAGGGCCGCGAGCAGCTCGGCGGAAGCGTAGGTGAGCGAATGCACGGCCTGGGCCTGGTCGCGGAACTCCAGCTGGAGCGCCGTGTGCGCCACGGCCAGGGCCCGCAGCCGGTCCACCGGACATTCGATGCCGGCGATGGCCGCCTCGACGCGCTCGTTGAAGGTCTCGATCGCACCCTGGAGATACTCGAACAGCACATCCTCCTTGGAGGAAAAATGCCAGTACAGCGTGGCCGGCGTGATGCCGACCGCCCTGGCGATATCCATCACCTTGGTTCCGGCGTAGCCGCGCTCGAAGAACAGGGCCGCAGCCGTGCGCAGGATGGTGTCGCGCGTTTCGTTGTCGGACCGGGTGGAAACGTTCATCGCTTGCTCCTCATGGATCGAGTGTCAGCTCCCGCCTGCCGTTCCATGTGTCGTCGCCTGGTCCTCCGACGCCGCCGAAGCGGCATCGGAAACCTCGAAAAGCAGTTGCTCGGCTTCGGTGAAGGCCCTCGCGCGGCGGCGTGCCCGATCCCAGGCCACGAGCTCGGCGCGCGAGGTTGCGTGAAGATGCCCGCGGCTGCCGAAAATCCTTTCCGAGACACAGACCCTGCGCGGCGACAGGAGCCGTGCGGCAATAGTAATACGGATCGGTCCGTCGGCGGGCAGAATCTCGCGATGGAACTCCAGCTGCTGGGTCGCCACGACATATTCGGGCAACTCGCCGCCGGTGGCCTGGCCGAGCCAGTCGACCCGGGCCTCCTCCAGAAGGGCCAGATACGATGTCGCGGTCATGTGTCCGAGATAGTCGAAGTCGCGGAACCGCAACGGGGTCAGCGTTTCCCACTGCTGCTGCGTCATGACGCGATCTCGCCCGTTTCGCGCGCGCCGGGAAGCAGGAACTTCCCGCTCCTGACGACGAGCGGCAGGCCGAAGACGACGAGCAGCGCGATCGCGCCGATGAGGTAGCCGATGGCGATGAGATGGATGATGCCGATCTGCGCGAGCAACGCGCCGACCAGCAGGGAGACGAGCGTGATCGCGCTCTTCTGAGCGAATGCGAGGGTCGGCCTGCCGGTCTCGATCAGGGTCTGGTCGACGCGGATGATGATCGACTGGAGGATTCCGACGGCCGTTGCGACCAGGGTCCAGCCGACGAGGACGCCGTAGATCAGGACGATGAAGCCGGGATGCTCCTGGAGCATGACCAGCCACGGCACGGGCGCATCGAACACGACGGGCGACGGGTAGAAGCCCATGAGGGCGAAAAAGGTGAGGAACCACGGAACGACGAAGAGGCTGCCGGTCAGGATTCCCGCGGCCGCCGCGTCGCGTCGCGACCGCAGGTGCCGGACGGTCATCAGCGTGGAGGGGTATACGACAAACCCCAGCCCCACATAGATCGCGCCGACGAGGAGCGCGTCGCCGATCCCCGCATCGGGCCTGAGCGAGTGGTCCATCGCGCTGAAGACGCGCACGAGGTTGTCCCAATGCGTGGCGATGACCAGGATCGAGAAGACGACGTATCCAGCCATCAGCAGTATCGTCCCGATACCGTTGAATTTCTCGATCACGTCCGTGCCCTGGAGGGTGACGACGGCGCTCACCACGACGATCGCGGTGACGCCGACCCAGTAATCGAGGCCCAGCGTGTCCCGCAGGATGTTGCCCGTGGCCGAGGACAGCACCGCGAAGATCGCGATCGCGAACGGGATGTAGATGACGTCGAAGAGCCAGGAGAAGCGGCCTATCAGGTGGCGCGTCATGGCGCTGTAGTCGAAGAGCCGGTATCGCCGGGCGGTCTCGTAGACGAGATACGACAACACGGCGCCGACCACGGCCATCGCCACGCCGGCTCCCCACCCCAAGGCGCCAAACACGGCGCCGAACTCGATTATTTCCCGTCCGGTGGCATAGGCGCCACCGATCGCGACCGCCTGAAACATCAGCGCAGGCACGAATATTCGCGCGGACCCCTCAACGATTCCATCCCCGGCGATGCTCATCGGTTTCTCCTCCCATTGATCCCGAATAACGGTTATTCATGACGGAGCCGCCATGCTTGTCAAGGAGAAAGTGAGTCTGCCGCCTCCCGGGGCAGGGAAACTGAGGAGGTGCCGGCCGGGGGCGGAGCGGGCCGGATTTCGTCGAGCCGATGGATGCCGAGGGTTTCGTCGAGCGATGCAGAATACCCTTGCCTGGACGGCGCCCGCCGCTCAGGGGGTGTTCTCGGCAATGGGCCGGTCGCGGGTGCGGTATGTCTCCGGCCTGTTGCCGCGGTGCGGTGACCGCCGGCCCCGATGGTGCCGGTCGATCCTTTGGGAGCGCGCTCGAAGCTCCGACCATGCTGCGGGCTTCAGCGGTCAGCCGCCGCCGCTGTTGCGCGGGTGTGCCGGCATGGAAAGCTTCGTCGCGCATGAGCGCGAAGACGATGCGGGCGAGTATCAATCACCCGTGATCGCAGATTGCAGGCATCCGCGAGACCGGCCGGTTCCCGCGGCACATATCGATGCTGCTCGCGGGATGCAGCCTGTTGTGTCGGTTCCTTCCTATGCGCCGAAGATCTCGACCGGCGCGTCGAGGCAGGTGGTTTCGAGTGACTGGCACAGCGCCAGCCGCGTGATGGAGTGCGGCAGCTCATACCGGCTGAAATACCGGGCGGTCACAATCTTGCCTTCGTAGAAGCTCCGGTCCGCATCCGAAAGGTCGTTTCTCGCGAGCGCGTCGGCGGCTGCCAGCGCCTGCTGCAACCATATCCAGCCGACGACGACGTGGCCGAAAGCGTCCAGGTAGATGGTCGCATTGGCGAGGCGAAGGAGCTGATCCTCGCACGCCAGAAGCGCCCGCGTGGTCTGCGTAAGCGCGTCCAGGCAATCGCCGAGTTGGCGCGCCTCCGGCTCCAGGCGTTCGACGGCAAGCGCTGTCGCTACCGTTTCGCGCATCGTCCCGGCGAAGCGCTCGAGCGTTTCGCCGCGGTCGCCGGCGACCTTGCGTCCGAGCAGGTCCATGCCCTGGATGCCGAACGTGCCTTCGTGGATGTGATTGAGCCGGTTGTCGCGATAGAAGCGCTCGAGCGGGAAATCGCGCGTATAGCCGTAGCCGCCGAGAATCTGGATGGCCCATTTGTTCGCCTCGAGGCAATGCTCCGAGGGCCACGATTTCACGACGGGGGTCAGGAGGCCGAGCAGGCTCCTCTTCCACTCCTTCTCCTCCCCGTTCTCCAGCGTCGCAAGCTCGTCTACGAGCGTCGCGCAATAGAGGCACAGCGCCTGCGCGCCCTCCGTGGCCGCCTTCTGGGCCAGCAGCATGCGCCTGATGTCGGCGTGCTCGACGATCGGCACCTGCGGGCTCGCCGGATTCTTCTGGTCGGGTCGCCGGCCTTGGGTCCGCGTTCGTGCGTATTCGGCGGAATGGAGGAAGCCTCCCAGCGCCGCCATCGTCGAGGCGTGGCCGACGCCGATGCGGGCTTCGTTCATCATGTGGAACATGTATTCGATCCCGCGATGCCGCTCGCCGATCAGGAACCCGAGGCACTCGCCTTCCTCGCCGAAGTTCAGCAGGCAGTTTGTGGTGCCGCGCTGGCCCATCTTGTGATTGAGGCCAGCCAGGGCGATGTTGTTCGATGCGCCGGCCGTGCCGTCGGGGTTGACCCGGCGCTTGGGGACGAGGAACAGCGAGATGCCCTTCGTGCCCGCCGGTCCGCCGGGGATCTTGGCCAGCACCATGTGCACGATGTTCTCGGAGATTTCCTGGTCGCCGCCCGATATCCACATCTTGCTGCCCCTGATGCGGTACAGCCCGTCCGCGCCCTCCGTCGCGGTCGTGGTGATGTCCCCCAGCGAGGAGCCGGCCTGCGGCTCCGACAGGCACATGGTTCCGAACCAGCGTCCCTCGAGCATCGGCCGGAGAAATGTCTGCCGCAGCGCATCGGAGCCGAAGGCGTTGAGGAGATTGGCCGCCGCAACGGTGAGAAAGGCGTAGTTGCTCACCGCCGTGTTGGCGCAGCTGAACATGCCGGTAATGACCGTGTGCAGGAACCACGGAGCCTGTAGCCCGCCGATGTCTTCCGCGAAAGGCAGGGCGAAGAAGCCGGCTGCCGCATAGTCCGTCAAAGCCGCCCCGACGCCGGCCGGCAGTTCGACTTTTCCGTCGACGATGACGGGCTCGTTGGCGTCGACTTCCGCCGCGATCGGCAGGAACTTCTGCTCCGCGATCTTCTGGCCGACATCCAGCATCTGCTGGATTGCGGCGCGGTCGTAGGCCTGGAAGCGGGGGTGCCCCAGCAGGCGCTCCACGCCGAGGAACTCGAAAAGGACGAAATCCAGTTCGCGGCGGTCGACAATCATGGACATGGGCTGGCTCAATCCGTTTCTAGAAATCTCAGATGCGCGGCCGAAGCTGCGTGCCGCCACGAGGTCGGGGAGGTTTCGCCGAAGCCGAACGCAGCCGGATCACCGGAACCGTTGGCGATTGGCCGCGATGTAATCGCGCAGCGTCTGTTGCGGCCGCCCCAGCAACCGCGAGACGGTCTCCTGGTGAGTGACGCCATGGCAGGCTTGCGTCTCGTGGCGGAAGCGGGTCATCGGCCTGTTGAAGTCGTCACCCGTCACGTCGCGAAGCGCCTCGTCGCCGTCGACATGAGAGACAGGCTCGTCCGGTTGTTCGGAAAGCAGTTGTGCGACCTCCGCATGCGTGTAGCGTTCGGCCGTTATCAGTGCATGTTCCCGCCCGCAATGGCAACTGGCTGGCTCGGACAGGATCCTCGCCATGCTCGGAAACCCACATGCGGTTCGCGTCGGTCGCGGCCGGCATGACGATCCGCCGGCTCGCCTCGATCTGCGGCCCGAAGAACGAGGACAGGTTTAACATGAGCCGGGCAGGGACGTTGACGGACCGGAAGTCCGCTCGCATCGAGCAGCGGCCTGGCGACCGCGTGCAGGTTGGCGCCGCAACGGGCAGCAGCAGCGCGTCGCCATCGTTCGCTCCCTGGCGATGAAAGCGCAGCTCATGCTGTTCGGCGAGCCGGAGTCCGGCAGGCTGCAAAGTGCTGCGGCACCGTTACCTTGAACGTCCTGATTGTGTCGTGGGCGGGGCGGCCGCGTTCCGGCCACCCCGCATGGACTTGACGGCTGACTGGCGGACTATCGGGCCGCTATGGCGCGGTTGAAGGCCTCGATCACGCTCGAACGGTTGGCGTTGATGTCGTTCCAGTCCGGCAACGAAAGGCTTGCCACGCTTCCCTCCGGCCCCCAGGGCATGCGCTGCCGGGCGTCGTCGCTGAGCTCGACGTCCCTGGTGGCCGGGCCGACATAGATGCGCTCGGCCATGCACTTTGCGGGCTCCTTGCCGATCGCGAAGTCGACGAACTTCTCGGCTGCTTCCATGCGGGGCGTGTTGGCGGTCAGATGCAGGCGGATGTCGCCGCCGATCGCGCCTTCCCGGGGAACGACGAAGGTGATCGGCAGGCCCTGGTCGCGCATGGCGAAGGCCGAGCTGGCATAATGGGCTCCGGCAATCACCTCGCCGCTCTGAAACAGGTTCGTCCCCGCCCCGGCAGTGTCGAAATAAGCGGCAACCTGCAACTTCTTGATGTCTTCGAGGGCAGGTTCGATCTCGCTCAGCGTCGTCTGCTTCAGCTTGGCGATCTCGGCCAGGAACGGCACGCCCATTGCGTTGGACGGGCTGGGGAAGGTGACGGCGCCGGCGAGCTCGTCGTTCCAGAGGTCGTTCCAGGATGCCGGCGGCGTTCCGACCTCGTTGGCGTTGTAGGCGATGCCGAGCGAGTAGAAGCCGGTGCTGACGGCAAAGATGTCGCCGTCGCCGTCGCGATAGACACCTTCGTCCACCATGCCGGCGATGCCCGGCACCCTTTCGGGAACGATGGCGGCGATGACGCCCTGCGCCGCCGCCTGTTCGGAGACGCCGCCGTCCATCCACACGGCGTCCAGGACCGGGGCGTCACGCTGCTGCAGCAGCTTGCTCAACGTGACGGCCGAAACGCCGGGTTCGGGAGTGACCCTGATCCCGGTCGCGGCGGTGAAGGGATCGATGATGCAGTCCTGCAGCGCGGTCCCCCATTCGCCGCCATAGGTCGCCACCGTGATCGATTGCTGGGCGCTGGCCGGAACCGCCAGACAGCTCGCGGCAAGAGCCGCGAAGGTCGAAGCTGTAATTCTACGCATGCTCATGAGAGTGTCCCTTTGTTATTTGTCTTTCAATGGAGAGAGCCATTAGGTACCGTAGGGAGAGGGACTTCAAATGGAATTTTTGCGATCTGAGATAACTGAAAGTTATGAATATCAGGCAGCTCGAAGCCTTCAAGACGATCATGCAGCTGGGCAGCTTCACCCGCGCCGCGGAGAAGCTCAACCTCACCCAGCCGGCCGTCAGCAAGCTCATCATTCTCCTGGAGCACAAATGCGGCTTCCAGCTGTTCCATCGGCAGAAGAACGGGGTCGTGCCGACCGCTGAGGGGGCCATGCTCTATTCGGAGGTCGAACGTGTGTTCCTCGGCCTCGAAACCATCGCGGCCCGCGCAAGGGCGATCCGCCAGTTCGACTACGGGGAAATCGACGTGGTGACCTTCCCCTCCCTCGGCACCCGGGTTCTGCCGCCCATATTGACCGGCTTTCTCAAGAAACGGCAGATCAAGGTCAACCTCACGAGCAGGAATTCGTGGCTACTCGTCGATCGCGTCGCCACGCAGGGCGTGGATGTGGGCTTCGGCATGGCCAAGATCGATCGCCCGGGCGTCCAGTTCTCGCTCCTGTGCTCGATGAAGGGCGTGTGTGTCCTGCCTCCCGGTCATCGCCTGGTCGGCAAGAGCGTCGTCGGCGTGCACGACCTGGAGGCGGAGCGGTTCGTTTCCCTGGCCGAGGAAGACGGCGTGCAGGTCGATATCGACCGGGTGTTCGCCGAGCACGGTGTGGCGCGAAACGTGGTCCTGAAATCACAGCTTTCCGAGTCTATCTGCTCCTTCGTGGCCTCCGGACTCGGCGTCGCAATCGTTGACCCGATCAGCACCGTCGGCTTTCACCGGGACGAGCTTGTTGTGAAGCCGTTCGAGCCGGCCATCCGGCAGGATATCTGGGTGATCACGCCCAGCTTCAGAGAGGTTTCGCTCGGCGCGCGGGCGCTCATCCAGCACGTGAAGGAAGGGCTGTCCGCGAAGATCGAGAGCATGGATGCCGCCATCGCCGGCCGCGCGCCATGATCGGCATTGGGGAGGCATTCCTCCTGGTTATGTCTGACTCGGCAAACGAAATTTGACTCTGCGGGGTTGAGACGATCTTCTGGCAAGCAATCTGAACCTGTTTCTCACTTTTATAGAGGAAACATAAGATTATATGCAGAACAAGGTCATCTCGATATGGATTTTGGTAAGTCAATCACAGTATTGACCCCGACGGGCACGCTGGGTTACGGATTCGGCGCCGAAGCGCTGGCGCGGGGGATGAGCCTGAAGCCGGCGGCGATTGCGGTGGATGCCGGCTCCACCGATCCGGGGCCTTTCTACCTCGGCTCCAACAAGCCCCTGGTTTCCGACTACAGCATCCGGCGCGAGCTCAAGGATCTGATCTGCGCGGCCCGCGAAGCCGGGATTCCCGTGATCGTCGGCAGCGCCGGCGGGGCGGGGACGGGGCCTCAGGTCGACCGCACCACGGCGCTCGTGCGCAGCATCGTCGCCGAGCTGGGCATCCATCTCAAGCTGGCATGGATCTATGCCGACATCCCGATCGAGCGGGCCAAGGCGGCGGTCCGCGCCGGCGAGGTGAAGGACTTCGAGGCCGGAACGCCGCTGACCGAGGACGTTCTCGACCAGACCTGCAGCCTGGTGGCGCAGATGGGGCACGAGCCGATCTGCGCGGCGCTGGAAGGCGGCGCGGACGTCATCATCGCCGGGCGTGCGTGCGACGATTCGGTCATCGCCTCCTTCCCGATCTGGCGCGGGGCCGATCCTGCGCTCGCCATTCACATGGGCAAGATCCTCGAATGCGGCGCGTTCTCGGCGGAGCCCTTCGCGATGGACGTCATGCTGGGAACGATCAGGGACGATCATTTCATCCTGGAGCCGGGCAGCATGGACCGGAGGGCTTCGGTGAAGTCGGTCGCGGCCCATTCGCTCTACGAGCGGGAGAACCCGTTCTCGCAAGGCGGGCCGGGACACGACATGAACCTGGAAAGCTGCACCTTCGAGCAGCTCGGCGAGCGGCAGGTGAAAGTGGCCGGCGCCAGGATGACCGAGACCGGGGACTACTATGTAAAGCTCGAGGGCGCGCGGCTGGCGGGCTTCCGCTCGATCTGCGTCGCCGGCATCCGCTGCCCGACGCTCGCCACGGCGATCGAGGGGCTTCTGGAAGGGATTAGGGCGGAGACTGCCGCCTATTTCGCGCCGCAGAACCTGACGATCAGTTTCCACCTCTACGGTCGCAACGGCGTCATGAAGGAACTCGAGACCGCACGCCCATCCGGCCACGAGCTCGGCCTCGTCATCGACGTGGTCGCCGGGAACCAGGAGCTTGCCCAGGCTGCGTGCCACCACATCAGCGGCGGACTTCTGCACCATCATTATCCGGAGGTCATCAACCCGTCCGGCAATCTGGCGTTCCCCTATTCCCCGTCCGACCTCGAACTGGGACCCCATTACGAGTTCAGCGCCTATCATCTGATGAAGGCGGCCTCGCCGACCGAGCTTTTCCCGGTGCATTTCGAGGAGCTTTGACATGACCAGCCGCCCATTGCACACACTGGCCGATATCGTCCGCAGCAAGAACGCCGGGCCGTACCGCATCACGTTCGATGTCATGTTCGTGGACAGGGCACGGTACGAGCGGGTGCGCGACAGCGCCGCGGTCACGCCGGAAACCGTCGCCGCCGCCTACGGCATCGACGTCACGCGGATATCGTCGTTCTTCCATGTCGATCAGGCACAGGCCATCAAGGTGACGATCGTCCGCCCGAGGGCCCAGGGAGCGGCGGGCGACGGCGACATGTATGGTTGCCAGCATCATGTTCCGCTCATGAATATCCCTGTTCCAGCAACGTGATCCGGGGGATTGCATGGCCAGCTTCATCGACGTCAGGAACCTGACCAAACGCTACGGAGACTACTTGGCGCTGAACGACGTTTCGGTCGAGGTGGCCGAGGGGGAGTTCCTCGCGCTCCTGGGGCCCAGCGGCTGCGGCAAGACCACGCTTCTGCGATCGATTGCTGGCTTCATCGACAATATCGACGGCGACATCTTCATAGAGGGCCGCTCGATGCGGAGCCTTCCGCCCAACCGGCGGCCGGTCAACACGGTCTTCCAGAATTACGCCCTGTTCCCGCACATGACGGTGGCCCAGAACGTCGCCTACGGGCCGCGCCGGAAGGGCGAGAGTCACCGCGAGGCAGCGAGGCTTGCCGAGAGCAGCCTGGCGACCGTGGGCATGCTCGACTTCAAGGAGCGCTACCCGGCGCAATTGTCCGGCGGGCAGCAGCAGCGCGTCGCGCTGGCGCGGGCGATCGCCAACCGGCCCAAGGTGCTCCTGCTCGACGAGCCGCTCGGCGCGCTCGACCTCAAGCTGCGCAAGCAGATGCAGATCGAGCTGAAGACGCTCCAGCAATCGCTCGGCATGACCTTCATCTTCGTCACGCACGATCAGGAGGAGGCGCTGGTGATGGCCGACCGCATCGCGGTCATGGAGGCCGGGCGTATCGTCCAGATCGGCTCGGGCGAGGAAATCTATCACACGCCCGCCACGCGCTACGTCGCCGACTTCATCGGCGACGCCAACCTGATCGCCTGCCGGGTCGCGGCAGGGGGGATGATCGTGTCCGAAGGCGGGGACATCTCCGTTCCGGCACGCCACGCCGCAGCCGAAGGAACGAAAGTGACCTATCTCGTCCGGCCCGAGGCGATCTCGGTGTCGGCGGGCGAACCATCGGCCTCGGACGACAGGACAGGCTTGAGAGCCGTCGTCACCGACATCGTCTTCGTCGGCAATGCCACGCGCCTTTATGTCGAGGCGGGACGGGAAAAGCTCGTCTGCCAGTTTGCCTCATCCAGCGGGACCGCGGATTTCCAGCGCGGACACGTCGTCCACATCGGCTGGCGCCTCGACAACGGACTGGTGCTCGAACGATGAGGATCAAGAACTTCTGGGCCGCAATCCTTGTCGCGATGCCACTGGCCTTCATGGCCGCGTTCTTCCTGGTGCCGTTCCTCGTCACGCTGGCGGCCAGCTTCCAGACGACGGAAGGGGCGTGGACGTTCGAGAACTACAGAAAGATCGTTGCCGACAGCTACTATCCGGGCATCTTCTACACCACCTTCAAGCTGTCGCTGATCGCCACGATCATCTCCTTCCTGATCGGCTACCCGATCGCCTACTACATCGTGAACATGGTCGAGAAACGCAGCACGCGGCGCCTCTGCTACGTGCTCGTGATCATGCCGCTTTTCACCAGCAACATCGTGCGCTCCTTCGGCTGGCTGATCCTGCTCGGGCGGCAGGGGCTGGTGAACCAGGCGATGGTCGCGGTCGGCATGGTCGATCGCCCGATCCCCATCCTCTTCACCGAGACGGCGATCATCATCGGCCTCGCCTACATTCTCGTCCCGTTCATGGTCCTGACCATAGCGAGCGTGCTGCAGACCATCGACCGCTCGCTCGTCGAGGCGTCGCTCGATCTCGGGAGCAGCCGGCTGGCGACGTTCTTCCACATCACCCTGCCGCTCAGCCTGCCGGGCGTCATCGCCGGCTCGCTGATCGTCTTCACGCTGTCCGTCAGCGCCTACGTGGTTCCCGCCATCATGAGCGGCGGGCGCGTGGTCGTCGCGCCGATGCCGATCTTCGACAACTACGCGACGCTGTTCGACTTCAACTTCGGCGGCGCGCTGGCCGTCGCGCTGCTGGTCGTCACCCTGATCCTGGTCGCGCTCTACACGGTCTTCATCGAACGCTACGGCCGCGGCCGGGCTGCGAGGCAATCATGAGCATCGTCGATCGCATCTCGCGCCTTCTCGTCGTCCTTCTGGCCTGGGGCGGGCTCGTCTTCCTGGCGCTGCCGCTGGTCATCATCGTGGCGACATCGTTCACGGAGACGGAATTCCTGAAGTTTCCGCCGGTCGGCTTCACCCTGCGCTGGTACTGGCGCTTCCTCGCGGACAGCTCCTATCTCGGCTCGATCTGGACCAGCGTCGCGATCGCCGGCATCGCCACCGTCATCGCCGTGGTTCTCGGCGTGCTCGTCGCGCTCGTCATTTCGCGCAGCGAGATCCGCGGCCGGCAGCTCCTGAACACGATCTTCATCGCCCCGCTGATCCTGCCGACCATCGTCATCGGCGCCGCGCTCCTGCAATACGCCAATGCGCTGGGGTTCGCGCGCAGCTTCTTCGCGCTGGTCGTCGGGCATACGGTGATCGTCGTGCCCTACGTGCTGCGCACGGTCCTCGCCTCGCTCGAGCGGTTCGACAAGTCTCTTGAAGAGGCGAGCCACGATCTCGGCGGCAACGCGGTGTCGACATTCTTCCTGATCACGCTGCCGATCATCAAGCCGGGGCTGGTGGCGGGCGCGCTGTTCGCCTTCATCATCTCGTGGATCAACGTCGAGCTGTCGATCTTCAACGCCACCGCGGAGACGATGCCGATCCCGGTCAAGCTCTTCAACTACGTCCAGTACGCGGTCGACCCGATGCTGGCTGCGGTCTCGGCGGCGACGATCTATGTCGCGGTGGTCGCGGTGATCGTTCTCGACGTGCTTGTCGGCATCGATCGCGTGGCCGCTTCCCAGAAATAGTGCAATCCAGAAGGCTGCTGTACATGGTGATCAATCCTGAACCTGCGGGCGACGAGACCTCGCTCGGAGACCTGAAGGTGCTCGAGCTCGGCTCGATGCTGGCCGGCCCGTTCGTCGGCTCGCTGCTGGGCGATTTCGGCGCGCGCGTGCTCAAGGTCGAAAAACCCGGCAAACCCGACGCGCTGCGCGAATGGCCGCCGCACAAGCAGGACGTGCCGCTGTGGTGGAAGACGATGGCGCGCAACAAGCATGCCATCACCCTGGACATTTCCCGCATCGAGGCGCGCGACATCGCGTTGCGGCTGATCGGGGAGAGCGACATCGTCATCGAGAACTTCCGGCCGGGCACGCTGGAGCGCTGGGGGTTGTCTCCGGCGGAGTTGCGCGAGCGGTTCCCCCGGGTGATCTGGGTCCGGGTGAGCGGCTGGGGGCAGGACGGCCCCAAGAGCGGGGAGGGCGGCTATGCCACCATCGCCGAGGCGTTTTCGGGCCTGTCTTCCTTCACCGGCCATCCCGACAAGGGGCCGATGGTGTCGGCCTTCCCGCTCGGGGACTATCTCGCCGGCGTGTTCGGCGCCTTCGGCGCGCTTGCCGCGCTCCATCACCGCGAGAAGACGGGCAGGGGCCAGATCATCGACGTCGCGCTCTACGAGCCGATCCTGCGCATCATCGAATCCGTCGTCGTCCGCTATGACCAGACCGGCCGCGGCAAACCGCTCCTGGGCAACCAGATGGAGGAGGACGTGCCGCGCAACGTCTACGCCACCGCCGACGGCAATGCGATCGCCATCAGTTGCGGCTCGCAAGCGATCTATGAAGGGCTCGCCACCGCGATGGGACGGCCCGACCTGATCACGGATCCGCGGTTCCTGTCGATGTCGCTGCGCGTCGAGCACCGCGATGCGATCGACGCCGAGGTGGCGGCCTGGATGGCGGCGCAGGAGACGGAACCGGCGCTGGAGCGGCTGCGTGCGCATCGCGTCGTCGCGGGCAAGGTCAATCGCATCGAGGATGTGTTTGCCGACGCCCATGTCGCTGCGCGCAAGGCGATCGAGACGATCGTCGACGATCAGCTCGGGCCGATCCGCATGCCGGCGCCGTCGCCGAAACTTTCGGATACGCCGGGGCGCATCCGCTGGGCCGGGCAGGTTTCCGGCGCCGCCAACGACGAGGTGTTCGGCGAGTGGCTGGGCATGAGCCGCGCGGAAATCGACGCGCTGCGCCAACAGAAGATCATTTGAGGTTTCGATGAAGAGCGACAGCCAGATCGGCATCATCGGCTACGGTGCCACGACCTACGAAAAGAAGACCAGCCGGACGTTGTTCTCCTTCCTGTCGGAAGCCGGCCGCGAGGCGCTCAATTGCGCCGGCCTGTCGTTTGCGGATGTCGACGGCCTGGCCATCTCCTCCTTCGAGCTGCCGCCGGACAATACGGTGACGACGGCCGAGCAGTTCGGCATGTCGATTTCCTGGGCCTATCTCGGCACGGCGGGCAGTGCCGGGCCGGTGGCCAGCGTCATCAATGCCGTCCATGCGATCGAGAGCGGCCAGGCGACCACCGTGCTGTGCATCGCCGGCGACAATTACGACGTCGGCGGCCATTTCAAGCTGATGGACAATTTCAGCCGCGGCCTGCGCAACTACGGCACGCCCCTGGGCTTCGGCGGCGCCAACGGCCTGTTCGCGATCATCCAGCGCAAGCACATGGAGACATACGGCACCCGGATCGAGGAGCTCGGCCGCATCTCGGTCGGCCAGCGCAAGAGCGCCGCGCACAATGAGCGCGCGCTGCTGCGCGGGCCGATGACGATCGACGACTACATCAATTCGAGGATGATCGCCGACCCGATCAGGCTCTATGACTGCGTCTTGCCCTGCGCGGGGGCGGAGGCCGTCGTGGTGACGACGCTCGACCGCGCCCGGCCGGGCAAGGGCGTGCGGGTGGTGACCGGCTATGAGCGCCACAACCACCCGCCGATGGAGATCGCCCCGCTCCGGGGCGGATGGGAACTGTTCGCCGACCGTCTCTATGCCGACGCGGGCTATGGCCCGGACGACATGGATTTCGTCCAGCTCTACGACGACTACCCGATCATGGTGGCGATCCAGCTCGAGGACCTCGGCTTCTGCCGCAAGGGCGAGGTCGGGAAATTCCTGGCTGACAACACCTTCCATTGGGCGGGGTCCGTTCCCCTCAACACCGGCGGCGGCCAGCTATCCTGCGGCCAGGCCGGCATTGCCGGCGGCCTGCTCAGCGTCACGGAAGCCGTGCGCCAGCTGCGCGGAGAAGGCGGCGGCCGTCAGGTGGCCAACGCCCGGCGCGGCCTGGTGGCCGGCTACGGCATGGTCGGCTACGGCCACGGCCTTTCCACAAGCACCATCATCCTGGAGGCAAGCCGATGAACCAGGCGCCCGACTATCCTCTCCCGCATGAGGATGAAGACAATCGTGAATTCCTCACCGCCTGGCGCGAGGAGGGCCGGCTCGTCCTGCAGAAGGCCGCACGAGGCGGAAAGCCGTTCTTCTATCCCCGCCCGATCTGCCCCTACACGGGCTCGGACGAACTCGTTTCCATACCGGCGAGCGGCAGGGGGAAGATCGTTTCCTATTCCTTCGTGCTGCGGCCAAATCATCCGGCCTTCAACGATGAAGTGCCGATCATCCTGGCGGAGATCGAGCTGGAGGAAGGCGCGCTGCTTCTGGGACGCATCGTCAGCGACGACACCGGCAGGATAGCCAGCGGTCTTGCGGTCGAATTGTTGCCGCCGGAAGCGGCGAAACGCTATCCGCTGCCGGCCTTCAGGCCCCGGGACGGCGGCGATGCGTGATGGGGTGCGCCACTACAGCGACGCCGAGGTTGCCGGCTATCTCGAATGGCCGCACCTGATCGACGCTCTGGAGAGCGCCTTCAGGAGAGGAGCCGAAAGCCCGCCGCGGCCGCATTTCGACATCAAGGTTCCCGGCGAGCCGGATGGAACCCTGCTTCTGATGCCGGCCTGGGTCGAGGGGCGGCATATCGGCCTCAAGACGGTGACGGTGTTCCCGGGGAACGCGGCCCGTTCCGAACCAAGCGTTGCCGCGCACTATCTTCTGTTCAGCGCCAAGACCGGCGCCATCGTCGCGATGTTTGAAGGCGGAGTGCTGACCGCGCGCCGGACGGCGGCCGCTTCCGCCTTGGCCTCGCGCTATCTTTCTCGTCCCGATGCAAGATGCCTCCTGGTGGTGGGGACGGGTCGTCTCTGCCCCAACCTCGCTGCCGCGCACGCCACGGTCCGCGATCTCGACGAGATCGTGATCTGGGGCAGGGATGCGGACAAGACGCGCAGGCAGGCCGCCGACCTCGCGAGGGACGGATTGCCGGCCCGGCCCGCCGGCGATCTGGAAGCCGAGGCCAAGGCCGCCGACATCATATCCTGCTGCACGCTCGCGCGGGATCCGCTGATCAGGGGCGAATGGCTGAAGAGCGGCGCGCATCTCGATCTGGTCGGCTCCTTCACGCCGCACATGCGCGAAGCCGACGAGGCCGCGCTTCTGCGCAGCCGTGTCTTCGTCGACACGGTCGAAGGCGCTCTGGCCGAATCCGGCGAGCTGGTCCAGGCGCTCGCAAGCGGCGCCCTGAGGCGCGAGGACGTTCAGGCGAGCCTTTTCGAGCTGGCGCGAGGCGAAAATCCGGGCCGGCTAGGGGCCGGCGAGATCACACTGTTCAAGTCGGTCGGGTGTTCGCTGGAGGATCTCGCCGCCGCCGAGCTTTGCGTCGCGCGGTCGCCGCATGCCGCCGCTGCGGTCTGACGAACCCCGGCGACCGGCGTTTCTCGACGCATGGGGCATCCCGGCTGTCTATGCGGTCGCGGTGCTGGCGCGCAGCTCCATCATCATCGTCATTCCCACGCTTGCCTATCGCAACCTTGGCGATGCCGGCACCGTCAGCGCCGTCTATCTCCTGGCCAGCGTGCTCGGGCTGATGGTCAGCATGTCTTTTCCCTTTCTCCTCCAGTCGTTCGGCACATGGCGGCTGATGATCTGCGCGGCGGCGATGGGGGTGAGCGCCGCCATGCTGTTCTGCCTTCAGGGGACAGCGGCGTTGATCGCCGGGCTGTCGCTGCACCTTCTCATGGTCCAGCTGTTCGAGACCACGATCAACCTCCATGCCCTGAGCGCCGTTTCCCGCAAGGATCTCGCCCGTTTCGAGCCGCGGCGCGTCATGCTGGCCGGTGTCACCTATATGGCGGGGCCGTTCATCGGGGCGTTCCTGCTGGAATACGGCCCGTTCTGGTCGGCCTTCGCCCTGAGCGGCCTGTGCGCGGCGCTCGTCCCGGCGATCATGCTCGGCATATCGCCGGCCGGCCTCCACCCGGTGCCGCCTGCGGCGCCGGGCGACAAGCGCGGTTTTGCCGTGCGCCAGTTCCTCAGGCAGCCGCGCCTGCGCCTGGCCTGGCTGCTGGCGACAGGCCGCGCAGGCTGGTGGCAGACATTCTTCGTCTACACCCCCATCCTCGCGGCGACCGCCGGTATCGGGGTCGCCCACACCGGCACGATCGCCGGTGCAGCCTCGGCCCTCTTGCTGCTGGCGCCGCTGTGGGGCATGGCGATGCGCGCACTCGGAATGCGGCGGTTTCTGTTCGTGGCCTACGCCGTCTGCGGCGTCGCGACCGCCGGGGCGGGCCTTCTCGCGGAATGGTTCTTCGGCTGGGCGGCCACTGCGCTCATCGTGGCGTCGGTGGCGATCAGCGGCGTCGACAGTGCCGGCAACGCCCCTTTCATGCGGGCGGTCAAGAGCCGGGATCGCCTGCGCATGGTCCCGATCTACAACACCTATCGCGAAATGTCGCAGATCATACCGACTGCCGTTTACACGTTGACCCTGATGGTGTTCGGCGTGTCGTCCGTCTTCGTCCTCTCGGGCATCGCGCTCGCGCTGTTGTCGCTGTTCTGCCTGAAGCTGCCACGCCGTGCCTGAGGTCCGTCGCGACGGTGGCAACCTGTTGCGTTTCTTCAAACGGCGCAGGGCCGAACGGACGGCGAGTGAAACTGACTACGCTCTACCGAAACCCGCTCGCTTGCCGACCCCGCGCCGCGGTTGCTCGACTTGTCTGGGCCACCCTGCCGCCGCGAACGAGAAGGCCGCCAGGAGCGCCATCACCAGGCAATGCGGTGCGGCGTGAGAGCGGACATGGCCTGTCGCTCAGGTTGAGTGCCTGGCTTTGCCAAGTGGTCTGCTTACGCCAGCAGGCTCGCGATCGACAGGATACGGCTTTCTGCAAACGGTTTACCCATTATCTGAGCCGCGGCAGGCGGCTGACCGTCGGCGACGGTAAGCGGAAAACTTACGGAAGGTAGGCCCGCTATGTTCGCGAGGGCCGTGAAGTCTGCCTGGTTGACCGGCGCAGGCGCTCCATGTGGAAACGCATGTTGGGGGGTGGTGGGCATCAGGATGCCGTCGAGCCCATCCAGGGCGGCAAGGGTGGAGGCGCGCAGTTCGTCGAAAAGCCAGTATGCACGGGCGAGACGTTCGGCGGGCGCGGTGCGGCCGTATTCCATCATCTTGCGGAAGGTGTCGGAGAAATCGGCGGCATGCCGATGCAGCGTTCCGGCCAGCAAGCTGACGCATTCTGCCTCGCTTGCCAGCAAGCCCGCGCGGCGTGCGTGGCCGGGGTCCCAGCCATTCACGGTCACATGCTTCAGTGCTACGCCCTTGTCGCGGAGCCGGCTGATGAATGCTTCGTATGAGGCCAGCACACGTGGTTCGCATTCCGCCAGTGTCGCGGCATCGACAATGCCAAGATTGATGTTCGAGGGGGAAAGGGATGTGTCGATGTCAGCGTTCCAGCCCCGCGGGGGAGGTGTGCTTCGTGGGTCGCGCGCGTCGAAGCCGGCCATGACGTTGGCACACAGTGACAGATCTGCAGCCGAATTTGCCAGAGGTCCGATCGTATCCAGCGTCCAGGAAAGATAGACAAGCCCCGAAGTTCCAAACAGCCCCCGCGTCGGCTTAAATCCCCAAACGCCGCAATAGGCCGCGGGAATGCGAACGGAGCCCATCGTGTCCGTGCCAAGAGCCACGGGGACAAGCCCGGCGGCGACGGCGGCACCTGATCCACCGCTGGAACCGCCTGGCGTATGGCCGGGAACTGCGGGGTTTTCGCAACGTCCCCAGAAGGGGTTGTCCGTTGTCGCACCGAGCGCGCCTTCGTGCAGGTTGAGCTTGCCAAGCACCACGGCACCGGCAGCGCGCAGCCGCCCGACCACGCCCGCGTCGGCACGTGCGGGTCCGCCGAAATCATGGCGAGACCCCGCTGTCGTCACCATGCCTTCGACGTCGATATTGTCCTTCACCGCGATCGGTACGCCGTCGAGCGGGCCGAGGGACCTTCCGGCAGCACGGCGGGCATCGCTTTCGTTCGCGGCGTCCAGCGCCTCATCTCGGTAGACGGAGATGAAGATATGGCTGTCGGAGTGCTCCGCTTCGATGCGGCGGAATGCCGATTCCACCAGCGCATGCGCGGTCAGCGCGCCGGTCGAAAGGGTGCGTGCCATGTCTGTCAGGGTAGCGGGCGTACGGCTCATGCGCCCTTCCGGTTGTCGATGAGACGAATCGGCTTCTGGCGGATTTCGATCTGAGTGAGATGGCCGAGCGCCCCGGGTGCGGCGAGGCTCACACCGATCTCCACGCCGAACCGTGCCCGCAGGAGCGCTTCATAGGCGGCGGTTGGCGCATCGGTAGCGGCCCTGGTTTCAATCCGGACGATCATCTCGTCGCGTCCATTGTTGCGGCTCACTTCGCAGACATATTCGCTGAGCAGTTCCGGATGGTTCTCCGTCAACACCGCGCCGATGCCGGTGGGATAGACGTTGATACCGCGCAGCTTGACCATGTTGTCGCTGCGGCCGAGGAAGCCGGCAATGCGACGAAGTTTTAGGTCCATCGGCGAGTTGTCGGTCTGGAAGCGGGACACGTCGTGGGTATTGAAACGGATGATCGGGAACACGTCATCCTTGAAAAGGCAGGTGCAGACCATATCCCCGACTTCGCCATCGGCGACGGGGACACCAGTCTCGATGTCGAGGATTTCAAGATAATGCGCATCTTCCTGCACGTAGAGACCCGCTCCGTCGGGAGCTTCTCCCGCAATGGCTCCGGTGTCACCGACGCCATACCAGTCATAGACTTTTGCACCGCCCCATGCGGATGACATGCCTTGTGGGCTTTCCGAGCCGATGTGGCCTGAAATGATGCGGATGGGAATGTCCTTGCCGGGTTCGAGCCCCGTTTCGCGGGCGACATCGGAAAGGCGCTTGATGTAGTCGCCGAAGCCGATGATGACGGTCGCCCCGAAATCACGCATGAGCGAAACCTGATTGTTCGACCGAGTTTCCACGCCGGTGCCCGCAGTCAGCATCTGTGCACCCACCCAGTGAAGCACCGCTTCACGCACATAGTGCCCGCCGTTGACCATGCCGTGTCCATATACGGAATGGACAACGTCGTTATCGGTGATGCCCTGCAAGGCATAAAAGCGCGCGAGGAGCAGGTTCTGGATTTCCCGACTTTTGGGACCGAACAGCAGCGGCTGCGGCCTGCCGGTCGTCCCCGATGTCGTCTGGAAGACGAGCGGGGGACGCTCGTGCGGCTCGTAGCTGGAACGGCCATCGAAATCACCAATAGGCGGATGCGCTTCCACCGACTGCATCAGATCGGATTTGGAATAGGAGGGGAGCTTCACGATGTCGTCGAGCGAGCGGACGTCGCCAGCCTCGACACCCCTCGCGCCCCACAGGCGCTGATAGAAGGGGACCTTCCACGCTCTTTGCATGATGCGCGCGAAGCGGGTTTCCTGAAGGCTGCGCAACTCGTCGCGGCTGATCCTGGAAAAACGCTCCACGAAGGTTTCCGGACGGCCATACTCGCGGATGATGCCGGCATAATCCATGGCTTCGAAGTAGTTTGGAGGGAGCATCTATCGTAGTTCCTGATCGGTCTGCTGGAGGAATTCAGTTGGGTCGGAGAGCTTTGAGCAATACTTTTCGCAGGTTCTGGACCGGCGCGTTGTCGAGAAGGTCGAAGGCTGTGTTCATCAGGTCGTTTGCAAGGAAGGCATCCACGCCGGCATAGTCGGCGAGCTCCCGGTATTTCGCGAGGATCATGTCACACGACAGCGGGTTCTCGCTGTCGCCCAGCGCATCCGCCACCGCGCATGTCTGACGTTGGCCATCCTTGGTGACGATGGTGACGCTACTGCCGAAATGTCGTGGATAGGCATTTGAGTAGCGGTTGCTGGCCTTCACGGAGGCAAGCGCGCGTAGCGCAACCACCTCCGGACGCCGCAATGCGTCCGGTGCGAACGCGGCCATAGCCGGCGGTCCGTCTATGAGTGCAACGGCCACCGAATGCTGCAGGCTGAACTTTGCTTCGGTTTCCGTTCCTGGCTCCACGCGGTCACAGAAGGTTACCGCATCCGCATAGGTTTCGATCTCGATCGCTTCGATATCGTTTGGCGCTATGGAGCCGCCGAAGGCGAGCGTCGCATCGATGGCAGCGTGAGCATGGCGGCAAGCCGGCCAAGGCTTGAAGCTCGTTTCGTGGATCATCCAGCCGGCTTGTTCGTCTCGCAGGAGATCGGCGGGCTTGCCATCCAGGCACATCGCATTGAACATGCCCTGCGGGCCGTCGAGTATGAAGCGTGGCCCGGTCAGCCCTTTCCGGGCCATCAGCGCCGCCATCACACCGCGCCTGGCTGCTTCTGCGCAGTGCATCGGCTTGGTCATCACCTGTTCATGCCGGCACTGCCAGATGCCACCGGTGGTGCTGATGGCATTGCCCATTGCCCACACAAGCGCCCGGTCCTCGAGGTCGACGATGTGCCCGGCGGCTACGGCAGCACCGAGCGAGCCGCAGGTCGATGTGTTGTGGAAGAAAGTATAGTGTCCGGGGCCGACGGCACGGCCAAGACGCACCATCGCTTCATAGCCCTTTACCGCCGCTTCCAGAAAGGTCGCTCCCGAAGCCCCGGATGCGGTGGAAAGCGCCGCCGACAGGATGACGGGGCCGGGATGCAGCAATCCCTGCCGGTCGACATCGTCCATTTCGAGGATCGTGCCCACCCCCCCGAGTTCGAATGCAAGCCCTGCAAGGGCATGCATCGACTCTTGCGCACTCGCGAGTTCCTCGAGATCGGCGCTTGCGAGAATCCGGCCCGTCGCCGTCCGGCTGCCTGCAAGTGTGCAACCCAACCAGTCGATGACGTGGAGAACAGCACGTTCCCTGTCAGTTCGGTCAATGGGTCGTCGCAGCAACGTTGCGAGACCTTCCGTCGCGCTCGGGTTGAGGGATGGCATGTTCGTCAACCGGCTCTCCGCAGGATGGCTTGACGTGAGAATTTGTCCGGACATATTTGCGCAATTGAAGCGTCGCCGCAAGTGCGAGCGACTCCAATCGGGAGAGAAGTTCCATGCAGGGCATGAATGCGGCCCAAGCGACCGCACTGGTCCGGCCCGGCGACACTGTTTTCATAGCAGGCTGCTGCGGTGAACCGAAGGTGGTACTGGACGCTGTCGAGGCGCAGCCCTCGCTGTGGCAGGACGTCCGCGTGGTGGGATCTTTCATTCCCGGCGTCAACGACAGCGATTTCTCGGCATTGGGGAGAGGGACGCAGGTCGATACGATCTTTGCCACGAGAGGGCTTCATCCCGTCCTTTCTGCGGGGCGCGTCAACCTGCTGCCCGTTTCCTATACGGGGTTGTGGCAGATGCTGAGCGAACCGGGGCGGGTCGATATCGCCTTCGTCCAGGTGACCGTGCCGCGCGACGACGGGACCACCTCCTTTGGTATCGCCGTCGACTTCGTGCCGGCCCTGATCGATGCGGGAGCCAGGCTGGTCGGTATCGTCAATCCCGCGATGCCCGATCCTCTCGACGGGCCGCGCGTGCCTGTTGATCGCTTCGAGGCGCTGGTGCATGCGCAGACACCGCTGATCGAATATGATGGCGGGGCACCCGATGCCGCGATGCTGGCGATCGGACAGCATATCGTGGCCCTTCTGGAAGAAGGCGATACGCTGCAACTGGGTCTGGGGAAGATCCAGTCGGCAGTGCTGAGGCAGCTTGCCGGAAGGCGCGGTCTTGGCTTTCATGGGGGAATGATCTCCACCCCCATGCTGGAGCGACTCGAGGAGGGAACTTTCTCCAAAGGTATCTTGACTGGCGTCGCACTGGGGACCGAACCATTTTACCGGGCTTTGAACAAAATTGACGGTATTGCGTTTCGACCCGTTTCGCAGACGCATGATTTGGGTGCTCTTTCAAAAGTGCCGAATCTTGTTTCTGTGAACTCCGTGCTACAGGTGGACTTGTTTGGTCAGGCGAGTGCTGAAATGCTTGGGCATCGACAGATCAGCGGCCAGGGAGGACTTGTGGATTTTGTCCGGGGCGCACGCCAATCACACGGCGGACGATCAATTCTGGCGCTGCCATCGACGGCGGGCAAGGAAACGAGAAGCCGTATCGTTCCGGCCTTGGCGGAAGGGGTGCCGGCGACAGTGTCGCGGGCGGATGTGGATATCGTGGTCACCGAATATGGAGTTGCAAGATTGAGGGGTGTCGACGTGGAAGAACGTGTGCATCGGTTGCTCGCGATAGCCCATCCAGCATTCAGAGACGATCTCGTTCGTGCATGGCGAGCTTTGGGGCGGCGATCCCAGGAAACAATGAGGACATCATGAGCGGCGCAGAAAATGGAAGCGAGCTTCCGCGCTACTATCAGGTCAGCAATATCCTTGCAAAACGCATCGAGGAGGGGAAGTACAAGGTCGGTGATCTTATGCCGACAGAGATAGAGCTTTGTAACGAATTCGACATCAGCCGCTATACCGTGCGCGAAGCGCTGCGTCGTCTTGCGGAAGCCGGCTTGGTGCGACGACGGCAGGGATCAGGAACGCAGATCATCGCCACCCATTCCCAGTCGAACTATATTCATACGATGCGCTCGCTCAGCGAACTGTTCCAGTACGCCAGTGACACTGTGCTGAATATCGATCTCATGGAAGACCGGGTGCCGACCGAGGATCTGGCGCGATATTTCGGCGAGCGTGCCGACAAGCAATGGCTCTATCTCGAAGGGCTGCGCACGGATCGCGAAGGCACGCCCATCTGTTTCACGCGCGTGTTCATCGACAAGCGCTATTCGAGCATACAGGGCGAGCTGAAAACCAATTCGGGTGCTCTCTACGCCCTCATCGAGAGCCGCTACAAGGTGAGGGTCGAAGACGTCGAGCAGGAGATACGGGTTCTGCCGATCGAGAAATCGGCAGCAAAAAGACTTGGCGTCAACACTCGGGATATGGCCGTTCAGGTGGTGCGCCGTTATATGGGGGGCGATGGAAAACTGATACAGCTTTCCATCAACCAGCACCCGAGCGAACGGTTCTCTTACACGATGCACCTGCGCCGGGAAGCAGGGAAGGGCTTTTCCTGAGGGGCTCAGCGGCCCTTGAACTCCTTGTTGTGCTCCCCGAGCGCCGGAAGTCGGAAATCAATCCTTGCCGCTTCGTTGCGATACTTGATCGGTGTTCCGATGTGCAGGTTGCCGTCCTCATCGCACAGGAGCATGTCGCGCCGCGCCACGTGATCGCGATGGAATGCCTCGTGAAGGTCCAGCACCGGCGCAAAGCAGACGTCCTTGTCTGCAAACCACTCTTCCCACTCATCGCGTGTCTTGCCTCTGAAGACCCCACGCAGGAAGGCCTTCACTGGTTCCTGCGACGGCCCCGGAGCGCCACACGCGACCTCGATCAGATCATTTCGCCCGAGAGCAGTCAGAAGGTTGACGACGAACTTGTGCTCAACCCCGCCCAGGACGATATGGCGACCGTCGCTGGTTTCGTAGGGCGCAAAAAAAGCGTAGCCACCGAAAGAGCGTTCTTCCTTGACGCGAGGCGCGCGGTTCTCCGCAAAGACAGGGCCGGTGACGTTGGGAAGCCACGCCATTGTCGAATCCTGCATCGAAACGTCGATATAGTCGCCCTGTCCCGTCGTCTGGCGCCTGATGAGCGCCATGAGGATACCGATGAAAGCGGTGAACGATCCGGCCATGTCGGCGACGGGCATATGGGGATTGGTCGGCTTCCCGTCGCTGCCGAGATTGAGCGAGACCACGCCCGCCATCGCCTGGATGGCGATATCGTGCGCGGGACGATGGGCATCGGGTCCGGTCTGGCCGAAGGCGGAGATGGACGCATACACGACGCCCGGATTGATTGCCTTCACAGCCTCGTAGCCGACGCCGAGACGGTCCACGACACCGGGTCGAAACGCTTCGACGACCACGTCCGCATCCGCGGCCAGCCGCATGAACACGGCATGGTCGTCCTTATCCTTCAGATCGAGCGTCACGCTCTTTTTCCCGCGGTGGGTGTTACGGAACCACACGCTTTCTCCGTTGAAGCGATATCCCACGTTGCGCACCGGCTCGCCCGTCAGCGGCTCGATCTTGATGACCTCAGCACCGTGATCGGCCATCGTCTGCGTAACCATCGGGCCGGGCAGGAATTGCGAGAGGAGGCTGAGCATGCGCGCGCCGCTGCGGTAGTCGCTGAGGACGAGCAGCCAGGATTGCCACGCCATGATGACGACCACCAGCACCGCAAGCCATGCGCCGGTCTGCGCGGCAGTGCGCCTGCCAGGTGGCGAAAGTCGAGACAGGAGGACGTCCACACGTACATGGGCGCCTTGTATCTGTGCGTACGCGCTGCCGAAAAAGATGGTCGCAACCAGCACGTAAGTCGACATTTCCATCGCCCAGACTGTCGGGCTGTTGAACGCGTATCTCGCTATCACGTCATAGGCGGTGGCAAGCGCCATGAAGACGACGCCCGCTCCCGCGAGCACCATCATGAATTTGGCGACAATCGTAATTGCACGCTCGAACCCCCTATTAGCCACAGGCTGGGAAGGGAGAGCCGAAAGCTCCATGGCGTTCATTGCTGTTTCCCGAAATCAGCGAATTCTCACTTGACACGTATGAGCTTCAGTCTGAAGATTTGTCCGGACAAATGCAAGCGAAACTGCAACGCAGGGGAACAAAATGAAACACTGGAAGATTGGTCTGGGAGCGCTGGCTGTCGTCAGCACGACAGCGTTTCCCGTTTTTCCTCAAGAGGTTACGTGGTCTGTCGGTTTTGTTCGTGCGACCGGCAGCAGCTACGTTGCGACACTGGAGACGGTTCCGGCCCGCATCCAGGCAGCAACGAGCGGCCGCCTGAAAATCGACCTCTACGACACCTTGGTCCCGGGGCCGGATCAACCTGCGGCGGTGCGTGACGGCCGCCTCGATGGCTCGTTTGCCGTCAATCCCTGGCTAAGCGCCGAAGCGCCTTACATGAATTTCGGTCATCTTCCTGGCCTTCTCACCGGCATCGAGCAGTATCACGCCATGCTGGACCCGCTGTTGCGCGCCGAGATGGCAACGGTCTGGAAGGGCAAATACAACGCCGTGCAACTCGCAACGGGCGTGTTCGAGACACAGTGCATCATTTCCCGCGATCCGTTACGTGAGGCTTCGGATTTCCGGGGGAAGAAGGTCCGTGTCCACAATACCGAGGCAGCCTCGCTGATGAACCAGCTTGGCGCTGCGCCGACCCCGGTCAATTTCGCCGAGATCGTCCCGTCACTTCAGCGCGGCATTGTCGATGTCGTCATGACCTCGGTGGGAACCGCGAGCGGCATGGGTTTTCCCACGGTGGCCAAGGAACTCAGCCTGTGGCGGATCGGTATGGTCGTTCCCTGGTCCTTCGTCGTGAACGAACGGAAATGGGAGGAACTGCCGGACGATCTGAAGCCGCTTGTCGAGGCCGAGTTCCGCAAGATCGAGGATGAGCATTTCGCCGAGCACGAGGCTTTCAGCCAACGCAACATCGACAAGCTGGTGAGCGATGGCATGACGCTCTACGAACCGTCCGACGAAGCGCTGGAACGACTCTTCTCCGAGGAGAACGTCACACCAGTTTACGACAACTGGTACGCGTTGAACGAGGCGACCGGAACGGATGGGCGCGCATTGGTCGAGAAAATCATCGCCCTTAAGGAAAAGATGTAGGCCGGCCCCCCGTTTGCGCCGGCCGCCCATTGCAGGGAAGGGCGGCCGGTTCGATCTCAATCTGACGGAGGCTTCTGGTCGTGCACGACTACAATCGGGTTCTGGAACTGATAAGCGAGGCAGGCCACGCGGCAGCGGGTGCCGACGGTCCGGAACGGGCGCTGAACGAAATCGTCAAATGCTATTTCGGGTTTCTGGGCGACCGGACAGCCCATGAAAAGGACGGGGCGCTGAAACCAGGGGAACGCCAGTATTTTGTCGCCGGCGCATTTCTGGTTACGCCCGACGCGGGCTATCATATGCTTGTCAGCAACGTCGGTTTCCCGCCAGATCAGGAACGATTGCTGGTGCCCATCGATGCCGGGCATCCGGGGCACGTCTTTGCGACCAAGCAGGAATTGCTTCTCGAGAACACCGATGATCACGGCAACTTCAAGCAATACCTCAAGACATCGAGAATGGGTTCGGCGATTTTTGCGCCCATGATCTGGAAAGGCATGTTTCTGGGCCAGATCGTGATGGCCGCGCAGGCCAGATATACGATGCGCCAGTCCGATCTCGACCTTCTGAAGGCGCTGGCAAATATCGCGGCGGCAAATTGGGTCGCCCATGCGGGGCCTGCATGGCTTGCATCGGCGTACCCGCCTGCAAACGGCTTCTATGTCGATAGACAGGGGCTGGAAGCGGCAAAATAAGTCTGGACAAATATCGCGCAAGCGGGTTGACTTGATAAATTGTCCGGACAAATATCTGACTTATAGAAGACGGCAGAATTCTCGCCGACCTGGTTCGGCCAGATACCAAAGAGCCGCAAGCAACCATAACAGAGTGGGAAAGCTCATGAACATCATATCCAAGATGTGCAGACGTATGTCCGTGCTGTCGCTGATGTCGGCAGGGCTGCTGGTTTCGGCCGCCACGGCTGCCGTCGCGCAGGATCTCGCGCCTGCGCCGATCATCAAGGCGGTTCCCTCGGTGCCGCAGCAACTGGATCACCAGACCCGGTATGAGGGTGAAACCTCCAGCTTCATCGTCAACGAACTGGCGTCCTCGCTGCTTCAGTTCGACGCGGCCGCCCTCGTTGACGGTGGTTGCGGTCAGATGCCGAACGTGCAGACGGATCTGCGCCCCAATCTGGCCGAATCCTGGTCAGCCGATCCAGACGGCAAGTTCATCGAGTTCAAGCTCCGCAAGGGCGTGAAGAGCTCGTTCGGCAACGAAATGACGGCCGAGGACGTCAAGTGGAGCGTCGACCGTGGCCTGAAGCAGTCCAGCGTGATGCGCTTCCTCGCGTTCGATATGAATTCCTACCGTGAAGACCCGATCGAGATTGTCGATCCCTACACGATCCGTGTGCATCTCGAGAAAAGAACCATCTTCGATTTCGTGATCTTCCACTGGAGCCAGTATCAAATCTACGATACGACCGAAGTGCTGAAGCACGCGACGGATGACGATCCGCTGGCGACGGCATGGCTCGCGAAGAATTCGGCTGATTTCGGCCCGTGGGTGCTGAACGAAGCCGGATTCGTGCCCGGAAGCCGCATCACCATGACGCCGAATCCGAACTATTGGGATGCGCAAAACCGCGGCAATGGAGACAGCCTCGTCGTGCTCGGTGTGCCGGAAAGCGCGACCCGTTCCCAGCTCCTGCGCAGCGGAGAAATTGACTTTGCGGCGTTGTTGCCCTTCGAGGAATATTCCTCTCTTCAGGGAAGCGATGTCGTGGATGTCGCCAATTGCGTGACCGCCGCGCGCGATACGCTTCTGCTGAATTATCAGGATGAGCGGCTCGCAAACCCGTTGGTGCGGCAGGCGATCTCGCTTGCGATCGACCGTGCTGCGATCGTGGAAGGTGTCTTCAAGGGGTTCGGCAAGTCGGCGGTGACGGGTATTCACGCCGATTACGGCATCGAAGGTCTCAACAACTACATCACCCATGATGTGGAGAAGGCCAAGGCGCTGATGGTGGAGGCGGGTTATGCTGACGGCTTCTCGATGAAGTTCACGGTGAGTCCGACGCGCCCCGGTTCACATGCGGAGCAGGAAGCCGTGTTTATCGCCGACATGCTGCGGCAGATCGGAATCACGGCGGAAATCGAACTTGTGGCCAGCGGCAGCACATTCTCGGAACGATTTTTCAAGGGTGAGTATGAGGCGATGCTCTATCTTGAACTGCCCGCCTTCGCCGACCCGTTCTATAGCCTCAATCTGATGAACCACGGCAGCTCGTTCCAGAATTCGTTCAAATACGACAACGACCGCTATGATGAGCTGGTTACCGAAGGCCTGCATCTGGACGCCGAGGACAAGACACGTCGCCAGGAGATTCTTGTCGAGCTCTCGCGGATCATGGCCGAGAACCCGCCTCAGATCTATCTGGTCGACGCGGGCATTCCGCTGGCGCGCAGCAAGAAGGTTTCGGGCTGGGAGGTTCAGCTTCATTTTGGCGGCAATATCACCGCCTACAAGCTGAGGAAGGCACAATAAATGCGCCCTGCCTGCTCCCGGAAATCCGGGAGGGGCAGCAATCATCGCCCGGAAAGTTGATGCACGTCACATCCAGCAACCCAGCCGATCGTCCCGTCGCTATTGAGGCGCAGGTGGAAGACAATGTTACAGCGAAGTCGGCGCATCGCGGGCGTGGTGTCGGAAAAATGCTGGTGCGCCGGCTGGCATTCATTCCGCTTGCGCTTTTTGGCGTCATCACGATCTCCTTCCTGCTCGTCAGCATCATGCCTGGCGACCCCGCGCTTGCCATCCTCGGCTCGACGGCGAGCGAAAGGGAGGTGGAGACGGTGCGTACCCAGCTTGGTCTGGATCGCCCGCTTCACGAGCGTTATGTCGTCTATGTCGGTGACGTGTTTCGGGGTGATTTCGGGCGCTCATTTTTTACGGGGCAGGACATTGGCGGCGAGATACTGAAGTACTTTCCCGCCAGCGTCGAGCTGGTGGTGATGGCTTTGGCGATCGCCTCGATCGTCGGAATCTCCATCGGTGCCGCCGCAGGATACTATCGCGGCGGGCTACCCGACAAAGCCAGCCGCGTCGCCATCACAGTACTGCAGGCCGTGCCCGAGTTTCTGATCGGCCTGTTGCTGATATTCTTCGCATTCTATCTGTGGCGTCTGGCGCCTTCTCCGCTGGGTCGCCTCGGCATCATGGACGTCTATCCGCCGGTCGTGACGCGATTCCTGCTGATCGACCTGATCATCGAGGGGGACTGGAAGACATTGAGCAGCGCGCTTCATCGCTCCGTGCTTCCGGTCCTGACCCTCGCGCTGGGTGCAATCCCGCTTTTTGCCAAGATCACAAGAACCACCGTCGGGGCCGCGATGGGGTCGAAGCAGGTCCAGTACGCCCGCGCCTGTGGGTTGCCGGAATGGCGTGTCGTGCAATACGCGCTTCTTCAGGCAAGAACACCGATCCTTACCTACACCGCCATGCTTTTCGGGGCGATGGTGGGTGGATCGGCCATCATCGAGACGATGTTCTCGTGGCAAGGTCTCGGTCAGTGGGGCCTCAACGCGATCATCACGCTCGACATCCCGGCAATCCAGGGTTTCGTCATCGTCACCGGCCTGTTCACAATGGTGGCATATCTCGTTCTCGACCTGCTGGTCGTCATGCTTGATCCGAGGATCAAACATGACTGACACGACAGCCTTCCTGAAGCCCTTGCGCGATCATTTTGGCCTTACCGTCGGGCTCGTCGTGCTTGTGACCATGCTTGCGGCAAGCTGGTTTCTGCCAATCCCGTATGATCCCATCCGGCCGGATGCCTCCGCGACCTTGCAGGCGCCGTCGATCGCGCACTGGTTTGGCACCGACAGTCTCGGCTTCGACGTTTTCTCGCGTACGGTGACAGCTGCGGGGCGAGATCTGCCTCTGGCGTTTGGCGGCGCACTGGCAGCAGCGGTCATCGGCGTGTTTCTCGGCCTGTTGGCGACCGTGAAGGGGCGTCTGAGCACGGCGATCATGCGTTCACTGGATGCCTTTCAGGCATTCCCGCTGTTGGTGCTCGCGATCGCCGTCGTGACGCTCACCGGCAACCGCCTTGAAATGGTGATCTTTGCGATCATCATAATCGAAGCTCCCCGCTTCATGCGTCTGGTCAGGGCGGAGGGTCTGGCGATCCGGGAATCGCGTTTTGTGGAGGCTGCCACCGCCATCGGCGCAAAGCCCCTTCGCATCCTTCTCGTGCATCTCCTCCCGAACGTATCCGGTGTCATCGCTGTCCAGCTTTCCATCGCGACCGCCAATGCGCTGATGGTGGTCGCGGCTCTGAGCTTCCTGGGCATAGGAGTGTCGCCGCCCGATCCAAGCTGGGGAGCCATGATTCAGGCGGGAGCCCGACAGATGACGACAGGGCAGTGGTGGGTGTCGTTGTTCCCGGGCCTTGCCATCTTCATCGCCGTCATCTGCCTCAACATCGTGGCCGATGAACTCGATCTGATATTTGAAAGGTCATCAAGGTGAGCCTTGAAGTTCGCGACGTGGAGACGCGCTTCATAACCCGCCGTGGTGTGATACGCGCCGTCAATGGCGTGTCGTTCGATGTGGCCGAAGGCGAATTCGTCGGTATCGTCGGCGAAAGCGGATCGGGCAAGTCGGCAACGATCAACAGCATTCTCGGGTTGATCCGGGCCCGCAACATTGTCTTGAGCGGTACGGCGGTCTTCAACGGCCGCGACCTGATCGCGATGCCTTCCGGTGAGCTTCGCCGCATCAGGGGGGCGGAAATCGGATTCATCGCGCAAAATCCGTTCGGCGCGCTGAATCCGGTGCTGCGGATTTCGCGGCAGTTCGAGAACGTGGTGCGCGCTCACAGGCGGCTCGACAGGAAAACCATTCGCGAACGGGCGCGGACGATGCTGGAGCGCGTCGGTATCCATCAACCAGACCAGGTGCTGGATGGCTACGCGCATGAGTTGAGCGGCGGCATGGCGCAGCGCGTGGTAATCGCCATGGCGTTGATCCTCGATCCGGCGCTCGTGGTCGCGGACGAGCCGACGACGGCGCTCGACGTCACAGTGCAGAAGCAGATTCTCGATCTGATCTCGGCGCTTGCTCGAGAGCACCGGCGGTCGATGTTGATGATCACACATGACCTCGGCGTGGTCGCGAACTACTGCGACCGGGTGGTGGTGATGTATTGCGGACGCGTCGTGGAAGACGGGTCGGTTGCCGAGGTATTCGAACATCCCCGCCATCCCTACACGCTGGCGCTTTTGCGCTCGGTGCCGCGCGTGGGTCGCAAGCTGGAAACGCTGGGCGGAAAGCTCCCCGTCATCAACGCGCCGCCACAGGGATGCTTGTTCCGCGATCGTTGCCCTTATCACATGGAGATATGCGAACACGCGACTCCGCAACTGGGCCGATTGTCGGATGGGCGCAAGGTGGCGTGCCATCTCGATGTCGAGAAGGAGGTGCCTCCTCTTGCCGCTGGTTGAAGTCAGGGACGTGACGCGCGTATTCCATCGTCCGGACGGCACGGCCGTGCGCGCAATAGACGGGGTGAGCTTGAATGTGGAGCAGGGCACGACCGTGGCGGTAATCGGCGAAAGCGGTTCCGGCAAGTCTACGCTCGCGCGCATCATACTGGGGCTTCAGCATCCTGACGGCGGCTACGTTCGATTTGACGGCATCGATATAACCGCCCTGTCCCGCGAGGAGATGCGGAGGCTTAGAGCCCGCATCGGAATGGTCTTTCAGGAGCCGTATGAGTCGCTTAATCCACGCTTGAGGATCAGCAGCATCATAGAGGAGCCCCTTGTGGTGCATCATCCTCGCATGCCGCGTGCCGAGCGCCGCGAGCGTGTCGTCAACATGATGCGCGAGGTGGATCTCGATCCGGCGGTCGCCGATCGCTATCCAGCGGCATTGAGCGGTGGCCAGCAGCAGCGCATCGGCATAGCGCGCGCGCTGATCGGCCGGCCTGATCTTGTCGTGCTCGATGAGCCGACCTCGTCGCTCGATCTTTCCGTCCGCGCGCAGATCCTTGTTCTGCTGACCCGTTTGCAGAAGGCGCACGGTCTGACCTACCTGATGATCACGCATGACATCGCCAGCGTGGAGTATTTCGCCGACGAGGTGGTGGTCATGTATCGCGGAGCGCTTGTCGAACGGGGACGGGCGGCGGACATCATAGCGAACCCTGGCGCCCCTTACACGCGGAAGCTCCTGTCCGCCCGGCTCTTCGTCTGAGCCGTCCGTATGATCGGCGCCTTCCCGGAGGGGAGGTGGGCGGTGCCTGAAGAAGGCTCGTCTGTCGGTTGGCATACCGAACGATCGTGGACCGGCGGCAAGGGTTTTGTCTTCCGAGTGTGGTGGGGAGTGGATGCCTTTTCAGGAGGCGTGATGGTTCGCGAGCATCACGTTGTGAGCAGACCTGATGTGGCAATGCATCACGGCGCGCGCCCATTCGCCATCATGTGCCTGCAGGGCATCGCACAACTCCCGGTGGTGATGCTGGCTGCGCTGGAGCTGCGCCCTGTCGTAGCGCCGGTAGGTGCTCTGGACGATGGGCACCTCGATCGCGCTGCCGAGCATGCGGGTCAGCCGCTCATTGCGCGAGGCCGACGCGATGATCCTGTGGAACTCGCGATTGAGGCTCGTCAGCACGTCGAACATGTCCCGGCGCTGCGCGGCCGCGGCTGCCTCCTGCTCGGTGACGAGCTGGCGCAGACGCTCCACCTCGTCGTCGGTGATGCGTAGCGCGGCAAGCGCAGCGATCTCGCATTCGAGTACCAGCCTGAGGTTGAATACCTCCGAGATCTGGGCCTTGTCCCAAGTCCGGACAAACGAGCCGCTGTTCGGCTTGAACACCAGGAAGCCCTCGGCGACAAGCATCCGCATGGCCTCACGGGCAGGGGTCCGAGACGTGCCGAATTCCTTGGCGAGCGCTTGTTCCGTAACGCGGGTGCCGCCCGCCAGCTCCTGGCTGCTGATCTGTCCGCGGACCGACAGATAAATCTCCTGGGCGATCGACGCCGTCTTGCCGTCCGACCTGGGAGCCTGTTCCGCGCCATCGCGCCCGGAGTTCGTCCTCATCCGACTGTTCCTCAACTGCCCTGGCTTGCTGCGCCAGACTTGCCGGAAGCTATTTCGAAAAATCCCCTCTTGCGAACGGGATTTCATTGTGTCTAACATTGTACACCATTCGACGCAATAGACGCATGAAACGGAAGGAAATGTGAGTCGATTGTGTACTATCAGGGAGGCAGCTTCGCCAGCGCTGACACGTGTGCGAGGAAATTTCCCTGCGTTTCCAAAGGGAGAACACATGGAAGACATGTCGAGATTTCTGGCCAAGTCGCTGTCGAACTTCGCGCAGCGAGACCTGATTCCGGCCGAGCGGCTCGACGCCGTGGAAGGGGTCAAGGAGCAGGGGCACGTCGAGGTTCGCAAGCTGATGGTCGGGGACGAGCTGCTTTTGCTGCACGTCTTCCGCAAGAAGGGTCTGATCGATCCTGTCCACAAGCACATGGATCACGAGACGGTCGCCTACCTGATCTCCGGGCGCCTGCGGCTCGTCATCGGCGGCGAGGAATTCATCGCCGAAGCGGGGACCGCATGGATGCATCCCGTGGGCGTCGAGCACTTCAGCGAGGCGCTCGAGGACTGCGAGCAGCTCGAGATCAAATCGCCGCCGCGCAAGACCTGGACCACCCGCGAAGACTGATCCCCGCCAAAACGCAAACGGAGAACGAATATGGCTACCTGGAAGGATACCGAAGAACGTCCGCTGACGGAGGAGAACCTCGTCGCCCTGCTGAACAACGAGATCCCCGCAATCCGGATCAAGGGGTTTGCGACGCTGGAGGAGTGCGAATCCTTCTCGGCCGCAGCCAAGTCCGGCAACATCAAATACTACAGCGTGCAGCGCAAGATCGGCTACATCGGCCAGGCGCAGTACGAATATCGCTGGAATCCCGACAAATCACAGTACTTCAAGGCCGTGGAGGCAGCCAATCTCGATCTCAGGCAGGTCATCGACCGCACATTCGATCCGGTCAGCCGCCTCATCGAGAAGCTGACGGCGGTATATCCGAAGCCGGTCGCGATCGCCTCGGAGCCTGGCCTGGGCGAATACTACGCCGGCATTATCCGGCTCGCCTCGCAGGGCGTTGACCTGCACGTCGACTTCGCGCCGCTCAACACGCTGGACTACGCGATCAGCCGGATCGATGCGCAGCTTGGCTGGAACTTCTTCGCTGAGGACCCGGGCTCTGGTGGCCTGACCACGGTGTACAACAATCCGTGGAATCCCGAGCGCAAGGAGGGCGAGATCCCCCAGAGTTACGGTCTCGACAAGTCGCTGACCGAGGGGGTTCCTGCCTTCACCTATGCGCCCACGGCAGGCGATGTCGTGATCTTCAACACGCGCAATCCGCACGAGATCAGCGCCGGCGCCGATGGCGCGGTCAAGGATCGCGTCTCCATCGGGTCGTTCGTCGGCCGCATGCCCGACCAGTCGCTGGTCCTGTGGGCCTGACCCGATGATCATCGAGAAGCGCACGTACACGCTGCATCCGGGAAAAGTCGCTCCTTTCCTCGAGCTCGTGCGGGACCGGGGCCTGGCGATCCAGGCTCCGCATCTCGGGGAGCCGCTCGGTTACTTCACCAGCGAGTCGGGCGCCCTCAACCAGGTCGTCCATCTGTGGGGATTTGCCGATGCCGGCGATCGCGAGCGCCGGCGCGGTGCGCTGGCCCGCGATCCCGCATGGCAGGCCTTCCTCCCCGGCGTCCTCCCGCTGATCCGCGAGATGGACAGCCAGATCCTGAATCCCACTGTCTTTTCGGCGATCGGCGGTTCTGATCCGAAGGAGGTGCGGCCATGACGGATGCCCTTGGCTGGCGCAAGAAGTTCGCCGTCCTGATCCCTTCCACCAACACTTCGGTGCAGCCGGAGTTCGACGCCATGCGTCCGCGCGGCGTCACCAACCACATCTCGCGGATCCGCATCCCGAACATCCCGCTCAACGACAGCAAGGACTTCGAGCGTCTGATCGAACTCATTGCGGGCGCACAGATGGAGGCCGTCGACAGCGTCATGTCGTGCGAACCTGACGTTCTCGTGCTCGGCATCTCGGCGGAAACCTTCTGGGACGGGTACGCTGCGAGCATGCGGCTCAAGAAGGAACTTGAGGACCACACGGGTCTGCCCGTGGCGATGGGGTCGGATGCCTGCCGGGCCGCGCTCGATCTGTTCGGCGCGCGACGCATCGGGGTGATCACACCCTATCAGCCGATCGGCGACCAGAACGTCGTCCGCTTCTTCAACGAGGCCGGGTTCGATGTGCTGCGCATCACCGGCTTGAAATGCCCGAGCCCGGTCGCGATCGCTCATGTCGACGAGCACACGCTCAGCCAGGCAGCCCGTGACGTCGACAGTCCCGACGTCGAGGCGATCGTCCAGGTCGGCACCAACCTTGCGATGGCGGCGCTGGCGCCGCGGCTGGAGCAGGAGCTGGGCAAGCCGGTCGTCGCGATCAACACCGCGATCTACTGGGACGCCCTGCGTCGCAACGGCATTCCCGACAGAGTGGAGGGTTTCGGCCCTCTGTTGATGAACCATTGAGCAAGAGAAACGATACATGACCGCCCTTTCCGACCTCCGCGTTATCGAGATGGGCCAGTTGCTGGCAGGTCCGTTCTGCGGGCAACTGATGGCTGATTTTGGAGCCGAGGTGATCAAGATCGAACAGCCCGGCATCGGCGACCCGATGCGGGAATGGGGTCGCGAGAAGCCGCATGGAAAATCGCTGTGGTGGCCCGTCATCGCGCGCAACAAGAAATCCGTCGAACTCAATGCGCGCAGTTCCGAAGGACAGCAGATCATCAAGGACCTCGTCGCGAGGTCGGACGTCCTGATCGAGAACTTCCGGCCCGGCACAATGGAAAAGTGGGGGCTCGGCTACGACGAGCTGTCGAAGATCAATCCCCGCCTCATCATGATCCGTGTTTCCGGTTACGGCCAGACCGGCCCCTATTCGGAAAAGGCCGGCTACGGATCGATCGGCGAGGCGCTTGGCGGCCTTCGCTACGTGATTGGCAATCCCGGCGTCGCTCCCGCCCGTGCGGGTATCTCGATCGGGGATACGCTGGCGGCCATCTTCGCCTGTCTCGGCGGGCTGATGGCCCTGCACGCCCGCCAACGGACGGGTCGCGGGCAGGTTGTCGACAGCGCCATCTATGAGGCCGTCCTTGCGGTGATGGAGAGCCTCGTCACCGAATTCGACAAGACCGGCTATGTCCGAGAGCGTACCGGCGCCATCCTCCCCAATGTCGCGCCCTCGAACGTCTATCCGACGAAGAGCGGCGTCGACATGCTCATTGCGGCGAACCAGGATTCGGTGTTTCGCCGGCTCGCCCAGGCGATGGGACGCCCTGAACTCGCCGACGACGCCCGCTATGCGACGCACAGCGCGCGCGGGGCATACCAGGAGGAGCTCGACAGCATAATCGCCGACTGGACGCGCGGCCTGGAGCGCGAGGAGCTGGGTGCGCTGCTGGATGAGCATGGCGTGCCCCGCGGCGATATATACCGCGCTCCCGAGATGCTGCAGGATGTCCATTTCAAGGCCCGCCAGGCGATCATCGACATAGCGCATCCGGTGTTCGGCAGCATCAAGATGCAGAACGTTGCGCCGCGACTGTCCGACACGCCCGGCCAGGTGCTTGTCGGCGGTCCCGAACTCGGGGCGCACAACCAGGAGGTCTTCGGCGCGCTACTCGGTCGCCCGGACTCGGAGCTGATCGACCTGCATTCGCGTGGAGTGATTGGAAAGTCGGTCCCATGAGCCCGGAGCGTCAGCATAGCGTCACCGTTGTCGACGTCAGCCCCAGGGACGGGTTGCAGATCGAGCCTTACCTGATGCCGACGCCGGAGAAGGTGGAGCTGGTCCGCCGCCTGACGCTGGCGGGACTGCGTCGCATCGAGGTGACAAGCTTCGTCAATCCGGCCCGTGTTCCGCAGATGGCCGATGCGGAATCGCTGCTGGACGCCCTTCGCGATCTGCAGGGGGTGTCGCTGTCGGCGTTGGTTCTCAATGAAAGAGGATTCGAACGCGCGCTCGGCAGCGGACTGCACGAAGTCACCTACGTCGTGCCGGCCACGGACGCGATGGCGCAAAGGAACCAGGGTGCCGATGCGGCGACGGTTCTGGCCGGGTGGCGTGCCGTCGCCTCGCGTGCCGGCGAGGCCGGTTTCCATCGCTCCGTCACGATTGCGGTTGCCTTCGGATGCCCTTTCGAGGGGCGCGTGCCCCACGACCGCGTCGTGGAACTGGCGATGAGGATCCGCGATTGCGGCGCCGACGAGCTTTCGCTTGCCGACACGATCGGCGTCGCCGCGCCTGCGGAAGTTGAGGATCTTTTCGCCGCTCTTGCCGGGGCCGTGCCGGAGATGGCGCTCAGGGCGCATCTGCACAACACCCGCAACACCGGCTACGCCAACGCCTGGGCTGCGCTACGCGCCGGTGTTCGCACGCTGGATGCCAGCCTTGGCGGGCTGGGCGGTTGTCCGTTCGCGCCCGGCGCAACCGGAAACATCGCCACGGAGGACCTTGTTTACATGCTGGAGCGCATGGGCATGGGCACGGGCATCGATGCCGGTCGCCTCGGTGAAGGCGTGTACTGGCTGGAGGAGCGCCTCGGCCGCAGGCTGCCGGGGCATTGCGCCCATGTCGGACCGGCCGCTCCGGCGAAACGAGGTGCCGCGGCATGACGGACAGGGACGAAAACTATCGCGGTGTGTTCGACGGGGCCGTAGGGTTCGGCAAAGCCCCGGCGATACTGGCCATCGATTTCCTGCAGGCCTATTCGACGCCGGGCGCCCCTCTTTACGCGCCCGCGGTTGTCGAGGCGGCGATGCGATCGGTTGCGCTGTTCGAGGCGGCGCGGCGCGTTTGCGTTCCGATCATCCACACGCGCGTGCTCTATCATCCGACCTACCTGGATGGCGGCCTGTTCGTGAAGAAGGTTCCGGCGCTGCGGGCTATGGTCAGGGGCGAGCCGCTGGCCGAGTTCATCCCGCAGGTCGCACCCGCCGCCGACGAACTCGTGCTGGTCAAGAACTACGCGAGCGCATTCTTCGGGACGTCGTTGGCAGCGACGCTGACGTCGATGGGCATCGACACCATCGTGCTGACCGGCTGCTCCACCAGCGGCTGCATCCGGGCGACAGCCATCGACGGCCTGCAGCATGGCTACCGCGTCGTGGTTCCGCGCGAGTGCGTGGGCGATCGCCACCACGCGCCGCATGAAGCCAACCTCTTCGACATCAACGCGAAATACGGCGACGTCCTCGGCCTGGACGAGGTCCTGAGCCTGCTTTCGGGTGTCCGTTCATGAAAGGCGAGCATGACATGCAATCGACAACCGGCCTCACAGGGAGAGCCCCCTTCGGCGAGGGGCTGGCACGGTGGACGGGGCGCATAGGCGGCGCCATGATCCTCCTGATAGCATTGATGGTGACCTGCGACATCATTGCCCGCAACATCGCCAATGCCGTGATCTTCAACGCCTTCGAGCTATCCATCTACGTGTTCGCCGTCGCGATCGCCTTCGGCATGGCCGCGGCGCAGGTCGAGCGCGCGCACATCCGCATCGACGTCGTCTACGGTCTCTTCAGCCGGCGCGTCAGGCGCATGCTGGACCTGCTGGCTCTGGCGACGACGACGGCGGTCGCATCGCTGTTCGCGTGGCGGGCCGTCGTCCTTGCACTGGAATCACTCGGCCGCAACCTGCGATCCAATACGTCGCTTTCCGTTCCTCTTGGCATTCCGCAAGGCGCCTGGGCGCTGGGCCTCGTCGTCTTCGCCGTCGTGACGCTGTTGCTGACGGTGCGCCACGCGCGGCTGCTGCTCGCCGGCAACCACTTCGAGGCCGACCGCATAGGGGCCATCGCGCTCGAGGCCGAGGCGGAGGCTGATGCCGCCCTGCCCGTCCACGCTGCCGGCGAGGTGCGGCCATGATCGCCGTTGCGGGTTTCTCACTGCTCGGGCTGCTGGCTCTCGGCCTGCCTGTCGCCGTCGCCCTTGCGCTGCTTGCTCTGATCCTTGATCACTTCTTCTCGTTCTTCCCGGTCTTTCCCGCCATGGGCGAGATGCTGTGGGGCGCGTCAACGAACTTCACGCTGATCGCCATCCCGCTTTTCATCATGACCGGCGAGGTTCTGCTGCGCTCAGGCATCGCAACCGACATGTTCGGTGCGATCGACACATGGGTCCGGCGCATTCCCGGGGGACTGCTGCATACCAACATCGCGTCGAGCGCACTGTTTGCGGCCACCTCGGGCTCGTCAGTCGCCACGGCGGCCACGATCTCGACCGTCGCCATCCCCCAGATGGAGCGCGGCGGTTATCGGCCGTCGCTGTTTCTGGGGTCGATCGCAGCCGGCGGCACGCTCGGGATATTGATCCCGCCGTCCATCAACATGATCATCTACGGCGTGCTCGCGGAGGTCTCGATCAGCAGGCTCTACCTAGCCGGGCTTATACCCGGGCTGCTGATGGCGCTGCTCTTCTCGTGCATGGTCTTCATCGTATTCGTGTTCATGCCGCAACTCGGCGGACAGCGTAAGGCGCCGTCGAGCCTTGGCGAGAAGGTGCGCGCCCTGCGCGCGATGCTGCCGCCCCTGCTGCTTTTCATGTTGATGGTGGGATCCATCTACGTCGGCATAGCCACGCCGACGGAGGCGGCCGCGCTCGGTGTTCTCGGCGCATTCGGGCTTGCGGCGGTGCGCCGTGAGCTGAGCGTTTCGCTGCTGCTGGTGGTGTTCGAGCGTACCATGCGCACGACATGCATGGTGATGTTCATCGTGGCGTCCGCGGTGCTGCTGAACTTCGTGATGGTCGGCACCGGCATGACCACCACGGTGACGCAGTTCGTCGGCAATCTCGACCTGTCGCCGCTCGCCATCCTCATCCTCATCATCTGCCTCTACCTGGTGCTGGGCTGCTTCATGGAGACGCTGTCGCTGATGATCGCCACGACGCCCATCGTGGTGCCGATCATCGTCACGCTCGGCTACGACCCGCTGTGGTTCGGCATCCTCTTCATGGTGCTGATCGAGGCGGCGCTCATCACCCCTCCCATCGGGGTCAACCTCTTCGTGGTCCAATCCATACGCGGGAGCGGTCCGTTCCGGGACGTTACGCTCGGCTCACTGCCGTTCCTGCTGATCATGCTGCTGATGATGGCGCTGCTGATCGCCTTCCCGCAGCTCGCCACCTGGCTTCCGACCACGCTGCGGGGCTGACCAGGAAGCAGAACGACAAATAAAGACCAACCAAAGTCACGGAGGAGAACACATGACCTATATGCGCACTTTGCTGGCAACGACCCTCGTGGTCGCCATGGCTTCGCCGTCCCTTGCCGCCGACCTGCCCAAGACAACCGTCAACGTTGTCGGCAATCTCGGCATAACCACTCAGAGCCGCGAGCTCGAGGCGCCGTTCTGGAACACCGAGGTCCGTGAGAAGTCGGGCGGGGCCATCACCGCCAACTTCCGTCCCTGGAACGAGATGGGCCTCAAGGGCTCGGAGGTCTTCACCCTGCTTTCCCAGGGCGTGATGAACATCGCCACCGCGCAACTGGGCCATCATTCCGGCGCCGACCCGATCAACGACGGCACCGACCTTGCCGGCCTGTCGTCCTCGCTGGCCGAGTTCCGGAAGGTCAGCGATGCCTTTTTCCCCATGCTCGCCGGGTATTATCGCGAGAAACTGGGCCTCGAGCTCCTGTCGTTGCAGTCCTTCCAGGACCAGATCCTCTATTGCCGTGCCCCGATCAGTGGAATCGCCGACCTGAAGGAGCGGCGCATCCGCGCCTCCGGTGCCTCGCAGGCTGATTTCGTAGGCTACTTCGGCGCGACTGCCATCGACATCCCGTTCGGCGAGGTGCAGCCTGCCATGGAGCAGGGAGTGATCGATTGCGCGATTACCGGGTCACTCGGCGGCTACACGGCCCGCTGGTATGAAACGGCGAAGTATCTCTACACCCTCCCGGTCAACTTCGGCGCTTCGGCGACCGTCGCCAACGCCGCCTGGTGGGATGGCCTCGATCCCGCCGTTCAGGAATTCCTGCGCACCGAGATAACCCAGCTTTCGGAGCGGATGTGGGCGCTGAATGCCGAGGAGGATCAGGTCGGCAAGCTGTGCAACACCACCGGCCCCTGCGACCTGGGAGAGCCGGCAGGCATGACGCTGGTCGAGCCGTCCGAGCAGGATGCGGAGCTACGCGCCAAGGCACTGGTCGAAGCTGTGCTGCCGGGCTGGGTGAAACGGTGCGGCGACATCTGCAAGACCTCGTTCAACGAGCACTTGGCGACGCTGACCGGCCATACGATCAACTGAGCCGAAGGCGGCAGCCCCGGGGCCCGGACACGCCTCGCGGGCCGCCGCCAGCCTGGAGGACCCGACCGATGCCCGCGCCGCGCACTCTCTACCGCAAGATTTTCGACGACCACCTTGTTGCCGGCGAGGAGGGCGGCGCGTGCCTGATCTACATCGACAGGCACTACGTGCATGAGGTTACGAGCCCACAGGCATTCGAGGGGCTGCGGATGGCTGGCCGCCGGGTGCGGCGGCCAGCCAAGACGCTCGCCGTGGTCGATCACAACGTGCCGACAGGAGCCGACCGGCTCACATCCGCGTGGAACGAGGAGAGCCGTATCCAGGCCGAGGCGTTGGCCCGCAATGCAGCGGAGTTCGGCATCGAGTATTTCGACGAGGCCGACGTCCGCCAGGGCATCGTGCATGTGGTGGGGCCGGAGCAGGGGCTGACGCTGCCGGGCATGACGATCGTCTGCGGCGACAGCCACACCGCCACGCACGGTGCGTTCGGGGCTCTTGCGCACGGGATAGGGACATCAGAGGTCGAGCACGTTCTTGCAACGCAGACATTACCGACCGTGCGCTCGCGCAACATGCGGGTCGAGGTCATGGGACGCCTTCCGGATGGCGTTACTGCAAAGGACCTCGCACTGTCGATCATCGGCCGGGTCGGGACTGCGGGCGGCACCGGACATGTTATCGAGTATGCGGGCGAGGCGATCGAGGCCCTTTCGATGGATGGTCGAATGACGGTCTGCAACATGACCATCGAGGCGGGCGCCCGTGCCGGGCTGATCGCCCCTGACGAGGTGACGTTCGACTACCTTGCCGGGCGGCCGCGCGCGCCCACCGGCGCATTGTGGAAGCAAGCCGTGACCTATTGGCGTACTCTGCGCAGCGACGCCGGTGCCGTTTTCGACAAGGAGATCACGCTGGACGCCACAAGCCTGCCGCCCGTCGTCACATGGGGTACGTCGCCTGAGGACGTGGCCACGATCGACGGCTATGTCCCCGACCCGCAAGACATCGCCGATCCGATGCGCCGCGCCTCGAAACACCGTGCGCTCGACTATATGGGGCTACGACCCGGCATGCGGATAACCGACATCGCGATCGACCGCGTCTTCATCGGCTCGTGCACCAACAGCCGCATCGAGGATCTGCGTGCCGCAGCGGAAATCGCGCGTGGCCGCAAGGTGCACGGCAGCGTCTCCGCGATGGTCGTCCCGGGATCGGGGCTGGTCAAGCAAATGGCGGAGGCGGAAGGTCTCGACCGGGTGTTCCGGGAGGCCGGCTTCGAATGGCGCGAACCGGGATGTTCGATGTGCCTGGCGATGAACGGCGACAGCCTCGCGCCGGGCGAGCGCTGTGCGTCCACGTCGAACCGGAACTTCGAGCACCGGCAGGGCGTTGCGGGGCGCACCCACCTTGTTTCGCCGTCGATGGCGGCGGCGGCAGCGATCGCCGGCCGCTTCGTCGACGTGCGCCACATCGCCGCTCTCTAGCTGTGAAGCCTCGACAGGTTGTCCATGACCCGGCCGAGGCGGCTGACGGGCGGTTTGGATTCTAGGCTTCCGTGAGGTCGGTGCCAATTGTAGCGATGCAGCCAGATGGGCAGTTCGGCGCGGCGATGGTCCGATGCTGGACAGGCTTTCGCATAGGCCCACGGCCTGAGCGCGGTCTGGATGAAGCGTTCGGCCTTGCCGTTGGTCTTGGGCGTGCAGGGCCTGGTTCGGATGTGCTTGAAGCCGAGCGCTTTACAGGCGGCGCGGAAGGAGCGGCTTTTATAGCCGCCGCCATTATCGGTCATGACAGTGAGACGGTGAACAGATCAGCTAGATGTTGGTCGCCGTTTCTGTTGAACGCCTTTTGCCAGCCTCTTACAGAGATCCATATTTCGCGTGCAGGATCGGTGATGGTCGCCATTAGCCGCTCCCCGAAAACGAGCAGGCCAATCGCCCACTCAACGGTAACAACTTATCGTCCCGCAAAGTGCCGTCTGGCTAGACACTTCCCGCCAAGCGCCTCTCAAATCCACAGTCGCTTATTCGACGGTTTCGGGAGAAGGCTGCTAGGTGTTTGATTTTATTGGCACGCCCAAGGGGAATCGAACCCCTGTTTGCGCCGTGAGAGGGCGCCGTCCTGACCGCTAGACGATGGGCGCTTGCCGAAGCCGGGATATAGAGGCGAATCGCGACGAATGCAACCTCGTCGGCCAAGGTTTTTCCCGGCCGCCTATGGCGCGGTCGTGACGTCGAGGCGGCCGACGAGGCGGCCCGCCGCCGTGTCGTAGATCAGGATAGCGCGGCCGCCGTCGGCCAGCACCAGGTCGAGGCTGATGCGGCTGCCGGAAAGCGCATGGCCGGCGATGCGCGCGCCTTGCGGCAGCGCGATCTCGCCGCGCGCCACCTCGCCCGGGGCGGGCAACGGCAGCTCCGGCACGGCCGCGGCCGGCGGCTCCTCCGTGCGGCCGGCGCGGTAGACAATGGCCGCCACCACCGCCATAAGGGCGATGAACAGAATGCCGAGATTGATCACCATGAAACGCACGAGCTTGCGGCGCACCCGTTCCACGGCCGGGTCGAGCGGCTTGTCCTCTCCGTCGTCTTGCGCGGTTGCGGCCATGTGCGGCTCCGTCCCGGTTGGTCGATGAACGCTCCTGATAGCGAAGGCGAAGCCGCAATGAAAGAGTTGACCGTCGATGCCGGGGCCGCCGGCGCGCGCCTCGACCAGTGGCTGGCCGCGCAACTCGCCCCCGACCTGTCGCGCAGCCGCATCCAGGGCCTGATCCGCGACGGGCAGGTGGCGGTCGACGGCGCGACGGTGCGCGAGCCGCGCCGCAAGCTGAACCCCGGCGAGCGCGTCGCCGTCACCCTGCCGGAGCCCGAGCCGGCCGCGCCGCAGGGCGAGGACATCCCGCTTGCCGTGCTTCACGAGGACGACGACCTGATCGTCATCGACAAGCCGGCGGGCCTCGTCGTGCATCCGGGCGCCGGCAACCCGACGGGAACGCTGGTCAACGCGCTGATCCGCCATTGCGGCGGTTCGCTGTCGGGCATCGGCGGCGTGCGGCGGCCGGGCATCGTCCACCGGCTCGACAAGGACACAAGCGGCGTCCTCGTCGTGGCCAAGAACGACCGCGCCCACCGGGCGCTGTCGGAAGCCTTCGCCGACCACGGCCGCGACGGCGACCTCGAGCGCGCCTATGACGCGCTGGTGTGGGGCGCGCCGGCGCGCATGGCCGGAACGGTCGACGCGCCGCTCGGCCGCGCCGCCGACCGCACCAGGCGCGCCGTGGTGCCGCCCGGGCGAGGCGACGCCCGCCGCGCGGTGACGCATTTTTCCGTGCGCGAGCGCTTCGGCGAGGATGCGCGGGGCACGCGGCAGCCTGTCGCCAGCCTGGTCGAATGCCGGCTGGAGACCGGCCGCACCCACCAGATCAGGGTCCACATGGCCCATATCGGCCACCCGCTGGTCGGCGACCGCGACTATGGCCGCGCCTTCCTCACCAAGGCCAACCGGCTGGCGGAGCCGCTGGCCGATCTGGTGCGCGCCTTCCCGCGCCAGGCGCTGCATGCCCGGCTGCTCGCCTTCCGCCATCCGGCGAGCGGCGAGCCGATGCGCTTCGAGGCGCCGTGGCCGGCCGACATGGCGGAATTGGTCGCGGGCTTCCGGCGTTGGGGCGCCGCGGCGTGAGGGAAACGTTTCGCCGTTTTCGTGAAACGGCGACGTTCATTTTTCCGTGACGCTGCGTTTCGGCGGATTGCGAACCGTGTTTTCGCCGCAAACGTTCCTATATAACACTACCGGCGTGGTGCGCCCCGGTGGCGGCCGCGTCGGATGCGCTCGCCGGCTCGCGGGGGCGCGACACACATGAGAGGGAGGGTGCTTTATGGCCCAGACGCTACCCAGCATCGTTTCCGGAGAGGGCGGCCTTGCCCGCTATCTGGAGGAAATCAGACGCTTTCCCATGCTTCAGCCGCAGGAAGAGTACATGCTCGCCAAGCGGTATCAGGAGCATGACGACACCGACGCCGCCCACAAGCTCGTCACCAGCCACCTCAGGCTCGTCGCCAAGATCGCCATGGGCTATCGCGGCTACGGCCTGCCCATCGGCGAGGTCATCTCCGAAGGCAATGTCGGGCTGATGCAGGCGGTCAAGAAATTCGAGCCGGAGCGCGGCTTCCGGCTGGCCACCTACGCCATGTGGTGGATCAAGGCGGCGATCCAGGAATACATCCTGCGCTCGTGGAGCCTGGTGAAGATGGGCACCACCGCCAACCAGAAGCGGCTGTTCTTCAACCTGCGCAAGGTCAAGGGCCGCATCCAGGCGCTCGACGACGGCGACCTGAAGCCCGACCAGATCGCCGAGATCGCCACCCGCCTCAACGTTTCGGAGGAGGAGGTGGTGTCGATGAACCGCCGCCTTTCCGGCGACGCCTCGCTCAACGCGCCGATCCGCGCGTCGGAGGGCGAGTCGGGCGAGTGGCAGGACTGGCTGGTGGACGACAGCCAGAGCCAGGAGCAGACGCTGATCGAGCAGGACGAGCTCGACAACCGCCGCGCCATGCTGGCCGACGCCATGTCCGTGCTCAACGAGCGCGAGCGCCGCATCTTCGAGGCGCGCCGCCTCTCCGACGACCCGATGACGCTGGAAGACCTGTCGTCCGAGTTCGGCATCAGCCGCGAGCGGGTGCGCCAGATCGAGGTGCGCGCCTTCGAGAAGGTGCAGGACGCGGTCAAGGCGGCCGCGCGCCGCCAGGCGCAGGCGCTGCGCACCATCGAGGCCGAGCCGGCGTAGAGAAAGCGCCGGCCGGCGGAAACGGTCGGCCCGCTCGCCCTCCGGTGCGGCCGGGCTTTCCGCCCGATCCCGAAACACGAAAGCCGCCGCGGCTGACCGCGGCGGCTTTGTCGTTCATGGCCGGCTGCCCGCGCGGCCCCGACCCGCAGGGAAGCGCCCCTGTCCGGGAAATCAGCCGCTGCTCGCCTCGTTCCACGCGCGCAGCGCGTCCTGGAACACGCGGTCGCCGGGAATGCCCTTCTCCAGCGACAGGAGCGCACGGCGGCCCGACTGGTAGACGATGGGGATGTCGACCCAGCTCTGGCGGCGCAGGAGGTTGAGGTTGGCCTGCGTCTCGGCCGGGGCGTCGCTCAGCGCGATGAGGAAGAAGCCGTCGGCGATCTTGGCCGGGATGCCGATCAGCGGGCTGCCGGGCGCCTGCTCGGTGTCCTTGAAGGCGATGCGCGAGACGTTGGCGATGGCGCCGCCCTCGAAGCCGTCGGGCGTCAGGAAGATCATCTCGACGATGTGGCTCGCCGGCAGCGTCTGGTCGCCGTTGCGGCGAATGGTCATGCGCAACTGCACGTCCTTGCCGGGAATGGTCGCCTCGGCGCGGATCGCCGGCTCCGGCGGCAGGTCGCCGCCGGGCGATTCCTGCACCAGCGACCAGGCGATGGAGCCCATCTCGGCCGAGCCCTCGGCGGCCGAGGTGCGCTCCTCGTAGAAGATGGCGCGCTGGCCGACGGTGACGGCGGCGGGCGGCGTCTGCGTCGCCTGGGCGGGCTGCTCCTGCGACGCCTGCTGCGCGGCGGGGGTCTGCGTGTCGGGCGCGGCCGCAGGCTGCGTTTCGCCGGCCGGCGCAGCCGTTTCCGGCGTCGCGGGAGGCTGGGCGACGGCGGCGACGGAGCTGCCCTCGCCGATGCCGGGCTCGCCGCCGGCGGGGCCTTCGTCGACCTCGCTGCCGTCGGGCAGCAGGCGCTGCGTGAACTTCTCCGGGCTGCCGGACGGGGGCGGTGGAGTGTCCGGCCGGGCGGTCGAAGGTTGGGCGGGGGGCTCCTGGACCGCCGCCTCCTCGACCGGCTGCTCCGGCTCCTCCGTCAGATCCCCGGCGGTCGCGGCCGCCTCGGTGTCGGCGGGCTCGCCGGTTGCGGGCGCCTGCGCCGCCGGCTGGGGCGAACCGGCGCCGCCGCTCCACCAGGCGTAACCGCCGGCGGCGGCGAGCAGCACGACGGCGAGCGCCGCGACGAGGCCGGCCCGCGACTTGCCGCCGGACGCGGCCGCCTTCGCGCGGCGCGCCGGGGCGGAATCCCCCGCGAGCCGCTCGCCCGCCGGCGCGTCGAGCGCGTCGGCGGCCGGCAACGGAGTGGAGGCGGCGGGATCGGTGGCGGGCTCTTCTTCCCCGGACGCGGCCCGCGCCGGACGCGCAGACGGCGCGGCCGGCGTCGCGAATGCGGACGTGACGGCGGCAGGGGTGGCGGTCGGGGCGGAGACTGGGGCAGCGGCAGGGGCGGCGGGGCGCTCGGCCTGCCGGTCGAGCGTGGCGAGCACGCTTTCCAGCCCCTCGTCCCTTTCCGGCGCCGCCGGCCCGGCATAGTCGGCGCGCACGACGGCGATGGCGTCTTCCAGCGCCTTGCGCTGCCGGTCGGCCACGGCGGCCGGCGGCGGCGGGTCGATCGCCTTGAGCTTGGCCTCGATGGTGGCGCGGGCCTTGTCGAAGACCTTCTCGCGCATCTCGGGCGTGTTTTCGCCGAGCGCGCCGACCGTCTTCCTCAGAACCGCTACGAAATCCGCCATTCCCTGTCCTGTCCCTGATCTGTCCCGGCGGCCGCGACGGCCGGACCGGAACGTTTGTCGAACCTAGTCTTGAAAAGGATCGGTAACAAGTATCGTGTCGTCGCGCTCGGGGCTGGTCGAGAGCAGCGCCACCGGCGCGCCGATCAGCTCCTCGATGTGGCGCACATACTTCACCGCCTGCGCCGGCAGGTCGTTCCAGCTGCGCGCGCCGGCCGTGGTGCCCTTCCAGCCTTCCAGCGTCTCGTAGACCGGCTCGACGCGCGCCTGCGCGCCCTGGCTGGCGGGCAGGTAGTCGATCGTCTCGCCGTCGAGGCGATAGCCGGTGCAGACCCTGATCTCGTCCATGCCATCGAGAACGTCGAGCTTGGTCAGCGCGATGCCGTCGATGCCGTTGACGGCGACGGCCTGGCGCACCAGCACCGCGTCGAACCAGCCGCAGCGGCGCTTGCGGCCCGTCACCGTGCCGAACTCGCGGCCGCGCGTGCCGAGGAACTCGCCGGTCTCGTTGTCCTGCTCGGTCGGGAACGGGCCCTCGCCGACGCGGGTGGTGTAGGCCTTGACGATGCCCAGCACGTAGCCGATGGCCCCCGGCCCGGTGCCGGCGCCTGTCGCGGCCTGGCCGGCGACGGTGTTGGACGAGGTGACGAAGGGATAGGTGCCGTGGTCGATGTCGAGCAGCGTGCCCTGCGCGCCCTCGAACAGGATGCGGCTGCCGGCGCGGCGCGCCTCGTCGAGGATCTTCCACACCCGGTCCATGTAGGGCAGGACGTCGCCGGCGACGGAGGTCAGCTCCTCCAGTATCGCCCGCGGCTCCACCTCGGCGTGGCCCAGCCCGCGCCGGAGCGCGTTGTGGTGGGTGAGCAGCCGCTCCACCTTGGCCGGAAGCGTGTCGGTATCCGCCAGATCCATGACCCTGATCGCCCTGCGCCCGACCTTGTCCTCATAGGCGGGGCCGATGCCGCGCCGCGTGGTGCCGATCTTCGTGCCCGTGTCCGAGGCCGCATCCTCGCGGAACCCGTCCAGCTCCCGGTGAAGCGACAGGATAAGCGCGGCGTTTTCGGCGATTTTCAGGCGGTCGGGGCCGATTTCGACGCCGAGCTCCCTGATGCGCGACAGTTCGGCGACGAAGGCGTGCGGATCGAACACCACGCCGTTGCCGACGACGGACAGCTTGCCGGGCCGCACCACGCCCGAGGGCAGCAGCGACAGCTTGTAGGTCTTGCCGTCGACCACCAGCGTGTGGCCGGCATTGTGCCCGCCCTGGAACCGCACGACGACGTCGGCGCGCTCGGAAAGCCAGTCGACGATCTTGCCCTTGCCCTCGTCGCCCCACTGCGAACCGACGACCACCACATTGGCCATGAAGACATTCCTCTTTTCCTGCCGCCCTCTTTTCCTGCCGCCGGGGGGCGGCCGCGCCCGGCGAAACGACAGGCCTCTATAGCCGCATGCGCGCGCCAGCGCGACCCCGGAAAACGCCGGCGGCGGGCTTGTGACCGCATCCGTCCGCCGCTGGCGCATTTACAGCGGGCGCGTTCGCGGATAAGGCCGCGCCGATGCTGCGCAACGCCTATGTCCTGCTCGTCCTGACCACCCTGTTCTGGGGCGGCAACGCCATTGCCGGCAAGCTGGCCGTCGGCCACATCTCGCCGATGGTGCTGAACGCGCTGCGCTGGGCGCTGGCGGCGGCGATCATGGCGGCGGTCGGCCTGCCGCAGCTGCGCCGCGACTGGCCGGTGGTCCGCCGCAGCCTCCCGCTGCTCGCGGCGCTGGGCGCGGCCGGCTTCGCGGTGTTCAACGCGGCGATGTATTCGGCGCTGCTGTTCACCACCGCCATCAACGTCTCCATCGAGCAGGCCGGCATGCCGATGCTGATCTTCGCGGCCAATTTCCTGCTCTACCGCATGGGCGTGGCGCCGGGGCAGATCGTCGGCTTCACGCTGTCGCTCGTCGGGGTGGCGCTGACGGCGGCCCATGGCGACCTGTCGCGGCTGGCCGAGCTCGACGTCAATGTCGGCGACGGGCTGATGCTGATCGGCGTCGTCGTCTATGCCGGCTACACGGTGGCGCTGCGCTACAAGCCCGCCGCCCACTGGCAGAGCCTGCTTCTGGTGATGTGCGTGGCGGCGTTCGTGTCGACGCTGCCCTTCGCGGCGTGGGAGTGGCTGTCGGGCCGCGCCGTGGTGCCGGATGCGCGCGGCTGGGCCGTGGCCGCCTATACCGCGATCTTCCCCTCCGTGCTCGCGCAGGCGTTCTACCTCCGCGGCGTCGAGCTGATCGGCCCCAACCGTGCCGGCCTGTTCGTCAACCTTGTGCCGATCTTCGGCACGCTGCTGTCGGTGCTGCTGCTCGGCGAGGATTTCCGCCTCTACCACGCGGCCGCCATGGCCATGGTGCTGGGCGGCATATGGCTCGCCGAGCACAGCGGCCGGAAGCGGGCGACGTCGTAGCCTCGTCGCGGCCTCCCCTCCCACGGGAGGGGAGGCGGAACGGCGGCCTGCTGACGGGGTTCCGGCGACCTCGACAGCGCGCCGGTCGGTCCCTGAAGCGGTCCGTCCCGCCGCTCTACGTCGCGACGTCGAAGTGCAGCGGTTTGGCCGAGTCGAAGCGCGGCTCGGCGCGCAGCGCCGCAAGCACCTGCGCCGGCACCGGCGCGTCGAGATAGAGCAGCGCCAGCGCGTCGCCGCCGGCCTTGTCGCGGCCGAGCTGGAAGTTGGCGATGTTGACGCCGTGCGAGCCGCAGATGGTTCCGAGCAGGCCGATGATGCCGGGCACGTCCTTGTTGGTGGTGTAGAGCATGTGCTCGCCCACCTCGGCGTCGAGGTTGATGCCCTTGATCTGGATGAAGCGCGGCTTGCCGTCGGAGAAGACGGTGCCGGCGATCGAGCGCGTGCGCAGCGCGGTCTTGACCGTCAGCTTGATGTAGCCGTCGAACACGCCCGACTTGTCGCGCTTGATCTCCGACAGGATGACGCCGCGCTCCTTGGCCATGATCGGGGCCGAGACCATGTTGACGTCGGCGACCTGCGGCCGGATCAGGCCGGCGAGCGCGGCGCTGGTCAGCGCGCGGGTGTTCATCTCGGCCGTGGCGCCGTCGAACAGGATCTCGACCTCCTGGATCGGCTCCTCCGTCACCTGGCCGACGAAGGCGCCCAGCACCTCGGCCAGCTTGATGAAGGGCTTGAGCCGCGGCGCCTCCTCGGCGGTGATCGAGGGCATGTTGATGGCGTTGGAGACCGCGCCCTTGACGAGATAGTCCGACATCTGCTCGGCGATCTGCAACGCCACGTTCTCCTGCGCCTCGGTGGTGGCGGCGCCCAGATGCGGCGTGCACACCACGTTGTCCATGCCGAACAGCGGGCTGTCGGTCGCGGGCTCGACCTCGAACACGTCGATGCCGGCGCCGGCCACCTTGCCGCTCTTGAGCGCCTCGATCAGGTCGGCCTCGACGATCAGGCCGCCGCGGGCGCAGTTGACGATGCGCACCCCGTCCTTCATCTTCGCGAAGGCTTGCCTGTTGATGATGCCGCGCGTCTTGTCGGTCATCGGCGTGTGCAGCGTGATGAAGTCGGAGCGGGCAAGCAGATCGTCGAGCTCGACCTTCTCGACGCCGAGCTCCTGCGCGCGCGCCTCCGACAGGAACGGGTCGTAGGCGATGACGTGCATCTTGAGCCCGATGCCGCGCATGGCCACGATCGAGCCGATATTGCCGCAGCCGATGACGCCGAGCGTCTTGCCGGTGATCTCGACGCCCATGAAGCGGTTCTTCTCCCACTTGCCGGAGTGGGTCGAGGCGTTGGCCTCGGGAAGCTGGCGGGCCACCGCGAACATCAGCGCAACCGCATGCTCGGCCGTGGTGATCGAGTTGCCGAAGGGCGTGTTCATGACGATGATGCCGCGCCGCGAGGCGGCCGGGATGTCGACATTGTCGACGCCGATGCCGGCGCGGCCGATCACCTTCAGCTTCGTGGCGGCGGCGATCACCTTTTCCGTCACCTTGGTGGCGGAGCGGATGGCAAGGCCGTCATACTGGCCGATCAGTTCGAGGAGCCTGTCCTTGTCCTTGCCGAGGTCGGGCAGGTAGTCGACCTCGACGCCGCGATCCTTGAAGATCTGCACGGCGGTGGGCGACAGCTTGTCGGAAACGAGCACGCGGGGCGCCATGATGGCCTCCTTCGTCATCAGTTCTGGTCGTGTGCGAAAAGGAAGGGCCGCCGCGTCGGCGGCCCCGGCAACGGGTTCAGGCGGCGGCCCTGGCTGCTGCCTTCTGCGTGGCGAAGGCCCAGTCGAGCCAGGGCCCGAGCGCCTCGATGTCGGCGGTCTCGACCGTGGCGCCGGTCCAGATGCGCAGGCCGGCGGGCGCGTCGCGATAGGCGCCGATGTCGAAGGCGACGCCCTCCTTGTCGAGCACGGACGCGATGGCCTTGGCGAAGGCCCCTTGCGCGTCCTTGTCGAGCGCGGCGATCTGCGGGTCGACGATCGTCAGGCACACCGAGGTGTTGGAGCGCGTCGCGGGATCGACCGCGAGGTTGGCCAGCCAGCCGCTCTTTTCGACATAGGCGTCGAGCGCGGCGAAGTTGGCGTCGGCGCGGGCGATCAGCCCGTTAAGCCCGCCCACCGACTGCGCCCATTCGAGCGCGTCGATATAGTCCTCGACGGCCAGCATCGACGGCGTGTTGATGGTCTCGCCCTTGAAGATGCCCTCGATCAGCTTGCCGCCCTTGGTCATGCGGAAGATCTTGGGCAGCGGCCATGACGGCGTGTAGCTCTCAAGCCTTTCCACGGCGCGGGGCGACAGGATCAGCATGCCGTGCGCGGCCTCGCCGCCCAGCACCTTCTGCCAGGAGAAGGTGACGACGTCGAGCTTGGCGAAGTCGAGCCGCTGGGCGAAGGCGGCGCTGGTGGCGTCGCAGATCGTCAGGCCCTGCCGGTCAGCCGGGATGAAGTCGGCGTCGGGCACGCGCACGCCCGAGGTGGTGCCGTTCCAGGTGAAGACCACGTCGCGGGAGAAGTCGAGCTGCGACAGGTCGGGCAGCGTGCCGTAGTCGGCCTCGAACCGGCGCACGTCGGGCAGCTTCAACTGCTTGACCACGTCGGTGACCCAGCCGGAGCCGAAGGACTCCCAGGCGACCATGTCGACGCCGCGCTGGCCCAGCAGCGACCACAGCGCCATCTCGACGGCGCCGGTGTCGGAGGCCGGCACGATGCCGATGCGCCAGCCGGCGGGGACCTGAAGCACCTCGCGCGTCAGCTCGATGGCGCGTTCCAGCCTGGCCTTGCCGACCCTGGCGCGGTGCGAGCGGCCGAGCGGAGCGCCGGAAAGCGCCTCAAGCGACCATCCGGGACGCTTGGCGCAGGGACCAGAGGAGAAATTGGGATTGGCCGGACGCGCGTCCGGCTTCGGAAAAGTCGTCATAGCGGTTCTACCCTTTCAGATAGCACGCCCCTCGTTGGGGAGGGGTGGCCCGCCGCGGCAATTACGCCGATGCGCGGAAAAGCGCAAGAGGCAAAAACGAGGCGGCCCGTGCGCCGCGTGCCAGCCGGCATGAGGTGGAATCGACAGGCCATGGCATCCGTGGCATCGTGAGGGAAAGGCGAGGATCGGGGCGCATGGGCGAAAGGACACGCGAGGAAATCCTCGAGGCGCGGCGGCTGATCCTCGCGCATTCGCGCGAGCGCGCCCGCATCGCCGGCGAGTTTCAGGGGCAGTACGGCAAGTGGCTCATCGCCTCGCTGCTGCTCGTCCACGGTGCGGCGTTCGGCTTTCTCGCCACCAGCGAGGAGATGTCGCGGGCCTATCTTCCCCACGTCTTCTGGTGGCCCGTCGCCGGCCTCGTCCTGGCGCTGGCCTGCGGCTTTCTCACCTGGGTCAACTGGGGCCTGCATCTCAACGCCGAACTCTGCGTCGACGCGGGCACGCTCCACGACCTCGACCGCGACTGGCCCGATGTCGACCGCCGCATCGTCCGCTGGGTGAAGCCCACCTTCCGGCTCGCCGTCCTGAGCGGCGCGGGGTCGGCGCTGTGCATTCTCGGCGGCGCCATCACCGCCTTCCTGCGCATGCCCGCAGCAACGTAAGCATATGCTTACGTAATTTTGCATCGCAACATCGACGCTGCCGCGCTTGCGGTTTCGCGCTGCCGTGGCACGCTGGCCGTGCCGCGCGGCGACATTCCGGCGGCGGTGTAATCCCGGCTACTGAGGCGTGGAGGCGAATTGGCTATGTCTGATGCAAGGAACGACAGCGCAGCAGGTCGAAGCGGAGCCGCGGAGGAGGCGGATGCGATGACCATTCACGACACCGGCCTCGTCCAGCCACCCATCGTGCCCTGGATCACCTTCCGCGACCAGGGCTGCTGGGAGGGCGTGCTGCATCTGGGGCGCAAGGTGGAATGGAGGGCGGGCGACGTCATCCAGCGGCCGGAGGACGAGGTGTCCGGCATCTTCCTGCTGCGTTCGGGCACCATCAAGGTCGCGGCCGCCAGCCCCGGCGGGTTGCAGCGGACATTGTGGCTGATGGGGAAGGGCTCGGTGCTGGGCGAGGCGGCGATGTTCGGCCGCCACCCCTACATGCACGAGATCGTGGCGATAGAGGACTGCACGGCGATCGAGTTCTCGCGCGCCACGGTGATGGAGACGCTTCTGCCGCACCACCCGGCGGTGAGCGCCGCCCTTCTCTCCAACATGGCGGCCAAGTGCTACATCATGTCGACGCAGGTCGAGGACACGACCTTCCTGTCGGCGGCCCAGCGGCTCGGCCGCTTCCTCTACGGCGTGTGCCTGGCGCGCGGCTCGCGCCACGTGCCGCTGTCGCACGCCACCATCGCCGACCTGCTCGGCCTGCACCGCGTCACCGTCAGCAACACGGTCAGCGCCCTGCGCCGCGCGGGCCTGCTCCAGCACCACACCCACGACATCGTCGTCGCCGACATCGGCCGGCTCGCCCGCTTCATCGAGAAGGACGCGCCGCCGGTCTGAGTTCAACGCAACGGCCGCGCGGAGAGTGCGCGGCCCGCCAACAGGAAGAGCACCATGAAAACGGCCTACCCAGCGGAACCCTACAAGATCAAGGTCGTCGAGCCGATCGCGGTGACGAGCCGGCAGGAGCGCGAGCGCTTCATCGCCGAGGCCGGCTACAACACCTTCCTGCTGCGCTCCGAGCAGTGCACCATCGACCTGCTCACCGACAGCGGCACCACGGCGATGAGCGACAGGCAGTGGGCCGGGATGATGCTGGGCGACGAGGCCTATGCCGGCTCGCGCAACTTCGCGCACCTTCAGCAGGTGGTGCGCGACTATTACGGCTTCCGCCACATCGTGCCGACGCATCAGGGCCGCGGCGCCGAGAACCTTCTGTCGATGATCATGATCAGGCCCGGCGACTTCGTGCCCGGCAACATGTACTTCACCACCACGCGCGCGCATCAGGAGCGCAACGGCGCCACCTTCGTCGACATCATCGTCGACGAGGCGCACGATTCGCAGGTGGAGGCCCCGTTCAAGGGCAATGTCGACCTCGCCAAGCTGGAACGGCTGATCGCCGAGGTCGGCGCGGAGCGCATTCCCTACGTCTGCCTCGCCGTCACGGTGAACCTCGCCGGCGGCCAGCCGGTCAGCATGGAGAACATGCGCGCCGTCAAGGCGCTGTGCGCCCGCCACGGCATCAAGGTGATGTACGACGCCACGCGCTGCGTCGAGAACGCCTATTTCATCAAGACCCGCGAGGCGGGTTACGAGGACGCCAGCATCGCCGACATCCTCAAGGAGATGATGGCTCAGGCCGACGGCTGCACCATGAGCGGCAAGAAGGACTGCCTGGTCAATATCGGCGGCTTCCTGTGCATGAACGACGACGAGCTCTACCAGAAGGCGAGCGAGCTGGTGGTGCTGTTCGAGGGCATGCCCTCCTATGGCGGGCTGGCCGGTCGCGACATGGAGGCGATGGCGCGCGGCATCGTCGAATCGGTCGATTACGCCTACATCCATCACCGCGTCTCGCAGTGCCGCTACCTCGCCGACAAGCTGCAGGCCGCCGGCGTGCCGGTGGTCAAGCCCACGGGCGGCCACGCCGTCTTCATCGATGCCGGCGCCTTCCTGCCGCACATCCCGCAGGACAGGTTCCCCGCGCAGGCGCTGGCCGCGGCGCTGTTCGTGGAGGGCGGCGTGCGCGCCATGGAGCGCGGCATCGTCTCGGCCGGGCGCAACCGCGAGACCGGCGACCACCATCGCCCGAAGCTGGAGCTGGTGCGACTGACGATTCCCCGCCGCGTCTACACCTACAGCCACCTCGACGCGGTGGCCGACGCCTGCATCCGCCTTTATGAGCGGCGCGACGAGATCGGCGGGCTCGAGATGGTCTACGAGCCGAAGGTGCTGCGCTTTTTCACCGCGCGCTTCCGGCCGCTCGCCGTGGCGCCGGCTCAGCCGCGCAAGGTGCTCGACGCCGCCGCGACCGAGAAGGCGCACAGGACGATGGCGGCGGCCTTGTAGGCATAGGGCCGCGCCGTCCCCGGCAGCAGCGACCCCATGGTCAGCCAGGCCGCGCCGGCCAGGCCCGACAGGGCGATGAACGTCGCGAGGCCCAGCGCCTGCCGGTCGCGCATCAGCTCCGGGATCAGGACGGTGCCGACCAGCATCGCCTTGGGGTTGAGGATCGTGGCGACGAAGACGCGGCGCAGCGCCGTCACGTGCGCGGCCGCGTCGATGCGGACGGGCTGGCGCCACAGCCGCGCCGCGGCGACGACGAGCCAGACCGCCGCCGCCGCCTTCAGCGCCGGCATGACGAAGCCGACATCCGAGAAGCGGCTCGTGACGGCGAGGAAGGCGGCGATGGCGAGCGCGTAGCCGGCCGCCTCGGCCACAGGCAGCAGCGCGGCGCGGCGCACGCCCATGGCCGCCCCGGCCGCGGCGAGAAGCGTGTTGGTCGGGCCGGGCGTCAGAAGCACGATCAGCGCGGCGGCGGCGAAGCTGGCAAGCTGCATGGTCTGCCTTCACGTCGATGGCGGCGGCGCGACTATAGCTCCATGCGCCGCGCCGCGCTTGATTTCCCTCAACGCTCCCGCCGCTACAGCCGGAAGGTCCAGAACAGGCAGGCGAGCGTCGCGGCGACGAACACGACGAAGAAGACCGTGCGCAGGAGCACGTTGCGCCTGAGCTCGTTCATGGCCAGATGCGCGGCGACGATCGCGCCCGCGAACAGGAACTGCCAGTCGAGCAGGAGCGAAAGCGCGCCGCGATTGCCGAAGGAGAACCGCGCCGCCTGCACGGCGACGATGGTGGCGAAGAGCACCAGCGTCGCCGAGAACACCGGCGTCGCGGCGCTGGCCATGACGAAGCCCGCCGCCCGCAGCGGCAGGATCATCATCAGCACGGCCGCGAAGGCGTAGATCGCCGCCAGCGGCACGAAGGTGGCGGCGCTGGCGAGCCCGTCGAGGCGGGCGACGCCCAGCGCCCCGAACGCATAGCCCTTGAGTTCGACGGCGATGCCGAGCGCCGCCAGCAGCCCGGTCAGCACGGCGATCAGCAGGAAGGCGGCGGCGGTTCTGTTCATGGTCGGCGGCTCCGGTCGGAATCACTCCTTCCTTCGCATAGGCCGGCGCGCCGGCCGATGAAAGCCCCCCGTCGCGGCGCGGCCGCGCGCGGCGTCAGACGAACAGCCTGGCGAGGAAGACCGCGCTCATGGCGACGCCGACGGCGATCACCACGCCGCGGACGACCTTGCGGGGCAGCATGCGCGCCAGCGGCGCGCCGGCATAGCCGCCGACGGTCGCCGCAACCATCATCAGGATCGCCTGCGGCCAGGCCACGATGCCGGCCAGCGCGAAGGTGGCGACCGAGATCGCCGACAGGATGAAGGACAGGCCGTTCTTCAGGCCGTTCATGACGTTGAGGTCGCGCATGCCCCACAGCGAGAACAGCGCGAGAAGCACGATGCCGAGGCCGCCGTTGAAATAGCCGCCGTAGACCGACACCAGCACGGTGCCGACCCAGCCCTCCGGCCTGCCGAGACGCCGCCGCTGCGCCCAGGCCTGGATCCTGTCGCCGAAGGCGAAGGCGAGCGTGGCGGCGATCAGCAGGAAGGGCACCACCACCGAGAACGCCTCGTTGGACGACACCAGCAGCAGCAGCGAGCCGACGAGCCCGCCCGCCGCCGTCGCCGCAAGGATGCGCAGGAGCCGGCCGCGGTCGTAGGCGGCAAGCTCGGCGCGGAAGCCGGCCGCGCCGCCGAGATAGCCGGGAAACACGGCGACCGCGCTGGTGGCGTTGGCGGCCACGACCGGGACGCCCGTATAGACGAGGGCGGGGAAGGTCAGGAACGTGCCGCCCCCGGCGACCGTGTTGAGGACGCCGGCGCAGAACGCGGCAGCGGCGAGGAGCAGGGTATCGAACATGGCAGGAGCAATCGCAGCGGTATCGGAAGGGCAGGGGTACCGGAAGGAACGGGCCCGGCGGGCGGATGTCGCGCGGACGGCGGGCCGAGGTGAAAAACGGAACGTTGAGCCTGTGTCGCACGGCGACGGCGGACTGATTGCCATGAACCGGCCGACAAAGCCAGCGATCACGTCGCGTCTTCGGCTGGCCGGGCATCGGCCACGGCCGCGCCGCCCTTCAGACCATCGGCGGGGAACCGGACAGCCGGAGCATCTTGCAGTCGAGTGGACTCACTCGACGTCGCATAAATGCGGCTGAAACAAACGGATAGAGCGGCAGCCCGGGCTTGTCCGGGCGTCCGCCCCTCTAGGCGACCTTGCCTTCCTCCGGCTCGTCGTCCTTGACGACGATCCCGGCATGCGCGCGGTACTCGCTGGGCGTCATGCCGGTCCATCGCTTCATCGCCAGGGCGAGCGCCGTGGTCGAGGAATATTCCAGAAGCCCGGCGACGGCGGAAATCGGCACGCTCGTCTGCGCCAGCATGCGGCAGGCCATCGCCTTGCGCGTCCCGTCCAGAAGCGCGGAAAAGGTGGCGCCGTTGCTGGCCAGCAGCCGGCGCAGCTGACCCGGCGTCACCCCCATCGATTCGGCGATGAACTCCTTCGAGCACATCCCGGAGCCGAGCACGGTCTGGATCGCGATCTCGGTCGTGGTGCGGATCGACTGGTTGTAGAGCGGCATGTGCCTGATGCGGTAGCGCATGAAGCTGTCGAACACCGTCTTCAGCGGCTTGAGTCGCCCGCTCGTCGGCTGGGAAAGATGCCTGCGCGCGAAGAGAAGCTCGTTGTGCTCGGCGCCGAATTCGAGGTCCGAGCGGAACGCCAGCTCGTGCATGTGCGCGGAGTCCGGCCGGTCGTGGCGGAAGCGCACGACGAGCGGCGCCATATCCGGCTGCGCGGTGATGACGCGCGCCATGTGGCAGCAGCTCGCCAGATTGAGCTCGATCTGCTGGCGCGGCGGCGCGATGAGCGGGCTCTGCCAGAAGCGCAGGATCACCTCGCCGGTTTCGTCGTCGTCCAGCATCTGCAGGACATAGCCGTTGGTGTGATAGCGCCAGTAGCGCAGGACCTGCTCGATCCATCCGCCCAGATCGTCAACCAGCTGCGCGAGGAATATGACCGGACCCACATTCGGAAAGTGCGGCGGGATGCTGAGCGCCAGCTCGAGGCCGAGGTCCGGCATGTCGAACTCGGCCGCCGCCAGCTCCATCAGCATCCCCTGGCGGGGATAGGAGATCAGCAGGTCGGGATCGGTCAGCGCCGCCGGATCGATGCCGACGCGCGAGACGAGCTCGACCGGATCGCCGCCTCTGGACCTGACCAGGTCGGCGAGTCCGTAGAGCACAGCCGCCCGTATATAGGGCTCTCCATGCCAAAGCGCGGCGCGCATTTCCGCTTTCCTGTCCGATGGGCTGCCGTAAGGGAATGTCGGCCCAATACCCGCAGAAATCGAAACTTGCAACCCGTTTGCCGGTTCAGATTGCATCGGCCGGTCCGGCGGTTGCAAGGGCGCTTTCGCGCTTCCTTCGTCCGAAACGGCGGTGCGCGTCCATTTGGCGCATGGCGGTCTCCGGCGGGGGCGGTGCGGCATGGGCGTTCGAGGTGAGGCGTTGTCAGAGGGGCCGTGCGGCCGGCACGCAGCCCTTGCGGAACTCGCGGGGGGACGTTCCGGCCCAGCGCCTGAACGCCACCGTGAAGGGCGTCGTCGTGGCGTAGCCGAGCAGGCCGGCGATCTTGGCGACGGGCACGTCGGTGTCGACGAGGAGCTGCCGCGCCATGCGCTCGCGCACCTTGTCGACGAGCGCGGCGAAATGCGTCCCCTGCCTGGCGAGCGCGCGTTGCAGCTTCTTCGGGTTCATCGACAGAAGCTCGGCCACGTGCGCGAGGGTGCAATAGCGCGTGCCGACGAAGCAGGGGACCATGGCCTCGACCATGGCGCGCGCCGATGCGTCGAAGCCGGGCACGGCGCTGGTGCGGGCGGCGACGTAGCGCTCGAGATGGCCGGTCGGCGGCCGGATCGGCAGCTCGTGGAGGGCGCGGCGAAAGACGAGCTCGTTGTGGCAGGCGCCGAACTCGACGGGGCAGCGGAACAGGCGCTCGTGACAGCTCGGGTCGGGCGGGGCGAGGTGCTGGAAGCGGACCAGGACGAAGCCGCGGTCGTCGAACTCCGCCAGCTCGCGCAGCATCATGCAGGTGCCGCCGATCGTCAGCTCGATCTGGTGAGGGGAGGGCGGAACCATGTCGCTGGCCCAGAAACGCAGGACCGCGTCCTCGCCGTCCCCGGGGTCCAGCAACTCCACGCCGTAGGCGTTGGTGTGGTAGCGGCAGTAGTAGCGCGAGGCGGTGCACCATTCGCCGAGCGTGCCGTGAAACTGGGCGAGAAGGGCGAGGGGCCCGAAGCTCAGGAAGGGGTCGGGCGTCGACTGCGCCCATTCCAGGCCGAGGCAGGGCTTTCCCAGCCTGGCCGCGACTGCCTCCATCAGGTCGCCGACGGCGGCCCAGGAAATCAGCATGTCGGGATCGGCGAGGGCGCGGGCGGGAATGCCGGCCCGATCGAGCAGGTCCATGGCCCCGGCTTCGTCGCGCGCGACCAGCGCGGCGAAGCCGCCGAGCATGGCGGCTCTGGTGTAGGGGCTGCCGTTCCTGCCTATCGTCCGTGGCAACTCGCTGCTGTCCTCAATTATTAACTTTTCCAACGCCCAAGTAATTATTGCACGACCTGAAGATTAGCCTTTCCGACGGAATTTCCGAATCAAGCATATTGTTCATATTCTGATAATAAATTGTAAGTCATAGGGCCACAATAATTGTCCGCAATTGGGTTGGTCGAATGACACGCACGCCCCCGCCCGGCAGCACGTCCGAAGGCCCCCGGAGGGCCGGAGCCTGCCCCGCATGGCTCCGATTGACCCGGAACAAGCCGCAAATACAGATAAATAACCCCGTAACCGGCTTCAATACTGAGAAATCAGCGCAACCTGCGATCAGCAAAGCCGCCTGAGCCGTGACGACACGCGCGATGCACGAGGAAAATAGATGTCGAAATTTAGATTTGGAATAACTTTCAGATTGGGCGTTGGGTTTGGATTCATGCTGGCGCTGATGGCGGCGCTTACGTGGGTCTCGGTCTCGCGGGTGAACGCACTCAATGCAAATCTCTCCCAGATCAACGAGATCAACTCGGTCAAGCAGCGCTACGCCATCAACTTCCGCGGCAGCGTTCACGACCGGGCCATCGCGATCCGGGACGTCGTCCTGCTGCCGGCCGGCGAGCGGGCGCAGTCGGTCGCGCTGATCGGCAGGCTTGCCGACGACTACGCGCGAAACGAGGCCGCGATGGCCGAGATGATCGAGGGGCCCGCCGGCGCCTCCGCCGAGGAGCGGGGCATCCTCGCCGAGATCGCCGGCATCCAGTCGCGCGCCAACCCGCTTGTCGCACAGGTCGTCGCGCGGCAGGACGCCGGCGAGATCCACGCCGCCCAGGCCAGCCTGGCGCAGGTCCGCCCGCTGTTCGACGCCTGGCTCGCCGCCATCAACAGGTTCATCGACTATCACGAGGCGGTCAATCAGGAGATCGGCGGCGAGGTCCACGCGGCGGCGGGAAGCTTCCAGCAGCTCGCGCTGTGGTCGCTTGCCATCGCCTTCGCGCTGGCGATGGCCGCCGCCGCGCTCGTCAGCCGGTCGATCACGGCCCCGCTCGGCAGGCTGGCGAAGGCCATGCGCGGCATGGCCGACGGCGACTATGCCGTGACGGTTCCCAATCTGGGCCGCCGCGACGAGGTGGGCGACATGGCCGCGACGGTCGAGGTCTTCCGCCGGAACGGGCTCAGGGTCGCCGAGATGACCGCCCAGGAGGCCGACCGCATCTCCGCCGCGCTCGACGCCAAGGGCCAGATCGAGGCCATCTCCCGGTCGCAGGCCATGGTCGCGTTCGATCTCGACGGCACGATCACCGACGCCAACGACAATTTCTGCAGGACGATGGGCTACGGCCTCGACGAGATCAGGGGGCGGCATCACCGCCTGTTCGTCGAGCCCGCCTATGCCCGCAGCGCCGCCTATGACGAGTTCTGGCGGCGGCTGCGCGGCGGCGAGTTCGTCGCCGAGGAGTTCAAGCGCATCGGCAAGGACGGCGGGGAGGTGTGGATCCAGGCGTCCTACAACCCGATCATCGACCATGCCGGCCGCGTCACCAGGGTGGTCAAGTTCGCCACCGACATCACCGGCCGCGTGCGCGCCGTCGCCGAGATCGGCCAGGGCCTGGAGAGGGTCGCCCGGGGCGACCTGACCTGCGAGATCGGGGAGGCCTTCCTCCCGAGCCTCGACCGGCTGCGCCTCGACTTCAACAATTCGGTCTCGACGCTGCGCGGCGCCCTCGAGCAGGTCGGGCACACCGCCTCCAGCATCGACACCGCCGCGGGCGAGGTCAGCGCGGCGGCGAACGACCTGTCGCGGCGCACCGAGCAGCAGGCCGCCTCCGTGGAGGAGACGGCCGCCGCGCTCAACCAGATCACGGAGGCGGTGCGCAATTCCTCCCAGCGCGCCGCCGAGGCGGGCAGCATCGTCGCCCGGGCCAGGCAGAGCGCGGAGAAGTCGGGGGAGATCGTGCGCCGCGCCGTCGCCACCATGGGCGAGATCGAGCAGTCGTCGCGCGAGATCAACTCCATCACCGACATGATGGACGAGCTGGCGTTCCAGACCAACCTGCTGGCGCTCAACGCCGGCGTCGAGGCCGCCCGCGCCGGCGAGACGGGCAAGGGATTCGCCGTGGTGGCGCAGGAGGTGCGCGTGCTGGCGCAACGGTCCGCCGACGCCGCCAGGCAGATCAAGGACCTGATCGCCAAGTCGAGCCAGGAGGTGAAGTCGGGGGTCTCGCTGGTCGGGGAGACCGGCGTCGCGCTGGAAGCCATCATCGGCGACGTGATGGAGGTCAACAGGCACGTCGCGGCGATCGTCGACACCTCCCGCGAGCAATCGACCGGCCTGGCCGAGGTCAACGTCGCGGTCGGCTCCATCGACCAGGGAACGCAGCAGAATGCGGCGATGGTCGAGCAGACCTCGGCGGCCAGCGCCAGCCTGGCCTCGCAGGCGATGGAGCTGAACGCGCTGCTCGCGACGTTCCAGATCGGCGCCTCCGCCCGGGCCGGGCAGCCGGCGTTCCCGCGCGAGGCGTCGCGCCATCCCGCGGCGCAGGCGGCGCCCGCCGCCGCCCCGCTGCATCGGGTCCGCTTCGCCACGCAGGGTTCGGCGGCGCTCGCGCAGCGCGACGACGACTGGACGGAATTCTAGGAGACGGATCGTGGAGCGTTTCATTCCGCAGGATGCCGGCCGCAGCGCGCTCGATCGCGCCGGCGGCTCGATGGCGGCCCAGGTGGATGTCTTCGTCCTGACGGTGACGGAAAGCCTGTGCATGTTCGACAAGCAGTGCCGCTCCGTCATGGAGCGGCCCGAGAACCGCGAGCGCAAGGCCCGGATCCTCGCCGCGCTGCAGGCGCTCGACCGGATGATGGCCGACATCCGCGGTAACCTCTGCGACCTGAGTGACGTCGAGCTGTCCTTGCCCGCCGGCCCCGACCGGGAGCGGCGCGAACCGTGAGGCAACCGGAAGACGACGATCTCGACCGCGAGGAAATCCACCGCATCGCGATGCTGCTCATCGCCGCGCTGGGCGACGCCGGGGCGCTGGAGCGGCGCCACGGACAGCCGCGGGCGGCGGGGCGGGCGACGCATCTGGCGCAGGCCGTGCGCCTCGAGGTGGAGAGGATCTGCGACGCCCGGGCGGGCGGCGCGTGAACGAAGCGGCCGCAACCCGTCGAAGCCGCGCAGGACGGGCGAGGGGGCGTGAACCGTGCGGGCATGGGAAGTAGAGGTGCGAACGTGCGTGCGATCAGGGCCGTCTTGAGCCGCGTGAACCGTTTCATGGCGGTGAGCGCCGACAACACCGAACTGCTGCGGGCGCAGCTCAACGCGCTTTCCCGCCTGATTCCCCTGCTCTACTTCATCCTGGTCGCCAATGCCTGGGTGCTGGCGGTCACCTTCCTCGGCATGGCGCCGAACTGGCTCAGCATCCATGTCGCGCTGGCGTTGAGCGCCGTCTGCGCCGTCCGGCTGGTCCAGTGGTGGCGCAAGAAGGACGTCGTGCTCACCGACCGGCAGGCCGTCCACGAGCTGAGGCGGACGAACAAGATCGCGGCGATCCTCGGCATGGCGTTCTCCGCATGGGCGATCGCGCTGTTTCCCTATGGCGACGCCCACGCGCAGGCCTATGTCGGGACGTTCCTGATCATGGCGATGCTGTGCTGCATGCTGTGCCTCATCCATCTGCGCTCGGCGGCGCTGATCGTGGCGCTGACCGTCAGCATCCCCTTCATCGTCTTCTTCGCGTCGACGGGCATACCGACGCTGATCGGCACCGCCATCAACGTCATGCTCGTCACGGCCGCCGTGGTGATCGTCATCCTCATCCAGTATCGCGACTTCACGCGCATGGTCGAGGCGCAGAAGCGGACCGAGCAACTGAGCAACGAGAACCTGCGCCTCGCCAATCTCGACAGCCTCACCGGCCTGCCGAACAGGCGCGCCTTCTTCGCCCATCTGCAGGAGGCGTTCGCGGGCGCGCGCTCGCGCGGCGCGCGCATGGCCCTCGGCATCATCGACCTCGACGGCTTCAAGCCGGTCAACGACCTCTACGGCCATGCCGTGGGCGACAAGCTGCTCGTCGAGGTCGCGGCGCGGCTTTCCGCGCATGGCTGCTGCGGGTCCTTCTTCATGTCGCGCCTGGGCGGCGACGAGTTCGCCTATGTGGTGACGGACGCGCCCGACGACGACGCCCTCATCGCCCAGGGCGAGGAGATCGCCGGCATGCTGCGCGCGCCCTTCGTGCTGCCGGAGGCCACGGTGCAGATCTCCGGCTCGGTGGGCATCGCCGTCTATCCCGAGATGGCGCACGGCCCCGACCACCTGTTCGAGCGCGCCGACTACGCGCTCTATCACGGCAAGAGCGTGAGGCGGGGCAGCGCCATCCTGTTCTCGGCCGATCACGAGGCCCAGATCAACCGCGACGCCCGGATCGAGCAGGCGCTCAAGCGCGCCGACTTCGACCGCGAGCTTTCGGTCATGTTCCAGCCCATCGTCGACATCCGCACGCAGGCGACCGTGGGCTTCGAGGCGCTGGCCCGCTGGACCAGCCCGACGCTCGGCCGCGCCTCGCCGGCGCAGTTCATCCCCGTCGCCGAGCGGGCCGGCATCATCGGCTCGCTGACCCGGCCGCTGCTGAAGAAGGCGCTGGCGGCGGCGGCGCACTGGTCGCAGGACCTGCGCCTTTCGTTCAACCTTTCGGCCTACGACCTCAATTCCGCCGAGAGCACGCTGGCGATCGTCTCGATCATCCGGGGCAGCGCGTTCGACCCCGGCAGGCTCGATCTGGAGATCACCGAGACGGCCTTCACCCACGATTTCGAGCAGGTGCAGCGGTCCATCGAGATGCTGCGCCTGCTCGGCTGCGGGATCTCGCTCGACGATTTCGGGATCGGCTATTCCAGCCTGTCGCGCCTGCACGCCCTGCCGCTGACCAAGATCAAGATCGACCGCAGCTTCGTGACGGGGCTTCACAAGAGCCCGGCCAGCTTCAAGATCGTCAAGTCGCTGCTGGCGCTGAGCCGCGACATGGGCCTCGACTGCGTGATCGAGGGGGTGGAGACGCAGGAGGAGCTGGCCACGCTGCGCTCGCTGGGCGGCCTGATGGTGCAGGGCTACATCTACTCGCCGCCGATCCTGGAGGACCAGATCGTCGCCTATCTCGGCGAATCCGCCGGCACGCGCGAGGCGTGACGAGGGGCGTGATGAGGGCCGCGACCGCAAGGGCCCGCGCTCGCCGCCTTAACCCGGCATTCACCCTTTGCGTCCGATGCTGCCGGCGCGGATGAGTGTCGAGTGCCGCGACTCAGGCAACAGGCCCCGCCGGCTCAGGCCGGCGGGGCTTTGCCGTTTCCGCCGGCGACATCTTCTTCCGCCTCAGGGATCGAGCCCAGTAGAGCACGCACAGATACGCGATCCCGATGGACCAGAACACGATGAAAAACAGGAATATGCGCGCTCCCCAGCCCATGTTCCCCACCCCCGCTCCCCGGTTCGACATCGTCGAACGCGATCCAGTCTAGAGCGGGCGAGGATTATTCTCTCCCCCCAGATGAGGGGGGCGAAGAAGCGCGCATGCGCTATCATGGGTGCTGCGGCTGCGCGACAAATAGTTGAAATTTCAGCTTTTTCGAGCCAATCTCGGATCGGTTTCCGGCGACTGTCGCGATAAATGTCGAACGTTATGAAAATCGGCCATGTCGTTATCAAGGCACCTGTCCGACATAATAGAGAACCTGTATTCCTCGATCACGGAGCCCGATCTCCTTCCGGAAACTTATGATCAGATCGGGAAGTTGCTGGGCGGTGTCGGCGCGGTCGTAATTCCCGTCGATCCCGACCCCGACTATCCTCCCTATGTGTCCGGAAACCTCGTCGAGGCGATGGAGGAATACAACAGGCTGTGGTGGCATCGCGATCCCGGCGTCGAGGCGGCGAGGAAGCTCGGCCATCCGTTGGGGGTCTATGCGACGGAAGACATCCTCGATGCCGGGACGATGGCGTCGCATCCGATATACACCGACTTCTCGGTCCGGCACGGCTTCCGCTATTTCCTGTCGATGACGCTGGCGCCGCATCCCGGCGCCTATCTCATCTTCTCCGTCCAGCGTCGGCTGGGCGCGGGGCCGGTCTCGCTGCGCGAGCGGCGTTTGGCCGGGATCCTGCGCACCCACCTGAACCGCTCGATCGCGCTCCGCTATCGCCTGGAGTATCTGAACCGTCTTTCCCGCTCGGTCATGGACAAGCTCGAGCAGTCGCCGAACGGGATGGTGATCCTGACGCCGGAGTGCAGGGTGCTGTTCTCCAACAACGCCATGGATGGCCTCGCGGAGCGCGGCCTTGCCGTTCGGGATCGAAGGCTGGTTGCCGCACGCGCGCAGAACCAGCGGAGGCTGGACGCCATGTTGCGTGCCTGCCGCGAGGACCTGGCGTCCTCGCGGCAGACGCCGCAGCGCGTGACGACCCTCGCGGCGGACGGCGAACTGCCTCTCATCCTGCGGGCGACGCGGTTCGTCGCCCACGAGACCATAGAGGCCAGCCTGTTTCGCGACCTTCGCGACTTCATTCTGGTGACGGCGATAGACCCCGGCATCGGGAGGCTTCACCAGCCGGTGGAAGAGCTGAGGGCCCTCGGCCTTACCGGCCAGGAGGCCCGGATCGCATGCCGCGTGGCGGCGGGCCAGAATCCGAGAACGGTGGCCGACGAGATGAACATCTCGCTGGCAACGTGTCGCAGCTACCTCAAGGCGGTGTTCGTGAAGCTGGGCGTGGGCAGCCAAAGCCAGTTGTCCGCGCTGATCTCCCGCTTGCGCTGACATGCCGGCCTGCCCCTCGGCCCCGCCCCCCTGGCGGTGCCCGGTTCGCGAACCAGGGTTCGCATCTGGACAAACACGATTTCCCCGAGCTTGGCCGCCGGGATTCAAGCCCGCTTTTGGAACATTCAATGCGGCAGGTGGCGATCCCGACAGGATTCGAACCTGTGACCCTCAGATTAGGAATCTGATGCTCTATCCTGCTGAGCTACGGGACCGTCGCCTCGCGATATAGCGGCTTCGCCGCCTTTCGCCAACCGTTTTGGCGTCGCCTCGCCCGCGCTATCGCGCCAGCGCCGTCTCGGCGAGCCGCACCCAGTAGGAGATGCCGTGCGGGATCAGCTCGTCGTTGAAGTCGTAGGCGGGGTTGTGGAGGCCGGCCGTGTCGCCGTTGCCGGCGAAGATGAAGGCGCCCGGCCGCGCCAGCAGCATGTAGGAGAAATCCTCGCCGCCCATCACCGGCGCCATGTCGGTCGCGACGCCGGCCGCGCCGGCCACCTCGGCCGCGACGGCGGCGGCGAAATCGGTCTCGCGCGGATCGTTGCGGGTGACGGGATAGTTGACGTCGATGACGAGGTTCACCGTCGTGCCGGTCGCGGCCGCGATGCCGTCGCAGATGGCGCGCATGCGGGAGAAGACGGTTTCGGCCACCTCGTCGCGCAGGGTGCGCACCGTTCCGGCGATCTCGGCCGTCTGGGGAATGACGTTGTAGGCGTCGCCGGCGTGGAACTTGGTGACCGACACCACCGCCGAATCGATCGGGTCGACGGTGCGCGAGGCGATGGTCTGCAAGGCGAGCACGATCTGGCTGGCCGCCACCACCGGGTCGATGGTCGTGTGCGGCATGGCGGCGTGGCCGCCCCTGCCTTCGATGGTGGCGGTGAACTCCGCCGTCGCGGCCATGATCGGGCCGGGTCGGATGGCGAAGCGCCCGACGGGAAGGCCCGGCATGTTGTGCATGCCGAAGACGCGCGATATGCCGAAACGCTCCATCAGCCCGTCCTCCACCATCGCCTTGCCGCCGGCGCCGCCCTCCTCGGCCGGCTGGAAGACGACGACGACCGTGCCGGCGAAGTTGCGCGTCTCGGCCAGGTATTTCGCCGCGCCCAGAAGCATGGCGGTGTGGCCGTCATGGCCGCAGGCGTGCATCTTGCCCGGCGTCTGCGAGGCATAGGGCTTGCCGGTGGTCTCGTTGAGCGGCAGCGCGTCCATGTCGGCGCGCAGGCCGATGGCCGGCCCCTCGCCGGGATTGGCGCCGAGGCGGCCGCGGATGACCCCGACCACGCCGGTGCGGCCGATGCCGGGCACGACCTCGTCGCAGCCGAACGCCTCCAGCTTCCGCGCGACGAAGGCGGCGGTCTCGTGCACGTCGTAGAGCAGCTCGGGCCTGGCGTGGAGGTGGCGCCGCCACTCCGTCACTTCGGCGTGCAGTTCGGCGGCGCGGTTCAGGATCGGCATTGGCGGCATTCCTCGTTGTCGGTCCGGCCTCGTGCGTCACGCGGCTTTGCCATGCTGACGACATATAGGCTAGATAGCAGCGGTGACGGCCGGGGTCTTTCCTTCCGTCAGGCAGGACCATAGAGATCCCGGCACGACAACGGCAAGAGGCGAACAGGGCCGAGACCATGCGCAGACCGCTTTTCCGACGCACCCTTTCGGCCGGCCTGGCCGTTTTGCTGGCGGGCGCGGGCGCCGCGCATGCCGGGCCGGCGGTGCTGGTCGACCTCGGCACCGGCAAGGTGCTGGAGCACGAGGACGCCTTCGCGCCCTGGTATCCGGCCTCGCTGACCAAGCTGATGACGACCTTCGTCCTGTTCCGGGCGATCAAGGCCGGCGAGATCACGCTTTCCTCGCCGGTGCGCATCTCCGAGCGCGCCGCCAAGGAGCCGCCGAGCAAGATGGGCTACAAGCCCGGCTCGGTGCTGACCGTGGACAACGCCATCAAGATCCTGATGGTCAAGTCGGCCAACGACGTGGCGACCGCGGTGGCCGAGAGCCTGACCGGCTCGCGCGCCGCCTTCGCCAGGCGCATGAACGAGGAGGCGCGGCGGCTCGGCATGACCGGCACGCATTTCGTCAACCCGCACGGGCTGCACGCCGACGCGCAGGTGACCAACGCGCGCGATCTCGCCGTGCTCGCCATGGCCATGCGCAACGAGTTCCCCGAATACGCCCATTATTATTCCATCGAGGCGCTGACGGCCGACAACAAGCTGATCGAGAACCACAACGACCTGATCCTGCGCTTTGCCGGCGCGGACGGCATGAAGACCGGCTACACCTGCCCCTCCGGCTTCAACCTCGTCGCCTCGGCGACGCGGCGCGGCCGCAGCCTGCTCGCGGTGGTGATCGGCGAGCCCACCGTCGAGGCGCGCGCCGACAAGGCGGCCAACATGCTCGCCCGCGGCTTCGAGACGCCGGGCGATACCGCGCCCTATCTCGGGCAGCTGCGCCCGACCGGCAAGGAGCCCGCCTCGGCCGTCAACCTGCGGCCCGTGATCTGCACGCAGGAGCACTGGAAGGCGGTGACGGAGGCGCGCGGGCCGCAGGGCAAGCCGCTCTACACCTCGCCGCACCTGTCGAGGCAGCCGCTGCGCGAGCCGCAGGCGGTGGCGGTCGCGCTCGGCGGCGCCACCGGGCCCGCCCCCGACGTGCCGCATTACGCCGACGTGCCGATTCCCACGCCGCGGCCCGACTATGCGCCCGAAGCCATGGCGCAGGGCGGCTGAGCGCCGTGGCCGCGCACCCGCCCGTCGCCGTCTCGATCCTCACCGGCTTCCTCGGGGCCGGCAAGACGACGCTGCTCAACCGGCTTCTGAAGGAGCCGGCGCTCGACGGCACGGCCGTCATCATCAACGAGTTCGGCGAGGTCTCCATCGACCACCTGCTGGTCGAGCAGGCGAGCGACGGCGTGATCGAGCTTGCCGACGGCTGCCTGTGCTGCACCGTGCGCGGCGAGCTGGTCGACACGCTAGCCGACCTGATCGACCGCATGCAAACCGGCCGCATCGCGCCGCTGAAGCGCATCGTCATCGAGACCACCGGCCTTGCCGATCCGGTGCCGGTGCTCCAGGCGGTGATGGCGCATCCGGTGCTGATGCAGGCGCTCAGGCTCGACGGCGTCGTCTGCGTGGTCGATGCCGTCAACGCCGCCTCGACGCTCGACGCGCATGAGGAGGCGGTGCGGCAGGCTGCCGTCGCCGACCGCCTGGTCGTGACCAAGGCCGAGCTCGCCGCGCCGGACGGGCTTCGCCTGCTGCGCGAGCGGCTGCGCCGGCTGAACCCTTCCGCGCCGGTCATCGACGCCGGCGAGGACGCGACGGCGTCGGCGCTGGTGAATTGCGGCCTCTACGACCCCGAGACCAGGACGGCCGACATGCGCCGCTGGCTGGGCGAGGCGCCGGACGGCCACGAGGATCATCGTCACCACCACCACGATGACGGGCATGGCCACGATCATGGCGGCAACCGTCGTCATCACCACCATCACGACGGCCGCATCGCCACGGTGGCGCTGACGCGCGACCGGCCGGTGCCGTTCGCCGCGGTCGAGGCGTTCCTCGACCTCCTGCGCGCCACGCAGGGCGAGAAGCTGTTGCGCATGAAGGGCGTCATCGAGCTTGCCGAGGACCCCGGGCGGCCGCTCGTCGTCCATGGCGTGCAGAAGCTGATGCACCCGCCGGCGCGGCTGCCGGCCTGGCCCGAGGGAGCCCGCGGCACCCGCATCGTGCTGATCACCTGCGACCTGCCGGAAGACTATGTGCGGCGGCTGTTTGCCGCCTTCATGGGCGAGCCGGCGGTCGACGCGCCCGACCGCGCCGCGCTCGAGGACAATCCTCTGGCGATCGCCGGCTTCAGGACATAGGCGGAAACGCACATCGCCAGCCCCCGGGGCCAGCCGGGGCGGCCGCGCCTATCTGCGCTCGATCAGGAAGCGGTGGCCGCCGGCCACCGTCTCGCTCGTCACCAGCGTGTGGCCGTCATCCGTGCAGAAGGCGGGAATGTCGATGACGGCGAGCGGGTCGGTGGTCTCGATCCACAGGCGCGCGCCCGGCGTCATGCCGGCGAGGCGCTTTCGCGTGCGCAGCACCGGCAGCGGGCAGTTCAGCCCCTTCAGGTCGTAGGTCTCGGCTTCGCCGTCCACGGCCGCGTCAGCCGCCGAACACGCCGAGCAACCGCTTGCGCAGACCGGGGGGCGCGGGCTGCGCCTCCTGCCCGGCCGCGGCGGCCGCGGCCTGCGGGCTCGCCGCCTCGGCCTGCTGCGGGGCGGCCTGCTGCGGGACGGGTTGCCGGGCGGCGGGCGCCGGGGTCGGCAGGCCGGCGGCGGCGGCCGGAAGCGGCCGCGGCGCGGCAGGTTGCTCGGAGGCGAGGATCTGCGGCCGCTCCAGTGTCGGCGGCTCGCGCGTCACCTTCTCGCCGCGGGCGCGCCGGCGCGACCAGTCGGCGACGAGGGCGGCCTCCCTGGCGCCGGCGATGGAGGGCGACGGCGTGGTCGTCTTGCCCTGGCCGGCGAGCGCGGCCGAGAACGCGGCCTCGTAGGTCTTCTGGTAGCTGCGGTAGGCGGTCTCGAGATTGGCGGGCTGGGTCGTCACCGGGCAGGCGGCATTGGCCTGGAAGGTCCTGCCCGGCTCCGGGATGCGGTTGAAGACGTAGCGCTTGCCGCACACGTCGACCTTGGGCGGCACCCTGGTGATCTCGAAATGGTCGTAGCCCTCCTTCAGCATGGTCCAGAACTCGTAGTTCGGATCGTCCTTGTAGCGGGCCATGTTGGCCGCCGTCATGCGGAAGGGGAAGGCCTGGATCTGGAACTCGGTCTGCCCGCCCCTGAAGGCGTCGCGGCCGAAGGCGTAGATCTGCTCCACCTGCTCGTCGGTCATCGAGTAGCAGCCGGCCGAGGAGCAGGCGCCGTGCACCATCAGATGCTGGCCGGTGCGGCCGTGGGCGCGGTCGTAGGCGTTGGGGAAGCCGATGTTGAACGACAGGTGATAGCTCGACTGCGGGTTCATCTGGTGCGGCCGCACCGTGTAGAAGCCCTCCGGCGCCTGGCGGTCGCCTTCCGTGAACTTCGGCCCCAGCCGGCCCGACCACTTGCAGATGTCGTAGCTTGCCGCCAGGTCGTAGCGGCCGTTGTCCTTCTGCTTCCAGATCTCGAGCTTGCTCTCCTCCTTGAAGATGCGCACCATGATCGGCGAGGTCGTCGTCATGCCCTTGGCGCGCATCGACTTCACCAGCTCGGGCGGAAGCTGCCTGGTCGCCTTGGCCGAGACGTCGCCCAGCGTCGCCTCGGTGCATCCGGCGAGGGCGCCGGCGAGGGCGATGGCGGCAACGACAAGACCGGCGCGTGCGAAGCTCGTTTTCATCGGAATGCGGATCGTGCTTTCATTCGTGGATGCCGGGGCCGTCCGTCCCCGAACCCGTCCTGCCCCTGAGCCGACCATGGCGGGTTAACCTTGAAATTTCCTTACCGCAATCTTTACCAAATGCCGCTCACGCGAAAGTCATTGCGTGCGCACACGCCCATTGAGCGGATGCGCGCGGCGAATTTGTGGCGAAAAGGTGGGCGCCGCGAGCCGTCCTACAGGTTGCGCCCCATGGCGAGGAACTTCTCGCGGCGGTGCTCGCGATAGTCCATCGGCGCGCGCTTCAGGTCGGCGAAGCCCCTGGCGATCTGCTCGCCGGTCGCCCGGATCGTCGCCTCCGGCCCGCGATGCGCGCCGCCGAGCGGCTCGGCGATGACGCCGTCGATGATCTTCAGCTCCAGGAGGTCCTGCGCCGTGATCTTCATCGAGGTGGCCGCGTCCTTCGAGCGCGTGGTGTCGCGCCACAGGATCGAGGCCGCGCCTTCCGGCGAGATCACCGAATAGATCGCGTGCTCGAGCATGTAGACATGGTTGGCCACCGCGATGGCGATGGCGCCGCCCGAGCCGCCCTCGCCGATGACGACGGCGACGTTGGGCACGGTCAGGCCCAGGCACGCCTCGGTCGAGCGCGCGATGGCCTCGGCCTGGCCGCGCTCCTCGGCGCCGATGCCGGGATAGGCGCCGGCGGTGTCGACCAGGCTGACGACGGGGATGGAGAAGCGCTCGGCCAGCTCCATCACGCGCACGGCCTTGCGGTAGCCCTCGGGCCGGGCGCTGCCGAAATTGTGCCTGAGCCGCGTGCTGGTGTCGTTGCCCTTCTCCAGCCCGAGCACGGCGACCGGCTCGCCGCGGAAGCGCGCGAAGCCCGCCACCAGCGCCTGGTCCTCGGCATAGGCGCGGTCGCCGGCCAGCGGCGTGAACTCGGTGAAGAGCGCGCGCACATAGTCGAGGCAGTGCGGCCGGTCGGGATGGCGCGCCACCTGAACCTTCTGCCACGGGCTCAACTGGCGGTAGATGTCGCGCAGCGCGTCCTGCGAGCGCTTCTCCAGCCGCGCGATCTCGTCGCCGACATCGACGGCCTCGCCGCTCTCGGACAGCTTCTTGAGTTCGATGATCTTGCCTTCGAGGTCGGCGACCGGCTTTTCGAAATCGAGATAGTTGAACATCCGCCGTGATGGTTCCGAACGCGGGATCGAAAGGTGAAAGGCCGCCTGTGGCGACTTTCGCGAGCAAAATCTGCGCCTCACATAGCGACAGAGCGCCTAGTCGGCAAGCGGGTGATGGCGGCTGACCAGCTCGGCGAGCCGGTTTTCGAGCACGTGGGTGTAGATTTGCGTGGTCGAGATGTCGGAATGGCCGAGAAGCTGCTGCACGGCGCGCAGGTCGGCGCCGTTCTGCAAGAGGTGGCTGGCGAAGGCGTGGCGCAGCACGTGCGGCGACACGCGCGCCGCCGGCACGCCGGCGCGGCCGGCCAGCGCCTTCAGCTCGCGCGCGAACACCTGGCGCGGCAGATGGCCGCTGTCGGAGGCGGCGGGAAACAGGAACGGGCTTTCCTTCCACGCCGGCTGCCGGGCGCGCGCGGCGAGCCATTCCTTCAGCGCCGCTCTGGCCGCGCGCGACAGCGGCACCATGCGCTCCTTCGCGCCCTTGCCGCGCACGACGAAGAAGCGCTCGTCGCGCAGCGCCACCGCCAGCGGCAGGGCGACCAGCTCGGAGACGCGCAGGCCCGTGGCGTAGAGCGTCTCGACGAGCGCGTGCAGCCGGCAGGCGGCAGGATATGCCGGGCCGTCGCCCCCCTGGTCCCGGGCCTCGCGCTTCTCGGCCTCGGCGCGGGCGATCAGGCGCGTCACCGCGTCCTCGCGCATCGTCTTCGGCAGCGGCCGCTCCTTGCGCGGGGCGTCCACCGTGCCGGTCGGGTCGTCGGTCCGCAGCCCCTCGGCATAGAGGAAGCGGAAGAACTGGCGCAGCGACGACAGCTTGCGCGCCTGCGAGGCGGGGGCGAAGCCGCGCCGCGAAATATCGTCGAGAAAGGCGCGCACGTCGCCCGCGTCCGCCTGCGCCAGCCGGCCGCCGAGGAAGGCGGATGCGTCCTCGAGGTCGCGCCGGTAGGCGGCGAGCGTGTTGTCGCTCGCGCCGCGCTCGGCGCTCATCATCTCCAGGAAGGCCTCCAGCCTCGCCGTCGTCGTCATGCCGTGTCTCCGTCGCCGAAGGGCCAGAGTGGCACGCCGGGGCTTGCCGAAAGGTGAAGCCGGCGGCTTTCGCGCGGCAGGGCCGGAACCGGGAGCCGGCGCGGCGCGTTGAAAGGGGCGAAAGGGTACCGCACGGAAAGGAAGGGTACCGTCATGGAACACATCGCCGCTTTCCTGCTCATCGTCGGCTGCTCGCCCGACCTTGCCCAGTGCCGCGAGCTGCCCGCGCCGCTGCCGGTCTACGAGACGATCGAGGACTGCCAGGCCGGGATCGGGGCGGCTTCGGCCGCGCATGAGGGGGCCGCGCCGCGCGTCTTTTCCCGCTGCTTCGAGGTCGATCCGCTGCTGACCGAGACCGACGCCGAGATCGTCTGGGACGTCACGGCCGAAGGCGGGCTGACGGCCACGGTGGAACCTTACGAGCCGCCGGATGTTCTTGTCGCATCGAATCGCGGTGACGATGCCGAAACCGTGGTGAAACGGTAGGACTTGATTGCGCCATGCCTTCCGGTCATCTTCCGGCGGGAAGGGTCCCCCAAATCGCAATGGAGGCAGGAATGAAGAAGATCTTGATCGCAGCCGCCGCGGCGCTGATGCTGGCGGGCTGCACCACGGCGGAGCAGACGGCCGTGGGCGGCGCGGCCGCCGGCGCGGCGATCGGCGGCATCGCCACCGGCCGCACCAGCGGCGCGCTCGCCGGCGCGCTGATCGGCGGCACCGCCGGCTATCTCATCGGGCGCTCGGCCGACCGTCCCGGCTGGTGCCGCTACCGCGACGAGTACGGCCGCATCTACGAGGCCCGCTGCCGCTGATCGCGGCCACGGAGCCGGAATTGAAAGGGAGCCCCCGCGGGCTCCCTTTTTTCTTCGTGTGGTCTGTTCTTCACGCGGCCTGTCCCCGCATCGCCGCCTTACGCCACGGCGCGCATCGCGCCCGGGCCGGGGGTGGCGCCCGGCGGGCACTTGCCGAGGATGATCATGCCCAGCACCTCGTCCTTGGTCACGTCCTCGGTGCGCGCCGTGCCGACGACCTGGCCGTTCTTCATCACGCAGATGCGGTCGGCGAGGTCGAACACGTCGTGGATGTCGTGGCTGATGAGGAAGATGCCGATGCCGTCGGCCTTGAGCTGGCGCACCAGCTCGCCGACCTGCGCCGTCTCCTGCGGCCCGAGAGCGGCCGTCGGCTCGTCCATGATCAGGATGCGGGCGTCGAAATGGATGGCGCGGGCGATGGCGACCGACTGGCGCTGGCCGCCCGACAGCTTGACCACCGGCTCCTTGAAGCGCTGGAAGCGCGGGTTGAGCCGGCCCATCACCTTGCGCGTCTGCGATTCCATGGCCACGTCGTCGAGCGTGCCCCAGCGGGTGCGCAGCTCGCGGCCGAGGAACAGGTTGGCGGCGGCATCGACGTTGTCGGCCAGCGCCAGCGTCTGGTAGATGGTCTCGATGCCGTATTTCTTGGCGTCGCGCGGGTTGTCGATCCGGGCTTCCTCGCCGTTGACGAGGATTTCGCCGGCGTCGCGCTTGTAGGCGCCCGACAGGATCTTGATGAGGGTCGACTTGCCGGCGCCGTTGTGGCCCAGAAGCGCCACCACCTCGCCGGCGTGAAGGTCGATGGAGGCGTCGTCCACGGCATGGATGCCGCCGAAGGAGATCGAGATGTTCTTCATCTCGACGAGAGGGGGCTTGTCCGTCATGAGGCTCCTCCTCAGCCGACCCGGCGGCGATAGACGGTGTCGAGCCACACCGCGATGACGAGCGCCAGCCCGACGACGATGTTCTGCAACGGCGTGTCGACGCCGAGCAGGATCATGCCCGAGGCGAGCGACTGCATCAGCACCGCGCCCAGCATCGCGCCGGCGATGGTGCCGACGCCGCCCGACAGCGAGGTGCCGCCGATCACGGCGGCGGCGATGACGAGCAGCTCGTCGAGCGTGCCCTGCGCGTTGGTCGCCGCGTTCAGGCGCGCCGTCGAGATCATGGCGCCGATGGCGGCGAGCCCGCCCATCAGCATGAAGATTTTCATCGTCACCCAGCGGGTGTTGATGCCGGCCAGCTCGGCCGCCTCCGGGTTGCCGCCGATGGCGAAGACGTAGCGGCCGAAGCGGGTGCGCGTCGCCACGAAGGTCATGACGATGCCGACGCCGAGCGCGATCAGCACCGGGATGGCGATGCCGTGGGCGATGAAGACGTTCTCCGGCACCTCCATGCCCTGGCTCTGGTAGTAGCGGCGCACGATGCCCGACGGCCACGGGTAGGAATTGGCCACCCACACCGCGCCGAGGATGAGGGCGCAGGCCACCGCGCCGAGGAAGGTCTCGGCCCAGACCGGGCGCAGCGGGAAGGAGAAGCGCTTGCGCTGGGCGCGGGCGTTGGCGAGCATCGCGACCACTGCGGCGCAGGCGGCGAGCCCGACCAGCCAGCTCCATGTCGAGCCGACGGCGCCGCCCGGGCCGCCGCCCATCAGGCGGAAGGTGGCGTCCATCGGCGCCACGGTCTGGCCGCTCGTCACCCACCAGGCCGCGCCGCGCCACACCAGGAGCCCGCCCAGGGTGACGATGAAGGCCGGCACGCCGAGATAGGCGATGACCCAGCCGTGCAGCGCGCCGATGGCGACGCCGAGGACGAGGCCGGCGAGCGCGGCCAGCACCCAGATCGCCGGATGGCCGAAGCCGAGCAGGCCGGGCAGGTGCTGCGCCTGCACGACGCCCATGATCATGCCGCAGATGCCGAGGATCGAGCCGACCGAAAGGTCGATGTTGCGGGTGACGATGACCAGCACCATGCCGCTGGCCATCACCGCGATGGAAGCCGACTGCACCGACAGGTTCCACAGGTTGCGCGGGGTCAGGAACAGCCCGCCCGACAGGATGTGGAAAGTCGCCCAGATGAGGAGGAGCGCGCCGATCATGCCGAGCATGCGCGTGTCGAGCTCGGTGGCCTTCAGGAACCGTCCGGCCGGGCCGAGCGCGCTCATGCGCGCCCTGTCGGCCGGCGCCCGGGTTGCTGCGTCCGACATGGTCGTTCCTCCCGTCCGGCCGCCTCGATTGTCCAGATTACGGAAACGCCGCGGCTTTCGTCAAACCGCGGCGTTCGCAAGGTCCGGGCCGTTGTCGCGCGCTCAGTCGCAGGCCGCGACCGTGCCGGCCGCCACGCCCTGGCAGACGACCTCCTTCGACACCCAGCCGGCGTCGATGACGACGTCGAGATTGTCGCGGGTGATCGGGTTGGGCGCGAGGAAGATCGCGTTCATCTCGACCTTGTTCGGGCCTTCCGCCCATTTGACCGCGCCCTCGATGTCCTCCATCGCGGCGCCGTCGGCAAGCTGGTTGGCGATCTCGGCCGCGGCCTTGCCGAGCTCGCGCGAATCCTTCCACACCGAGACGGTCTGGGTGCCGAGCGCGATGCGGTTCAGCGCCGCGTGGTCGCCGTCCTGGCCGGAGACCGGCACCGAGCCCGCAAGACCCTGCGCGTCCAGCGCGGCGATGGCGCCGCCGGCCGTGCCGTCGTTGGAGGCCACGACCGCGTCGACCTCGTTGTTGTTGGCGGTCAGGAACTGCTCCATGTTGCGCTGGGCGTTGGCGGGCAGCCAGCCGTCGGTATAGGCCTCGCCGACATTCCTGATCTTGCCGGAATCGATCGCCTCCTTCAGCACCTCCATCTGGCCGGAGAACAGGAAGTCGGCGTTGGGGTCGGCGCCGTTGCCCTTGATGAAGACGTAGTTGCCCTCGGGCTGGACCTCGTAGACGGCGCGGGCCTGCAGGCGGCCGACCTCCTTGTTGTCGAAGGTGAGATAGAAGGCGTCGGCGTTCTCGATCAGCCGGTCGTAGCCGACCACGGGAATGCCCTCGGCCACGGCCTTCTCGACCGCCGGTCCGATGGCCGAGGCGTCCTGCGCCAGGATGATGAGCGCATCCGCGCCCTGGCTGATCAGCGCCTCGACGTCGGTGAGCTGCTTGGCGGCCGAGGACTGCGCGTCGGCCGAGATGTAGGTGTTGCCGGCGGCCTCCACCGCGGCCTTGATCGCCGCCTCGTCGGTCTTCCAGCGCTCCTCCTGGAAGTTCGACCAGGAGACGCCGATCGTCTTGCCCTCGGCGAAGGCCGGGGCCGGCAGCGCCAGCGACATGACCACCGACGCGGCGACGCCCGCCAGCATGGCGGTTGCGATCTTCTTCATGATGTTCCTCCCTGCGCCCTGCAAGGCGCTGATGACGTGCCCTGCTGCGATGCGAAGCTATTTTTTCGAGCTTCGAAAAAAAGAATGACTCAGCCGAAAGCGCGTGTCAATATCCCGGCCGGCTTGCAAGGCGGGCGGCGCGAGGGCAGGAAGCGCCCGAACCGGACCGCGCGAATCGGACGACCGGAACCGGGCGGCCGCGAGCGGCGGCGGGAGGAGAGGCTGGCAATGATCGTTGGCGTGCGCCACGACGACCTGCGCAGGCAGAACCGCGCGATGGTGATCGCGGCGGTGCGGCGCGCCGGCCAGCCCTCGCGCACCGAGATCGCCGCCGCCACGGCGCTGAGCCATTCGACCATCTCGACCATCTCGGCCAGCCTCATCGAGGAGCGCATCGTGATCGAGGCCGGCGGCAGCGAGACCGCCGCCTCGCGGCGCGGCCGGCCGCAGGTGGCGCTCGGCCTCAACCCGGGCGCGGCGAGCGTGGTCGCCGTGGTTTTGTCGCTCAACGCGCTGTCGGCGACGCTGATCGACTATGCCGGCCGCGAGATCGCGAAGGACGTGTCGCGCCCCTCGACGCTGACGCTGTCGCGGGCCGAGCTGGTCGAGGCGGTGGTGGCCGCGGTGCGGCGCGTGCTGGCGCGGGCGGAAGCGGGCGCGGGGCCGGTGCTGCGCATGGCGCTCGGCATCCAGGGCATCACGGATTCGGCGGCGCGCACGCTGCTGTGGTCGCCGATCTCGCCGCACAGCGACGTCGCCTTCGCCGACGCGCTGGAGGCGGAATTCGGCGTGCCGGCGACGGTCGAGAACGACTGCAACATGATCGCCGTGGCGCTCAAGGGCCGCGCGCCGCAGCGCTACCGCGACAATTTCGTCGCCGTGCTGCTCTCCAATGGCATCGGCATGGGGCTGATGCTGCGCGGCAGCCTGTTTTCCGGCTCGCGCTCGTCGGGCGGCGAGTTCGGCCACATGACCCACATTCCCGACGGCGCGCTGTGCCGCTGCGGCCGGCGCGGCTGCATCGAGGCCTATGCCGGCAACTACGCGATCCTTCGCCATGCGCGCGGGCGGGGCGAGGACGCGCCGCCGGCGGCCGACATCGACGACGCCACCATGCTGGAGCTGGCGCAGGCGGCGCGGGCCCGGCCCGGCCGCGAGCGCGAGGCGTTCGCGCGGGCGGGCGAGGCGCTGGGCTTCGGGCTGGGCAGCCTGTTTGCGCTGATCGACCCGGCGCCGGTGGCGCTCGTCGGCCACGGCACCTCGGCCTTCGACATGATCGAGCCGGCGATGCGCGCCGCGCTCGCCCGCACCGCGGGCGGCCGGCGCGAGGCGGCCCTTTCCTTCGACCTCGAGGCCGACGAGACGCCGCTCATCCGCGAGGGCTGCGCCCGCCAGGCGCTCGGCTTCGTCGACCATGAGATCTTCGCGCCCGGCCTCGCGCCGGCCGCGGAGGCGGCCGCGCCGGACTATGCCTCGCGGATCGCGTAGCCCGCGCCGCGGATGGTGCGGATGACGTCGGGCAGGCCCTCGACGTTGACCGCCTTGCGCAGCCGCCCGACATGCACGTCGACGGTGCGCTCGTCGATATAGATCGTCTGGCCCCAGACATTGTCGAGAAGCTGGCCGCGCGAGAAGACGCGGCCGGGATGCTGCATCAGGAACTCCAGCAGCCGGAACTCGGTCGGCCCCAGCTTCACCTCGGCCTCGCCGCGGTGGACGCGATGGGTCTCGCGGTCGAGCACGAGGTCGTCGACCTTGAGCACCGAGGACAGCACCTCGGGCTTGGCCCGGCGCAGGAGCGCGCGCACCCTGGCGATGAACTCCGGCGTCGAGAACGGCTTGACCAGATAGTCGTCGGCGCCGGTGGTCAGGCCGCGCACGCGGTCGCTCTCCTCGCCGCGCGCCGTCAGCATGATGATGGGCAGGCGCTCGGTCTCGGCCCTGAGCCGCAGCCGCCGGCACAATTCGATGCCGGAGACGGCCGGCACCATCCAGTCGAGCACCAGCAGGTCGGGCACGGTCTCGCGCAGCCGCATCTCGGCCTCGTCGCCGCGGCTCACCACCTCGACCTGATAGCCCTCGGCCTCGAGGTTGTAGCGCAGGAGGACGCCCAGCGGCTCCTCGTCCTCCACCACCATGATCTTCGGTGCAATCATCGCCCGTTTCCCGCCTGCGCGTCTCAGTCCGGCTCGACCGTCAGCGCGGTCTCGTCATGCTTGGGCCGGTTGAGCGGAAGCTGCCGGCCCGTCAGCACATAATAGGCGTTCTCGGCGATGTTCGTCACATGGTCGCCGATGCGCTCCAGGTTCTTGGCGCAGAACAGCAGATGCGTGCAGGCGGTGATGTTGCGCGGGTCCTCCATCATGTAGGTCAGCAGCTCACGGAAGGCGGCGGTGTACTGCACGTCGATCTTCTCGTCGTCGTCGCGCAGCCGCATCAGCGCCTCGGCGTCGCGCGCCTCGTAGCGGGCGACCGCGGCGCCGACCTGGACCATGACGGCCTGCGCCATCGCCTCAATCGAATGCGACAGCTCGCGCGGGGCGACGCCCTCGCCGACGGCGCCGACGCGCTTGGCGATGTTCTTGGCGAGGTCGCCGATGCGCTCCAGGTCGGCGGCCATGCGGATGGCGCCGACCACGAAGCGCAGGTCCTGCGCCACGGGCTGGCGCTTGGCGATGAGCGTGATGGCGCGGTCGTCGAGCTCGCGCTGGTGCGCGTCCATCAGCGCATCGTCGGAGACGACGCGCTGGGCGAGCGCGGCGTCCGACGTGACCAGCGAACGGGCCGCGGCCGCCACCATGGCGCCGGCGAGGTCGCCCATGTCGTGGATCAGGCCGTCGATGGCGTCGAGGTCCTCGTCGAAGGAGGTGACCGTGTGCTGTCCCATGGCTGCTGCCTCCTTCCCGCTCAGCCGAAGCGGCCGGTGATGTAGTCCTGCGTCCGCTTCTCCAGCGGGCCGGTGAAGATCATGTCGGTGGGCCCTTCCTCGACCAGGTTGCCGAGATGGAAGAAGGCGGTGCGCTGCGACACGCGCGCGGCCTGCTGCATGGAGTGGGTGACGATGACGATGGTGAAGTTCTGCGTGAGCTCGTCGATCAGCTCCTCGATGCGGGCGGTGGCGATGGGGTCGAGCGCCGAGCACGGCTCGTCCATCAGGATCACCTCGGGCGACACCGCGATGGCGCGCGCGATGCACAGGCGCTGCTGCTGGCCGCCGGAAAGGCCGGTGCCCGGCTCGTTGAGGCGGTCCTTGACCTCGCCCCACAGGCCGGCCTTGCGCAGGCTCGATTCCACGATGGCGTCGAGGTCGGCGCGGGCTCGCGCCAGCCCGTGGATGCGCGGGCCGTAGGCGACGTTCTCGTAGATCGACTTGGGGAAGGGGTTCGGCTTCTGGAACACCATGCCGACGCGGGCGCGCAACTCGACCGGATCGAGCGCCGGGTCGGCGATGTCGGCGCCGTCGAGGCGGATCGTGCCGGTGACGCGGCAGCCCTCGATGGTGTCGTTCATGCGGTTGAGACACCGCAGGAAGGTCGACTTGCCGCAGCCCGACGGGCCGATGAAGGCGGTGACGGCGCGCTCGGGAATGTCGATGGAGACGTCGAACAGCGCCTGCTTGGCCCCGTAGAACACGTTGACCTTGCGGGCCACGATGCGGGCCGGGCGCGGCTCGGCGTCGGGCGTGCGCACGGTGGAGGAGGGGGTCTCGTAGAGGTCGGACTGCGGAACGATCCTTTCGGCCGGCATGTGCATGGGGGTGGCCTCCGTTCTGGCGTTGGTGGTCATGCGCGTTTCTCCAGCCGGGTGCGCAGGAAGATGGCGATGGCGTTCAGGGTCAGCATCAGCGCCAGCAGGACGATGATCGCGGCCGACGTGCGGGCCTCGAAGAAGTTGCGGTTCTCGTTGCCCTGCCACAGGTAGATCTGCACCGGCAGCGCGGTGGACTGGTCGAGCGGGGTCGCCGGCACCTGCGCCACGAAGGCGTTCATGCCGATCAGCAGCAGCGGCGCGGTCTCGCCCAGCGCCTGCGCCACGCCGATGATGGTGGCGGTGAGGATGCCGGGATAGGTGACGGGCAGCACATGGTGGAACACGGTCTGCGTCCTCGACGCGCCCAGCCCCAGCGCCGCCTGCCGCAGCGACGGCGGCACGGCGCGAAGCGCGGAGCGCGTGGCGATGATGACGGTGGGCAGCGTCATCAGCGTCAGCACCAGGCCGCCGACCAGCGGGGCCGACAGCGGCAGGCGGAACCAGTTGATGAACACGGCCGCGCCGAGCAGGCCGAAGACGATGGAAGGCACGGCGGCGAGGTTGTTGATGTTGACCTCGATCAGGTCGGTGAAGCGGTTCTTCGGCGCGAACTCCTCCAGATAGACCGCGCTCATGACGCCGATGGGCACGGCGAGCACGATCACCACCAGCATCATGTAGAGCGAGCCGACGAAGGCGCCGGCAAGGCCGGCCGCCGCCGGGGCCGAGCGCGAGTCGACATTGGTGAAGATGTGCCAGGCGAAGGCGAAGCGGATCCGGCCGTCCGCGTGGAGCTGGTCGGCCAGCGCCCGCGCCGGGGCGGAAAGCTGCTGCTGGGCGTCGGGCAGGCTGCGGTCGATATTGCCCTTCAGCCAGTTGTCGGCGTTGGCGGAGGCGAGCATGTCGACGCGGACCGTGCGGCCGATCAGGCCCGGATCGGCGACGACCATGTCGCGAAGCTGGAAGCGGGCGTTGGTCTCGACGATGGAGAGCGCCTGCCTGGCGTCGGCCGTGGTGCCGGGCGCGGCCGCGCGCACCGCCTGCTCGACGATGCGGTTGAAGTTCAGCATCGTCACCTTGCGTTCCCAGTCCAGGAGCGTCTTGCGGAACTCGGCCGGCGACTGGCCCTCCCGGCGCTGCGGCTTGTCCTCGACCTTGAGGATCGCCGGGTCGAAGGCGACGTCGAGCGACAGCGTCGCCTGGGTGAAGGCGGGCAGGCCCCGCACGAGGATCATGCCGAACAGGATGGCGACGAAGCCGAGCGCGGCGGCTATCGCCGCGACGCCGTAGAGGCGGAAGCGCTTCTCGCGGGCGTGGCGGGCGGAAAGGCCGGCGCGGATGAGGGAGAGCCGTTCCTGCGCGTTCATTCGTACTGCTCCCGGTAGCGGCGCACGATATAGAGCGCGGCGACGTTGAGGACGAGGGTCATGGCGAACAGCGTCAGGCCCAGCGCGAACGCCACCAGAGACTGCGGCGAGGCGAAGTCGGTGTCGCCGGTCAGCTGGTTGACGATGGTGACGGTGACGGTCGAGACCGGCTCGCCGGGGTTGAGCCGCAGGAACGGGCTGTTGCCGGCCGCAAGCACCACGATCATCGTCTCGCCGATGGCGCGGCTGACGGCGAGCAGGAAGGCGCCGACGATGCCGGGAAGCGCGGCCGGCAGGACGACGCGGCGGATGGTCTCCGACTGCGTCGCGCCCAGCCCCAGAGAGCCGTCGCGCAGGCCCTTCGGCACCTGGCGGATGATGTCGTCCGACAGCGAGGAGATGAAGGGGATGATCATGATGCCCATCACCACGCCGGCCGTCAGCGCGCTGGTGGCGCGGATGGGAAGGCCGAGCGCCGCGCCGGCCGAGGCCAGGAACGGCCCGACCGAGACCAGCGCGAAGAAGCCGTAGACGATGGTGGGGATGCCGGCCAGCACCTCGATGGCCGGCTTGACCGCGTTGCGCAGCTTCGGGCGCGCATATTGCGAAAGATAGATCGCCGCCATCAGGCCGATGGGCAGCGCCACCAGCATGGCGATGGCGGCCACCATCAGCGTGCCCCACAGAAGCGGCAAAAGGCCGTACTCGCCGCCGGCGCCGTGGCCGGTGGTCGAGAAGCCGGGCCGCCACACCGTGCCGAGGAAGAAGTCGGCCGGGTTGACGAAGGTGAAGAAGCGGACGGCCTCGGCGAGCAGGGAGGCGACGATGCCGGCCGTGGTCAGGATGGCGACGACCGAGCAGGCGATCATCAGCCAGCCGACGATGCGCTCGACCTCGTTGCGGGCGCGAAGCCGGGCGGTGATGCGCCGGCGCGCCGCCAGCAGCGCCAGCGCGCCGGTGCCGGCGGCGGCGGCGACGACCGCCGCGAAGGCCAGCGTGCGGAACTCGGCGAGCGCCTGCGCGGCGGCGTTCTCGAAGGGCGCGGCCCCCCCGGCGACGCCGAGGCCGGATTCGATCTGGCGGATGCGCCTCACGGCCTCCTCCAGCTTCTGCCCGTCGAGCGCGGCGACGTCGGGCGGAAGCTGGGCGAGGATGAAGGCGCGGCTGGCGGGGTCGGCGAGGAGCGCCCACAGGCTCAGGACGAGGAGGGCGGGCGCCAGAGCCCACAGGGCCGTCAGCGCGCCATGATAGACGGGGCGCGAATGCAGCCGCCCGCCGGCGGCGGGCGCGAGGCTCACGCTGCGCGACCAGCCCGCCCGATAGGCGACGGCGATGAGCGCGAGCAGCAGTCCGGCGACGATGGTGGCGTTCACGGGCGACGGTTCCCAGGAAAGGCGGGGAGCGGACCGGCCGTGCCGGCCCGCCCCGGACGCGGATTGCCCTTACTTCACGTCGGCCGCGGTCAGCGCCTTGCCGTCCTTGAAGGCGGCGAGCACTTCGGCGGTCTCCTCGGCCGGAGCCGGGATCAGGCCGGCGGTCTCCAGCGCGCCGCCGAGGCCGGTCATCTGGTCGGACAGGAAGAACTCGACATATTCCTCGATGCCCGGGACGGCGCCGATGTGCTCGCCCTTGACGTAGAAGTAGAGCGGGCGCGACACCGGGTACTGGCCGGAAGCGATGGTGTCGAGCGAGGGCGTGACGCCGGAGACGGTCGCCACCTTCAGCGTGTCGCGGTTCTGGTCGTAGAAGGACAGGCCGAAGACGCCGACCGTGTCGGGGTTGGCCTGGAGCCGCGCCAGCGTCTCGGTATAGTCGCCGGCGATCTCGACCACGACGTCCTGGCGGAAATTCCTGGTCACCGCCTCCAGCTCCTCCTTGGAGAGTTCGGGCAGGCCCGCTTCCCTGGCGCCGGCGGCGATCACGCGCTCCTCGAACACCTCCCGCGTGCCGTGGTTGGAGGCGGGGATGGCGAGCGCGATCGGCTGGTCGGGAAGCGCCGCGTCGATCTCGTTCCAGCGCTTGTAGGGGTTGTCGGCGAGCTTGCCGTCGACGGCGACCTTTGCCGCGATGGCCTTGAAGACGTGGACCGGCTCGAGCGCGAAGTCGCCCCTGTCGGCGCTGGTGGCGAAGACGATGCCGTCATAGCCGATCTGGACCTCGCGGATGTCCTCGACGCCGGCGGCGTTGCAGGCCTCGACCTCGGCGGCGCGGATGCGGCGCGAGGCGTTGGCGATGTCGATGGTGTTGTCGCCGACGCCCTGGCAGAACTGGCGCAGGCCGCCCGACGAGCCGCCGGAGCCGACCACCGGGGTCCTGAACTCGGGGAAGGCGTTGCCGAACTCCTCGGCCACGATCGAGGCGAAGGGCAGGACGGTGGAGGAGCCGGCGATCTGGATGGTGTCGCGCGACTGGGCGAAAGCGGCGCCGGCCTGCGCCGAAAGGGCGACCGCCGCTGCCGAGACGGTGAGAAAGAGCTTGTTCATTGGAGCCTACTCCTGTTCGGAAAAATCCGTCGACGCGCCTTGCGTCGGGAGCGGCAATAAAGGCGCCGTGTAACAGTTGGATGACAGTTTCGTGTCGGCTTCGCAACGCGCGCGCCGCGCCCGCCCGCCCCGCACTGGAGCGGCGGCCGCGAAGCCCTGCAACGATCAGCCCGCGGCCTGCCCGTCCGCGCGTGCGTCGCCGATCCAGCGCTCGATCTTCTGCGTCAGCGCCCGGGGGCTGATCGGCTTCGACAGGTAGTCGTCCATGCCGGCCTCGATGCAGCGCTCGCAGTCGCCCTTGAGCGCATGCGCGGTGACGCCGACGATGGGCACGCGCCGGCCCGTCGCCGCCTCGGCCTCGCGAATCCGCGCCGTCGCCTCCAGCCCGTTCATCTCCGGCATCGACACGTCCATCAGGATCATGCGCGGGTTCATGGCCCGGCACGCCTCGACGGCGAGCCGGCCGTTGCCGACGATCTCGTAGGTCAGGCCGGTCTCGTTGAGGATCTGGGTGAAGACGAGCTGGTTGACCTCGTTGTCCTCGGCGACGAGCACGTCGACGCGGTGATCGCGGCCATCGCCGCGCGGCACGATGCGCAGATCCTGCGGCGGCGCCTCCCGGGCGCCCCTGGCCTCGGCGGCGGTTGCGAGGGCGGCCGTGGCGGGTGGCGTCGCGCCGCCGCCCGCCCGGCGGCCGCGATGCTTCTGGATCGCCGCGACAACCGCCTCCAGCAGCGCCGAGGACCGCGCCGGCTTGATGAGGTGCTGGTCGACGGCGATGTCGCGGTAGCCGGGCTGGCCGAGCTGCTGGTCGACGGAGGTGAGCATGACGATGGGCGTGTCGGCGACCTGCGGCGTGGCGCGCACGATGCGCGCCATCTCGGCCCCGGTCATGCCCGGCATCTGGTAGTCGAGGACGAGGCAGTCCACGCTCAGGCCGAGCGCCGCCACCGCCCGCAGCACGGCGATGCCCTCCTCGCCGCTTTCGGCCGCGCAGGCGTCGAAGCCCCAGCTTGCCATCTGCTCCATCAGGATGGCGCGGTTGACGGCGTTGTCGTCCACCACGAGGATGCGCGCGCCCGAGACGTCGACCGGCATGATCCGCTCCTTCCGCGAGGTTTCGGCGCGCGGCAGGCGCAGGGTGAACCAGAAGGTCGAGCCCTCGCCCTCCCGGCTTTCCGCGCCGATCTCGCCGCCCATCATCGCCACCAGCCGCGAGGTGATGGCCAGCCCCAGCCCCGTGCCCTCGTGGCGGCGGGTCGAGGACGAATCGACCTGGCTGAACTTGTCGAACACCTGGCCGAGCTTGTCCTGCGGGATGCCGATGCCGGTGTCGGTGACGGCCACGCGCAGCACCGTCCCGGCGCCGTCGTCCTTCCCGCCGACATCGACCAGCACGTGGCCGGATTCGGTGAACTTCACCGCATTGCCGACGAGGTTGGTGATGATCTGGCGGATGCGGCCGGCATCGCCGACATAGTGGCCGTGCAGGTCCGGCTGCACGCGCACGATCAGCTCCAGGTTCTTCTCCTTGGCGCGGGTGGAGACCAGCGTCGCCACGTCCTCGATCGCCTCGGCGAGATGGAACGGGGCCGGGTCGAGCACCAGCTGGCCGGCGTCGATCTTGGAGAAGTCGAGGATGTCGTTGATGATGGTCAGCAGCGCCGTGCCCGACTTGGCGATGATGTCGACGAAGGTGCGCTGCCGCGAATCAAGGTCGGACTTGGCGAGCAGCTCGGCCATGCCGAGCACGCCGTTCATCGGCGTCCTGATCTCGTGGCTCATGTTGGCGAGGAACTCGGACTTGGCCCGGTCGGCCAGCACGGCGCGGCGCTGGGCCTCCTCCAGCGCCTCCTCGCGCCGCTTCATCTCGGTGATGTCGTAATAGGAGACCAGCCGCTTGCCGCCCGACAGCGACGTCACCGAATAGATCATGGTGAAGCCGTCGGCGCGGCGGAACTCGCGCGGCGCGGTGTCGCCCTGCCGGATCTCGTCGAGGCGGAAGGCGACGTAGTCCTCCCATTCCTCGTCGCCGACGTCGTAGATGCCGTTGTGGCGGTTGACGTCCATCAGCGCGCGGAACGGCTGGCCGATCGGCACGTCCTGCGGCGTCACCTTCCAGATGTCGAAGAAGGTCTTGTTGACGAGCGTGGTGTTGAGGTCGCAATCGAGGATGACGACGCCGAGATTCATGACGTCGAGGCTGCGCTGCAGGTCGTGCAGCAGCGCCTCGGCGCGGCGCTTGGCCTCGGCCAGCTCGGCCTCGCGGGCGAGCGGCGCGTCGGGCGGCCGGCCGCGCGGGCCGCCATGGTCGCGCCCGTCCTCCTGCCCGGCCGCAAGCGGCCCGTTTGCGTCGTCGTCTTCCTCCATCGGTACAGACGCAATGCCCCTCCCGGAAGATTCCCCCGGGGCGGCTTATATTCGAGATGGCTTAACGAAATGCTAACCATGACGGCGGCCTGCGCGGTCGGCCGCGGGCCCATGGGCTGCGCGGGAGCGGAAGCGACAGGCCCGAAAACAGAAAACCCGCCGGGGGAGGAGGTCCGGCGGGTCGTTCTGAGGCGCGGCTGGGAGGAGGAGTGCCGCGCCGGGTGTCGGCTTTCTGGGAGGAGGATGATCGCCGACAGGCCGGATATAGGTGCGGTCTCCCGCAGAGGCAACCGCGCGCCGCGCATGGCTGCCTTGCAGGATTGTCTGTACGCGGACGGCGGGTTCCGGCCTATGTCCCGCCGATAGTGCGCCGCCGGCCGGGATGGCGAGTGCGGTGCCTGCCATCAGCCGCAGATCGCGGAATGCACGCATCGGTAACGATTTCCGGGTTATCATACAACTTTCGGCAACTTATAGTGTTATTTTGTCGAGATATAAGTAGAAATTTCTCGCCACCACAATATGTAGCAAATACTATACTGGTTTGAGTTTTCGATTTTTGATCGATTTACTCCATCTTAACTGCATTTCGCCATCACTCGTGTCGTGATCGCAGCCGTTCCTGCAACGGCGAGGCATGATGCCGGGCGACTCCGTCGGTCGCGCCGACATGCCGGACCTTGCTCCTCGCGCAGTGGATGACGGATGACCAGCCAGCCCCACGACACGGTCGCTCTCAGGGAGCGCCTCGACTTCATCGGCCTCGACGACGCGGCGCGCCGGCGGCTGCAGGCGCTCAGCCAGGTGATCGAGCATTCGATCGCCGGCGCGCTCGATGCTTTCTACACCAGGGTGCGCGCGACGCCGCAGACGCACGCCATGTTCTCGAACGAACAGCACCTGCAAGGCGCCAAGCAGCGCCAGGAGCGCCACTGGGCGCTGATCGCCAATGCCGAGTTCGACGGGCGCTACGTGGACGGCGTGTCGAAGGTGGGCAGGGTGCATGCCCGCCTCGGGCTCGAGCCGCGCTGGTATATCGGCGGCTACGCGCTGATCCTCGAGCAGCTCATCGCCTCGGTCGTCGCCGCGCGCTGGCCTTCGGCCTTCGGCCGCAGGCACGCCGCCACGCTCGCCCGCGACGTGTCGGTCGTGGTCAAGGCGGCGATGCTCGACATGGACTACGGCATCTCGATCTATCTGGAGGAGCTGGCGGCGGCGCGCAGGAAGACCGAGGAGGAGAAGGCGAAGGCCGAGGCCGACCAGCGCCGGGCGCTGCAATCGCTGGCCGAGGCGCTGGACGCGCTGGCGGCGGGCGATCTCGCAAGCCGGCTGTCGGCCGACATGCCGGCCGAGTTCGCCGGGATGGCGGGGAACTTCAACGCGGCGGTGGGCGCGCTGCATGCGGCCATCGCCGACGTTTCCGCCACCTCCACCGCGATCATGGCCGGCGCGGAGGGCATCGCCGTCGCCTCCGACGACCTGTCGCGGCGCACCGAGCAGCAGGCGGCGAGCCTGGAGCAGAGCTCCGCGGCGCTGCACGAGCTGTCGCAGAGCGTGCGGCTGACGGCCGACAACGCCACGCAGGCCTCGCATGTGGTCTCGGCCACGCAGGCCGAGGCCAGCCAGTCCGGCAAGGTGGTGGCCGACGCCGTCGCCGCGATGGGCCGGATCAAGGCGTCGTCGCAGGAGATCGCCGCCATCATCGGCGTCATCGACGAGATCGCCTTCCAGACCAACCTTCTGGCGCTCAACGCCGGGGTGGAGGCCGCGCGCGCCGGCGATGCCGGGCGCGGCTTCGCCGTGGTGGCGCAGGAGGTGCGCAGCCTCGCCCAGCGCTGCGCCAGCTCGGCCAGGGAGATCAAGGAGCTGATCTCGACCAGCGGCGACCAGGTCGAGGCCGGCGTGTCGCTGGTCGGCGCGGCCGGCGAGGCGCTGGCGCGCATGATCGGCCGCATCGACGAGATCAACCATCTGATGACCGACATCGCCTCGGCCGCCGGCGAGCAGTCGCGCGGCATCGCCGAGGTCAACACCGCCGTCAGCCAGATGGACCAGATCACGCAGCAGAACGCGGCGATGGTGGAGGAGACCTCGGCCGAGACGCAGCGGCTGAAGGACGAGGCGCTGGACCTCGCCGCCAAGCTCGAGCGCTTCCGCATCCATGGCGAGGCGGCGCGGCCGGCGGGGAGGCCCGCCGCCGCACCGAGGCCGCCGGAACCGCAGCGGATGCCGCCACGCGCCGGCGGGGCCGCCGCGGGCGGCCGCGCCGGCAGGGCGTCGGCGCTTGCGCCGAGCGTGCAGGCCGGGCCGGACGAATCCTGGGAAGAGTTCTGACCGGGACGCGGCGTGCCGCCCGTCTCCGGCGCCGGAAGGCTGCGACAAAATCACGCGGGGATGGCTGGACAGTGCGGCCGTCCCCGGTCATGATCGCGCCATCCGAAACCAGGAGGCGCTGCATATGGGCATTGAAAGTCTGATCGTCTTCATCATCGTCGGCGCGATCGCCGGCTGGCTGGCCGGGCAGCTCGTCAAGGGCTACGGCTTCGGCCTGATCGGCAACATCGTCGTCGGCATCGTCGGCGCCTTCATCGCCGGGTGGCTGTTTCCCGCGCTGGGCTTCAGCATCGGCGGCGGCATCGTCGCGGCGATCATCCACGCCACCATCGGCGCGGTCATCCTGCTCGTGCTCATCAGGCTGGTGAAGCAGGCCTGAGCCTCCCGACCACTTCCCGGGGGGCTGTCGCGGGAATCGCATCATCTCATGCCCTGCCGCCGAAAGGCGGCGGGGCATTTCTCATTCGTGTTGCGTGTCGCGTGTCGGTATTGGGGGCGGCGGCGCGCGCCGGGCTCAGCGGCGATTGCCGCCGAGCACGAAAACCGCGGCGGCGACGGCGAGCGCGGCGAGCCCCACCACCGCGGCGGTGCGGGCCGGGTTCTCGCGGATCGTCTCCTCCAGATCGTGCGCGCGGCGGCGGATGACGGGCAGCGCGTGGCCGATGCGCTCGGCGACGTCGTCATAGAGGCCGGCCGCCTCGCCGCTGGCGCCGCGCCAGGCGGCCGCGCCGCGCCTGGAGGCCGAGCGGCTGAGCGCGGCGACCTCGCGGCGCAGGGCCTCGACGTCGCGGTGAAGGTCGTAGCCGTCGCTGCGGCTGGAGAACAGCGCCATGGAAACACTCCTTGTCCGATGTGCGGGGCGCCGGCTCGCCGGCGCCCGGATTCGCAGACAGGAACGGCTGCCCGGCGCGAAGGTTCCATGCCCCGGGGCTCCCTGCCGGGGCTCGCCCGGGGCGCGACGCCGCGGCGCGCTCGTGGTTGCGCGGGGCTCCTCAGTCCTCCTCGACGAAGACCTCCTCGCGCTTCCTGCGCACCGAGGGCAGCAGCACGACGACCAGCACGATCACCGACAGCGCCAGCAGCGTGGCGCTGATCGGCCGCGTGACGAACACCATCGGGTCGCCGCGCGAGATGATCATGGCGCGGCGCAGGTGCTCCTCCAGCATCGGGCCGAGGATGAAGCCGAGCAGCAGCGGCGCCGGCTCGCAGCCGAAGCGCACCAGCGCGTAGCCGAGCGCGCCGAAGACGGCCAGCGTGTAGAGGTCGTAGGGGTTGGAGTTGATCGAGTAGATGCCGATGGCCGCGAAGGCCATGATCGCCGGAAACAGCAGGTAATAGGGGATGGTCAGCAGCCGCACCCACAGGCCGATCAGCGGCAGGTTGAGCAGCACCAGCATCAGGTTTCCGGCCCACATCGAGGCGATGATGCCCCAGAACAGCTCCGGGTTCTGGTTGACGACGTTCGGCCCCGGCACGATGCCCTGGATGATCATGGCGCCGATCATCAGCGCCATCACCGGGTTGGCGGGAATGCCGAGGGTGAGCATGGGGATGAAGGAGGTCTGCGCGCCGGCGTTGTTGGCGCTCTCGGGCGCGGCGACGCCCTCGATCGCGCCCTTGCCGAACTCCTCCGGCGTCTTCGACAGCTTCTTCTCCACCGAATAGGAGGCGAAGGAGGCGAGGATGGCGCCGCCGCCCGGCAGCACGCCGAGCAGCGAGCCGAGCGCGGTGCCGCGCACCACGGGCGCGGCCATGCGGCGGAAGTCCTCGCGCGTGGGCCACAGATTGGTGACCTTCTTGACCATCACGTCGCGGTCGGTCTCGTTCTCGAGGTTGCGCAGGATCTCGGCGATGCCGAAGATGCCGACGGCGACGGCGACGAAGTTCAGCTCGTCGGCGAGCTCGGGGATGCCGAAGGTGAAGCGCGGCGCGCCGGAATAGAGGTCGGCGCCGACCAGGCCGAACAGGAGCCCCACGACGATCATGGCCGTGGCCTTGAGCACCGAGCCGTGCGCCAGCGCCACGGCCGAGACCAGGCCGAGCACCATCAGCGAGAAATATTCGGCCGAGCCGAAATTGAGCGCGGCGGCGGCGAGCGGCGGCGCGAACAGGGCGAGGATCACGGTCGCGACCGTGCCGGCGAAGAAGGAGCCGAGCGCGGCGGTGGCGAGCGCGATGCCGGCGCGGCCGCGCCTGGCCATCTGGTAGCCGTCGATCGCGGTGACGGCGGAGGAGGATTCGCCCGGCAGGTTGATGAGGATCGCCGTGGTCGAGCCGCCATACTGCGCGCCGTAATAGATGCCGGCCAGCATGATGAGCGAGGTCGAGGGATCGAGGCCGAGTGTGATCGGCAGCAGCATGGCGATGGTGGCGGTGGGGCCGATGCCCGGCAGCACGCCGACCAGCGTGCCCAGCAGGCAGCCGAGGAAGCAGAAGGCGAGGTTGTGCGGTTGCAGCGCGACGGACAGGCCCAGCCCGAGATTTGCGACCAGATCCATGTCAGCGCACCCCGAAGATCGGCCGCGTCCACGGCTCGACGGCCGAGCCGAACAGCCTGAGCGGCAGGCCGAGCCCGAGATTGAAGACGACGACGCAGAACACCGTCAGCCCGACCGTGAGCAGCAGCGCGGCCGCGACGGTCATGCGCCGGCTGGCGAAGGAGGTGAGGAAGGTGGTTATCAGCAGCACCGGCACCATGCCGAGCGGCCGGATCAGCAGGCCGAAGATGACCGGCACCGAAAGAAGCACGGCAAGGCCGCGCCAGGGCAGGGGGCCGCGCGGCTCGTCGCCGTGGGCGACCGATTTCAGCGCCACCGCGAGGCCGAGCACGATCAGGATGCCCGACAGCATGATCGGGAAATAGCCCGGCCCCATGCGCCGCGCCGTGCCGATGTCGAGCTCCAGCAGCGTGATCGCCGCGAAGCCCAGGCCGATGGCGATGAAGATCGCGCCGGCGCCAAGGTCGCTTCTGTTGAAGGTCATCGGCCGTGTCCTTGTCTCACCGGAAAAGACCGGCGCGGCCGGAGCCGCGCCGGCAAGGGCCATGCGGCGCCCGCTCAGTCGGCGTAGACGCCGGCCGCCTCGATCAGCGGCTTCCAGCGGGCGATCTCGGATTCGACCTTGGCCTTGAGCGCGGCGGGAGTGGCGTTCTCCTGCGGCTCGGGCGAGGTAGCGAGCGCGGCGAAGCGGTCGATCACGTTCTGGTCCTGGAGCGCGACCTGCAGCGACTGGCTCATGCGCTCGACGACCGCCGCGTCGGTGCCCTTGGGCGCGTAGATGCCGTGCCAGATGCCGAACTGCATGGAGGCCAGCCCGCCCTCGGCCGTCGTCGGCAGGTCGGGAAGCTGGTCCAGCCGCTCGGCGCTGGTCACGGCATAGGCCTTCACGGCGCCGGCCTGGATCTGGCTCGTGGTGTTGGTGGTCTGGTCGCACATGAAGTCGACCTGGCCGCCGAGCAGGTCGGTCATGGCCGGGCCGGTGCCCTGATAGGGCACGGTGGTGAGCTGGGTGTCGATCTCGCTCATGAACAGCATGCCGCACAGATGCGAGGCCGCGCCGATGCCGGCATTGGCGTAGGTGACGTCGTCGGCGTTCTCCTTGACGTAGGAGATCAGGCCCTGGAGGTCGTCGGCCGGAAAGCCGGGCCTGGCGATGATGGTCATCGGCACCTCGGTGACGAGGCCGACATATTCGAAGGATTCGAGCGGGTTGTAGGCGAGCTTGCGATAGAGCGTGGCGCTGGTGGCCATGCCGATGTGATGCAGCAGCACGGTGTAGCCGTCGGCCTCGGCGGCGGCGACGCGGGCCGCGCCCACCGTGCCGCCGGCGCCGCCGACGTTCTCGACGATGACCTGCTGGCCCAGGTCGCGGCTCATGGCCTCGGCGACCAGGCGCGCGACCGTGTCGGTCGGCCCGCCGGCCGAGAACGGCACGATCATCGTGATGGTGCGCTCCGGCCAGCCCTGGGCGCCGGCGGCCAGCGGCGCCACCGAGCAGGCCGCGGCCAGCACGAGCGATGCAACGATCTTGTTCATGGAAAGCTCCTCCCGGAGACCGATGTCGGACCACACGGCGCGCGGTCTCCTCCCAGCGCCGAACGTGGATGGCCAACTAGGAGGAAGGGTGGGAGGGAAATGCAACGCCGTCAACACGCGCTTGACAGCGGACTTTCCTTCTCCATGGCGGCGATGGGTGGAATCCGTAACATCGGGGCCCGCGCATGTGTGCGAACCGACACATCGGCGCAAGGACGGCGGGCGGCCCGGCCGCCGGCTACTCCTCGCCGCCGGCCTCGCGCCCCCCATGGCGCCCGAGGTCCTTCTTGTCGAGGCGGTAGCGCTGCATCTTCTCGTAGAGCGTCTTGCGCGAGATGCCGAGCGCCTCGTAGACGGGCTTGAGGCTGCCGCCATGGGCCTGGAGCGCGCCGGCGATCACCGCCCGCTCGAAGCGCGCGACCTGCTCGGCCAGCCCCACCGCCTCGCCGCCGCCGGCGTCGATGCCGTCGACGCCCAGCCCCAGCACCCAGCGGTCGGCGGCGTTGCGCAGCTCGCGCACGTTGCCCGGCCAGTCGCGCCGGGCGATCTCGGCCACCACATGCGGCGGCGGCTCGACGAAGTCGCGGCGGTAGCGGCCGGCGGCCTCGCGCACGAGCTGGAGGAACAGCAGCGGCACGTCCTCGCGCCGGTCGGCCAGCGGCGGGATGCGCAGCGTCACCACGTTGAGGCGATAGAACAGGTCGGCGCGGAAGCGGCCGGCAGCGACCTCGTCCGCCAGCTCGGCCTTGCTGGTGGCGATGAAGCGCAGGTCGAGCGGGATCGGCTCGTTGGAGCCCAGGCGCACGATCACCCGCTCCTCCAGCACGCGCAGGAGCTTGGCCTGGGTGTCGGCGGGCATGGAGCCGATCTCGTCGAGCAGCACGGTTCCGCCGCGCGCGTGCTCGAACTTGCCGTAGCGCGGCCTGAGCGCCCCCGGGAACGCGCCGGCCTCGTGGCCGAACAGCTCGCTCTCGATCAGGCTGGCCGGCAGCGCCGCGCAGTTGATGGCCACGAAGGGGCGGCTGGCGCGGCCGCTGATGTCGTGGAGCGCGCGGGCCGTCACCTCCTTGCCGACGCCGGTGTCGCCGACGATCAGCACGTCGGCGTCGGTGCCGGCCAGCGCGCGCAGCCGGTAGCGCAGGTCGATCATCGCCGGCGAGCGGCCCGGCAGGCGGGTCTCGACGTCGTCCTGCTTGCCGGCGGCGGCGCGCAGGAGCCGGTTCTCCAGCACCAGGGCGCGCCGGTCGAGCGCGCGGGCGGCGACGTCGGCGAGGTGCTGGGTGTCGAACGGCTTCTCGATGAAGTCGTAGGCGCCCTCGCGCATGGCGCGCACGGCCAGCTGCACGTCGCCGTGGCCGGTGACGAGGATGACCGGCAGGTCGGCGTCGATGTCGTGGACGCGCGAAAGCAGCGTCATGCCGTCCATGCCGGGCATGCGGATGTCGCTGACCACGACGCCGTTGAAGCCGGGCGTGACATAGTCGAGCGCGGCCTCGGCGGCGGCGAAGTCGCCCACGCAGAAGCCGGCGAGCTGGAGCGACTGCGCCGTCGAGCGGCGGATGTCCTCCTCGTCGTCGACCAGCAGCACGGTCGCGGGCTTCATGCCGCGGCCTCGCTTTCGCGCGCCTGCGCGGCGTCGAGCAGGATGGTGACGAGGGTGCCGCCCCCGGGGTGGCGCTCGACGGTGAGCGAGCCGCCGAAGTCCTTGACGATGTTGTAGGAGATCGACAGCCCCAGCCCCAGCCCCTTGCCGACGCCCTTGGTGGAGAAGAAGGGATCGAAGATGCGCCCGGCGATGGCCTCGGGAACGCCCGGCCCGCGGTCGCGCACGGTGATGGCGACCCGTCCGCCCTCGCGCCTGGCGCGAAGGTCGATGTCGCGGTCGGCGCGGCCCTCGACCGCGTCGGCGGCGTTGGAGACGACGTTGACCAGCACCTGCTGCAACCGCACCGAGCCGGCATGGACGACGAGAGGCTCGGGGCCGAGATCGACGACGAGCGCGGCATCGGCGGCCTTGAGCCGCCAGCCGACGATCTCCAGCGTGTCGCGCACCGCCTCCTCCAGCGCCACCGGACCGAGCTTCTGGTTGGGCTTGCGCGCGAAGTTGCGCAGGTGGCGGCTGATCGCGGCCATGCGGTCGACGAGGCTGGCGATGCGGCTCACGGCCTCGCGCGCCTCCTCGACGCGGCCGCGTTCGATCAGGATGCCGGCATTGTCGGCATAGGTGCGAACCGCCGCCAGCGGCTGGTTGAACTCGTGCGACAGCGCCGCCGACATCTGGCCGAGCGCGGCGAGCTTGCCGGCCTGGACGAGGTCGGACTGGGTCTTGCGCAGCGCCCGCTCGGTGGCGCGGCGCTCGGCCACCTCCTCCTTCAGCAGCCGGTTGACCTCGGCGAGGTCGGCGGTGCGCTCGGCGACGCGGTGCTCCAGCTCCTCCTGCGCCTCGCGCTGGACCTGAAGCCGCTCGGCCAGCCGCGCCCGCCGTTGCAGCCACACGGCCGCGCCCATGGCGGCGAGCGCGACGAGGAGGACGAGGGCGGCGATGGTGGTCAGCACCTGCGCGCGCACCGACGCCGTGTCGAGCAGCACCTTCACCGTCCAGTCGGCCTCGGGCATCGCCTCGGTGACGGTGAGATACTGGCGCGTGCCCTCCGGGCCGGAAATCGAGAGCAGGTCGTGGCCGTAGCTCGTGCGGACGCGCGCGGCCGGCAGCTCGACCAGCGGCGCATCGGCGTAGCGGCGGGTGGCGGCGGTGCGGGCGAGCCGGTCCTGCGTCAGCGGCTGGATGGCGGAGAACAGCCAGCCCGGCCGGCTGGTCATGAAGATGATGCCTTCGGGATCGGTGACGATGATCTCGTAGTCGCCGCCGCGCCACGAGCTTTCGATGGCGTCGACGTCGATCTTGACCACCACCACGCCCGTGATCGCCTCCCCGTGGGTGCCATTGGAGCGGATCGGCGCGCCGAAATAGTAGCCGCGCTTGAGCGAGGTGGTGCCGAGCGCGAAGAAGCGGCCCTTGCCGCCGGCGAGCGCGTCGAGGAAATAGGGCCGGTAGCTGAAGTTCTCGCCGATGAAGGTCGGGGTCTGGTCGAAGTTGGAGGCCGCCAGGGTCAGGCCGTCGGGCAGCAGGATGTAGATGTCGGAGGATTCCAGCAGCGCGTTCACCGCCTTCAGATAGCGGTTCATGGCGTCGACGCGCGCGGGATCGCTAGGGCTGGAGGCGAGGTCCTTGACGTCCTTGTGGTCGGCGATCAGCTCGGGCAGCTTCTCGTAGCGGGCGAGCTGGCCGCGCAGCGCCGTCACCGCGAGGCCGAGCGTGTTGGCCCCGCGGCCGGCGGCCTGGTCGAGATAGATCGCCGTGGCGTAGCGGTTGCCGAAGCTGGCGATCAGCAGGCACAGCACGCCGGCGACGGCGGCCAGAACGATCGAATGGCGACGCCAGAGCCTCATCATGCGTCCGCTGCGGTTTGCTTGATCCATAATCATAGACCGGGCAGGGTGCGGTGTCGAATGCGCGTCGGGCCCCGGAGATGCGCCGGCGCCCGGGCGCCGGAGCCGCCCGGCGCTAGTTCGTGACGCGGATGTGGATTTCGTCGCCGTACAGGCTGGTCTGCTCCGTTCCCGGCACCCGTGCGGTGAACAGGATCGCCCTCGCGGGGATGCGTCCGCCGCAACGGCGGCTGAAGCGCGTGCCCACGCCTCCGTCCGAGAGCGTGCCGGTCACGAGCCTGGGCAACAGGACGCTGGCGCTTTCCCAGGACGGAGCGTCGCCACAGTCGTTGCCGCGCGCGCCATGTATGATGACCGCGTCGCCCACCTGCACGGTGACGTTGCGCACATACTCCGCCTGGATGCCTTCCAGGCTCGCCGCGGGGTCGATGAACGTTTCCCGTTCACCCCGGCCCAGATGGATCGCGGACAGCGCTGCCGCCGCGACGACCATCAGGCCGCCGCCGGCGATGACGGGCCATCTCGCCCTGACGGCCGGGGCGGCGGCGTCCATCGCCACGGCGTCCCGTGGCGCCGCCTCGGGCGTCCGCCTGACCTTCGCCTCGCCGTAGAGCCGGTTCCAGTGGATGCGCAGGTCGTCGTTCCGGTCGACCTTGAGGATCTTCGTCAGCAGCAGGAAATTCCTGCGCTGCGGCATGTGGATCCCCTGCCGCCAGTTGCGCAGGCTCTTCACCGCCGCGTCGAACGCCGCCTGCGTCTGGTTTCCCTGCGCCGCGCAAAGCTGCTCGGCCAGCGCCATGTTGTCGAGGTATCCCTGCTCCGCGCACAGCATGTCCAGCAGCTCATGCCAATGCCCGCACGCCGCCCACGCCCCGTCGCCCGCCATTGATGCCTCCCCGTGGAATCTGAACTGTCCTTGCCGCCCGGTGTCCCGGCCTTGATCTTGTTAGTCAATCCGGAAAGCTTTTTCCATTGCTTCGGTTTCTTCCGCGGAAGGGGGCTGTCCCTTCCGGCAGCGAAGGCTATGCCGGACACGTTGCGAACGGGCGGGAGCGTTCAAGGGCGGGAGCGCCCGGCGGACGATGCGCGACCTTGCCTCCTCGCGACTCCAGAACCCCATACGGACGGAAGAGGATCATCCATGAAGCTCGGGAAACTCGTCGGATCGGCTGCCGCGCTCGCGGTTCTTGCCGCATGCTCCACCAGTGGAGACGGCGCAGGCACGGCATCCGCCCCTGCGCAGCCTTTCAACATCGCAAGCGTCAGCATCAGCCCGATGACGCAGGCCAACCTGTGCGCTTCGCTCGGCGGGCAGGGGCAGGCCCCGACCGTCACGATCCGGCACACCGCGGCGGCGGGGGTCCCGATCCGTCTTCACATGCAGGACAAGCTGAGCGACGGCAGCACGTTCAATCACCACAGCACGCGCGTCGCGTCGGACGGCTCGGGCACGACGACGGTGAACCACCGCTTCCTGCCCCCGTGCAACACGACCGGCGGACGCCTGAACTCGCACTATCAGCTGACGGTCGAGGCGGGAGGCAAATCCACGACGGTCTCCTGGGGCCGCTACAATTCGGCATCGCGGCAGATCCGGTAACCGCTGTCGCGGCCACGGCGGCGGCATGGCTTCCGTCGCCGTGGGCCTTTCCCGCCGTCGGGCGGTTCCGTTACTTGTCCAGCACGTCCGCCCATTCGGGATGGCGCTTGAACTGCGCGGCCGCGAAGGGGCACAGCGGCACCACCGCCGTGCCCGCGGCGCGAGCGTCCTCCACCGCGCGCGCCACCAGCTTCGCGCCGATGCCCTGGCCGCGGAAGGCGTCGGGCACGCCGGTATGGTCGATGATGATGCGGCTGTCGCCGACCCTTGTGAAGGTCACCTCGGCCTCGGCGCCGTCCGGCCCGCGCACCACGTAGCGGCCCTTGCCGCCCTTGTCCTCGAGCTCGATCGGCAGTTCGTTGTCCATCATGTCCTCCTTCGGGATCGCGCGTGCCGGCCGGCGAGAAAGGCGTGGGCGGCGACGATCTCGCCCTGCCGGATCTCGTGGCCGCCATCGTGCCAGAAAATGTCCGCCCCGGCGCCGCGCCGGCGCAGCGTCGAGACGAGGCTTTCGGTCAGGTCCGGCGGGCAGATCGGGTCCCGCCTGCCGGCCGTCACCAGCACGGCCGTGCCGGCAAGGCTGCCCGCGTCCGCCGGCGTGAACGGGATCAGCGGGTGCATCAGCACGGCCGCGTCGAACAGGCCGGGATGCGAGAACAGCACCGAGGCCAGGATGTTGGCACCGTTGGAATAGCCGAGGCCCAGCACCGCCGCGCCGGCATGCGCCTCGCGCCGGCCGGCGACGAAGGCGGCCATCTTCGCCGTCGCCCGGGCGAGGTCGTCCATGTCGTAGACGCCCTCCGCGGTGCGGCGGAAGTAGCGCGCGGCCCCGTGCTCGCTGACGTCGCCGCGCGGGGCGACCACGGTCGCCTCCGGCAGCAGGTCGCGGCCCAGCCCGAGGAACTGGGTCTCGTCGGCCCCGGTGCCGTGGAAGACGAACAGCAGCGGCCCGCCGGGCGCGCCCGGCTCGGCGCGGTGGATGTAGCCGTCCCTCGCAGCCGCCTCAGTCACGGATCGGCTCCAGATGCTGCTCGAGGAAGGGCCGCAGGTGCTCGTGCTGCCTGGGCAGCTTCAGCGCCTCGCCGAGATGGGCGGTGTCCTCGTCGCGGTCGAAGCCCGGCTCGTTGGTCGAGACCTCGAACAGCACGCCGCCGGGGGTGCGGAAATAGATGGCGAAGAAGTAGTCGCGGTCGATCACCGGCGTCACCTGGTAGCCGGTCTCCATCAGCGCCTTGCGCACCTCCAGCTGCCTGCCGCGGTCCTCGACGGCGAAGGCGACGTGGTGGACGGAGCCCGCGCCCTGGCGCGCGTGGCCGGTCGAGGGCAGCGTCTCGATGTCGACGATGCTGGCGCCGTTGTCGGCGCCGGCGATGGCGAAGCGGCGCACCGCGCCGGCGCTGTCGACCTCCTCGTGGTTCATGAAGCGCAGCAGCTCCGCGGTGGCGCCGTCGTCGGCGAGCCGCATCGACACCGAATGGAAGCCGCGGATCGCCACGTCCTCGCCGACGCCGTTGCCGGTCCACGGCGCGCGGGCGTCGTCATAGGTCTCGACGAGGGCGAAGCCGTCGCCGTCGGGGCCGGCGAAGGAAAGCCGCTTCTCGCCGAACAGCTCGGCGCGCGCCAGCCCCGTCGCGCCGTGGGCGGCCAGCCGCTCCTCCCAGAAGGGCAGCGCGCCCGGCGGCACGGCGAAGGCGGTGGTGCCGACCTCGCCGGCGCCGGGGCGGCCGCGCGCCGCGTTGGGGAACGGAAAATAGGTCATGACGGTGCCGGGCGTGCCGGTCTCGTCGGCGTAGTAGAGGTGGTAGACGTCGGGCGCGTCGAAATTCACCGTCTTCTTGATGCGGCGCAGGCCGAGCGTGCGGGTGAAGAAGGCGTTGTTCTCGTTGGCGTCGCGCGCCAGCGAGGTGACGTGATGGAGCCCCTTGATCTGTTTGAGCATGGTGCCGGTCCTTGTTTCAGGCGCCGCGGGGGCGCGGCGTTCGGCTTCCAATGTCGGGCGTCCGCGGCGCGGGCGGAAGGTCGCATCCGCACTATGGATCGTTCTGTGTCAGTGAACAATGCGATCCTCGTCGTTTATTGCGGCATCGTCCATTCGCGAAAAGGCCCGCGCGCGGGCGCGGGCCTTCTCGCCGGGCCCCCTCTGGACTAGCGGGGGACCACGATGAGCTGCTGGTCGCGGCTGTCGGCGAAGGTCGCCGGATCGTAGGCCGGCTGCGCCTCGAGCTGCTCCCTGGTCAGCGAGGTATAGAGGTGCAGCTCGCCGTCGCCGTCGCGCATGAAGGCGAGGTTGTCGAGGTCGAGCGCCACTTCCTTGGCGCCGATGCCGAGGAAGCCGCCGACATCCACGGTCACGGCGTCGACCTGGCCGTCCGTCGACAGGATCACGTCGGCGATCGAGCCGACATTCTCGTCGCCGGCGCCGTAGACGGTGGTGCCGATGAGGTCGTCGGCGCTGACGTCGGCGGCCGGAACCTCGGTCATGCCGGAGCGGTCGATGGCGGAGGTCTCGGTATCGTCGGTGGACGTCACGCCCGGCGCGGCCTCGTCGGCCGGAGCCTGTGCCATGTCACCGGCATCGTCCGCCGGGGCGGCGGCCGGGGGCGTGGTCGTGGCCGCGCCGATCTCCTCGCCGGTCGCCGGCCTGGTGTTGCCGATCTCGGCGTCGGCCGGCATCGGGCGATAGGCCGCGACGTCGAAGGTGGGCAGCGCCTCCAGAGCCTCGCGGGTGGTCTCGACGACGAGGTAGCGGTTGCCGTCGCGTTCCGTCCACTGCACGAGGCCGTACTCGATGGCGACGTCCTTCTTGCCGATGCCGAGGAAGCCGCCGACGCCGATCACCACGGCTTCGGCCTCGCCCTCGGGCGACAGCACGATGTCGCTGATGCTGCCGATGTTCTGGGCGTCGTCGCCGGCGCTCGAATAGACCGTCTGGCCGATGATGCCGGAGGCGAGGTAGCCGTCGGCATGGATCACCTGCGGAGCGGCCTGCTCGGTGGGCATGGTCGGCGCGGTCGGCGCGGTCTGGGCGTAGACGCCGCCGGTCGCCACCAGCGTGGCGATGGCGGTGGTGGCCAGGAGCTTGCGGATCATGATAGTCTCTCCTTGTGCATGGTTGCCTTGTGTGGGTTTCTGGCACGGCGCGCCTTCGCCGAACTTTTCGCGAGGGGAGGCGGGGGCGCGACCTTCACCCTCGCTCAACGTGGGGGCCGCCGCGAAGGTTCCGGCCAAAGTGATCGCCCCGCCGGCGATCCCCGGCCACGGGAACCGAACCGCGTGAGGCCGCATTGTCGGACGCATTGCCGGACACGGGTGCGCGCCGCGCCGCGTGACGGCGGCGACGCGGAGGCGAGGCGGCCATGCGCTTTCAGGTCATCTTGAACAGGGACGGCGGCACCCTGCGCACGCGCGACGTCGAGCGGTTCGCCGCCGGGGCCCGGCGGACGCTGGAAGGGCTCGGCCATGCCGTTTCCGTGACGACCGTGGCGGGCGACGGGTTGGAGAAGGCGCTCGCCGTGGCGGCGGCCGGCCCGGCGGAGGTCGTCATGGTCGGGGGCGGCGACGGCACGGTCTCGGCGGCCGCGGCGCAACTGGCGCATACCGACAAGGCGCTCGCCGTGCTGCCCGCCGGCACGATGAACCTGTTCGCACGCAGCCTGGGCATTCCCCTCGACCTCGACGCGGCGGTGGCGGCGCTCGGCGCCGGCGCGATCGAGGCGGTCGACGTCGCCGCGGCCGACGACAGGATCTTCGTCCACCAGTTCTCGGTCGGCCTCCACGCCAAGCTGATCCGCCTGCGCGAGAAGAAGAGCTTCGGCTCGCGGCTCGGCAAGATGCGCGCCTCCGTCGCCGCCGGCCTGTCGACCTTCTTCCGGCCGCCGCGGCTGGAGGCGGAGCTCGTCGTCGACGGCGGGGCGTTCACGGTCAGGACGGCCGGCATCGGCATCACCAACAACCTCATCGGCGAGGGCTACCGGCTGCCCTATGCGGCGCGGCCGGACGGCGGCGTCCTCGGCGTCTACATCACGCAGGCGCGCCGCCGCCGCGATCTCGCGCGCTTCCTGTTCGGCATCCTGCTCGGCCGCTGGCGGCGCAACGAGCATGTCGACATCCACGAGGCGCGGCAGGTGACGCTGCGGCTTCTCGCCCATCACCGCCGCTTCGGCTGCGCCATAGACGGCGAGCTCGCGCCGCTGGCGAGGGAGACGCGGCTTGCCATCCTGCCGGGCGCGCTGAAGGTGCTGCGCCCGGCCCCGGCCGGCTAGGGCGGCGGACGCCCGGACAAGCCCGGAGTCCGCCTGACTGCAAGATGCTCTAGCCGCCCGCCGGCTGCCGGTCTGCGGAGGCCCGGGCCGGCGATGCCGGCTCCTGCGCCGGCGCGGCGCCGACCGGCTCGTCGGGCGCGATCGCCTTGCCGAAGGTCTCGACGCCCCACCACGCCAGCATGGCGAGCAGCAGGGCGCACACCAGCACGATCAGGATGCGCGGGCCGTTGCGCCCCTGCCGGGCCTTTTCCGGCTCGATGACGGTTCTGGGCATGAGGGCCTCCATGGCCATGTCGCCGCCCCGGAGCGAAATGCGCGCGAGGCGCCGCCGGTTCCGCGGCGACGCCTCGCGATGATGCAGGCGGAGAAGGAGGAGGAAGGCGTCAGTCCTGCCTGTCGCCGTCGTGCGGCGTGTTCTCGCGCCACACGCCATAGGCGAGCGCGGCGGCCGCCGGCAGGATCAGCGCCAGGCCGCGGGCGCGCGAGGCCAGCAGCGTCGGCAGCAGCGCGATGGCGGCGGCGCTCGCCACGGCGCGCGCTTCCTCGCGCCGGCGTTGCGCCTCGCGCCTGGCGCGCGAGCGCGTCGCCAGCCGGTCGACGCCGACGAGGAGGAGGGCGAGCACGACGAACCCGCCGCCGAACCACAGCGCGGCCGCGACCGTGCCGATCTCGCGCGCGGCGGCCACGAAGCCGGCGCCGACGAGGAAGCCCGCCCCGCACAGGAGGAGCAGGCCGGCCAGCGCATAGACCATCGCCGTGCGGCGCGCGCGGCCGATCGCTTCCGACGCCTCGCCGGAAACGATCGCGCCGATCAGGGACGCAAGCGCCTGCACAGGTCTAGCGACGCGACAGAAGGGCGAAGAAGAAGCCGATGCCGGCGGCGATGGCGAGCGAGGTGATCGGCTTCTCGCGCACCGCCTCGGTGATCTGGCGCTCGATGTCTCCGGCATTCGACTTCAGCGCATCCACGGCCGCCTCGCCCTTGACGCGAAGCTGCTCGGCGCCCTCGCTCGCCGCGCGGCGGGCGGCCGACAGCGTGTGCTCGCCGGTGCGGCCGAGCTGTTCGGTAAGGCGGGCGACGTCTTCGCGAAGACGGGCGATCTCGGCCTCGAGATCGGCTGGGGTGGCCTTGGCGTCGTCCTTGCCCGCCTTGCCGGTGGATGCTGTCGCCATGTCGGGAACTCCTGTTGTCTCGTTTGCGGTTGCCGCCTCAACGCGCCGCGCCGCGGCCGGTTCCATCCGCGCCATCATCGCCGCGAACGAGGCCCGCGGCAATGTTAGAGGCGTTCACATCAATTTAGATGACAGGTGCGTAGCGGCGGGGCACAACTGCCTTTTTCGAGGGGAGGGGGTCTTCTTGCGCGACCTTCCGCTGGCGGGCATGCGGGTCCTCGTCATGGAGGACGAAATCCTCATCGCCATGGACGTGGAGCAGCTTTGCCGCGAGTACGGCGCGGCCGAGGTGCTGCTCGTGCATGCGCTGGAGGAGGCCGGCCCCGAGGGGCCGGCGCGCGGCGGCTTCGACGCCGCCATCCTCGACGTCGCGCTCGCCGGGCGCTCGACGCTCGGCTTCGCCGAAAGGCTGGCGGGCGAGGGCGTGCCCTTCGTGTTCGCCACCGGCCACGCCGACGCCGACGGGCTGTTCGACGCCTTTCCCGACGTGGCGGTGATCGGCAAGCCCTATGGCGGGCGCGCGCTGATCGAGGCGCTGGCGCGGGCGATCGCGCGCTCGGCGGCGCTGTCAGGCGGCGTTTGAGCCCATGACCTGGGAGGAGATGGCGTCGGGGCCGTAGTCGGCCTCGCCGGAGACGCCGAGGATTTCCTGCAGCCGGCTCCTGGCGCGCGAGACGCGGCTCTTGATGGTGCCGACGGCGCAGCCGCAGATCTCGGCCGCCTCCTCGTAGGAGAAGCCCGAGGCGCCGATCAGGATGATGGCCTCGCGCTGGTCCTCCGGCAGCTTTTCGAGCGCGGCGCGGAAGTCGCCGAGGTCCATGGCGCCGTGCTGGCCGGGATGGACGGCCACGCGCGCGGTGAGTGCGCCGTCGCTGTCCTGCACCTCGCGGCCGCGCTTGCGCATCTGGGAGTAGAACTCGTTGCGCAGGATGGTGAACACCCACGCCTTCAGGTTGGTGCCGGGCTGGAAGGAGGCCTGCTTGTCCCACGCCTTGACCAGCGTCTCCTGCACCAGATCGTCGGCCTTGTCGGCGTTCTGCGCCAGCGACATGGCGAAGGCGCGCAGGCTGGGGATCGCCCCGAGCAGATCCTGCTTGAAGGTCGAACGATCGTCCATGTCGGCTCCCCTCACTCCCTGTCGCTGCCGCTGGCCGGCACCGCCACCGGCTGCTCGCGATCCTCGAGCTGCCGCAACAGATCCTGGAACTTGTCCGGCACCGCCTCCGACACCAGGTCGTCGTAATACTGCTTGAGCTTGCGTCCGATCTCCGAGTTCGGTCCGAGTGGGTCCGCGCGGCTGCCCGCCCGCTTCAGGCCGCCAGCGGCGGCTGCTCTTGCCTTGGTCATGCTGGTTCTCACTGCCCCCGCCGTGCCCGCCTTGGCGGCACACATCAATGCGCTTTTCCTTTCCCCGGCCACCCGTGCGGCGTTCCGGACCAGGGCCAAACGCGCTCTTTGCGGAATCGTTCCGGGACGGCCGGAACTTTTTTTCGCCGGCCGCGTTGTGGCCCAAACTGCATGCCTGTTCACGCCGCACTTTCATACGACGTCACTGAGGGAGACGCCATATCATGACATTGTCCACACGCATCGCCCCGCATCTGCCGTTCCTGCGGCGCTTCTCGCGCGCGCTGACCGGCTCCCAGACCAGCGGCGACGCGCTGGTGGCCGCCACGCTGGAGGCCATCATCGCCGACATCGGCGTGTTTCCCGAGCTTTCCAGCGACCGCATCGGCCTTTATCGCGTGTTCACCCGCCTGTTCACCTCGGTCGGCATCCGCGTGCCCGAGCCGGAGAGCCAGCCGGCGTGGGAGAGCCGCGCGGCGGCCAACCTGTCCGCGCTCGCGCCGCTGCCGCGCCAGGCGTTCCTGCTGGTCGCCGTCGAGGGCTTCTCCGAGGCCGAGGCCGCCGAGATCCTCGACATCGACGAGAAGGCGTTCGCGGCCCTCCTGTCGGAGGCCAGCGACGAGATCTCGCGCCAGGTGGCGACCGAGGTGCTCATCATCGAGGACGAGCCGCTGATCGCGATGGACATCGAGCAGCTCGTCGAGAGCCTCGGCCACCGCGTGGTCGGCACCGCGCGCACCCACAAGGAGGCCGTGTCGCTGTTCGCCCGCACCGGCCCGAAGATGGTGCTGGCCGACATCCAGCTCGCCGACGGCTCGTCTGGCATCGACGCCGTCAACGAGATCCTGGCGGGCACGCCGGTGCCGGTGATCTTCATCACCGCCTTCCCCGAGCGGCTGCTGACCGGCGAGCGGCCGGAGCCGGCCTTCCTCGTCACCAAGCCGTTCAACCCCGACATGGTCAAGGCGCTCATCAGCCAGGCGCTGTTCTTCGACCGGCAGGCGAAGGCGGCGGCCTGATCCGTCCGCCGCCGGCGACGGCGAGGCCGCCCTTCGGGGCGGCTTTTTCTTGCGCGGGGCGCGGCCGAAAGAGCGGGGCGCGCGCGGAACCAATGCCGGGACGGCGCGTTTTGCGAAACCTCTTGCAAAAGCACATCTCTCACAGGGAGGCAGACCATGCTGTACTGGGCAGTCGTGTTCCTCGTCGTCACCATCATCGCGGGCGCGCTCGGCTTCGGCGGCATCGCCGGCGCCTCCGCCGGCATCGCGCAGATCCTCTTCTTCATCTTCCTCGCCTTCCTCGTCATCTCGCTCGTGGCCGGGCTGATGCGACGGGCCGGCTAGGGAAACGCCGTTGCGCGCGGCCCGGGTCTTCCCGGGCCGTGTGCGAATCAAGGTCGGAATCCCGAAGCCCCTCACTCGGGACTCCGTCTCCCGCCGGGCAGCCGAAGCCGCGAGGCGGAGGCTGTCCGGCGCGGCTTCCGCGGGACCGTGAACCATCGTGAGCCACATGCGTCAGGCTTCGTTCACAATTTCTCCCCTATCCTGCGCCGGCCGGGCGGAGGCGCGCGCGGACATTCGCACGCAGGTGGCGCGACAAGGGGTGGTACGGTGCAGCTGAGGCGGGGATTGCTGCGCGCGCTGCGCAACACGGGCATCGTCGTCATCTACCAGACGCCGGACCTCGCCGTGCTGTGGGCGCAGAACGTGCCCGCCGAATGGTCGCAGGGCGACATCATCGGCAAGACCGACGGCGAATTCCTCTCCGGGCCGATGGCCGACCGCATCGCCGAGCTGAAGCGCGGCGTGCTCGCCTCCGGCCAGCCGGAGAAGCTGGAGTTCCACGAAGGCGTCGAGCATGGCGGGCGCTGGTACGACATGTGGATCGATGCCGACACCGGCGACGACGACGAGATCGCCGGCCTGGTCACCACCATGGTCGAGGTCACCGACCGCAAGCGCCGCGAGCAGACGCTGCGCACGCTGCTGCGCGAGGTCAGCCACCGCTCGAAGAACCTGCTCGCCATCATCCAGAGCATCGCCACCCAGACCGGCCGCACCGCCTCGGGCATCGACAGCTTCCTCGACCGCTTTCGCGGCCGGCTGCATTCGCTCGCCTCCTCGCAGGACCTGGTGACCTCGTCCAACTGGCGTGGCGCGATGCTGAGCGAGCTGGTGGAGGGCCAGGTCGGGCGCTTCCGCGAGGACGACGACGGCAGCGTGCGCTTCGAGGGCGTCGACGTCCACCTCAACCCCAACGCGGCGCTGCATATCGGGCTGGCGCTGCACGAGCTGGTGGTCAACTCGATGAGCCACGGCGCGCTTTCGCGGCCGGGCGGGCATGCGCTGCTCACCGCCTCGCTCGCCCCGCGCGGGGCCGACGGCGGCGCGCCGTCGCTGATCCTGACCTGGAGCGAGCCGGCCGGCGCCGCCGGCCTGCCCGAGCGCAAGGACTTCGCCAGCGTGGCGCTGGAGCGGGTGGTGCCGCTGTCGCTCGACGGCACGGCGCGCTTCGACGTCAGCGAGGAGCGCCTCGCCTACCGGCTGGAAGTGCCGGCGGCGAATTTCGAGGCCGGATAGGCGCGGTCTCCCGCACGGCGGGGCCGCAAATGAAAAAGCCGGTCTTGCGACCGGCTTTTTCGGCGGTGACGATTTGGGGAAATCTTTCCGCCACGGCGACCGGAATACCCGTTGGGGGGGCTATCGGGTACGGACATCCGGCCGTCGCTCCCGTAAACGGCACCGTCCCGGCAAGGTTCCGGGGCCTTTCGGAAATTTTCGTTTTCTTCATTGCCGGGGCCGGGCGCGGGCTCAGCGTTGCGGGTTGAGGCGCTCGGGCGGGATGCGCACCGTCATCTCGCCCTTCCTCGGCTCGACATAGAGCACCAGCGCGTACATGGCGCCGTAGGCGAGCCCGGCCAGCACGGCCAGCGTCGTCAGGAACCGGAACAGTGTCGGCATCGATGCGCCTGCCATCGTCGCTGTTGCAAACCCGTCCCGTTATGGGACGCGGGCACGGCCATTGCAAGGATGCGCGGCCGCCGCCCGCGCGCGCCCGCCCGCTTGACGCGCCCGCGCTTTTCATGTCGATACCGCGGCAAACGGGGCCAGGACGATGACGGACGAGCCATTGACGGATCTCGCGGCCACGATCCGCGACCGGCTGGGAGACCGCGCGATCGTGTTCGTCGGCCTGATGGGCGCGGGCAAGACCGCCATCGGCCGCCGCGTGGCGCAGGCGCTCGCGCTCCCCTTCGTCGACAGCGACCACGAGATCGAGACGGTGTCGCGCATGAGCGTTCCCGAGCTGTTCGAGCGCTACGGCGAGCCGGAGTTCCGGGCGCTGGAGCAGCGCGTCATCGACAGGCTGCTGCGCGAGGGGCCGCGCGTGGTCTCCACCGGCGGCGGCGCCTTCATGAACGCGGCAACGCGCAGCGCCGTCGCCGAGCGGGGGGTGTCGATCTGGCTCAAGGCCGAGATCGGCCTTTTGATGGAGCGCGTGGCGCGCAACCAGAACCGGCCGCTCCTGAGGAACGCCGATCCGCGCGCGGTGATGGAGAAGCTGATGGCCGAGCGCTATCCCGTCTACGCCACGGCCGACATCACGGTCGAGACCCGCGACGCCGGACGCGAGATCATCGCCCAGGAGACGTTGCAGGCGCTGGGCGACCATCTCGAGAGGCAGGCAGGCGAAAGGGCGGTGCCATGAGCGACGGCGGCAACAACCACGAGACGGTGCGCGTCGAGCTCGGCGCGCGCGGCTACGACATCCTGATCGGCGAGGGCGTGATCGCCGCCGCCGGCGCCGAGATCGCCGCAAGGCTGCCGGGCGCGCGCGCGGCGATCGTCACCGACGAGAACGTCGCGGCGCGCCACGGCGCGGCCCTTGCCGAAAGCCTCGGGGCGGCCGGCATCGCCGCCGCCACGATCGCCGTTTCCCCTGGCGAGAAGAGCAAGAGCTTCGCCGTGCTGGAGGAGGTGGTCGACGCCGTGCTCGCCGCGCGGCTGGAGCGCGGCGACGTGGTGGTGGCGCTCGGCGGCGGCGTCGTCGGCGACCTTGCCGGCTTCGTCGCCGGTATCGTGCGGCGCGGCATGCGCTTCGTGCAGGTGCCGACCTCGCTGCTGGCGCAGGTCGATTCCTCGGTCGGCGGCAAGACCGGCATCAACAGCCCCCGCGGCAAGAACCTCGTCGGCGTCTTCCAGCAGCCGGCGCTGGTGCTGGCCGACACCGGCGTCCTCGACACGCTGCCGCAGCGCGAGTTCCGCGCCGGCTATGCCGAGGTGGCGAAATACGGGCTGATCGACCGCCCCGGCTTCTTCGCCTGGCTGGAGGAGAACTGGCGCGACGTGTTTTCCGGCGGGCCGGCCCGCCGCCACGCCATCGCCGAATCCTGCCGGGCCAAGGCCGAGATGGTGGCGCGCGACGAGTTCGAGACCGGCGACCGGGCGCTGCTCAATCTCGGCCACACCTTCGGCCACGCGCTGGAAGCCGCAACCGGCTACGACAGCGCCCGCCTCGTCCATGGCGAGGGCGTGGCCATCGGCATGGCGCTGGCGCACCGCTTCTCCAGCCGGCTCGACCTGTGCTCGCCGGACGACGCGCGGCGGGTGGAGGCGCATCTTTCCGCCGTCGGCCTGCCGGTCTCCATCGCCGACATCCCCGGCGCGCTGCCGGGGGCGGAGCGCATGCTCGACTACATCGCCCAGGACAAGAAGGTCGCGCGAGGGGCGCTGACCTTCATCCTGACGCGCGGCATCGGCCAGTCGTTCGTGGCGAAGGACGTGGCTGCCTCCGAGGTGCTGTCCTTCCTGAGGACGGCGATGGGCGAGGGGGGCGGCAGATGAACGGGGCGGCCGCGCTCGCCCTCGTGCTTGCGCCGCTCGCCGTGGCGCTGGCGGCGGCGCTGTTCCACCGGCCGCTGCTTGGGCTGTTCGGGCTGGAGCTTGCGCCGCTGTCGCCGGCGATGAGCGGCCGCGAGGAGCTGCGCGGCGCCATGGACGTGCTCCACCGCGAGGGCGCGGTGGTCAAGCAGGATCGCGACCGCGTGGGCGGCCTGCTCGACCTCGCCGAGCTGGAAGTGTGCGACGTCATGGTCCACCGCACGCATATGCGCTCGCTCAACGCCGACGACCCGCCCGAGACGCTGGTGCGCGAGGTGCTGCTGAGCCCGCACACGCGCATGCCGCTGTGGAAGGGCGAGCCGGACAACATCGTCGGCGTCGTCCACGCCAAGGATCTCCTGCGCGCCCTGATCGAGGCCGGCTACGACTTCTCGCAGATCGACATCATGAAGGTGGCGGCCAGGCCCTGGTTCGTGCCCGACACCACGACGCTTCAGGACCAGCTCAACGCCTTCCTGCGCCGCAAGGTGCATTTCGCCGTCGTCGTCGACGAATATGGCGAGGTCGAGGGGCTGGTGACGCTGGAGGACATCATCGAGGAGATCGTCGGCGACATCGCCGACGAGCACGACATCGAGGTGCAGGGCGTGCGCCAGGAGGCCGACGGCTCGGTGGTGGTCGACGGCCAGGTGCCGATCCGCGACCTGAACCGCGCGCTCGACTGGAACCTGCCCGACGACGAGGCCACCACCATCGCCGGCCTCGTGATCCACGAGACCCAGACCATCCCGCGCGAGCGCCAGGCCTTCACCTTCCACGGCAAGCGCTTCATCGTCATGAAGCGCGAGAAGAACCGCATCACCCGCATCAGGATCAGGCCGGCGGAGGAAGGCTGATCCTCACCAGTGCCGCGGCTCGCCCGGCGCCGCCGCCTCGATGGCGAAGGCGTGTACCGTATCGGCCAGCTCCCCGGCGATCAGCGCGTTGATGGCGCGGTGGCGCTCGACGCGGCTCATGCCCGAAAAGGCGTCCGCCACGATGCGCAGGCGCAGATGCGTCTCGCCGGTGCCGTCGAAATGCTCCTGGTGACCGGCATGCAGATGGCTTTCGTTGATGACTTCCAGATGCTGCGGCGAAAACGCGGCCGCGAGCTTTTCCTCGATGTCGGAGCGGATGGACAAGGTTGTCTCCTTTCACCATATAGTGCGGGCAGCCGCATGGTCGGCAACCGGGCCGGCATGCCCGATTCATGCCGGTGGGCAATGATCCCGCAAATGTCAATTCTTGTATCGCGCGGCGAAGCTCCCATAATCGGCGGCGAGCGGCGCCCCTGGATCCGATGAAACCCTACTCCAAATATTTCGAGAAGATCAGGATCCGTCCCGATGCGCACACCCAGACGCGCTCGGGCGAGCCCGGCTGCCAATGGGACGGCTGCGAGGCCGCGGGCACGCACCGCGCCCCGGTCGGGCGCATGCGCGAGGGCGAGTATTTCCGCTTCTGCTTCGACCACGTGCGCGAATACAACAAGAACTTCAACTATTTCTCCGGCCTCGCCGACACCGAGATCGCCCGCTTTCAGAAGGAGGCGCTGACCGGCCACCGCCCGACCTGGAAGCTGGGAGTCAACGGCCATGCGGGTCCGGCGCCCGACTACGCGCAGAAGCGCTCGGGCGCGGCCGGCTACTACAACCGCGTGCGCGACCCCTTCGGCATGTTCGGCGACGAGCCGCGCGGCCCGCGCCATCGGCCGCGGCGGCTCAAGACCCTTGAGGCCAGGGCCATGGAAACGCTTGGACTTGAGGAGAACGCGACTGGCGCGGCCATCAAGGCGCGCTATAAGGAACTCGTCAAGCGCCACCATCCCGATGCCAATGGCGGCGACAGAGGCTCGGAAGACCGCTTCCGCGACGTGCTGCAAGCCTACCGCGTGCTCAAGCAGGCGGGCCTTTGCTAGGCAGAAAGGTTTGTGTTGGGCGGCGCGTCTGCTAGATACGCCTCCGAATTTTGGGACAATGCCGGCGGAAGGCCAGCTTCCGCCCCTGGAGACAGCATGAACAAGGTCGATCGCGACATCGCCAACCTTCCGGACACGACCGTCGACGTCAGGGAGACGTTCGGCTTCGACACCTCGATGGTGGTGCCCGCCTACTCCGCCCCGTCCGAGCACGTGCCGGACATCGATCCCGACTACCTGTTCGACAGGCAGACGACGCTCGCGATCCTTTCCGGCTTCGCCTACAACCGCCGCGTCATGGTCTCCGGCTTCCACGGCACCGGCAAGTCGACCCATATCGAGCAGGTGGCGGCGAGGCTCAACTGGCCGTGCGTGCGCATCAACCTCGACAGCCACGTCTCGCGCATCGACCTCGTCGGCAAGGATGCCATCGTCGTCAAGGACGGCATGCAGGTCACCGAGTTCCGCGACGGCATCCTGCCCTGGGCCTATCAGCACAACGTCGCGCTCGTCTTCGACGAGTACGACGCCGGCCGCCCGGACGTGATGTTCGTCATCCAGCGGGTGCTGGAATCCTCCGGCCGGCTGACGCTGCTCGACCAGAGCCGCGTCATCCGCCCGCATCCGGCCTTCCGCCTGTTCGCCACCGCCAACACGGTGGGGCTGGGCGACACCACCGGCCTCTACCACGGCACGCAGCAGATCAACCAGGCGCAGATGGACCGCTGGTCCATCGTCACGACGCTGAACTACCTGCCCCACGACAAGGAGGTCGAGATCGTCCTGGCCAAGGCCAAGCACTTCCAGAGCGAGAAGGGCCGCGACATCGTCAACAAGATGGTGCGCGTCGCCGACATGACCCGCTCGGCCTTCATCAACGGCGACCTGTCGACCGTCATGAGCCCGCGCACGGTCATCATGTGGGCCGAGAACGCCGAGATCTTCGACGATGTCGGCTTCGCCTTCCGGCTGACCTTCCTCAACAAGTGCGACGAGCTGGAGCGTTCGGTCGTGGCCGAGTTCTACCAGCGCGCCTTCGGCGAGGAGCTGCCGGAGTCCGCCGCCAACGTGGCGCTGGGGTAGCATTTTCGTGGCCAAGCCCGGCGACAATGTCCGCGACCGCCCGGTGAAGGGCGGCGACGCCGACGCCTTCAAGCGCGCGGTCACGGTGTGCGTGCGCGCGCTCGCCGGCGACGGCGAGCTGGAAGTCACCTTCTCCAAGGAAAGGCCCGGCATGGCGGCCGAGCGGGTGCGCCTGCCCGAACTGCCGAAGAAGCCGTCGCCGCAGGATGTCGCCGTCACGCGCGGGCTGGGCGATTCCATGGCGCTGCGGCGCGCGCGCCACGACCAGCGCCTGCATGTGAGGCTCGCGCCCGAGGGCCAGCAGGCCCGCGCCATCTTCGACGCGGTCGAGCAGGCGCGCGTCGAGGCGATCGGCAGCCGGGCCATGGTCGGCGTCGCCGACAATATCGGCCACATGCTGGAGGACCGCTACGCCCGCGCCAACCTTTCCGCCGTGACCGAGCGCGCCGACGCGCCGCTCGAGGAGGCCGTGGCGCTGATGGTGCGCGAGCGGCTGACCGGCCGGCCGGTGCCGACGTCGGCCGAGCAGATGGTCCGGCTGTGGCGCGAGTGGATCGAGGACAAGGCCGGGGCCGACCTCGACGCGCTCTCCGGCAAGCTCGACGACCAGCAGGCCTTCGCCCGGCTGGTGCGCGACATGCTCGTTTCCATGGACATGGCCGAGGAGCTGGGCGAGGACCAGCAGGACGAGCAGTCCGAGGACGACGAGGCCGACCAGCCGCAGGGCGAGGAAAACAGCGAGGACGGCGGCGAGGACGACCAGGGCTCGGAGCCGTCGCAGGCCGAGGAGGCCGACACCGACGCCGACGACCAGGAGGCCGGCGAGAGCGAGGCCGCCGACGCCACCGCCGACGAGTTCGCCGAGGACGAGGACGCCGACGCCGAGACGCCGGGCGAGGCGAAGCGCCAGGACAACTCCTTCGCCAACCTGTCGAAGGAGATCGACTACAAGGTCTTCACCACCGCCTTCGACGAGACGGTCGGAGCCGAGGAGCTGTGCGACGAGGAGGAGCTCGACCGGCTGCGCGCCTTCCTCGACAAGCAGCTCGCCAATCTCCAGGGCATCGTCGGCCGCCTCGCCAACCGGCTCCAGCGCCGCCTGATGGCGCAGCAGAACCGCTCGTGGGACTTCGACCTCGAGGAAGGCGTGCTCGACACGGCGCGGCTGGTGCGCGTCGTCATCGACCCGATGCAGCCGCTGTCCTTCAAGTGGGAGCGCGACACCCGGTTCCGCGACACGGTGGTGACGCTGCTCATCGACAATTCCGGTTCGATGCGCGGCCGCCCGATCACGGTCGCCGCCACCTGCGCCGACATCCTCGCCCGCACGCTGGAGCGCTGCGGCGTGTCGGTGGAAATCCTCGGCTTCACCACGCGGGCGTGGAAGGGCGGCCAGTCGCGCGAGAAATGGCTGAAGGACGGCAAGCCCGCCAGCCCCGGCCGGCTCAACGACCTGCGCCACATCGTCTACAAGTCGGCCGACGCGCCGTGGCGGCGCGCGCGGCGCAATCTCGGCCTGATGATGCGCGAGGGGCTGCTCAAGGAGAACATCGACGGCGAGGCGCTGTTGTGGGCGCATTCGCGGCTGGTCGCCCGGCCCGAGCAGCGCAAGATCCTGATGATGATCTCCGACGGCGCGCCGGTGGACGACTCGACGCTGTCGGTCAATCCCGGCAACTATCTCGAACGCCACCTGCGCGGCGTCATCGAGCTGATCGAGACGCGCTCGCCGGTCGAGCTGCTCGCCATCGGCATCGGCCACGACGTGACGCGCTACTATCGCCGCGCCGTCACCATCGTCGACGCCGAGGAGCTGGCCGGCGCCATGACCGAGCAGCTTGCCGCCCTGTTCGGCGAGGAGAGCCGGCGCGACACGCGCCGCGCGGCGGGCCGCCGGTGAGGGCAGCCCTCGCGGCTGTCCTTCTCGCGGCGGCGCTCGCCCTTCCCGTCGCCGCGCGGGCCGAGGCCCCGTTCGCCGTCGCCGTCGAGACCCGCGCGATCGCCAGTTTCCGCATCGGCTCGACCGAGACGCGCTTCGGCGCGCTGGAGTTCGCCGGCGGCTTCGAGATGCGCGCTGCCGAGCGCGTCTTCGGGCAGTTGTCGGCGCTGCGGTTCCTGTCGCCCGGCCGCGACTTCGTCGGCGTCGCCGATCACGGCTACTGGTTCTTCGGGACCGTCACGCGCGACAGCGACGGCGCGCCGACCGGCGTTTCCGGCTTCACCATGCAGGCGATCGCGGACGAGCGCGGCGCGGCCATCGCCGCCAAGCGCCGGGCCGATGCCGAGGGGCTCGACGTCGAGGGCGGCGTCGCCACCGTCGCCTTCGAGCGCGAGGCGCGTGTCTGGGAATACGCGCTCGATCCGGCCGGCATGGGCGCGCCGCTGCGCGACCTCGACTTCGTCGTGCCGCGCCACGAGCTGCGCAGCAACCAGGGGCTGGAGACGGTGGCGCGCGCGCCGCAAAGCGGGCCGCTCGCCGGCGCGCGCGTCGTGGTGGCCGAGCGCAGCGTCGACGAGAACGGCGACATCTTCGCGGCCGTCGTCGAGGGACCGCTGAAGGGCGTCTTCAAGGTCAGGCGCAGCGACGGCTTCGACGTCACCGACGGCGTCTTCCTGCCCCAGGGCGACCTGATCCTGCTCGAACGCCGCTTCTCGCTCGTCTCCGGCGTAGCGATGCGGCTGCGGCGCATTGCAGGCGGCGCGATCTCGCCCGGCGCGCTGGTCGACGGCGAAATCCTGATGCAGGCCGACCTTTCCTGCCGCATCGACAACATGGAGGGGCTCGACGCATGGACCCGCGCCGACGGCGCGACCGTCCTGTCGCTGATCTCGGACGACAACCAGTCGTTCCTGCAACGGACGCTCTATCTGGAGTTTGTCATGAGGCAATAGCGAGCAGGGATTCCTGCGACTCGCCATTGCCTATCCGCTTCCTATCGCCTTCTGCACCCGGTTCCTGATCTCGTTCAGCGAGAACGGCTTCGCCACCACGTCGACGACGATGCACTGAAGGTCGGCGGCGCGCTCGCGCTGCTCGGCATAGCCGGTCATCAGCAGGATCTTCAGGCCGGGGAACTCGTTCGCCGCCCGTCTCGCCATCTCGATGCCGTCCATGGCCGGCATGCGGATGTCGGACAGGATCAGGTCGTAGCCGCCCTGCGCGGCGCGGATCGAGGAAAGGCCGAGGTCGCCGTCCCCGGCGGTCTCGACCGCGTGGCCGCCGGCGGCGATGGCGCGGGCGGTGAAGGCGCGCACCGATTCGTCGTCCTCGACGATGAGTATCCTCGCCATGGTCAGGCGTCTCCCTTGACCACGCCGACGAAGGGCAGCTCGCGGAAGGCGTGGCCGACATCCATGCCGTAGCCGACCACGAAGGAATCCGGGCACTCGAAGCCGACGAAGTCGGCGGAAAGCTCGGTCTGCCGCCTGGTGTGCTTGTCGAGGAGGACGGCGATGGACACGCTTTTCGCGCCGCGCGACAGCATCAGGTCGCGGGTGTATTTCAGCGTCTTGCCGGATTCGAGGATGTCGTCGATCAGCAGCACGTCGCGTCCGGCCACCTCGTTGTCGATGTCGCGCAGCACCCTGACCTCGCCCGAGGTGGTGCCGGCGCCGTAGCTGGAGATGAAGATGAACTCGACCTCCGGCGACAGGCCGGTGTCGTGCAGGGCGCGGATCAGGTCTGCGGCGAAGACGAACGAGCCCTTGAGAATGGAGATGACGAGCAGGTCGTCATAGTCGCGTCCGGCGATCGCCTTGGCCAGCTCCAGATTGCGCCTGGCGATCGCCGAGGCGCTGAACAGCACCTCGATGTCCTTGCCCCGCACCACAGGCATCAGCGTTCGTCCTCCGCAAAGGCGACCGAGACCGTCCTGACCCCGCTGCCCGGCGCTTCGAGCCGGCTGGAGAAGGCGTAGCGGTCGCCGGGTTTCAGGTCGGTTCCCCGGCTTCCCAGGCGATAGCGCGTGACGGCGCCGTCATTGGCGGTCACGGCGATCTCGATCGGCGGCAGGGCGAGCGCGTGGCCGCCGCGGTTCTCGGCGCTGCCGTCGACGTAAAGCACGTCGCGGCCGCCATGCGCCTCGACGCGGCTCGCCACGTCGGCGATGTGGAGCGGCGTCTTCGGCGCGGCGGGGCCCGGCGCGCCGCCGGCGACGAAGGCGTGGCCGCCCGAAACCCAGAAGGCGAGCGCGACGAGGAACAGGCCGAACGCCCAGAAGAGCGGCCCGCCGCGCCGCGCGCCGCGCTCGGCAGCCGCCGCGCCCTCCTTCAGGAAGTCCATGCCGGTGACGGTCGCGCTGGCCCCCGCGAAGCGCGGGGGTGAGCCGGCCTCGTCCCGCCGCGGCGAGAGCGTCTCGTACTGCGCGTCGGCGGCGTCGCCGCTGCGGTGCGGCCTTGCGCCGCTGCCGGAGGCGCCGGGCACGATGCCGCCGGACATGATTTCGCCGGAAACCGGGCGTGCCCTGTCGTCATGATCCATGCGGCCGGCCGTCCTTTCGCGATGCCCGTCCATGAGGCCCGTCCATGAGGCTCGTGCCCGGGGTAGCGACAAATGATTAACGCTTCGCTGCCGCGACCGCCAGCTTCCGTGGACATTAACCGCGCGTTAACCATGGCGATGGAAGGTCGGGACCTCGCCGCGAACCTGAAAGACCGGCCCCGGCGTGGCCTGAAGTCCAAGGATTTTCCGTGATTCGCTTCGAGAATGTCGGCTTGAGATACGGCATGGGACCGGAGATTCTCCGCGACATCTCGTTTCACCTGCCCGAGCGGTCGTTCCAGTTCCTCAGCGGCCCGTCGGGCGCGGGCAAGACGACGCTGCTGCGGCTCCTGTTCCTGTCGCTCAAGCCGACGCGCGGCCTCATCACCGTCTTCGGCAAGGACCGCTCGCGCATCACGCCGCGCGACCTGCCGCTGATGCGGCGCAAGATCGGCGTCGTGTTCCAGGACTTCCGCCTGCTCGACCACATGACGACCTACGACAATGTGGCGCTGCCGCTGCGCGTGCGCGGGCGCGAGGAGGCCAGCTACCGCGCCGACGTCATCGAGCTGCTCAAATGGGTGGGGCTGGGCGAGCGCATGCACGTGCTTCCCCCCGTGCTTTCGGGCGGCGAGAAGCAGCGCGCGGCCATCGCCCGCGCACTGATCGAGCAGCCGCGCATCCTGCTCGCCGACGAGCCGACCGGCAATGTCGATCCGCCGCTGGCGCGCCGGCTGCTGCGCCTGTTCATCGAGCTCAACCGGCTGGGCACGGCGGTGATGATCGCCACCCACGACCTCGGCCTGATGGAGCAGGTCGACGCGCGCCGCATGGTGCTTTCCGGCGGAAGGCTCGAGATCCATGATTGAGCCGCGCCGCCTTGCCGGGATCGCGGCCGGGAAACTGGCCGGCGCCGCGGCGCAGGCGCTGCCCGCGCTGCGCCGTCGCCCGCAGCGCAAGGCCGCCCCCATCGTGCCGCCGCAGAACGTCGCCGGCAGCGCGCTGATCCTCGTCATCGCCATCATGACCTTCCTGTCGTGCCTGACGCTGGGCGCCGTCACGCTGGTGCGCGACACCGCTTCGGCCTGGCAGACCCAGATCGCGCGCGAGGCGACGATCCAGATCAAGCCGCAGGACGGGCTCGACATGGAGGCGGCGCTGGAGACGGCCCGGCAGGTCGCGGCCGGCTTCTCCGGCGTGCGCGGCGCCACCGTCGTGGACCGCGCCGCCACCCAGCGCCTGCTGGAGCCCTGGCTCGGCGCCGGCTTCGACATCGACGGCCTGCCGGTGCCGCGTCTCGTCATCGTCACCATCGATCCCGCCGGCCCGCCCGACTTCGCCGCCATGCGCGAGACGCTCGCCGTCGCCGTGCCGCAGGCGATCCTCGACGACCACCGCACCTGGGTCGACCGGCTGGTGGCCATGGCCAACACCACCGTCACCATCGGCGTCTCGGTGCTGGCGCTGATGCTGGCCGCCACGGTGCTGGCGATCGTCTTCGCCACGCGCGGGGCCATGGCCGGCAACGGCCACATCATCGAGGTGCTGCATTTCGTCGGCGCGGAGGCGCGCTTCATCGCCGGCGAGTTCCGCCGCCATTTCCTGTTCACCGGCATGAAGGGGGCGGCCGCAGGCGGGCTTGCCGCGGTGGTGGTGTTCGCCGCCTTCTCGTGGTGGTCGTCGCGCAACCTCGCCACCCCGCAGGCCGACCAGGCCACGGCGCTGTTCGGCAATTTCGCCATCGGCCCGGCCGGCTATGCCGGCGTCGTGCTGATCGTGGTGGTCGTCGGCGCGCTGACGGCGGCGACCTCGCATCTGACCGTCGTGTCCTATCTCGGCGACATCGACACCACCCGCCGCGAGGGATAGCCCCCTGTCCTGATCGCTCCGGAGGCGCTTGCGACATCCTGACGGCTTCCGTGGCCGGCAAAGAAGGCTATCCTTCGCCGCAATTGGCCGTTAACGATTGCTGCCATGAAGGGGCCGGAATCGAGACAAGCTGCCGCGGAAGGCAGGCCGCGTCGACGCGCGCGCCGCATCGTCGGCATCGCGTGCGCGATCCTGTTCGGCGGCGCGCTCGCCTTCCTCGGCGGCTTCGCCGCCTTCGCCAGCCATGTCGCGCGCCTGACCACGCCGGACGAGCCGGCCAGCGCCGACGCCATCATCGTGCTGACGGGCGGCGAGAAGCGGCTCGACGCGGCGGTCGACCTCCTGAAGTCGGGCAAGGGCAGGCGGCTGCTCATCAGCGGCGTGCATCCGACGGCCGGCCTTTCCGACCTGCGGCGGGCGACCGGCGGCGACGCCGGCCTGTTCTCGTGCTGCGTCGACATCGACCATGCCGCGCTCGACACCATCGGCAATGCCGAGGAGAGCGCCAAATGGGTGACGAGCCACGCCTATGACAGCGTCATCATCGTCACCAACAACTACCACATGCCGCGCAGCCTGCTGGAGCTGAAGCGGCTGATCGGCGACACAGACCTGCGGCCCTATCCGGTCGTCAACACGCGCCTCGACAGCGGCGAGTGGGTGGGCAACCGCGAGGCGCTCAGGGTGCTGTTCACCGAATACGCCAAGTATCTCGGCGCGGTGGCGCGCGGCTTCGTGCCGGGCCTGTCGCTGCGCCAGCTCCCGCAGGAGGCGCACAGCGCGCACGCCGCGAACTGAGGCGGCCTCCGGCGGTTTCCCTCCGGCGGGGGAAGATCATCCTGCCCTGCGGCCGGCGGGGCGTTTCCCTTTGCCCGCGGCTGGTGTAACCAGCACGCCACGACATCGCCCGGGTCCGCCTTCATGCTCGCCGTCCGCTCGCTCGCGTTCAACCTCGCCTTCTATGTCAGCCTGGTCGTCCAGATGATCGTGTGGGCGCCGTTCTTCTTCCTCGCGCCGCGCAAGCAGGCGTGGTTCGTGCCGCGCTTCTGGTCGCGCTCGAGCCTGAAGCTCCAGGAGTGGCTGGCGGGCACGAAAAGCCGCATCGAGGGGGCGGAGAACCTGCCGCAAGGCCCGTTCATCCTGGCGCCCAAGCACCAGTCGTTCTGGGACACCATCGCCTTCTTCCCCTATCTTTCCGACCCCGTCTACATCCTCAAGCGCGAGCTGACGTGGATTCCGTTCTTCGGCTGGTATCTCGCCAAGGTGAGGATGATCCCCATCAACCGCGGCAGCCGCTCCAGGGCGCTGAAGCAGGCGCTGGAGGTGGCGCGGGCGCGCATGGCCGAGAACCGCCAGCTCATCATCTATCCCGAGGGCACGCGCCGGCCGCCGGGCGCGGAGCCGTCCTACAAATGGGGCATCGCCGAAATCTACGCCACGCTCGACGTGCCCGTCGTCCCGGTCGCCCATGTCGCGGGGCTCTACTGGCCGCGCCGCAGGTTCATGCGCTATCCGGGCACGATCCACGCCCGCTTCCTGCCCGCCATCGAGCCGGGGCTCGGCAAGGAGGCGTTCATGGAGCGGCTGGTGGCCGAGACCGAGGCCGCGTGCGACGCGCTGCTCATCGAGGCGGCGCGGTCGGAGAACCCGCCGCCGCTGCCGCCGACGGCGGTCGCCCGGCTCAGGGCGCTCGGGGTGGAGGTGCCGACGGGCCCGTGCTGAGGCGCGCGGCGACGCTTTCCAGCCAGCGGTCGCGGATGCCCAGCGCGCGCAGATGGGCGATGGTGTTCCGCACGTAGTCCTCGTTGGCGCCGGCCTCTCCGGCTGCGCCGGCGATGGCCGCCGCCATTTCGTCCAGCCCGAGGCGGGCGACATATTGCTGGTGGGTGCGGTCGGCGACATAGGACACCGCCTCGACCGTGACCCCGGTGTCGAGCCGCACCGGCAGGCGCTTTTCGTGATAGACGCGGTTCATCATCTCGCGCGCGCGCAGATAGGCCATCACCTCCTCGGCGCGCGAGCCGCAGACGCGGAACGCCATGCCGAGGCAGGAGCCGCCCCGTTCGAGGCCCAGCACGAGGCCGGGCCGCTCGGGCGTGCCGCGATAGACATGGGAGCGGATGCACAGCGAGCGGCGATAGCCGCTGAGGCGCGCCCGATGCGCCTCCAGATAGTCGAAACCCGGCCGCCACATCAGCGAGCCGTAGCCAAACACCCAAAAATCGCCCATATCGCCGAACCAGATTCGTGTGTGCCGGAGCCTCTTCCGGTGCCGAAAGGGGTAGCGAGGCCGGCGCCATGACGTCAAGCAGCCAATCACGGACGAATTACGGCCGGCGCTTCTTCTGGCTGGCGCTGGCGATCGTCGTCGCCATCGGCGCCTACACCGCCGGCTGGTTCTACGCCGCCGGCGTCGTGGTGGACGAGGTGAAGGGCGCGGTCGCCGCGCTCAACGGCAACGGCAGGCGGGCGAGCTGCGAGGAGCCGCAGGCGCGCGGCTATCCGTTCCGCATCGGCGTCTTCTGCCGCTCGGTGATGTTCGAGGACGCGCGCGAGGGCGTCGGCTTCCAGGCGCGGTCCTTCCGCTCGGCGGCGCAGGTCTACCAGCCCTGGCGCATCGTCGGCGAGCTGGACGGGCCGGCGCGGCTCGAAGCTCCCGGCCTCAACGCGCTTTCGCTCGACTGGGAGACCCTGCGCGCCAGCGTGCGGCTCGCCTCGCCGCTGCCGGAGCGCGCCTCGGTCGAGGCGACCGGCCTTTCCGTGCGGCTCGACGAGCAGGCCGACGCCGCGCAGGCGCTCGCCCGCTCCGACAGCGTCGAGCTGCACGCGCGGCCGGCCGGCGACGACGTCGACCTCGCCGTCCGCTTCGCCGGCCTCAGGCTGGACGAGGAGCTTGCCGGCGCCGCGCCGGTGCCGCCGCTTTCGGGGCTGGTCGACCTGGTCGTCGCCGACGGGGCGCTGCCCGGCGGCCTCGAGGGCAGCCTGCGCGGCCGCTCGGGCACGATCCGCACGCTCACCGTCTCGGCGGAAGGCGGGGCGGGCGTGACGGTGAGCGGGCCGGTCTCGGTGGACGAGGCCGGGCTGGTCGACGCCGACCTCAGGGTGACGCTGCGCGAGCCGATGGCGCTGGCGAGGATACTGGGCGACCTCGCGCCGCATGCGCGCCGCGAGATCGAGCTTGGCCTGTCCGCCATGGCAGCGTCGCCGCAGGGCATGCCGCTGCGTATCGTCAAGGGCGAGATGCGCCTCGGCTTCCTGACGCTGGGGTCGCTGCCGCCGCTGTGAGGCTCACCGCTTCTCGGGCTGCTTCTCCGGGTGGGCGGCGGCGATGCGGCCGAAGTCGGGCGCGTCGACCTCCTGCCCGGCCTCGATGATCGAGCGGCGCACGGCCCGGGTGCGGGTGAACAGGTCGAACAGCTTGTCGCCGTCGCCCCAGCGGATGGCGCGCTGCAACGCCGACAGGTCTTCCGAGAACCGGGCCAGCATCTCCAGGATGGCGTCCTTGTTGTGCAGGCACACGTCGCGCCACATCGTCGGGTCGGAGGCGGCCAGCCGCGTGAAGTCGCGGAAGCCGGAGGCCGAGTATTTGATGACTTCCGACTTGGTCACTGCCTGGAGGTCGTCCGCCGTGCCGACGATGTTGTAGGCGATGATGTGCGGCAGGTGCGAGACCATGGCCAGCACCATGTCGTGGTGCTGCGGGTCCATGGTGTCGATGTTGGAGCCGCAGGCGCGCCAGAAGGCGGCGAGCTTGCCGATCGCCGCCTCGTCGGTGCCGTCGAGCGGGGTGAGGATGCACCAGCGGTTCTCGAACAGCTCGGCGAAGCCGGCGTCGGGGCCGGACTTCTCGGTGCCGGCGAGCGGGTGGCCGGGGATGAAGTGGACGCCCGCCGGCATGTGCGGCTGCATCTGGGCGATCACCGACGCCTTGGTCGAGCCGACGTCGGTGACGATGGCGCCCGGCTTCAGCGCCGGCGCGATCTCCCTCGCCACCGCTTCCGAGGCGCCGACCGGCACGGAGACGACGACGAGGTCGGCGCCGCGGACGGCCGCGGCCGCGTCGGCCTCGTAGCGGTCGCCCAGCCTCAGCTCCTCGGCGCGCGCCAGCGTCTGGCTGCTGCGCGTGGAGATCACGATCTCGCGGGCCAGCCCCTCGCGGCGAATGACGCGCGCCAGCGACGAGCCGATCAGGCCGATGCCGACGAGGGCGACCTTCTCAAACATGGGTTCGGACATTTTCTCAACTTTTCAGGAATTCGGACAGGGCGGCGACCACGCCGCGATTGGCTTCCCCGGTTCCGACCGTCATCCGCAGCGCGTTGGGAAAACCGTAGCCTGCAACGCGCCGCAGGAGATATCCTCGCGCGGCGAGATATGCGTCCGCCGCCGCCGCCGTGTGCCGGCCGTCGTCGGGAAAGTGGATCAGGATGAAGTTGCCGACGCTCGGCGTCACCCGCAGGCCGAGCTTCTCCATCTCCCCGGCCGTCCAGCGCAGCCACGTCTCGTTGTGGGCGGCGGAGCGCTCGACATGGTCGCGGTCGAGCATGGCGGCGATGCCGGCCTCGATGGCGACGGCGTTGACGTTGAAGGGGTCGCGCACGCGCTCCAGCACCTCGACGATGGCGGCCGGCGCGTAGATCCAGCCGATGCGCGCCCCGCCCAGCCCGTAGACCTTGGAGAAGGTGCGCGTCATGACGACGTTGTCGGCCCCGGCGACCAGCGCCACACCGGCCTCGTAGTCGTTGCGGCGCACGAACTCGGCATAGGCCGCGTCGACGACGAGGAGCACGTTCCCCGGCAGGCCGGCATGCAGCCGCCGCACCTCCTCGAAGGGCAGGTAGGTGCCGGTCGGGTTGTTGGGGTTGGCGAGGAAGACGATGCGGGTCCGGGGCGTGACGGCCGCCAGGATGGCGTCGACGTCGGCGCGCTCGTCCGTTTCCTTCGCCACCACCGGCACCGCGCCGGCGGCGCGGATGTAGATCGGGTAGGCGAGGAAGCCGTGCTCGCAATAGATGCCCTCGTCGCCCTCGCCGACATAGGTGCGGGTCAGGAGCGCGATGGCCTCGTCGGAGCCGTTGAAGGCCATGATGTTGGCGACGTTGAGCCCGTGCACGGAGGCGATGGCCTCGCGCAGGCGCGTCGCCGGCCCGTCGGGATAGAGCGCCAGCTTTTCCGCCGCCGCCTTCGCGGCCTCGACGGCCCGGGGCGAGGGGCCGAGCGGGTTCTCGTTGGAGGAGAGCTTGTGCACCTTCTCCACGCCGTCGGGCGCGCGGCTCTTGCCCGGCACGTAGGCGGCGATCTCCATGATGCCTGGACGCGGCTGGGGGCGCGGCTGCGGGCGAAGCTCGGTGGTCATGGCTTGCGTTCCTGAACGGGGCCTTGCTGAGGAGGCCGCCTGCCTCTAGCAAGGAATGGCGTTGACGCAAAGGGCGCGCGAGCCTAAAAGCGGCCTCTACCCGTGGTGATTTGGCCGGTCGGCTTGCAGCCACGTAAAACAACTTGCTAAAGTGGCCGCTGACATCGAAGTCCATTCGGGCCGGCCGCGTTCTCGCCGCCGGTCGTTTGTTTTGGAGTTCGAGAGATGCCGATCAAGATTCCCGACCAGCTGCCCGCCCGCGAGGTCCTCGTGCGCGAGGGCGTGTCGGTGATGGACGAGCGCACGGCGCTGCGCCAGGACATCCGCCCGCTCCAGATCGGCCTGCTCAACCTCATGCCCAACAAGGTGCGCACCGAGACGCAGCTCGCCCGCCTGATCGGCGCGACGCCGCTCCAGGTCGAGCTGACGCTGGTGCGCATCGGCAACCACAAGGCCAAGAACACCTCCGAGGAGCACCTGATCGCCTTCTACGAGACGTGGGAGGCGGTCAGGAAGCGCAAGTTCGACGGCTTCATCGTCACCGGCGCACCCGTCGAGCTCTTACCCTTCGAGGACGTCACCTACTGGCGCGAGCTGGAGCGCATCTTCGACTGGACGACCACGAACGTCCATTCCTCCTTCTTCATCTGCTGGGGGGCGATGGCGGCGGCCTGGCATTTCCACCGCATCCCCAAATACACGCTGGAGAAGAAGGCCTTCGGCGTCTATCGCCACCGAAACAACGCGCCGGCCTCGCCCTATCTCGCCGGCTTCTCCGATGACTTCATCGTGCCGGTGTCGCGCTGGACGGAAATCCGCGCCGCCGACGTGCCGGCCGGCCTCGACGTGCTGATGGAATCGGAGGAGACCGGCCCGTGCCTGCTCGCCGAGCCCGCCGGCAACCGGCTCTACATGTTCAACCACATCGAGTACGATTCGCTCTCGCTCAAGGAGGAGTACGAGCGCGACGTCGCCGCCGGCACGCCGATCGAGGTGCCGCACGAATATTTCCCCGACGACGACCCGGCGCGGCGGCCGCTCAACCGCTGGCGCTCGCACGCCCATCTCTTGTTCGGCAACTGGATCAACCAGGTCTACCAGACCACGCCCTACGACCTCGACAGCGTCGGCAGGGTGCTGCAGTCCGACGTGGCGTGAGGCCTGCGCATCGCGGGGGTCGCGCCCTGCGGCGTCAGCACCGGCACGAACACGCGGCGCGAGGCGCGCACGGCGACCGGCACGCCCTGATAGAGCCGCTTCTGCGCCTCGACGATGACGACGCCGGCGAAGATCGGCCACAGGTTGCGGCCCGAGCGCTCCATCAGCCCGTGGAAGCGCATCATGAAGCGCTTGCGCGAGGGCGGGAAATGCAGCGCGTCGCCCCAGGCGCAGGGGGTGAAGTTGGTCTCGCGCAGCAGCGCGTCGAGCTGCCCGCGCGAGAACGGCCGGCCGGTGCCGAAGGGCGTGTGCTCGAAGCGCGCCCACACGCCGCGCCGGTTGGGCGCGACGATGACGAGCCGCCCGCCGGGGGCGAGCACGCGCCAGATCTCCATCAGCGTCTCGCGCGGGTTCTCCGCATGCTCCAGCGCGTGGACGAGGAGCACGCGGTCGATGGAGGAATCGAACAGCGGCAGCTCCTCCTCGAACACCAGCGCCGTGGCCGAGCGGCCGTTGGCCGGCCAGTTCACCGCCCCCTGCGCCGCCGGCATGAAGGCGAAGACGCGCTCGGCATCGGTGCCGAACCACTCCAGCCACGGCAGGGCGTAGCCCAGGCCGACCAGCCGCTCGCCCGGAAGCTGCGCCCACAGCGGCGACAGCGCGGCCGTGATCGAGCGTTCGGCGAGGTGGCCGAGCGTGGAGGCGTAGAAGGTGCGCAGGTCGACGATGTCGGACAGCATGGAGCGGACCGTACCGGCAGGCGGCCGCGACCGCAAGAAAGGCGCGGCGAAGGCGTCGTCCGGGATGACAGCGGCGGCGGCCGGTCCTATCCTTGACCGCAGAGGGAAGCCGTGACGCAGGAGTGCGGGCGATGCTGGTCGATGTCGAGCTCTTCACGTGCCACAGTGACAATTTCGGCGTGCTGGCGCGCGACCGGGAGACGGGTGCCGCCATGCTGGTCGACGCGCCGGAGGAGGCGCCGATCCTCGAGGCGATCGGGCGCACCGGCTGGAAGCCGTCGCTGCTGCTCGTCACCCACCACCATCACGACCATGTCGAGGCCAACCTGGCGCTGAAGCGCCGCTTCGGGCTGAGGATCGTCGGCCCGGAGGCGGAGGCCGACAGGATTCCCGGCATCGACGAGACCGTGCGCGAGGGCGACGCCCTGGCTCTCGGCAGCCAGGAGATACGGGTGATCGAGACGCCGGGCCACACCGCCGGCCATGTCTGCTACCACCTGCCGGCGGCGGGCATCGTCTTCACCGCCGACACGCTCTTTGCGCTCGGCTGCGGCCGGCTGTTCGAGGCGCCGCCCGAGACGATGTTCGCGTCGCTGGGCAAGCTCGCGGCGCTGCCCGGCCAGACCGCGGTCTATTGCGGCCACGAATACACGCTGTCGAACGCCCGCTTCGCGCTTTCCGTCGATCCCGGCAACGAGCGGCTGAAGGCGCGCGCCGCGCGCGTCGAGGCGCTGCGGGCGCGGGGCAAGCCGACGCTGCCGACGACGATCGCCGAGGAGCTGGCGACCAACCCGTTCCTGCGCGCCGCCGATCCGGCGATCAGGAAGACGCTCGGCATGGAGGCGGCGTCCGACGCGCAGGTGTTCGCCGAGCTGCGCCGGCGCAAGGACAGTTTCTAGAGCAGGAAGCCGAGCGCGATCGCGACCTGCGCCAGATAGTAGGTTATCCACACCGCCGCGCCGACCGGCCGCTGGCCGGGCGAATCGGAGGCGAGCAGGAACCGGCCGGCCGCCAGCAGCGAATCGGAGACCACGAACAGCGCGGCGCCGGCGACGATGACGGGCGAGGGCACGGTCGCCGCCGCAAGCAGCATCGCCAGGATGGCGGCGGCGTAGAGGGCGACTGGAACCCGCATTCCCGGCCCGGCGGCGGGCAGCAGCCGGCGCATCAGCACCGCGGCCCCGGCGATGGCGAGCGCGGCGAGGGCGATGCGCCACGGCTCGCCGGCGAGGATCTCCAGCCGGTCGCCGGCCGACAGGAACAGCGGCACATAGGCGATGTGGGCGGCAAGGAAGCTCGCCAGCCCGGCGAGGAACGCCTTCTCGCCGTCCTGCGCCAGGAAGGCGTCGCCGGCGGCGCTGAGCGCGAGCGCGGCGACCAGCAGGGCGGGGCCGCCCTCTATCCACGCCAGCAGCGCCAGCAGCGCCGTCGAGCCGGTCTTGACGAGGGTGCGGCGCAGCGACGGCTCCCGCCCCTGAAGCGGCAGATAGAGGAGCGCGGCGGCCGCCGACAGGATCAGCGTGCCGTTGGCGAGCGATTCGATGCCGCCGGGAAAGGGCGTCATGCGTCGGCCTCCACAGGTTGGCCGGGCCGGGAAAACAGCATCGACTTCGCCGCCAGCGCCGCGCCGGCGGTGATCAGCACGCAGGCGGCGAGGATGCGCAAGGTCGGCTCGGCCATGCCGGCGGCGATCAGCACCAGCGTCGAAAGCAGCGGCGCGGCGTAGCTCGCCGCGCCCAGCACCTGGATGTTGCCGTGCTTGACGCCGTAGTCCCACGTATAGAACGCGGCGCCGACCGGCATCAGGCCGAGGCCGGCGACGGCGAGCCACTGGCCGGGGCCGGCGGGCCACACCGTCTCCTCCAGCGCGAGGTGGCAGGCGAGCGACAGCGCGGCGGTGGCCGCGCAGAACCACGTCACCACGCCGGTCGGCACGGCGGGAAAGCGCCGCGAGGCGAGCGAATAGGCCGACCACGTCAGCGCGCACAGGCCGGCCATGGCGTAGCCGAAGGCGTAAGCCCTGTCGAAGGCAAGCCCGCCGCCCTTCGACACGATCAGGAACGCGCCGCAAAGGCCGAGCAGCGCGCCGGCGACATGATGCCAGCGCAGCTTCTCGCCCGGCAGCAGCGCCGAGCCGACGACGATCAGGAGCGGCCACAGATAGGCGATGAGGCTCGCCTCGACGGCCGGCGCGTTGCGCAGCGCCGTGAAGTAGAAGAAATGGTAGCCGAACAGGCCGGCGATGCCGACCAGCCACACCACGGGCGGGATCGGCGGGTGCGCGGCCGGGGGCGCGGCAAGGCGCATGACGAGGCCGACCGCCGTGCCGATGGAGAAGGTGAGCGCCGAGAGCTGGAAGGGCGGCACGCTGCCCGAGCCGGCCGTCATCAGCGCCAGCAGCGCCCACATGGCGACGGCGGAAAAACCGATCAGCGTGGCGCGCGCCATGCCCGACTCCCTCATTGCAAAGGACGCCAAGCGTTAGCGGGGCAGGGCGCGCCCGGCAATAGGCCGCGGGCGGGACGGGGCCGGAAAGGGCCCCTGCCTCAGCGCGCCTCGATGCGGGTGGCGAGGATGCGCAGCGTGCCGATCCGGGTGCCGACCGAGGCGTCGACCGGCGTGTAGAGCCCGGTGCCGGAGAGCGGCGCGAAGGTGATGGCGATGCGGCTGCGGTCCTTCAGGTACTCGATCTGCTTGCGGCCCTTGCGGTAGCCGGCGACCGGCACGAAGCTGGCGGTGCAGGTGACGCGCGCGCCGTCAAGCTTGCCGTCGGGGCCGCCGTCGGCCCCCCGGGCGGGCGCGAGCTTCAAGTCCGCGCGCAGCTCGCCGTCGAAGAAGCGGATGGTGCGGCCGCACACCTCCTCGGGGCGCTTTGCCACCACGAGGGCGGAGGAGAGCGGGTCGAGCGCGGCCTTCAGATGCGCCTGCGAAACCGCGACCCAGCTGCGCGGGTCGCGCGTCTTCTGCGGCTGGTTGACGACGCTTTCCACGTCGCCGCCGGCGAAGCGGATCGCGGTCCTTCCCTTCTTGCGGCCCGAGACGTAGTCGGCGTCGAAGGCGGCGGGGCGCACGCCGTCGCCTTCGATGACGCCCTCCACGCTGGTCGTGCCCTCGGTGTCGTCGAAGATGCGCGCAAGCCCGGTGCTGGAGAGCGAGCCCTCGATGCGGAAGCGTCCGCCGGAAAAGGTGCTGTCGAAGCGCGCCCTGGCGACGGGCAGGCCGAGCAGCGTCACCGTGTAGTCGGCGCGGAAGGCGCGGGTCTCGGCGGCGGCCGGCCCAAGGCCAGGAACGAGGGCCGCAGGAACGAGGAGGGCGAGGCCGAGGGCGGCAAAGGCCGAGGTTGCGGGAAGGCGGGCCATGCCGCATGGCTTGGCCGCAGATTCCGGCAAATCTATGGGCCGGGCCTGCGCCCGCCGGCACGCGCGCGCAAGCTTGCGCCTGAAACCTTCTTGACCCGGCAGGCAAATGCCACTATGGAACGGCGACTTTTTCCGGAGGCCGCCTGAAACCTGCCCGCGCGCCGTTCAGCGATGGTGCGGCAGCGTTGCATGGCCCGGCAACGAAACGAAGGTGCATATCATGTCCCGCGCTTGCGAACTGACCGGCAAGGCCGTCCTGACCGGCAACAATGTCAGCCACGCCAACAACAAGACGAGGCGCCGCTTCCTGCCCAACCTGTGCGACGTGACGCTCCAGTCGGAGGCGCTCGGCCAGAACGTGCGCCTGCGCATCTCGGCCCACGCCCTGCGCTCGGTCGAGCATCGCGGCGGTCTCGACGCCTTCCTCGTCAAGGCCGATGCGTCGGAGCTGTCGCAGCGCGCGCGCCTGCTCAAGAAGCAGATCGTCAAGAAGCTCGCCGAGGAGCAGGCCGCCTGAGCCTGCCCTGACGACGCCGACATGCGGCGGGCGGCCCGCCCGCCACTGGTTCCATCACCCAGGATAAAAAAATGAACCGGCAAATTTCTGCGCGGCGGATTCCGATCTGGCCCTTCGTGGCGGCGATGGCCGCCACGGTCGCCGCCTCCAACGTCCTCGTCCAGTATCCGTTCGCCCATTTCGGGCTCCAGGACCTGCTGACCTGGGGCGCCTTCACCTATCCGGTCGCCTTCCTCGTCACCGACCTCGCCAACCGCAACCACGGCGCGGCCGCGGCGCGCAAGGTGGTCTATGCCGGCTTCGCGGTGGCGGTGCTGCTGTCGGTCTGGCTGGCGACGCCGCGCATCGCGCTCGCCTCGGGCACGGCCTTCCTCGTCGCGCAACTGATCGACGTGCTGGTGTTCGACCGGCTGCGGGAGAGGGCGTGGTGGCAGGCGCCGCTGATCTCGTCGGTCATCGGCGCGGTGGTCGACACGGTGCTGTTCTTCTCGATCGCCTTTGCCGCGCGCTTCGCCGTGCTCGACACCGGCCTCGGGCTGGAGGACGGCTCGCTCGGCTTTCCCGTGCCGTTCCTCGGCGGCGAGGCGCCGCTGTGGGTGTCGCTGGCGCTGGGCGATTTCTGCGTCAAGATCGCGATGGCGCTGCTAGCGCTCGTGCCCTACGGCGCGCTGCTGAACGTGCTCAAGCCCGTCAGGGCCTGATCCCCGCTTCTTCCTCGCCCCCCGGGCCGCGAGCCCGGCCGGCTCAGCGCAGGTCGAGCAGCCGCTCGAGATAGTTGCGCTCGATCTCGGGGCTGAGCGCGTTGCCGAGGCGGCGGCGGATCTCGTCGAGGATGCGGCGCGCGCGCTCGACGTCGATCTCGTCCGGCACCTTGACCGAGTTGCCGAAATCCGGGCCGGTGGTGGCGAGCGGCCGGCCCAGCGGGTCGCGGTCGGCCGATTGCTGGCGTCCGCCCTCGCCGCCGCCGTCACCGTCGCGGCGCAGCGCCTGCTGCATCTGCTGCATCATGTCCTGCGCGCCGCGGCGAAGCGCCTCGAGCGCCTGGCCCTGCTCGCCGGTGGCGCGGCCGCCCTCGCCCTCGCCGAGCGCGCCTTCCGCGCGGCCCATGGCCTCGCCGGCCTCGCCGAAGCCCTCGCCCGGGCGGATGCCCAGGCCCTCCAGCGAGCGCGTCAGGCCCTCCAGGTCCTGACGCAGGCGGCCCTGTCCCTCCTGGAGCTGGCGCATGGCCTCCTCGAACTCCTCCCGGGACATCGGCTGGCCCTGGCCGGGCTGCGAGCCCTGCCCGTTCTGCCGGTTCTGGCCGCGCTGCATGTTGTCGAGGCGGAAGGTCTCGTTCATCAGCTCCTGCTGGCGGCGCATCATCTCGCCGAGCTGGTCCATCTGCTGGCGCATCTGGCTCTGCTCGCCCTGGCCCTGGCCGGGCTGCTGCTGGCGGCCGGCCTGCAGGTTGTTCATCATGTCGCGAAGCTGCTGGAGCATGTCCATGGCCTGCTCGCGCGCGCCGGAGCGGGCAAGGTTCTCGAGCTGGTCGAGCATGCGCTCCAGGTCGCCGGGGCGCATCTGCTGCATGTCGGAGGGCATGTCCATGGCCATGTTCGGGTCGCGCGCGGCCTGCTCGGCCAGCTCGCGCAGGAAGTCCTGCATGGCCTCGCGCAGCTCCGCCATCAGCCGCTCCAGCTCCTCGTCGCTGGCGCCTTCCTCCAGCGCCTTCTGCAGCGCGTCCTGCGCCTGCTGCAGGCGCTGGCGCGCGTCGGCGAAGCCGCCGCCCTCGATGGCGAGCGCGATCTCCCACAGATAGTCGGCGCTGTCGCGCAGCGCCTCGTCGCTTCGCGCCTGCGTCAGCCGCGAGCGGGCCGCCATGATGCCGAGATAGTGGGACAGGTTGTCGAACGTGTCCTCGGGCCTGAGCGTCACCGCGTCGATCAGCGCCAGCACGTGGCCCTTGCGGTTGGCGTCCAGCGCAAGGATGCGCCGCTGCTCCACCAGCGCCCGGGCGAGCGGCCGGGTGAAGGGCCGCTCGGGCAGCACGATGGTCTTCTCCTCGCTGACGGCCTCCTGTCCGGCGGCGTCGACGGCGTGGAGCGTGACCGTCACCCGCGAGCCGGCCCAGGGATGGTCGGTCAGGTCGCGCGTGGTGCGCGCGCTCTTGTCGGCGGCGTTGCGGCGCGGCAGCGTCAGCGGCATCTGCGGCGCGTCGTAGAGCGGGCGGGCGTCGGGCGCGGCGGGCTCGGCCAGCGCGAAGCGCGCCTCGGCTTCGGTGACGCCGTAATCGTCCTCGATGGCGTAGGACAGCTCCAGCGTGCCGTTGACCGCGCTGCCCGGCTCATGGGCGAAGCGGATCGACGGCGGGGTGTCGGGGATGACGGCGAAGGCCCAGCTGCGCAGCTCGCGGCCGCCGGAGGAGAGCGAAAGCAGCCCGTTCTCGCCGAGCGGCGTGGAGAATTGCAGCGCGGCCATGCCGGCGTCGCGTCGCGGCTGCCGTTGCGGCGCGGCGGCCTCGGGCGCGACGGCGACGGGCTGGTCCGCGCCGGCCTTCAGCCAGGTCAGCGTCTCCTCGCCGTCGCCGCCCGCCACCCGCACGGCGACGACGCTGCCGGCCGGAACCCTGACGATGGCCGGCTCGGCGGCGGCCGCGCCCTGCGCGGTGAGGAAGATCGGCGCCTTGCCGGTATAGGCCGGCGGCGTCACCCAGGCGTCGACGCGCGACGGAACCGCTGCCGCCCCGCCATGGGCCCGCAGCGCATCGCCCAGCGTGCCGCCCAGCGGGCCGAAGGAGAAGGCGAAGGCGACGACGGCGAGCAGCGCGGCCGCCGCGCGCAGGCCCCAGGGGTCGCGCTCGGGCAGGCGGGCGTGCGGCAGGTCGCCGCCGAGCCGGTCGAGCCTTGCGGCCATGCGCTTCTGGTGCTCGCGCCACAGCGCCTGCGCGAAGGCGTCGCCGGCGGCGGGCCTGTCGGTCTGGGCATGGAGGGGCGCGTGCTCCAGCCGGTTGGCGCGCTCGATGCGGCGGTCGATCTCGGCCGGCGCCGGGGCGCGGAAGAAGCGCAGCGGATAGAGGCAGGCGAGCGCCGCCAGCGCCAGCGCGGCGGCGAGCGCCAGCCTCGCCCAGTCGGGCACGGCGCGGAAGACGCCGAGCCACGACAGGCTGGCGAACAGGCTGGAAACGACGGCGAGCGGCAGGACGAGCGGCCACAGCCGCTCCACGATGATCGCCGCCCGCACGGCGGCGCGCGTGCGGGCCAGCCGAGCCAGAAGCCCGGTCATGGGTCCGTTCTTCGCCGTCTGCGCCATCCGGTTCCTGTCGGGTTCCTCGTTCGTCGCGCCCGGGCGGCGCGGAATCGCGCCATGCCCGCTACGGGTCAGGATAGCAGCAAACGCGGCGAAGGCGAGGCGAGCAAGAAAACGTGATGAGGGCGGCTCAGAGCCAGTCGGGCAGCGAATCCATGCCGATCAGGTCGTCGTAGCCCGGGCGCGGGCGCACGACGTGGAAGCGGTCGCCGTTCACCAGCACCTCGGGCACCAGCAGCCTGGTGTTGTAGGTCGAGGACTGCGTCGCGCCGTAGGCCCCGGCGGTGCCGACATAGACAAGGTCGCCGGAGGCGAGCGCCGGCATGTCGCGGTCGTGGCCGAGATAGTCGCCGGTCTCGCAGACCGGGCCGACCACGTCGACCGCGATGCGCGGCGCATCCGCCGGCTGCTCGACCACGGGCCTGATCTCGTGAAAGGCGTCGTAGAGCGTGGGGCGGATCAGGTCGTTCATCGCCGCGTCGACGATGAGGAAGTTCTTCGCGTCGCCGCGCTTGAGATAGACCACCTGCGTAACGAGGATGCCGGCATTGCCGGCGATCAGCCGGCCGGGCTCGAAGATCACCTCGAGGCCGAGCGGCTTCAGGTGCTTCGTGACCACGGTGGCATAGGCGTCGGGCAGCGGCGGCGGCGCGTTGTCGGTGCGGTAGGGGATGCCGAGCCCGCCGCCGACGTCGACATGGGCGATGGCGTGGCCGTCGGCGCGCAGCGTCCCGACCAGCTCGACCAGCAGCGCGATGGCGTCGTCGAAGGGCTGGAGCTCGGTGATCTGGCTGCCGATGTGCATGTCGATGCCGGTGACCTTCAGCCCCGGCAGGCCGGCTGCCCGCGCATAGGCGGCGCGCGCGTCCTTCCACGAGATGCCGAACTTGTTCTCGGCCTTGCCGGTGGCGATCTTGCGGTGGGTCCGGGCGTCGACGTCCGGGTTGATGCGCAGCGATACGGGCGCGGTGCGCCCCATGGCCACGGCGCGCTGCGACAGAAGCTCCAGTTCGGGCAGCGATTCGACGTTGAAGCAGCGGATGCCGGCGTGAAGCGCGAAATCCATCTCGGCCGCGGTCTTGCCGACGCCGGAGAACAGGATCTTGCCCGCAGGAACGCCGGCACGAAGCGCGCGGCGCAGCTCGCCCTCCGACACCACGTCGGCGCCGGCGCCGAGCCTGGCCAGCGTGCGGATGACGGCCTGGTTGGAGTTGGCCTTCATGGCGTAGCAGACGAGCGCGTCGAGGCCGGCGAATGCCTGCGAGAACACCCGGTAGTGGCGCGTCAGCGTCGCGGTCGAATAGCAGTAGAACGGCGTGCCGACGGCGGCCGCGATCTCCGGCACCGGCACGTCCTCGGCGTGGAGCACGCCGTCGCGATACTCGAAATGGTTCACGGGGGCCCTGTCCTAGAGCAGGCCGTCGAGGATGAAGCGGCGGTCCTCGGCCGGCGGCGTCGGCTCGGGCGGCAGCGGCTGCTTGTCGCGCTCGGCCTGCTTGCGGGCCTCGATCGCCGCCTCGTAGGGCGTGTCGAGCGTGCCGGGGCGGCGGCCGCAGGCGGTCAGCGCGGCGGCGACCGCGCCGATGAGCAGAATGGTCGTGATCGTGTTTCCCGCGCGCATCGTGCCTGTCCGTATCGTTCGAAGTCGGGAGTGGTTCTAGCGGGTTTTCGCCGCGCGCGCATCCCGTTTCAGCCGGCCGCGCCAGTAGCGGATCTGGCGGCGCACCTCAGCCGGCGCGGTGCCGCCAAAGGAGGCGCGGCTCCTGACCGAGGCGGCGACGGAAAGAACGCCGGACACGGCTTCCGTGATGCGGCCGTCGATGGCCTGCAACGCCTCGAGCGGCAGCCGGTCGAGCGCGACGCCCTTTTCCTCGGCCAGCGCCACGACGCGGCCGGTGACGTGGTGCGCCTCGCGGAAGGGCAGGCCCGCCTCGCGCACCAGCCAGTCGGCGAGGTCGGTGGCGGTGGAATAGCCGGAGCCGGCGGCTCGTCTCATCGCGGCGACGTTCACCTCGATGTCGCGCACCATGCCGGTCATGGCCGCGATCATCAGGTCGAGCGTCTCGGCGGCGTCGAAGACGGCTTCCTTGTCCTCCTGCATGTCCTTGGAATAGGCGAGCGGCAGGCCCTTCATCACGGTGAGCAGCCCGATGAGGTGGCCGTTGATGCGGCCGGTCTTGGCGCGCACCAGCTCGGCCGCGTCGGGGTTCTTCTTCTGCGGCATGATCGAGGAGCCGGTGGAGAAGGAGTCCGACAGGCGCACGAAGCCGAACTGCGGCGTCGACCAGATGACGATCTCCTCGGCCAGCCGCGACAGGTGCGTGGCGCAGATCGCGGCGAGCGCGAGGTACTCCAGCGCGAAGTCGCGGTCGGACACGCTGTCGATGGAGTTGCGCGTCGGCTCGCGGAAGCCGAGCGCGGCCGCCGTCATGTGGCGATCGATGGGAAAGCCGGTGCCGGCGAGCGCGGCCGCGCCCAGCGGCGATTCGTCCATGCGCCCGATGGCGTCGCGGACGCGGGAGAGGTCGCGGGAAAACATCTCGACATAGGCCATGCAATGGTGGCCGAAGGTGACGGGCTGGGCGGTCTGGAGGTGGGTGAAGCCCGGCATCAGCGTCGCCGCGTGCTCCTGCGCCCGGTCGAGGAAGGCCTCGATCAGCGCCGTGAGCGCGGCCTCGGTGCGCAAAAGCTCGTCCTTGACCCACAGCCGGAAATCGACCGCCACCTGGTCGTTGCGCGAGCGCGCCGTGTGCAGGCGCCCCGCCGCCGAGCCGATCAGCGCGGCGAGGCGGGCCTCCACGTTCATGTGGATGTCTTCGAGCCTGGCCGAGAACTCGAAGGTGCCCGCCTCGATCTCCGACAGGATCGTGTTCAGGCCGCGCTCGATTTCGCCTTGATCTGCCGCCGAAATGATGCCTGTTGCGGCCAGCATCCGCGAATGGGCGATCGAGCCCCTTATGTCCTGGGCGTAGAGCTTCCTGTCGAAGCCGATCGAGGCGTTGATCGCCTCCATGATCGCCGCCGGCCCCGAGGCAAAACGTCCGCCCCACATCTGGTTGCTGGCCTTGGTGTCGCTCATCGTGGTAACGCATCCCCGGAGACTGAAAAATGGCTGATGCACGATTCAACCTGCCGACAGGATGGCTGATCGCGGCTGCCGTCGCGGCCGGCATCGTTGCCGGCGGCGCGTTCGGCGTATACGTGATGGGCGACCCTTCTGGCAACAACGGGCCGCAGGCGGCCGCCACCAGCGCCGACGACGCCGCCTGCGCCGCCAGGCAGGACCTGGCGACGGTGGCCGGGGCCGCCGCCCGCGGCGAGGTGGCGGCGATGCTGGCCGCCAGCCCGCCGCAGTCGCTGAAGGGTCTCGCCTTCAACGCGCCGGACGGACGGCCGATGACGATGGCCGACCTTTCCGGCAAGACGGTGCTGCTCAACCTGTGGGCGACGTGGTGCGCGCCCTGCCGCCACGAGATGCCGGCGCTCAACCAGCTCCAGAAGGAGGAGGGCGGCGCCGATTTCGAGGTGGTGGCGATCAATGTCGACACCGGCTCCGACGAGAAGCCCAGGCGCTTCCTCGAGGAGACGCAGGTCGACGCGCTCGGCTTCTACCGCGACGCCACCATGGGCGTGTTCAACGAGCTGAAGCGGCGGGGGCTGGCGCTCGGCCTGCCGGTGACGGTGCTCGTCGATGCCGAGGGCTGCATGATCGCGCACATGAACGGCCCGGCCGAATGGGCGAGCGCGGATGCCAGGGCGCTGATCGCGGCGGTGCGCTGACGCTCGCCGCCGCGGCCGCGGACGGGGTGGGACGGCCCTTCACGACTGTTTTCCTTGTAATGCCAGCCGGCCGTGGCTAATGAGCCAGAGGGAGCGGCGCATGAAGCAAGACCGGCGGCAAGCCGGGCGCCGGAGCATGCGTCCCGGGGAGCCATGACGACGATCATCGATGTTCAGGAAGTCACCAAGCGTTTCGGCAACGTGCTTGCCGTCGACCGCTGCTCGCTCAAGGTCGAGAAGGGCTCGATCACCGGGCTGATCGGGCCGAACGGCGCCGGCAAGACCACGATGTTCAACATGGTCGCCGGCGCCTTTGCCCCCACTTCCGGGAAGATCCTGCTCGACGGCGAGGACGTCACCGGCCTGCCGGCGCACAGGCTGTTCGAGCGCGGCCTGCTGCGTACCTTCCAGATCGCCCAGGAGTTCTCGACCATGACGGCGCTGGAGAACCTGATGATGGTGCCGGCCGGCCAGTCGGGCGAGACGCTCGCCAACGCCTGGTTCCGGCGTGGCGCGGTGGCGGCCGAGGAGGTCGGCACGCGCCGCCGGGCCGAGGAGGTGCTGCAACTTCTGCGGCTGACCCATGTGCGCAACGAGCTGGCGGGCAACCTTTCCGGCGGGCAGAAGAAGCTGCTCGAGCTCGGCCGGGTGATGATGGCCAGGCCCCGCGTCGTGCTGCTCGACGAGATCGCGGCCGGCGTCAACCGCACGCTGCTCAACGACCTCGCCGCCGTGGTCGAGCGGCTGAACCGCGAGGAGGGGCTGACCTTCTTCGTCATCGAGCACGACATGGACCTGATCGCGCGGCTGTGCGACCCGGTCATCGTCATGGCCGCCGGCCGCGTCATGGTCGAGGGGCCGATGGCCGAAATCCGCGAGAACCCCGAAGTGGTCGAGGCCTATTTCGGCGGCGGCATCTCCGCCGCGCACAAGGAGGCGCCCGGGGCGGAACACGGGGAGGCGCACTGACATGGCCCTTCTCGACATGAGCGACATCCACGGCGGCTATGGCGGCGCCAACATCCTGAACGGCGTCTCGATCGCCATCGAGGCCAGCGAGATCGGCGTCATCGTCGGCCCGAACGGGGCGGGAAAATCGACGACGCTGAAGGCGCTGTTCGGGCTGGTCACGGTCTCGCAGGGCAAGGTGACGTTCGACGGCCGCGACATCACCAACAAGGCCCCGGAGGCGCTGGTGCGCGAGGGGCTGTCCTTCGTGCCGCAGGAGTTCAACGTCTTCCCGACTCTGTCGGTGGAGGAGAACCTGGAGATGGGCGCCTTCATCAGGCGCGATGATTTCCGCCACCTCATCGACAAGGTCTACGGCTTCTTCCCGCCGCTGAAGGACAAGCGCCGCCAGCCGGCGGGCGAGCTTTCGGGCGGCCAGCGGCAGATGGTGGCGATGGGCCGCGCGCTGATGACGGAGCCGAAGCTGCTGCTGCTCGACGAGCCGACGGCCGGCCTTTCGCCGCGCTACATGGGCGAGATCTTCGAGCGCATCATCGAGATCAACGCCGCCGGCGTCGGCATCCTGATGGTCGAGCAGAACGCGCGCCAGGCGCTGGCGCTCGCCCATCGCGGCTTCGTGCTGGCCGGCGGCCAGAACCGTTTCACCGCTTCGGGGGCCGAGCTTCTGGCCGACCCGGAAGTGGCCAAGAGTTTCCTCGGCGGGGGAGAGTGACATGGAGGCGGGCTTGCTGGCGGCGCTGCCGGTCCAGGAACTGGTGTTCTTCATCAATCGCGGGCTGCTTGCCGGCCTGATCATCGGCTCGGTCTACGCGCTCGGCGCCGTCGGCGTGACGCTGATCTTCGGCATCCTGCGCTTCGCCCATTTCGCCCATGGCGACATGATGACCATCGGCGCCTTCGTGGCGCTGATCTGCGTGGCGCTGTTCCCGGGCGGCGGCAGCATCCTGGGCCTGCCTGCCGCCTTCGTGCTGATGCCGGTGGCGATGGTCGTCACCGCGCTGCTCGCCATCGGCGTCGACCGCACCTTCTACGCGCCGCTGAGGCGGGCGAAGGTCAGGCCCGTCGTCATCGTCATGTCCTCCATCGGCGTCATGCTGATGATGCAGGGCCTCGTGCGCCTGTTCGCCGGCACCGGCACCTGGCAGCTCGAGGCCGGCGGGGCCAAGACCATCTATCGCCTGCCGCTGCTGGGCCGCGACATCATCCTGACCCAGCCGCAGGCGCTGCTGATCGGCTTCACCGCGGTCGCGGCTATCGCGCTGCACCTGTTCCTGACACGCTCGCGCATGGGCAAGGCGATGCGCGCGGTCTCCGACAATCCCGACCTCGCCCGCGTCTCGGGCATCTCCATCGATTCGGTGGTGCGCGCCACCTGGGTGATCGCGGGCGCGCTCGCCGCCGCCGGCGGCACGCTGCTGGCGCTCGACGTGACGCTGAAGCCGGACCTCGCCTTCAACATCATCCTGCCGATCTTCGCGGCGGCCATCGTCGGCGGCATCGGCCAGCCCTACGGGGCGATCGCCGGCGGCATGCTGGTCGGCTTCACCGAGACCTTCGCCGTGTTCAACTGGTCGGTGCTCCTGCGGCCGCTCGCGCCCTTGCTGCCGGACTTCGTCGAGATCCCGAACCGCATCGCCTTCGTGCCGACCGAATACAAGATCGTGGTGCCGTTCTTCATCCTGATCGTGGTGCTGATCTGGCGGCCGACCGGCATCTTCAAGGGGAGGGTGGTGAAATGAGCGCGCTTCCCCGCCGCGAGCTCGTGCTCTTTTCCGGCCTCGTCGTCGTCGTCGCGCTGGTCTTTTCCTGGATGGGCGCGGCCTATGGCACGCGCATGCTGGTGGAGGCCTCCTGCTACGCCATCATCGGGCTGGGGCTGACCATCCAGTGGGGCTATGCCGGCCTGTTCAACGTCGGCATCATGGGCTTCATCGCGCTCGCCGCCTTCGTCAGCCTGTTCGTGACCTATCCCGTCAACGCCGCGTTCTGGGGAAGCGGCGCGCCGGCCGAGCTCGGCTGGGCGCTTCTGGCGGTCGCCGTCGGCGCGGCCGCGGTCTATGCGGCCAGCCAGACCCATCGCCTCGGCCTGCCGAAGGCGTGGCGCACGCTGCTGACGATGATCGTGCTCGCCGTCGCCTATCTGTGGGCGCAGTCGATCTTCGACCCGGCGACGACGCGGATCGAGCGCGGCGCCGGCTGGATCGGCGGGCTCGGGCTGCCGGTGTGGCTGGGCTGGGCCGCGGGCGGCGTCGCCGCCGGCGCGCTCGGCTGGGCGATGGGGCGCATCACGCTCGGGCTTCGCGCCGACTACATGGCCATCGCCACGCTCGGCATCTCCGAGATCGTCAAGGCGTTCCTGAAGAATGCCGACTGGCTGACGCGCGGCACGCTCACCGTCTCGCCGATCCCGTGGCCGGTGTCGACGCCGCAGGAACTGGGCTTCGTCGCCTCGCGCGCGGCCTATCTGTCGATCACCGCCATCCTCATCGCCGTCATCTTCGTCCTGCTCCAGCGCGCCTGGCATTCGCCCTGGGGCCGCATGATGCGGGCGATCCGCGACAACGAGGTCTCGGCCGCCGCCATGGGCAAGGACGTCAACCGCCGCCGGCTGGAGATGTTCGTGCTCGGCAACGTCATCATCGGCATCGGCGGCGCGGCGCTCGTCACCTTCACCTCGATCTTCGACCCCTCCGCCTTCATGCCGCTCAACCACACCTTCCTGATCTGGGTGATGGTCATCCTCGGCGGCGCCGGCAACAATCTCGGCACCGTCTTCGGCGTGGTGCTGGTCTACGTGATCTGGACCATGTCGGAGCCGGCGGCGCTGTTCCTGTTCCAGCAGGCCGCGTCGTGGGGCGACGCGCTGTTCGGCTGGCGGGCCCCGGCCGATCTGTCGACGCGCGCGTTGCAGATGCGGGTGTTCGTCATCGGCCTGACGATCACGCTGGTGCTGCGCTTCGCGCCCAACGGGCTGCTGCCGGAAAAGCCGGTGAAATACGAATAGGTCAGTAGACCGGACGTATCCATCCTGCTAAACGGGCGGCGTTCCTTGCGAATGTCGCTGTGCCGGAAGATGTCTGCGACGCGCGGCACCGGCGGCGGCGCGTTCATCCTGGCCGCGGCCGGATCTTTATTCGCCCTTGTTCCCGCAATCACCGCTTTCCACAGGGCGGCGGGGGTTTGCCCGCACGGTGAACGCGCCTATCCTTCAAGGCAATTCAGGCCCTCATGGTTCCCGCGTGGACGGCGGGATTGCCCAGGGGGAACCACCTGAAGCCCGCTCCGGGAGCGACGGCCTCGTCTGCGGCGTGCCGCAGGCAGGGAAGTTCGTCCGGATGTCCGAAGCGGGGTCGCCCGAAGGGTCTCCGACCGTTGAAGGCGGACCGATGCTGCCATGAAGGCCGGGCAAGTCCTTCGATGGTATGTCGACCGCGACGCTTCGGCTCGCGACGGCATGGTCGGGACCGGACGCGGCCGTTAGGAAGCGAACCGTCACGACCGTTCCATGAAGACGACGCCTTGGCCCGCCCTCGGCGGAGCGGATGCGGATCGGCTTCATGCAACAGGGAGGCGCTGGGAGAAATCCCGGCGCCGACTGTTTTTGGGGACCGCACGGGCGTGAGCCCAACGAGGGGCCGCCGCTACAGAAGATCGATCAGGAACGGGATCAGCGGTGCGTCGGCCGGCGGCATCGGATAGTCGCGCAGCCTGTTCGGGCGCACCCATTTCAGCGCCTGATGCTCGCGTTGCTGCGGGAAGCCCCAGAAGCGGCGGCACACGAACAGCGGCATCAGGAGATTGAAGCCGTCATAGGAATGGCTGGCGAAGGTCAGCGGCGCGAGGCAGGCGGTCCTGGTCTCGACGCCGAGCTCCTCGGCCAGCTCGCGCACCACCGTCTCCTCCGGCGTTTCGCCCGGCTCGACCTTGCCGCCGGGGAACTCCCACAATCCGGCAAGCTGCTTTCCCTCCGGCCGCTGCGCGATCAGCACCCGCCCGTCGGTGTCGACCAGCGCGCAGGCCGCCACCAGAAGCAGCTTCTTGGGTTCGCTGCCGTCGCTCATCGCACGTCGCCCTCCGGTGGCTGGCGGTAGTGATAGCGGTAGACTTCGGAAAAGCCCATGGAGCGGTAGAGGCCGACGGCTCTCCCGTTGTCGGCCTCCACCTGCAGCCACGCCTCGCGCGCGCCGTGGGTGTGCGCCCATTTCAGCGCCGAAAGCAATGTGCGCCGGCCGTAGCCCTGGCCGCGCTGGCTCTCCTGCGTCGCCACCTCGAACAGGCCGGCGAGGTCGGCGTCGTGGACGCAGATCGCCGTCGAGATCGGCGTGCCGCCTTCCTCGAGCACGAACAGGCCGGCCTGCGGCTGGATCGAGCTGATGATCTCGGACAGGCCCGGCCGCAGCGCCGGGTCGAGGCTGCGGATGGCGATGGCCGCGCTGATGAAGCGGCCCATGTCCTTGAGCGGGATGTGGTGGATGGCCTCGCGAACCATGGCGTCGCAGAGCGGCGCGCGCATGACGAGCGACTCGCCGAAGCGCGACCAGCCGGCGGCGTCGAGATGGGCCGAGATCGCAGGCGCGGCGAGCGGCGAGATGCGGAAGGTGAGCGGCCGGCCGTAGGCGGCGAAGCGACGCGCGGCGCGCGCGATGCGCTCGGTCAGGCCGGCATCGTCGAACGGATCGAGGGGGTTGACGGAATTGAGCCGCCTGGCCGGGTGCCCGCCGGTCAGCCTGACCGCCCAGGCCCCGTCATAATGCACGGAGGTGGCCGGCCACGCGCGAAAGCCCGCCGCCTCGAGGCGGCGCACGCTCGCCAGATCCTTGACCGGACGGCTTCCCGTGTTCACGCGCCCATCCAGCTTCAGCTTCGGTAGTCGCCGTTGATGGCGACATATTCCTTGGTCAGGTCGCAGGTCCAGACCGTCGCCTTGCCGCGCCCGAGGCCGAGATCGACGCGGATCGCGATCTCGTCGCGCTTCATGTAGGCCGAGGCGGCGTCCTCCGAATAGGCGGGGTCGCGCTCGCCCTCGTGCGCCACGCGGATGTCGCCGAACCAGATCGCGAGACGGTCGCGCTCGGCCGGCTCGCCGGCCTTGCCGACGGCCATGACGACGCGGCCCCAGTTGGCGTCCTCGCCGGCCACCGCCGTCTTGACCAGCGGCGAGTTGGCGATGGAGAACGCGATGCGCCTGGCCGAGCGGGCCGAGCGCGCGCCCGTCACCGTGACCTCGACCTCCTTGGTCGCGCCCTCGCCGTCGCGCACCACCTGGCGCGCCAGGTTCCTGAGGATGCGGTTCAGCGCCCGGCGGAAGGGGGCGAGCCGGGCGTCCCTCGCGTCGGCGATGCGGGGCGCGCCGCGCTTCTCGGCCTTGCCGGTGGCGAACAGGATCAGCGTGTCGCTGGTCGAGGTGTCGCTGTCGATGGTGATGGCGTTGAAGGTCTTGCCCACGCCCTTGCCCAGCATGTCCTGCAGCGCCGCCGCCTCGATCGGCGCGTCGGTGGCGATGAAGGACAGCATCGTCGCCATGTCGGGCGCGACCATGCCGGCGCCCTTGGCGATGCCGTTGATCGTCACCGGCACGCCGCCGAGGTCGACCGTCGCGGTGGCGTATTTGGGGTAGGTGTCGGTGGTCATGATGGCCTTGCCGGCCTCGGCCCAGCCGTCGGGCCGAGCCTCGGCCACCATCCCGTCGAGCAGATGCGCGAACCTGGTCGTGTCGAGCGGCTCGCCGATGACGCCGGTGGAGGCGAGGAAGACCTCCTCCTCCCGGCATCCGGCCGCCTTCGCCGCCGCCCTGGCCGTCAGCTCCGTCGATTCGCGGCCGCGCTTGCCGGTGAAGGCGTTGGCGTTGCCGGAATTGACGATAAGGACGCGCGCCCCGCCGCCGGCAAGGTTCCGGCGGCACAGGTCGACCGGCGCCGACGGGCATTTCGAGCGGGTGAACACGCCCGCCACCGCGGTGCCCTCGTCGAAGGCCATGGCGAGCAGGTCGGTGCGGCCCTTGTACTTGATGCCGGCGGCGGCGGTCGCGATGCGCACGCCCTCGATGGCCGGCATCTTCGGCTGTTTCTTCGGCGCGAGCGGGGAGATGGTGTCCGACATGGGCGTGCAGCGTTACTGGTTGGCGTCTTCGCCGCCTTCGGCGGGCTCGAGCGCGTCCTTCAGCGCCGGGTCGGCGATCTCGACCGTGGCGGCCTCGCGCAGCTCGGTCACCTTGGCGAAGTAGTTCTCGCGCAGCAGGATCGAGCGGAACTGCTCGGCCACCTGATCGAAGGCCGGCGGCTGCTGGATGCGCTTGTCCTCGACCTTGATGACGTGCCAGCCGAACTGCGTCTTGACCGGCTCCTTGGAATAGGCGCCCACATCGAGCGCGAAGGCGGCCTGCTCGAACTCGGGCACCATGCGGCCGGGGCCGAAATAGCCGAGGTCGCCGCCCTGCGCGGCCGCGCCGTCCTTCGACTTCTCCTTGGCGATGGCCTCGAAGTCGCCGCCAGCGTCGAGCTCGGCGATGATGGCCTTCGCCTCCTCCTCGGTCTCGACGATGATGTGGCGGGCGCGCACCTCGTTGGTCGGCGGCGTCTCGGCCACCTGCTTGTCGTAGCGGGCGCGCACGGCCTCGTCCGTCACCCTGGCGGCGACCTCCTTGTCGATATAGGCGCTGTGCAGCGCGCGCTGGCGCAAGAGCGCCATGCGGCGCGCGAACTCGTCGCCGTCGGCCAGCCCCGCCTTCTCGGCCTCGGCGGCCAGCAGCCTGATCTCGATGACGGCCGACAGCGCGGCGGCGCGGCGCTGT